>Ga0207679_10000008_pt1 | contig 412057 bp, 382 predicted proteins | sample KBSC73metaG_FD_184320 | JGI IMG/M metagenome (GOLD analysis project Ga0207679, IMG submission 184320) | Corn rhizosphere microbial communities from Kellogg Biological Station, Michigan, USA - KBS C7-3 metaG (SPAdes) (version 2) | ecosystem: Host-associated > Plants > Roots > Rhizosphere >...
GAAACGCTCGGATCTCTCTGACCGTCATTCCACGGGCATACATGGCGATGATCTTGTCGTCGAAACCGGTGTAGCGGCGTTCGTGCTTGGGGATCAAAATGGGCGAAAAACTGCCGTCCCGGTCGCGAGGAATATCCAGTCGGAGCGGGCCGTCGCCGGTTAGAACCGTCTTGCCGCTTTTGCCGTTGCGCTGATTGGTTTCATCCTCTGGGCGCTGCGCGCCCGGCGGATAGCCCAAGTGATGCCCGAGCTCAGCACTCAGGGCTCGCTCGATCAAAGCCTTCTTGAACGCCGCAGACGCGTCCTCGATGGCTTCAGCGGTCATCGGTCCATCGGTGAATTGCTCGAGCAGCTCTTTCGGGATTTTCGGCAGCTCTCGCAACGCAGGTTTCTTTTTGGTTGGCATACATGCACCTCTTACTCATGTTATGCCCGAACACAAAATTTCTGACACCCCCAGCGGGCTTGCCCCGCGTTGGGGCGCGAAGCGGCCCTGACCCAGACGCCGCGTTTCTCCAGGCAGAACTCATTGGCTGGTTTTGGGGCCGCTTCGCAGCCCAACGCGGGGCAAGCCCGCTCGCCACAACAAGCGCTCTCCCCCACAACAAGCCCTCTGGCCACAACAGGCCGACTCACCACCGATTTATGTTCGTCACCATGTTTTTGCATACGCCGGGTGAATGATCGTCGCAGTGGGAGAGGACTGGATTTATTCTCGATCCAACAACCACAAGATCGAGGTAGCCCATGCGTGAAGTAGTGATCGTCGACAGTGTGCGAACCGGCCTGGCCAAATCCTTTCGCGGCAAGTTCAACCAGACCCGCCCGGATGACATGGTGGCCCATTGCGTCAACGCGCTGCTGGCCCGCAACGGCATCGACCCGGCCACGGTGGAGGATTGCATCGTCGGCGCCGGCTCCAACGAGGGCGCCCAGGGCTACAACATCGGGCGCAACGTGGCGGTGCTTTCGCAATTGGGTACCGGCACGGCAGGGATGACGCTCAACCGCTTCTGTTCGTCGGGCCTGCAGGCGATCGCCATCGCCGCCAACCAGATCGCCTCGGGGTGCAGCGATATCATCGTGGCGGGCGGTGTCGAGTCGATCAGCCTGACCATGAAAAGCGTCAACACCGATAACCTCATCAACCCGCTGCTCAAGGCGCAGGTGCCGGGCATCTACTTCCCCATGGGCCAGACCGCTGAAATCGTCGCGCGCCGCTACAACGTGAGCCGCGAAGACCAGGACCTCTACGCCTTGCAAAGCCAGCAGCGCACGGCCCAGGCCCAGACCGATGGCCTGTTTGACGATGAAATCGTGGCGATGGCGGTCAAGTACAGGGTCGAGGACAAGAACACTGGCGCCGTACAAATCCTCGACGGCGTTGTTGATCGCGATGACTGCAACCGCCCGGACACCACGTTGGCCAGCCTGTCTGGGTTGAAGCCGGTGTTTGCCGAAGACGGCTCGGTGACGGCGGGTAACTCGTCGCAGCTCTCCGATGGCGCCTCGATGACGCTGGTGATGAGCCTGGAGAAAGCCCTGGAACTGGGGCTCAAGCCCAAGGCGTTTTTCCGCGGTTTCACCGTGGCAGGTTGCGAGCCGGATGAGATGGGCATCGGCCCGGTGTTCTCGGTGCCCAAGCTGCTCAAGGCCAAGGGCTTGCAGGTTGCCGACATCGACCTGTGGGAACTCAACGAAGCCTTCGCTTCCCAATGCCTGTACGCGCGTAATCGCCTGGAAATTGATAACGACAAGTACAACGTCAACGGCGGCTCGATCTCCATCGGCCACCCGTTCGGCATGACCGGTTCGCGCCAGGTCGGGCACCTGGTGCGTGAGCTGCAGCGGCGCAATTTGCGTTATGGCATCGTCACCATGTGCGTGGGCGGCGGCATGGGCGCCACGGGACTGTTCGAAGCCGTGCGCTGATAAGTGTGGAGGGGGCAAGTCGAATCGTCGCACCGCCCCCTCCCACAGGTATGCAGCGCCATATCCCAATGCGTCCACTTGCCCCTAGAATAGCCGCTCCTCCACCTCTGGCATTTTCTGGGGCACTCATGCACATCTCTTCCGGCCGCTGGGTCTACGGTTTTTTCCTGACCCTGCTGACCGCGCTGCTCTGGGGCATTCTGCCGATCAAGCTCAAGCAAGTGTTGCAGGTGATGGACCCGATCACCGTCACCTGGTTTCGCCTGATGGTGGCCGGCAGTTGCCTCTTCGTGTACCTCGCCGCGACCAAGCGCCTGCCCAGTCGTAAAGTGCTCGGCCCCAAAGGCGGATGGCTGGTGGCGATGGCCGTGTGCGGCCTGGTGGGCAACTACGTGTTGTACCTGGTGGGCCTGAAACTGCTCAGCCCCGGCACCGCGCAGTTGGTGGTGCAGATGGGACCGATCTTCCTGATGATCGCCAGCGTGTTTGTGTTCAAGGAACGTTTCAGCGTGGGTCAGAGCGTGGGCCTGGTGGTGCTGATCGTCGGCTTCGGTCTGTTCTTCAACCAACGCCTGGAGGAACTGCTGACGTCCCTCGGCGCTTATACCGCCGGTGTGCTGACGATCCTGCTCGCCACGTCGATCTGGGTGTTCTACGCCTTGGGCCAGAAGCAGTTGCTGACCGTCTGGAATTCGCTGCAAGTGATGATGGTGATCTACCTGTCGTGCGCCGTGCTGCTGACGCCTTGGGCGCATCCGCTGGAGGCCCTGCAACTGAGCCCGCTGCAAGGCTGGCTGTTGCTGGCGTGTTGCATGAACACACTGGTGGCCTACGGCGCATTTGCCGAAGCCCTGGCCCACTGGGAAGCCTCGCGGGTGAGTGCAACCCTGGCACTGACGCCGTTGGTGACCTTTGTCGCGGTGGCGTTGGCGGCGTGGCTGTGGCCCAACTATGTGCAGGCCGAAGAGATCAATGCCTTGGGCTATTTCGGCGCGTTGGTGGTGGTCATGGGGTCGGCGGCGGTTGCGCTGGCGCCGTCGTTGCTCGCCGGGCTCAAGGCCCGGCGGCTACGCATGGCGTCTTAGGCGCCCAGCATGTTTTCCGGGCGTACCCACTGGTCGAACTCTGCGTCGGTGAGGTAGCCCAGGTCCAGCGCCGCTTCCCGAAGGGTCAATCCTTCGGCGTAGGCCTTCTTGGCGATCTCTGCTGACTTGTCATAGCCGATGTGCGGATTGAGCGCCGTGACCAGCATCAGCCCGCGCTCCAGGTGCTCGGCCATTTGTTCGGCGTCGGGCTCCAGGCCGGCGATGCAGTGCTCCTGGAAGTTATTGCAGCCGTCGGCCAACAGGCGGATCGATTCCAGCAGGTTGTGGATGATCACCGGCTTGTACACGTTCAACTGCAAATGCCCTTGGCTCGCCGCGATGCCGATGGTCACGTCATTGCCCAGTACTTGGCAGGCCAGCATGGACAGCGCTTCGCACTGGGTCGGGTTGACCTTGCCGGGCATGATCGAGCTGCCCGGTTCGTTGGCTGGCAGTTTGACTTCCGCCAGCCCGGCGCGGGGGCCGGAGCCGAGCAGGCGCAGGTCGTTGGCGATTTTCATCAGGGCCACGGCCAGGGTTTTCAGCGCACCGTGCAAGGTCACCAGGGGTTCGTGTCCGGAGAGGGCGGCGAATTTGTTGGGGGCGGTCACGAACGGTAAGCCCGACAGCGCCGCCAGCTCGGCGGCAATCGCTTCGCCAAAGCCATGGGGCGAGTTGAGCCCGGTGCCCACGGCCGTGCCGCCCTGGGCCAGCTCGCAGACCTGGGGCAGGGCGCTGCGGATCGCGCGCTCGGCGTAATCAAGCTGGGCGATAAACGCCGACAGTTCCTGGCCAAAGGTGATCGGCGTGGCATCCATCATATGAGTGCGACCGGTCTTCACCAGCTTCATATGCCGTGCCGACAGTTCCGCCAGGCCGCCGGACAGGTGGGTGATCGCCGGCAGCAATTGCTGGTTGACCGCCTGAACCGCCGCGATGCTCATGGCGGTGGGGAAGCAGTCGTTGGAACTCTGGGAGCGGTTGACGTGATCGTTGGGGTGTACGGGGCTCTTGCCGCCACGGGTCTTGCCCGACAGCTCGTTGGCGCGGCCGGCGATCACTTCGTTGGCGTTCATGTTGCTTTGGGTGCCGCTGCCGGTTTGCCACACCACCAAGGGGAATTGGTCGTCATGTTGGCCGGCCAGTACTTCGTCGGCGGCTTGTTCGATCAAGCGGGCGATATCGGCGGGCAGGTCGCCATTGCGGTCGTTGACCCGGGCAGCGGCCTTCTTGATCAAGGCCAGGGCGTGCAGGACCGCCAGGGGCATGCGCTGTTCGCCGATAGCGAAGTTCACCAGCGAACGTTGGGTCTGGGCGCCCCAGTAAGCGTCATCCGGGACTTGGACTTCTCCCAGGCTGTCGGTTTCGATACGGCTCATCGGGCACACTCCTTCAGGTTCGTTTGCGCAGTTTAGGCTGTGATCGGCCCGGGGGGTTCCCTAAAAGACTTTTCATCGGATTCATTCACGGCAATCCGCGCCCGCTAAGGCTCGGGGTTGAGCCGGGGCGTTTTTTAGGCGCAGAATGGGCGCCCTTGGGGTCTTACCTCGCCTGCTAGAAAAGGAAACTCGATGACTCGTCTTCGTGCCATCTGTACCGCGGTTGCTCTGGTTTGCGCCAGCGGCCAGGTTTTTGCCGATACCGCCAGCCACAACGCCAGTGCCGAAGCCTTCCTTACCCTGGCCCACGCTGACAAGCTGGGGACCCCGGTGTACATGCAAGTGCAGCAAATGTTCGCCCAGCGTTTCGAACAGACCAAGGCGCCTGCCGCCAAACAGTCCGTACTGGACAGCTACCAGGCCAAGGCCAATGCTGCCCTGGACCAAGCCATCGGCTGGCCGAAACTGAAGCCGGACATGGTCAAGCTCTACACCAGCAACTTCAGCGAATCCGAGCTCAAGGACCTGGTTGCGTTCTACCAGTCGCCACTGGGCAAGAAAGTCCTGGAGAAAATGCCGCAGCTGACCCAGCAATCGGCCCAGATGACCCAGGCCAAACTGGAAAGCGCCGTGCCGGTGGTGAACAAGCTGTTGGAAGACATGACCAACGAGCTGACGCCTAAAGCCGCCGCACCGGCCAAGAAGAAGTAAGCAGGAATGACCATGCAACAGCGTATCGAAACGGCACTTGCCGCCCTGGCCCCGGAGCACTTGAGCGTGCTGGACGAAAGCCATATGCACAGCCGTGGGTTGCAGACCCACTTCAAGGCCGTGCTGGTCAGCCAGCAGTTCGAGGGGCTCAACCGCGTCAAGCGCCACCAGAAGGTCTACGCCACCCTGGGTGACCTGATGAGCGAGTTTCATGCGCTGGCGCTGCATACCTACACGCCCGCAGAGTGGGCGAAAATCGACGCAGCCCCGGCCTCGCCGACCTGCGCCGGCGGCCATGGCTGATGACCGGGTGTCTCTGACACCTCGCATTTGCTAGAATCCGCAACGCGCCGCTTAGCCGGCGCGTTTTTTTTGCATCCGGTTCACCCCTTACGAGGGTAGCCACCTGGAGAGAACACCCATGACTCAACCGATTGTCGTGGCGGCACTGTATAAGTTCGTCACCCTCGAAGATTACGTTGCGCTGCGCGAGCCCCTGCTGCAGGCGATGGTCGACAATGGCATCAAAGGCACCTTGCTGATCGCCGAAGAAGGCATCAACGGTACCGTTTCCGGCAGCCGCGAAGGCATTGACGGCCTGATGGCCTGGCTCAAGAACGACCCGCGCATGGACGACATCGACCACAAAGAGTCGTACTGCGACGAGCAGCCGTTCTACCGCACCAAGGTCAAGCTCAAGAAAGAGATCGTGACCCTGGGCGTCGAAGGCGTCGACCCGAACAAGAAGGTCGGCACCTACGTCGATCCGCAGGACTGGAACGCGCTGATCAGCGACCCCGAAGTGTTGTTGATCGACACCCGTAACGACTACGAAGTGTCCATCGGCACTTTTGAAGGCGCGATCGACCCGAAAACCACCAGTTTTCGCGAATTTCCCGACTATATCAAAGCCAACTTCGACCCGGCCAAGCACAAGAAGGTCGCCATGTTCTGCACCGGCGGCATTCGTTGCGAAAAGGCCTCGAGCTACATGCTCAGTGAAGGCTTCGATGAGGTCTACCACCTCAAGGGCGGCATCCTGAAGTACCTCGAAGAGGTGCCGCAGGCAGAGACCAAATGGCAGGGCGACTGCTTTGTGTTCGACAATCGCGTCACCGTGCGCCACGACTTGAGCGAAGGCGACTACGATCAATGTCATGCCTGCCGCACACCGGTGAGCGTGCAAGACCGCGCATCCGAGCACTATGTGGCGGGCATCAGTTGCCCACATTGCTGGGATAAGCTGCCGGAGAAAACCCGTCGCAGCGCGATCGACCGGCAAAAGCAGATTGAGTTGGCCAAGGCCCGCAATATGCCGCACCCGATCGGCTTCAACTACAAGCAAACTCCTTCCGAGGCCTGAGCCATGTCCGCGCGCCTGCTCTATGTAATGGATCCTATGTGTTCCTGGTGCTGGGGCTTTGCCCCGGTGGCGCAGGCGCTGGTTGAGCAGGCCCAGGCGGCCGGCGTGGAGCTGCACCTGGTGGTGGGCGGCTTGCGCACTGGCAGCGGCGCGGCGCTGGAGCCGACGACCCGGCGCTATATCCTGGAACACTGGCAAGCGGTCACCGACGCCACCGGGCAGACGTTCACGTTCGAAGGCGCGCTGCCCGACGGTTTTGTCTACGACACGGAGCCAGCGTGCCGTGCAATTGTCACTGCGCGCAGCCTGGCGCCGGATTGCGCGTGGAAACTGCTGGGCCTGATCCAGCATGCATTTTATGTCGAGGGGCGCGATGTGACCCTCGCCAGTGTGCTGGTGGAACTGGCCGAGGAGGCCGGTATCCCGCGTATCGAGTTTGCCGGCGCTTTCGACCGCGCCGAGCAGCATGCCGCTACCGCCGCCGATTTCACCTGGGTGCAGGACCTGGGGATCGCCGGTTTCCCGACGCTGCTGGCCGAGCGCAATGGCCAGTTGGCGTTGCTGACCAATGGCTACCAGCCGCTCTCCGAGCTGTCGCCTCTGCTCGCCCGATGGCTGGAGCGAGCTGCCTGTGCATGATCAGCCCGACCTAACGCCCACCCCTCGTGTCGACCGCTTGACCTGGGCGGAGATCCGCCGCCTGGCCCTGCGTCACAAGAAATCCCTGTGGATCGCCAACGGTGTCGCCGTCCTGGCGACCCTGTGCAGCGTGCCTATTCCGCTGCTGTTGCCGCTGTTGGTCGACGAAGTGCTGTTGGGCCACGGCGATGCCGCGCTCAAGGTGATGAACCACGCGTTGCCCCTGGGTTGGCAAAAGGCCGCTGGGTATATCGGCTTGATGCTGCTGGTGACCTTGGCCCTGCGCTGTGGTGCGCTGGTATTCAACGTGGTGCAGGCGCGTTTGTTTGCCCGGCTGGCCAAGGACATCGTCTACCGCATCCGCGTGCGCCTGATCGAACGGCTCAAGCGTATTTCCCTGGGGGAATACGAAAGCCTGGGCAGCGGCACGGTCACCACGCACCTGGTCACCGACCTGGATACGTTGGACAAGTTCGTCGGCGAAACCCTCAGCCGTTTCCTGGTGGCGATGCTCACCCTGGTGGGCACGTCGGCCATCCTGGTGTGGATGCATTGGCAACTGGCGCTGCTGATCCTGTTGTTCAACCCGCTGGTGATCTACGCCACGGTGCAGCTGGGCAAGCGCGTCAAACACCTGAAGAAACTGGAAAACGACAGCACCTCGCGCTTTACCCAGGCGCTGACCGAAACCCTCGATGCCATTCAGGAAGTGCGCGCCGGTAACCGCCAGGGCTTTTTCCTCGGGCGCCTCGGCCAGCGTGCCCAGGAAGTGCGGGACTACGCCATCCACTCCCAGTGGAAAACCGACGCCTCCAGCCGCGCCAGTGGCTTGCTGTTCCAATTCGGCATCGACATCTTCCGTGCGGCAGCGATGCTGACGGTGCTGTTCTCCGACCTCTCCATCGGCCAGATGCTCGCGGTATTCAGCTACCTGTGGTTCATGATCGGTCCGGTGGAGCAGTTATTGAACCTGCAATACGCCTACTACGCGGCGGGCGGGGCGCTGACGCGGATCAACGAACTGCTGGCACGCGCCGATGAGCCGCAATATGCCGGCGGCCAAGACCCGTTTGCCGGGCGCGAGACGGTCGGCCTTGAAGTGCGCGGCCTCACGTTCGGGTATGGCGAAGAACGGGTGCTCGATCAATTGAACCTGGCCATCGAGCCGGGGGAGAAGGTGGCAATCGTCGGCGCCAGTGGCGGCGGCAAAAGTACTCTGGTGCAACTGCTGCTGGGGCTCTACACGCCGCAAGCTGGCAGCATTCGTTTTGGCGGCGCCACCCAGCAGGAAATCGGCCTGGAGACCATTCGCGAGAACGTCGCGGTGGTGTTGCAACACCCGGCGCTGTTCAACGATACCGTGCGGGCCAACTTGACGATGGGGCGCAGCCGCACGGACCAGGCGTGCTGGCAGGCCCTTGAAATCGCCCAGTTGGATGCGACCGTCAAGGCGCTGCCCATGGGGTTGGATAGTATCGTCGGTCGCTCAGGCGTGCGCTTCTCCGGCGGGCAGCGGCAACGCCTGGCGATTGCGCGCATGGTGTTGGCCGAGCCGAAAGTGGTGATCCTGGATGAAGCCACCTCCGCCCTGGACGCCGCCACCGAGTACAACCTGCACCAGGCGTTGGCGCGGTTTCTCAGTGGCCGTACTACACTGATCATTGCCCACCGGTTGTCAGCAGTGAAGCAGGCAGACCGGGTGTTGGTGTTCGATGGTGGGCATATCGCCGAAGATGGCGACCATCAGCAACTGATCGCCGACGGCGGCCTGTACGCCAAACTTTACGGGCACCTGCAACAAGTGCGTTGATTTAGCCTACGCTGTGCTATCAGGAGCGGATGTTCGCGTGCGTTTTCAGCTGTGCATGTGCAAGGGACTTCATGAAGCAAAAGCGGACTCTCGGAACGCCACGGTTGTTGGGCATTGTCTGGCCATTTATCGCCGTCGTGCTGTTCCAGGCATTGTTGGGCAGTGTCAGTCTCTACGTACTCTCGGCCGTGCGTGGTTATGTGGCCGGCGAAAGCCTGTGGTCAAAAGGCCAGAAGGACGCCATCTACTACCTGACCCTGTACGCCGACAATCGTGACGAAGCCACCTTCCTCAAATACCAGCAGGCCATCGCCGTGCCCCAGGGCGGGCATGAGCTGCGTATCGCCCTGGACCGGCCCATACCCGATCTCTCCGCCGCACGCCTGGGGATCCTCAAGGGGGGCAACCATCCGGATGACGTCTCCAGCCTGATCTGGTTGTACCTCAACTTTCGCCATTTCAGTTACCTGGAAAAAGCCATCGAGTTGTGGACCGTGGGGGATGGCTACCTGGTGCAACTGGATGACCTGGCCCAGACGATGCACCGCGCAATCACCACCCACCAGGTCAGCGGCGACGCTGTGCGGCAATGGAAAGCCCAGATCTTTGCCATCAACGACGGCGTGACGCCGGCGGCCAAGGCGTTCAGTGATGCCCTGGGCGAAGGTTCGCGATTTATCCTGCGGCTGTTGATGATTACCAACCTGGCCACGGCCCTGGGCCTGATCGCCCTGGCTTTGCTGCGCACCCATAAGTTACTGCGCCAGCGTCATGCGTTCGCCGATGCCCTGGAATTGGAAAAGGAGCGGGCGCAGATCACTCTGGAATCGATCGGGGACGGGGTGATCACCACTGATGTCAATGGTGCCATTGCCTACATGAACCCGGCGGCCGAGGCGCTGACCCACTGGAAATCGTCCCAGGCCCAGGGCCTGCCCCTGGCTTCGCTGTTCAATTTGCTGGATGAAGACGCCCAGCCCGATGGATTTACCCTGATCGAGCACATCACCAAAGGCCAGCTCAGCGGTGGCAGTGAACACTCCAAAACCATTCAGCGCCTGGACGGCAGCACCGTCTCGGTGACCCTGGTGGGCGCGCCGATCCGTAGCGCCGGCAAGGTCAGCGGGGCGGTGCTGGTGCTGCACGACATGACTCAGGAGCGCCAGTACATTGCCAATCTGTCGTGGCAAGCCACCCACGATGCCCTGACCGGCCTGGCCAACCGCCGCGAATTCGAATTCCGCCTGGAGCAGGTGTTGCAACAGGCCGCGCGCCAGCAAAGTGGGCGCCACGCCTTGATGTTCCTCGACCTGGACCAGTTCAAGCTGGTCAACGATACCTGCGGGCATGCGGCAGGCGACGAACTGCTGCGCCACATCTGCGCCTTGTTGCAATCGGACCTGCGGGAGGGCGACACGCTGGCGCGCCTGGGCGGCGATGAGTTCGGTATTTTGCTGGAGAACTGCCCGGCGCCGGTGGCGGAAAAAATCGCCGAAAGCCTGCGCCATACCGTGCAAAGCCTGCATTTTGTGTGGAAGGGGCGGCCGTTCATGACCACGGTCAGCATTGGCCTGGTGCACCTCTCACACGCGCCGACCACCTTGGAGACATCGCTGCGGGCCGCCGATATGGCGTGCTACATGGCCAAGGAAAAGGGCCGCAACCGCGTGCAGGTCTACCATGCCGATGACTCTGAGCTGTCCTTGCGTTTCGGCGAGATGGCCTGGGTGCAGCGCCTGCACATGGCCCTGGAAGAAAACCGTTTCTGCCTGTATGCCCAGGAAATCGCAGCATTGGGCCATACCGACCCCGGTAACGGACATATCGAGGTCCTCCTGCGCCTGCATGATGAGGCCGGTCGGATCATTCTGCCGGACAGCTTTATCCCGGCAGCCGAACGTTACGGCCTGATGACCTCGCTGGATCGCTGGGTGGTTGAGAACGTGTTCAAGATCATCGCCCGCTGCATGCATGAGCGTCCGGGCCAGCCCATGGCCATGTGTGCGATTAATCTGTCGGGAATAACCATTGGCGATGACGATTTCCTGGGGTTTCTACGTGACAAATTCGCGGCTTACAGCATTCCTGCGGAAATGATTTGTTTTGAAATAACTGAGACCAGCGCTATTGCCAATTTGGGTAGTGCAATTCGCTTTATTAATGAACTCAAAGCGTTAGGTTGCCATTTTTCACTCGACGACTTTTGTGCCGGAATGTCCTCATTCGCTTATCTGAAACATTTACCTGTAGACTTCCTGAAGATCGATGGAAGTTTCGTAAAGGATATGCTGGACGACCCGATTAACCGCGCCATGGTCGAAGTGATCAATCACATCGGCCACGTCATGGGTAAGCGCACAATTGCCGAGTTTGTTGAAACACCGCTCATTGAACAGGCGTTACTCGAGATTGGTGTGGATTACGCTCAGGGCTACGTGATTGAACGCCCGCAGTTGTTTACCCCTGATAGCTTGCAGTGTCGACCTGTGCGGCCGCAGCCCCTGTTATTCAAGGCGCCCGGCACATTCCGCTGAAACATTTGCTGGTCTGTACAATCACACTTAAAAAGGAGCCTTACAGTGATCGACACCTTCAACCGAACCGGCCCGCTTATGGAAGCCTCAAGTTACCCCGCCTGGGCACAACGACTGATCCAGGACTGTAGCGAGAGCAAGCGCCGAGTTGTCGAGCACGAACTGTACCAGCGCATGCGTGATAACACGCTCAGCGCCAAGACCATGCGCCATTACCTTATTGGTGGCTGGCCAGTGGTTGAACAGTTTGCCTTGTACATGGCACAGAACCTCACCAAAACCAAGTTTGCCCGTCATCCTGGAGAGGACATGGCGCGGCGGTGGCTGATGCGCAACATTCGCGTGGAACTGAACCACGCCGACTATTGGGTGCATTGGGCCCGCGCCCATGGCGTCAGCCTCGAAGAGTTGCAAGCGCAGAACGTACCGCCGGAGTTGCATGCACTGAGCCATTGGTGCTGGCACACAAGTTCGGCCGATTCGCTGATCGTGGCGATTGCCGCGACCAACTACGCAATCGAGGGGGCGACCGGGGAGTGGTCCGCGGTGGTATGTTCCACCGGCGTCTACGCTGCCGCCTTCCCCGAGGAAGACCGCAAGCGCGCGATGAAATGGCTGAAGATGCACGCCCAGTACGATGACGCCCACCCGTGGGAAGCGCTGGAAATCATCTGCACCCTGGCCGGGATGAACCCGACCAAGGCGCTGCAGGCAGAGCTGCGCCAGGCCGTGTGCAAGAGCTACGACTACATGTACCTGTTCCTGGAAAGCTGCATGCACCTGGAGAAAGACAAACCTGCGGTCATGGCGGTGCGTGAACGCCCGGTTCGCGTGGCCAGCGAAGCATAAGGTCAGCGTGATGGCGGGGTCATTACCCCGCCATTGCCAAGCGGTTACGGCCTTCGCGCTTGGCCACGTACAGCGCATTGTCGGCCCGGCGCAACAGGCTGTCGGCAGACTCACCCGCCAACAAGGTCGAGCAGCCCAGGCTCACCGTCAATTCGATGCGTAGGTCATCCGCCCAGTAGTCCTGGGCCTGCGTCGCCTGGCGCAGACGCTCGCCAACCATCGCCGCGGCATCCCGGCCGGTGTTGGACAGCAGGATCAGAAACTCTTCCCCGCCAAACCGAAACACCATGTCCACGTTACGCAACTGGGCCTTGATCGCTGCGGCGACCGCGCGCAGCACGTTATCGCCGGCCGCATGCCCATGGGTGTCGTTGATCTGTTTGAAGTGATCGATGTCCAGCATCAGCAACGACAACGGGTTCAGGTGCCGCCGCGCCATATCGATTTCCCGTTGCAGGGTCTGGTCCATGGCGACGCGGTTACCGGTCTGGGTCAGCGGGTCGCGTAGCGCACTGCGGGTGGCGGCGCGGTAGAGCAGGGCGTTGCGCATCGGGTAGAGCAGGGTGGCCAGCAGGGATTCGAGTTGGCTCAGCTCTTCTTCCACCAAGCGTTGGTTGCGGCGGAACACCAGTTCACCCAAGTGCTCGCCTTCGTGACTGAGGGCATAACTGACCGAATGATGGCCGCGATGACCAAACTCCAGGCGCAAATCACTGGCCTGGTGGCGGTACAGCAGGGCATCAAGGGGTACCAGACGCTGGATCTCGCGAAAGAACAGGCCGAGGATACGCTCCGGTTCCAGGCTGATCTGCAATTGCTGACCCAGTTGCTGGCGAAGCTGGACAGTGGTGGTGGGGCGGCGCGGCAGAGAGGTTGGCTGGCCAAAGCCCAGGCGTTGCAATTTGGCCGTGTCGAAGTCGATTGCGTGGGTCTGGGTGGGTGTTTTCATAAGCAATCGGCCTCTAAGCACTTAGCTGTCTTACAGGCTCGATGAGAGTGGCGAGTGCCAAGCGTCTTACTGTTCCTTCAGTTCCGTAAAACATTGGAAACAGTTTAGACCGCTTTGTCATGGGTTATAACCCTTGGGCACTGCCGCACGTCTTGTCATCGCTTAACCTGCGTGGGAAGGGTTAGAGCGAGATTCATGCCACTTCGTTTAACTTAATTAAACTCCTTATAAATCAATGGCTGTTTTTAACACGCAAAACAGCCATTGCCGTATGACGCCGGTTATTTGGCAGGCTGAACCAGCGTGCTGGGGTCAATCTGGTCGATCGAGGTGACGCCCGTCAGCGTCATGGCCACGCGCATCTCCTTGGCGAAGATATCCAGCAGGTTCTCCACGCCAGACTGGCCCTCGGCGGCCAGCGCATACGCCGTCGAGCGTCCCAGCAGGCAAGCCTTGGCCCCCAGGGCGAGCATGCGCACCACGTCGAGCCCGGAGCGAATGCCGGAGTCCACCAGCACCGTCAAGTCATCGCCCACTGCCTGGGCAATCGGTGGCAACGCCTTGGTGGTGGACAGCACGCCATCCAGCTGACGCCCGCCGTGGTTGGACACCACGATGCCATCGGCGCCGAAACTCACCGCATCCTTGGCGTCCTGCGGGTCGAGGATGCCCTTGATGATCATCGGGCCTTTCCAGAATTCGCGAATCCACTCCAGGTCTTTCCAACTGATCGAGGGGTCGAAATTGTTCGCCAGCCAGCCCACGTAATCTTCCAGGGTGGTGGGTTTGCCCAGGTACTTGGAGATATTGCCCAGATCGTGAGGGCGGCCGAGCAAGCCGACATCCAATGCCCATTGCGGTTTGGTCACGGCCTGCAACATCCGCCGCGTCGATGCATACGGCCCGGACATGCCCGAGTGCGCATCGCGGTAGCGTGCGCCTGGGGTGGGCATGTCGACGGTGAACACCAGAGTTGTCACGCCGGCGGCCTGTGCCCGTTCCAGGGCATTGCGCATAAAACCGCGATCCTTGAGCACATAGAGCTGGAACCAGATCGCTTGCGGGCTCTGGGAGGCCACTTCTTCAATCGAACACACCGACACCGTCGATAAGCAAAACGGGATGCCTTTGTTCGCCGCTGCCTTGGCGGCCTGCACTTCTCCGCGTCGCGCGTACATACCGGTCAGGCCCACTGGGCTGAGGATGACGGGCATAGCCAGTTCCTGGCCGAAAACGCGGGTCTTCAAACTCAAGTTATCAACGTTGCGCAAGATGCGCTGGCGCAGGCCGATCTCGGCCAGGTCCGAGCCGTTGGCGCGCATCGTGTGCTCGGCGTAGGCGCCACCATCGATATAGTCGAACAGAAAGCGCGGCAGCTTGCGCTTGGCGGCTGCGCGGTAATCGGCAGCAGACGAGATGATCATTTAGGGTGACTCCACGGGCAAGGTGGCGCCACGATAAGCAAACATCTGGCATGATAAAAACAACTTTTATCACTACTACCCAGTCGCTAAAGGAATGCTGATGAACCTGCGCACATTGCGTGCCTTTGTCGAAGTGGTGCGCCAGGGAGGGTTCTCCCAAGCGGCCGATGTGGTGTCCCTGACCCAATCCACGGTGAGCAAGGCGGTCAAGACCCTGGAGGAGGAACTCGGCGCGCCACTGCTCAATCGCCTTGGCCACCGGAACGAACTCACCGCCGCCGGCGAAATTGCCTACCGCCGTGCCCTGGTGCTGCTTGCCGAGCACCATGACCTCGTTGCCGAGATCAACGACTTGCGCGGCCTCAAGCGCGGTGTGCTGCGCATCGGCCTGCCGCCGGTAGGGTGTGGCGTGCTGTTCGCGGCGATGTTCACCACCTATCGCAGTCGCTATCCAGACATCGATATCGAACTGACCGAGCACGGCAGCAAGACACTGCGCGAATGCCTGGAAGCCGGTGAGGTCGACCTGGCGGCCCTGCTGCTGCCGGTGGACGAGGGGTTCGATTACCAGCCTGTGCGTCATGAACCACTGATGGCGGTACTGCCCATGGGCCACTCACTGGCCCAGCGCACTCGCATCGATTTCACCGACCTGGCGGATTCACCCTTCATCCTGTTCGAAGCCGGCTTCGCCCTGAACGCATTGATCATGGCTGCCTGCGAGCGCAAGGGCGTAACGCCCCGAGTCACCGCCCGCAGTGGCCAGATCGACTTTATCGTCGACCTGGTAGCGGCCGGCCTGGGCGTCGCGTTCCTGCCCCGCATGCTGGCGCACAAGCACCAACACGCCGGCATCGCCTTGATCCCCCTGGACGAACCCCACACCGACTGGCACATCGCCCTGGCTTGGCGCGCCAGTGCCCACCTGCCACCGGCGGCACGCGCCTGGCTGGATTTGGCCAAGGAAATGGCCAGCCCGACGCAGTAGGACGTCACCGGTCATCCGAATGAAACCGGCCAAATGCTACGTAATGCTTGACTTCTCCTTTTCAATCAGTAACATACGGCGCATTCCGCGATAGCTCAGTTGGTAGAGCAAATGACTGTTAATCATTGGGTCCCTGGTTCGAGTCCAGGTCGTGGAGCCAGATTGAGAAAAGCCTGCAGCGATGCAGGCTTTTTTTTGCCTTGGATTTCTCCAGGGTGATCAAAGCGCACAGCGTGACCAGCATGAAGCCGTCTCTGATCCTACGATTCAGAGGGAAGCCCCATGAAAGTCGCTGCAGTCGTTTCAACCAAAGGCGGGCCGGGTAAGACCACGGTGGGCGCCAATCTAGGTGCGTTCTGCGCCGACGCAGGGATTCGTACCCTGTTCATTGATCCATTCCAGTGATCCGTTCAATCAGCTGGGAAATTTGTTGCTCCATGCTGCTGACGGGTGCCTTCGTCTCAAGAACCTGTTGCCGGCTTTCGAGCAGGACTTTGATCTGATTTTGATCGATACCCAAGGAGCACGCTCCATTGTGTTGGAGATGGCCTTGCTTGGGGCACAAATGGCTACTTCCCCATCCACCCCGATATGCTGACTGCCCTACAGGGCGCAGGTGTTCAAGTGCTGCTACTGGTGCCGACCGTGCCGCATGAAACCTTTGAGTGGGATTCTGTGATTTCTTGCTTAAGTACATGATGTTAAACAGCTTAATTTTTCAGGCTGAAACTGATCATGTGTCACAGCTGAACAAAGTTATACATTTAATTGACGCCATTAAAACGCCACCATAAGATCGCCGCAAATTGATGGCACAGTGCCATGTAGAGGGATCTAGCAATGTGGCGTTCGGTACCCCGGACCAGGCTCAGTCTGCTGTCCGCTTTTTTTTGCCTGGGTTTCGCCGGGACGGCTCAAGGCGCGACCCCGCAGGATACGCCGGGCGTCACTGATCTGATCCGTGATCGTCAGGATCGCCTGCTCGAAGAGCAACAGCGCCGCCTCGAAGAACTCAAGGACCTGCCCGGCAAAGCCGCCGCGCCTGCCAAACCGACGGCACCGGCGGACACCCGCTGCTTCGCCATCAACACCATCGAACTCATCGGCGCCGACGCGCTGTCCGAAGGCGAGCGTGATCGCCTGCTCAAGCCCTATATCGGCCAGTGCCTCGGCGTACCGCAGCTCAATGATCTGCTCAAGGTCATCACCGACTACTACCTGGCCAAAGGTCTGGTCACCAGTCGCGCCTACCTGCCGCAACAGAACCTCTCCAGCGGCAATCTCAAAGTGCAGGTGGTGGAAGGGCGTCTGGAAGGCATGAAGGGCGCCGAGGGCAGCGGTATCACCGATCGCCAGCTGTTTATGAGCTTCCCAGGCAAACCAGGCGCTCTGCTCAACCTGCGCGAGATCGAGCAGATGGTCGACCAACTGAACCGCCTGCCATCGAACCAGACGCAGATGGAATTGGCCCCCGGCAAAGAAGTGGGCGGCAGCGAAGTGCTGGTCAAAAACACCCCGCAGAAACCCTGGCGCGTCGGCCTGTCACGCCACAATGGCGGCCAACGCAGCACCGGTGAACAGCAGTGGGGTGCGAGCCTCGATTGGGACAATCCGCTGGGCCTGGCCGACCAACTCTCGCTGCGCGGCGGCCACGATGCGATCAGCGATCACCAGAAAACCTCGCGTAACTCGATGCTCAACTACAGCCTGCCGTTCGGCTGGTGGAACTTCAATTACACCTACAGCGAAAGCGAATACCGCTCGCTGGCCCAGGCCAGCGGCTTCAACTTCAAGCAATCGGGCGACAGCCAAAACCACCAACTGCGCCTGGAGCGGGTGATCCACCGCGACGCCCTGAGCAAAACCTCCCTGAGCACCGGTGTGGCCTACCTGCGCACCAACAATTTCATCGAAGACAGCAAACTCGCCCTGAGCAGCAACCGCCTCAGCGAAGCCCAATTTGGCATCAACCACGGTCGACGCATTGGCGGTTCGTTCCTCAACATCGACCTGGGCATGCAGGACGGCATCGGCGCCTTCGACGCCCAGGCCAACCACAACCCGCGCCCCGGCCAGGCCGATGCGCGCTATCGCAAATACACCGCGACCCTGAGCTACCTGTACCCGTTCAAGCTGTGGGGCGAGTCGTTCAGTTTCAGCAGCCTGATGACCGGCCAGCGCAGCGAAGACGTGCTGTTCAGCCCGCAACGCATGAGCCTGGGCGGGCAGTCGTCGATTCGTGGCTACAAGGATCAAAGCCTGTCCGGCGACAGCGGCGGCTACTGGCGCAACGACCTGCGCTGGAGCCGCCCGGTGACCTGGGCCTGGATGCAGCCGGTGTTCAGCGAATACGGCACCAGCCTCGGCTACGACCAGGGCGTGATCAGCCATGGCCGCTACAACGCCGAACAGCACGGGCGCATGACCAGCAACTCCGTGGACTTGTTCGCGCGCGGCCAGAACGTCGCCGCCACGGTGACCTTTGCACACTCTTTGGAACGCCCGGGGCCGATCACTGAACGTGAAGCGCCGATCTATTTCCGCCTGGATTTCTTTCTTTAAATTTTTACTGCCCCTCGGGCATCGAGAAAACACATGGACGTTCGCCAGTTCGCCTTCCTCGCGCGCCAACCTTCTGCGGCCTTGAAAAGTCGTTCCAACTTCCTGGGGTTGCCCAAGCGTGGCTTGGCGTTGGTGCTGGCCAACGCGATGTTCTGGCAACCGTTGCTGGCCCAGGCGGACGGGATTGTGGTCAGCGCGCCGGGGACGACGCTCGGTCAGGCGGGCAATGGCGTGCCTATCGTCAATATCGCGGCGCCCAATGGCAACGGGCTGTCGCATAACCAATTCCAGGATTACAACGTCGGCCAGCAGGGCGTGATCCTCAACAACGCGACCGGTCGGACCCAGTCGACCCAGTTGGGCGGGATCATCCTCGGCAACCAGAACCTCAACGGCACAGCAGCCAGCGTGATCCTCAACGAGGTCAACGGCGGCAGCCCGAGTCAGTTGCGCGGGTACACCGAAGTGGCGGGGCAATCGGCCCACGTGATCGTTGCCAACCCGTACGGTGTCACCTGCGACGGCTGTGGCTTCATCAACACCCCACAGGCCACGCTGACCACCGGCAAGGCCGTCATCGAAAACGGCCAGATCACTCGCTACCAAGTCGACCAGGGCAGCGTCGCCATCGAAGGCGCCGGCCTGAATGCCAGCAACGTCGACCAGTTCGAAATCATCACCCGCTCGGCCAAGATCAACGCTGAGATCCAGGCCAAGAACCTGACGATCATTGCCGGTGCCAATGACGTCGACGCGAAAACCCTCAAGGCGACTGCCCGCGCCGCCGATCCGGCGAGCAAACCGCAACTGGCCATCGACTCCTCGGCCCTGGGCGGCATGTATGCCGGCGCGATCAAGCTGGTCAGCAGTGAAGCCGGTGTCGGGGTGAAACTCGACGGCAAGATGGTCGCCAGCAGCGGCGATATGCAATTGGATGCCAGCGGCAACCTTAGCCTGGTTGATACGGCGGCGGCCGGCGCGGTCAACATCAAGGCCGACAACCTGCAAGCCAAGGGGCCGGTCTATGCCGGCACTACCCTGGACGTGAAAACCCAAGGCGACCTGACCAGTCAGAACAACCTTGTCGCCAAGGACCGCATCACGCTCACCAGCGGCGGCCAGTTGCGCAATAACGGCATCATCGAAAGCGGGGTCAATGCCGATAACACCCGTAATGCCACGGGCGATGTCAGCATCAGTGCACAGAGCGTCAACAACACTGGCAAGAACATCATCGCCAGTCGTGACCTGGTTGTTAACGCAACGCAGACCCTGACCAACCAGGGTGGCACGCTCAGCGGACAAACCACCACCCTCAATGCCCAGACTCTGGACAATCAGAACAACGGGCGTGTGCTGAGTGTCAGCGCGCTGAAGGTTACGGCCGATGAGGTGTTCAATACCCTGGGCGTGATCACCAGCAGCGGTGACTTGACGGCCAATGTCGGGCACTTGAACAACCACAACGGCGAGCTTTCCAGCGCCGGTAACACCATGGTGAATGCTTCCTCGCTGGATAACAGCGATGGTCAGGTGACTGGTGACGTTGCGCTGAATATCGGCTTGATCGGCGCCCTGAACAACCAGAACGGGGTGTTGGGGTCCGGTCAGCGTGTGAGCATCACTGCCGCCAGCCTGGACAACAGCCATAACGGCAGCCTTGTCAGCGATGGCGGCTTGACCGCCCGCATTGCGGGCCTGTTCGATAACCAGAACGGTGACCTCAGCGCCAAAGGCGCGGTCGACCTGCAGACTGGCAGCCTCGATAACCGTAATGGCAGCCTGTCCGGCAAGGACCGACTGACGCTGCGCAGCGACTCGCTGGACAACCGCACCGGTAACGTACGTGCCACCAATGACCTGCAACTGAATGTCGGGCAACTCGATAACCGCCAAAAAGGGCTGCTCAACAGTCAGGCGGCGATCAATTTCACGGGCACTCAACTGGACAACCGCGGTGGGTTGTTGAGCGCAGTCGGGCCGATGCGTCTGGACGCCGCCAGTACCGATAACGGCGGCGGTCGCATTGCCAGCCAAACCAATCTGATCGCCAATGTTGCGCAGTTCGCCAACCAGGGGGGCGAACTGGTCGCTCAGGGCGCGTTGACCCTGAACGGCAAGGTACTGGATAACCGTGGCGGTGGTCTGGTAGGCGCCACAAAAGCGCTGCAACTCAACGTCGATGCAGTGGACAACCGTGGCGGGGAAATCTCCAGCGCCGTCGATGTCGGCCTGCAAGGCTCGCAACTGAACAACAGTGATAACGGCAAGATCCTCGCCGGTACCGATCTGGCCCTACGCGTGGCACAGATCATCAACCAGACCAAAGGCCAGTTGTTCAGCAAGGGCGCGACCACGGTTGTCGGACAGAGCCTGGACAACAGTGGTGGCAACCTTGTCACTCAGCAAGGTCTGGATATTCGCCTCGATAATGCCCTGAGCAACGTCGCCGGTCTGATCAGCAGTGAAGGAACCCTGGCGGTCAATGCAGGCAGTCTCGACAGCACTGGCGGTAACTTGTCGAGTGCCGGCGCGCTGGTGCTGACCACCAAGGGCGTGTTGAAAAATCAGGGCGGCTCGATCAGTACCGACGGCACCCTGACCCTCAATAGCGCCATCCTCGACAACAGCCGAAAAGGCCAGATCAGCGGTAAGAATGCGACGGTTGTGACGACCGGTGTGTTCGACAATACCCAGGCCGGGCAATTGATCAGCGGCGACACCCTTGACCTGAGCGCCACTCAGGTGAGCAACGGTGTTGCCAGCCGGATTGCCAGCGACAAGGCGTTGACCGCCAGCGTCACCGGTTTTGATCAGCAGGGCGGTCAACTGTTCAGCAAAACCTCCCTGAGCCTGGACCTGAATCAGGGGCAGTTGAACAACCAGAACGGCTTGATCAACGCGCCGTTGCTGATGCTGAAAAACCTCAAGGACATCAACAATCAGGGCGGTGAAATCTCCAGTGCCCAGGCATTCGCGCTAGACGCTCGTAACCTCGATAACGGCAACGGCAAGTTGATCAGCAATCAGGGCCTGACCCTGCGCCTCGAACAATGGCTGACCAGCGTCAAGGGCCTGATTTCCGCCCAGACCCTGGACCTGCAGAGCGCCCGTCTGGACAACACGGGTGGTCTGATCAGCAGCCGCGGCACCCTCGGGGTAACGGTAGGCGGTCAGGTCGTCAACCAGGGCGGCACCCTGATTGCAGACGGGGATATGCAGATCAGCGCTGACAGCCTGGACAACAGCGATGGCGGTCAGGTAGTTGCGCAGGGCGCGCTGGCGCTGACAGTCGATCATGTCATCAACCGCGCCAAAGGCCTTTTGTCGGGCAAGACTGACCTGACGTTGATCGGGCAGGATCTCGACAACAGCGGCGGCTCGCTGTTGAGCCAGAAAAACCTCAAGGCCGGACTCTCCGGCGATCTGACCAACAGCCAAGGCCTGTTGAGTGCTGAAGGCCGGTTGGACGTGACCGCAGCCAGCCTGAGCAATACCCTCGGCAGCCTGTCTGCGGCAGGACCGCTGACGCTGACCACCACAGGCGTCGTGCTGAACCAAGGCGGTGTGATCGTTACCGATGCCGGCCTCGTGCTCAACAGTGCCAGCCTCGATAACAGCAACAAAGGCAGCATCAGCAGCAAAGGTGCGGTGCGCGTGAACACCGGTGTGCTGGATAACAGCCACAACGGGCGGCTGAACAGTGGCGACACGCTGGACCTGACGGCTACCCAACTGACCAACCAGGACAGCGGTCGAATTGCCAGTTCCGGCGCCCTGACCGCAAACGTCACTGGCCTGGATCAACAGGGCGGTCAACTGTTCAGCAACACCGCCCTGACGCTGGACGTGAATCGGGGTCAACTGAATAACCAGAACGGGTTGATCAGCGCGCCGTTGCTGATGCTCAAGAATCTCACCGACATCAACAACGATGGCGGTGAAATCTCCAGTGTCCAAGCGTTCAACGTGACGGCTCGCAGCCTGAACAACAGCAATGGCAAGTTGCTGAGCAATCAGGCCCTGACCCTGCGCGTCGATCAGGCGCTGGCCAACCTCAAAGGGCTGATAGCTGCCGCCACACTCGACGTCAAGGCCGGCAGCCTGGACAACAGCGGCGGCACGCTGACCAGTCGTGCCAATCTGGACGTGAACCTCGACGGCCTTCTGAATAACCAGAATAAGGGCCTGATCAACGCCACCAACGGCCTGACCATTAACAGCCGCGGTATCAATAACCAGAGCGGTTCACTGTTGGGCAGCGCAATTGCCATCGATTTTGGTGCGGCCACAGCAGACCTGGACAACAGCGGCGGCCTGATCACCACCGCCGGCGTGTTGAGCATTCAGCACTTACGCGACCTGAGTAACCGCAACGGCGAAATCTCCAGCACGCAAAGCCTCGACCTCAGCGCGCGGGCACTCGACAACACGGGGGGGAAGCTGATCAGCAGCAACGTGCTGACAGTGAATGCCGACGCCGTGCAAAACCTCGGTGGCTTGCTGTCCGGCTGGCAGGGCCTGAGCCTGACCAGCAACAACCTGGATAACCGCAACAAAGGTACGCTGTCGAGCCGCGATGGCGATGTTTCCGTTGCGGTCAGCGGTGCGGTACTCAATAGCGGCGAAGGCGCAATCGTCAGCCGCAAAAACCTCAGTCTCAACGCCGTGGACCTGGATAACAGCAACGGTGGTGTGATCTCCAGTGGCGGCGCCCAGACCCTGACCCTCAGCGGTCTGCTGAAAAACGCCCAAGGCGGTTTGATCGACAGCGATGCGGCGCTGGTGATTCAGGCGATGACGCTGGGGAATGCCGGCGGCACCGTCAACGCCCAGCAGGGCCTTAGCTTCACCGGCACCGCGCTGGATAACACCGGTGGCAATCTGGTCGGCAACGCGGCAGTGACCCTCGACTTGCTCGGCGTGCTGACCAACACCAATGGCAAACTGGCCAGCGTCGGCCCGCTGCGGGTTCAGCGCTCAACGCAAATCGATAACCAGGGCGGCCAGCTCGCCAGCCAAGGCTTGATGACGCTGCTCACCGGCGGCCTGGACAATCGTAATCGGGGCACCGTTGCGGCTAACGATCTGCTGACGATCACTACACCGGGCGTGGTGCAGAACGACGCCGACGGCCTGATCTACAGCCAGAGCGGTGACCTGCAAGTCCAGGCCGGCAGCCTCAGCAATGGCAAAGGCACGCTGCAAAGTCAGGGCGCGCTGACCCTTACCACAGGCGCGGATATCAATAACCAGAGTGGCCGGATCATCGCCAAGACCGGCGACCTGAGCGTCTCCGCCGGCAATGTCGATAACCGCGGCGGCGTGCTCTCCAGCCTGCAATCGGCCTTCACTGCTCAGCTCACCGGCGTGCTGAAAAATGGCTATGACCTGAACAATAACCGTCAGGGTGGCGTGACCCAGGCACAGCGCTTGAACCTGACCGCCTTGGGTGGCATCGATAACTACGGCGGGCGAGTGTCGGCGCAAAGCGGTGACGCGATCATCACCACCGGCAACTTCGACAACCGTAACGGTGGCCTGTACGCCAAAGGCAAGATCAACGTCACCGGCAACGATTTTGACAACAGCGGCGACAACGATGGCCAGATTGCCGGTCAGCAGATCGACCTCAACCTCAGTGGCGCACTGAACAACCGGCTGGGCATCATCGAAAGCGACAGCACCCTGGCAATCAAGGCCGCGAGCCTCGATAACCAGACCGGCCAACTGCGTGTTCTGGGCGGCAGCGGTAAAACCGACTTCCAGATTGGCGGGCTGTTTGACAACCGCAATGGCACCCTGGAAAGCGCCAACACCAACCTGAGCCTGGCGGCAGGAGGCTTTCTCAATGATGGCGGCAGCTTGCTGCATGTGGGCGACGGCACGTTCGACATCTCTACCGCCAACGTCACGGGCGCCGACGGCTCGATCGTCACTCGCGGCGGCCTGACGCTTAACGCCGATAGCTGGAGCAACAGCAACGTCATCCAGGCCGCGCGCCTGAACGTCAACGTCAATAACTTCACCCAGACCGCCAGTGGCCAGCTGTTGGCGTCCACCAGCCTCGTCGGTAGCGGCGGCAATTGGACCAACGATGGCCTGATCGCCAGTGACGGTGCGCTGAGCCTGAACCTCGGTGGCACATACGCAGGCAATGGCCGGCTCAGTAGCCTTGGGACACTCGGGCTGAGTGCCGGGCAAGTGAGCTTGAACGCCCCTTCGAGCATCGCCGGTGGCGGAGACACTACGGTGTCAGTCGGCGGCCAGCTGAACAACGTCGGTCGCCTGACCTCGGCGACCAACCTGATCGTCAACGCCGGGGGCATCAACAACCAGGGCACGCTGGGCAGCGGTCAAGGGCTGACCGTGACCACTGGCGCGCTGGTCAACGACCACGGCCTGATCTTCAGCGGCGCCGACATGAGCCTGCGCCTCGACACACTGAACAACAGCTACGCCGATATCTACAGCCTGGGCAACCTGAGCATCGACCGCGACGGGCAGGGCGGTCTGGCAACCAGCGTGATCAACAGCTCGTCGAGCATCCAGAGCGATGGCAACCTGAGCTTGGCCGCCAGCACGCTTCAGAACGTGCGTGCCGTGCTGACCACCAGTGCCGGTGGCATTTACACCGCCTCCATCACGGAGTATCCGTGCATAGAAAGCCCGAACTACGCGGGTGACTGCAGCGGCAAGCAAAACCACCTGTGGCAGATCGACCAACGCGAAAAACTCGAGGTGACCGCTGCCAGCGCCGGTTCCAGCATCACCGCTGGGAAAAACCTCAATATCGCAGGCGGTGATGTACTCAATGCCAGCAGCACCATCGGTGCTGCCGGCAACCTCAACATTACCGCCAACAACCTGACCAACAGCGGCGTTGAAACCGGCGAAACTGAAACCTGGCGGCTGTTCGTGTCCGAGCGCACCCGCAATGCCGGTATGTGGTACGACGCTGCGGCGGCGTTCAATAACCGCTATGCCATTGGCGGCGCGGGCTACAACCCCAAAGACCTGAGCGGCCTGGTTGGCGCCATGTCCTCGTTTATCGGCATGACCGAGCAAGAGCGCACAGTGTTGCGCAGGGTCACCAAGATCAGTACGGGTGACCAGACCTACGCTGCCGTGATTCAGGCGGCAGGCGCGGTGAACATAAAGGCCCAGGACGGTATCGACAACCGTGTGGCGCGGCCCGGTTTCACCTATGTAGGTGCGGGTGCGAAAACCACCACCGGCAGTGCCGGCGCCAGCGGCGCGGGGGCGTTTTCGACGCGAGTTACAGTCAATCAACAGCTCCCACCGAACCTCGCCCAGCAGCAGGTGAATCCACTGACCTTACCGGGTTTCGCACTGCCCACCGGGCAGAACGGTTTGTTCCGCCTGAGTGGCCAAGGCAGCAGTACTCCAGTGGCCAGCGGCCCGCAAAGCTGGACCATGGGCAGCGCCAGCGTCAGCCCGACCCAGCTTCAGCAAGTGCTGCCCAGCGTCCAGCCCCCGAACATTCAACTGGGCAACGACGCTCAGGCTTCGGCCAGCGGCGTAGATTTGACTGCGGCAGGTCATCAGGCGTCAAACGTCAACGTGGGAGCCAGCGCGATTAACGTCAGCCCACCGGCTGCCAGCGCTGAGGGTTCTGCACTGCCAGGCCGGTCCACGGCATTTACCATTAATCGCGTCCAGGGCTTGCCCGCCAGCAGCGGTCAGTCCACCCCCCATAAATACCTGATCGAAACCAACCCGGTACTCACCGACCTCAAGCAGTTCATGAGCTCGGACTACCTGTTGTCCAACCTCGGTTACAACCCGGACCAAAGCGCCAAGCGCCTGGGTGACGGTTTCTACGAACAGAACTTGATTCAGCAAGCCGTAGTCGCCCGAACCGGCCAGCGCTTCATCGATGGCCAGACCTCCGACGAGGGCATGTTCAAGTACCTGATGAACAACGCCGTCGCCAGCAAACAGGAATTGAACCTGCAATTGGGCGTCTCCCTGACCTCCGAACAGGTCGCAGCCCTGACCCACGACATTGTCTGGATGGAAAACGCCGAGGTGAACGGCGAGCAAGTGCTGGTACCGGTGCTGTACCTGGCCAACGCCAACAATCGCCTGGCCGCCAACGGCGCCCTTATCCAAGGCAGCGACGTAACCCTGATCGCTGGTAAGGACCTGAGCAACGCCGGCACGTTGAAAGCTTCCAACAACCTGTCGGCGACGGCTGGCAACGACCTGGTGAACAGCGGTCTGGTCGAAGCGGGCAATCGTCTCGACCTGCTGGCCGGCAACAACCTGATCAACAAGGCAGGCGGTGTCATCGCCGGCCGCGACGTCTCACTGACGGCCGGCCGCGACGTGATCAACGAACGCACGGTCACCACCCACGAAAGCGGCAGCAGCTACCGAACCGAACGCACTGACTTCGTCGATAACGCCGCCCGCATCGAAGCCGCCAACGGCCTGACTGTCAACGCCGGGCGAGACGTCAACAACGCCGGCGGCGTGCTCAAAAGCGGCAAGGACACCACGATCAGTGCCGGACGTGACGTCAACCTTGTCTCTGCTGAACAAGTCACCAGCGGCGTGCGTGGTTTGTATACGAGTCAGGGCATTACCCAATACGGCTCGACCGTCGATGCCGGGCAGGACTTGAAAGTCAGCGCTGGCCGCGATGTCACCGCGATTGCCAGTCAGCTTGCTGCCAAGCGCGATGTGAGCATGAGTGCGGTGGGTGATCTGACCCTGGCTTCGGCGGCGGATGAGCAGCATTCGTATGGTAAGACCAAGAAGGTGACGAGTCAGGAGGATCACACCCAGCAAGTCGCGACCAGTGTTTCGGCGGGTGGCAATGTGGTGCTGGCAGCTGGCAAGGACTTGGGGTTGATAGCCAGCAAGGTCAGTGCAGGGAATGAGGCCTACCTGAGTGCGGGCGCCAACCTGACGTTGCAAGCGGCGGCCAATGAAGACTACAGCTTCTACAGTAAGGTCAAGAAAAGCTCGTCGGGTAAAAAGAGTCGACTGGATGAGATCGCCAGTACCACCAATATGGCCAGCTCGGTCACCAGTGGGATGAACAGCACGCTGGTTGCGGGTAATGATCTCATCGTCAAGGGCAGTGAGGTCGCCGCCGACAAGGGCGCAGCCAAGCTAGTCGCCGGTCATGATGTGCAGATTGTTGCGGTCACCGATTCCAATAGTGCTCGGCATGAAAGCAGCAAGAGCAAAAGCAGCTGGGGTGGGTTGAAGTCGAGCAAGGTTCAGGATGCGGTTTCTGAGACGCAGACCATGGCAAGGGGCAGCATTATCTCGGGTAACACCGTGGATGTGGCGGCTCTGCATGATGTCACGGTGAGAGGCTCCGGACTGGTCAGTACCCAGGACCTGAAGGTGCAGGCCGGTCGTGACCTGGTGATTGATGCGGCGCAAAACACGTTCACTCACAGTGAAATGCACAAGCAGAAAAATCGAGACCTGACCGGTGTGCTGACGGCCAACAACCTGGGCATTGATGACATCACCGGCAATCAGCATCTGTCCATCAGCAGCCAGAACCATACCGGTCAGTCCGCTCAGACCACATTGACCGGCAGCACCGTCGGTTCGAGCCAGGGCAATGTTGTGCTCACTGCAGGGCGTGAGCTGAGCGTAATCGCCAGCGATCTGGTCAGTACCAAAAACATGAACCTGACGGGGGCCAACGTCAACATTGCCGCTGGCATGGAAAGCGCCAGCCAGAGCAGTACCGACAAGTCCAGCAGCCTGGCAGTGGGCCGAGTGGTTGGCGGCGCTGTCGTGGATACCTTCAACTCCATCCGTGGCGCCATCAAGGCGGCGAACAACGCCGATGACCCCAAACTCAAGGCTGTGAAGCTGGCGCAGGCCGCGCTGGCTGCTTACAACCTGAACGGTATGAGTGATTCGGTTTCCGAGGGCATCAAGGACTACGCCAACAACAAAGGCGGTTCCAGCAATGGCTCATTAATAAAAATCGGTACTGAAACAGCGCTGACCCACAGTAAAAGTACTAGCGAATATGAAAGCCAGACGGCCAAGCAGAGCTCGCTCAACGTAGGCCAGGCCCTTGCTATCGAAGCCACGGGAAAGGCACTGGGCACGGTAGGTGATATCCATGTCATCGGCAGTAGCCTGAAGGCGGCCGAGACTGCACTGATCGCCAAGAACGACATCATTCTGGAAAGTGCGCAGAACACCGCTGACTGGGCAAACAAGAACTCCAACAACAGAACGGCCATAGGCGCCAGCTTCAATATTGGTCAGCAGAATGGTTTTACCATCGACCTGGGTGCCCAGATCGCCAAGGGCATGGGTAACGGTAGTTCGGTCACTCAGGTCAATACCACGCTGGATAGCGGTGCACTGACGTTGCACAGTGGCAAAGACACCACCCTTGATGGCGCGCAGGTGCGAGCCAACAAGATTGATGCACTAGTCCAGGGCAACCTGAATATCACTTCGCGCCAGGACTCCGAAACCGAAAAGAACAAGCAGGGCAGTGCGGGTGTGGGCGCCAGTATCTGCATTCCGCCGATCTGTTATGGCGCTCCGGTGACGGCATCGGCCAGCCTTTCCGCCGGCAACATGAAAAGTAACTACCAGGCTGTTACGGACCAGAGCGGTCTGTTTGCGGGCAATGGTGGTTACAACATTGTTGTCGGCGCCAACACCACGCTTAAAGGGGCAGTGATTGCCAGTGATGCGACGGCCGACAAAAACCTGCTCAGCACCGACCGATTGATAACCAGCGACATCAAGAACAAGAGCGACATCGAGAGTTCGTCTGCCAGCGTCAGCGGTTCCGCCAGTTATGGAGGGGCGGGTGGATCGGCGGCTTCCTTGGGCGGCCTGTTCGGCATGTCGCTCAATGAGTCGGACAGTAGCAAGACCCGAAGTGCGGTCAGCGAAGGCACGATCATTGTACGTAACGCCGAAGGAGCTAACGACCTGGTTGGCTTGAACCGTGACACCGCCAATGCCAACGAAAAACTGGATCGCCCTGACAAAAAGGCGATTGAAGAGCGCATGGAGCTGATTCGTAGCTCTGTGGAGTTGGTCAATGGCATCTCGGATGCAATTGCCACGGCCAAGATGAAGGCCGCCAAGGATCCGAACAGTGATGAGTCGAAGGCGGCACGTCAGCAGCTACTGGAGAAGGGCACCGCCAATCCGACTCCTGATCAGATCGATCAACAGGTCAGTCAGAACTATGGCGTCGGTAGCAGCTTCAAGAAAGCGTCTCAGGCGGTCAGCGCTGTTGTCCAGGGAATCCTGGGTGGGAACATTGGTGGTGCGTTGGCTGGCGCCGCTGCGCCCTATGTGGCTGAAAGAATCAAGAAGGCTACCGGGGACGACGACGTCGCGAACCTGATGGCACATGCGGTGTGGGGAGCGGTACTAGCCAAAGCTCAAGGTAACTCGGCGTTGGCGGGCGCTGCGGGAGCAGGTATTGGTGAATACATCGCCAAACAGTTGTATCCGAATAAACCTGTTGATCAATTAACCGAGTCGGAAAAGCAGACGATATCGGCTCTATCAACATTGGCTGGAGGACTGGCGGGTGGGCTGGCCGCTGGAGGCTTGAACAACGCGATTGCCGCTGCAGGGACCGCTAAAAACGCGGTCGAGAACAACCATCTGAACCCGATCGAAGACGCCTCCCTGGAGATAATGCGAAAGGAGTACAACTCGTCGTGCGTGGGAGTTTCGTCAGATGAATGCACAAAACTGAAGGCTGATATTGAGGCTTTGTTCAAGAAGGCCCAAAGCATACTTAAAGACGAAACCATCAGCTTGGCAAGTGATGCGACCTGGGACTCCAAGCTGGATCACAAACCTGGCGACATCGTCATGTGCAAGACGTCCTATACCTCGTTCTGTGTAGTTACAGATCAATTTGTGAAAACCGCTGACGGTAACGAGTGGTATCTGAAGCCGGCGACCGTCGAACAGGCATTGGAAGGACGAGCGAATCAGGAGAAAATGGCGAGCGACCTGAAAGCGTCGCTTAAGCAGTTTGCTGATGATTCTTTCAGTGAAGGCTGCGGTGGGATGGGCCTAATTGGCATTGGATGCCAGCTTTCGATGGCATTTGGTGTCACTAACCCGGTTACAGAGGCCAAAGCGACTACTGGAGAGAGAATTGGTTGGTTTGCGCAAGCGCTTCTGAATATAGTGGGGCTGAAGGCTGCTGTTGGTGGTGCTGCGGCGGAAGGTGCAAAAGGGACTCCTGCTTGGGATAACGCTATATCTAAAGCTGACGGAGACTTCGGGTATCTCCCGCCTGTCCGGCAAAACTATGTTAAAGATGTTTACGACTTACAAGGGGCTGTGGACAAGATGCGTGCTAGCGGTGCAAGCGCAGAAGACGTTGCAAAGTATGCGTATGGCGCAAGAAACGAGCTGAAAATGAAGTACAGGGAGTATACACCTCCGGAAATGCTTGATGTCATTGATGCAAGAAACTTGGAGCGATATGGCAACAAGATTGGACCCGCATTTGATGATCTAGTTAAAAAAGGTAAAACTTTTGATCAGATAATTGAAAGTTCTACTCGGGCTGGCGGTGGAGACCTTTTTCAATGAAGAGATTTATTGATGATAACGTTTATGCTCTTGGCCGTATGAAATCTGGAAGGTTGTATGCGGAGCTGATTTCTGATGTGGGCTGGGAAGGTTTCCCTAACTATGCGGAGGAGTTCATTAAGCTGTTCTCTGGCAGTATCATTAGTAAAAATGATTCTGTTGATACTAGAGTTTGGGGCGTGATTATAAAAGGTCAGTCCCTGCGATTGGTTTACGAAGACTTTCCCGTGATGATTAGTTTGGAGTCGCAAAGTGAAGGGGGGGACCGATTTGTCGAGGAGCTAAGAGAGATTTTGATAAGCTAGGTTAGTCCTTCGGCGCAAAAGATGTAGTACCTGATCCAGGTAAGACCGCTGTATATTCTTCGACGGCTGAAGACGGCACTGTACAGTATGTTGGTATTACCGATAATCTTGAGGCGCGGTCAGCGGCACACTTATCCCAGAAAGGCATTGAAATTGATGCAATACCAGGTCTTCAGAATATATCTCGCAGTGATGCAAGGGCAGTTGAGCAAGTGTTGATCGAATACAACGACTTAGGTAAAGATGGCGGCTCATTGATCAATAAGATCAACAGTATCTCCACAGCTAATCCGATTTATGCGGAGTCTCTCGCTAGAGGTGCCGCTCTTTTGAAATCAATTGGATATCCAGGGTTTAAATAATGATCAAAATTGGAGATGTATTTGCCATCGCAACTACGAGTGGAAAAGCATATTTCCAGTTTGTGAAAAAAATCCCTCCTATGGGTTCTTTAATCCGTGTCTTGCCAGGTACGTATCATGACGAACCAGATTTGGATGTCTTGGTAGAGGAAAAAACAAATTTCTGGATTTTTTTTCCTGCCTCGGCAGCTCTGAAGCAAGGAATTATCCAAAAAGCTAATAGTTGTACTGTTCCAACGCACTCTAAGGAGACCCCAACTTTCCGTGCTGGAGTAGTGGCCCCTTCAACTGGGCGTGTCGATGCTTGGTGGTTTTGGAACGGGGAGAAAGAATGGAAAGTTGGCGAAATTACAGAAGAGCAGCGGAAGTTTCCTATACGTGGAACATGGAACGACACTCTATTGGTCCAGAGAATTGAAGAGGGCTGGTTGCCGGAAAAGGATAGGCGTTAACTCTATCGGTTTTAGTCGCATGTTGGTGCAAAAGGAGGGCCAGCGAGTAATCTGAATGCGACGAGTGCTATAACAGACGCTGAGGCTGGAACCAGTGGATTGGCAAAGATAGGTTCTTTGAAGGGAGAGCCTGAGCTGCCACCAAAAAATGCAAGTCCGGACATGATTCGATCAATTGAGCGTCAAAATGAAGCTTCGAAGGGGCTTGCTCAAGCTGGATATGATGTTGAGCAGTTGGCAAATTCTGGGAAAAAAGGAGCCAACCCTGATTTGCGGATTAATGGTGAACTAGCTGATGTTTTCTCGCCAATCACCAATAGCCCAATTTCAGTGCTGAAAACAATAACCGGTAAAGTTGAGACTCAGGCTAGCAATATTGTTGTGAATTTGGCTGACTCTCCATTGACCTTTGATCAGATAGAAAGTGCACTGCGCTCGAATCCTGTCGAAGGTTTGAAAAAGCTTTATTTGATGAAGGGCGGGGAATTTAGGGTGATAGGGGCTGCGAAGTGACAATTACAATGAATCTTGAGATTGAAGTTGGAGTTTCCTTTGAAGAAATTGCTTCAGTGCTCTCAGTGATGGGGGCTGAGCACGCAATTGAAAGTGGTTATCTAACAGGTAACTTTAAATATTCAGGTGTTTATTTTGTATTTCGTTGCTTTAGTACTCCTGAGGACGTTGCTGCTGAAGGGGTTGATGTTGATTGGAAAGCAGGTATGAGTGGAGCGTTTCATTGTCCTATAAAATATTTGCTGGAGAGTTCTGAGGATATTAAGTCTTTCCTTACGAAGCTGTCGATAGAGACGGATTTTAAATTTGTTCTTTCTTTTCAGTACGAAAGCTTGTATGTGATTCGTGATGAGTTTGGTATTAGTTTTCTGAGAAACATGGTTGATTAGTTGGTGCAAAAGCAACTGGTGGCGCTGCTGGAAAGGTAGATGATCTTGCCTCTACTGGGACACCTGTTCGTCCCACACCCCAAAAATCTGAAATTGATGTCGGCGCTGATCTTGGTGCTGGAGCTCGCCCACAAGTCAGTTATAAAAATGGACAAGAAGTTCCTTACGGCACTTCGGGTAGTGTTCGTCCAGACTGGTGTGTAGGTAACGTATGCAGTTAGGCACGAAAACGCCATTTGGTACTGCGCTAGGTATATATGTCGGCGGAGTTGGCTATAAGGGCTACGGCTTTTACGAGGAGGCTAAGGGTGACGGTAAGTAAGTTCATTTCCTCGGCGATAATGGGGGCGGGTGTTTTGGTCGTCATGTTGTCCCTAGGATGCTTGTTGGCGTTGTTGCCGGTCCTGTTTATTTCCGCAGGGTTTGAGGTGGGGTTTGATGTGGTATTTGTATGGTTGGGAATGCCATTCTCGATTTTGTTTGCGTTGAGTTGGTTTTATAAGTATGCGGACTTCGCGAAATCAATCATCTTTAGACGTTAGTGTGGTGTGTCTATGAGCAAGGCTTGGGGAAAAAGGTGGGGCTGGCTATGACGGATGGACGCCTGCAAACGCATTGATACAAGCTTTGTCAATGATGGCTGGAGTTCCGCTGGTAGCCGTTGAAGCCCCGTTGTTGGACTTACCGACGTGGCTGTGGGGGGATAAATTTCCGGTGGAGCGAATTTCAACTATCAACTGATGGCGGGAAAACTTATGGATTATGTCGATTTATCCGTTGCACGGGCGTTGGAATAGCGACCCAAGACAGAAGTCTTGGGGGTTACATTGGGCACTAGCTTAAGCGGTGAGGAGTTATATTAAAAGAGAAGATGCAACATACCCACTCTGGGTAACCGCTGTCGGTGGTGTGGTGGGATTCAAAAGCGGAAAGTTGGTTGCGGGGCAATTGATACCGATAATAGGTGGGGCGGCTGAGACTGTCGGCAATACCTCCGGATCTTTTCTGCCGAAGGTGGTGAATGGACAAATTAACGCATTGGGAGGCAAGTAATGACTGGCGAAAGTCCAAGGTAAACTGTTTTTGCTTCTAATACTCTATTGTGTGGGATTATTTGTTTTTTTAGGGTTTTTAGGGGCGTTTTTCGCCGTTGTTGTACATTATTTTAAGAGTGGCAATTGGGAGGGGGAGTTGATGTTTTTGGTTTGGTTAAAGGTGCTTTAGCCTATGCCATTCTAGTGGCGGTGAGGGTTTGGGTGCTGTATTTGCTCAAGGCGTGTAGAGGCCGTAAATCCCAGCGCGGTAAGATGGATAGAAAGGAATATTCTTAAACAGCTGTCTGGGGTGCTGGCTGGTTAATCAAAGTAACAGAGGTTTTGGAAAGGCGAAAATTATGCCAGTAAGTGTTAATAAGCGAAGCCGCATAATTTATTTTTACTAAATTTAGAGTTGAGTGTCGTTTCTCAATAAGTGGAGCAACTTTATATAAGCGTATTGATGAAAGGCGATCATTGAGGACTAAACTGTCTCTGACTAAGAGTGTCGCCTTTTCCTACAATTTATTGACTTCTCCAGCTTTGACAAGCCCACCCAACCCGACTAACTTTCCTGGCGTGACGCATTCATGCGACCCACGCTATGCAGCAACCCTATCTCTGCGCCACATTTCGTCGTGGCCCCGACGCGCCTAACAGCCAGCAAATGACTGTCAATCACTCGGTCCCTGGTTCGAGTCCAGGTCGTGAAGCCAGATAGGAAAAAGCCTGCAGCGATGCAGGCTTTTTTTCGCCTTGAATTTGACGAACACCCGGCGTGCCAGCAGCCCAAAAACGCACGGAAAAATTTTTTTAGGGTGACGCTTGAAATTTTTCCGCCTGAACCTACCTAGGGATTACGCGATGCCGAATGCGGGTCGCGTATCAAATCACTTGGAGAAAACTCAGGAGATTTTGCAATGGCTACTACTCTTTCCTTGGCCCCACTGTTCCGTCATTCCGTGGGCTTTGACCGTTTCAACGACCTGTTCGAATCGGCGCTTCGCAGCGAGGCCGGTACCACCTATCCGCCACACAACGTCGAAAAGCACGGTGACGATCATTATCGGATCGTGATCGCGGCAGCAGGCTTGGTGGAGGACGACCTGGATATTCAGGTGGAGAAAGGCGTGTTGACCGTCGCCGGCGGCAAGCGGGAACACGATGAGGGCATCACTTACCTGCACCAAGGCATCGCCCAGCGCGCGTTCCGCCTGTCGTTCCGCCTGGTTGACCATATTGAAGTGCAGGGCGCACAGCTCGCCAATGGTTTGCTGAGCATCGATCTGCTCAGGATCGTGCCCGAGGAAGCCAAGCCTAAGCGCATTGCGATTGGCGGTGCTGCCAAGGCTGAGGTGAAATCCATCAGCGAGCAGTAAGGCTGGAATGAATAAAGGCGCTCTTCGGAGCGCTTTTATTCGATGTGGCGAGGTCAAAATGTGGCGCTTTTGTATGAGCGGACTTGCCCCGATGCCAGTCAGTTAAGGGCGAACCCTGTACCTGGGGCGAGGGACCTTGCTCCCGTTGGGACGCGAAGCGGCCCCAAAATCAGCCTATGAGTTCTAATCGGAAAATCTCAGTGCCTTTATTGGCGCTGCTTCGCAGCCCAACGCGGGGCAAGCCCGCTCGCCACAACAGGCCCGCTTACCACAGAAGCACAGCAGTCGCTTCATTCCATCTGCACATTTTGCGCTTTCTGCTGCTGCCCAGCCCGCCCCTCACGCCCCTCCCACTTGGCAATCACCAACGGCGCCAACGCATTGCCCAGCACATTCAGCGCCGTGGTCGGCATCTCCATCAAGCGGTATACCCCGGCGATAAACGCGATGCCTTCCAACGGCAAACCGGCACTGGCCAGGGTGGCCGAGAGAATCACGAACATGAACCCCGGTACCCCGGCCGCCCCCTTGGAGGTGAGCACCATGGTCACCACCAGCAAGGCCTGATCGCCCAGGCTCAAATCAATGCCGTACAACTGCGCGACGAACAGGGTACCGATGCCGAGGAACAGTGAAGCGCCGTCGAGGTTGAACGAGTAACCCACCGGTACCACAAAGCTCACCAGTGAAGGCGGTACGCCGTAGGTTTCGAGTTTCTTCATCAATTGCGGCATCACCGCCGCCGAACTGGCGGTGGAGAAGGCCAGTACCAGTTCATCCTTGATATGGCGCATCAGCGCGAACAGGTTGATCCCGCAAACGCGCGCCACCAGGTTGAGCACCACCAGCACAAAGAACGCGATGGCCACATAGCTGACCATGATCAGCTTGGCCAGCGGCAGCAACGAGCTGAAACCGAAGTTGGCCACCGTCACGGCGATCATGCCGAACACGCCGATGGGCGAGTAGGCCATGATCATCGAGGTGACCTTGAACATCGCGTCGCTGACGCCACGCAACAGCGCGATGACCGGGTCTTTGCGCTCGGCGGGCAAGCGCGCCACGCCCAGGCCGAACATCACCGCAAAAAACAGCACCGACAACAGGCTGCCCTGGGCCATGGCGTTGACCACGTTGTCGGGGATGATGCCGACGATGATCTGCCCCAGGCTATGACCCGCGCCGTTGCTGGTGGGCAGGGTGATATTCGCCGCGTGCAGGCTGGACAGTTCAGTGCCAGCGCCGGGCTTGAGCAGGTTGCCCATGACCAGGCCGATGATGATCGCCAGGGTGGTGATGCAGAAAAAATAGCTCAGGGATTTGACCCCGATACGGCCCAGGGATTTGCCGTCACCGTGCCCGGCAATGCCCACCACCATGCAGGAAAACACGATGGGCACCACGATCATTTTCATCAGCTTGATAAAGATATCGCCTGCCGGTTGCAGGACATTGTCCACCAGCCACGGCCGGGATTCGGGAAAGCGGTGCAGCAGGGCACCAATGGCGATACCGGCGAGCAAGCCGATCATGATTTGCCAGACCAGCGCGATGCGGGGCGTGTGCATGGGAGTGCCTCATTTGAGATCAATGATTTTTAAGTTGTTGTTCTAGGCAGTCAAAAGGCGGCCGTCCGCTGGTCGCCGGGTGTTACGGGTGGCCGTCAGCGCAGGTCGTTGCATGCGTCTTTGAGGCGACGGCACCCTTCTTCGATCACGTCCAGCGAGCTTGCGAACGACAGGCGCACATACGGCGACATGCCGTAGGCCGCGCCGCTGACGGTGGCCAGGCCGTAGTCGCGCAATAGGTAGTCCACCAGTTGGGTGTCGCTGTCGAGGCGATCGCCTTGGGGGGTGAGCTTGCCCATCAGGCCGCTGACGTTGGCGAATACATAAAACGCGCCATCCGGTGGTGTAATGCTCAATTCGGGGATGCCCTCAAGCAGCGCCAGAATGCGCGCGCGGCGTTGCTGGTATTCCTCGCGCATGCCGGCGATAGGTGCTTGATCACCCGCAAACGCGGCCACCGCTGCCGCCTGGCTCAACGAGCTGGGGCAGGTGGTGGTCTGTGACAGCAACTTGGCGATGGCCGCGATCAACCAGGCCGGCCCCGCACCAAAGCCCAGGCGCCAACCGGTCATCGCATAGCCCTTGGACGCGCCGTTGACGATCAGCGTGCGTGGCTTGAGATCTGGCGCCAGGCGTGTCAACGGCACATGCCGGGCGTCGCCGTAGACGAAGTGTTCGTAGATCTCATCGGCCATGACCAGCACATGGGGATGACGACGCAAAACCTGCGCCAGGGCCAGCAGCTCGGCTTCGCTGTACACCGCGCCGCTGGGGTTGTTCGGGCTGTTGAGGATCGCCCATTTGGTGTGTGGGGTGATCGCCTGTTCGAGCGCGGCGGGCGACAGCTTGAAACCCAGGCTTTCATCGCCCGGGATGATCACCGGTGTGGCATCGTTGAGCCGTGCGATGTCCGGGTATGAGACCCAATACGGCGTGTGCACGATGACTTCATCGCCGCGATTCAAGGTGGCGGCCAACGCGTGATAAATGATGTGCTTGCCGCCGCAACCGGCGACGACTTCGTCCAGGCCATACACCACATCATTATCTCGCTGCAGTTTCAGGCAGATGGCCTGGCGCAGGGCAAGGGTGCCGGTGGTGGCGGTGTAATGGGTATCACCGCTGTGCATCGCCAAGCTGGCGGCCTCAAGAATATGCGCCGGGGTGTCGAAGTCCGGCTCGCCCACGGTGAAGTTAACGATGTCGCGGCCCTGGGCGCGCAACTCGGTGACCAGGGCGTTGGCGGCAATGCTGGGGGAGGGCGCAATGCCCAGGACACGGTCCGACAAAAATGCAGTGCTCATTTCGGACTCCTTCATACCAGGCCGGCATTGTTGAGGGCCTTGTCGATCCAGCTCTGGCGCACTGCACCGCTGGCAATTTCTGCTTTGACCGCTTCTTCGTGCTCGGCATGTTGCGCGGCGCGGCGCAGTACTTCGGCGGCGTCGGCCTGGGAGAACGCGACCAGGCCGTCTTCATCACCCACCAGCAGGTCGCCGGGGTTGATCACCATGCCGCCGATAGACACCGGCACGTTCACTTCGCCGGGGCCGGTCTTGTACGGGCCGGTGTGCACCACGGCGCGGGCATAGCACGGGGTGTCCTCGAAGCTGGCGACATCGCGAATCGCGCCGTCAATCACAAACCCCACGCAACCACGCTGCTGGGCGTAGAGCTTGACCAGTTCCCCGATCACCGCGTTATTGGTGTCGCCCTGGCCGTCCACCACCAGCACATGGCCCGGTTGCAGCATGCTCATGGCCTTGTAGATCAGCAGGTTGTCGCCGGGACGGGTCTTGACCGTGATCGCCGTGCCCACCAGCTTGCCGCTGCGGTTGTAGCGCGTCAGGCCACGGGCGCCGATATGACGGCCGAGGTTGTCGCTGATATGCGGCGTGACGACATGGCCAAACGCCTCGACCAGTTCGGCCGGGGCCATGGGCGCGTTGGGAAGGATGCGTGAACCGGGCAAGGACATGGCAAATCTCCAGAATTGTTAGATAGCAATGGGCTATGGCTGGATCTTAGGAGTGATGATCGAAGAGTTTTAGCGATATTTTATGATGTGATAGCATCGCTTTTTCTCATGAATTGGCCGCGATGATCACCTTCAAGCAAATCGATGCGCTGTACTGGATTGCCGAACTCGGCAGCTTTGAAGCGGCGGCGAACAAGCTGAACATGTCTCAGTCGGCCATCTCCAAGCGCATCCAGGAGTTGGAAGACACCTTTGACGTCGAGATTTTTGACCGCAGCAAGCGCAACGCCCGGCTGACGGAGAAGGGCGGTGAGCTGCTTGACTACGCCCGCGACCTGCTCAACAGCCGCGACCAACTGCTCGAACGGGTCAGCGCCCGCGAAGTGCTGGTGCGCCGTTTTCGCCTCGGCGTCACCGAACTCACCGCATTGACCTGGCTGCCGGCGCTGGTGGATGCGCTGCGTCAGGCCTACCCCAAGGTGCAGATCGAGCCGTCAGTGGAACTGAGCAGCGAACTGTTTCGCAAGCTGGAAAGCGACCAACTCGACTTGGTCATCGTGCCGGACGTCTACAGCGACCCGCGCTTTCACAGCACGGCGCTGCAATGCGTAGAAAACGCCTGGATCTGCGCGCCAGGCCTGATCCCCCAGCCCGACCCTGTAAGCCTGGAAGTGCTGGCCGATTACACCGTTCTGACCCAGGGTTCGCAGTCGGGCACCGGCTTAATCTACGAGCGTTGGCTGGCCGCGCACAACGTGCAGATGCCGCGGACCCTCACCAGCCATAACCTGCTGGTGCAGGTGGGCTTGGCGTTGTCGGGGATCGGCGTGAGTTATTTGCCCAAGGCCTGTTTGTCCCATCTGATCGAGCACGGCGCATTACGCGCGCTGGTCACGCAGCCGGAGTTGCCGAGTATCCAGTACGTGGCATTGCACCGGGTGGACCGCCAATTCGGCTTGAACCAGGACGTGGCGCGGATGGCGCAGAGGTGCTGTGATTTTTCGCGGTTGTTGTTTTAGCGTAAGTGCACACACTGCGCTTTTTATTCCAAAAGGGGCCTTTGTCGAAAAACAGGGTCATGATTAATTCAAGCCTGGATGTAGTCAGTTCAACTCCATACTTGAAGGCGCATGAACCCAGCCTCTATCAGCCAAGAGGACCAAAATGCATGGCATTCACCACCCTGATACTGGATGCACCCGGCCCGCCGTTGCTATTCGAGGAAGTCGACCGATTCCTTGAGTTGGGCTTGGTCGTCACCCTGAATCTCTACTATTTCACGGATAAAAACAGTATCCGCAAGCACTACGGCGAGCGCATCCGATACACCGAGATCAATGGCCACGACAGGCAAGCTTTCATCGACGCCGTGACTGAGGCCGGGGGGTATAGCGTGTTCAAGACGCGCCTGAATATTCCCATTGAGAGCAAACTGATCCGCGCCGCTGCATCACCGACCCTGCCAACGCCACTGCGCGCCATCGCCCAGGCCGGTTCAGGCGTTAACCATATCGACCGGCAAGAGGCTGAACGGTGTGGCGTGACGATACTGAACACGCCGGCCTCCAACGCGGTAGCTGTGGCCGAATACGTGGTGGCCCAGACATTGTTTTTATCCCGGGACCTGGATCACTACAACGCCGAGACGCACAGTGGTCACTGGTCCAAGGGCACTTTGGCGCCCGGCCTTGAGTTCTGCGAACTCACGTTAGGCGTGGTTGGCACTGGCAGCATTGCTCAAGAGGTCGCGCGCAAGGCCGGATCGCTGGGGATCCGGGTCATCGCCACCGGTTCAGAACGCTTTACGGAGCAGGTCGCGCGCAGCCTTGGGCTTGAGCGACGAGAAACCCTCGAGCAATTGTTGGGGGAGGCCGATGTGGTCTCGATCCACGTACCGCTGACACCGCTCACCCGAGGCCTGTTCGGCCTTACCGAGTTCAGGCAGATGCGCCAAGGTTCGATACTGATCAACACCGCTCGTGGTGACATTGTCGACGAAGCCCAGTTGGCAAGCTTCATGACGGCATTTCCCAGGCATATAAAAGCGGTCGCCATCGATACCTTCGCCCAGGAAAAAGACCGCTTCAACTCGCCGCTGGCTGGCATTCGCAACGCCCAACTGACACCCCATATCGCCGGCAACACGACGAAGGCAATCCGCAAGGCTTCACGGCAGATCGTCGACAAGATCCACGCGCTCAGCCTGGCTGCGAACGCACATTGACCATAGGACGCAAAGCGCTCTCTTGATGAACGCCTCAACGCCCTGAGTTGTAGCAAGCGCTTCCGGATGGGCTAGGGCTGCTGTGCAGCGGTCGCACGGATGGGCGGTGCGGTAGCGGCGGCAATGTCCCACGTCAGCAGGATGTGGCTGATGGCGGCATCGATGGTTGCGTGGGGCACGTTGTCCCGCGCCAATATCGAAATGCCCTGCAAGAAACTGTCAAACACCGCCGCCATCGACACCGCGGCAATCGTATCCGGCAGTTGCCCTGAGCTTATTCCACGTTCGACACACGCCACGATCCCTGCCCGCGTTCTCATACGGGACTGGGTCAATGCATCCGCCACCCGCGCATTCTCCGGGCTTGGTGCGCTCATCACGCCCAATGCCACCATGCAGCCCTTGGGATGCCCGTCTTCACACTGCATGCGCGCGGATTGGCGCAACGCGGTCTCGATGGCTTTGCGCGGCAGCAGGCTTTCATCCCATAGGCATTCGGTCACTTGAGCGTAGGTTGCCAGATAGCGCTGCACGCACTCATCGAACAGCGCTTCCTTGGAGCCGAATGCGGCATAAAAACTCGGTGCGGAGATACCGCCGCCCAGGCCGGCCTTGAGCTGGGCGAGGGACGTGGCGTCGTAGCCATGCTGCCAGAACAGGTGCATGGCCTGTTCCACGGCGTGGTCACGGTCGAAGGTGCGGGGACGGCCCATTTGTGCCATTTCATAAAACTCCCTTGGCGGACCAGATAAATACTAGTCGATACATAAGTCGTTGACAACGTGCGACAGCTGCCTGCAACATTTGTATCGATCAGTATCTAAATTGCCTCAAGGAGTTTCCCGTGACCCCCTCAGTCTGCGTATCCGCGTCTTCTGAACGCCTGCCTATCGGCGCCTTGCTCGCGCTGGCCATGACCGGTTTTATCTGCATCGTCACCGAAACCCTGCCGGCCGGGCTGTTGCCATTGATCGGCGATGGCCTGGGGATTTCCCCGTCCATGGCCGGGCAGATGGTCACCGCCTATGCGCTGGGCTCGGTGCTGGCGGTGATCCCCATGACCATAGCCACCCGTGGTTGGCGCCGCCGCAATGTGCTGCTGCTGACCATCGTCGGCTTCCTGCTATTCAATTCCATCACGGCATTGTCGTCCCATTACGGTGTGACGCTGGTGGCGCGTTTCTTCGCCGGGGTCGCCGCGGGGTTGGCCTGGAGCCTGCTGGCCGGTTACGCCCGGCGCATGGTCGCGCCCCATCAACAGGGGAGGGCGCTGGCGCTGGCGATGGTGGGTACCCCGATTGCGCTGTCACTGGGTGTACCGCTGGGCACCTGGCTTGGCGGCCTGGTCGGCTGGCGTACCACCTTTGGCCTGATGTCGGTACTGACCCTGGTGTTGATCGCTTGGGTGCTGGTGAAAGTCCCGGACTATGGGCCACAGCCCGCGCACCAACGCCTGCCGTTGCGCAAGGTCCTCACCACGCCAGGGGTCAGGCCGGTACTGGCGGTGGTGATCAGCTGGATGCTCGCCCACAACGTTCTCTATACCTACATCGCCCCGTTCGTGGCGCGTGCAGGCTTGGCCGCGCGGGTGGACCTGGTGTTGCTGGTATTCGGCATTGCGGCATTGGTGGGGATCTGGCTGACGGCCAAGCTGGTCGAGCCGTTATTGCGCCAGACGGTGTTGGTCAGCCTGGTGGTGTTTGCCGCGATTGCGCTGGTGTTTGGCGTATTGGGCAACGTGCCTGAAGTGATCTACCTTGGCGTCGCCGTGTGGGGCCTGAGCTTCGGCGGTGCCGCCACTTTGCTGCAAACGGCTCTGGCCGACGCGGCGGGCGATGGCGCCGATGTGGCGTTGTCGCTGAACGTCGTGGCGTGGAACAGCGCCATTGCCGCCAGCGGTGTGGTGGGTGGCGTATTACTCGATCGCTGGGGCGTGGGGGCATTTCCGTGGGCGATGCTGGTGTTGATCGGCGTGGCGCTGGGGATCGCGTGGGGCGCGCGTGACCACGGCTTCAAGCCTGGGCGACGGTCCGGCGTTGCAATAGTGTCTCACTGAACCTTCGGGTGAGCGCGATAGGGGAGCGGAGCGCGACAAGATCGGTAAGCCTGCGGCACCAAACGGATTTATCAGGGTCCATACGCCCCGCGCGATCATTCGCGCTCATCCGTTTACCCTCACCTTAAGATCTAAAGCATGTACCTACGCAACATTGCAGTCGGGCTGGCAGCCCTCGTTTTAGTCTCTACCGCCGTAGACGCTCGCGGCCCGGCAAACCCCTACACGTCCACGCAGCAACGTATCTCGTTTGACGGTTGCGCCGAACTCTTCCCCGCCGCGACACCGATCAACACGGCCACGGTGCCAGCCAGCATGAGGCCAATGGCCCTCTGTTCCGACCACTTCGCGGTGCTCTATTCGCAAACCAGCAAGACCCCGCTGGTGGTGGTCGAGCGCCTGAATGCCGCCCAGTTGATCGACGCCAAAGGCGAGGAGCGCACCAACCAGTTCTACCCCGACCCACGCATTCCCAAAGGTGGGCGCGCCGAGTTGAGCGACTACCGCAGCCAGCACCCGGCGATGGACCGTGGCCACCAATCCCCAGCCGCCGACGCGCCGAATGCCCATGCCATGGCACAGTCTTTCGCGCTGTCGAACATGGTGCCGCAAGACCCTACCAACAACCGCAAGATCTGGAGCAAGGTCGAAGCGGATGTGCGCAAGTTTGCCAAGCGCGCGGGCGGCGATGTGTATGTGTTCACCGGGCCGCTGTTCGATGCGGGCTACAGCACCATCGGCGACAACAAGGTCTGGGTGCCGACGCGCCTGTTCAAGTTGGTGTACGACGCCTCAAGCAAACGCGCCTGGGCCTACGTGTTGCCCAATGCCGAAACCCGTATCCAGAAACCGATGGACTACGACACCTTCGTGAAGAGTACCGGGCTCAAATTACTCGGCAACCTGCCGGTGACGGGTTCGGTGGGGCGTACGTGATGCTGGGTTGAGCGATACGCCCAGCGTTACTTGCCTTTTTTCAACGCCTTCAAGCGCGCTGTCGCTCGCTGTACGGCGGCCATTTTCTCGGGGCGTTTCATCCGTTTCCATTTACGGATGTCGTCCTTGGTCCGCCCGCAGCTGACGCACAACTCGCCACTCAACTGGCAGGTCGAGACACACGGGTTTTCGATTTCTTTAGCCAAGATTTCACCTGGGGATACCGTCAAGGGGCGCCGCTACGCGGCACGAAATTCAACCGTGAGGTGGCTCACTTCATGGACCGGCTTGAGGCGCAGGCGAATGCTCTCGGCATCCGCTGTCGGTTGGCCGACCACGCTGACGATGGCCGCATGCACACCGGGCCCGACCTGCCAGACGTGCAGGTCGGTAATCGTTGCATCGCCGGGTTGCTCCACCCGCTCGCGGATCTCGGCGGCGACGTGTTCGTCGGTCTGGTCCAGCAACACGCCGGCGGTCACGCCCATCAGGCTCCAGGCCCAGCGCGCAATCACGATGGCGCCGACGATGCCCATCACCGGGTCCAGCCATACCCAACCCAGGTACCGACCCGCCAGCAATGCGGCGATCGCCAGCACGGAGGTCAACGCATCGGCAAGCACGTGGATGTAGGCTGACCTGAGGTTGTTATCGTGGCCGTGGTGGTGATGGTCGTGATCATGGTCATGGTCATGGCCGTGGCTATGCCCATGGCCCAACAGCAACGCACTGACGATATTGACCACCAGCCCGACGATAGCAATCAGGGTCGCCGTACCAAATTGCACTTCGGTCGGCTGGAGCAGGCGCATGAACGATTCGATACCGATGCCCAGGGCGACCAGCGCCAGGATCAGCGCCGAGGCGAAGCCGCCCAGGTCACCCACTTTGCCGGTGCCAAAGCTGTAGCGAGGGCTGTTCGCATGGCGCTTGGCGTAGGCATAGGCCGCCGCCGCAATGCCCAATGCGCCCGCATGGGTGGCCATATGAAAACCGTCGGCCAGCAGGGCCATGGAACCGGTCAGGGCGCCAGCGGCAATTTCCGCCACCATCATCACCACGGTCAGTATCACCACCCACAGCGTGCGCCGGGCGTTCTCGTCGTGGGCAGCCCCCAGGAAGACATGCTCGTGTGCCTGGCTATTCGTGAGGGTCATTTGGAGTAGCGCCGAATGGCTTCAAGCAATTCTTCGACGCCCTGGTTGCGCGCCTCTGTACTCAGTGACGGGTCAGCCACATGCGCCCTGGCGTGGTCCTCGATGATCTCTTCCATCAAACCGTTGATAGCACCGCGCGTGGCGGCCACCAGGTGCAGTGTCTTGGCGCAGTCGGCGTCTGACTCCAGCGCTTTTTCCAGCGCCTGAATCTGCCCGGCGATGCGTTTGACGCGTTTGATCAGGCTGTCTTTGTTTGCGGCTAGATGACCCACGGCATACCCCCCCTACCTATAATGCGGCGGATCATTGCATACCCCACCCCCCTATACAAGAAGGCTGTTGCAACGCTACTTCGGCCGGTGCAACTGGCGCCTTAGGGTATACAGCGCCACGCCCACCGCCAGCACACCGGATAACGCGCCCACCCCCAGCGCCCAGCGCGGGCCCAGGTGGTCGGCGACCCAACCGACGATGGGCGCCCCAATCGGCGTGCCGCCCAGGGCGACGCCCACGCGCAAGGCGATCACGCGGCCGCGCATGGCGAGGTCGGTGCTCAGCTGCATCAGGCTGTTGGTGGTGTTGCTGAAGGTCATCGCACCCACGCCGATAATCACCAGCGCCACGGCAAACAACCAGTAGTTCGGAGCCAGGGCTGCCAGCGTGCAGCCCGCGCCGAACACTGCTGCACCCGTGAGCAGCGACTTGAACTGCGGGCGTTCGCGGCCGGCGGCGAGCAGGGCGCCGGCGATCGTGCCGATGGCCAGGGTCGAGCTCAGCAGGCCGTAGGCGCGGGCATCGGCATGGAACACGCTGACTGCCATGGTCGAGATGAAAATCGGGAAGTTCATGCCAAAGGTGCCGATCAGGAACAGCATCAGCAGGATCGCCTTTAAGTCCGGTCGCGCCCACACATAGCGCAGCCCTTCGGTCAGGCTGCCCTTGGAGCGCAGCGCTCGCACCTTCACCGGCTGGCCGGACACCCGCAGGAAAAACAGCGAAGCCAGCACCGCAAAAAAGCTCGTGCCATTGAGCAGGAACGCCCATCCGGTGCCTACCGATGCGATGGTCAAGCCCGCTACGGCCGGGCCGATCAGGCGCGCCATGTTGAACGAGGTGGAATTGAGCGCGATCGCATTGGACAAATCCTTCTCACCCACCAGCTCCGCGACGAAGATCTGTCGCACCGGTGCATCGAAAGCCGAGGCGCAACCGGACAAAAACGCGAACACATACACATGCCACAGCTCGACAAAACCGGTGATGGTGAACACCCCCAGCGTCAGCGCCAGCATGCCCATGACCGCCTGGGTGACGATCAGTAACTTGCGTTGGTCATAGTGGTCGGCGGCGAAGCCGGTCCAGGGCAGCAAGAGCAACTGCGGCCCGAACTGCAACGACATGACGATGCCGACGGCGGCCGCGTTATGCGGGGTGAGCTGGGTCAGTACCAGCCAGTCCTGGGCGGTGCGCTGCATCCAGGTGCCGATATTGGAGACCAGTGCACCCGCCGCCCAGATGCGGTAGTTGACGCTGCGCAGGGAGCGGAAGGTTCCGAGCAAACTCATGAATACTCCAAAGATAAGCCGCCCCTGGGTTTATACTCGCCCCCTCGCAATCGTCCAACTTCACCCGAACCGAGATCCCCATGAGCACCTCTCTTTCCCTGACCCCTGCGCGCAAACCGCTTGCGCCCCTGGTGGCGTTTATCCTCCTGCTGGTGGGCGCCGTGCTCCTGCAAAACACCGTCGGCGTGCGCCAGATGCTGTTGCTGGTGGTCGGCGCGGCGCTGGGCTTGACCCTCTATCACGCGGCGTTCGGCTTCACCTCGGCCTGGCGCGTATTTATCAATGATCGGCGTGGCGCCGGCCTGCGCGCGCAGATGGTGATGTTGGCGGTGGCGGTGCTGCTGTTCTTCCCGGCATTGGGGGCAGGCACGTTGTTCGGGCAACCGGTGGTCGGGCTGGTGGCGCCGGTCGGGGTGTCGGTGGTGTTTGGCGCATTTATCTTCGGCATTGGCATGCAACTGGGCGGCGGTTGTGCGTCGGGCACCCTGTTCACCGTGGGCGGCGGCAATGCGCGCATGTTGGTGACGTTGCTCTTCTTCATTTGCGGTTCGTTGATAGCTACGCACCATGTGGACTGGTGGTTTGCGCTGCCTGCGTTCCCCGCGACGTCCATCGTCAAAAGCTTCGGCGTGGTGCCGGCCTTGCTCATGAGCCTGGCGGTATTTGCGCTCATCGCGGTGGTGACTGTGCGGCTGGAAAAAGCCCGTCATGGTCAGCTTGAAGCGGGCGTGACCAGCGAACACCCAGGGCTGCGCCGCTTCCTGCGCGGGCCGTGGCCGCTGGTCTGGGGCGCGATTGGCCTGGCGCTGCTCAACTACGCAACGTTGGCCCTGGCCGGGCGGCCGTGGGGCATTACGTCGGCGTTCGCGTTGTGGGGGGCCAAGGCGGCGAGCGGGCTGGGGGTGGATGTGGCCAGTTGGGCGTTCTGGCAAATGCCTGGCAACGCCAAGGCCCTGGCCGCGCCAGTGTGGGAAGACATCACCAGCGTCATGGACATCGGCATCGTCCTCGGTGCGCTGCTGGCGGCCGGCCTGGCCGGGCGTTTCGCTCCCAGCCTGAACATCCCGGCACGCTCACTGGTAGCGGCGGTGATCGGTGGCCTGTTGCTCGGCTACGGCTCACGCCTGGCCTACGGCTGCAATATCGGCGCGTACTTCAGCGGTATCGCCTCGGGCAGCCTGCATGGCTGGGTTTGGCTGGTGGCGGCGTTTATCGGCAATAGCGTGGGTGTGCGCTTGCGGCCGTTTTTCTTTGCCGGTGAGCGGCCGCAGGTGGCGTTGAGCGGTTGCTGAGTCAACGTTCAGGGGAAATGTCTGGCGCCTGAGCGGCTTCAGCCGCCAGCTTTTCCCGCTCTGCTTTGCTGATGTATCTGTCTTTGCTTTTCGGCGCCAATTTGGCACTGGCCTTTTTCGCCTTGGCCTTGAATAGCTGCTGCAGTTTTTTCTGGCGGTTCATGTCGTCTTACCCGGTTGGTACAGGCTCGGGATGATACCAGCTTAAAAACCGCGGCCGTTCCCTGGGTCGCTTTTTCACGCCGATCTGTGCATTGAATCGCCTTTCCTTTCGCCAATAATCGGGCCCTGCAATCCCCCGAGTATTGAACGGCATAGGGAAGAAAAGATGAGCCTCCACACCCGTACCAAACGATTGACCGTGCCCCAACTGGTCGCCATGAAAGGCCGGCAGAAAATCGTCTCCCTCACGGCGTACACCAGTTCCATCGCCAAGCTGATCGACCCGCTCGTGGATTTCATCCTGGTCGGTGACTCCACGGCCATGGTCGGCTATGGCCGGGCTTCGACCTTGAGCATGCAGCTCGAAGAAATCATCGGCCACACCCGCGCCGTGGTCGACAGCACGCGGTTGGCGTGTGTCATCGCCGATATGCCATTTGGCAGTTATCAGGAATCCAACGAACAGGCCTTTCGCAATTGCGCCCAGGTACTGGCGCGTACCGGCTGCGATGCTGTGAAGCTGGAGGCCAACCAAGCGCTGGCAGGCACGGTTGAGTTCCTGGTGGCACGCGGTATTCCGGTGATGGCCCACGTGGGGCTGATGCCACAGTTCGTCAACGTGATGGGTGGGTTCAAGGCCCAGGGCCTCACGGCCCAGACCGCAGCAGTGGTCAGCAACGATGCCCGTGCCAGCCTGCAGGCGGGCGCCTTCAGCCTGTTGCTGGAAGGGGTGGCCGAAGGCGTGGCACGCCAGATCACCTTGGACTCGGCCATGCCCACCATTGGCATCGGCGCTTCGCCCGCCTGCGACGGCCAGGTACTGGTCACCGAAGACGTGCTGGGACTGGGCGGCGAGCACCTGCCGCGTTTTGTCAAACAGTACGCGGATGTCAGCGCGGTGATTCGTGATGCGTGCGAGCGGTTTGCCGAAGACGTGCGCCACGGTCGCTTCCCAGAAGCTCGGCACTGTTACGGGCTTTGACGAATTGCCTGGGCCAACTGCCTCACAGCCTGGGCGATATCCTTGCTCCAGTCGAGGGTGTAGCTCAGGCGCAGAGACTGTTTCCAGGTACCTTGCTGGCTGAATAGTTCTCCAGGAGCGATGACGATGCGCTGGGCCAGCAGGTGCTCGAATACCCAGCGCATGTCGACCGTGCGACGGGTCTGCAACCAGAAACTCGCACCCCCACTCGGCTCGACCACTTGCCATTCGCCGAGCGCTTCCAGCAGGGCTTTCATACGCGTCATGCGCTCCAGCAACGCCGCCCGCAGCATCACCAAGTGCTGGTCGAGACGCTTGGAGGTAAGCAGTTTGGCGATCGCCTTCTGGCGGATCGGCGAGAGGCGAAACCCGCGCTCCATAAACAGCCGCTGCAAGTGCGGCGCCTGCCCGCGACACAGTACATAACCGTAGGGCGCTTCCGAGCCGATCACCTTGTCGAAGGTTGAAAACACCACCAGTCTTTGCGGGTCGGCATAGTCGCGATAGCGCGCGGGCCGAGGTTCGAAATACAGCTCGCCGTAGGTGTCATTCTCGAACAACCAGATATCCCGCTCTGCCAGCCAGCGGCAGACCTGCTGCTTGTCTTGCGCCGGTACCACGCCACCCTGGGGTATGTTGACCGTCGATGACAGCACTGCCAGGCGAATCGGCTCCTGTTTGAGCAATTCATGGAAGGCCGGCATGTTGAAGCGCCCGTCTGCTCCGAGGGGCACTTCGATCACGCGGATATTCGCCGCCTGCAACTGGCGCAGGATCGCCCACGAACACGGCGACTCCACCAGCGCCACCGTACCTCGCAGTTCGAGGGCGCTGAGTGACACGTCCAGCACAGTGTGCAGGTCTGAACCGATATACACCTGTTCGGCCTGCCAGTAAGGGGCTGTGGAGCAGGTGTAACGCTCGGCCAACGCCGTGCGCAACTCGGGCTCGCCGAATGGCAGGTACAGCGGCGTGAGTGAGCGCGGGTACTGGCGGGCTATTTCGCGCTCTATCATCAGTAAAGGGTTTTCCAGCGACAGCAGCATCGCCGGGGCGTCGCTGCTCAGGGCCAACATGCCGGGCTGGCGCGCGTTGGCGAACACCTGGTCGAGCAGGTTGGGCGAGTGTTCAGTCGATAAAGGCGCCGGTATCCACCGGGTGAAGTAACCGGACTTGGGTTTGGCGTAGATCCGTCCTTGATCCTCAAGCAGCGAGTAAGCGTACTTGGTTGTCGACACCGACACGCCCAGGCGTTGGGCCAAATGGCGCAGGGACGGCAGTTTGCGTTCGCCTTGGGAAGGGCTGGCTTCGATCCATTCGACGAGGTAGCGGTACACCGCCTGATAGGCAAAAGAGGCGTCTTTAGGTTTATCCATGATCCTTTGAGCCGCTCGACCTGCGATTACGGGAAGACTTCGGATGTGGGGCCGGTCCAGTATCACGCAAGGCGATGGAATACGGAAACTTAACGCAGAGGCCTATGATCAAGCCCTATACCCTCGCCATACCGGCCACGTGACTGGCTGCCGTCAAGGCCAACGTCGCCGCGCTCCCATGCCGAAAAAACCTGCACTATCGTGCATGGGTGCGACATGCCGGCTGACAGGCACGTGGCGGCGTGGGAGCAACCGGCGTCGCGGTTGGCGCGATGGCGGGCATTTATTGCGAAGGTCTCGGGTTGCAGGGCAGGCCTAGCCAGGCTGGGCCGCCAAGCTATTGCTGACATTACGCCCCAGCACCAGCACCGTCACAAAACCGCAGCCCACCAGGGCCGTGGCCAGGCTCAACAGCACCGAGCTGCCCAGTTGGTCGACGATCCGCCCGCCAAAGAACGAGCCCAAGGCAATGATCACCTGGAACAAGGCGACGAACAGCGGCATGCCGCGTTCGACATCCTTGGGCGCCACCACAAACATCCAGATACTGGCACAGGCCGGGAAGGCGCCGAAGGCGAAGCCCCACAGCCCGATCAGCATCGCTGCGCCGGTCATTCCGGTGGCGAAGTGAGGGAACAGGGCGGTGCTGGTGCCGATCATCAGCGCGACCAGCAACAGGGTGTGACGCACACTGCGGTTGGCGGCGAAACCGGCAAAGATATTACCGAACACCCCGGCCACGCCGAAGAGCAGCAACAGCGAGCCGATCGTCGGCCCGTCGAAGCCGGAGCTGTATTTGAAGAACGGCGCGACATAGGTGTAGGCCGCAAAGTGCGCCAAGCCGATCAACAGCACCGCGATCAACCCGACCCGCGCCTGTGGGTTGATAAACAACGCCGGCAGGTCGCTGACGCGAATGGCCTTCTCTGGGGTGAGCCGAGGCAGCAGGAACACCTGCGCCAGCAGCACCGGCACGCCCAGCAGCGCGGTGACCAGGAACGTCATGCGCCAGCCCATCAGGCCGCTGAGCCAGGTGCCGACGGGCACGCCGAGCACGGTGGCCAGGGTCACGCCCATCATGATGATCGAGGTGGCCTTCGCGACATCCACACCCTTGGGCGCCAGGCGCCCACTGAGGGCAATGGCCGTGGCCCAGAACCCGCCGATGCTGATGCCCAGCAAGACACGGCCGAACAGCAGCAGGTTGAAGTCACTGGCAAAGGCCACGACCGAGTTGGCGATGATCATGATCAACGTCAGGCCGATCAGCAGGTAGCGACGGTCCATCGCGCCAATGCTCACCGACAGAAACGGCGCGGCGAGGGCGGCCATGATGCCCGGCAGGGTCACCATCAGCCCGGCGTGGCCGGCACTGATACCGAGGTCGGCGGCGACGTCGTTGAGTACGCCCACCGGCAGGAACTCACTGGTCACCAGGGCGAAGGCGCCCACCGCGACCGAGAGAATCGCCAGCCACTGCTGTTTGACGCTTTGTTGATTATGTTCGGGACGGCCGCTGGGGGCCTGGAGGGCGCTTGGCATGATGCTGGGTTCCAAGGGGGATGTCGCCTGAGGCCAGGCGAAGGGGAAGAATTGGGAGGCGATTATAGGAATCGGGTTTGGCCACCCCATAGGCGAGCGGTTCGATAGTAATCATCAGTGTTATCGATGTGAGGCTGTTGAGCGGGATTGCCCAGGTCCGCCCATGTAGCCTGACTGATTGGCTGGCCGCCGTCTGTCCAGGGGGGATTTGTTTAACGCTGAAACGTCTGCGCCAGAAAGTCGCTGATCAGCGCTGTCACCTGTTTTTGAATCTGCGCCCGTGGTCGTGCGCCCTCACCATCTCGACAAATCATGCCGTCGCCTGGCGAACGCTCTTCGATCAATGCGACCGCCCCCGGCTTGCAGATCGACATAAAGCTGAAATGGTTGGCGTCGCTGATCGCCACGTAGCGCGTCGAGGCGGTTGGCAGGCGCTTGGCCAGGTCGGCAGACTCCAGTTCGGCAGGCATATCCTCCGACGGTACCCCGCCTGCAATCACCAAAACCGGCACCCGCAGCGCCGCCAGGCTCGCGTCGGTCATGCCGCGTGACAGGCCCAGGTCCAATGACACTATGGCGGTGACGCGTTTATCGCTCAAGTCAGCGGCCAGTCGCGCCTTCCCGTCAGGTGTCCCGGCGGGGTTCATCTCCTGGTAGCCGATGCAACCGCCGAGCTTGGGGTGGATGCTGCAGTCGCGGCTGAACAGCTCGGGGTCGAAGCGCGCGCCGGCGATCTCCAGTACGGTCCAGCCGCCGAGGGAGTGGCCTGCCGCGGCAATCTGGTTTTTCGCCACCGCGCCAAATTGCTTCGGTTGCGCCAGGACTGCGTCGATGGCACGGCTCAGGTCGGCCGGGCGCTGCCATAACGCTGCGGCGGCCTGGGGGCTGCGGTCTTTGCTGGTAGTGCCGGGATGGTTGACCGCCGCCACGATATAACCCTGGTGCGCCAAAGCACTGGCCAGCCACACCTGTTTACCCCAATTACCGCCGTAACCATGGGAGAGCACAACCAGGGGATGTTCGCCGCTGGCCGGTGGTGCGTCGGGCACGGCGAGGGCGCCGATGAAGACGACGGAGTCGGCGATCAGCGTTGGCGTGGCGGTGGTGTTGGCGGGGTACCAGACCGCCAGTTCCAATGGGCGAGCGTGGTGGGCGTCGGGCAGGGTGGTGCTCTTGAAGCCGATGAGGGGGGCGTCAGCGAATGCGGGTGTGGCCAGGCAGGTCAGGAGCAGGGCGGCGAAGGTGGTTTTCACTGTTTTTATCGTCCTTGAAGTGAGGCGCGCATCATGACTTTAACCACTTGGTTTGAATAGCGTGCACGCGGGATTAGGACGTGGCTGACGTCATCCTACTGTTAAGTATGACGGAGCGGTCCTTAGTGTTTTTAGGAAGCGGCTGGCTTACCCGGGATAATAAATCGTGCATGTTAGGGGCGTCGTTCCTACTGCTGGCTTGTTAGCAAGCCGAGAGAGTAATTCCTGACGCTATGGTGATCACTATGAAACGCTCAACGGTGTTTTTGTTGTTGGCGTCTTGCATGAATGCAAGACGAGCCCTGCTTGCTGTGTTGGCTGTTTGCGTACTGGTTTTAGATAACGCAGCCTACGCGATAGATCGATCTATTACTAAAACCCAAACGCCGGACCCCGTTCTTGTGATATCGAATAATGCGGGTGTCGGATTAGCATTTTTTAACTTGGCTACCTCAGATTTCCCCAGTGGTACGCTACCCTATCCTAAACAATTATTAGGGGTCGACTGGAAGACGACCTACTATCCTCAGAGTATTAGCGAGTCGGTCGAGTTGTGCTACTACCGCCCCTACAGTTCTGAAAAGAACTGTGTTGCTATTAACCCGAACTCTTCCGGAACACTATCAGACTTTAATGGTGAGGCGTTCAACCATGGTTCGCGTGTCACCATCGGTCATACGGTACTAGGAGGAGTCCCTCCCTATGCTCGTCCTGCCGGCGTTGATTCAGTGACCTTTCGATATAGAGACTAGTCAGGTGCCCGCTCAGGGGGCACTTTTACTGCGGCCTTCTGTGCTGACAATTGAATATTTTGAATGTAGGCAAGTTACAGCCGCCTCTACGGGGTGAGATTTTATGATTAACCTGACTTCTTATGCTTCGATAGCTCATGGTCGCCTGACAGGCAGTCCGGTGAATGTTGTTAGCCCGCCAACTCAACACAAGACTGATGCATCCTTGACTACAAGCAGTCGCGTTACCAACAGCACCGTATCGACGCTCGCCCATCAATTAAGCGAAGCCGCCACGCGCGCTGAAGCCCGTCGCGGTCAAAACACCCCCCATCCACTCGACTCGATTACGGGCGACACCTACCTCGCCAACAAAACGCAGCACGACGCAGAGCTTCCAAAGACCGCCACCCCAGAATTGCTGGCTCGCGCCCGTCAAGCAACCGCCTTCGTCAACGGGTTCGACAGCAACCCCTTCAAAGGCCTTGCGCGCGATCAATTGAGCTTGATCGCCCACGACGAGGGCGGCGCCTTTACCACCCATGAGCGACGTGCCGCGTTGCAGGAGATGCAAACTGTCGCTCCCCCAGTGGCGAGTAGCCCCAGGTCGGCAGGCATCAATGGCCGTGACCTGATGATCTCCCGCTTGTTCGGCCACCGTGAGCCGTCGGTTGCCCAACCTCCGGCGACCTTTGAGAACACCACTCAAAGCGCTTTTGAATTCCTCAATCGCGATGATCGTGCCTTGATCTCGGATATGTATGCTTATGCGCAGGCGGAAGGTGCGGATCTGGGCTATGTGGATCGCCTGGCTTGGTCACTTGGCCACTACCGTCATTTGAGCGATGGGCGCCAGCTCTTGAGCGGCAACAATGGCTACGATTCGGACGGGTATCGAGTGACTTACAACTTCAAGGAAGAAGATGCTGCAATTGCCTCACGTATCCTGAAAGGTTCGGCGATCAACAGCACCCGCCTCGACCCAGGCTATTTGCGGCATATCCTGAATCCGGATTACGGAGCACTCTCAAATACAGGTGGTATGCCGTTCCTTGAACAGATGGTCATCAAATTCTCTGGCGAAGGGGCTTCACTGCCCTCGCTGGGCAATGAGTTCGCCACTTTAAAAACCGTCAAGATCAACGACAATATTGTGATCACCACGAATAAGAACATAAAACTACCGCCCTCCAAGGTACTCGCCGCTAGCGTCAACGGTACCTGGAGCCTCACCGAAGAAGGCAAAGCCGCCGGCTACACGTTAGACAAGGCCACCGGCAAGTTGCAACGGGCGACTGCCGCTGCAGACAATCCAGCGCCACACGGCTCCACCTCGCCTGTCCCCGTCGACAAAGCCCCCCATCGCACCCTCCTGGAGGCCCTCGCCACCAGCCGCAATCGGGCGCCTATGGGGGTGACCGGACCCGGTTATCTGTTCACGGTGATGAGAGCTATCAACCCCTGATGCGGCGGTCGTCGCCCTATACCCTAGGCATGGGTCAGCCCCGTCAACGTATCCGCAATGGTCTTGGTCCGTTGCGCCGTACCCTCCGTCGCACGGCTCGACGCCTCCAGCACATCCAGCATCTCCCGCAACGCGCCCACCCCGGTGGACTGGTCTTCAATCTGCTGGGCCACGCGCTGGATCTCACTCGACAACAGGTCAATATCCACACCGATTTCCGCTGCATTCTTACGCGTGATTTCCGCCAGCTTGCGCACCTCGTCCGCCACCACCGCAAAGCCTCGGCCCAGGTCGCCCGCGCGCGCCGCTTCAATCGCGGCGTTGAGCGCCAGCAGGTTGGTCTGCCCGGCGATCTGCTGGATCACCTGCACAATCGACTGGATACGCAAACTCGACCCCGCCAGCGTGCGCGCGCCTTGCACCGCGACATCCGCCTGGCTGGACAGGCCCTCCACCGTGGCCCCGGCCTGGGCAGACACCGTGTTCTGCTGGCCAATCGTGCCCACCAGTTCATCCATCGAGGCGTGTAACTCACCGGAGTAGTGCTTGAGCTGCGAAGCGATGTCCTCCTGCTGGCGCTCGGCCTGGGCCAACACCAGGCCCAAGTCGGCCAGGCCTTCGAAGACTGGCAGGATATTGCGGTCCAGGCCTCGGGTATTCAGGGTGTCGGTGAAATCATTGTTCTTGAACGCCGCAATCTGCTTGACCACCACATGGTTCAACCCCGCCAGCTTCTTCACCTGACGCCGCAGGAAAAATGCCTTGAACTCGCCGTAATGGGCGATGAAATTGTCCACGTACTCATCACTGAAACTCGCACCCTTGGCCACCCGAAAGAAGAAAATCGCCGTCAGCGTCTGATTCAGGTTCAAGCCCAGAATCTCCCCGAAGGTCGAAAACCCCGCCAACGGCACATCCCCAAAAATGCCGGCCATGCTGCCCAGCTCGGCGCCGTTATTCAGTCGGCGCAAAATGCAGTCATTCAAAATCCCCGCCACCGGCTGGCCGCCCTTGCCACGCAAAAACTGCTCGTAGTCCAGGCGTGTGGCCTCACGCAATGGCGTACGCCGCACCATCACCAGCTCTTCGCCCGGCGCTACGTCGCAAAACAGCTGCACGATCTGCTGTTCATAGTCGATGCGTGCGATGGAGCGCACAAACAACTCACTGCCCACCCGAATCGCGAACGAGTAATCCGCCAGCTTCGACTCCAGTGCCTGGGGGGCGCAATTGAACGCGTCACACAGCGCCTGCACCATGCTCTTGATATTGCCGCTGCTGTCGATCACCTGGTCAATCGTGCGGTCTTCCACCGAGGCGGTCAGCACACTGAAGGTCAAATCCGCGGCCTTGAAGTTTTGGCTTTTAAACACGCCAAAGCGCATATGGGCCGCGGTCTTGAGGAACACAATCTGTGCATGGTTCTGATAACTGCGCTGGCCATCGTGGATCAGCGTTTTCTGGAAATCCGACTTACCCCCGGCCGACCCGCCTACGAACAAGCATGGAAAACGCCCGGACTCATACAGCGCCTCCATGAAAAACGATTCCGACGCCGACAACCCATCGAACACCACGTACGCCAAGGTATCGCGGTGATCGATCGAGGTGTGCACCTGCACCCGCTTGATATTGGCCACCAACTTGGCGATCCGCTCCTGCATCCCCAAGCGCTTGCCGCCGCTGCGAATGTCCTCACACTCCAACGGCACCATCACCACCTCGGCAGAGGCAATCACACTGTCATCAAACAGCTGCAACACCATCCGGTCCCAGCGCTCGCCGGTCGCGCAATACAGCGAATCGGCGGCGTTGCACAGCTCACCGGAGGTGGTGCACAGGCTGATGGCGGTTTGCGGAAAGCGGCGCTTGAGCTTGACGGCGACCTGGTCGATGTCCAGGTGAGGGGAGATGAAACCGGTGATCAGGGTGGGTGTGATGCGCAGGGTGGCCAATGAGGACTCCAATTCATTGGCGGTGCAGGTGAGGGTGGCGGTGCCTTGACGATCGGCCCGGGCTTTTTTTAGAAGGGAAAGTGGGTTCATAGGGCTGGCTCGAACGGGTGGAGGGGCGCAGGTCATAGGCATGCGGTTAGTAGGGTTATCGGCGGGTTCGGTGAGGGCTGGAGGGGAGGACGCAAAGATGCGACGAATGAGCGCAGGGCACTCCCTCTTTGGGTTTGTCAGTCAGAAAGACAAGAAATAACCGGTTCATCATTCAGGTGATGTGAACGGCCATTCGCTGGAAGATGGGTTAAGGGGCTTGCGAGCGGTAATGCTGGCGGGACTAGGAAGTTACTTACGAATTCCTACTTTTATGTATGACAGTGCTGTCCTTCGTGTTTTTAGGAAGTACTTGGCTTTCTACGGTTATTAAATCGTGCAATGGTAGGGGCGTGATGCTTACAGCTGGATTGATTTGAACCTGACATGTTAATAACTGACGCTAGGGTGATGATTATGAAAGGCACGATTGTATGGGCGCGCGGTATTACTCAAAGACGAACGTTGCTCGCTTTTTTAGCGGTTTTTGTAGCGTCTACTCATGGGACTGCTTTTGCGGCAGAAAAAGCTATTACTAAAACAGCGGCGCCCAACCCCGTTCTTGTTTTATCTAACTCTGACACCCAGCCAGGCGTCGGGCTTGCGAGTTTCAATGTTTTGGCTGCGGATATTCCCCAAGGTACACTCATTGACCCCAAACAGTTGTTAGAGATTCAATGGAATACAACTTATTATCCTCAGGGCATTAGAGAAGTGGTACAGCTGTGTTACTCCCGGCCGTTCAGCTCTCAAGAGGACTGTAGGGAAATCTATCCAAATTCATCCGGGACATTGTCAGACTTTAATGCTCAGGCTTTCGGTCATGGCTCACGAGTCGTCATCTACCATCGTGTATTTGGCGGTACACCACGTTATGTAAATCCTGCCGGCACCGACTCAGTGACATTCCGATATCGATATTAATAAAACAAAAAGTACTCGCAGCCTATTTGGCTGCGGGTTGCTTTCCAGTTTTGACAATAGACTTTTCATCGCACCGTTGCTGTTTTCCCAAGCCAAGGTGAATGCTCATGGTCATTATCAATCCTGCCGCATCGTCGGCTTACAACCCCGTGGCAAACAGCTCAGTCAACGCCACGCCTCGCTCTTCGGTGTCGCCAGGCGATGAAGTCAAACCCGATACCTATGGTTCAGCAACCGATAGTGGCACCTTCAGCTCAGTCTCAATCCTGGCTCAGCAATTGAGTGAAGCCGCAACGCGTGCCGAAACCCGCATCGGCCAAAACGATACCAGCCTGCTCGACTCGATTACCGGCGATCAGTACCTCGTCAACCAAGCGCAGCACGACGCGCAGGTCCCCTCTACCGATAACCCGGATCTCCTGGCACGGGCTCGACAAGCGACCGGCTTCGTCAACGGTTCTGATACCAACCCGTTCAAGGGCCTCACACGCGATCAACTCCAGCTGATTGCCCACGACGACGGCGGGCCTTTCACCCTCAATGAGCGACGTGCCGCATGGGAAGAGCTGCGATCGATGGAGCCTCCGGCGCCGGCCAAGTCCAATTCCCACCGTGACCTCATGATTTCGCGCTTGTTTGGTAGCAACACCGAGCCACCGGTCGCCAAGCCACCGTTTACCTACCTCAATGGCACCCTGAACTCTAACCTTTTCCTTAACCGCGAGGATCGTGCCTTGTTCGCGGATATGTATGCTTATGCGCAGGAGCAGGGAGTGGATCTGGTTTATGTCGATGCATTGGCCATGACATTCGGTATTTATCGTCACTTCAGCGATGGCCGCCAGCTCTTGGGGGGCAACACCGGCTATGACGCGGAGCGGTATCGAGTGACTTTCGATTTCAAGCCGGAAGATGCTGCAATCGCCTCACGCATCCTCAATGGTTCGGCGATCAACAGTACCCGTATCGACCAGGGTTTTTTGCGATACATCCTGCATCCAGACCATGGGGCGTTCATGAACATCGGGGGGATACCGTTCCTGGAGAAGATGGTGAACAAGTTCTCCAGCGAGGGCGATCAGCAACCGCCGCTGGGCAGCGAGTTCGCCACCTACACGCGAGTCCGGATCGAGGATCACATTGTTCGCACCACGGACAAGTCCATAAGGCTGCCGCCCTCCGAAGCGCTCTCGGGTATCGTTGATGGCGTATGGGGCCTGACTGAAAAAGGCAAGGCGGCTGGTTATAGCATCGACCCGGTCACCGGCCTGATGAGCAAGCCAGCCAACGCCCCTGATGATCAAGCGTCGCCGTCCTCTACCCTGAATGCCCCTGTGGATACGGCGCTCAATCGCAATGCCTTCGACACCCTCGCAGACACCCGCGACCAGCCCAACGCACGATGGATCTGGCCCGGCCATCTGTTCAAGTTGATGAGGGGGTTCAAACCTTGAGGCTTGGGTGAAGACGGTCAAGGGCGGTCCTCTATCACCGCCGGTTGGGGGGCAATGGCGCAAGAGCGCGGCGTAGCCAGCCCCCGAGGCTTCTCAACGTCATGAGCGGACGTTAACGGCAGCGATTCGAAAGGCGCAGCTTCAGCGGGACTGAACACCGTGGACGTTCATCCGTTGGTCATAAATCAGACGGAAGGCACATAAGGTGTCTAAAGTTGTTCTGTACTGCGCAGATAAACCCTATGTCGTTTATATCCGCAACAACGTTCAAGGATCGAACTCATGACCCAGCGTCAAGCCAGCCGCATTTCCCCTACCGGTCATCCGCGTTTTCGCTGGTTTGCTTTCATCCCGGTCCTGCCCGCCGTCGTGTGGATATTGGTGCAATCAACTTCTGCGGCCAACCTGGCGGCCTGCGCGGTACTGGTGTTGATCGGCTTCGGTGCCTGTGCCTGGAGCGCGGGTTCGCAGCGTGACGCCACGCGGCGAGCCATTGCGCGTGCGCAGGCGGATCAGGCCGACGCGGACGCGGCACATAACGGCATGGCCGCGCGGGCACAGCTTGATGAAGTGTTGCTGGGCGCCATGCCGATCTGGGCCAAGCAGGTGGAAAGCTCGCGCCATCAGACCGAAGAAGCCATTGTGAGCCTGGCCAACCGTTTTACCGGCATTGCCGCACGGTTGCAGGAAACGGTACAAGCCTCGCAGCACGCTGCGGGTGAGCTGGATGGCCAGGCCGCCGACGGCGCGCTTGAGGTGCTGGCGCGCAGCGACAGTGAGCTGAGCCAGGTGATCAATTCGCTCAAGGCGACCCAAAGCAGCCGTGACCAAACCCTGGCCCAGGTCCGTAGCCTCACCGCCTATACCGGTGAACTGCGCACCATGGCCGCCGACGTGGCGGCGATTGCCGCGCAAACCAACCTGCTGGCGCTCAACGCGGCCATCGAGGCGGCGCGGGCTGGCGAAGCCGGTCGTGGCTTCGCCGTGGTGGCCGATGCGGTGCGCAGCCTGTCGAGCAAATCCAGTGAAACCGGCCAACAGATGTCGGCCAAGGTCGACATCATCAATAACGCCATCACCCAATTGGTACAGGCCGCGTCCAGCAGCGCCGACCAGGACAGCCACTCGGTGGCGGCGTCCGAAAACAGCATTCAAGTGGTGCTCGAGCGCTTCCAGAACATCACCGGGCGCCTGGCCGAGTCCGCCGACCTGCTCAAGCAGGAAAGCTACGGCATTCGTGATGAGATGACCGAGGTGCTGGTCAACCTGCAATTCCAGGACCGGGTCAGCCAGATCCTCAGCCACGTGCGAGACAACATGCACGCCTTGCATGATCACCTCCTGCAGGCCAGCCAGGCCCCTGACCAGGCGGTCGCCGTCGACGCCCGGCAGTGGCTGGCGCGCATGGAAGCCACTTATGCCACCGACGAGCAACGGCGCATCCATCATGGCGAAGCGGCCGTGCAGCAGAATTCTCAAGACATTACCTTCTTTTAGGAGCACCTCATGGCGAAGAATGTATTAGTGGTCGACGACTCCAGCAGTGTGCGGCAAGTGGTTGGCATTGCCTTGAAAAGCGCCGGTTACGACGTGATCGAAGCGTGCGACGGCCGGGATGCCCTGGGCAAGCTCACCGGGCAGAAGGTGCACCTGATCATCAGCGACGTAAACATGCCCAACATGGACGGCATCACCTTCGTCAAGGAGGTCAAGAAGCTGGCCAACTACAAGTTCACCCCGATCATCATGCTGACCACCGAGTCCCAGGAATCGAAGAAGGCCGAGGGCCAGGCCGCTGGCGCCAAGGCGTGGGTGGTCAAGCCGTTCCAGCCGGCACAGATGCTGGCAGCGGTCTCAAAACTGATTCTGCCCTGACACCCGGCGCCAGGGAGGCTCCCATGCCCATCACCCATGAAACGTTCGATGACACCACCCGCGTGTGCATTGACGGCGAACTGACGATCTACACCGTCGCCGAACTGGCGGGCGCGCTGCTGCCGCAGCTGGGCGCGACGCCACGCATGGCACTGGACCTGTCGCAGGTCACGGAACTGGATGGCGCCGGCCTGCAGTTGCTCGCGGTCATCCAGCGTGAAGCCGGCATCGCCGGCACAGCCTTGAGCGTGATCGGCCAGAGCCAGGCGGTCACGCAGGCACTCCAACTGTGTCGCGGCGCGGTCTTGTAGTCAGCGCCATCCACGTTCATTGATCGACAAGGAAAGTTCAGGTGAGCATCAATCTCGATCAGGCACAGCAGACATTCATCGTCGAGGCGCGCGAGCTGTTGCAAGCCATGGAGCAATCCTTGCTGCAACTGGAAAGCGAGCCCGGCGACCAGGATGCCATTGGCGCGATTTTCCGTGCTGCCCACACCATCAAGGGTTCCGCCGGCCTGTTCGGCCTGGAGCCTGTCGTGAGTTTTACGCATATTGTCGAGGACGTACTCGACCGCCTGCGCGACGGCAGTGTGGCGGTCGATGCCACGCTGATCGCGATGTTGCTCAAGTGCGGTGACCATATGCTCGAGTTGATCGACGTCGTCGCCCATCGGGGCGAAACGTTGCAGCCCGAGGCCCTGGAACGTGAAGCGGCATTACGCGAGGCGCTGAGCACGTATCAGGCACCTGGCACCCCGGCCCAACGCGTCGAAACTGCGGCGGCCTGCACGGGCACTCCCACCGACGTGCTGTGGCACATCTCCCTGCGCTTCGGCGCGGATGTGTTCCGCAATGGCATGGACCCGCTGTCGTTTCTGCGTTACCTCGAGACCTTGGGGCAGATGATGCAGGTCACGATCCTCACCGATAGCATCCCGGCCTTGGAAAGCTGGGACCCGGAGAGCTGCTACCTGGGTTTCGAGATCGACCTGCGCTCGACAGCCAGCCACGCCACCCTCAACGAAGTGTTCGACTTCGTGCGTGACGATTGTGAAGTGCACATCGTTGCCGTCGATCACACGCCCGACAGCGGCCTGGGCAGCGAACAGGTCACGCCGGCAGAGCAAGGCGCCATGACGGCTTCGGCGCAGCGCCAGCCGGCAGCCAGCGAGGCGAAACCCCGGGACGGTAATTACGTGCGGGTCAACGCCGACAAGCTCGACGAGTTGATCAACCTGGTCGGCGAGCTGGTGATTGCCAGTGCCGGCGCGAGCCTGCTGGCCCGCTCCTGTAACAACGACCCTCTACAAGAGGCCACCTCGACTGTATCGGGGTTGGTGGAAGAGATCCTCGATGGTGCCCTGCACTTGCGCATGATCCCCATCGGCGACACGTTCAACCGCTTCCGCCGCGTGGTGCGCGATATCAGCCAGGAGCTGGGCAAGGACATCGAACTGATCATCAGCGGCGCGGAAACCGAACTGGACAAGACGGTTGTCGAGAAAATCGGCGACCCACTGATGCACCTGCTGCGCAACGCCATGGACCACGGTATCGAAAGCGCCGATGCCCGGCGTGCGGCCGGTAAGTCGGCCAAAGGCCATTTGAGCCTCAATGCGTACCATGACTCGGGGAGCATCGTCATTGAAATCGCCGACGATGGCGCCGGGCTCAACCGTGAACGCATCCTGGCCAAAGCCCAGGAGCGCGGGCTGGTGGCCAGCGGTGCGGTGCTCACCGACCAGGAGATCTACAACCTGATCTTCGAAGCGGGTTTCTCCACCGCCGAGGCCGTGACCAATCTCTCCGGGCGTGGCGTGGGCATGGACGTGGTCAAGCGCAATATCACCCTGTTGCGCGGCACCGTCGACCTGGACAGCCGCCCCGGCCAGGGCACCGTGGTGCGCATCCGCCTGCCGCTGACGTTGGCGATCATCAATGGGTTCCTGGTGGGCATCGACCAGTCCACTTATGTGATTCCGCTGGACATGGTCCAGGAATGCATCGAACTGGATGAGCGCCAGCGCCAGTCCAGCCGCGACAAGGGCTACCTGGACCTACGTGGCGAAGTGTTGCCGCTGGTGGACCTGCGCGACCACTTCAGCCACGAAGGCCCCGCCTCGCGCCGCCAGAATGTGGTGGTGGTGCGCTACGCCGAGCACAAGGCCGGGCTGGTGGTCGATGAGCTGCTCGGGGAGTTCCAGACCGTGATCAAACCCCTGGGCAAGTTGTTTGGCGCACTGCGCGGCATCAGCGGCTCGACCATATTGGGCAGCGGCGCGGTGGCCCTGATCTTGGATATACCGGCACTGCTCAACCAAATCGTACAACTGGAAGCCCGCACGACCCAGGTGCCTCAATCGCCACCGGCCGTCGCTCGCTGACGTATTCGCAACTCCATGGAGGTTCCCCGATGAAATGGTTCTACGATCTTAAGATTTCCACCAAGTTGATCAGCTCGTTCCTGGTGGTCCTGGCGCTCACTGCGGCCATGGGCGGCTTCGCCATCCTCCAGCTCGGTGCGGTCAACCAGGCGGCCCAGGACATCAAGGGCAACTGGATGCCCTCCATGCGCGCAGCGGCCGGCATGCGTTTTTTTGCCGCCAACTATCGCTTGAAAGAAAACCGCCACATCGGTACCGAGATTGCCGAGGAAAAGGCCCAGGCTGAACGTGAGGCCGTGGACTCGCGCCAACAGTTCGAAACCCGCCTCGGGACCTATGAGCAGTTGCTGTCCAACGACGAAGACCGTCAGCTCCTGGCCAGCGTGAAAAGCGCCTGGGCGTCCTACCTGGCGGCCAGCAAGCAGTTGTTCGAGCTGTCCCGGCAGAACCAGGAAGCCCAGGCGCGCGGTTTGCTCAGGGGCGAGTCCAAGGAGCATTTCGATGAAGTGACCAGCCGCTTGCAGAAAATGGTCGAGCTCAACGACGGCGGGGCGACCATTGCGGGTGACAAGGGCGCGGCGCTGTACGAAAGCGCACGCGTGTCGATCATCGCGGTGCTGATCGCCGCCTTGTTGATTGGCCTGGGCCTGGCGATGTTCATTGCGCGGATCATTTCCCGTCCGTTGAAGCAAGCCGCGACTGCCGCCGAGCAATTGGCCGAAGGCAACCTCAACGCCCACATCGAGCCGGGTGCCAAAGATGAAACCGGCATGGTGCTCAACGCCATGCGCAACATGGTCGGCAAGCTGGCACATATCATCGGTGAAGTGCGCAACGCCGCCGATAACCTGGCCAGCGCCTCCGAGGAGGTCAGCGCCACCGCGCAATCGATGAGCCAGGCCACCAGTGAACAGGCCGCCAGCGTCGAGGAAACCAGTGCATCGGTCGAGCAGATGAGCGCCAGCATCAACCAGAACACTGAAAACGCCAAGGTCACCGACGGCATGGCCAGCAAGGCCGCCAAGGAAGCCACCGAGGGCGGCGAATCGGTACAGCAGACCGTGGTGGCGATGAAGAAAATCGCCCAGCGCATCAGCATCATCGATGACATCGCCTACCAGACCAACCTGCTCGCCCTCAATGCCGCCATCGAGGCCGCTCGGGCCGGTGAGCATGGCAAGGGGTTCGCCGTGGTGGCGGCCGAAGTGCGCAAGCTGGCCGAACGCAGCCAGGTCGCCGCCCAGGAAATTGGCGAACTGTCCTCCAGCAGCGTGGACATGGCCGAGAAGGCCGGCAAGTTGCTTGACGAAATGGTGCCCTCGATCAACAAGACTTCCGACCTCGTGCAGGAAATCAGCGCCGCGTCCGAGGAACAGGCCGCAGGTGTCGCGCAGATCAATACGGCGATGACCCAGCTCAACCAAGTGACCCAGCAGAACGCGTCAAGCAGCGAGGAACTGGCCGCCACCGCCGAAGAAATGAGCAGCCAGGCCGAGCAACTGCAACAGGCCATGAGCTTCTTCGTGCTGGATTCAACGCCCAAGGCCGCGGTTCAAAGCAGCAGCGTGGACAGCCCTGGCAGCAAGCCCAACCGTCAGCCGCCACGGCCAAAACCACAGGCGCCGCGCAAGGCCTTCGCCTACAGCATGGCCAGTGCCCCGGACGAATCGGAATTCACCCGCTTCTGATCACAAGAATCGATGCGGGCCTACAGGGAGAATGACATGGGCGCAGTGATGACGACTCGGCATGCCGCGGTTGCGGTGGACGAGGACGCGCAATACCTGACCTTTATGCTCGGCGGCGAAATGTTTGCCCTCGGCATTCTGGGGATCAAGGAAATTATCGAATACGGCAGCCTGACCGTGGTGCCGATGATGCCCGCCTTCGTGCGCGGGGTGATCAACCTGCGTGGCGCGGTGGTGCCGGTGGTCGATTTGTCGGCGCGCTTCGGCCGGGCCAATTCGGCGATCACCCGGCGTTCCTGCGTGATCATCATCGAGGCGAGTACCGAAGATGGCCAGCCCCAGGACATCGGGCTGCTGGTCGATACGGTGTCTGCCGTGCAGGAGATCCCCGCCACGCAGATCGAGCCGCCGCCCAGCTTCGGTGCGCGGATTCGCGCCGACTTCATCAGCGGCATGGCCAAGGTCGATGGCAAGTTCGTGATTGTGTTGGAGGTGGACAAGGTGCTGTCCATCGATGAGATGTCCAGCCTCGCCGAGGGCGGCCAGGCGCCGGCTCTCGACCTTGACCTGCGTTGAGGCCCGATCATGCCAGACACCGCCGTTATCGACGATCGTGAATTCGGCCAGTTCCAATCCTGGCTGTACCGCGCAGCCGGCATCAACCTGTCGCCGGCCAAGAAAGCCCTGGTGGCCGGGCGCCTGTTCAAGCGTCTCAAGCACTATGAGCTGCAGAGCTATGGTGAGTATTTCAAGCTGATCATGAATGACCAACGCACGGGCGAACTGCAGGTTGCCCTGGATTTGCTGACAACCAACGAAACCTATTTTTTCCGTGAGCCCAAGCACTTCGACTTCCTGCGTCAACAGGTGCTGCCCAAGGTCGTGCCGGGCAAGGTGTTTCGCGTGTGGAGTGCGGCCAGCTCCTCGGGCGAAGAACCCTACAGCCTGGCGATGACCCTGGCCGAGAGCCTGGGCACCACCCCCTGGGAAGTGGTCGGTTCGGACATCAGTACCCAGATGCTGGCCAAGGCGCGCAGTGGTCATTACACCATGGAGCGCACCGAGACGCTGCCCCAGCCGCTGCTGACCAAGTACTGCCTCAAGGGCATTGGTCGCCAGGAAGGCACCTTCCTGATCGACAAGACCTTGCGTAACCGGGTCAATTTTGTCCAGGTCAACCTCAACGAAGCGCTGCCCGCACTCGGCGAGTTCGAGGTTATCTTCCTGCGCAACGTGATGATTTATTTCGACCAGCCGACCAAGAGCCAGGTGGTTGCGCGCCTGTTGCCGCTGCTCAAGCCCGGCGGTTACTTCATCATCAGTCATTCGGAAAGCCTCCACGGTGTGAATGACACCTTGAAGCTGGTGGCACCGTCGATTTACCGCAAGCCATGAAAAAGCCTGTCGGCGTGGCCGAAGTGGTATTGGCACCTGGGCAGGTCAGCTTTGCGACGCGGCCGACGCGCCTGCGCACTTTGCTCGGTTCCTGCGTAGCTATCACCTTTTGGCACCCGCAACGGCAGATCGGCGGCATGTGCCACTTCATGCTGCCGGGGCGCTTGCGCAACCATCAGTCCCTGGACGGCAAGTATGCCGATGAGGCCCTGGAACTGCTGGTGCAACACGCCCACCTCAATGGCACGCAGGCACAGGATTACCAGGTCAAGCTGTTCGGTGGCGGCAGGATGTTTCCCGAACAGCAACGCCAGCGGCCGACGCAGGACGTGGCCAGCCTGAATATTCGCGCGGCGCTGGCCTTGGCCGAGCGCTATCACCTGCACTTGGCGGCCCAGGACATGGGCAGTACCGGTTACCGCACGATCATGTTCGACCTGTGGAACGGCAACGTCTGGGTTCGGCACCAACCAATGGGAACACTTCAACAAAATGCCTAACAAAAAAATCAGTGTGCTGCTGGTCGATGACTCGGCCGTAGTGCGCCAGGTGCTGCTGGCGATTCTCAGCGATACACCGGATATCCACGTGATGGGTGCCGCTTCTGACCCGATCTTTGCCATGGACAAACTCGCCCGGGAATGGCCGGATGTGATCGTACTGGACGTGGAAATGCCGCGCATGGACGGCATCACCTTTCTGAAGAAAATCATGAGCGAGCGGCCGACGCCGGTGGTGATCTGTTCCTCGCTGACCCAGAAAGGCGCGGAGACCTCCCTGCAGGCGCTGTCGGCCGGTGCCGTGGAAATCATCACCAAGCCCACGACCGGGCTGAAGAGTTTCCTGATCGAGTCGGCGGCCGAGTTGGTGGCCGCGATCCGTGCCGCGGCGAACTCCAACGTCAAGAACCTGGGAAAGCGCGCCGCCAGCCCGGCGCCGTCACTGGCCCCGCCCAGCAAGCTCAGTGCGGATGCGATCCTGCCCGCCAATGGCCACGCCATGGCACAGACCACGGAACGTATCGTCGCCATTGGCACCTCCACCGGCGGTACCCAGGCACTGGAGGCGGTGCTGACAGCATTGCCGAGGGTGTGCCCCGGCATGGTGATCGTGCAGCACATGCCCGAGAAATTCACCGCCTCCTTTGCCGAGCGCCTCAACAGTGTCTGCGAGATCGAGGTACGCGAGGCGCGCAACAACGACCGCATCCTGCCCGGCCTGGCCTTGATCGCGCCTGGCGGCAAACACCTGATGGTCACCCGCAGTGGTGCCTATTATCACGCCCAGGTGATCGACGGGCCGCTGGTCAACCGGCATCGGCCGTCAGTGGATGTGCTGTTTCGCTCGGTGGCCAAGTTCGCCGGCAGGAATGCCACCGGCATCATCATGACCGGCATGGGCGACGACGGCGCACGCGGGCTCAAGGAGATGCTTGAGGCCGGAGCCGCCACGGTGGCCCAGGACGAGGCCAGTTGCGTGGTGTTCGGTATGCCCAAGGAGGCGATCAAGCTCAACGCCGCCCAGCGCATCATGGCGCTGGAGGACATTCATCAGGCGATCTTGTACAAGTGAAGGTGAACGCCAGCCAGTCATAAACATCGACGAGTCCCACTCAAGCGCACAAACCGGCGGATCTGGACGCAACTGCAGGCTACGGAGCAAGGCGCTAAGGCTTCTTATAGGCCATGTACTCGTTCTGCAACACGATGTGATCGGCCAGGTACTTCGCGTCATGCCAAACCCCATAGATAAACGACGACGCACGGTTCACCAGGTTTGGCAGGCCCAGGAAGTAGATGCCGCTTTGCGCCGAGATCCCGCGTTTGTGGAACGGCTCGCCGTTCTCGTCGAATGCATCCACTTTCAACCAGCCGAAATCAAACGTGAAGCCAGTGGCCCAGAGGATCGTGGTCACGCCGGCTTCGGCCAGGTTCAGGCTGAGGGTCGGGTTAATCAGGCATGCCGGGTCGGGCAGCAGCTTCCAGGCTTCGGGTTCCGGTGGAAATGCCAGGCCGTTCGACTCGATATAGGCATCCGCCTCACGCAGGACATCAAAGTACGCACGATCCCCTTCGGCCACGTTCTCGGCCAGGCCGGGTTGGAAGGTCATGATGCCGTCGTTCCAGCCCTGGGTGACGCCCACCAGGTGGATGCCTTGGTGCGCCAGGCGCCGGAAGTCGACGGTCTTGCCCCCTTCGTAGCCGCTGACGGCGAAGGCGACGTGTTTTTTCTTCGGCTGGATTTTGACTTCGTCCCACAGGCCTAGGGCGCCGAGCCACCAGCAGTAGTCGCGGCCGCGGTAGGCGCGGGGAGGGCGGTAGTGTTCGCCGACCGAGAGGTACACGGTCTTGCCGGCCTTTTGCAGTTCTTCGGCGATTTGCGCGCCGGAGGCGCCGGCACCGACTACCAGGACGGCGCCTTCGGGCAGTTGGCCGGGGTTTTTATAGGTGGAGGAGTGCAGTTGGTGCAGCGGTGCGGTGGCGGGGACGATGTTCGGGATGGCGGGGCGTTGGAACGGGCCGGTGGCGGCCACCACGTTGGTAGCCTCGATCACGCCGGCCGAGGTGGTGACTTTGAAGCCGGGGCGGCCGACATGGCGCTCCACTTGGTGCACTTCTACGCCGGTGCGCACGGGCGCCTGTAACCGCTCGACGTACGCTTCGAAGTAGTCAGCCATGCGCTCCTTGGGCGGGAAGGCTTCGGGGGAAATGCCTTCGAACGTCAGGCCGGGGAAGCGGTCGTGCCAGGCCGGGCCATTGGCGACCAGCGAGTCCCAGCGCTCCGAACGCCAACGTTCGGCGATGCGGTGGCGTTCCAGCACGATATGCGGCACGCCCATCAGGGACAGGTGTTCGCTCATGGCGACACCGGCCTGGCCTGCGCCGACGACCAGGGTGTTGATGGTTTCTACTGACATGTGCGTTTCCTGGAAAGTGAGAGGTTTATCAGCGACGCCGACGTTCCAATGCGAGCGTTGTCGAGCGCCCGCGGGGAGCTGCTGTGTTTTCGAGTGCGCATTCAAGGCTTGAGCAACTCGGCCACGGCGGTAAGTGCCAGTTCGTAACCCAACGCCCCGAGCCCGGCGATGACGCCGGTGGCGGCCTTGGAGAGGTAGGAGTGATGCCGGAAGCGTTCGCGCTTCCAGATATTGCTCATGTGCGCCTCAATGATCGGACCGTCGAAGGCCAGCAGCGCGTCGAGGATCGGCACCGAGCTGTAGCTCAGCCCGGCGGCGTTGATCACAAGGGCGTCAGCGTGCAGGCGCGCTTCTTGAATCCAGTCCACCAGCACGCCTTCGTGGTTGCTCTGGCGAAAGTCCAGGCTCAAGCCCAGTTCGGCGGCGTGGCGTTGGCAGCGTGCTTCGATGCTGGCAAAACTCTCATTGCCGTAGGTGCCGTTGCTATCCAACCCATACAGGTTGGCGTTGGGCCCATTGAGGAAATACACGGTGTGGGGCATGGGGTTCTCCTGCTTAGTGCGCGACGCTCAGCACGACTTTGCCGATATTGGCGTTGGCTTCCAGCAGCCGATGAGCTTCGGCAGCCTGGGCGAGGGGGATTTGCGCATGCAGCTGCGGGCTGACCAGGCCGGACGCCAGCCAGGGCAAAACGCGGGAGCGGATGCACACCGCCAGGCGGGCTTTTTCGGCGTGGCTTTTAGGGCGTAGGGACGATGAGGTGAGGCTCAGGCTTTTGCGCATCAACAGGCCCAGGTCCAGCTCGATGTGCGCGCCTTGCAGGAACGACAGGCTCACATGCCGTCCCCCCACCGCCAGCGCCGCCAGGTTGCGCGCCACGTAGGGGCCGCCGACGTTATCCAGGACCACGTCCACGCCGCGATCTTCGGTGCAGTCCTGCACCACCCGGACGAAGTCTTCCGTGTGGCGGTCGAGCGCGCGCCAAACGCCGAGCGCTTGCAGCATCGCGACTTTCTGCGCGCCGCCAGCGGTGGCGATCACCCGCGCACCGGCAGCCTGGGCGCACTGCACGGCGAAGCTGCCGACGCCACTGGCGGCGCCGTGGATCAGCACGCTGTCGCCACTGCGCAGGCGCCCCAGTTCAAACAGGTGGTGCCATACCGTAAACGCGGCTTCCGGTATGCCGGCGGCGTGGTGCAATGACACGCCCACGGGTACCGGCAGGCAGTGCGCCGCCTCGGCCACACAGTACTCGGCGTAGCCACCGCCGTTGAGCAGCGCCATCACGCGATCGCCCACGGCAAATTCGTCCACATCGCAACCCCGTGCAACCACGATGCCTGCCGCTTCCAGGCCCAGTACGTCGGTGACACCGGGCGGTGTCGGCAAGCCGCTGCGTTGCATCAGGTCCGGGCGGTTGACACCCGCGGCCGCGACACGAATCAGCACTTCGCCAGGCTGGGGCGACGGCACCGGGCGTTGCACTAACTGCAACACCTCTGGCCCACCGGGCTCGCGGGCGATCACCGCGTTCATACGGTCCAATCGTCCGGCACCACGGCGATCACATCGATCTCCATCAGCCACTCGGGCTGGCCCAGGCCGGAAATCACCAGCCCGGTGGAAATCGGGAACACGCCCTTGAGCCATTTGCCAACCTCCTGGTACACCGGCTCGCGGTAGCGCGGGTCGATCAAATAGGTGGTGGTCTTGACGATGTGCGACAGGTCGGAACCGGCTTCTTCCAACAGTTGCTTGACGTTTTTCATCGCCTGTTCGGCCTGGGCGCGCGGGTCGCCGAGGCCGACCAGGTTGCCGTCGAAGTCGGTGCCGATCTGGCCGCGCACATAGATGGTATTGCCGGCGCGCACGGCCTGGCACAGGTCGTTGTCCAGCGCCTGGTTGGGGTAGGTTTCTTTGGTATTGAACATGCGGATACGGGTGTGGGTCGGCATAGCAGGCAACTCATCGCAAGCGGGATGAGTTCAGCTTCACATCGCCTCCGTTCTCGCGAAACCAGCATTTGCGCGGGGTAGTGCTTAGGAAAATCCGAAGCCCGTGCAGGTCATCGGCGCGCGCAGGACCCGGCACGAACCCTGCAACGTCGCCTGCACAGTCATTGTTGAGGGGCAGGTGTGATGCTCAGTCGTATTACTCAGCGTCAACTGGAGTATTTTGTGGCGTCGGGAGAGGCGGGCAGCATCAGTGCGGCCGCTGAGCGCATTCATGTGTCATCGCCGTCTATCTCGGCGGCGATCACCCATATGGAAGCCGAACTGGGCATCCAGTTGTTTATCCGTCATCACGCCCAGGGTATTTCCCTGACCGCCGTGGGGCGCTTGGTGATGCAAGAGGCCAAGCAGATCCTGGAGCAGATGAGCAACCTCTATACCATCGCCTCGGAATCATTGAACACGGTGCGCGGGCCGTTGCGGGTGGGCTGCCTGGAGTCGCTGGCGCCGATGATCACGCCCGAATTGGTGTTTGGTTTTGGTCGCGCGTTTCCCGGCGTGCGGTTGACCCAAACCGAAGGCAACCATGAGGAACTGCTGGAAAAACTGCGCAGCGGCGAGCTGGATATCGCCCTGACCTACGACCTGGTAACCAGCCCGGACATCGACTTCCAACCCCTCGCGCACCTGCCGCCCTATGTGATGGTCGGCGAGTATCACCCGTTGGCCAGCCTGTCGGCGGTCAGCATGCAGGACCTGGAAGCGTACCCGGTGGTGCTGCTCGACACGCCCTGGAGCCGCGACTATTTCCTCAGCCTGTTTATGCAGGCGGGCACCACGCCGAACATCATCATGCGCTCCACCAACCTGGAAACGGTGCGGGCGATGGTGGGCAATGGCATTGGCTATTCCTTCGCGAATGCGCGGCCCAAATCGAACATGTCCCAGGACGGCAAGCGGGTGATCCGCCTGCGCCTGGCCGGGGCGCATCGGCCGATGAAGCTGGGCTATGCCACTGCGAGCAACACCCAGCTGTCGCGCGTGGTGTCGGCATTTGCCGAGCGCTGCCGCATGTTTGTGTCCGACCAGTACATCCCCGGCATGGCGCCGCCGAGCTTTTTTGACCCCCATGCGGTGCGCTCGCTCAGCAGTGTGAACTGAGAATGCACCAGAAGGTGGCGTTCGCGGCACGCTGAATTGCAGCGTGCACCCTTTTAGCCAAACCACACAGTCTGTTCACTGTAGGAGGGGGCTTGCTCCCGATTGCGGAGGGGCAGCCGGATGATGGGGTGCTGATGCACCGCTATCGGGGCATGGGTATCTACACAACTTTTGGCATGGCCCTGAACCTGTGGCGAGGGAGCTTGCTCCCGTGACGGCTCGGGAGCCGACGACTATCTAACTGATGCATCGCGACCTAAATGTGGGAGCGGGCGGTGCGACGATTCGACTTGCCCCCGATGGCGGCCTCTGGGCCGACTATTTTTTTGGTTTGGACCGGGTACATATCCGTTGCTGCGGTAACGGCCACTTAGGGTTCCGCCCTTACGGCGGCTCACTTTGGAAAAGCCCCAAAGTAAGCAAAGGGCTCTTGCCCCACCACTCGGCACCTCGCCCAGGCTCGGTGTGCCCGCAATCCGACAGTGATTTGGGGGGCCGCCGCCACGCGCCATCCATGGCGCGGGGCGGCTAAACCGGCATCCCTGCCGGTTTACCCCCCAAATCACTGTCGAATTGCGGCCAGCGTGGTTTAACGGGGCGCCTGAGATCAAGATCAAAAGCAAGATCAAGGGCGGCTCGCTTCGCATCGTGGTTAGCGTTGGCTAATACAACATTGTGTAGATACCCATGGCTATCGGGGGCAAGCCCCCTCCCACAGTGGATGTGGGGTGTTTTCAACAGTGGGGGAGGCGCTGCGTAGGTTCTGCCTACCCAGTGGACCGGCTTTTACGAATTGACCCCAAGTGCCTCTCGCCACGACTCTGAATCCATTGATGCAGATCAACGTTTTGTACGTTCGATCGGCCATTTCTTTTTTCTGCAGGGCACAGCGACGATGACATTTGACTGGAACTACATGTTGGGTTTGCTGGGTGACGCCGAGTTCTGGCGAGCGACGTGGACGGTGATCAAGCTCAGCACCCTGACCTGGGTCTTGAGCATCGGTTTTGGCTTTCTGCTGGCGCTGGCCAAGCAATCCAGGCACGCGCTGCTCAGCGTGCCGGCGCGGGGTTATATCTGGTTGTTCCGCAGCCTGCCGCTGCTGGTGCTGCTGATCTTTATCTACAACCTGCCCCAGGCGCTGCCCGCCACCTCGGTGGTGTTGGCCGACCCGTTCTGGTCCGGCCTGCTGGCCCTGGTGATCTGTGAAACGGCATACGTGGCCGAGATCCATCGCGGCGGTTTGCTCTCGATCCCCAAAGGCCAGGGCGAAGCGGCGCGGGCGTTGGGCCTGAAGTTTTTCGGCACCCAATGGCGCGTGGTGATCCCCCAGGCGCTGCGAGTGGCATTGCCGTCCCTGGCCAACGAATACATCTCCATCGTCAAGCTGACTTCGCTGGTGTCGGTGATCTCGCTGACGGAAATCCTGATGGTCGGTCAGCGCCTGTATTCGCAGAATTTCCTGGTGATCGAAACCATGGCCGCGGTGGCGTTCTTCTACGTGTTTATCGTCACGGTGTTCGACTTCCTGCTCAAACGCCTGGAGCGCCTTCTCGACGTCAACCAGCGCAATGTCTCGCGCGTTCCCGATGCGGCGGTGCTGGCCCTGGCCACACAACAGCGCAGCGCGTTGCAGCGCCCGGTGAGTACCGGTGTGTCGGCGCTGCAGGCCACGCGACTGCACAAGGCCTACAACGACATCGAGGTACTGGGCTCGGTCAACCTGCAAATCCAGCCGGGTGAAGTGGTGTCGGTGATCGGGCCGTCCGGCTCGGGCAAAACCACGTTGATCCGCCTGCTCAACGGCCTGGAGCCATTGGACAACGGCGAGATCCAGATCAACGGCCAGCCTTTCATTCACCTCAGCAAGGTCGGCGCGCAGAAACCCCAGTACACCGAGCACGCCGAGCACCGCCTGAACATCGGCATGGTGTTCCAGAGCTTCAACCTGTTCCCGCACTTGAACGTGCTCGACAACCTGCTGATGGCGCCCAAATACCACCGCCTGGGCCGTACCGACGAGCTCAAGCAACAGGCCTACGCGCTGCTGCACAAGGTCGGCATGCTCGACCATGCCTGGAAGTACCCGCACCAACTCTCCGGCGGCCAACAGCAGCGCGTGGCCATTGCCCGCGCCCTGATGATGCGCCCGCAGATCATGTTGTTCGACGAGCCCACCTCGGCGCTGGACCCGGAGAAAGTCAACGAAGTGCTGCAAGTCATCGAGGCCTTGGCCGAGGAGGGCATCACCATGGTGATCGTCACCCACGAGATGAATTTCGCGTTCAAGGTCTCCGACCGGATCGTGTTCATGGAGAAGGGGCGGGTGGTCTGCGACGACACGCCCGCGGTATTGCGCAGCGGTCAGAACCCACGCGTGGAGGCGTTCCTCAAGGACGTCTCGCTGGCGTGATCGCTTTAACGTTCAGGAAAAAGACAATGATCGAGCAAGCACAAATCGAGCAGTTCCAGCGCGACGGATACCTGGTAGTGGAAGGTGTGTTGTCGATGGACGAAGTGGCCGCGCTGCAGCACGACTTCGACCAGTGGGTCGAAGAGAGCCGGCGCCATGACCAGGGATGGGGCGCTACGGTGGATGGCCGCGCGCGCTTCGACCTGGAAGGCGACCACCGGCCTGACCACCCCTCGTTGCGCCGGGTCAGCTCGCCCACCGAGATTTCCACGGTGTATGAACGCGTGGCCTTGCACTCGCGCATGGCCGAGATTTCCGCGCAGTTGATTGGTGGCGGTGGCGCGCGTTTCCACCACAGCAAGATCAACTCGAAACTGCCCCACACCGCGACCCAGGTGAAGTGGCACCAGGACTTTTTGTTCACGCCCCACAGCAACGACGACATCGTCACTGCGTTGCTGATGGTCAGTGAAGTCACCCCGCAAAATGGCCCGCTGAATGTGATCCCCGGCAGCCACAAAGGCCCGCTGTGGTCGCACTGGCAGAACCAGCGCTTCACCGGCGCGGTGGACGATGCGGTGGTGCAGGAACACTGCCAGCAACCGGTGGCCTGCTACGGCCCGGCCGGCTCCGTGTGCTTCATGCACACGCGGCTTTTACATGCTTCCAGCCCTAACGAGACCGAACTGCCGCGCACCCTCTTCATCAGCGTCTACGCCGCTGAAGACGCGCTGCCATTCGGCGAAAACCCACTGCCCAGCGCACATGCCGGCCTGCTGGTGGCCGGCGAAGAAAGTGGCGTGGTGCGTTCTACGGATAACCAACTGCGCTTGCCGCAGAAACCCCGTGGCGCCTCGTTCTTCGTGCAACAGGCCGGACAAGATTCTGCCACTGCCTAACCTCCCAACCCCCCTTGCAGGTATTGACCATGACAGCGTTTCGTAAAAGTGTTCGCCCCCTTGCCGTGTGCCTGCTGGGCGCTGCGGTTGCGATGACTTCGTTGGCGGCTTCGGCGTTCCAGCAGGAAGGCAAGATCGTCGCCGGTTCCGATGTGACGTTCTTCCCCTACGAGTACATGGATAACAACAAGCCGGCGGGCTTTGATATCGAGTTCATGGACGGCCTGGGCAAGGTCATGGGGCGCAAGGTCGAGACCCTCGACACGCGCTTTCCCAACCTGATCACCGGCCTGCAAGCCGGGCGTTTCGATGTGACCAATTCGTCGATGTACATCACTGCCGAGCGGGTCAAAGTCATCGACATGATCCCCTACCTCAAGAGCGGCGAGTCGATCCTCACCCTCAAGGACAGTGCGTTCCAGCCCAAGACCCCGGAAGAATTCTGCGGCCACAAGATCGGCTCCATGGGCGCCACCTCGTGGCTGGCGCAGATGAACAAACTGTCGGCCGAGTACTGCGTGGCCAAAGGCTTGAAGCCGATCCTGATCAGCGAATACAGCACCGACCCGCAAACCACCCAGGCGCTGCTTGCGCATGCGGTGGAGGCGCAGATCACCGACGCGGCCGTGGCCCGTGGTGTGATCGACAAGCTGGGCAACCGCGTGGTGATTTCATCCGATACGTTGATCTACCCGGTGCTCAACGGCTTCGGCGTGAAGAAGGGCAATGACACGGTGAAAAAAGCCCTGCTCGACGGCCTGGACAAATACCGCGCCACGCCTGAGTACGCGGCCTTGCTCAAGAAATACAACTTCGAGGCGCCGACCGATGCCGACATTGCGGCGTTGATGCCCAAGTAACCTGACCCGCGCGCCGCAGTCCGCTGCGGCCGCGCCCTGCGGAGACCGATCCATGGCGTTATCCCTCGAAGAACAAACGCGCATCGACCTGGCGGCGACCTTTCGCATCATTGCCCACCTGGGCATGCACGAGGCCGTGGCCAACCACTTCAGTGCCGCCGTGTCGGCCGATGGCAAACAGTTTTTGCTCAACCCGAAGTGGAAGCACTTCTCCAGGATCCGGGCCAGCGATCTGTTGCTGCTCAACGCCGATGACTCATCCTGGGCCGAGCACCCGAACGTGGACGCCACTGCCTGGTCGATCCACGGGCAGATCCACCGCCTGCTGCCGCACACCCGTGCTGTGCTGCACTTGCACCCGGTCTACACCACGGCGGTGGCGTGCCTGGCCACACCGCATATCCCGCCGATCGACCAGAACACCGCGCGCTATTTCAACCGTGTCGCGGTGGATGAATTCTACGGCGGCATGGCCGACACCGAGGCCGAAGGCGCGCGCCTGGCCGGCTTGCTCGACGGCAAGCGCCGCCTGCTGATGGGCAACCACGGCGTGATGGTGACGGCCTCGTCCATCGGTGAAGCCTTCGACGATATCTGGACCCTGGAGCGCGCCTGCCAGATCCTCGTCACAGCGTGGTCCACGGGGCAGCCGCTGCGAGTGTTGTCCGATGACGTCGCGGAGAAAACCGCACGAAGTTGGGAAGGCATTGCGGATTTCTCACGCCGGCACTTTGAAGAAATGAAGCAGATGATGATCGACGCCGACCCCTCGGTACTCGATTGAGGAGCGCTCAATGACTTTTTCCGTTGTCGCCCGCTGCGCCGAAACGGGCCAGTTGGGTATAGCAATCAGCTCGTCGAGCATTGCGGTGGGCGCCCGTTGCCCATGGCTGCGGCCCGGGGTGGGCGCGGTGGCCTCGCAGAACATTACCTTGCCGAGCCTGGGGCCGCAGGTGCTGGACGTGTTGGAGCAGGGCATGGCAGCCAGTGAGGCGCTTGGCGCGGTGCTTGCCGGCCAGGAGCACCGTGAATATCGTCAAGTAACAGTGATCGATAGCCAGGGGCGCACCGCGCATTACAGCGGTGCCCAGACCCTGGGCATTCACGACGCGGTCAGCGGGGAGCAGTGTGTTGCCGCCGGAAATATGCTGGCCAATCGCGCAGTGATCAGCGCCATGGTACGCGCGTTCGAGCGCGCCAGCGGGCACCTGGCCGAGCGCCTGCTTGCCGCGATGCACGCCGGCCAGGCCGAGGGCGGCGAAGCCGGGCCGGTGCATTCGGCGGCCCTGGTGGTGGTCGATGACCTGCCGTGGCCTATCGTCAACTTGCGTGTGGACTGGGCCGATACGGACCCGATTGGCGGCCTCGACCAGCTCTGGCAGGCCTATCGCCCGCAACTGCAGGACTACCTCGACCGCGCCCTCAACCCGCACCTTGCACCGGGCTATGCGGTGCCGGGAGACGATCGATGAACCACAGCCGTGACCTGCTGGCGCAACTGGTGCGCTTTGACACCACCAGCCGCGAATCCAACCTGGCGCTGATCGACTTCGTGCGCACCTATTTGCAGGGCCACGGCGTTGCCTGTGAACTGTTATTCAACGAACACAAGAGCAAGGCCAACCTGCTGGCGACCATTGGCCCGGCGGATGTGCCAGGCATCGTGTTGTCCGGGCACACCGATGTGGTGCCGGTGGACGGCCAACGCTGGAGCGTGGCGCCGTTCGAGCTGACGGAACAGGACGGCAGGTTATACGGGCGTGGCACGGCTGACATGAAGGGCTATATCGCCTGCGTACTGGCCTGCGTGCCAACGCTGGTACAGGCGCCGTTGCGCATGCCGGTGCACATTGCGCTGTCCTATGACGAAGAAGTGGGCTGCCTGGGTGTGCGGGCGTTGATCGAAAGGTTTCAGGCCCAACCGGTCAAGCCGCTGCTATGCGTGATCGGCGAGCCCACCGAGCTCAAGCCGGTGCTGGGGCACAAGGGCAAATTGGCCATGCGTTGCGACGTACACGGTGCGGCGTGTCATTCGGCGTATGCGCCGTCGGGCGTCAACGCCATCGAATACGCGGCGCGCTTGATCAGTGAACTGGTACGGCTTGGCGAAACACTCAAGGCGCCGGCGCAGCTGGATCCGCGTTTTGAACCGCCATTCTCCACGGTGCAGACCGGTGTGATCAGCGGCGGCAAGGCACTGAATATCGTCCCGCAGCAGTGCACGTTTGACTTTGAAGTGCGCTCGCTGCCGGCCCATGACCCCTGGCAGGTGGCCAACCAACTGCGTGAGTACGCCGAGCACACCCTGCTACCGGCGATGCAGGCGGTGAGTGCGCAGTGCGCGATCGGCTTCAGCGAGTTGTCGAGCTACCCCGGGCTGGTGACCTCCCTGGAAAGCCAGGCCGCCGAGTGGGTCGCGCAATTTTGCGGCTCTCGAGACTACGGCACCGTCGCCTTTGGCACCGAGGGCGGCCTGTTTGACCAGGTGGGGATTCCCACGGTGGTGTGCGGGCCGGGGAGCATGGAGCAGGGGCACAAGGCCGATGAATTTATCAGCCTGGCGCAACTGGAGGCGTGTGATCGGATGTTGGCGCGGGTAGTGGGGTTTGTGCGCCATTGAATGGCAAGGCCGGCCGTGTTTTCAGGCGCCAGCCTTTACCTCATCTTCTTCACCCAGCATGATGCGCCGCTCGCACTGACATTCGCGGTGAAGAAGGAACCTCAGTTGAACGAACACACACTCTCCACCCGCCTGGAACGCGTGGCGGCGCATGTGCCGCCTGGGGCGCGGTTGGCGGATATCGGCTCGGACCACGCCTACCTGCCGGTGGCGTTGATGCGTCGCGGTGTGATCGCAGCAGCGGTGGCGGGGGAGGTGGCGGCGACGCCCTTCCACGCGGCGGAACGGACCGTGCGCGACAATGGCCTGGAGCAGCAAGTCAGCGTGCGCCTGGCCGATGGCTTGGCGGCCATCACGCCGGCAGATGCGATCACCGCCATCAGCCTGTGCGGCATGGGCGGCGAGACGATCCGTGACATCCTCGCCAGCGGCACGGCGTACCTCAACGGCCAGGAGCGTCTGATCCTGCAACCCAACGGCGGCGAGCAACCGCTGCGCCACTGGCTGATGGACAATGGCTACCGCATCCTGGTCGAGGAGCTGTTGCAGGAAAACCGTTTCTACTACGAAATCATCGTCGCCGAACGTGCCGAACCGGTGGTGTACAGTGCCGAGGCGTTGTACTTCGGCCCGCTGCTGATGCAGGCGCGCAGCCCGGTGTTCCTGGCCAAATGGCAACGCCTGCTGCGCCAGAAACACAAGACCCTGGCCAGTTTCCAGCAAGCGCGGCAGGCAGTGCCGCAGGCCAAGGTGCAGGAACTGGTCCAGCAGGTGCAGTGGATTACCGCGTTGCTGGCTTGAACTCAATTCAACGATTCATCAAGGAAGCCCACCATGGCAGACGCCACCGACTCAGCCTTCTACGACCGCGCCGACGCCCATATCGAGCTGTCGAACGAGCAACTCAAGACCCTTGAAAACATCGGCCAGGTCAGCGCCTCGATGACCTTCGGGACCACGCGTTTCAATGCCTGGGCCAGCGCGCGCAGTTTCAAGTCCGGGGCGGAGATGGCCGACGCGCGCGAAGCGCTGTTGAAGTATTTCACCGAGCAATACCGACTGATGCTTGAGGACAATCTGGATGACCACATCAACAATTTCAGCCAGTACATGCAGGTAAATGCGTCGCCCGCCGGCGAATAAGCGAAAGGGGCGTAAAGAGCGGTTACAGTTTGCCCAGCGCACCTGAGTGCTTTTGCCCCATTTTCGTGCGCACCGCGCCCGTTATTCAGCCGCACCCTGCCTATCTGCGGGCCCCATGCCGACGGCCCGTATCTTGCTTGAGCCTTCCCAATCAATGACATGGCATTTTGCCGTTAGTCATTTCATGGTTTCGCCCTGCGTTGTACCACGTGGGTTGTTTTGGGGAGTGGTCGGCCATGCACAGTCTTTTATCACCCGGTATCCGCCTGCTCGGACGTTTTGGTTTTGCGCGCAAGTTCCAGATTCTATTCATTCTGTTCATGCTGCCCCTGGCCGGGAGCCTGTGGCTGATCGGGTTGGACTATCGCGATAAATTAGCGGTGATTTCCAGCGAAACGTCCGGCGTTCACCAACTGCTGGCCCTGGATTCGCTGGATGGCCAATTGACCGCCCAGCGCAACCTGGCGTCGCGCTGGAAAGCCCTGGACCTGCTGCGTGAACCGACGCCTGCGGCCAAGGTGGCGATGGACAAGGTGGATGCCAATAACCCGCTGATCCTGCAAAGCCTGCAAGCCCTGAGCGATGCGCTCAAGGCTCGGGGCGTCAGCGCCGACACCCTGGCCCGCTTCGAGGCGTTGCAGGCAACGGTCAAGGGCATGGACGTGCAATCCCTGCGCACGGTGGGCTGGTGGCCGGACGGTTACGACCGCTTCACCTCGGCCCTGACCGCCCTGCAAACCCTGCGCGAGCAGATCGCCCTCGACACCGGCCTGATCCTCGATCCCTGGCTGGAAACTTACCTGCTGATGCAGATTTCCACCCAGCAAACGCCAGACCTGATCGAGCGTATCGGGCGCATGGCCAGTGTGGGTCAGTCGTCCGTCGCCTCGGGGCAGTTCACCTTGCAAAGCCGTTTGCAGATGCGTGACCTGCGCAGCCGCATCGGCGATGCGCGGGAGCAACTGGTCAAGGCGACGGCCTCGCTCAAGGCCAAGCAATACCCTGGCCTGGAACCCTGGATCGCCCAGTACGACAACAGCCTGCAATTGCTGGATAGCGAGCTCAAAGTGCTTGACGATGGCGTGTTCGGCGGCAGCATCAAGCTCGATCCCGCCGGTTTCGAGCGCAGTGTCGACGCCATGCTCGGTAGCCTGGGCGCGCTGCGCAACCAGTCGCTGGGCTCACTGGAAGCGCGCCTGAGCTATTACCACGACCGTTCCCTTCAGCAGTTCATCCCTGTAGTGGCGACGTTCAGCCTGCTGGCCTTGGCGGCGCTGTACCTGTTCATGTGCCTGCAAGCCTCGATCCGCCGCAGTGCCAGCGGTATCACCACCTTGGCCGAGTCCCTGCGTGACGGCAACCTGTGCGTGGAAGTGGCGGTGAAAGGGCGCGACGAACTGGCGGTCATCAGCACCGCGCTCAACGTGGCGGTGGTGCAGTTGCGCACCAGCCTGCTCGGGGTCAACCACGAGACCCAGCAGCTCGGTTCTGCCGTGCTCACCCTCAATACGCAATCGAGCAGCACCCTCGGCGACGTCGAAGACCAGCAACACCAGATCAGCCAGATCGCCGCCGCCGCCACGCAGTTGGCCGCCACCTCCATGGGCGTCGCCAAGAGCTGTGAACAAGCCTCCGGCAGCGCCCAGCAGACCCGGCGCATCGCCGAAGACAGCAGCCGCGACAGCCTGCGCACCACGGCGAGCATCCAGCAGCTCAACCAGCGCCTGACCGACACGGCCAACGCCCTGGAGCAAGTGAGCCAGCAGGGCCAGCAGATTCAATCGGTGGTCGACACCATTCGCGGCATCGCCGAACAAACCAACCTGCTGGCGCTCAACGCCGCCATCGAAGCCGCTCGCGCCGGCGAGCAGGGCAGGGGCTTTGCCGTGGTGGCCGATGAAGTGCGCAGCCTGTCACAACGCACCCAGGCCTCCACCGCGCAGATCGCCAGCACGGTGGACAGCCTGCGCGCCACGGTCAGCCAGGCCGTCACGCTGATGGGCGCCGCCTGCGAACAGGCGCTGACCGATGCCGAGTCCGTTACCGGGCTGGGCACGCGGCTGGGCGAGATCGCCGGGGCTGTGCAGAACGTCACCGACACCCTGGCGCAGATTGCGGCGGCGGTGGAAGAGCAAGCCACCACGGCGGATGAAGTGAGCGGCAATATCCAACAGGTCGACCAGGCGGCAGGGCGCTTGCTCGACGGCGCGCGGGCGGTGAATCAGGCGGCGGATACGCTGAGCAAGGGCAGCCGTGCCCTGAGCGACAACACCGCGCGTTTTCGCCTGAGCTGAACGCTCACCGCGTTTGCTGTGGCGAGCTAGCTGTTGTGGAGTGGGCCGTTGTGGCGAGCGGGCTTGCCCCGCGTTGGGCTGCGAAGCAGCCCCTTTACAGGCGATGTGTTTTTAACTGACACACCGCGGTGCCTGGTTTTGGGGCTGCTGCGCAGCCCAACGCGGGGCAAGCCCGCTCGCCACAACAAGCCCGCTCGCCACAACAGCGTCCTCACTTCGCAAACGCATACGCTCCGCCCTGTTCCAACGCCTGGCGATACGCGGGGCGCGCCTGGAACCGCTGCACCCAGGCGGCCAGGTTCGGGTAGGCCTGCAACTTGCCCTGGGCCTTGGCAATCTCGCCGATAAAGCTCATCTGGATATCCGCGCCGCTCAACGTGTCACCCACCAGATATGGAGAGTTGCCCAGGGCGTCGTTCAGATAACCCAGGTAATTGGCCACCTCGGACTCGATACGCGGATGCAACGGCGCACCGGCTTCACCCAGGCGCCCGACGTACAGGTTGAGCATCAACGGCAACATGGCCGAACCTTCGGCGAAGTGCAGCCACTGCACGTACTCGTCATAGGTGGCGGTCGCCGGGTCTGGCTGCAGGCGGCCTTCGCCATGGCGGCGGATCAGGTAGTCGATAATCGCAGCGGACTCGATCACCACGCGGGAGCCGTCTTCAATCACCGGGGATTTGCCCAGCGGATGAATGGCCTTGAGCTCCGGTGGCGCAAGATTGGTTTTCGGGTCGCGCTGGTAGCGCTTGATCTCGTAGGGCAGGCCGAGCTCTTCGAGCAGCCATAGAATGCGCTGCGAGCGCGAGTTGTTGAGGTGGTGGACAATGATCATGTGAGGCTCCGCTGGGCAAAAGTGGGTGTTCAGGTAGAGACTGCGCTGCTGCGAAGGAGTGCCCTAATTGACCGGTTCGTCGGCAAACGCTGCGTCGATAAAGGCTTTCAGCCCCTTCTCCTCCAGAATCTCGATGGAGAAGTGCCCGAAGCGTTTGGGCAACCCGATAATGCGCCCACCGCTCGCCACAACAACCCTATCTCGAGATGCTCGACCAATATATAGACGTGACTGAATTTCAGATCCATTGCATGCCGCCTTTCGAGCCGGCCTGCAGGGTACCCAAGGCACCTGGGGGTGTTTACAACTGTTAACGGATTCAACAGCCCATTCGATTTAGGCTGTGCGCTGGATCACCCATGCCCTACCTGCCAAGAGCCCACTGCCATGAAGTCGTACGCTATCGCCGCCGCGTTACTGGCGTTTGCCACAGTGTCGGCGCACGCCGCCACACCCCTCACCCATGTGGCGATCTACCGCGGCCCGGCGGGCTGCGAGGACTGTTCGGAAAGCGTGAAAAGGGCACTGCTGCGTCTCGACCCGACTTACCAGATCGACTTCGTCGGCGCCGACGAACCGATCGACATCACCGCGCAAACCCTCGCCCGCTACGATCTCTATGTGCAACCCGGCGGCGGCCAGGACATTCCCGCCGCCCTCGACAGCCTGGGCGATGCTCGCGTCGAGGCCATTCGCAATTATGTCGCCCAGGGTGGTCGTTACCTGGGCTTGTGCATGGGCGCCTACCTGGCGGACGAAAACAACTTCGGCCTGATCCCTCAGGCCCTCGACAGCGAAGTCGGCCGCCCAGGCTTTGAAGTGACCACCCTCGACGACGCGGCGGTTCGCGTCACCTGGGCGGGCAAGCCGGACCACGTCTTCTATCAGGATGGCCCTTACTTCCCCACACCCCGCACGACCACACGCTATAAAACCCTCGCGACCTACCATAACGGCGACGTCGCCGCGGCGCGTTATGCCTATGAAAAAGGCGTGGTGGTACTGAGCGGCCCCCATCCGGAAGCCGGGCAGGCGTGGTTTGAAAGTGCCGATATCCCGTGGAACAAGAGGCCGCGTGGCGAGCTGTTTGCGGCGTTGATACACAGTGTTGAAGAGTAGGGGAGGCTGACTAACCCATCACGACCGACGCCGTCTATTGGTGGGCGCAGTGGTTTTTACCGGTGCATCAGGCGGCTTGCACCGCCTCACCCGTTGGCCGTACTCGCTATCCTCGCCCTCGGCGCCAAGTTCAAAGGCGGGGCGACGAGCCCCAGCCGTTCAGATCCACAGATCATTCGTGGCAGTGCGCTCTCCGCCTTCATGGCCAGTGTTCAGAATGCCGCGCGGTTCGATCATCATCAGCTTGGCTTCACCTTCAGCGGCCGTCCGATGCTCGACGCCACGGGGGACCACATACAGTTCACCCGGCGCCACGTACACGGGGCCTTCCGGAAGGTCGATACGCAGCGTCCCTTCAAGCACAAGAAACGCCTCGTCGGTTTCCGGGTGCGAGTGCCAGATGAATTCTCCTTCGATACGCACCACCTTGAACTGGTAGTCGTTCATCTCGGCGACGACCCTCGGGCTCCATTGCTCGTTGATGAGCGACGCTTTTTGCGTGAGGTTTACAGGTTGTGTTGGGTGCTGTGACTGGGCCATGACCGATACTCGGGTAGTTGAGAGGTGTCAGGATATCGAGGGGGTGGTTAGCTGGCTTGTACGATCCTGCATGTTGAAATAGTTGATCGACGATGCGCAAACGCTCACGGACTGGGCCTGAATCCAGCGGGCTATAGCCAGCGTACCTATGCCAGGCAGTTAGGCTGCAATAGTTTTGTTGTGCAGGCCGAGTTTCCCTGGGGGGACACCGTCCTGGTGCCGAATGACGACACGTGGCAACGTATTGTTGAAGGGTTAACGTTGGCGGAGACGGAAACGCAAGGGCGGCCCGAGGATTAGCCGCAGCAGTGGCATGAGGGATATCAGCGAAATGCGGTTGGATGGGCAGCGGAGTTGTTGCGGTTGATTGTGCGGTGATGCCAGGGGGATTAAGAAGTCTCAACGTCGGGGGCAGAACTCAGGCTCTTACGAATATGGTCTGCCCCCGATTCGAACAATTAAAACTCCGTTTTTATGGAATATATCGTTGGTGTGTATGCGCTAGATATATTTAAAGTCAAATTTATGGCTCATGAAGCTAATGTCCGACTCGTCTCGGCAGGCAATTACGCCAAATTTCCAAGATTTTTTCTCTATTTTTTCCAGGTCAACATTTAAAGGCCACCAAGCGAAATAGACTTGGGATACCGGGTGTCTGCTAATGGTGTGCGCTGCGCACAGTTTGATACCGTGCCCTTTATGGTTGAGTGTTCCGTTAGTAAGGGACATTGCAATTTTATCCCCTACACCTTCGCCAAAGTCATCTCGCCTGGCATGCCCGACTTGAGGGTGGATAACTAGGCCGTCACCTTCTTGCGCACAAAGATTTAAAAAGAAATCAAAAAGTTTTGCTGTCTTTTCGAGTTCTCGGGGGGCGATCAGTTTTATGTATCTTATTGGCTTGCTCATGATCTGCTCATAGTTGTCGGGGCGTGGACCGGCATCATTGGATTCCGGCATTTTCAGCGAACTAGAGGTGTCGCGTTATGGCGGGGTATAGATTGATGGGTACTATGTGGTTTTGATTACTGGCTGAAAGTGTTGCAGGATTCATTGGTTGCGGTGATGTAGGTGCTGCTTTTGTTCGCGCTGACGAAACCATGCATTAAACTGATCGCTACCCGCCCCGAACTAATGTCAGTGAGATAGATGTTTCTAGCAATTTGGTAGTCGTTGTTGTTGCTGTCTTTTTTTATGTAATAAGTTGTTTTGTCGTTGATTCGACAAATAATACCAAAATCCCTATTTTGAGAGTCAGGGACCAACAACGTTTTGGCGGGCTCTGCAGCGACTAATCCGCTGATAGTGGACAAGATAATAGATAGGGCGAGGTGTTTCTTCATTATATGCACTCCATGCAAAATACTAGAATATCACCGGGTAGTGGCTATGGGCCATTATTTTTTTTCGTCCGGTGCGCGATTTTTGTTCTAGGCCGCGTTAATACAGCCGGACGGAGAGCCGCAGTGGTGCGAGTTAATTGATCTGAAAAATGCCAGCAATTGCATTCAGGGCTTTGCTGCCGTCAGCTGCGTAAAGCTCATGCAGCAAGCCCTGATCGCTGAGACGATGCAGACGGAAATGGTTATAGAAAGCCTGGCCCAGCCGCTGATGGTCGAAAGCACCTTGCTGCCAAAGCGTCAGGAATTCATCGTAGGTCGCTTTCTCGATTTGCAGTCTTATCACGCTTTCCAATGTGGGCCTCAACGGCGTGGGAGGTCTGGCCGGAGCCTACAAAGTCCGGGCGGCTGGCGCAACCCAATGCCCTTCAGTCAAGCGCTTTGATGTGTCAAACAAAGCAGATCCAATTTGAAACCGTCGAGCGTCTGGCCGAAAGCAACCCCTTTCTCCGCTAACCGGTCTACCATGCCACCCCGGCAGTGGTTCCACGCGCTACCGATCTCCATCCTTGAAGGTACCGTAATGACCATCGACCAAATCTCCCTGCCCAAAGGTGTAGGCCCTCACGCCGCCAAGCTTCTCGACGCCATCACGGGCGCGGCCACTCACGAAGAGCTCAACCGTGCCGGCGGCAAGGCGGAAGGTTTTGTGCTGGGTCTAGAATCCACCAAAGCCATCAAAAGCCAAATCGCCGAGTCGTTGTACGTGGCTTACGACGACGCGGCGAGTCATCGGTTGGGCGAGTTGAAGGGCTAGGGATTCACTCGGCAGGGCGATGCGCGTGGGCTGCGAGCTTCACAGCGTAAGACTCAATAACCATCCCGCCGCGCCGCTTCCTACCACCACCAGCCACGGTGGCAGCTTCCACACCATCAACGCCACCACGCCAATCAGCGCCAGGCCGAAGTCCTGGGCGGTAAAGATCGCGCTGGTCCACACCGGCTGATACAACGCCGCCAGCAACAGGCCGACCACCGCGGCGTTCACGCCTGCCAGCGCGGCCTGGGTGCGAGGGCTGCGGCGCAGGCTTTCCCAGAAGGGCAGTGCGCCCATCACTAGCAAAAACGACGGTGCGAAGATCGCCAGCAGGCAGAGCAGGCCGCCGAGCCAGCCGGTCGGGGCTTGGGTCATGGAGGCCCCGAGGAAAGCCGCGAAGGTGAACAAGGGGCCGGGCATGGCTTGGGCGGCACCGTAGCCGGCCAGGAACACGTCGTTGCTGACCCAGCCGGTGGGCACGACTTCGGCTTGCAGCAGGGGCAGCACCACGTGGCCGCCGCCAAATACCAGCGCGCCGGTGCGGTAGAAGGCGTCGGTTAACGCCAGGCCTGGGTTGGGGAGCCAGTGGGCCAGGATCGGCAGACCGGCCAGCACCAGCACAAACAGCGATAACCACATTGCCCCTGCACGACGGCTGATGGTCACGGGCAACGCATCGTGCGCGGCGGGCGGTGTGGGCTTGAACAGCAGCAGGCCAGCCACCGCTGCTGCGCTGATCACCCCGACCTGGCCCCACGCAGAGCTTTGCAGCAGGGCCACGCAGGCGGCGAGCAGCATCAGGGTGATGCGCGGTGCGTCGGTACACAGGTTGCGCGCCATGCCCCATACGGCCTGGGCGACCACCGCGACAGCCACCACCTTGAGGCCGTGCAGCGCGCCGGGCGGGATGGCGGTGCTGTGTTGGGCAATGCCCAGGGCAAACAGGATCAGCACGACGGCGGACGGCAGCGTAAACCCCAGCCACGCCGCCAGCGCTCCGCCGTAGCCGGCCCGCGACAGGCCGAGCGCGATGCCCACCTGGCTGCTGGCCGGGCCGGGCAGGAACTGGCACAGCGCGACCAAATCCCCATAGCTGCGCTCGCTCAGCCAGCCGCGCCGGGTCACGAATTCGTGCCTGAAATAGCCCAGGTGCGCGACGGGACCGCCGAAGGAGGTCAGGCCCAGACGCAGGAAGATCAGGAACACTCCCCAGATGCGGGTGGGGCGATCAGTGGGGGAGTGGGCCAAGGTGCAGGGTCTCGATAAGGGCAAAATAGGCTAGGGTATCGAGGCACCTTAGCGAATTTTGATGACGCACAGAAGAGGCGCCCGCTCGCGCAAATCGCCACGCCGGATGGAATTTTTGCGCGCGTGCTGGAGTCATTGAAGATGCATGCAGAAAGACTTCCCCGTTGCACGCCACTGAACTCAGCCAAGGACAGACGATGACCTTCTTTATATTCCTCCTGGCTTGCGCCGCTGCCGCCAGCACCGGTGTCATTTTCAAGCCCGGTGCCTGGTACGAATCCCTGGTCAAGCCCGGCTTCACCCCGCCCAACTGGCTGTTCCCGGTGGCCTGGAGCATTATCTACCTGCTGTTGGCCTGGGCCGGTTACCGCTTGAGCTTGATCCCCGACAGCCAGCCGGTGCTGGCATTGTGGGCGGCGCAGATTGCGTTGAACACGCTGTGGACACCGGTATTTTTCGGTGCGCATCAGTTGCTCGTCGGTATGCTGATCATCGTGTTGTTGTGGCTCACCGTCGCCGCAATGGTGGTGTTGGCCGTGCGCCTGGACCTGATTACCGGGTTGATCCTGTTCCCGTACCTGGCGTGGCTGTGCGTGGCGGCGGCGTTGAATTTCTCGATTTTGCGCAATAACCGCTGATGGCCCATAAACCCTGGCCCGCCAGTGCGCCTGAACTGGCTCAAATGCGCCGCTTCAACCAAAAGCTCACTTGGCTGCCGCGCTTCAAAATCCGCAATCGCGTGACACCGCGTTTGATTCAGGCGTTGTTGCGGGTCAGTCAAACGTTCAAGCGGGCGCCGCTGGCCGAGACTCAATTCGTGGGCGCAGTCCCCGTGCGTATCTTGCGGCCGAGCGGCAAGCCCAAGGGCGTGGTGCTGGATATCCACGGCGGCGGTTGGGTGATCGGCAATGCGCAGATGGATGATGACCTCAACCTGGGCCTGGTGAACGCGTGCGAGGTGGCGGTGGTATCGGTGGATTATCGGCTGGCGGTCGATACACCGATAGAAGGGCTGATGGAGGATTGTTTGAGCGCCGCGCGCTGGCTGTTGGGTGACTGCGCGGAATTTGCCGGGTTGCCGGTGATTGTCGTGGGGGAATCGGCCGGTGCGCACTTGGCGGCGGCGACGTTGCTGGCATTGAAGCAGTGGCCGGATTTGCTCCAGCGCGTGAGCGGTGCGGTGTTGTATTACGGCGTCTATGATTTGACCGGCACTCCCAGCGTACGCGCGGCGGGCCCGCAGACGTTGTTGCTGGATGGGCCTGGCATGGTGGACGCGTTGCGCAGGCTGACCCCAGGGTTGAGCGATGAGCAGCGGCGACAGCCACCGTTGTCGCCGTTGTATGGCGACTTCAGCGGGTTGCCGCCGGCGTTGATGTTTGTGGGGGCATTGGACCCGCTCAAGGATGACACCCTGCTTATTGCTGAGCGCTGGGGGACGGTGGAAGCCCATCTGCTGCCGGAGGCGGCCCATGGGTTTATCCATTTTCCGTTGGCGATCGCCGAGAACGTTCTGGCCTATAGCCGGGCGTGGGTCGCGCGCCGGATCGCTGTAGCACCGTAAACCTGCCGCGGTTCTTGCCTGATGGGCCCTTGCTTCAAGAGGTACCCATCATGGGCTTTCGTATGACGGGCCTTGCCCTAATGCCAGTCCGTTAAGAGATAGAACGATCAAACAGTAACCTGTGGAGTGCGGGTTTGTTGTGGCGAGTGGGCTTGTTGTGGCGAGCGGGCTTGCCCCGCGTTGGGCTGCAAAGCAGCCCCAGTAAGGCCACCGCGTTTATACAGGCCGATTAAATCGTCAGGTTTTGGGGCCGCTTCGCGCCCCAACGCGGGGCAAGCCCGCTCGCCACAACAAGCCCGCTTTCCACAATTAGCCCGCTCTCCAGAGTTACCGTTTTCCTCCTTGACTGACTGGCATTAGGGCTCGCCCCCGATGACACTGTTGGGCCGCGTTGTTAAATCTCAGTTCGAGCGCAACCGCAGTATCTGCGCGCCGTCGAACGGGTCTGTCAGGTAATGCGCCTGCACGCCGAAGGTTTCCTGCAAGCGTTGCGGCGTCAGCACCTCCAGCGGTTTGCCCAGTGCCACCAATCGCCCATAATCCAGCACGGCCAGGCGGTCACAGGTCAGTGCCTGGTTGAGGTCGTGCAGGGCGATCAAGGTGGTGACGGGTAATGCCTGCACGCCTTTCAAGATCGTCAGTTGATGCTGGATGTCCAGGTGATTGGTCGGCTCATCCAGCAACAGGATCTGTGGCCGTTGCGCGAGGGCGCGGGCGATGTGCACGCGTTGGCGCTCACCGCCGGAGAGGCTGCGCCAGGCGCGTTGGCTCAGGTGGGTGGCGTCGACGTCGTGCAGGGCCTGGCGCACGATGCGATCGTCTTCGCTGGACCACGGGCTCAGCGCCGACAACCACGGTGTGCGGCCCAGTGCCACGGCATCGAATACGCGGATGGCATCGTCGGTGTCGGCCTGTTGTTCCACCACCGCCAGGCGCTGCGCGATGGCGCGGCGGGACAGCGCGCCCAAACGCTCACCGCCCAGGTGCACCTCGCCGCTGGCCGGTGCGCGCAAGCCGGCGAGCAGTTTGAGCAGGGTCGATTTGCCGGAGCCGTTCGGCCCGACGATACCCAAGGTTTCCCCCGACTGGACTTGCAGGTGAATATCGCGCAGCAACTGGGCCTCTCGCACCTTGAAGCCCAGGGCCGTGCAGCTCAGCACCGTCATCGCGCATTCCTCCGGCCGATCAGGATCAGCGCAAATACCGGCGCGCCGACGAGTGCGGTGACCACGCCCACCGGAATGACCTGGCCCTTGATCAAGGTGCGTGACAGCACATCGGCTGTAATCAAAAACAATGCGCCTCCCAAGGCGCTGGCCGGCAGCAGGCGTGAGTGCCCGGTACCGAGCAACAGGCGTGCGGCGTGGGGGATGACCAGGCCGACAAAACCAATGGAGCCGACAATCGACACCATCACCGCGGTGACCAACGCCGCGCAGCCCACCAGCACAAATTGCACGCGGCGCACCGGGATGCCGAGGGACGCCGCCGAGTCGCTGCCGAAGGTGAATGCATCCAGTGCGCGGCGGTGCCACAGGCACACCGCCAACCCCGCGACGGCCACCGGTACCGCCAGCCACACCGACGACCAACGCACGCCGCTGAGATTACCCAGCAACCAGAACAGGATGCCGCGCGCCTGTTCGGAGCTGGCGGACTTGGTGATCAGGAACGCGGTCAGCGCGTTGAACAGCTGCGAACCGGCGATGCCTGCCAGGATGATCTGGCCGGTGCCGCTCGACGACCCGCTGGCCCGGGCGAGCAAAATCACCAGCGCAAACGCCGCCATCGCCCCGGCAAAGGCGCCGGCGGACAGCGAGATCAAGCCACCGCCGACCCCCATCAGCACCACCAGCACCGCGCCGGTCGAGGCACCGGCGCTGATGCCAAGCAGGTAGGGATCGGCCAAGGGGTTGCGCAACAACGACTGCAGAATCACCCCGCATGTGGCCAGCCCCGCACCGCAGGCGGCGGCGACCAGCGTGCGAGTGAGGCGATAGTTCCACACCACGCCTTCGTCGATAGGGTCCAGCGCGTAGCCGGCGGCCCACAGTTTATTGGCCAACACCTGGAGCACTACCTGTGGCTCGATGGCGGTTTCGCCGATGGCTACGCCGGCCAGTATGGCGATCAACAGCAGCGCCAGGGCGAGGAGCGTTCTGCTCATTTGGGCAGGTCGTAGCTGTCGATGGCGCTCGCCAGTTGGTCGAGCCCATCGAAAGTACGCACGCTGGCCTGTAGGGCCATGGCGTCAAGGATGATGATGCGGTTGTGTTTCACCGCGTCCATGTTGCGTGTCACCGGGTCGCTGCGCAGGAAGGCCAGTTTCTGTTCGTAGTTGTCGGCCGGGTAGCGGCGGCGGTCCATGCGCGCGATCACCAGGAAGGTGGGGTTGGCTTTGGCGAGGGTTTCCCAGCCGACGGCGGGCCACTCTTCATCGGACTGCACCACGTTGTGCAAGCCGAGGGTTTGCAGCATGAATTCGGGGACACCCTTGTGGCCGGCCACATAGGGATCGCTGGCCATTTCGGCGCTGGAGAACCACACCAGCGCACTGGCCTGTTTGAGGCCTTTGTTGCGGGCGGTGGCGACGGACTTGGCCAGGCGCGCCTTGAGCGCCTCGTTCAGTTGCTGGCCGCGGTCCGGCACGTCGAAAATCTCGGCCAGTTGGCTGATGCTTTTATATATGGTGTCGATGCGGAACGGCTCCAGGCGTGTGCCGTCGGCGCCCACCAGGTTGTTCTTGCCTTCGCAGTCGGACGGCAGCAGGTAGGTGGGGATCTTCAATTCATGAAACTGCTCGCGGGTGCCGACCACGCCTTGTGGGCCAACCACCCATTCCAACTCGGCGGCCACCAGTTGCGGGCGCTTGGCAATGACCGCTTCGAAGCTTGGCTCATTGTTGGCCAGGCGCTCGATGGTGTCGTTCTGTGCCTTGAACTGCGGCAACACGTTGTTGAACCACAACGCCGTGCCGACCACTGTGTTGCCCACACCCAGGGCGTAGAGCATTTCGGTCGCCGCCTGGCCAATGGTTACGCTGCGGGTGGGCGCTTGCTGAAAGGTCAGGGTGCTGCCGCAGTTCTCCAGCGTCAGCGGGTAGTGGGTGGGCGTCGCCTGGGCCAGGGCACAGAAGCCCAGGCCGGTGAGCAGGGCGGTAACGCGTGGCAGCATGGGGCAATCTCCTGGGAGCCGTACGTGGAACTGGGGAGGTACGGTTCGGAAATACGCCCTCGGACGCTGCGGTGGAGGCAGCCAAGGATGTCCTTCCCGGACACCCCGCCGGTTAGTGGTTTTACTGGGCCGGCAGGTCTCCTGACTGATGCGTCGTCACCCGGCTCCAGCCTTCCCGGAGGGTATCCAGTGGCGTTGAGGAGCAGGCTCGGCATCTACAGTTGCGGGGGCAGTTCCGATTGACGCGGGGGTACCGCGCTTCGGATTCCCTATTAGTCCCGTTTGGGAACCGGCGCGGTATGGTAGTCGATTGGGCTGGGGAGGGGGAACCGAATGGCGGCTTTCTGTAGGCGCGTGCAGGCTCGCGCCCACATAAAGCCGCGGTAGCCGGTCAGAGGCGTATATCTTCAGGGCCGCGGATCAGTGCTTCAATTCGCGTCCCCGTGGCGCGCTCTTCATTGCTGAAACCGTCGTAGTCGGCCAGGTTGGCGAAACGGATGCCGGTCAATTGCTCGATCTGGATCACACTGCGCCGGTAGGTCCGCAGTTGGCCAAATACCAGATCAAGCTGACCGAGTTCACGGCTCTGGTCGATCATGTAGGCGCTGGCAGAGGGCTTGCCGTCGTCGCCGAGGTAGGCCACCACTTTCCAGAATGCCTTGGGGATTTTCACGCCGCGGTAGACACGGTCGTCATCGGCCAACACCGGGCCGGTAAACACCGTGGCCCGGGCCTTCCAGCGTTGTGTGTTGTCGAGAATGTAGTCTTCGAGCTCCAGCCAGGTCTTCTGGTTGAACCCGCTCATCTGCGGCGAGCAATTGGTGAAATGGAACGTGTCGAGGTTGGCGGTGTTGGCCTCGTCGCCCCAGTTGGGATCCTGTCGTCGCACCAGGTGGCCGCGATCCAGGCCGTTGTTGGTGTAGAGCTCGTCGCCGATCTGCGCGCCGATGGGCAGGCGGCCGTCGTAGGCCCAGGTGTCGTTGCTGCGAACGATATCCACCGCCTGTCCGCCGTCGATATTCACGCCCACATAGAGCGCCATCCGTCGGGAACGTGACAGGGTCACCGAGAAATGCGTGTAGTCCAGGCGCAGCGGCTGGACGTCAGTTGCCAATGCCTCATCCACCGTGGGCCACGGCACGGCGAAGCCGCTGAGAAAGTCGGGTGCATAGCCACGCCGGTCCTGCAAATCCTTGGCGGGCGTCACACGGGGCGTCGCCGCCCTGGCTTCCATCAGGCTGGGGGTGGCCGGGATCAACGGGCGTAGATCGACGAGCCGGGGGCGGTGGGTCAGGTCAATTTTGGCTTTGCGTGCTGGCATCGCGAGTTCCTCGCAGTCTTGGGTAAACACGACTGCAACACAGGTTCATGACAATTAGGGCCAGGTACCCGCAGCAGGGCTATCCTGAACCGGTGACCCGGACGTTCATTACCCGCCAAAAGGAGCCAGCCCATGTGTGTTCGCCACCCGCGCCAGGCGATTTTCTGCCTGATCCCGCCTTACATCCTCGATCAGATCGCGCGTAACGGTAATAAAACGCAACGGGACGTCGCGCTACGTACCCGCGCCAAGGACAGCACGTTCCGCTCGTTGCGCATGGTCGCCGAGCCCGCTCATGGCCCGGCCCGTATGGCCTTGGCCATGGGCGCCGGCAAACGGCGTTCGATCTACGGCGCCGAGGGCACGGATAGCCTGCCAGGCAAGCTGATCCGCGGCGAAGGGCAGCCCGCCAGCGGCGATGCGGCGGTAGACGAAGCTTATGACGGTTTGGGCGCCACGTTCGATTTTTTTGACCAGGTCTTCGACCGCAACTCCATCGACGATGCCGGTATGGCGCTGGACGCGACCGTGCATTTTGGCCAGAACTACAACAATGCGTTCTGGAACTCGACCCAGATGGTGTTTGGTGATGGCGATCAGCAATTATTCAACCGGTTCACGATCGCGCTTGATGTGATTGGCCATGAATTGGCCCACGGCGTGACCGAGGATGAAGCCAAGCTGATGTATTTCAATCAATCCGGCGCCTTGAACGAGTCGTTGTCGGATGTGTTTGGCTCGCTGATCAAACAGTACTCGTTGCAGCAGAAGGCGCAAGATGCCGATTGGTTGATCGGCAAAGGGTTGTTTACCGACAAGATCAAAGGCATTGCGCTGCGCTCGATGAAAGCACCCGGTACTGCCTTTGACGACAAGTTGCTGGGCAAGGACCCACAACCGGGGCATATGGATGATTTCGTACAGACTTACGAGGACAATGGCGGGGTGCATATCAATTCTGGCATTCCCAACCATGCGTTCTATCAGGTGGCCACGAAGCTGGGTGGGTTTGCCTGGGAACGTGCGGGGCGGATCTGGTATGACGCATTGCGCGATGCGCGCTTGCGGCCGAACTCAGGGTTCCTGCGCTTCGCGCGGATTACCTACGATATCGCCGGTCGACTGTATGGCGCGAACAAGGATGAGCAGAAGGCGGTCAAGGAGGGCTGGAAAGCGGTTGGCATTCATGTGTGACAAACCGCCTGTGCGGTGAGGAGCAGCCATGCAAATTTCGATCAAGGAAAACGGCGGGCCGGCGTTTTTTCCGGGGCTGGCCAAACCTCGTACGGTGCAGCTGGACACGCTGCCCGAGCCGGACCAGCAGGAATTGCGGCAACTGATCGAGGCGTCAAACTTCTTTGAGTTGCCGCAAAGCACCGCGCCAGAACCCGGCAACCCAAGCCAGGTGCATTACACGTTGACCGTGACGGAAGGCGAGCGTGAGCACACGGTCTGCGTGCTGGCGCCGGTGAAGTCGCAGGCGCTGGATGGGCTGGTGCAGTGTGTGCGGCGGCATATTCGCTGTTGAGGCAGGTTCAGGGCCTGCCCGAACTTACTTGCGATCCAGCCAAACGGTCTGCGCGTTGCAGAACTCGCGCACGCCAAAGTGCGACAACTCGCGACCGAAGCCGCTCTTCTTCACGCCACCAAACGCCACCCGAGGGTCGGAGACGCTGAAAGCATTCACGAAGATCCCGCCGGTTTCCAGCTGGTTCGCAATGTCGCGGGCCTTGGCTGGATCCCTGGTGAAGATGCTCGCGGTGAGGCCGAACTCGCTGTCATTGGCCAGGGCCACGGCATGGTCGGCGTCGCGGGCGGTGATGATCGAGGCCACGGGGCCGAACAGTTCCTCTTTGAACGAGGTCATCTGGTCGGTGACGTCGGCCAGTACGGTCGGCGCGTAGTAGTTGCCGGCGCCGGCTACTTTGTCGCCGCCCAGCAGCAGGGTCGCGCCTTGCGCCAGGGTCGCATGGACCTGGGCATGCAGTTCGTCGCGCAGGTCGAAGCGGGCCATGGGGCCGACGTAGGTGGCGGTCGAGGTCGGGTCGCCCATCACCAGGGCACGGCTGGCTTCGACAAACTTGGCGGTGAAGGCCTCCACCACACCCGCTTCGACGATCAGGCGCTTGGCCGCGGCGCAGACTTGGCCGCTGTTCTGGAAGCGGCCGATCACGGCGGCCTGGACGGCGGCATCGAGGTCGGCATCGTTGAGCACGATGAACGGGTCGGAACCGCCCAATTCCAGTACGCATTTCTTCAGCGCGGCACCGGCCTGGGAGCCGATGGCCATGCCGGCACGCACGCTGCCGGTGAGGGTAACGGCGGCGATGCGCGGGTCGGCGATGGCTTTTGACACGCCTTCCTGGGTCACATTGAGCACTTCGAACAAGCCTTCGGCGAAGCCGGCTTTGTCGAACGCGGCTTTCATCAGGTAGGCGCTGCCCATGACATTCGGCGCGTGTTTGAGCACGTAGGTGTTGCCGGCGAGCAGCGTCGGCACCGCGCCGCGCAGGACTTGCCACACCGGGAAGTTCCACGGCATCACGGCCAGGATCGGGCCCAGCGGGCGGTATTCGATATGGGCGGTGCCGTTGTCCACCAGGGTCGGTTCCGGGGCGAGCATGGCCGGGCCGTGGGCGGCGTACCACTCGCTGAGCTGGGCGCATTTCTCGATTTCGGCACGGGCCTGGACGATGGGTTTGCCCATTTCCAAGGTGATCATCTGTGCCATCTCTTCGGCTTGATCACGCAGGGCAGCGGCCAGGGCCAGCAACAGGGCCGAGCGCTCGCTGACCGGCTGGCGGCGCCAGGTGCGGAAGACGTGGGTGGCACGGTTGAGGGCGGCGTCCAACTGGGCTTCGGTTTCGTAGGGGTAGCTGCCGACCGTCGCCCCGGTAGTGGGGCTGATCGACAGGGCGTGGGGCTGGTGGGTGATAGCGTTCATGGCACCGTCCGGCTGAATGAGTGGATTGGGGTCAGCCTACGGGGCTGCATCTTTTCTGGAAACTGAATAATATTGAGCAATACATTCACGATTGGAGAATGATTTGGACTTGGTGCAGCTGGAAATCTTCAAGGCCGTTGCCGAGCAAGGCAGCATCAGTGCCGCGGCGCAGTTGATTCATCGGGTGCCGTCGAACCTGACCACGCGTATCAAGCAACTGGAGCAGGATCTGGGCGTGGAATTATTCATCCGCGAGAAAAGCCGCCTACGCCTGTCGCCAGCCGGGTGGAACTTCCTTGGCTATGCGCGGCGCATTCTTGACCTGGTGCAGGAAGCCCGCGCGACGGTGGCGGGGGAGGAGCCCCAGGGGGCATTTGCCCTCGGTTCGCTGGAGAGCACGGCCGCGGTGCGCATTCCGGCGTTACTGGCGGCGTACAACCAGAAGCACGCCAAGGTCGAGCTGGACCTGAGCACCGGGCCGTCCGGGACGATGATCGAAGGCGTGTTGTCGGGACGCCTGGCGGCGGCGTTTGTGGATGGGCCGGTATTGCATGCCACCCTGGAAGGCGTGGCGGTGTTCGAGGAAGAGATGGTGGTGATTGCGCCGTTGCACCATGCGCCGATCACCCGCGGGCAGGATGTGAACGGGGAGAGCATCTACACCTTTCGCTCCAACTGTTCCTACCGGCACCATTTCGAGCGGTGGTTTTCACAGGATGGCGCGGTGCCGGGCCGCATCTTCGAGATGGAGTCCTACCACGGCATGCTCGCCTGCGTCAGTGCCGGGGCCGGCCTGGCGCTGATGCCGCGCAGCATGCTGGAAAGCATGCCGGGGTTTACCACGGTGAGTGTGTGGCCGCTGACGGACAGTTTCCGCTTGTTGCACACCTGGCTGATCTGGCGACGGGGCACGGTGTCGCAGAGTTTGAACAGTTTTGTGAAGTTGCTGGAGGAGCGCGGCCACTGTAGGCGCGAGCTTGCTCGCGAAGGTCGTTAACGATAACGCGGGCATTCTGGATAAACGCGGTGTCCCTGCGTTTTTCGCGAGCAAGCTCGCTCCTACTACTGCGGGTCGTGTTCAGCCGCCGAATTGCAGGGTGCCCATGGCCAGTTTCGCCATGAGTGCCGTCGCGCCCAACTGCACCAGCCACAACGCCAGGCCACCCAGGAACACTCCCAGCGCCACTTGCAGCACCAGGCTTTTCTGGCGCTTGGCTTGCGGCGCGCGCGGAGCGAAGTACTCCTGGTCGTCGGGATCGGCGTGCAGGTTCAGGTCGTCGTTTTTCATAGGGCTCTCACAGCAAAAGGGCAATCGGTGCTCAGTCTAGGGGAGCAGGGTATTTTCCGACAGGCATTAAAAAGGGAAGCCACGGCTTCCCTTCGTATAACGCCGTCAGGCTTATAGAACCTGAACAATCGCCTTTGTTACCGCACCGATGTTCGACTGGTTCAACGCCGCCACACAGATACGCCCGGTGTCCAGCGCGTAAATACCAAACTCGGTGCGCAAGCGGGTGACTTGCTCCACGGTCAGGCCCGAGTAGGAGAACATCCCACGCTGGCGGCCGACGAAGCTGAAGTCGTGGCCCGGAGCAGCCTTGGCCAGCTCGGCCACCATTTGCTCACGCATGCCACGGATGCGCAGGCGCATTTCGGCCAGCTCGGCTTCCCACTGGGCACGCAGTTCAGGGTTGTTCAGCACCGCCGCCACGATCGCTGCGCCGTGGGTCGGCGGGTTGGAGTAGTTGGTGCGGATCACGCGCTTGACCTGGGACAGGATGCGCGCGCTTTCTTCCTTGGACTCGCTGACGATCGACAGTGCGCCCACGCGTTCGCCATACAGGGAGAACGACTTGGAGAACGAGCTGGAGACAAAGAAGGTCAGGCCGGATTCCGCGAACAGGCGCACGGCAGCGGCGTCTTCGTGGATGCCGTCGCCAAAGCCCTGGTAAGCCATATCGAGGAACGGTACCAGGTTCTTGGCCTTGACCACGTCCAGCACGTGTTGCCAGTCCGCCGGGCTCAGGTCGACGCCGGTCGGGTTGTGGCAGCAGGCGTGCAGCACCACGATGGACTGCGGCGGCAGGGCGTTGAGGTCTTCGAGCAGGCCGGCACGGTTCACGTCGTGGGTGGCGGCGTCGTAGTAGCGGTAGGTCTGCACCGGGAAACCGGCTTTTTCGAACAGTGCCTGGTGGTTTTCCCAGCTGGGGTCGCTGATGGCAACCACGGCATTGGGCAGCAGTTGCTTGAGGAAGTCGGCGCCGATTCTCAGGGCACCGGTACCGCCGACGGCTTGCGCGGTGATGACGCGGCCGGCGCCCAGCAGTGGCGACTCAGCGCCAAACAGCAGTTTTTGCACGGCCTGGTCGTAGGCCACGATGCCGTCGATCGGCAAGTAGCCACGGGCAGCGTGTTGCGCCACGCGAATGGCTTCCGCTTCGGCAACGGCACGCAGGAGTGGAATCTTCCCCTCCTCGTTGCAGTAAACGCCCACGCCAAGGTTGACCTTGGTGGTTCGTGTATCGGCGTTGAATGCTTCGTTGAGGCCCAGGATAGGATCGCGTGGTGCCATTTCGACAGCGGAGAACAGGCTCATTTTTGCGGCAGCTCTATGGGGGAAAGGAGGGACGTGTCGCGCTCCAGCCGAATGCACTAGAGCGGTGCACAAACGGGGAGCTAGTATAGAGGCCATCACGCCTGAGGGCGACAGCCGAAACGGCTTTTCGGCCAAGTTTTTCGGTTTATTTGCCGACCGTTAGTCTTATTGCAACATTGGGGGGAAGGGCCGTGTAGGAGGATTACCTTGAAACCCATCACATTCGCCACCACTTCTACAGCTATCATGGTTTTTTCCTGCAACCTGCGATGAGAATTCGCGGGTTGCTGAGCTATTTCGTCCTCGGCGGTTGTCAGCCTGGGGTGACTTGAAAGAGGTACGTTATGTCGGATTTCCAGCTCGTCACCCGCTTTGAACCCGCCGGCGACCAGCCCGAAGCGATTCGCTTGATGGTCGAAGGCATCGAGGCCGGCCTGGCGCACCAGACGCTGCTCGGGGTGACCGGTTCGGGCAAGACCTTCAGCATTGCCAACGTGATCGCGCAGGTGAACCGCCCGACGTTGGTGCTGGCGCCGAACAAGACCCTGGCTGCGCAACTGTATGGCGAGTTCAAGGCGTTCTTCCCGAACAACGCGGTGGAGTACTTCGTTTCCTATTACGACTACTACCAGCCCGAAGCCTACGTGCCGTCCTCCGATACCTTTATCGAGAAGGATGCGTCGATCAACGACCATATCGAGCAGATGCGGTTGTCGGCGACCAAGGCGCTGCTGGAGCGCAAGGACGCGATCATCGTTACCACGGTGTCGTGCATCTACGGCCTGGGCAGCCCGGAAACCTACTTGAAGATGGTGCTGCACGTCGATCGCGGTGACAAACTTGACCAGCGTGAACTGCTGCGTCGCCTGACGAGCCTGCAATACACACGCAACGACATGGACTTTGCCCGCGCCACCTTTCGCGTGCGCGGCGATGTGATCGATATCTACCCGGCCGAATCCGACCTGGAAGCGATCCGCATCGAGCTGTTTGACGATGAAGTCGAGAGCCTGTCGGCGTTCGACCCGTTGACCGGCGAGGTGATCCGCAAACTGCCGCGCTTCACCTTTTATCCGAAAAGCCACTATGTGACCCCGCGCGAGACGTTGATGGGCGCCATCGAGGGCATCAAGGTCGAGTTGGCCGAGCGCCTTGAGTACCTGCGCGCCAACAATAAGCTGGTGGAAGCCCAGCGCCTTGAACAGCGCACCCGCTTCGACCTGGAGATGATCCTCGAGTTGGGCTACTGCAACGGCATCGAAAACTACTCGCGCTACCTCTCGGGCCGCGAATCCGGGGCGCCGCCGCCGACCCTCTACGACTACCTGCCGCCCGATGCGCTGCTGGTGATCGACGAATCCCACGTCAGCGTGCCGCAAGTGGGCGCCATGTATAAGGGCGACCGCTCGCGCAAGGAAACCTTGGTGGAATACGGTTTCCGCCTGCCGTCGGCGCTGGATAACCGGCCGATGCGCTTCGATGAATGGGAAAGTATCAGCCCCCAGACCATTTTCGTGTCGGCGACACCGGGGAACTACGAGGCCGAGCATGCCGGCCGCGTGATCGAGCAACTGGTGCGCCCGACAGGCCTGGTGGACCCACAGATCGAAATCCGCCCGGCGTTGACCCAGGTTGACGATCTGCTCTCGGAAATCACCAAGCGCGTGGCCCTGGAAGAGCGGGTGCTGGTCACCACGCTGACCAAGCGCATGTCCGAAGACTTGACCGACTACCTGGCCGACCACGGTGTACGGGTGCGTTACCTGCACTCGGACATCGACACCGTGGAGCGCGTGGAGATCATCCGCGACCTGCGCCTGGGCACCTTCGATGTATTGGTGGGGATCAACCTGCTGCGTGAGGGCCTGGATATGCCCGAGGTGTCGCTGGTGGCGATCCTGGACGCGGACAAGGAGGGCTTCCTGCGCTCCGAGCGTTCGCTGATCCAGACCATCGGCCGTGCGGCGCGTAACCTCAATGGCCGGGCGATTCTCTATGCCGATCGTATTACCGGCTCCATGGAGCGGGCGATCGGCGAGACCGAGCGCCGCCGCGACAAGCAGATCGCCTTTAACCTGGCCAACGGCATTACGCCCAAGGGCGTGTTCAAGGACGTCGCCGACATCATGGAAGGTGCCACCGTGCCTGGCTCGCGCAGCAAAAAGCGCAAGGGCATGGCCAAGGCTGCCGAGGAAAGCGCCAAGTACGAAAACGAACTGCGCTCGCCGAGCGAGATCACCAAGCGGATTCGCCAGCTGGAAGAGAAGATGTACCAGCTGGCGCGGGATCTGGAGTTCGAGGCAGCGGCGCAGACGCGCGATGAGATCGGCAAGTTGCGTGAGCGGTTGCTGACGGTCTGATTTGCGCTGACTCAACCGGCCTCATCGGGGCAAGCCCCCTCCCACATTTGACTGCATTCTCATGCTGAGAACCGGTCCGGTGTGGGAGGGGGCTTGCCCCCGATGGCCGCGCCTCGGTTTTCCAGAAATCACCCAGGCTGTTACCATTCGCCCCTTGTTTCAATTTTCAGTTATATCGCCCATTCGAGACCTGCCATGACCACCGTCCGCACGCGCATCGCGCCATCGCCTACTGGGGATCCCCACGTCGGTACTGCCTACATCGCCTTGTTCAACTACTGCTTTGCCAAGCAGCATGGCGGTGAATTCATCCTGCGGATCGAAGACACCGATCAACTGCGTTCGACCCGTGAGTCGGAACAGCAGATTTTCGATGCCCTGCGCTGGTTGGGCATTACCTGGTCAGAAGGCCCGGACGTCGGCGGCCCGCATGGCCCGTACCGTCAGAGCGAGCGCAGCGACATCTACAAGCAGTACACCCAGCAATTGGTCGACATGGGCCATGCGTTCCCTTGTTTCTGCACCGCCGAAGAGCTCGATCAGATGCGCGCCGAGCAGCAGGCGCGCGGTGAAACGCCACGTTACGACGGCCGTGCGCTGTTGTTGTCGAAAGAAGAAGTGGCCCGGCGCCTGGCGGCTGGCGAGCCCCATGTGATTCGTATGAAGGTGCCGAGCGAAGGCGTGTGCGTGGTGCCGGACATGTTGCGCGGTGACGTCGAGATCCCGTGGGACCGCATGGACATGCAAGTGCTGATGAAGACCGACGGCTTGCCGACATACTTCCTGGCCAACGTTGTCGATGACCACCTGATGGGTATCACCCACGTGCTGCGCGGTGAAGAATGGCTGCCGTCGGCGCCGAAGTTGATCCTGCTCTACGAATACTTCGGCTGGGAACAACCGCAGCTGTGCTACATGCCGCTGCTGCGTAACCCGGACAAGAGCAAGCTGTCCAAGCGCAAGAACCCCACCTCGGTGACGTTCTACGAGCGCATGGGCTTTATGCCCGAAGCCATGCTCAACTACCTGGGCCGCATGGGTTGGTCGATGCCGGACGAGCGCGAGAAGTTCTCGTTGCAGGAAATGGTCGACAACTTCGACCTGTCCCGCGTTTCGCTGGGCGGGCCGATCTTCGATATCGAGAAATTGTCGTGGCTCAATGGCCAGTGGCTGCGTGACCTGCCGGTGGAAGAGTTCGCCAGCCGCGTGCAGCAGTGGGCGTTGAACCCCGAATACATGATGAAGATCGCACCGCTGGTGCAGGGCAGGGTGGAGACGTTCAGCCAGGTCGCACCGTTGGCCAGCTTCTTCTTTGCCGGTGGCGTGAGCCCGGATGCCAAGCTGTTTGAATCCAAGAAGCTTTCCGGTGACCAGGTTCGCCAGTTGATGCAGTTGATCCTGTGGAAGCTCGAAAGCCTGCGCCAGTGGGAGAAGGAGGCGATTACCGCGACGATTCAGGCGGTGGTTGAATCCCTCGAACTGAAATTGCGCGACGCCATGCCGCTGATGTTCGCCGCGATCACCGGCCAGGCCAGTTCGGTGTCGGTGCTTGATGCGATGGAAATTCTTGGCCCGGACCTGACGCGTTTCCGTCTACGCCAAGCCCTTGATTTGCTTGGTGGTGTGTCGAAGAAAGAAAACAAGGAATGGGAAAAGCTGCTGGGCGCTATCGCCTGAGTCAGCTGCTGTAGCGGCCAAACCCCGGTTTTCCGGGGTTTGTCTGGTAAGTGATTGTTATCCCGGCAAAAATTTTTAGAAATTGTTGAAAATAAATTTGACACCTTTCTAAAGCGCCATTAAGATTCGCCCCGTCCTCACCGATGAGGGGCTATAGCTCAGCTGGGAGAGCGCTTGCATGGCATGCAAGAGGTCAACGGTTCGATCCCGTTTAGCTCCACCAATTTACAGGTTCAAGGTCTGGCCACACCGTCCTTGAGTCGATCAGTCCTCAGCGCTGATCAGTTGTACAGAAGGTTTTGTCCCCTTCGTCTAGTGGCCTAGGACACCGCCCTTTCACGGCGGTAACAGGGGTTCGAGTCCCCTAGGGGACGCCAGTTTCAACAAGCAGTTCGAAAGGTCTGCTGCGCCGCCAGGCGAAAAATCGGGGCTATAGCTCAGCTGGGAGAGCGCTTGCATGGCATGCAAGAGGTCAACGGTTCGATCCCGTTTAGCTCCACCAATTTACAGGTCCAAGGTTCCGGCCACACCGTCCTTGGATCGATCAGGTCTGGTTTCAAGATCAGCCTGGTCAGTTGTACAGAAGGTTTGTGTCCCCTTCGTCTAGTGGCCTAGGACACCGCCCTTTCACGGCGGTAACAGGGGTTCGAGTCCCCTAGGGGACGCCACGATTACCCGCTCTGCGGGATTTTTAAGGGTCATTCAATTATTGAATGGCCCTTTTGTTTGTCTGGCGTTTGGGTTTCTGCCCTCTGGCCTGTTCTATTTGCCCTGACTCTTATTCCAACGTTTTGCAGGCGGCCGGTTCGGACGGGCGGTCATGCTTCTCGCTTGCGAAATATTATTATGGTAATAATATTCAACCCATGAACGACGGAGGCACACGATGAGCGATAAAAAAGCGCAAACCCGCGAACGCATTCTGCAGGCCGCCAGTGCCGCGTTGGTCCAGCGTGGCCCGGCCGAGCCGAGCGTGGGGGAAGTCATGGGCGCGGCGGGGCTGACGGTGGGTGGGTTTTACGCGCATTTTGAAAGCAAGGATGCGCTGATGCTGGAGGCCTTCAGTCAACTGCTGGCCCAGCGTCGAGCTTCGATCGACGACATGGACGAGCAACTGACCGGTGAAGAGCGTCGTGCGCTGGTGGCCGCGTTCTACCTGTCGCGCAAACACCGCGACTCGACGGCCAAAGCCTGCCCCATCCCGGCGACGGTGGGCGAGATGAGCCGCCTGCCGGACCAATTTCGCCAGGTGCTCAATGAGCATGTGGAGTTGATGGCCGCACAGTTGGCCGCCAGCCCGGAAGATACCGACAAAGCCTTGGCAGACATGGCCTTGATGATTGGTGGCCTGGCCCTGGCTCGTGCGCTTGGGCCGGGTGAATTGTCGGATCGTGTATTGCGTGCTGCCAAGTCGGCAGTGCGCTGAAAAGGGGGTTGCATAATGGGCGCATTCACATGGATTCGTAGCGTCAACGGCACCTTGGGGCGCCTGGCGCCGCACACGGTGGCCAGTAAAATGCGTCGGGTCTTCATGACCCCGCGAGACCTGCCGCCGCGTGATTGGGAATTGCCGCTGCTGGCCCAGTCGGAGCGCATCACCTTGCGTTTCGGCCTGTCGGCGCTGCGTTGGGGCCAAGGGCCGGCGGTGTTGCTGATGCACGGTTGGGAAGGGCGGCCGACGCAATTCGCCAGCTTGATCACGGCGTTGGTGGGCAACGGCTATTCGGTGATTGCCCTCGATGGCCCGGCCCATGGTCGTTCGCCGGGGCGTGAGGCCCATGTGCTGTTGTTCGCCCGCGCCATGCTGGAGGCGGCGGCCGAGTTGCCGCCCTTGCACGCGGTGGTCGGCCATTCCATGGGCGGCGCCAGTGCGATGCTGGCGGTGCAGTTGGGGTTGCGCACTGAAGCGCTGGTGAGCATTGCGGCGCCGTCGCGCTTCCTGGATGTGCTGCGCGGCTTTGCCGGAATGGTCGGTTTGCCGTCGCGGGCCCGCTCGGCGTTTATCCAGGAAGTGGAACTGACGTTCGGCATGCCGCTCAAGCACTTGGATGTCGCCCACTACCAGATGAATATCCCTGGCCTGATCGTTCACGCCGAAGACGATACCTTCGTTCCGGTCAACGCCTCGCAAGCTATCCATGACGCCTGGTTCGACAGCCGCCTGCTGCGCCTGGAACACGGCGGGCACCAGAAAGTTCTGGCTGATCCGCGTGTGATCGAAGGCGTGCTGGATCTGTTGGCAGGCCGTCGTTTACAGGAGCGCCAGACCGCCTGATACACTGCCGTGCCGACATCAATCGACTGGAGCAAGGCATGGGCTGGGATTTGGCAACGCCGTTTATCATCGACCTGCAGGTGGCCCCTGAGGACATTGACGGCCTGGGGCACGCCAACAACGCGGTGTACGTCGCCTGGCTGGAACGCTGCGCCTGGCGCCACTCCCAGCGCCTGGGGCTGGACCTGACCGAGTATCGTCGCCTGGACCGTGCCATGGCCGTGGTGCGCCATGAGATCGATTACCTGGCGGCCGGCTATGAGGGCGACGAGCTGCAACTGGCGACCTGGATCGTCGATTGGGGCCAGCGCCTGAAAATGACCCGGCGCTTCCAGCTCGTCCGGCCCCGTGACGGCGCGACCTTGCTGCGCGCGCAAACCACCTTCGTCTGCATTGAACTGTCCACGGGCAAGCCCAAGCGTATGCCGACAGAGTTTCTCGACGGTTATGGCCCCGCCCTGACAGGGGGTTAACGGTTGCGCTGGGAAACCCAGTAAACTGCGCCACGATTTTTGTTGAGTGTTTTCCATGCAAATTGCCTTGGCGCCCATGGAGGGGTTGGTCGACAACATCCTGCGGGACGTGTTGACCCGCGTGGGCGGTATCGACTGGTGCGTGACCGAATTCATCCGCGTCAACGACCGCCTGCTCACCCCCGCCTATTTCCATAAGCTCGCTCCGGAACTGCTGCAAGGCGCCCATACGGCTGCCGGTGTGCCGTTGCGTGTGCAATTGCTTGGCTCCGACCCGGTGTGCCTGGCCGAAAACGCAGCCCTGGCCTGCGAGCTCGGTTCGCAAGTGATCGACCTGAACTTCGGCTGTCCGGCCAAGACCGTCAATAAGTCGCGCGGCGGCGCGGTGCTGCTCAAGGAGCCGGAGTTGCTCAATCAGATCGTCGAGCACGTACGCCGAGCAGTTCCTGCTCATATCCCGGTGACCGCCAAGATGCGTCTGGGCTTCGACAGCCCGGACGGCGCGTTGGTGTGCGCCACTGCCCTGGCCGAAGGTGGCGCGGCGCATATCGTGGTGCATGCGCGCACCAAGACCGATGGCTACAAGCCCCCGGCCCATTGGGAGTGGATCCCGCGGGTGCAGGACGTGGTCAAGGTGCCGGTGTTCGCCAACGGGGATATCTGGAGCGTCGAAGACTGGAAGCGTTGCCGCGAAGTCAGCGGCGCTGAAGACATCATGCTCGGTCGTGGCCTGGTAGCGCGCCCTGACCTGGCTCGGCAGATTGCCGCGGCGCGGGCGGGCGAAGACGTGGTGGAAATGACTTGGGCGCAGTTGCAGCCCTTGCTTCAGGACTTCTGGGTCCAGTCGGTCGCCCAGTTGACCGAACGCCAGGCGCCAGGCCGTTTGAAGCAGTGGCTGGCGATGCTGACGCGTAATTACCCCGAAGCTGTCGAGCTGTTTACGGCCCTGCGCCGCGAGATCGGGTTGGAGCAGGTGAGTCGCCTGCTGAATATGCCCCATCCTGAGTCATGCAGTAACGCTTGAGTGTTTGTTGAGGACCGCTGGGGCCACGCGTCAGCGTTTATTGTATTTCAACGTAAATGCTCCGTACCGAAAAGTACGGGGCATTTTGTGTTTGTGGGCGGTAGGGATTCACTCGGTACCCCCAGCGGTAGTGGGGTATTTGGGTGAGGGAGAGGGTGTTTCAATATTAGGCGGTAACATTGAGTAAAGTGCACGGTATTCCAGATTCAAAATAAAATGGAATGTAAGGTTTTTTGTGTTTTTCATTTTTTAATGTGAATGAATGATTGGGTTGCTTGATGTTATTCCCGTGGGCGCGGAATAACACAATAGACGGTGTTGTGGTCTCTGGAATTATGTCGGTGATTGACGTGTTGCGCGGTTTATTAGCGTGTGTGTCCTGTAAGGGCATGTCGGGCCCGTTTGATACGCGGCATTCCTCTGGAAGTCATGGGGAAAAGTCTGAAGATTCAGTTTGGTTTCCTTATATGAAGCGCGATTTCAGGAACTCGATGGCGTGATGTTCCACGAATGTAATGACTGTGAAGCAACGCCGTTGTTCGCAGCCCCTACAGACTATCGCTTCCCTGGCCAACTAACGTACGTCAGGCCGCGCTGAATAAGGAACTTGCTAATGTCGCTATCGATCAATAACTCCCCCTTTGTCAATGTTGATAAGTCGGTCTATGACCGTAGCCCAGCTTCAGCCGATGTCAATAAAAGTGCGCTGCCTGCCAAGGCAGATACTCGGGCGCCGGTTCGCAGTGACTGTTTCCAAGTTGCGCCCAATAACGTGATAGTCAATGGCGGTGCACTCACCAAGTTGTTTGACATGTTTGATATGGTCTTCAGGGCCATGCGCGAGGTGCTTTCCGGAAGAAACATAGCCGCTGATGTACTGCCCCAGTCGGGGCAATTGCCGGGCGTTAAGCCGGACGCGCGCCAGCTGCCTGTGACCCCTGACAAGGGCAACCTGCCGTTGAAACCACAGCAGCGCGACTTGCCAGGCGTGAAGCTGCCGATGGAGCCTCGGTACGTTGATCCGGCATGGGTGCGGCCTGACGAGCACGAGCACGAGCCGCATGAGGAACTGGTTTTACCTCCCCACATCAGCGTGAACAACGATGCCAAGGCCAATGTGCATGTGAACGTGAACGTCGGCCATTGCCATTGCCCGGATACGCAGTCGTTACCGGACGGCGGGTTGAAGCCGCGGGTGCTGCCGGACGTGCCCAAGCCCGTCGTGGAACCCAGGCTGGATGTGAAACCCTGGGTAACGCCCCGCCCCAAGCCCGAGGTCAAGCCAGGCGTGACGCCAAGCCCACGGCCGGAGGTCGAGCTGAATGTGAAACCCTGGGTAACGCCCCGTCCCAAGCCCGAGGTCAAGCCAGGCGTAACGCCAAGCCCACGGCCTGAGGTCAAGCTGAACATGAACCCCGACACAACACCCAGCCCGAAGCCTGAAGCCCAGTCGGATGTAAAACCCAACGTAACGCCGACGCCTGAGGTCACGCCACAGCCGGCACCTCCTGTTACCCCGGACTTAACCAGCCCAGCCCCTACGGATAATCGATTCGACCCCAGGAGTTGGAGGTTCGCGCCGCGTCCGAAGTTCATGTCCTGACCTGGCTTACTTGATCTCGATACTTTGAATAGAGCACGTACTTCCTGAACTTAACCGTTTAGCGAAGTACCTGCTCGTGGAGGGCTGCATGTCGTGTTGTTCAATTAATAATATTGCGCGTGTCGGGGATATGCGCCAGGTACTGCCTACGGATTCTCTGAGTGTCAGTAATGACTCAACCCCGCCATCCACTAGTGCCCGGCAGGGTGTTCGTTTCGCGCCCACTGCGCAGGGAAGTACGATGGGAGTGGGTGATAATTCAGACGCTATCCAGACAATGGTGGCGCTGTTTTCCTCATTTTTTACTCAACTGATTAACCTGCTATCGGATAGAAAAGACAAAACAGTCCCCGATATACCGCCTCCGCGCCCCGAGGTGGCACCGCGAGTGGTACCAGAACCTGTGGCGCCACGGCCGGCGCCAGCGGTGTATATCCCAGGCCTTTCGAATAAGCGAAACGGCGCCAAGCCGGACAATATCTGGAGCGGGTTTCGCCAGGGGCCCGACGGCAACTGTGTGACGGTATCGGCCATCAAGGCGGCGATGTATCGATTCGGCCAAAGCCCCACGGATATTTTCAAAGAGGTGCAAAAAACGGGCGATGGTTATCACGTGGTCATGCGTGATGACTTCCGGCTTACCCTGAGTGATCGTGAATTGATTGAAGGTGCGCGGGGCGCGAAGTTTGCCGGTACCGACAGAGGCATGCTTCAGGATGCGCAGTTTCTCTTCGCCGTCAGTGCCAAGCGGGCACAGATGGAAAACAACGATCGCACGGCGGGCCGCAGTTATCAGGCTGCGATCCGCAGTTTGAATGATGGCGAGGATGAGACCGGGCCTGGGGAGGGTTTTTTGCGACTGGGATTAAGGAAACACATGAAGCGCGTCCACGTCAGTGAACTCGCTCGCGGCCAACTGGGGATGTGCAATCGAACCGGGCATTCGGTGGCGGTCATCAATGGGCGGGAGGAGTTATGGGGCAGCCCGGGCTGGGCGCCAACCCACGGTGATGCTGTAGCGCTTATGTGACTGACGTGAATGGAAGAACGCAGCAGCCCTCTGGGGCGTACTCGATCAACGCTGGGGTGGTGTGCGTGCGTCCTGGCTGCGCGTTCTGCGGTTTAGATAAACATCAGGAATCCAGTGGATGAATATCTCGGTATTGGCTCGTCCGGTGACCCCGATGGGTGTGCAAGGCCAGGGCTTGTCGGAATCTTCTTCGAAGCATGCAGGGGAAAAGCCCGCCGACATCGCCCGGGCATTTAACGCGACGCAACGTCGGTTCGGCGAGCATTTTGATTGCAGCAGCCATGCGGCGGTCATCAAGTTGATGATGATGACCTTCGGACAACATCCTGCCGGGATGTTCAACGAGGTCAAGCGTTCAGGTGATGGCTATGAAGTCACGATGAAGGATGAATTCAAGGTTCGTCTTTCGCGCCAGGAAATGGAACAGGCGGCGCAGGCCTCAGGCTTCGCGGGTGAGGACGACGGTGCGGTCAGGGATGCCAACTTTGTGTTCGCCGCCTTTGTGAAACGCAAGCAGATGACCCAAGGCTACTCGACGTTTGGCGCGGCCTTGTCAAAGACCATCAAGGGCGAGACGCTCAAGCGGTGTTTGCAGGGCATGGGGGTGTACGGCCTTTCGCAGTTTGTCTCGTCGAACGACATGAAGCTCAACGGGGCGGTGGGCGTTATGCAGACGCATGACTTTGGTGCCGTGTTAGTCAAAGAGGGGGGCAGGCATCAGGACTACGGGTATGTATTGTTTGACGATAGGAAACCGCTGCGCAGCGATGCCCAGGCGGTGTCCCATGAGGGCGAAAACCCGTCGCCTGCGCAAATCTGGGAGGGGTTCTATCAAGGTGCGGAAGGTAATTGCGTCACCGTTTCAGCGATCAAGGCGGCCCTGATGCGCTTCGGGCAGGACTCCCAGGGTATCTATAAGCACATTCACCTCACCCCGGATGGCTTTGACGTGACCATGCGGGATTCCTTCAGGCTGCAATTGAGCCATGATGAAGTCAGCCAGGCGACACAAGCCTCGAACTTTCGTGGCGCCCACCCGCAATTGCTGAGCTATGCGAACTTTTTGTACGCCGTCAGCGCCAAGCGCGCGCAATTGGAGAATAACGATTCGCGGGCCGGGCAGGGTTATGCGGTGGCTTTGGAAACCCTCAACGACGGGGAAACGCCAGGGGAGGCGCTGCGGCGTCTCGGGCTGTTTGGCTATATGCGCGAAAGTACTGTTGAGGAGCTGGCAAACGGTGCGATCGGTACCCTGGCGGACCGTTTCCATTCGGTCGCGGTGGTCAACGGTGCGGTTGACTACTATGGGCAAAAACACCGCCTGGCGTCATCGCGATGGATGAATACCGGGTTGCGGGCCTTGAAGCTGGCGTGAGGGCTATTCCAGCAACCGTCTGAACGCTTCGATCGGCAATGGCCGGCTGTGCAAATACCCTTGGAACAAATGGCACCCCAGCTTTTGCAGGAACGCCAGTTGCTCCGCGGTCTCCACCCCTTCGGCGATGACTTCCAGGTTCAGGCTGCGGGCCATGGCCACGATGGCACGGATGATTTCCGCGTCGTTGGGGTCGTGGGTGGCATCGCGGACAAAGGACTGATCGATCTTCAGCGCATCCACCGGCAGGCGCTTGAGGTAGGTCAGGGAGGAATAGCCGGTGCCGAAATCGTCCATGGCAAAGCTGACGCCGAGTTTTTTCAGGCGGCGCATCTTGGCCACGGTGTCTTCCAGGTTCTGGATCACGATGCCTTCGGTGATTTCCAGTTTCAGCAGGCTGTGGGGCAGTTGATGTTGCTTGAGGCTGTGCTCCACCCGTTCGACAAAATCGGCCTGGCGAAACTGCCGGGGGCTGATGTTCACGCACAGGCTGAAGTTCAGCGGGTCTACCAGACCTTCGGTAATCAGTTGCTGAAACGCGGCGCAGGCTTCATCGAGGATCCAGGTGCCCACTTCGAGGATCAGGCCACTGTCTTCCAGGACCTTGATAAATTCCGATGGCGACTGTGCGCCCAGCTGCGGATGCTGCCAGCGCACCAGGGCTTCGGCACCGACAATCTTGTTGCCGCGCGCATCCACCTGGGGCTGGTAATGCACGCTGAATTCGCCGCGTGACAGGGCCAGGCGCAGGTCGGTTTCCATGCGCAGCCGCTCGCTGGCGGTCTTCTGCATGCTGTTGTGGAACATCTGCGTGGTGTTGCGCCCGGAATCCTTGGCGCGATACAGGGCGATGTCGGCACGCTTGAGCAGGTCCGCCGGGGTCGAGCCATGGTCGGGAATCAGCGCTACGCCAATGCTTGGCGTGACTTGCAGCCGATGGCCGTCGAGGAACATCGGTTCCGAGAGCAGTTCGCGCAGGGTATCGGCCAGTTCCTGTACCTGGGCGCTGACTACCGTGCGTGTACCCTCCAGGCCGCTGAGCAGCACCACGAATTCATCGCCTCCCAGGCGCGCCACGGTGTCTTCCATGCGCACGCTGGCTTCCAGGCGGGCAGTGACGATTTTCAACACGGTGTCGCCCACCGGATGGCCGAGGGAGTCGTTGATGTGCTTGAAGTGATCGAGGTCGAGAAACAGCAGGGCGCCGCGCAAATTATGGCGCTTGAGCAAGGCAATCTGTTGGCTCAGCCGGTCCATCAGCAAGGCGCGGTTGGGCAGGTTGGTCAGCGGGTCGTGATAGGCCAGGTGGCGAATCTGAGCCTGCGCATTTTTCAGCAGGCTCACGTCCCGAGCGGTCAGCAGCAGGCACGGGGTTTCATTGAGGGTGATCGGTTCGACCGACACTTCCACCGCCAATACCTCGCCGCGCTTGTTGTGCCAGAGCATTTCCAGGTGATGGATGCGCCCCTTGAGCTGCAATTCGGCCAGCAGCGCGGCGCGTTGTTTTTCATCGGCCCAGATGCCGATCTGGTAGAGCGTCAGGCCGATGGCTTCTTCGGCGCGAAAACCGGTCAGGCGGCAGAAGCCATCGTTGACTTCCACATAGCGGCCGGTGTCGCGCTCGGTGATGGAAATCGCGTCGGGGCTGGAGTGGAATGCCTTGGCGAATTTTTCTTCGCTGGCCTTCAGCGCGGCTTCCGAGCGTTGCTGCTGGGTGATGTCCCGCAGCGTCGTGACGATGCACGGCTGGTCGCCGACCTTGATCAGTCGGCTGGAAATCACGCACGTCAGGCTTTGGCCGTCCTTGTGGTGCACCACGATGGCGACATTGTTCAGCGCCTGATCGCGTATGACTTGTTCGATTCGTTGCAGGCGCTTGCTCGACTCATCCCACAGGCCGATTTGTTCGGCGCTCTTGTCGATCACCTCGGCGGCGGTGAAGCCAAAGGTCTGGGTGAAGGCCGGGTTGATTTCGATAAACGCGCCACTTTCCAGGCAAGTGACGCAAATCGGGTCGGGGCTGGCCTGGAACAGGCTGGCGAATTTTTCTTCGGAGGCGGTCAGCCGTTGTTCGCGCTCGACCTGGTCGGTGATATCCAGCAGGGTGCCGGCCATGCGCAGCGGAGCGCCTTTTTCGTCGCGGTACAGGCGCGCGCGGCTTTCCAGGTAGCGTGAGCTGCCGTCTTCCAGTTGCACGCGGTAAGTCAGTTGATAATTGCCGGCCGGGCCTTCGCGCAGGGTGCGATAGGCGTTGCGCATGTTCTCGCGCTCTTCCTTGGGCATGCCCTCGAAAAATGCCTCGAAGGATTCATGGAAGGGCTCGGCCGGCAGGCCATGCAGCTGGGCGGCACGGGCTGAGCCGTAGAGCATGCCACTGGGGATATGCCAATCCCAGGTGCCCAACTGGGCCGAGTCCAGCGCCAGGTCGAGGCGTTCCTGGCTGTCCTTGAGGGCCTGCTCGGCGTTTTTGCGTTCGGTGGTGTCGAGGAAGGTGCTGAGCAAATAGGCCTCGCCCTCCAGCTCGACCTTTTGCGCGCTGAGGGTGCCATCGTGGATCTGTCCACTGCTTGCGCAGAACTGTACTTCCATGGTGATGGGTTCACCTTTGCGCTGGGTCGCCTTGACCAGTTGCGCGCGTTGCTCGGGATGGCGCCACAGGCCCAGTTCCAGGGTGGTGCGGCCTATCGCTTCGGCCAATGGCCAGCCGAACAGCATCTGGAAATACTGGTTGGCCTCGCTGATCAGGCCATCCGACTGGCGGGTCAGCAGGACCATGTTCGGGCACAGGTGAAACAGCGTCGCGAAGCGCTTTTCGGAGTGGCTGAGGGCGTGTTCCCGTTCGCGTTGGCGGGTGGTCTCGCGGATCACCCCGATCATGCGGCGCCGGCCGGCCTTGTCCGGTGCCAGGTTGCCGTTGATCTCCAGCCAGTGGTGGCTGCCATCCGGCCATTGGATGTGGTGGTGCATGGCCTGTTCGAACGGCTCGCCGGCCAGCACCGCGTGGAAGGCCCGCACGACCCGGGCGCGATCCTGCGGTGCCAGCAGGTCAAGGTAATCCACGTCCCTGGGCAGCGGCTGGTGGGGGTCGAAGCCAAACAGCGCCTGGGTGCCTCGGGACCAACTGATCCGGCCGGTTTCGATTTCCCAGCACCACGCTCCCAGCCGTGCGGCGTTCAGAGCTGCCAGCAACTGCGGAGCGCTGTCCCAGCTTCGTTCCGCTTCTTGAGGGTCAAGGGCGTAGATGCGGGGTAGGGGTGGCACGGAATCGACGGGGTTGCGCATTATCAAAGGGCCTTGGCTCGATGGGCAAACAGCGCGGGTTCAGTCAGGCCTTGAGGCCGCACAGTGTCATGCCGATGCTCCTGGCAGATCGACTTGTGCATCCAGCAGGCTCATGAACGCCCGCGCAGCGTTCGACAGCGTCCTTTCAGTGTGCACGATATAGCCTAGCTGGCGACTGAGTTGTATGCCCGGCAAAGCGATACTTGCCACCTGGTCATCGAGCATTGTGCGCGGCAGCACGCTCCAGGCCAGGCCAATGGAAACCATCATCTTGATGGTTTCCAGGTAGTTAGTGCTCATGGCGATGTTTGGCGTCAGGCCCTGGGCCTCGAACAAGCGGCTGACAATATGATGGGTAAAGGTATTGCCGCCGGGAAAGACCGCCGGGTGCCCGGCGATATCGGCCAGGTTGACCGGGCCGTTGCTGATCAGGCTGTGCTCCGGTGCCACCACGAAATCCAGTGGGTCGTCCCACACAGGAGTGGCGCGCACAAGGTTGTGGGGGGCGGGCGCCAGGGTGATCACCGCCACTTCGGCGCGACCGTGCAGAATTTCATCATAGGCGACCTCCGAATCGAGAAACTGGATGTCCAGTGCCACGTTCGGGTACGTGCGGGTGAACGTGCGCAATACCGGCGGCAGACGGTGCAGGCCGATATGGTGGCTGGTGGCCAAGGTGAGGCGCCCGCTGACTTCGCCGGTCAGGTTGGTGAGGGCGCGGCGGGTGTCGTCCAGCACGTTGAGAATCTGATAAGCGCGCGGCAGCAGGGCGCGGCCGGCCTCGGTCAGGCCGACTTCACGGCCCAGGCGATCGAATAAACGCACCTTCAATTGCTGTTCCAGGCCGGCGATGCGCTTGCTGATGGCCGGTTGGGTCAGGTGCAGGCGTTCACCAGCGCCGGAGAAACTGCCGGTCTCGGCGATGGCAATAAAGGCATTGAGGTTGGCCAGGTCCATTGTTGTATTCCAGTTGGTAATCCAAAGCATAAAAAATATGAATTTGAGTTATTTAATGTAGCGCCATACCATCAGCCTCACAAGCCAAAGGGTTATTGAATGTCTCAAGACCCGGGGCATAGAAATACCGCTGATGAGGACCGACTGATGGCCGGCAAAACGCTTTACGACAAGCTTTGGGATTCCCATGAAGTGAAACGGCGCGACGATGGCTCGTCGCTGATCTATATCGACCGTCACATCATCCATGAAGTGACCTCGCCCCAAGCGTTCGAAGGCCTGCGGCTGGCCGGGCGCAAGCCCTGGCGCGTCGACTCCATCATCGCCACCCCGGACCACAACGTGCCGACCACCCCGGAACGCAAGGGCGGGATCGACGCCATTGTCGACACGGTGTCGCGTTTGCAGGTACAGACCCTCGACGATTACTGCGACGAATATGGCATCACCGAATTCAAGATGAATGACGTGCGTCAAGGGATCGTTCACGTGATTGGCCCGGAGCAGGGCGCCACCTTGCCGGGCATGACCGTGGTCTGCGGCGACTCCCATACCTCTACCCACGGTGCGTTCGGCGCCTTGGCCCATGGCATCGGCACCTCCGAGGTGGAACATGTGTTCGCCACCCAGTGCCTGGTCGCCAAAAAAATGAAGAACATGTTGGTGAAGGTCGAAGGCAAGTTGCCGTTCGGCGTCACCGCCAAGGACATCGTGCTCGCGGTGATCGGCAAGATCGGCACCGCCGGCGGTAACGGCCATGCCATCGAGTTCGCCGGCAGCGCCATTCGCGACCTGTCCATCGAAGGCCGCATGACCATCTGCAACATGTCCATCGAGGCCGGTGCCCGTGTGGGGATGGTGGCGGCGGACGAAAAAACCATCGAATACGTCAAAGGTCGTCCATTTGCCCCGAAAGGCGCTGATTGGGACGCGGCTGTCGAAGCCTGGAAAGACCTGGTCTCCGACGCCGACGCGGTGTTCGACACCGTGGTCGAGTTGGACGCTGCCCAGATCAAGCCGCAAGTCAGCTGGGGCACCTCGCCGGAAATGGTCCTGGCCGTCGACCAGAACGTGCCGGACCCGGCGCAGGAAGCCGACCTGGTCAAGCGTGGCTCCATCGAGCGTGCATTGAAGTACATGGGCTTGAAAGCCAACCAGGCGATCACCGACATCCAGTTGGATCGCGTGTTTATCGGCTCCTGCACCAACTCGCGGATCGAAGACCTGCGCGCTGCGGCGGTGATCGCCAAGGGCCGTAAAGTCGCCTCGACCATCAAGCAAGCCATCGTGGTGCCGGGGTCGGGCCTGGTCAAGGCGCAAGCCGAAGCGGAAGGCTTGGACAAGATCTTCCTCGACGCCGGTTTTGAATGGCGTGAGCCGGGCTGCTCGATGTGCCTGGCGATGAACCCGGACCGCCTGGAGTCCGGCGAGCATTGCGCGTCCACCTCCAACCGTAACTTTGAAGGGCGCCAGGGCGCCGGTGGTCGTACCCACCTGGTCAGCCCGGCCATGGCCGCCGCGGCTGCCGTCAACGGTCGTTTCATCGACGTTCGCGAATTGATCTGAGGAATACCCGATGAGAGCTTTTACCCAACACACAGGCCTTGTCGCGCCGTTGGACCGTGCCAACGTGGACACCGACCAGATCATCCCCAAGCAGTTCTTGAAGTCGATCAAGCGCACCGGTTTCGGCCCTAACCTGTTCGACGAGTGGCGCTACCTGGACGTGGGCTACGCCTACCAGGACAACTCCAAGCGCCCGTTGAACAAGGACTTCGTGCTCAACGCCGAGCGCTACCAGGGCGCCAGCGTGCTGCTGGCCCGCGAGAACTTCGGCTGCGGCTCCAGCCGTGAGCACGCGCCGTGGGCCCTGGAAGAATATGGCTTTCGCAGCATCATCGCGCCGAGCTATGCCGACATCTTCTTCAACAACAGCTTCAAGAACGGCCTGTTGCCGATCATCTTGAGCGATGCGGAAGTGGATGAGCTGTTCAAAGCGGTGGAAGCCGATGTGGGTTATCAGTTGACCATTGACCTGGCCGCGCAAACCGTGACCCGCCCGGACGGCAAGGTGTATCACTTTGAAGTCGATGCGTTCCGCAAGCACTGCCTGCTCAACGGCCTGGACGATATCGGCCTGACCTTGCAGGACGGCGATGCGATTGCGGCGTTTGAAGCCAAGCACCGGGCGAGCCAGCCATGGTTGTTTCGTGACGCCTGAATTGATGTAGGCAGGACCGGCCTCATCGGGGGCAAGCCCTCTCCCACATTTGGAATGCGTTCCCCTGTGGGAGGGGGCTTGCCCCCGATAGGGCCGGTACTAGCAACACAACCCTTGAAGGATGCCACCATGACCAACACCGCCCACACCCAAGTCGTGCAAAAACAATTCGGCGAACAAGCCTCTGCCTACCTGAGCAGTGCCGTGCACGCCCAAGGCACCGAATTCGCGTTGCTCCAGGCCGAACTGGCCGGGCAGGGCGCTGCGCGACTGCTGGACCTGGGTTGCGGTGCCGGTCACGTGAGTTTCCATGTGGCCCCGCTGGTCAAGGAAGTGGTGGCCTACGACCTGTCCCAGCAGATGCTCGACGTGGTGGCAGCCGCTGCCAAGGATCGCGGCCTGGGCAACATCAGCACCGTGCACGGCGCTGCCGAGCGCCTGCCGTTTGCCGATGGCGAATTCGACTTCGTGTTCAGCCGCTATTCGGCGCACCATTGGAGTGACCTCGGCCTGGCCCTGCGCGAAGTCCGCCGGGTGCTCAAACCGGGCGGCGTGGCGGCGTTTGTCGACGTCTTGTCACCGGGCAGCCCGCTGTTGGACACTTACCTGCAAACCGTCGAAGTGCTGCGCGATACCAGCCACGTGCGCGATTATTCCGCCGCCGAGTGGATGCGCCAGCTCAGCGAAGCCGGCTTGCATGTGCGCAACAGCAGTCGCCAGCGCCTGCGCCTGGAATACAGCTCATGGGTCGAGCGCATGCGCACGCCACCGGCCTTGCGTGCTGCGATCCTGCAACTGCAGCAGGCAATGGGCCAGGAAGTGCGCGATTACTACGAAATTCAGGCCGACGGCACCTTCAGCACCGACGTACTGGTGGTCTGGGCCGAACGCTGATTATTTTTCCCGACCTGCCCACGGGCGGGTCGCTTGATGAAATGAGGAACGCATGAGCAAGCAGATTCTGATTCTCCCTGGCGACGGTATTGGCCCGGAAATCATGGCCGAAGCGGTCAAGGTCCTGGAACTGGCCAACACCAAGTACAGCCTGGGCTTCGAATTGAGCCACGACGTGATCGGCGGCGCGGCCATCGACAAGCACGGCGTGCCTCTGGCCGATGAAACCCTGGACCGCGCCCGTGCGGCCGACGCTGTGCTGCTCGGCGCCGTGGGTGGCCCGAAATGGGACAAGATCGAGCGTGATATCCGCCCTGAGCGCGGCCTGCTGAAGATCCGTGCGCAACTGGGCCTGTTCGGCAACCTGCGCCCGGCGATTCTCTACCCGCAACTGGCCGACGCTTCCAGCCTCAAGCCGGAAGTGGTGGCGGGCCTGGATATCCTGATCGTGCGTGAGCTGACCGGCGGTATCTACTTCGGCTCGCCACGTGGCGTGCGTGAGTTGGAAAATGGTGAGCGTCAGGCCTACGACACCCTGCCGTACAGCGAGAGTGAAATCCGCCGTATCGCCCGTGTCGGTTTCGACATGGCCCGTGTGCGCGGCAAGAAAATTTGCTCGGTGGACAAGGCCAACGTCCTGGCGTCCAGCCAACTGTGGCGCGAAATCGTTGAAGAAGTGGCCAAGGACTACCCGGACGTTGAACTGAGCCACATGTACGTCGACAACGCCGCCATGCAACTGGTGCGCGCGCCGAAGCAGTTTGACGTGATCGTTACCGACAACCTGTTCGGCGACATCCTGTCCGACCAGGCCTCGATGCTCACCGGTTCCATCGGCATGCTGCCGTCGGCGTCCCTGGACACCCACAACAAGGGCATGTACGAGCCATGCCACGGGTCGGCACCGGACATCGCCGGCCAGGGTATCGCCAACCCGTTGGCGACCATTTTGTCGGTGTCGATGATGCTGCGCTACAGCTTCAACCAGGGCATTGCGGCGGACGCGATCGAGAAGGCGGTGAGCCTGGTGCTGGACCAAGGCCTGCGCACGGGCGACATCTGGTCGCAGGGTTGCACCAAAGTCGGTACGCAAGAAATGGGCGACGCAGTAGTCGCCGCGTTGCGGAATCTGTAATCTCTCGGGCCCGCTTGCAGTTGTTGCTGCAAGGCGGCCCACTTTTTAACAAGGTGTAGTTGCGATGAAACGTGTAGGTCTGATCGGTTGGCGCGGTATGGTCGGTTCCGTGCTCATGCAGCGGATGCTGGAAGAGCAGGATTTCGATCTTATCGAGCCGGTGTTTTTCACCACCTCGAACGTGGGTGGCCAAGGGCCGTCCGTGGGCAAGGATATTGCCCCGCTCAAGGACGCCTACAGCATTGACGAGCTCAAAACCCTCGACGTGATCCTGACCTGCCAGGGTGGCGACTACACCAGCGAAGTCTTCCCCAAGCTGCGCGACGCCGGCTGGCAGGGTTATTGGATCGACGCCGCGTCGAGCCTGCGCATGCAGGACGACGCCGTGATCATCCTTGACCCGGTCAACCGCAAGGTCATCGACCAGCAGCTGGACGCAGGTACCAAGAACTACGTCGGCGGCAACTGCACCGTCAGCCTGATGCTGATGGGCCTGGGCGGCTTGTTCGAAGCCGGCCTGGTCGAGTGGATGAGCGCCATGACGTATCAGGCAGCCTCCGGTGCCGGCGCGCAGAACATGCGTGAGCTGATCAAGCAGATGGGCGCGACCCACGCGGCGGTCGCCGATCAACTGGCCGATCCGGCCAGCGCGATCCTCGACATCGACCGCCGCGTGGCCGAAGCCATGCGCAGCGACGCGTACCCGACCGAGAACTTCGGCGTGCCGTTGGCTGGCAGCCTGATCCCGTGGATCGACAAAGAGCTGCCGAACGGCCAGAGCCGTGAAGAGTGGAAGGCCCAGGCCGAAACCAACAAGATCCTCGGCCGCTTCAAGAGCCCGATCCCGGTGGATGGCATCTGCGTACGCATCGGCGCCATGCGCTGCCACAGCCAGGCGCTGACCATCAAGCTGAACAAAGACGTGCCGATCGCCGATATCGAAGGGCTGATCAGCCAGCACAACCCTTGGGTCAAGCTGGTGCCGAACAACCGCGACATCAGCATGCAGGAGCTGAGCCCAACCAAGGTCACCGGCACCCTGAATGTACCGGTGGGCCGTCTGCGCAAGTTGAACATGGGCACCCAGTACCTGGGCGCGTTTACCGTCGGCGACCAACTGCTGTGGGGCGCGGCCGAGCCGCTGCGTCGCATGCTGCGGATCCTGCTGGAGCGTTGATCGCCTGAGGCAATACAAGAAACCCGCGACTGGTGACAGGCGCGGGTTTTTTGTTGTTCTTTCGGGCGCTATCGGGGGCAAGCCCCCTCCCACATTCGACCGAATTCCAACGTTGAAATGCTGTTCACTGTGGGAGGGGGCTTGCCCCCGATAGCATCATCAGCCCCACCACCAGCCCCAGCTTAATTGCCTGCCCCCCCAAGCACCCGGTAAAGTGCCGCTCCCCCCGCAATGCCCGAGGCAGCCTCCATGACCCAGACCTTTGATATCGCCGTGATCGGCGCCACCGGCACCGTTGGCGAAACCCTGGTACAGATTCTCGAAGAGTTGAATTTCCCGGTCGGCGTCCTGCATCTGTTAGCGGGCAGCAATTCTGCCGGTGCGTCGGTGCCGTTTCGTGGCAAGAACGTGCGCGTGCGCGAAGTCGATGAGTTCGATTTCAGCAAGGTGCAACTGGCCTTCTTCGCGGCCGGTCCGGCGGCGACACTGAGCTTTGCGCCGCGTGCCACGGCGGCCGGCTGTTCGGTGATCGACCTGTCGGGAGCCTTGCCCGCCGATCAGGCACCCCAGGTGGTGCCGGAGGCCAATGCCCACGTGCTCGAGGGTCTGAAAGCGCCATTCCAGCTGAGCAGCCCGAGCCCGTCCGCGACCAACCTCGCCGTCGTCCTGGCGCCGTTGCGCGGTTTGCTGGATATCCAGCGGGTCGCCGTCACCGCCAACCTGGCGGTCTCGGCCCAAGGCCGTGAAGCGGTCAGCGAACTGGCCCGGCAAACCGCCGAGCTGTTGAATGTGCGCCCGCTGGAGCCGCAGTTCTTTGATCGGCAGATGGCCTTCAACCTGCTGGCACAAGTCGGCAAGCCAGACGCCCAAGGTCATACGGCCTTGGAGAAACGTCTCGTACACGAACTGCGTGCCGTGCTGGAAACTCCTTTGCTAAAGATTTCCGCAACTTGCGTTCAAGCCCCGGTGTTTTTTGGCGATAGCCTGACTGTGTCCTTGCAATTGGGCGCGCCGGTCGACCTTGCCGCCGTTAACCGTGTGCTTGAAGCGGCACCGGGCATCGAGCTGGTGGAAGAGGGTGATTACCCGACTGCCGTGGGCGATGCGGTGGGTCAGGATGTGGTGTATGTAGGACGGGTACGCGCCGGTGTGGACGATCCGGCGGAACTTAATTTGTGGCTGACGTCAGATAACGTACGCAAAGGCGCCGCCCTGAATGCCGTGCAACTGGCGCAGTTGTTGATAAAAGGCCTTGTGTAAAAGATACTTGGCGGCAATTTGTAGATTGATTCTAACCAGGCGCTATGCTTGGCCCCAAGCAGGAACAGAAGCGCGTCGGTGACCTATCGGCTCGCCATGCCTTATGGCAGCGGTTACCAACCTTCTCGCAGGCCGGGGAGTGTTCAAACAAAGGATGAGGCTATGGTTCAAGTTCGCAAACTGGTGTTAGCAATAGCGGCCGCCTCGGCGCTGTCCTCCGGTATGGCGCAGGCGCTGCAGCTGGGGGAGATGACCCTCAAGTCGAAGTTGAACCAGCCATTGTCGGTGGAAATCGAATTGCTCGATGTCGGCGGCCTCACAGCCTCTGAGATCACGCCGAGCCTGGCTTCATCCCAGGCGTTCGTGGATGCCGGCGTCGATCGCCAGGCATTCCTCAACGACCTGACGTTCACGCCGGTGATCAATCCCAACGGCCGCAGTGTGGTGCGTGTCACCTCCAGCAAGCCGCTGCCGGACTCCTATGTGCGCTTCCTGTTGCAGGTGCAATGGCCCAATGGTCGCCTCATGCGCGACTACAGCGTGCTGCTCGACCCGGCCAAGTTCGACCAGCAGGCGCCAGCCGCAGCCCCTACAGCCCCAGCAGCCCCTGCGCCGCGCCTGAGTGCGCCGGCCAATACGGCGCCCGCCGTGAGCAAGCCCGCCCAGCATACGACTACCTCCCACGACACCCTGTGGGAAATTGCCGAGAAGTACCACAATGGCGGTTCGGTACAGCAGACGATGCTGGCCATCCAGGCACTGAACCCCGACGCCTTTATCGACGGCAATATCAACCGCTTGAAAACCGGCAAGGTGCTGCGCCTGCCGGACACGGTACAAAGCACGGCACTCGCGCAACCCAAGGCGATCGCCGAAGTGTCGGCGCAGAACCTCGCCTGGCGCCAGGGGCGCCGTACGGCGAGCAATCAAGCCGCGGGCAAGCAGCAACTGGATGCCACCAGGCGCACCCAGGCAGGCAATGCGCCGTCGAGCACCAATGCCAAGGACAACTTGAGCCTGGTCTCGGCCGATGCGAAGAAGGGCGCCAAGGGCAAGGCGGGCGATAGCCAGGCCCTGAGCGACAAACTGGCGATGACCCAGGAACAACTGGACACTACCCGTCGCGACAACGAAGAACTGAAAAGCCGTGCTGCCGACCTGCAGAGCCAGTTGGACAAGCTGCAAAAGCTGATCCAGCTGAAAAATGATCAATTGGCCAGGCTGCAGGCGGATAAATCGGCTGCCCCGGCGACGGCGGCGATGCCTGCTCAGTTGGCGGTTGACCCGGCCGCCGCGGCGGCAGCACCGGCTGCAACGCCGGCCGCTCCGGCCCCTGCCGAGCCTTCGCCCGCCCCCATCAAGGCGGATGCCGCCCCGACCACTGCCGAAGGCAAATTCAACGACCTGCTGACCAACCCGATAGTCCTGGGGGTGATCGGCGGTGCCGCTGGCTTGTTGGTGTTGTTGCTCCTGTTGCTGTGGGCACGCCATCGCAACGCGCGCCGCGAAGAGGAAAAGCACCTGCGCATGGCGCGGGCCCTGGCCGAAGAGCCGGAATTCACCTCGAATATCGATCAAGACCTGCCGCCGGACAGCTTCGAAGGCCTTGAGGTCACGCCGCCGAACGTCAAGCTGGCGGCGGCTCCTGCGCCGGCTCCCGCTCCCGCTGCGGTCGTGGTGCCGAGCGTGGCGTCGGTGCTGTCGCCGCTGGCGGTTGCGGTCGCACCCGAGCACTCGTCCGATGCCTTGGCACAGGCCCAGTCCCATATCGACCGTGGCCACCTGAACCAGGCCGCCGATGTTCTGGAGCAGGCGATCAAGCACGAACCCAAGCGCAGCGACCTGCGTTTGAAGCTGATGGAAGTCTACGGCCTGCAAAGTGACAAGGACGGTTTCGTGACCCAGGAGCGCCAACTGGTGGCCAATGGTGAAAACCATGCCCAGGTCGAGCAGCTCAAGTCGCGCTTCCCGGCCATGGCCGTGTTGGCGGCAGGTGTGAGCGCAGCGGTAGCCGCTGCCGCGCTGGACGCTCAATACGTCAAGGACCTGCTGGAAGACAAGCCCGCGCCAACGCCAGCGCCCGCGCCGGTGGCTGAAGCCGATGCGCTCGACACTGACTTCGACCTCAGCCTGGATGACCTGGAAGCGGCCTCGCCAGCGAACCTGGAAGACGAATTGAGTTTCGAGTCGGTCCTGCAGCAGCAGACAGAAGCCAAGGCAAGCCAGGACGACCTGTCGGATTTTGACCTGGACCTGCAACTCGATGCGCCGTCTGCGCTGTCTGATGATGACTTCCTCTCCGGTCTTGAGGAGCAGATGAAGGATGCGCCGGCGGTCGAACCGCCGACACTGACGCCGGCCGCGTTGGACGACTTCGATCTGCCGGAAGACTTTGACCTGTCCCTGGCCGATGAGCCAGAGGCTCCGGCGACGGCCAAGCCTGATGGCTTCGCTTCCGAACTGAATGATGTCAACGCCGAGCTCGACCGCCTGTCCCAGAGCTTGGAGAACCCGCCGATCGAGCCTTCCTTCACGGCTGAAGATGCAGCGTTGGGTGACGATGAGCCGGAGTTCGATTTCCTTTCCGGGACCAATGAGGTCGCCACCAAGCTCGACCTGGCCCAGGCTTATATCGACATGGGGGATGCTGATGGCGCGCGGGATATCCTCTCCGAAGTGCTGACCGAAGGCGATGATGTCCAGCGCAGCGAAGCCAAGGAAATGCTCGGCAAAATCTGAAGTTCGACGCACGTCCTGTGTGGGAGGGGGCTTGCTCCCGATAGCAGTGGGTCAGCACGTACATGGGCTGACTGATTCCCTGCTGTCGGGAGCAAGCCCCCTCCCGCATTTGGTTGGCGTCAATCCCTAACAAAAGCGCACGCCATGCAGCCGCCGCATTTATAATGGCCGCCTTTGCGCAACTCATCAGGCTCTCAGTTCTTGGCAAATATAGATAACGCGGCCGCCGAAATGGCGGCCGCAGGCTTTTACCGGATCGCCCTGGGCGTGGAATACAAAGGTTCGCGCTACCGCGGCTGGCAGCGCCAGGCCTCGGGTGTGCTGACGGTGCAGGAAACCTTGGAGAACGCGCTGTCGAAAGTCGCCGACTCACCGGTCTCGCTGATGTGCGCCGGGCGCACCGATGCGGGCGTACACGCGTGTGGCCAGGTAGTGCACTTCGACACTCAGGCTGAGCGTTCGATGAAGGCGTGGGTCATGGGCGCCAATATCAATTTGCCCCATGATGTCAGCGTCAGCTGGGCCAAGGTCATGCCCGCGCATTTTCATGCGCGTTTCAAGGCCATCGCCCGGCGCTATCGCTATGTGATCTACAACGACCAGATCCGTCCGGCGCACCTCAACGAAGAAATTACCTGGAACCACCGTCCGCTGGATGCCGAGCGCATGGCCGAAGCAGCGCAGCACTTGGTCGGTGTCCACGATTTCAGTGCGTTCCGCGCCGGTCAGTGCCAGGCCAAGTCGCCGATCAAGGAAGTCCACCACCTGCGGGTAACCCGCCATGGCAAGATGATTGTGCTGGATATCCGCGCGGGGGCGTTCCTGCACCATATGGTGCGCAATATCGCCGGCGTACTGATGACCATAGGCACCGGCGAGCGGCCGGTTGAGTGGGCCAAGGAAGTGCTGGAAAGCCGCATTCGCCGTACCGGCGGCGTCACGGCCCATCCGTTCGGCCTGTACCTGGTGGATGTGGAGTACCGCGACGAGTTCGAGCTGCCGCAGCGTTTCATCGGACCACACTTCCTCACAGGTTTCAGCGAACTTGGCGGCTGACGCCCGGAAAAGCTTTTGTTACCATCCGGGACTTTCTCGGTTTCCCCCTGAGGTTTCTACAATATGTCTGCCGTTCGCAGCAAGATTTGCGGGATTACCCGCATAGAAGACGCGCTGGCGGCCGTCGAGGCGGGGGCGGATGCCATTGGCTTGGTGTTTTATGCCAGGAGCCCACGGGCGGTGAATGTGTTGCAGGCGCGGGCTATCATCGCCGCGTTGCCGCCGTTCGTGACCACTGTCGGCTTGTTCGTCAACGCCAGCCGCTGCGAACTCAACGAAACCCTGGATGCCGTACCGCTGGACATGCTGCAGTTCCACGGCGACGAAACCCCTGATGAATGCGAAAGCTATCAACGCCCATATATCAAGGCGTTGCGGGTCAAGGCCGGTGACGATATCGCTGGCGCCTGCGCTGCTTATACTGGTGCACGCGGGATTTTGCTGGACACCTATGTCGAGGGGGTACCTGGCGGCACGGGCGAAGCGTTCGACTGGGCGCTGATTCCCGAGGGGCTGAGCAAGCCGATCATCCTGGCGGGTGGGCTCAATCCCGCGAATGTCGGGGCGGCGATCGCGCAGGTTCGCCCGTATGCCGTGGATGTCAGCGGTGGCGTAGAGCAGGGCAAGGGCATCAAGGACCACAGCAAGATTCGCGCATTCATGCAGGCCGTGCGCAACAGCAGGGAGGCGATGTGACGGCGGGCAGTCTGCCGCCGTCCATAGTGACCACTGTGTAAAACAGCCCGGTGCCGCCTGCGGGAGGCCCGGAAATGAAGTGGCGACCGTGCATTGGCCGGTTGTCTGGAAGGCTGAGGATGCATGCGGGAAATGGCTGGTCGAACGCCTGACCCCGTCCAGCATGTGTCATCGCCACATATGAATTTAGCTCAAGGGCATACGCGGGGCTGTGTTCAAGCCACCGGTACTGGAGAAAGAAAGCATGAGCAACTGGTTAGTAGACAAACTGATCCCTTCGATCATGCGTTCCGAGGTGAAAAAAAGCTCGGTTCCTGAAGGTCTGTGGCACAAGTGCCCATCCTGCGACGCGGTGCTGTACCGCCCGGAACTGGAAAAGACCCTGGACGTTTGCCCTAAGTGCAACCATCACATGCGTATTGGCGCCCGCGCCCGCATCGACATCTTCCTCGACGCCGATGGTCGTAACGAGCTGGGCGCTGACCTTGAACCGGTTGACCGCCTCAAGTTCCGCGACGGCAAGAAGTACAAGGACCGTTTGACCGCTGCGCAGAAGCAGACCGGTGAGAAGGATGCGCTGATTTCCGTCAGCGGCAAGCTGCTGGGCATGCCGGTGGTGGTGTCTGCGTTTGAATTTTCCTTCATGGGCGGCTCCATGGGTGCCATCGTCGGTGAGCGTTTTGTACGTGCCGCCAACTACGCCCTGGAAAACCGTTGCCCGATGATCTGCTTCGCCGCCTCCGGTGGTGCGCGTATGCAGGAAGCGTTGATCTCCTTGATGCAAATGGCCAAGACCTCCGCGGTATTGGCGCGTCTGCGCGAAGAAGGTATTCCGTTCATCTCCGTACTGACTGATCCGGTCTACGGCGGCGTTTCCGCCAGCCTGGCGATGCTGGGGGATGTGATCGTTGGCGAGCCAAAAGCCCTGATCGGCTTTGCCGGGCCGCGAGTGATCGAGCAGACCGTTCGCGAAAAACTGCCCGAAGGCTTCCAGCGCAGCGAGTTCTTGCTGGAGCACGGCGCGATCGACCTGATCATCCCGCGCGGTGAGCTGCGTCCACGCCTGGGTAGCCTGCTGGCGCAGATGATGGGCCTGCCGACGCCGGTCTACGTTGCTCCGAGGGTTGAGCCGATGGTCGTGCCGCCGGTGCCAGCAAACCTATGACCCAGCGTACCCTGGGCGAATGGCTCGCCTACCTGGAGCAGTTGCATCCGTCCGCCATCGACATGGGCCTGGAGCGCTCGCAACAGGTAGCGGCCCGCCTTGGGTTGGGCCGCCCGGCACCGCGCGTGATCACGGTGACCGGCACCAACGGCAAGGGCTCTACTTGTGCCTTTGTCGCGGCGCTGCTGCAAGCTCAAGGGCTGAAAGTGGGCGTCTATAATTCCCCGCACCTGCTGCGTTACAACGAGCGGGTGCAACTCAATGGCGTCGAAGCCACTGACCAGCAACTCTGCGAAGCCTTCGCGGCCCTCGATGCAGGGCGTGGCGAGATCTCCCTGACCTACTTCGAAATGGGCACCCTGGCGGCGTTCTGGCTGTTCGAGCGTGCGCAACTGGACGTGGTTGTGCTGGAAGTCGGGCTGGGCGGGCGCCTGGACACGGTCAACGTGGTGGATGCCGACTTGGCGCTGGTCACCAGCATCGGTGTCGATCATGCCGATTACCTGGGTAATACCCGCGAGTCCGTGGCCTATGAAAAGGCCGGGATCTTTCGCCGGGGCAAGCCAGCGCTGTGCGGCGACCTGGATCCGCCTCATACCTTGCTCGACAAGGTGCGCGAGCTGGATTGTCCGTTCTTCCTGCGCGGGCATGAATTCAATCTTGAGATTGGCGCTGAGCATTGGCAGTGGCGCGGGCGTGATGCGCGTGGCCAAGTGGTCGAACTGTATGATTTGCCGCTGCTGAACCTGCCGATGGAAAATGCGGCGCTCGCGCTGCAAGCCTACCTGCTGCTGGACTTGCCATGGGACGCCGAGCAGATTGCCGCGACGTTGTTGGCGACCCGGGTGGTCGGGCGCCTGGATCGCCGGGTGTTCAACTGGGCAGGCAAGCGCCTGAACCTGCTGCTGGACGTGGGTCATAACCCGCATGCGGCCCAATACCTGGCGCAGCGCCTGTCGCGCACGCCGCCGGTGGGTCGTCGTCTGGCAGTCTTCGGTTTGTTGGCCGACAAGGACCTGGATGGCGTGGTTTCACCCTTGTTGGGCAGTGTCCAGGCGTGGGCGGTGGCGCCGCTGGATACGCCGCGCAGCCGTGCGGCCGCCGAACTGGTAGTGGCCTTGCAGAACCTTGGCGCGTCCGTGACGTCTTATGCAAGCGTTACCGCTGCCCTTGAGGCCCAGTGTGCGGTAGCAACGGCCGAGGATGAAATTCTGTTGTTCGGATCATTTTATTGTGTTGCCGAGGCGCTTGAGTGGTTGGCCCGGCGCTCCACGGAGGAAGCTGCACATGGCATTACTGGATAGCGCATACAAGCAGCGAATGGTCGGAGCCTTGGTGCTGGTGGCATTGGCGGTGATTTTCCTGCCGATGCTCTTCTCCCGCCAGGATGAACAGCGCCAGGTTGTCGTGGACGTGCCCGCAGCGCCCCAGGCTTCGGCCGTGCCGCAGGTGCAGGTTGAGCCGGTGGTGGTGCCGGAGCCGCAGGCATTGCCTGAGGAGGAGCCGGTGCCGACCGATGATGAAGTGGCCGCCCAGCAAGCGCCTTCGATGCCGGTGCAGCCAAGTGTGCCGGTGGTCAAGCCGACACCGGCTCCGGCTGCCGCCGCGAAGCCTGTTACGCCAGCCGCTGCGCCAAAGCCGGTCGCACCGCAACCGGCTGCACCGGGCAAGCCGGATGTGGGCCAGAGCCGTATCGACCCTAATGGCCTGCCGATCAGTTGGTCGATTCAGGTCGCTAGCCTTGGCAATCGCGACGGCGCCGACGCCTTGCAGAAAAAACTGCGTAGCCAGGGGTATAACGCTTATATCCGCAGTGCTGATGGCAAGAATCGGGTGTTTATCGGGCCGCTGATCGAGCGCGCCGAGGCGGACCGCTTGCGGGATTTGCTGGATCGCCAGCAGAACCTGAAGGGTTTCGTCACTCGTTTCCAGCCTGAGCGCGGCTGAGTTCGCCTCGCGTTCAGCCTGGAATGCAGTCAAATGTGGGAGGGGGCTTGCTCCCGATAGCGATGGGTCAGTATCCGATGTGCTGACTGACCCACCGCCATCGGGAGCAAGCCCCCTCCCGCTTTGCTTTTGTGCGGGGCTTGAAATGCGCTCAACTCGCCACAAACTATTGATTTGCAAAGCACCCGCAATCACAGCTTACCGATAGCCCGGAGCTCTGCTAAAATGCGCCGCCTCATCCGTCCGTAGGCTCAAACGTGCCATTTACCTGGGTTGATTGGGCGATTGTTGCAATCGTCGCCATCTCCGCTTTGATCAGTCTAAGCCGCGGCTTCGTCAAAGAAGCACTGTCGCTGCTGACCTGGATCATCGCAGGAGTCGTCGCCTGGATGTTCGGCGGTTCGCTGTCGGTCTACCTGAGCGGATATATCGAGACACCCTCGGCTCGCGTCATCGCGGGCTGCGCCATCATGTTCATCGCCACGCTGCTGGTGGGGGCAATGGTCAATTATCTTATTGGCGAGTTGATACGTGTCACCGGCCTCTCCGGGACCGATCGATTTCTCGGCATGGCCTTTGGCGCCGCGCGTGGCGCGTTGCTGGTGGTCGTGGCGGTCGGGCTGTTGAGCCTGGGGCCGGTACAGCAGGATGCATGGTGGCAGGAGTCGGTACTCGTGCCAAAATTTCTATTGGTTGCAGATTGGTCCAAGAACCTCATTCTGGGGTGGAGCAGTCAGTGGCTGGCCAGCGGAATCAGCGTACCCGCTGATCTTCCGTTCAAGGAACACCTCTTGCCGGCCAAAACGCCTCAGTAAGCAGTGTTCAGTCAAGATTCATTAAGTAGGGGTTGCGTCGCATGTGTGGCATCGTCGGTATCGTCGGTAAGTCGAACGTCAATCAGGCGCTGTATGACGCGCTAACCGTCCTCCAGCACCGCGGCCAGGACGCTGCCGGTATTGTGACCAGCCACGACGGCCGGTTATTCCTGCGCAAGGACAATGGGTTGGTACGTGACGTGTTCCATCAGCGTCACATGCAGCGCCTCGTCGGGCACATGGGCATTGGCCATGTGCGTTACCCGACTGCCGGTAGCTCGACCTCGGCCGAAGCTCAACCGTTCTACGTCAACTCGCCTTACGGCATCACCCTGGCGCACAACGGTAACCTGACCAACGTTGAACAACTGGCCAAGGAGATTTACGAATCTGACCTGCGCCACGTCAACACCAGTTCCGACTCGGAAGTGCTGCTCAACGTGTTCGCCCACGAGCTGGCCCAGCGCGGCAAGCTGCAGCCGACCGAAGAAGATGTGTTCGCCGCCGTGACCGACGTGCACAACCGTTGCGTCGGTGGTTACGCGGTGGTGGCCATGGTCACCGGCTATGGCATCGTGGGTTTCCGCGACCCGCATGGCATCCGCCCGATCGTGTTCGGCCAGCGTCACACCGACGAAGGCGTCGAGTACATGATTGCCTCCGAAAGCGTGTCCCTGGACGTGCTGGGCTTCACCCTGATCCGTGACCTGGCGCCGGGCGAAGCGGTGTACATCACCGAAGATGGCAAGCTGCATACCCGTCAGTGCGCTGTCGCGCCGAAACTCACCCCGTGCATCTTCGAACACGTCTACCTGGCGCGTCCGGATTCGATCATCGACGGCGTCTCGGTCTACAAGGCGCGCCTGCGCATGGGCGAGAAGCTGGCCGAGAAGATCCTGCGCGAGCGTCCTGAGCACGATATCGACGTGGTGATCCCTATTCCGGACACCAGCCGTACCGCCGCGCTGGAGCTGGCCAACCACCTGGGCGTCAAGTTCCGCGAAGGCTTCGTCAAGAACCGCTACATCGGCCGCACCTTCATCATGCCTGGCCAGGCGGCGCGCAAGAAGTCGGTACGCCAGAAGCTCAACGCCATTGAGCTGGAGTTTCGCGGCAAGAACGTGATGCTGGTGGACGACTCCATCGTGCGGGGTACCACGTGCAAGCAGATCATCCAGATGGCCCGTGAAGCCGGTGCGAAGAACGTGTACTTCTGTTCCGCAGCGCCTGCCGTGCGCTACCCGAACGTATACGGCATCGACATGCCGAGCGCTCACGAACTGATCGCCCACAACCGTACGACCCAGGACGTCGCTGACCTGATTGGCGCCGACTGGTTGATCTACCAGGACCTGTCGGACCTGATCGAAGCGGTTGGCGGTGGCAAGATCAAGATCGACCAGTTCGACTGCGCCGTGTTCGACGGCAAGTACGTGACCGGGGATGTTGACGAGGCCTATCTGAACAAGATCGAGCAGGCGCGTAACGACTCGTCGAAGATCAAGACCCAGGCGGTCAGCGCGATCATCGACCTGTACAACAACTGAGTAGACACCGGCCCTGAGGGGCCGGTTTTGTATCTTAAATAAAGAATTGAGTAAGGAGTCGCAGCATGAGTCAGGAATGGGATGCCGGTCGGTTGGACAGCGACCTCGATGGCGTAGCTTTCGATACCCTGGCAGTGCGCGCTGGCCAGCACCGCACCCCCGAAGGTGAGCACGGTGATCCGATGTTCTTCACTTCCAGCTACGTGTTCCGCACTGCTGCCGACGCCGCCGCGCGTTTTGCCGGCGAAGTGCCGGGCAATGTCTATTCGCGTTATACCAATCCGACTGTGCGAGCGTTCGAAGAGCGTATTGCTGCGCTGGAAGGTGCTGAGCAGGCGGTAGCCACGGCTACCGGCATGGCGGCGATCCTGGCGGTGGTGATGAGCCTGTGCAGCGCCGGCGACCACGTGTTGGTGTCGCGCAGCGTGTTCGGTTCGACCATCAGCCTGTTCGAGAAGTATTTCAAGCGCTTCGGTATCGAAGTGGACTACGTGCCCCTGGCGGACCTCTCGGGCTGGGATGCGGCGATCAAGGCCAACACCAAGTTGCTGTTCGTCGAGTCGCCGTCCAATCCGTTGGCCGAGTTGGTGGATATCGCCGCGCTGTCCGAAGTGGCCCACGCCAAAGGCGCGATGCTGGTGGTCGACAACTGCTTCTGCACGCCTGCCTTGCAGCAGCCGCTGAAGTTGGGCGCGGACATTGTGGTGCACTCGGCGACCAAGTTTATCGACGGCCAGGGTCGTTGCATGGGCGGTGTTGTTGCCGGTCGCAGCGAGCAGATGAAGGAAGTGGTGGGTTTCTTGCGCACTGCCGGTCCGACCCTGAGCCCGTTCAACGCCTGGATCTTCCTCAAGGGGTTGGAAACCCTCAGCCTGCGGATGAAGGCCCATTGTGCCAACGCCCAGGCCCTGGCCGAATGGCTGGAGCAGCAGGATGGTATCGAGAAGGTTCACTACGCCGGTCTCAAGAGCCATCCACAACATGAGTTGGCCCAGCGCCAGCAGCGCGGTTTTGGCGCCGTGGTGAGTTTTGAAGTGAAGGGCGGCAAAGAGGGCGCCTGGCGCTTTATCGATGCGACGCGCCTGATCTCCATCACCGCCAACCTCGGTGATAGCAAGACCACGATTACCCACCCGAGCACCACCTCCCACGGCCGTCTTGCGCCACAAGAGCGTGAAGCGGCGGGTATTCGTGACAGCCTGATCCGCATTGCGGTGGGCCTGGAAGACGTGGCTGACTTGCAGGCTGACCTGGCTCGTGGGCTGGCGGCCTTGTGATCGAGTGGTCCATGGAGGCTGCAACAGCCAGTAACGGGCGTGTCGCCTTGGTGACGGGCGCTGCACGGGGCATTGGCCTGGGGATTGCGGCGTGGTTGATCAGCGAAGGCTGGCAGGTGGTATTGACCGACCTGGACCGCGAGCGCGGGTCCAAGGTTTCCGGGGTGCTGGGCGACAACGCCTGGTTTATTACCATGGACGTGGCTGACGAAAAGCAGGTCGCCCAGGGCGTGGCCGAAGTGCTCGGGCAATTCGGGCGCCTGGACGCGCTGGTCTGCAACGCAGCAGTGGCCGACCCGCGCAATATCACCTTGGAAAGCCTCGACCTGGCCTACTGGAATCGCGTGCTGGCGGTGAACCTCAGCGGGCCGATGCTGCTGGCCAAGCACTGTGCGCCTTACCTGCGTGCCCATGGGGGAGCCATCGTCAACCTGGCGTCGACCCGCGCTCGTCAGTCGGAGCCAGACACCGAAGCCTACGCCGCGAGCAAGGGCGGCCTGTTGGCGCTCACGCACGCCCTGGCGATGAGCCTTGGGCCGGAAGTGCGGGTCAATGCGGTCAGCCCTGGCTGGATCGATGCGCGTGACCCCGCTGCGCGACGTGCAGAACCACTGACCGAAGCCGATCATGCCCAGCATCCGGCGGGGAGGGTTGGCACGGTGGAGGATGTGGCTGCGATGGTGGCATGGCTGCTGTCGCGTCAGGCCGGGTTTGTCACGGGGCAAGAGTTTGTGGTGGACGGTGGCATGAGCAAGAAGATGATTTACAGCGAGTAGGGCGGTTAGCGCTCTTGAAGCAATTTTGTCTTTTTCAGAAAAACTTCAAGCGGGCTATTGACTTAGGTCCTCTACCTGCGTAAATTTCGCGGCCTCAACGAAGCAAAGGGTGATTAGCTCAGCTGGGAGAGCATCTGCCTTACAAGCAGAGGGTCGGCGGTTCGATCCCGTCATCACCCACCACTTCTTGAGAGTTTTGCCTTCGGGCAAGACGCAACGTTAAAGGTTGCACCGACGCGCAGCGGTAGTTCAGTCGGTTAGAATACCGGCCTGTCACGCCGGGGGTCGCGGGTTCGAGTCCCGTCCGCTGCGCCATATTTTCCAGGCCTGACTTGTCGGGCTTGAGATTGAACAGCCAAGGCTGATTGATCAGATGTTTAAAGACGGTTGAGGCATCACGCGCAGCCGGTCAAGCGATACGCAGCGGTAGTTCAGTCGGTTAGAATACCGGCCTGTCACGCCGGGGGTCGCGGGTTCGAGTCCCGTCCGCTGCGCCATATCTGCATCAAGGCCCACTGAACGCCTTGAAGCACAAAGAAAGCCACTGGCTACTTTGATCCGATAGCAAAGACCCTGGTCGAAAGACCGGGGTTTTTTGTGTCTGCAATTTGGTGCTGGTCAATGCGCCCGCCCAAGCCATCGCAACGCGATGGCGGCTGGCTTGCCTGCGATAGCAACGACTGGGTCTCATCATGAGCCCGCATTGTCACATCCCAGGCAAACTTTCCAATCAGAACCCCAGCTTGTCTCGCAGCCCGTAATACCAAGCCCCCATCGCCGCAAACGGCGTGCGCAGCAGTTGCCCGCCCGGGAACGGGTAGTGCGGCAGGTCGGCAAACGCATCAAAGCGCTCGGCCTGGCCTCTGAGTGCCTCGGCCAATACCTTGCCCGCCAGGTGTGTGTACGTCACGCCGTGGCCACTGCAACCCTGGGAGTAATAGATGTTGTCGCCCAGGCGGCCGACTTGCGGCAAGCGCGACAGGGTCAGCAGGAAGTTGCCGGTCCAGGCGTAGTCGATCTTCACGTCCTTGAGCTGAGGGAAGGCTTTGAGCATTTTCGGGCGGATGATCGCTTCGATATTTGCCGGGTCGCGCGCGCCATACACTACGCCACCGCCGAAGATCAGTCGTTTGTCACGGGTGAGTCGGTAGTAGTCGAGCAGGTAGTTGCAGTCCTCGACGCAGTAATCCTGCGGCAATAGCGATTGGGCCAGTTCATCCCCGAGTGGTGCGGTTGTGATCACCTGAGTGCCGCAGGGCATCGACTTGGCTGCTAACTCCGGCACCAGGTTGCCCAGGTAGGCATTGCCCGCCACGATGATGAACTTGGCCCTGACCTTGCCTTCGGTCGTGTGCACCACCGGGTTGGCGCCGCGCTCAATGCGTACAGCTGCTGACTGCTCATAGATCGTGCCACCGAGAGACTCCACGGCCGCCGCTTCACCCAGCGCCAGGTTGAGTGGGTGGATATGCCCGCCGCTCATGTCCAGCAGGCCGCCGACATAGTTGTCACAGGCTACTACTTCGCGGATACGGCGCTCGTCGAGCAGCTCCAGTTGTGTGTGGCCATAACGTTCCCAGAGGCGCTTCTGCGATTCCAAGTGGCCCATGTGCTTGCTGTTGAGTGCGGCGAAGACGCCGCCGTCCTTCAAGTCGCACTGGATCTGATACTTGGCCACCCGCTCGCGAATGATCCGGCCGCCTTCAAACGCCATGTCCCCCAGCAATTGCGCCTGCTTGGGCCCGACGCTGCGTTCGATCACATCGATATCGCGGCTGTAGCTGTTGACGATCTGCCCGCCATTGCGGCCCGACGCGCCAAAGCCGACCTTGGCGGCTTCCAGCACCGTCACGCGAAAACCGTTTTCCAGTAGAAACAGTGCGCTGGACAAGCCGGTATAGCCGGCACCAATCACGCACACATCGGTTTCCACTTCGCCTTGCAGTACCGGACGCGGAGGGACCGCGTTGGCGGACGCAGCGTAATACGACTGGGGGTAGGGGGTGTTCGCCATCCTGGAACCTCTGTTTTATATTTTTTACGAGTGCCCCGATCCTACCTGAGTTGAAAATTGCCTGCCAGCCACCCGAAAAATGCAAATGCACCAGCCGCAAATAAAAAATTCGCATATTCATAGGGTTAGCTGCAAAAAAGATGTTGACACCCCTCCGAAATTCCGTAGAATGCCGCCTCACAGCAGGCACGTAGCTCAGTTGGTTAGAGCACCACCTTGACATGGTGGGGGTCGTTGGTTCGAGTCCAATCGCGCCTACCAAACAAAATCCGCTCTGCTGGGCGGTCTAGAAGGGCTCACCGAAAGGTGGGCCCTTTTTTGTTGTCTGGAATTTGGGCACGGCGTCGCCTGGCCACTGACGCGGCTCGCTTTGAAAAGTGAGGGCGGATCGATCAGCAGAAAAGCTGAGCCACCGCGAGCAGGCAGATGATCTGGGCTATCATCTGGCAGCGTATTTCACCATTCGTTGTCGCCATACCCATTTGCCCGGCGTACATGTTGGCTACCTCTTTGTCGGCAATCATGCCGTAAACGATGCGCAGGAATGCGCACCGTATTGGTTGAGTATAGTTTCGGATTGGGATTCTTCACTGTCTAGCCTCAGGCCAGCTCTGATACAGGGCTGTCTTGAGGGCGCGCGATCGCAGGGCCAACCGAGAGGTTGGCCCTTTTTTGCAGGGTTGACGCCATACTGGGCACTGTTTGAATTCAACCGGGGAGGCAGCGATGGAGCAGTTAATGGAAGTGTCGTTCGACGTGACGGCACAGGAGCGTGAGGCAATCCTCAAACCGTTGAGGGCGTATAACCTCAGTCATACCGGCGATATGGCGTTCGAAACCGTAGGGATTTTGCTGCGGGATCCTGTCACTGAAGAGGTGGTCGGTGGGCTGTATGGGAAGATTTCATACGGATGGTTGTTCATTGAGTTGTTGAGTGTTCCCGATCAGTTACGCACCCAAGGTACTGGCTCCCGCCTGATGCGCGCCGCTGAAGAGTTGGCCAGGCAGCATGGCTGCACCGGGATCTGGCTGGATACCTTCAGTTTCCAGGCGCCCGGGTTTTATCGAAAGCTGGGGTTCACTGAGTTCGGGCATATTGCCGATTATCCACCGGGACACCAACGCCACTTTTTCCAGAAACGTTTGGCCTGAATCCTCCCAGGGCGCCGGTTTACCTGGCGCCCATTACCCACAAAATTTATTGGTTTACAGCAACAACTTTTCTTGTTGGACACCCCCCGCCCCAAGCGGCAAAGATGCCGCCACCGACGCTCGACCTTCCAGGTCAACAATAAAAAACCGAGCCGACTGCACGCCACTTTCTTGCTGTGAACCCTTTGTTCACATCCTGCTGTAATGGCGCCGCAGCGCGCACTTAAGGACCTCACCGCCATGCAAACTGTTGTGAATCTATGGCCGTTGATCGGCGTACTCGTCATCGTGGTTGGCTTTGTCTTGCGCTTCAATCCCCTGTTGGTGGTCACCGCCGCCGCTATCGCCACCGGGCTCGCTGCCCATTTCCCGCTGGAGAAAATCCTCGCCACCATGGGCGATGGTTTCCTTCAGACCCGCGCCCTGCAATTGATTCTGTTGCTGCCATTGGCTGTCATCGGGCTGTTGGAGCGCCATGGCTTGCGCCTGCATGCACAGAACTGGATCGCTCGTTTCGAACGCGCCACGGTCGGGCGTTTGTTGATCATCTACCTGTTTGTGCGTGAGTCGACCGCTGCCATGGGGCTGACCAGCCTTGGTGGGCATCCGCAGATGGTGCGCCCGCTGCTCGCGCCGATGGCCGAAGGTGCGGCGGAAAAGCGCTTTGGCAAATTGCCGGACAAACTGCGTCACAAGGTGCTGGCCATGTGCGCGGCGACCGATAACGTCGGACTGTTTTTCGGTGAGGACATCTTTGTCGCCTTTGGCGCAATCGCGCTGATGCACACCTTCTTGCTTGGTTCGGGGATAGATGTGGAACCGTTGCACATCGCGGTATGGGGCATTCCCACGGCGATTTGCGCCTTTATCATCCACGCGATTCGGTTGCATCGATTTGATCGACGGTTGACGCGGGAAATGACCGCCGTCGCCACGCCAGTGGAGGCCGCCCAATGATCATTTCCATTCAATACCTGTATTGGCTCGCCGGTGTGTTGCTGTTGATCACTGCCGGCATGATCCTGCTGGATCGTAGCCACCCGAAGCGCTGGTCCAGCACCCTGTTTTGGTTGCTGTTCGCTATTCCGTTTCTGGTGGGCGAGCGCCTGCCGTCGGTGGTGATCGGGGCGGGTGTGGTGGTGATGGCGTTGATCGCAGGGTTGGGCGGGGTTGGCCGTGGCGCCCATGCCGAATTGCACGACAAGGCTTCCCGCGCGAGTGCCGGCCGACTGGGCCACAAGTTGTTTATCCCGGCGCTGGCCATTCCGCTGACGACGGTGATTGGTTCGGTGTTGCTCAAGCACACCGAGATCGGCGGCGTACCGCTGCTGGACCCGAAGAACACCACCTTTGTGTCCCTCGGTATCGGCTGCCTGATCGCCCTCGGCCTGGCCTGCTGGTTGACTCGCGACACCCCGGTGCAAGCCTTGCGCGAATCCCGCCGCCTGACCGAAGCCCTTGGCTGGGCGATGGTGCTCCCGCAAATGTTGGCGATGCTCGGGCTGCTGTTCAATGAAGCCGGAGTGGGCACGGCCGTCGCCCACGTCACCACCACCTACATCAACCTGGATTACAAGTTGGTGGCAGTGATGGTTTATGTGCTGGGCATGGCCTTGTTTACGGTGATCATGGGCAACGGCTTTGCGGCTTTCCCGGTGATGACGGGTGGCGTCGGTGTGCCAGTGCTGGTGGGTATCTACGGTGGCAACCCGGCGGTGATGGCGGCGATCGGCATGTTTTCCGGCTACTGCGGTACGCTGATGACGCCGATGGCGGCCAACTTCAATATCGTCCCGGCCGCCTTGTTGGAGCTGCCGGACAAAAACGCGGTGATCAAGGCGCAGTTGCCGACCGCGTTGATGATGCTGGTGGTCAATATTGTCCTGCTTTACCTGTTGATGTGAGGCCAGGATGCGAATCGTTCTGCTGACGGGCTTCGAGCCCTTTGATCAAGACGCGATCAATCCATCCTGGGAGGCCGTGCGTCAGTTGGATGGCATGCCGTTGGGTGAAGATGTGCAAATTGTTGCGCGTCGTTTGCCCTGCGCCTTTGCCACTGCCGGCGAGTGCCTGGCCCAACTGATAGATGAGTTGCACCCGGCCCTGATCATCGCGACGGGCCTGGGGCCTGGGCGTGGCGAGATATCCATAGAGCGGGTGGCGATCAACCTGAATGACGCCCGTATTCCCGACAACCTGGGGGAGCAACCGATTGACACGGCTGTAGTGGTCGATGGGCCCGCAGCCTACTTCTCCACGTTGCCGATCAAGGCCATGGTCAAGGCCGTGCGCGAGGCGGGTATAGCAGCCTCAGTCTCGCAGACAGCGGGGACGTTCGTTTGCAACCAAGTGTTCTACCGTTTGCAGCACTCACTCGCAGGAACGGGTGTACGCAGTGGTTTCATTCACGTGCCGTACCTGCCGGAGCAGGTGGTTGTCTCGGGGCAGCCTTCAATGGCGTTGACCACGCTGGTCAAAGGGTTGCAGGTGGCTGTGCTGACGGCGTGGCAAACATCCGTGGATGTAACGGAAGCGGGCGGGCAGGTCAGCTGATCTGTCGGGTTGACTTCAGGTGGCAAGCAGTCGGGTAAGCCCGAAGGTGATCGCACAGGCCAGGCCTGTCATGGCGAACGCCGTTGCGACATACCATTTGATGAGATTCAGTTCAGTGGTTGCGAGGTCCGCCTTGGTAGCGAAATGCTTTTCCATGGAGTCTGCCCTGTTTGAAACGGTGAATAGCTTCTCTTTCATTTCAGCCAGCCTCTTTTCCAGTGAGCTCAATCGTTTTTCCACACCGGGACCTCCGTCATTTCCTCCGCCCGCTCTGCCTTGAGTCGGGGTATTCAGCGTATTCGTCGAGCCAAATCGATACTGTTTTTTCTGCAAAGCCTGACACCTGTTTTAAATCGTGTGAGAGAGCGCTTGGGAGAAAAGAATAGTGGGAGTCAGAGCAGAGGGTGACCGACAAATTTTTGCAAAATACCACCGAAGTTCTGGCCCGCGGCGCTCAGTGACCCCGTTGCGGAAAGAACAACTCAAAACACGTCACGCCGTCCTGGCTGCTGACGCTGTACCGGCCGTTATGCAACTGCATGATGGTGGCCACGATCGACAACCCTAGCCCATTGGACTGTGCCGACCGCTCCCGTGACTCATCCACCCGGTAGAACCGCTCGAACAGTCGCGGCAAATGTTCGGCAGCAATGGTGTCGCCCTGGTTGCTGACCCTCAGGTGGATGCCTTCTGCATTGGGAAGCGCCTGGATCAACAGATCGGAATCAGGAGCGCCATACTTGATGGCATTGGCGCACAGGTTGGCCAATGCGCGGCGCAGCAGCATCGGCTCGGCCCAGATCACGCCCGCGCCCTCGGCGATGATGTGCATATTTGCATCACTCGCCAATCCTTCGAAGTAATCAGCCATGCGTTCCACTTCGTCTGCTGCACTTAATTCCTGGCGCTGGCGCAATGCACTTGCCGGGTCGGTGCGGGCGAGGAATAACATGTTATCGAGCATGCGGGCCAGGCGTTCAAGCTCTTCTACATTAGACGCGAGCAACTGCTGGTAGCTTTCGACGTTGCGGCTCTGTTGCAAGGCGACCTGGGTTTCCCCCAGCAAGTTGTTGATCGGTGTACGTAGTTCGTGGGCCATGTCGGTGGATACCTGGCCCAGTTGCGTAAAGCCCTTGGCCAGGCGTTCAAGCATGGTATTGAACGAGTCGATCATCGGCAGCAACTCCTTGGGCGTGCCACGACTGTCGAGGCGTTCAGCCAGGTTGCCGACACCGATGCCCCGGGCATGCCGCGCCAGGCGTCGCAAGGGCAGCAGGCCACGGTGTACCAGCAGGTAGCCCACCAGGGCGAGGAAGATTGCCGCGATGCTGGCCAGGATATACACACTCAATCGGTAGCTGGCGAGCACGGCGGTGCGTTCAGTCATCAGGCGGCCGGTGGTGACTTGCAGGCTGCCCAGGTCGCCAGAGTCGATGGAGGCCGCAACGATGGCGAACGGTACGCCATTCACGCCGGGAAAATGGTGTACGTCAGTCAACGCCAGGGTATGGTTTTTCGGCACGGGGGGGACGGATGGCACCTCGATGTTGCCGGGGTTGACGACCAGCAGGGGGGGCTGGCCAGGCGCTGTGATGCTCAGCACCGACTCGCGATTGCCCAGCATGTTCTGGAACAGCTCCGGCTTGGTCTTGATCAGGTCCAGGGTGTTGCTGTCGTTGAGCAGGTTGCGCAACTGGTCGATACGGTAGATCAATGCGGCGTCGTCGCGCATGATCAGCTCACGCTCCAGCTCACGGTACAGCGCCACGCCCAGGGTGGCCAGCAGCACAAAGGCCAGCAAGGCGAAGATCAACGCCAGGCGCAAGGTCAAGGAGTAATGTCGATTTGGGCTCATGGCTGGGTATCGAAACGGTAGCCGATGCCCCGCACACTGTGGATCAGCTTGAGCTGGAACGGGTCATCGATTTTCAGGCGCAGGCGCCGCACGGCTACGTCCACCACATTGGTGTCGCTGTCGAAATTCATGTCCCAGACCCGCGAGGCAATCAACGAGCGGGACAACGGCTGGTCCTGATGCGTGGCAAACAGGTGCAGCAGGGCGAACTCTTTATTGGTCAGGGTGATGCGCGTACCGGCACGGGTGACACGGCGCTTGAGCACGTCGATGTGCAGGTCGGCGATGTTCAGGTGTTCTTCTTCGCGGCTCGGGCCGCGTCGGGTCAAGGTGCGCAGGCGCGCGACCAGTTCGGCAAAGGAGAAAGGTTTGATCAGGTAGTCATCAGCCCCCAGTTCCAAGCCCTTGATGCGATCGGCAATGTCATCGCGGGCGGTGAGGAACAGCACCGGCGTGTCGGCCTCCTTGCGCAAGCGCCGCAGCACTTCCCAGCCGTCCATTTTCGGCATCATCACGTCGAGTACGATCACATCGAATGGCGTTTCCAAGGCCTGGTGCAAGCCATCTACCCCGTCACGGGCGAGGCTTACGGAGTAGCCCAGCTCCTGCAGGCCGTTGAGCAGGTAATTGCCGGCCTTGGGCTCGTCTTCAACGACAAGGATGTTCATGGGAAGTGCCCTGGTTCAGTGCGTGGCGCAAGTGTAGCCCGATCAATTGTCATTGGCGCAGCCGATGCCTTGGACCTGATAGTCCAGCACATGTTCGCGGTCCTGGTGGTCCAGGTATTTGAGTTGTGCCGGGACGATTCCACATTGGCCGTAAGTGTCGGTACTCGACAGAACTTTGGCGACGTCCAGGTGTACGAAGAAGCCGGTTTTGTCGTGGATCACGTCCGTGGCAGCTGGAGTGTCGGCCGCGAATACCGAACCGGTGGCCAGTAAAGCGGCAAAACCAAGGGCAAACAGTTTCATGGAGGTATCTCTCGTTAAGGGCGGGTTGCCCGGTCGTTGGCAGTGAGTTCACAGTAACCAGGCGACACAAACAGCCAACCAACAGGATCATGACAAGTTCGTAATAAGAGGAAGGCGTCCTGGCTCAGGGTGAGGTAGCCGTCGTGCTTTTCCACTCCATTGCGCACGGGCAGCCACATACACCAATGCGCTGACCTTCGGGTTTACTCCCGAGTCGCTGACCACGCTGCCGGCGTAGGAATGGCCGACCAGTACGGTAGGGGCGGCTTGGAGTCGGGTGATCACTTCGGACCAGCTGGAGCCGTCAGCCCAGGAACCATGAAATCGCTGGAGTGCTTGTCCGCCGCGTTTACAACTGCAGAGCTGACCCGTAGATTGCAACGGGCTCATCATTTGTCACCGTCCAAGAGGAAGCCCAGCAGTGTCCATCCGCGTCTTTACCCGGCCTTACCGCGCCTTCCTGTTCGATATGGACGGGACCCTGCTCAACTCCATTGCTGCCGCCGAGCGGGTCTGGAGTATGTGGGCTGAACGTCACGGCTTGGACGTGAAGGCCTTCCTGACTACCATTCATGGCGCTCGGGCCATCGATACCATTACCCGCCAGGCGTTGCCTGGGGTTGATCCTGAGGTGGAGGCGCAATGGATTACCGAGGCGGAGTTGAATGATGTCGAAGGCGTCGTGGCGATTCCCGGTGCCGTTGAGTTTTTGAACCGCCTGCCTGGCGACCAATGGGCGCTGGTGACGTCTGCCCCCCGGGAGTTGGCGTTGCGTCGGCTACAAGCGGCCGGCATCACTCCGCCTGCGGTGCTGGTGACGGCTGAAGATGTGGCCAGTGGTAAGCCTGACCCTGCCTGTTATGTGCTGGGCGCACAGCGCCTGGGGGCGGCGGTACAGGACTGCCTGGTGTTCGAAGATGCGACGGTAGGTATTCGGGCAGGCGAGGCCGCTGGCGCGGATGTGATGGTCGTGACCTCGACTCACCTGACGACCATGCACACTGCGCATGCCACCACCGATGGGTATGAACACTTGCACGTCGAGCACGACGGTGGCGGTTTGCTGCGCTTGCGGCGCCTGGCAGGTTGATGCGAAAAAGCCGAGCCCGGTTTGGCGGTCTCGGTCCTATTCGCAGGATGTATGACCAGGCGGCACCTGTTGCAGTCGGCTGCTTCTCATGCCCTGGCGTGACAGCACCATTTCCCTGAGGATTTCATTGGCCAGACGGGCAATCGCTTCAGTCCCGCGATAATGCGCGCGCACAATGCCGGTAATCGCGAAGTGGTCGGTTTCCGGGCCGCTGAGGATGGCGGACAGGGTGCCGTCGGCATGCAACGTGCAATTGACCGTATAGCTGGGCAGGCGGCTCGCCAGGGCAGATTCGATTTGGGATTTGCTGAGGGTGTCCATCTGCGTAAGCACCTTTCACTGATCGTGCAAGCCCAAGCATAGATCCTGTTGGAAGACTGTAAACACCGGTGATCTATTAGCGAAACTGCGACCTATCAACCCGCGTTTTTTGGGTGGGCGCGGTGGGTGGCTCGCTGGCACAACTTGCGCTGGATGGCCTTCTGGATCGGTTTGAGACAGAACATGAACAGGTAGCCGCACAAAAACAAAGCCAGATCCAGCCATGAAGGGGCGTCGGTGGCGTCTGTCCTTTCAATTTCGAACCTCAAACCATATTCCAGGCCGGCAAAGGCCAACCCGATCAGCACGGCGATCGCCCAGGAATAGGTGATAAAGCGTTGTGTTGAGGTGCGCCTCATCGGCGTGCTCCTGAGTGTGCTCAGATGTCGGCAGAGTGAGTCAGGAGTTTCGGCTGCGAATCGCGCGACAAGTTCCAGGGATGAAGACAGTTTCATCTGCCAATGCAGATGCAAGGGCAGTGCGCGGGACAAGAATAAGGCGCGAGCAGGTCTAGGCAGTTTTCGCCAGCCGTTACAGAGCGAAAAGGCTGGCTACTGGAGTGCTTCAAGGAGTCTGGTTTTTGTCCGGAGCTGTCAGGCCAGCCTGGATGCGCTGGTAGATCTCCTCGCGATGCACGGCAACGTCCTTGGGTGCGTTGATGCCGATTCGTACTTGCTGGCCGCTGACGCCCAGGATGGTGATCGTAATGTCATCACCGATGTTTATGCTTTCACCAACTTTGCGGGTGAGTATCAGCATGGACTTCTCCTTGATTACTTTTAAGGACACATGTTTCAGACAGGGCAGGTGTCGGATGTGTGTAGCTTACTGCTAAGCGCTTCCCTGTGACTGCCTCTTTTTAGGACGCATAGAGGCAACATTAATTCCCATGGCGGCATCATACAGGTCTGCGATACATCATTCGCATTGTTTAAGCCAACGTTTATGACGGCCAGAATAGACAGTGAATGATAAAGTTGCCTCTTTATCCTTTAAGGAGCAGGGCAGTGCGTAAAGTAGCGATGGCAATTGTGGTGTTGGCATTGGCCGGTTGCGGTGAAGGCAAACCTGTCGAAGCGCCCAAGGCCAAGCCTGCCGTGACTGAAAACCAGCCACAGACCGGCGCGATTGCTGCCCAGGAATGGGACGTTTGGGTAGGCCCGCCTGACCACAAGCTACAGGCGATCACCGACCTGACCGCGTGGTTGCTGGAGCATGGTTTCAATTTTTATATCGTGAAGGAAAACGGCAAGGACGAAGTGTACTTGGGGCCATTCGCAACCAAGGCCGATGCGGAAGCCAAGCAGGCCCTGCTCACGGAAAAGCTGGCCCGCGCCAAGAAAAACGACACCGAATCGCAGGTTGTCGAGCACAAGACTGCGCAGTAACCGGCAGGTAGGGCGGGAGCACGCCGAGTGCTCCCGCCCGCGTTCAACCGCAGGCCTTGAGGTTCACCGGGCCGACAAACTCATTTCCACGCCCCATCACACAGGCCACGGTCTGGTTGCGCTGACGCTCCCAATGCTGCACAGGGTAGGTCTTGTCCCAGGCTTCATAAAGTTGCCGGTCCTGTTTCGACAGGCGCAAGCCGTATTGTTTGCTCATATAGAAATACGTCCGGGCAATCATTCCGCGTATGGACGGGCGCGGCATCACCTTCTTGGCCTTGAAGTCGACCTGGGTCAAGCATGAGCCGTACTGCCCGCTTTGCACCGGCAGCCAGCCAAAACTGAAGTTGTTACGATCGCCGTTGACCTCACCGATACTCGGCACCAGGTTGTGCAGGTCCGCCTCGGCACGCTTGAACACCTCATCATGGCGTGTGCAGTTCTTGCGTCCGCCATTCTGCCAGCACTGGCGCTGGTGCCCGATCTGCCAGGCCGGAACAATGTGTTCCCATTCGATGCGTGCAGCGCGGCTGGCGTTTTTACGAGGGATATAACCGCAGGCTTTCAAGTCCACGCGGTTACCGGTGTATTTGCAGCCGCAGTAGAACTCAGTGGATTGTGGGGCGTAGAGTTTCCAGGCGATTTTTTTGGCTTCGCTGAACGTTCGGGGCGCTTGGGCATGGGCGGTGACGGCAAAAAACAAGCAAAGCACAGCAATAAAACGGACACTCATTGAATCAGTCTTCCTTCGGCACAACCCAGAAAATCTGCACGCCACCGTCGTCCCGATAGGCGAGGGTAACGTTGTCGTTTTCTGCGATCTCTTCAAGCAAACGCGCCCACTCGTCCTCCGGCTCATCCGGCAAACGGAAGATCAAGGCCGCCTTGTTTTTTTGGGCATTGGTCGAATTGATGACTTTTTGCACGCGAACGGCCAGGCGTTGATAGGCATCGGGCAGGGTTGGTGCTGCGGAAGAGGGCGTTGCCACGGAATATTCCTTAGTTAGCTGTACGTGCATACAGTATTTAACTGTAGGCAGTTTCGCAACTGCTTAAAGTTAAACAAGGCCGTCTGACAGTGATTTGGGATTTTTGTGTAGCGGCGGGGCGGGGGGCGAAGAGTTGTAGGGGCGGGCGTGCTCGCGAAAGACTTGAAGGCAATAGGTTAAGCCAGACGGACCGCGTCATCGTTAACCACTTTCGCGAGCAAGCTCGTCCCTACAGGGTATGGCTAGTAATCAGTATTCCCAGAACATCCGTTGCAGTTCCTTGCTGTCCTGGGTCTTGGTCAGTGCAACCATTGCCAGGATCCGCGCTTTCTGCGGGTTCAGGTCGTGGGCTGCGACCCAGTCATACTTGTCGTCAGGCTGTTCGGCATTGCGTAGTACGAAACCGCCGGCATTCACGTGGGACGAGCGAATGATTTGCACACCTTGCTTGCGCAGCTCCTGCAGGGCAGGAACAACCTTGGACGACACTGAGCCGTTGCCGGTACCGGCATAGATGATGGCTTTGGCGCCGGCCTGGGCCAGGGCCTTGGCGGCAGTGTCGCCTACGTTGCCGTAGCCGTAGGCGATTTCGACGTCGGGCAGGCTCTTGATGGTCTTGATATCGAATTCCGAATCCATGGTGTGACGCTTGGCCGGCAGGCGGAACCAGTAGGATTTACCCTCGACCACCATGCCCAGCGGACCCCATGGGCTCTTGAAGGCTTCGGTCTTGATGTTGACCATCTTGCTGACGTCGCGACCCGACTGGATCTCGTCATTCATGGTTACCAGCACGCCTTTGCCGCGGGCATCTTTGCTACCGGCAACGGCGACAGCGTTGTACAGGTTGAGCATGCCATCGGCTGACATGGCGGTGCCTGGACGCATGGAGCCGACGACCACGATAGGCTTGTCGGTTTTTTCCACCAGGTTCAGGAAGTAGGCGGTTTCCTCGAGGGTGTCGGTCCCGTGGGTGATCACGATGCCATCCACGTCCTTGCTGTCGGCCAGTTCGGCGACGCGGCGGCCCAGTTGCAGCAGGTTTTCGTTGTTGATGCTTTCCGATGCGATTTGCATCACTTGTTCGCCACGCACATTGGCAAGCTGGCTCAGTTCAGGAACACCGGCAATCAACTGCTCGATGCCGACCTTGGCTGCCTGGTAAGTAGCGCTGTTGGCCGTGCTGGCACCAGCGCCAGCAATGGTGCCACCGGTAGCGAGGATCACTACGTTGGAGAGTTTGGCCTTGGTTTCAACTTCCTTTGCCTGGGCGGCAACGGGGAACAGCAGCAGGAGGGCTAATGCGCCCGGAACAATGTTCTTCAGTGCAGATTTCATTATTTTTCTCTCTGGTTTTTGATGAGTGCGGTAGCAAGTTCATCTAGAACACCCGGGCGGTTCTGAACGCCGCGAGGTGTTAGGGAAGAGCAGGATCTGTACCAGTCTGATTGTGGCCTTGTATATAAATTAAGTTGTTGATTTAAAAAGATTTATTTTCACTGTTTCGGGCCGGTTGGCTGGCCCGTTGTCCGGCTTTCCGAACATCAGAGTGGGTTCGCGTTCGGTTGTCCGAAAGCAGTGACGAACTCTCCGGACACTCTGCGCGACGGAGGCGTCATGGCCTGTCGTTTTAGAGAACGACTGGGCGCAGATGATGTTTACTGATCGGTGCGATCGAGCGGCAAGGCAGGGGCTAGAGGCCCTGGATGAAAGGTTGTTTTCCAGCGTTGACAAATCTCGACAAGGTTCTCATAGTTTGAATAACGCAAACGTTTGCGAGATGTTTCACGGGGTGCTCCCTGAGTCTCGTGAAAGCTCGTTTCAGCCACCCGGGTGGGAGGGCTGCCGAAGCGCTTTTCGGTGCAAGCGTTGCTCACAATAATCATAAGATCGGAGTGAACCCATGAAGCTGCCATTTGCTGGACGTCTTCTTGCTGTCGCTGTGCTTGCTGCCGCATCCGTCGCTTTACCGCTCTCCTCTGCATTCGCTGACGATACTGCCGCCAAACCCAAGGTCGGCCTGGTGATGAAGTCCCTTGCCAACGAGTTTTTCGTGACGATGCAGGAGGGGGCGAAAGATTACCAAAAGGCGCACTCCGCTGATTTCGACATGATCACCAACGGTATCAAGAACGAAACCGATACCAGCGCGCAGATCGATATCGTCAATCAAATGATCCTTGCCAAGGTCAACGCTATCGTCATCGCCCCAGCCGATTCCAAGGCGCTGGTCACCGTGCTGAAGAAAGCCTCCGACGCCGGTATCAAAGTCGTCAACATCGACAATCGATTGGACCCGGACGTACTGAAAAGCAAAAACCTCAATATCCCATTCGTAGGCCCCGACAACCGCAAAGGCTCCAAGCTGGTGGGCGACTACCTGGCCAAGAAACTGGCCTCGGGTGACAAGGTCGGCATCATTGAAGGTGTGCCGACCACTACCAATGCCCAGCAGCGCACCGCAGGCTTCAAGGATGCGATGGATGCTGCCGGTATGAAAATCGTCTCCACCCAATCCGGTAACTGGGAAATCGACCAGGGCCAGAAAGTGGCGTCTGCGATGCTGAGCGAATACCCGGACATCAAGGCTCTGCTGGCGGGTAATGACAATATGGCCTTGGGCGCAGTGTCTGCGGTGCGTGCAGCAGGCAAGGCGGGGAAAGTGATGGTGGTCGGCTACGACAACATCGAGGCCATCAAGCCGATGCTGCAGGACGGCCGAGTCTTGGCGACTGCTGACCAGGCTGCCGCCCAGCAAGCCGTGTTCGGTATCCAGAATGCCCTGAAGCTGGTCAAGGGTGAAAAAGTCGACGCCAAAGACGGTGTGATCGAAACTCCGGTCGAACTCGTTACCAAGCAGTAATCCTGGCAGCACCAACAGCGTCCGCTCGTCCTGAGCGGGCGCCTGGAGATTTTCCTATGTCATCTTCCGCCCCGAACGCTGTCCTCTCGGTCAGCGGTATCGGCAAGACCTATGCCCAACCGGTTCTGTCCGACATCACCCTGACGCTCAATCGCGGGGAAGTGCTGGCGTTGACCGGTGAAAATGGCGCAGGCAAAAGTACCTTGTCGAAGATCATCGGCGGTTTGGTCACACCGACCACCGGGCATATGCAGTTCAATGGCGAGGACTTCCGTCCAGGCAGTCGCACCCAGGCCGAAGGGTTGGGCGTACGTATGGTTATGCAGGAACTCAACCTGCTGCCAACGCTGACCGTGGCCGAAAACCTGTTCCTGGACAACCTGCCCAGCCACTGTGGCTGGATCAGCCGCAAGCAACTGCGTAAAGCCGCGATCGACGCCATGGCTCAGGTCGGCCTGGATGCAATCGACCCTGACACCTTGGTTGGCAGCCTGGGCATCGGCCATCAACAAATGGTCGAAATCGCGCGCAACCTGATCGGCGACTGCCATGTGCTGATCCTCGACGAACCTACGGCCATGCTGACCGCCCGTGAAGTCGAGATGCTGTTTGAACAAATCACTCGCCTGCAGGCCCGGGGCGTGGCGATCATTTATATTTCGCACCGGCTCGAAGAGTTGGCCCGTGTAGCCCAGCGCATTGCGGTACTGCGCGACGGCAAGTTGGTCTGTGTCGAGCCGATGGCCAATTACAACAGTGAGCAACTGGTCACCTTGATGGTCGGTCGCGAGCTCGGCGAGCACATCGATCTGGGCCCGCGGACAATCGGCGGTCCCGCCTTGACGGTGAAAAACCTGACGCGTTCGGACAAGGTTCGTGATGTGTCCTTTGAAGTGCGTGCTGGCGAGATCTATGGCATCTCCGGCCTGATCGGCGCTGGTCGTACCGAGTTGCTACGCCTCATTTTCGGTGCCGACCTCGCTGACAGCGGCACCGTGGCGCTGGGCTCCCCAGCCCAGGTTGTCAGCATTCGTTCACCTGTGGACGCGGTAGGCCACGGCATTGCCCTGATCACCGAAGACCGCAAGGGCGAAGGCCTGCTGCTGACCCAGTCCATCAGCGCCAATATTGCCTTGGGCAACATGCCGGAAATTTCTGGCGGCGGTGTAGTGAATCGCCGCGATGAAACCGCCTTGGCCAAGCGCCAGATCGATGCCATGCGCATCCGCAGTTCCAGCCCGGCGCAGTTGGTGTCCGAGCTCTCCGGCGGCAACCAGCAAAAGGTGGTAATAGGCCGCTGGCTGGAGCGCGACTGCTCGGTGATGCTGTTCGATGAGCCGACCCGCGGTATCGATGTGGGGGCCAAGTTCGATATTTATGCCTTGCTCGGCGAGTTGACTCGCCAGGGTAAAGCGCTGGTGGTGGTGTCCAGTGACCTGCGTGAGCTGATGCTGATCTGCGACCGCATCGGCGTGCTGTCCGCCGGGCGCCTGATCGAGACCTTCGAACGTGACAGCTGGACCCAGGACGAATTGCTCGCCGCCGCGTTTGCCGGCTATCAGAAACGTGATGCGCTGCTCAATGACGCCGCGCTTAGGGATACCCCATGAAAACAACAATTTCCCCCGGTAAAGCAGGTGGCAACTTCTACGGCCTGGGCACCTACCTGGGGCTGGCAGGTGCGTTGCTGGCGATGATTGCGCTTTTTTCGGTGCTCAGTGATCACTTCCTGTCCTACGACACCTTCAGCACCCTGGCCAACCAGATTCCAGACCTGATGGTGCTGGCAGTGGGCATGACCTTCATCCTGATTATCGGCGGTATTGACCTGTCAGTGGGCTCGGTGCTGGCACTGGCGGCATCGGCCGTCAGCGTGGCGATTCTTGGCTGGGGTTGGAGCGTGTTGCCGGCAGCCTTGCTCGGCATGGGCTGCGCCGCATTGGCTGGCACGATTACGGGTTCGATCACGGTGGCCTGGCGCATTCCGTCGTTCATCGTGTCCCTTGGCGTGCTGGAAATGGCACGCGGTGTGGCGTACCAGATGACCGGCTCGCGCACCGCCTATATCGGTGATTCCTTCGCCTGGTTGTCCAACCCGATTGCCTTCGGCATTTCGCCGTCATTTATCATCGCCTTGCTGGTGATCATCGTTGCCCAACTGGTGTTGACCCGTACCGTGTTTGGTCGTTACCTGATCGGCATCGGCACGAACGAGGAAGCCGTGCGCCTGGCTGGGATCAATCCCAAGCCCTACAAGATCCTGGTGTTCAGCCTCATGGGCCTGCTGGCTGGCGTGGCGGCGTTGTTCCAGATATCACGCTTGGAAGCGGCAGACCCGAACGCCGGTTCCGGCCTGGAACTGCAAGTGATCGCTGCGGTGGTGATCGGCGGCACCAGCTTGATGGGTGGGCGCGGCTCGGTCATCAGTACGTTCTTTGGTGTGTTGATTATTTCGGTGCTGGCCGCTGGCTTGGCGCAGATCGGTGCCACGGAGCCCACCAAGCGCATCATCACCGGTGCTGTGATCGTGATTGCCGTGGTCCTCGATACCTACCGCAGCCAACGCGCCAGTCGGCGAGGCTGAGCCATGGCAACGATCAAGGATGTGGCAGCGCTTGCCGGTATTTCCTACACCACCGTGTCTCATGTGGTGAACAAGACGCGTCCGGTCAGCGAGCCGGTGCGCATCAAGGTGGAAGCCGCGATCAAGCAGTTGGACTACGTGCCCAGCGCCGTCGCGCGCTCGCTCAAGGCCAAGACCACGGCGACTATTGGCCTGCTGGTACCCAACAGCCTCAACCCGTATTTTGCCGAGCTGGCCCGAGGCATCGAGGATTACTGCGAACGCAATGGCTATTGCGTGATCCTGTGTAATTCCGACGACAATGCTGAAAAGCAACGCAGCTACCTGCGGGTGTTGCTGGAAAAACGTGTCGATGGCTTGATCGTGACCTCCGTGGGCGGTGACGACAGCGGCCTCGCCGCGGGCTTGAGCGCGGTGCGCACGCCCATGGTCATCGTCGACCGGGCATTGGACGGCATTGACGTTGACCTGGTGCGTATCGACCACGAGGAGGGCGCTTACCTGGCCACCCGGCACTTGCTTGAACTGGGTCACCGGGACATCGCCTGTATTGGCGGCCCAGTCCATACCCGCGTGGCGCAGATGCGCCTGGCGGGATATCACCGTGCGCTGCGCGAGGCGGGTGTGGAGGTGGCGGCTGATCGCACCCGGGAAAGCGACTTCACCAGTACCGGTGGTTATGCTGCGGCTGTGCAGTTATTGGCAGAAAACCCGCCCAGCGCAATCTTCGCCAGCAACGACATGATCGGCTTTGGTGTGCTGCGCGCGGCGGCTGAACGTAATCTCCGCGTGCCCGGCGAGCTGTCGGTGATTGGTTTCGACGATATTCAAATGGGCCGTTACGTCTACCCGGCGCTGACCACGGTCGGGCAATCGATCGTGCAACTGGGCGAGACGGCTGCCGAACTTTTACTGCGACGGATTGCGACACCCCAACTGCCGATCGATCAACGCATCGTGACGCCGAGCATCGTGTTGCGTGAGTCGACGGCGCCAATTGCCGGTGTGTTCGCCCAATACCGCTGAACCGAATTGATGAGTATTGATGTATGCCAGCAAAAGTAGTGGTAGTAGGCAGCTTGAACATGGACCTGGTGACCCGTGCCAGTCGCTTGCCCCGTGCCGGTGAAACCTTGATCGGCCAATCGTTTTCCACCGTTCCCGGCGGCAAGGGCGCCAACCAGGCCGTGGCTTCGGCGCGGCTGGGGGCCGAGGTTGCGATGATCGGTTGTGTCGGCACTGATGCCTACGGCAGCCAGCTGCGCGATGCGCTGCGGGTGGAAGGCATCGATTACGGGGCTGTGAGCACCGTTGCCGGCTCCAGCGGCGTGGCGCTGATTGTCGTAGATGACAGCAGCCAGAACGCCATTGTGATCGTCGCGGGCAGTAACGGTGAACTCACGCCGGCTTCATTGCAGGCGTCTGACGCGGTGCTGCAGGCCGCCGATGTGATCGTCTGCCAGCTTGAAGTGCCAATGGAGACTGTGGGGCATGCGCTCAAGCGCGGTCGTGAGCTGGGTAAGACGGTTATTCTTAACCCGGCGCCGGTCAGCGGTCCTTTGCCGACCGAGTGGTATGCCTCGATCGACTACCTGATTCCCAATGAAAGCGAGGCGACCGCGCTGAGCGGTGTGACGGTCGACTCCCTCGACAGCGCCAGGCTGGCTGCGACCGAATTGATCAAGGCGGGCGCGGGTAAAGTCATCATTACCCTTGGTGCCCAGGGCGTATTGTTCGCCGATGGTCATGGCTTTGAACACCTGGTGGCGCCCAAGGTCAAGGCGGTGGATACCACGGCGGCCGGTGATACTTTTGTGGGTGGCTTTGCCGCGGCATTGGCCAGCGGCAAGAGCGAAGCCGAGGCCATTCGATTCGGCCAAGTGGCGGCGGCGCTGTCGGTGACCCGTGACGGCGCCCAGCCTTCCATCCCTACGCTGCACGACGTACAAGGTTTTGTGCCCTCATGAAAAAGACACCCCTGCTCAATATTGCTCTGTCGCGCGTGATCGCCTCCCTGGGGCACGGCGATATTCTGGTCATCGGCGATGCTGGTCTGCCAGTACCGCCGGGTGTCGAGTTGATCGACCTGGCGCTGACCCAGGGCATTCCCGATTTCATCAGTACCTTGCGCATCGTGCTCAGTGAAATGCAGGTGGAAAGCCATGTGCTGGCCGAAGAAATCCTGCTTAAGCAGCCACCGGCGCTGACTGAGCTGAACAGTCTGAACGCACAGGCCCATCTCGGCGAGCGTCGTCTGGTCAGCCATGAAGCGTTCAAGCAGCTCAGCCGTAACGCGCGCGCCATTGTTCGCACCGGTGAGTGCCAGCCTTATTGCAATATCGCGCTGGTGTCCGGCGTCACGTTCTAGCGTTTCCCAACGACAAGGAGTGTTCCATGCAACGTAGTCTTCCCACCCTGAGAAATCTGTTCCGGAGTGTCCTGCTTTTGTCCGCACTCACTGCAGCAAGCGCCCAAGCGGCGGAAAAAATCGACCTGATCATCGACACCGACCCGGGCGCTGACGACGTGGTGGCCTTGTTGTTTGCCATGGCTTCCCCGGAGGAGTTGAATATTCGCGCGCTGACCACCGTCGCAGGTAACGTGCGCCTGGACAAGACATCGCGCAATGCGCGCCTGGCCCGCGAGTGGGCAGGGCGTGAGGACATCCCGGTGTACGCCGGTGCGCCAAAACCGCTGCTGCGTACGCCTATCTATGCCGAGAATATCCATGGCAAGGAAGGCATTTCCGGTGTGACGGTGCATGAGCCGAAAAAAGGCCTGGCCGAAGGCAATGCTGTCGACTATCTGATCAAGACCCTCAGTACCGCCAAGCCCCACAGCATCACCATCGCCATGCTCGGCCCACAGACCAACCTGGCGCTGGCATTGACCCAGGCTCCTGAAATTACCCAAGGCATCAAGGAAGTGGTGGTAATGGGCGGCGCGCACTTCAATGGCGGCAATATCACGCCGGTGGCTGAGTTCAACCTGTTCGCCGACCCGATAGCGGCCGAGATCGTGCTCAAGAGTGGCGTCAAGCTGACCTACCTGCCGCTGGACGTGACCCACAAGGTGCTGACCAGCGAGGCGCGCCTGAAAAAGATCGCGGACATCAAGAACAACGCGAGCAAGGTCGTCGGCGATATTCTCAATGAATACGTCAAGGGTGACATGGAGCACTACGGCATCCCAGGTGGCCCAGTGCACGACGCTACCGTGATTGCCTACCTGCTCAAGCCCTCTCTGTTCAGTGGGCGTCAGGCCAATATGGTGGTGGACAGTCGCGAAGGACCGACCTTCGGCCAGACCATCGTCGACTGGTATGACGGCCTGAAGCAGGAAAAGAATGTGTTCTGGGTTGAGAACGGCGATGCCCAGGGCTTCTTCGATCTGTTGACCGAGCGCTTGGCACGCCTGAAGTAATGCAGTTGCCGGTTGGCGCTCGCCGGCCGGTTCTTAATCGCGCTCGGGGTCGTGTGCACCCCGGTAATCGGTCGGGTATTTCTCGAATATCTGGCCGATGAATGCCTGTGCGGCTTGGGTGCCGAGTTCCTTGACCAGCAGGTCGATGCCAATGATCGCCAATTCTTCCGGGCTTCCGGGGCTGTAGGAGCTCTGTCCTTGGTGCCATTTGGCTTTGATATCGGCTTGAAGGGTTACGGTACTCATGGGCGGCTCACGATCTGAAAAGTGCTGGGCAGTGCGCTGAAACTCGGTTCTTGCGGGCGCAGTTAACCATTTTGCGCAGGGTTTGGCACTGCTACTTAGGCATGAGGGGGTGGCTGTGCGACACTGGTCGCCTGTCTAACTGCCGGGGACACCAGGTGCAGATCGATTTGAATAACCCCGAAAGCCTGACGCTGGTGGCCGTGCGCCAATTGATCGCCAGTGCCAGCGACGATGAACATACCCAGTTGCGCGTGACCAAGAGCGGTATCGCCTATATCTCATCGGGCAAAGCGGTGGGTGGCGTTGATATTGATGGGTTGCTGTTTCGTCTGGAAACGTGGGCCAAGGGCTCTGGGTATGTAGGCAATGTGGCGGCCAGCGACGAAGTCTGGGTCATGCAGATTTTCAATGCGCTGAAGGAGAACTGGCCGACGCCACGGTTTGACTACATTGATATCTACTGAGTACGTTCATATGTGGTCACGATTGGCCGGGCGAATGCCCGCGCTGAGTCAGGCAGACTTGCCCGCAGGCGATTTACGTCTTGAAACCAATCCGTCTGACGGCTGTCGCACGATCTCTGTTCATTTTTTATCATTAGGAGGCTTCATGCCTTGGAAGCTCGCATCATTCGGTACTTTGTTGGCAGCACTCGCGTTGGCGGGTTGCAGCACCCCAGGTGCCTCTGAGCCAGCCAAAGACGCCGCCACGGCCGACACCGGCCATAGCCGCTGTGAGTCGAAGGCCGCCGAGTTCGCGATTGGCCAGAAAGCCTCGCCCCAACTGCTGGAGCAGGCGCGCGCCCGTGCCGGTGCGCAGAATGCACGGATCCTCAAGCCCAACGATATGATCACCCTGGAATACCGCTCCGACCGCCTGAACCTGAACACCGACGACAACCTGGTGATCACGCGGGTCAATTGCGGCTGACAGCCTCCGGGTTTTTGCGCCACCCATAAAAAACCCCGTCACATGGACGGGGTTTTTTTAGCTCAGCGGAGAATTACTCGCCGCGAACCTGTGCAGCTTGCATACCCTTTTGGCCTTTCTCAGCCACGAAGGAAACGGTTTGGCCTTCTTTCAGGCTTTTGAAACCGTCGCTTTCGATAGCTTTGAAGTGTACGAACAGGTCGTCACCGCCACCTTGAGGAGTGATGAAGCCGAAGCCTTTTTCATCGTTGAACCATTTAACGGTGCCGGTTTGGCGATTAGACATGGTGTATCTCCAAGAAACATATATTTTCAGTAGTGCTGTGCTGCTCAGGCCAACTGGGCACACCGGGCTATCATAGTCGAAATGTTCGACTTGGGAGCCCCCCCAAGGCATTGTTTGCGAGTCAATAGCGTTGCGTTTACTACCTGAATCGGCTGAAAGCCCCGATCTACGGGGCTTTTGTGCGAAATATAAGCTGGTAAAAAAAGCCGTAAAAGCTGCGTAATTTGTGAGAAATGGCAGTTTTCGAGGTGTTTTTCCAGCAAAACGGCCGTCTGATCAGGGGTGAATATTACTTTTTCTTCACGACCTTGCAGGACGAAATAGCCGCGACCGCCTTGTTTTTAAGGTCCGGGCTGGCGTTCTGGTTGGTCATCAGCTCTTTGATCTCGGCCGTGCTCAATTCGGCGTTGATTTTGTTCGCGCCACATTCGCAATGTTCTTTGGCGGTTTTGACGTCCACATTTTGGCTGGCGGCAGAGGTGCAGTCTTTAACGAAGCTGTCACGGGCACCGGCTGGCCAGTTGGAAGGCGCAGCTGCTTGTGCGCCGAGGGAAAGGAGGCTCAGGGTAGCGGCGAGAGCGAGGGTCGAGGTAAAACGCATCATGGGATGCTCCTTTGGGTCGAGGACGAACAGCGATTCTCAGTGGGTTTGAGGCGTCGCGTACAGCTCAAGTTCACTTTTACCGCTATAAAGGCTGGAATTTGTCTTTACGTCGGATGGCGCCGGCGCGATGACCGTTCATCTGTGCTAGCATCAGCCACCTGGCTATTCCCGGGCGCGCCATTTGCCGCCTTGCCATGTTCCTTTTGTTCACTCCAGTCACTCTGGTTCGATTATCGGTTTGCCGAAAGGCTCCTGCCGCTGTAAGGCAGGCGTTCGTTGCTGAACGGCCTGGTGTTGGATCTTGTACTGGCTCATCCCAACCCACGTGACCTTTGGTAGGGGTCACCACTAGGAGAGGAGGCGCCATGCCAACTATTACTCTTCCCGATGGCAGTCAACGTTCATTCGATCATTCGGTTTCCGTCGCCGAGGTCGCCGCATCCATTGGTGCCGGCCTGGCCAAGGCCACCGTGGCCGGCAAGGTCGACGGCAAGCTGGTCGACGCCAGCGACCTGATTACCTCCGACGCCAGCCTGCAGATCATCACGCCCAAGGATCAAGAGGGGCTGGAGATCATTCGTCACTCTTGCGCGCACCTGATTGGCCACGCGGTCAAGCAGTTGTACCCCACCGCGAAAATGGTGATCGGCCCGGTCATTGACGAAGGTTTCTATTACGACATCGCCTACGAGCGTCCTTTTACGCCGGACGACCTGGCCGCCATCGAACAGCGCATGCACGCGCTGATCGAAAAAGATTACGACGTCATCAAGAAAGTCACCCCGCGCGCCGAAGTGATCGACGTGTTTACTGCGCGTGGCGAAGACTACAAGCTGCGCCTGGTAGAAGACATGCCGGACGAACAGGCCATGGGCCTGTATTACCATGAAGAATACGTCGACATGTGCCGTGGCCCGCACGTACCGAATACGCGTTTCCTCAAGTCGTTCAAGCTGACCAAGCTGTCCGGTGCCTACTGGCGCGGCGATGCCAAGAACGAGCAACTGCAGCGGATCTACGGCACCGCCTGGGCTGACAAGAAGCAGCTGGCGGCCTACATCCAGCGCATCGAAGAAGCCGAGAAACGCGACCACCGCAAGATCGGCAAGCGTCTGAACCTGTTTCACCTCCAGGAAGAAGCCCCGGGCATGGTGTTCTGGCACCCGAACGGCTGGACCCTGTACCAGGTGCTTGAACAGTACATGCGCAAGGTGCAGCGTGAGAACGGCTACCTGGAGATCAAGACTCCTCAGGTTGTTGACCGTAGCCTGTGGGAGAAATCCGGGCACTGGGCCAACTACGCCGACAATATGTTCACCACCCAGTCGGAAAACCGCGACTACGCCATCAAGCCGATGAACTGCCCTTGCCACGTGCAGGTGTTCAACCAGGGCTTGAAGAGCTACCGCGAGTTGCCGATGCGCCTGGCCGAGTTCGGTGCCTGCCACCGTAACGAGCCATCGGGTGCATTGCACGGCATCATGCGCGTACGCGGCTTCACCCAGGACGACGCACACATCTTCTGCACCGAAGAACAGATGCAGGCGGAGTCCGCTGCATTTATCAAGCTGACCATGGACGTTTATCGCGATTTCGGTTTTACCGAAGTCGAAATGAAGCTGTCCACTCGTCCGGAAAAGCGCGTCGGTTCCGACGAGCTATGGGACCGCGCCGAAGCGGCACTCGCCGCTGCGCTAGACAGCGCGGGCCTTGCGTACGATCTTCAACCGGGTGAGGGCGCGTTCTACGGGCCTAAAATCGAGTTCTCGCTGAAAGATTGCCTTGGCCGTGTCTGGCAATGTGGTACCTTGCAGCTCGATTTTAACCTGCCGATCCGTCTGGGAGCCGAATACGTCTCCGAAGACAACAGCCGTAAACACCCGGTCATGTTGCACCGGGCGATCCTTGGCTCGTTCGAACGGTTCGTCGGGATCCTGATCGAGCACTACGAGGGTGCGTTCCCCGCGTGGCTGGCTCCGACCCAGGCAGTGATCATGAATATCACTGATAAACAGGCAGATTTTGCCGCTGAAGTTGAAAAAACTCTCAACGAAAGCGGATTTCGTGCCAAGTCCGACTTGAGAAATGAAAAGATCGGCTTTAAAATCCGCGAGCATACTTTGCTCAAGGTTCCCTATCTTTTGGTTATCGGAGATCGGGAAGTCGAGATGCAGACTGTCGCTGTGCGTACTCGTGAAGGTGCTGACCTGGGCTCGATGCCCGTCGCCCAGTTCGCTGAGTTCCTCGCGCAAGCGGTTTCCCGGCGTGGTCGCCCAGATTCGGAGTAATTATTATTAAGCGTGAAATGAGACAAGATAAACGAGCTGCACCGAAAGCCCCGATCAACGAGAATATCTCGGCACGCGAGGTTCGGTTAATTGGCGCTGACGGCGAGCAGATTGGCATCGTCTCGATTGATGAAGCGCTTCGTATCGCTGAAGAGTCCAAATTGGACCTGGTGGAAATTTCCGCCGACGCAGTCCCGCCTGTTTGCCGGGTGATGGACTACGGCAAGTCGATCTTCGAAAAGAAGAAGCAGATTGCTGCGGCGAAGAAGAACCAGAAGCAGATTCAAGTAAAAGAAATCAAGTTTCGTCCAGGGACGGAGGAAGGGGATTACCAGGTAAAACTGCGCAACCTGGTACGTTTCCTGAGTGATGGGGACAGGGCCAAGGTATCCTTGCGATTCCGCGGCCGTGAGATGGCCCACCAGGAGCTGGGGATGGAACTCCTCAAGCGGGTTGAAGCTGACCTGCTCGAGTACGGTTCGGTCGAACAGCATCCTAAGATGGAAGGACGCCAGCTGATCATGGTCATCGCCCCGAAAAAGAAGAAGTAATCAACAGGGCACGGCAGGCCTTCTGATTATGTTTATCAACTGAATGCGGAGTATCCGAACATGCCAAAGATGAAGACTAAAAGTGGTGCTGCTAAGCGGTTTCTGAAAACTGCTAACGGTATCAAGCACAAGCACGCTTTCAAGAGCCACATCCTGACCAAAATGTCGACCAAGCGTAAGCGTCAACTGCGCGGTAGCAGCTTGCTGCATCCGTCTGACGTGGCAAAAGTCGAGCGCATGCTGCGCCTTCGTTAATTTTTGGATCAAGACTAGAGGAAGTAACTCATGGCTCGTGTAAAGCGTGGCGTCATTGCCCGTAAACGTCACAAAAAAATTCTGAAACTTGCTAAAGGCTACTACGGCGCACGCTCACGCGTATTCCGTGTTGCCAAGCAAGCGGTAATCAAGGCAGGCCAATACGCCTACCGTGACCGTCGTCAGAAAAAACGTCAGTTCCGCGCTCTGTGGATCGCTCGTATCAACGCTGGTGCTCGTGTTAACGGTCTGTCCTACAGCCGTTTCATTGCTGGCCTGAAAAAAGCGTCCATCGAGATCGACCGTAAGGTTCTGGCTGATCTGGCAGTGAACGAAAAAGCGGCGTTTGCTGCGATTGTCGAGAAAGCTAAAGCCACCTTGGCTTAAGTACCCCCGACAGTCACCCTGGGTTACTCTGTAGCCCAAGGTGTTAAACGTCTTAAATAGGGGAAGAGCCTTCAAGCTCTTCCCCTATTTTGTATCTGGAGTCTGTACATGGAAAACCTGGACGCGCTCGTCGCTCAAGCTCTTGAGGCTGTGCAAAGCGCTGAAGATATCAATGCCCTGGAGCAAATCCGGGTTCACTACCTTGGCAAGAAGGGTGAATTGACTCAGGTGATGAAGACCCTGGGAAATTTGCCGGCTGAAGAGCGTCCGCAAGTCGGTGCGCTGATCAACGTTGCCAAGGAGCGTGTCACAGAGGTTCTCAATGCGCGCAAGGCGTCGCTCGAGGAGGCCGATCTTGCGGCCAAGCTCGCCGCCGAGTCCATTGACGTGACCCTGCCTGGCCGTGGCCAGGCTTCGGGCGGTCTGCATCCGATTACCCGGACTCTGGAACGTATCGAGCAGTTCTTCACTCACATCGGCTACGGCATCGCCGAAGGCCCTGAGGTCGAAGACGACTATCACAACTTCGAGGCGCTCAACATCCCCGGCCATCACCCGGCCCGGTCGATGCACGACACCTTCTATTTCAATGCGAACATGCTGTTGCGCACCCATACCTCGCCGGTACAGGTCCGCACCATGGAATCGCAGAAGCCGCCGATCCGCATCGTCTGCCCAGGCCGTGTGTACCGCAGCGACTCCGATATCACCCACTCGCCGATGTTCCACCAGGTCGAAGGCCTGTTGGTTGATCGCGATATCAACTTCGCCGACCTCAAGGGCACCATCGAAGAGTTCCTGCGGGTGTTCTTCGAGAAAGAGTTGGCGGTGCGTTTCCGTCCATCGTTCTTCCCGTTCACCGAGCCGTCCGCTGAAGTCGACATGGAATGTGTGATGTGCAGCGGTAAAGGCTGCCGCGTCTGCAAGCAGACGGGTTGGTTGGAAGTGATGGGCTGCGGCATGGTTCACCCCAACGTGCTGCGCATGTCCGGGATCGACCCGGAAGAGTTCTCGGGCTTTGCCTTCGGCATGGGCGTTGAGCGTCTGGCCATGCTGCGTTACGGCGTGAACGACTTGCGTCTGTTCTTCGACAACGACTTGCGGTTCCTCGCGCAATTTCGCTAGTCGTAACGAATCTTTAGGAGAGCAGGATGAAATTCAGTGAACAATGGCTGCGTGGCTGGGTAAGCCCGCAGGTAAATCGCGACGAGCTGGTTGCTCGCCTGTCGATGGCCGGCCTTGAGGTCGATAGTGTTACCCCGGCTGCTGGCGTATTCAGTGGCGTGGTTGTGGGCGAGGTGCTGAGCACCGAGCAGCATCCTGACGCCGACAAGTTGCGTGTATGCCAGGTCAGCAATGGCACGGAAACCTTCCAGGTCGTGTGCGGAGCGCCCAATGTGCGTCCGGGCCTGAAGATCCCGTTCGCCATGATCGGTGCTGAACTGCCAGGTGACTTCAAGATCAAGAAAGCCAAGCTGCGCGGTGTCGAGTCCAACGGGATGCTGTGCTCCCAGGCTGAGCTGCAGGTAGGCGAGGGCAATGATGGCCTGATGGAACTGCCGGCCGACGCGCCTGTGGGCCAGGACATTCGTGCCTATTTGGAACTGGAAGACGCCAGCATCGAGGTTGACCTGACCCCGAACCGTGGCGACTGCCTGTCCCTGGCGGGCCTGGCGCGTGAAGTGGGCGCGCTGTACGACGTCCCGGTCACCCGGCCCGTGATTACCGCCGTCCCTGCGGTGCACGACGAAGTCCGCCCGATTGAGGTGCTGGCGCCAAACGCGTGCCCTCGTTACCTGGGCCGTGTGATCCGCAACGTCGACCTGTCCAAGCCCACCCCGCTATGGATGGTTGAGCGCCTGCGTCGCGCTGACGTGCGCAGCATCGACGCTGCCGTCGACATCACCAACTATGTGATGATCGAGCTGGGCCAACCACTGCACGCGTTCGATCTCGCCGAAATCAATGGCGGCATCCGTGTGCGCATGGCAGAAGAAGGCGAGAAGCTGGTATTGCTTGACGGCCAGGAAGTCACGCTACGCGCTGACACCCTGGTAATCGCCGACCATTCCCGCGCCCTGGCGATTGCTGGCGTGATGGGGGGTGAGCACAGCGGCGTGTCCGCGACCACGCGTGACATCTTCCTTGAGAGCGCATTCTTCGACCAGATCGCCATCGCTGGCAAGGCCCGTTCCTATGGCCTGCATACCGATGCGTCGCACCGCTATGAGCGTGGCGTAGACTGGCAGCTCGCCCGTGAAGCCATGGAGCGCGCCACTGGCCTGCTGCTGGACATCACCGGTGGCGAAGCCGGCCCGATTACCGAGGCCGTGAGCGAACAGCATCTGCCGTCCGTTGCACCTATTACCCTGCGCGCCAAAAGCGTCGAGCAAATGCTCGGCCTGGTGATTGAGCCTGCAGAGATTGAGCGACTTCTGTCGGCTCTCGGCCTGGGTATTTCCGCAGGCGGGGAAGGGCAGTGGCGCGTTGAAGTGCCAAGCCATCGTTTCGATATCAGCTTGGAAGTCGACCTGATCGAAGAACTTGCCCGCCTGTACGGCTACAACCGTCTACCGGTTCGTTACCCGCAAGCACGCCTGGCACCGCAACCCAAGGCGGAGGCGCGTGCACACCTGCCTGAGCTGCGTCGTCTGCTGGTTGCCCGTGGTTACCAGGAAGCCGTGACCTACAGCTTCATCGATCCGAAGCAGTTCGAACTGTTCAACCCCGGTGTCGAGCCGTTGTTGTTGGCCAATCCGATTTCCAACGACATGGCCGCCATGCGTTCGTCCCTGTGGCCAGGCCTGGTGAAAGCGCTTTCCCACAACCTGAATCGTCAGCAGGATCGCGTGCGCATGTTCGAAAGCGGCCTGCGCTTTGTCGGCCAACTGGACGGTTTGAAGCAGGAACCGATGCTGGCCGGTGTAGTGTGCGGTAGCCGTCTGCCGGAAGGCTGGGCACAAGGTCGTGATGCGGTGGACTTCTTCGACGTCAAGGCTGACGTGGAAGCCGTATTGGGTTTTGCCGGTGCATTGGGTGATTTCACCTTCGTTCCAGGCAACCACCCGGCGCTGCACCCTGGCCAGACCGCGCGTATCGAGCGCGAAGGTCGCCTGGTAGGCTTCGTCGGCGCCATTCACCCGGAACTGTCGAAAACCCTCGGCCTTGACCGTCCGGTCTTCGTCTTTGAGTTGGTCCTGGCGGAAGTCGCTTCGGGCAAGATGCCTAAATTCAGCGAGCTGTCGCGCTTCCCTGAAGTGCGTCGAGACCTGGCCCTGATCGCCGACCGCGAAGTCGCCGCCACTGCCGTCCTGGATGTAATCCGTGAAAATGCAGGGGAATGGCTGACAGACCTCAGGCTATTTGACGTCTATCAGGGTAAAGGCATTGATCCGCATAGAAAAAGCCTTGCAGTTGGCTTGACCTGGCAGCATCCATCGCGCACTCTTAATGACGATGAGGTGAACACCACGACACAAAATATCCTCACCTCGCTCGAACAAAGGTTAAACGCCACGTTAAGGAAGTGACGTATGGGGGCTTTGACGAAAGCTGAGATGGCGGAACGTCTGTACGAAGAGTTGGGTCTGAACAAGCGCGAGGCCAAGGAATTGGTTGAGCTGTTTTTTGAAGAAATCAGACACGCTCTGGAAGACAATGAACAGGTCAAATTGTCCGGTTTCGGCAATTTTGACCTGCGGGACAAACGCCAGCGGCCTGGCCGCAATCCAAAAACGGGAGAAGAAATCCCGATCACGGCTCGCCGTGTGGTCACCTTTCGTCCAGGGCAGAAGTTGAAGGCCCGAGTTGAGGCTTATGCTGGAACCAAGTCATAACGACGAGCTACCCGTCATCCCAGGCAAACGCTACTTCACCATTGGTGAAGTCAGCGAGCTATGTGCGGTAAAACCGCACGTGCTGCGCTACTGGGAGCAGGAGTTTCCTCAACTCAACCCCGTCAAGCGTACCGGGAACCGTCGGTATTATCAGCGCCAGGATGTGCTGATGATCCGACAGATCCGTGCGTTGCTGTATGACCAGGGGTTCACCATCAGCGGCGCCCGCCAGCGCATGTCCGGTGATGAAGCCAAAGACGACACCACCCAATACAAGCAACTGATCCGCCAGATGATCTCCGAACTCGAAGATGTGCTGGTGGTGTTGAAGAAATGATTCAGGCTTTTAAAATACTTCCACATTTCAAAAGCTTGCGGTATATTCCTGATCGCTTCGTTGCGAAGCGAACCCAGTAACACGCCTAGTCGGGGCGTAGCGCAGTCCGGTAGCGCACTAGCATGGGGTGCTAGGGGTCGAGTGTTCGAATCACTCCGTCCCGACCATATAATTCAATGACTTAGCCCAATCTTCACCGGTTGGGCTTTTTCATGTCTAAAAAAATACTCCCACATTTACTCCCACGGATATTTTGGATCTGGATAGCGTTGCCATCCCGAAGGCGCAATTGTGTTCTGATCTCGTGTCCAGAGGCTCTCCGTGCCAAGGCAATGCTCTGAAGTGGCAAGTGCGTTCGTCTACTGCATTGCCTATATCGGAGGTCCGCGAGGCGAGCACCGGGGATGGGTATTGGCGGGTGATAGTCTCGGTTGCTGCTGAGGCCATTCAGACAATCTCTCAGGCCGGCAGAGGCATTAGGTATCACGCAGTTTCAGCGGCGTGACGTGGAGAGGGCTGATCAAGCATGATCCCACTCAGAGAGTCGCAACCATCAGCAGCAACCACGGGTGGACGTGGGTATAGCATTTTGCTAGCTTCGATTCATTGCCCGTTACTCCCTAGGTGACCTTTTCGGCGTCGACTGACCCGTTTTACAGCTCTGTTGGGTACAACCAAGTACCGCCTAGGGTTGAGGTCGCGCGCAAGGACAGTCTTCCAGTCCCTTTCACATCAGTTGCGTGAGGCAAACAAGGAGTTCAGTTTGGCGGCCGTATTTATCCACCTCTCCGATATTCACTTCGGACAAGAAAAAGCTAGCAGCATTCGAATAGTCAACGAGGACGCTCGCAGGCAGTTAATCGAAGATGCGGCCGCACACGTGGCTACACTACCTACCAGAACAGCTTCGGGCATCTTAGTGACGGGAGACATCGCATATGCGGGCAAACGTCATGAGTATGACGCAGCTGGATTGTGGCTTGATGAACTTGCCTCCCGCGTTGGTTGTACGGCAGCTGATATTCAAATGGTCCCAGGAAATCACGATGTCGATCGAGATCAGATCAGAGGATTGACTGAAATGATGCTCGCGGCGATCGGTAACGAAGGTGAAGCGAAGCTGGATGACTTTCTTGAAGAGGCGGTGGCAAGAGAGGTCCTTTATCTTCGCTTTGAAGAGTACCGACGCTTACCAGTGTCCGCTCGACTGCAGCGGCAATAGCAGTGCAGAACGTAGGGTGGAGCTCGCCGATGGACGAGCGATTCGCTTTGTCCGACTAAACTCCGCTCTGATTTGTTCGAGGCGTAAAGACGAAAAGGGAAATTTGCTTCTGGGAGCCCGCCAGCGGGTTATGAATGAGGCGATCGGCGAAGAGCTGGTGGTGCTAACTCATCATCCACTTGATTGGTACGCCGACTCGGCTGAGACCAAGAGGTTCTTAAGAAGCCGAGCTCGAGTTTTCATTTCCGGCCATGAGCACCTGGCAGCAGTAGATGTCCAAAACGTAGAACCTGGGCGCGACCTCATGATGCTTGCCGCTGGAGCTACGACACCTGATAGCTTCGATGACACCTACACTTATGCTTACAACATTATCCAGTTTGACTGGGATGAGAACGACGATGCTCTTGCCGTGACACTGTACGCCCGAGCATGGAACGACGACATGAAACGGTTCGAGTCGGACGATGTGCGTCTTGGTGGGCATGGACAACGAACCGTTTTAGGTTCACCCAATTTTCTTAAGGCAACAAGGCCTTCCATCGGCACTAGGGTCAAAACAGGCCAGGATATGGAGCCGGCGCCGGTCGAGATTATCTTACCGCCGGAGGAAGAGATGGCCGGCAACTCGCGCGTTGATGAGACGGAGTATCAGAATCTCCATTTGCGTTTCTTCCGCGATCTTACAGAGGGCGAACGACTTCGTGTTTTGGTGGAGCTTGACGCCGTACCTAATGAAAATATGGATCATTTTACTCACGAGACGGAAAGTAAACTTCTCCGAAATATCGCTAAAATGAATCGTTTCGATCAACTGCGCGAAAAGGTGGAAGAAGCCCTCACCAAGCGTAAAACCAACAAGGACAATCAATGAGCAACATGGCCGAATATGCTCGTATTTTTGATACTGGTACTGACGACGGATTGGTGGAGAAACGATTAAAAGCTGTGGCTGAAATCAAAGCGTGGTTTGAAAGTCTCACCCCGGATTTGGCCATTAGTACGGCGAGTCGTATTTCTTCCTCATTCGGCACCAGCGCATGTCTTCCCGATGAAATTGCAGTCATTGGTGAAGAAAAAATTCAGCGGCATGCTGTCTCATTTGTTCGGTCCGCTAATCCAGATGATCTGCAAATCAAGGTGGTTTTGGCAGTCGCCGCAATCGACGTTTTTCAAAGTGTCACTGCTAAAAGCGGTGGAACTTCGGTGGATGCTCTGGCGGCGGCCTTCTGGTCAGCCCTTGCGTTTCAGCGCCCTCTTGAATTGGGGAAGGTTGAACGCCTTCGTCAAGACTTGCTGGCAGCCAGCCGCACACATGTGCTGAAAATTGCCGATGCCACGCGTGCGCGGCAGACGGTACCATCAATCGGTCTCGTGTCCATCAGCCAGGATTCAACACAGCCGTCTAGGGTCAATAAAGCCTTTAGCCAGGCCGTAGAGCCAATGATCTCGGCGATGCGTGAAAATGCTGTACTCGACCGTGAAGAGCTGGACTTTATGTGGTGGCTCCTCTCCGGGCGGAGCGAGTTGCTGGACGAGCCGCTCGATAGCTTGCCGGGTGCAGTTCGCGCCGTCGCCGCCGGATTGGATGGGGCGCTCAAATTGAGAAGACTTCCAGCAGACGCTCACCGCAACATCGTTCTGCGTAATATTGAGAATGGCGAACCGTTGTCACTCATGGAGCTTATCGAGCTTTTAGGTGAACGCCGTACTAAATTAGCCACGAATTTTGATTCGATTAAGGCTGATGAATCCGCGGTATTTCCGCTTATGGCGGCGATTAAAACCGGGAGTACTGATGCTTGCGCATCGGAGGAAAAGAGGACCACTTGGGAATGGGGGGCCCGCGCGTTACTGGAGGGGGCAATTCAGCATTTGCGTAAAGGGACGGCCAACGGACTATGACCGAGCCAGTGTGTACAGTCCCGGAATGCACATACTCACAGACTGGGGTATGCATGCAGAGCTATGCCACGCTTGAGGAGTGCCCTGCTCATCACGCATTGTTGTCCGTGACTGACGATTTAGACCTCTTGAGGGATGAGACGAGCACCGATTATGAGGGGAAGACGGTCTCTGAAATTAAGGCAGACCTTGGTCTAGGTGAGGCCGTCCTAAATGCGCCCATGCACAAGGCTCAGTTGCCACGCAGTGGCACACTTGGATTAGCAGAGGCTGATCTACTGATGAGCGAGAGATACGTCAACCTGATCGGCATTGTTGGTCTACCCGATGCCGGTAAGACAGCCTGTATTGCAAGCCTTTATCTACAACTGGCTCATGACTCCCTCGAGGGCTTCAGCTATGCAGATAGCATGACGCTCATGGCGTTGGAGGAGATTTCCCGCGGTTCACGACGCTGGAATGATGGCCGTCCTCCTAGACAGATGACGGTCCATACAGAACTGCCCGATGACAGGCAGGCGGGCTTTTTACATCTGAGGTTGCGACGCCATTCAGACGCTCACAAATTCGATGTTTTGATGCCTGACCTCCCAGGCGAATGGTCTCGGAGCCTGATTCATACTGGCGATTCAGAGAGATTCACCTTTCTCCAGGCCGCCGAGGTTATTTGGATTATGGTGAACGGCCGAGACTTTCTTGACGTTAAAACTCGCGAACTGGCAATCCATAGGACGACGAATCTCCTCGAGCGTCTTTCTTTGCTGCTTCCAGTCTCACGGCCAAAAATTATTCTCGTCGCCAGTTGGCGAGACAGCGGAAGCATCCCTGAGCAGGTATTAAAGCGCGTGCAGGACTCGGGCGGAGAATTTGGTTTCAAGATTGAGCTTGCTTCGATCGCATCTTTTTCTGAGAGTCACGAAGTAGCACCGGGTTCTGGTTTTGCTGAGCTAATTAGTCTGTCGCTTAAGCTCTCAGAGAAAGCTCCAGATCCATGGCCTATGGATCAAGCGTCGAATTCGCATCGGGCGTTTCTCAACTTCGGAAAGAATTTATGAATCGGAAGTCTATAATTCTTGTAGGCGGGCCTGACTCCGGTAAGAGCAATTACGTAGGGAGGCTTTGGGCCGCGCTGAAAGCTGGAAAAGGGCAACTGCAACGCGCAGGTATGCCGCAAAATATTGAGTATGTCGAGAGCATCTGCGAAAACTTGCTGCAAGGCGAATTCGCTGGTCGAACGGATACCAATACTGAGCGGCAGGATTTTTGTGTACCGCTCAAACTTGAGCAGAGTAATAATCCGACTGAATTAATCGTCCCGGATTTCACTGGTGAGCTTTGGCGAGACGCGGTGAAAAACTCAGACATCCCACGTGAATGGTTGGACACGTTGGAGAGCGCTGAGGGTGCGCTGCTCTTTGTGCGAGTACTTTCACCCCTGAACGTGCAACCGCTCGACTGGGTGGCCACACGAAGTGCCCTTAGCTTCATCGGAGAGGGGAACGAGGAGGTGGAGCTGCCTACTCAAGTGATTCTTTGTGAGCTCTTACGTCTCTTGCAGCAGCGTCTCTCTGTGAGACCAGATGGTAAAAAACCACGAGTGGCCATTGTTGTGACTGCTTGGGATAAGTTAGACGCTGCTAGCCAAGAAGCTGGTCCGCAGGCCTATTTACGTAAGCAATTTCCATTATTTGCTGGGGCGCTGGAGGATGCTCGGCGAGTCGAGGCGCGAGTCTACGGGGTCAGCATCGTGGGCGGAGATCTGCAGTACGACCCTGACTTTCAGGAAAAATATCAGAGTATGATCATGGCTGAGAGTGGTTCCGTTACTCTCGAGCGTGATGGCGCATGGTATCAAGATACTGATGTCACAATACCTGTAGCTTGGGCGATTGGCGCCCAATGAAATCATGACAATTTTAGATCAGCAGCTACATGGCTACCGTAATGGGCATCAGCTCCTCTCTTCTTCGGCCAAGCTGTCCAAGGCCGATCAGGATTTGGTTGACCGCCTATCTGACGTGGCCGGACCGCTTCGACCTGGCGAGCATTTTGATTCCTACCTCACCTGCTACCCACTTCCATCGGGATCGTACTACGTCATTGCACGAACGTGGCAGGACTTGGATGCGCCGAGAGCGGGTTGTGTTCGAACCCGAAGTTATTTCATTCCGGTGCCGGATTGGACCACTAATGTTGACATTCTGGCATTGGTTAAATCGCTTACTCTCGAAGGACCCACCGCGCCCGCTAAGCGGATTCATCTTGCTCGAGAAACTGGTACGTTTGCGTCAGTTGACGCCGCTGAATGCATCGAATTGGTCGAAGCGTTGTTCCTTGAGGATCGTAAACCGATTGTCGTTTTCGACGCCTCTAAGCCGGAAGGAATTACGCTTCGGCTTCTGACAGCGCTATGGCCGTCTTTGCGAACAAGATTTGCTGTCTCCACTTTTGCTCTATCACCTCGATCCATCGGCAGCATCAGCTTTGACCTAGTGTTCGCGCCCAAGAATGCCAGGTCTCGCTTCAGTGATTGGCCGGGTCGTCGCATTGATGGGCGCAATTTTGCTGAAGGCCGTCACCGATGGTCTCGAAAAATTGTGCAGAGCGTATTTCAGGATCAGCCGCCTGTTCTGCTGAGCGACGACGTGTTGGGTGAGCTATCGACAGCTCAAGGTGGAACCGAGGCGGATTTGAGGATATCTCTTCTTTGGAACGAGCTGTACGAAAAGCTGGAAGTTTCACCCAACGCAGCATTGGGACTGTTGGACATTGCAAATAGCCGATCTCCTCGTAATATCAGGGCAATTAAGCGACTTGAGCCGGAACTCGGTATTGCGGCAACACGTGCCGCTGAATCGCTCCCGTCCACCGACGCTTGGCGCTTTTTATTAGCACTTACGGAAAAGCTGAATGGCGTACGGCTAAAGCTTTCATCGGCCAAGGCTATCCGCAATGCGGCGATGAACTTAGCCGCGAAGTCCCCAAACGATGCTATTCGCAGTGTCGAAATGCTTGCTTCTAGTCGAGGTCGTAAGCTGCTCATTGGTGCGATTGGAGACGGATTGTCCCAGCGGTTTGACACTGATGTTGCTGAAGGGATAGCCGCGCTTCAGCCGGCGAATGTACTTCAACTCTTATTGCTAAGCTCCCCGCTCTCTAAAGTGGCCCTAAAAAAATTTCCGAACCTCTCAGAACCGCTTGCGACGGCCATTGCTAACGCATCGAAATCAACTCGTGATTTAGCGACGCGGCGTATTCTGAAATACTTAGTCGAAGAACTATATGCTCCGGCCGCGCGGTCCTTGATCGCTGAACTTGATAAAGAAGAACTGTTGGCGGAAACCAGCTTACTCTTTGAGGCAAACCGTCTCGCTGCTGAGAGCCTGCACCGACCTTTGGCCGAAAGGGCAAAGGAAATAGGCGCACTATCTCCTTTACGCACCCTGACCGCTAGTTTTCCAGAGAGTGCGGGAGCAGATGCGCTCCTTACTCATCTTATAGCGCCAGTCAGGGAAGACCTCGAATGGATAATGACTCTTAGTCTGATCACGGATCAGCGACGGCTTCAACATGTATCCCGATTGTTGCAGTCAGCCAGTTTAGGTCAACTAAAATCTATGCTCGGAGGTGTGAACGAAGCTGACGTGTTAGAACTATTGATGAAGGATCTTAGTGAAAACGTCGATATTGTTAAACGGATCCTGAACGCCAATGTTCTGTCTGCGTCTTCAACGATCAATATGACGCTGCATCTGCTGCCATATGCAGCTGGTGATGATATCGCAAGGCTGGCTTCGCGCGCGGTGGAGGTCACTCTGGGGCGCGAAGCGGGTGAGGTTGACAGTACTGCATTAGCATTGTTACTTCAGACCGCCGGTGATTGCCTGGACGGGCGCAGGGCTATCTTCATTGGATTGAACAAGAAGACATCAGCTAATGTATTTGCAGGGCATTTATCAGCCTTTAATCATTCATCTAGTGAAGTTCGCCAGCAAATAATGTCTGCAATCCCCGAACTTGCTACAGCTATTATCGCGAGAGGACGAATTGATTATCCGGAGTCGGCGGTCTTGGATGCGGCCAACTTGCTTTGGGATTCTGGTGCCCGCCACCAGCGCGGATTTCTCGACGCATCTGCGGCGTTAATGCCATTCCTATTGCAAGCGAGACACGATCCTGTTTCGCCACTGATAGCGGCTGCATTTCCACCAGTTTACAAGTTGTTGATGAAAGAAAATAACGCACCTGACATCCTGAAGTTTTTTCTTTTCGTTGATTGGGACAAGTGCAAAACTGCGCGCCATCATTTGGTAGATGCGTTTATGCATTCAAATTGGCGCGCTACGGACATAGCGCTGGCTGCCGCACGTGCAGGAGATCTCGACAAGATACTTCATCGCATCGCTGAACAAGCTGGGGGAGGGCAGCGAATTTTAGAGATTAAACGCGATCTATTACTCATCCCCGATCCATGGTCAAACCAAATCCGAGGAGCATTGAGATTTCTAACTCGCGATGACTCGTTATCAGATGGACCGAGTTTTTAGGTTTGTCAACTTCTCGCAGGAAACTGGTCAGAACCTGGATTTTCTTTGGGCCTCCCTAACCTTGTCGCATTGTTGAAGGTGGTGTGTAAGCCGGAAGACTTCGGGAGGTATCAAATGACTGACCGACGCCCTTCAACAAGGGCGTCACCTCCATACGCGGCAGTTGTTGGCCGCCTGCTGCCTATGCTTAAGGTCGGTAAAGGACCCGTTGCAGCCCGCCATGAGTGGCTGTGCCATAACATTTTTATCGGTCGCTAAAGGCGGTCGCTGAATGCTTCAAGTGTCCCAGTTGATTTTAACGAACAGCCTATTCATTTTAGATTCCCATTCCGGCTCAACCGATTTTGCATACGAGAGTTTGCCGACCAAGAAGTTGCGCAATCCCCAAAAGGAATCGAAGCCTCGGGCTTTCAGATGTTTTCGGACACCTATATCGGATCTTTGTAGGAAATGGAGGTGGGTACGAATTTCTTGTTTGAACTCCTTGGTTAGCCTGGGTTGGGCGCCGTCGACCAAGAGTCCTAAAACGATCTTCCGTGCACCTGGCGGCACGATCTGCGTTTTGCTTTTGTTCGGCCACAAGCCATTAGCCCGCATGAATCCATAGATCTCATGGATTTTTTTTACAACATCCTCTCTGACAAACTCTTCAGTTGAAGAGAACGTAAGGTCATCAGCATACCTGGTGTATATGAGCTGGTTGAGAAGCGCGAAGTTTTTAAGACTCTCATCTAGGTCACGGGCTGCCAGGTTGGACAGGTGGGGGCTTGTGGCCGCGCCCTGCGGCAGGTGGCCTATCTGCACAGTGTTGTATGGCAAGCCTTTTTTGTTTGGATCTGCCCGGTTCGAGTACACCGGATTGCCAGAAGGACGTGTACGCGTGCAAACCCTAGCCAGTTCGAAAGCCACTAAAGGGTAAGCGTCTGGCGAACACACCTATGAATGTGTTGAACCGAAGATAACGGCATCAGCATTTCAATTGTCCATAGGCTCGGGCCATGACTTCCCAGGTTCTCGCGTCGGCAGGTATCAGATGCTCAATACGCAGCGACTCCATCGTAATGTCGAGAGGCATGCCAAATGTTGTAAAAGTTGACATGAATTTCAGTTCCCCGTGCCTTGAGTCGAGCCGCGTCAGTACCAACGGAGGCAGTTCGTTTGTCAACGTGGAAGCCTCTTGAGGCGTGGGGAGGCTTTTCAGAAGCGTAGCGAGCCCCGGGTTGCTCAGGGCCTCTCTAGCTGCCCTTTGCCAAGCAATCAATCTGATTTCCTCGACGTTGTTCAGATGATCGCCCAACCCTCCAGGCTCCAGCAGCGTTACCAACAGATTTAGGCCTTCTGCCGCATCGGCACTCAGGCCGACCAGATCGAACAGCACTCCAGTGCTGGCGTTGGCTGCCAATATCTCCCACTGACTCCCCAAGACAATCGCTGGTGCGGGGTTGTTGGCATGAAGCAGGTGAGTTATAGCGTCACGAACAGCCTCCATGCTTGGCGAGGTAAGAGGTGTTGCTTCGTAGCGCGGTGCATAACCACTGGCGAGAAAGACACTGTTGCAGTGCTCTAGAGGCGCATCGAGTGCCATGAGTAGGTTATGCAGAGTTCCTGGGCTTGGCTTGGCGCGCCCTGTCTCGATGCAGCTGAGGTGGCGCTGAGAAATACCTGACATCAAGGCTAGGTCGAGTTGGCTCAATTTTGCCTGACGTCGCAGTTGACGCAACTGCTCACTTGCAGTGATGGAGGGTGTCGTTCGAGGAAAAGGTCGGGTGCTCATTGTTCGACTCTGACGGCGCGAATTGGCTGAGTCCATGACCTGTGAGGTCATTGATCTCGTCGTGACAATATCACTACCTTGTCAGCGTTGATCATCGCTTCTTGCTCAAGGAGGACAAATGAAAAGACCCTACCTCTCACTTGCCACATTGGTGATTTTTTCCTTGTATACGGCGGGTACCATGTTCGTTGCCGATCAATCGCTCATCGACTTCGGCCTGGAGTTAATATCCAGCCCGGACACTGCCCAAGTAGTTATTGACCTTTACCTGCTCGGCGTCCTCGCTTGCATCTGGATGTATCGGGACGCTCGCTCCAAAGGCCGATCTGCGGTCTCTCTTGTGCCTTACTTTCTGATAACGGCAGTCTTCGTATCGATTGGCCCATTGCTTTACCTCGTTATCAACGGATTCGCCAAGAAGAAGCTGCCTACGGATACCACCGGTTACAGCATCAATATTTCGCGCAATCTCGACTAAAAGGAATGAAGAGGAAGTCCGTTGGCGTTTGGCAATTCCTTTGTTTCTAGATGTCCGGCCAACACGCCTTGCGTGATTGAATGGGCGCCCATCGATGCGGCAGCAACTCCGTAATCTCACTCGCCCGCTGCGTCGGCAGGCGAGTCAGAACATCCTTCAAGTAAGCATACGGATCATGCCCGTTCATGCGCGCCGACTGGATCAAACTCATGATTGCTGCCGCCCGTTTGCCGCTGCGCAGTGACCCGGCGAACAACCAGTTGGAGCGCCCAAGTGCCCACGGCCTTATCTGATTTTCGACCGCGTTATTGTCTATGGGCACAGCCCCGTCCTCGATGTATCGAGTCAGTGCCGTCCAGCGCTTGAGGCTGTAATCCAGAGCTTTGGCGATAGCCGACCCTTCGGGCACAAGGTCGCGCTGGGCGAACATCCAGGTATGTAGAGCATCGATAAGGGGCGCCGCTTTTTCCTGGCGTATTCGCCAGCGATCTTCGTCGGTCATCTCACGCGTTTGCCGTTCGACTTCGTACAACCCGCCAATTGAGTGCAGCGCCTGCTCAGCCAGTTGGCTTTTGTTCGTTGCGTGCAAATCGAAAAACTTGCGGCGGGCGTGGGCCATGCAGCCGATTTCAGTGATGCCTTGCTGGAAGCTTGCCTTGTAGCCGGCAAAGTCGTCGCAAACCAGCTTGCCATTCCACTGACCAAGAAAGTTGCGCGCATGTTCGCCCGCACGGCTCGGGCTGAAGTCGTAAACCACTGTCTTGAGCGCCGAAAAAGGAGTAGTGCAATAGGCCCAGACATAAGCGCGATGGGTTTTCTTCTCGCCCGGCGCGAGCATCTGCACCGGCGTTTCGTCAGCGTGGATCACGCCTTGGGCAAGTACCGCTTCGCGCAGCGCGTCGACCAAGGGCTGGAGCTGCACACCGGTTTGGCCGACCCATTGCGCCAGTGTCGAGCGGGCGATGGCCAAGCCGGCGCGGCCAAAGATTTTCTCTTGCCGATACAGCGGCAAATGGTCGGCGAATTTGGCCACCATCACGTGAGCCAGCAGCCCTGCGGTCGGGATGCCCTTGTCGATTACCTGGGCCGGAACCGGAGCCTGAGTCAGCGTTTCGCATTTGCGGCAGACCCATTTCCCGCGCACATGCTGCTCGACGGTGAACACGCCCGGGATGTAATCCAGCTTCTCGCTGACGTCCTCGCCGATCCGCTGGAGCTGGCAGCCGCAGGCACATTGGGTGTTGTCGGGTTCGTGATAAATCACGGTACGCGGAAACTGCGCAGGCAAGGGAGCACGCTTGGGCTGCTTGCGTGGTTCAGCTTGCGCAGCCGGCGGACTCAACGCCTTCAGCTCGGCTTCAATGGCCGCGATGTCGGTGTCGAGCAAGTCGTCGAGCAAGCTGCCTTGGTCGGGACTCAATTGCTCACTGCGCTTGGCAAACTTGTTACGTTTGAACCAGGCGATTTCGTGGGTGAGTTGCTCGATGATGGTTTGGTCGCGGTCGTTCTTCTTACCCATCCTGTCGACTTGCTGTCCGAGCGAATCAACCTGGGACAGCAACTGCGCAGCGAAAGCGCGCAGTTGGTCGGGGGTCATCTGATCGAGATTGGGCGAGGAAGTCATGCCCTGGATTTTACCAAAGCGGATCGCCTGCGGCAGCAGGCCGAGGCGCTAATTACAGCTTCTAGAGCAATGTGATTGCACCGCCAGCCCCAACGCGTTGCCAAGGCAGACCGAGCACCAAAGCCTGAAGTTGCTCGGCATCCAGCTCCATCTCGCAGCCTAGTCGAATGCCTGGCCAGTGAAACTTTCCTTGGTTCAATCGACGAGCAGCCAGCCAGACGCCAATCCCGTCATGCACCAGCACTTTCATACGAGTGGCGCGGCGGTTTGCAAACAGATAAGCACAGTGCGGCTTCGCCGCACCGAACACCGCGATCACTCTGGCTAACGCGGTCTCGGTGCCGGCACGCATGTCCATGGGCTCGGTGGCAAGCCAGATGGCGTCGATGCGAATCATTGCGTGAGTCCACGGACAAAGCGGGCGCAGCCGTCAGGATCGGACATCGGCCATTTCACCGTGATCGATTGCTCGCCAAGCGGCAGCTCAATGGTCGCCAACGCTTCCGACTGCCTTTTAGGCGTAGCTTTCAACGGAACGAAAGCCGGAAACGCTGCTGGCGGCTGGTCTCGGTACAGCGGCAGCCACTTGCGGATCACGTTGGCATTGATGCCGTGGCTGATGGCAACGCTGGATAGGGTTGCGCCCGGTTGCAGGCATTCCTGAACAACCTGGGCCTTGAAGGGTTTCGGGTAAGAGCTTCGTTGGCGCATGGAAATCCTGACGTTAAGGGCTATCGCGTCCGCTTAAAAATACGCGGACACCATCGCCCTTAATGCTGGAGTTCGGAAGGTGACTTCCCCAGACGCTTACGACTTAGAAGCAAAGCTGCACACTGCGCCGCATTTTTTATGATCAGATTCATCATAACTTGGTGGGCTAGTTGCAATTAGGAGGCAAACCAGACGTCGCTCTTGGCTGATTGTTACCTGTTGCGAAGGCTGCGGTCGATCCGAGGTTGCTGTTGACGAAAAGAGGGGGAGTGCCTCGGGATAGCTAATAGAACGATAACGCAGCGTGTGTGAACTCCAAAGCCAACTCTGCGATCTGATTCCCAACACGGGATGTCATTGAAATTATTTTTTTTCGATTTTAAGAAAGGGATTGTCGGAAGGCACAGTGTTGAACAACAACGCTGGAGTATCGAGCAAATAGCCTTTGAGATTTGCTTTCTTCCGAGGACCCTCGATCTGACAGATCCATATGTTCAAGCCATCGTCACGTTTTCTGTGAATCTTCAGTTTCTCAAACTGCTTCTGCACCCAACGCCATTCTTCGATCTCTTGGCAGGCGCCCTGAGAGATACCGGGAAACTCCTGCGCGTAGCGTTGGAAGAGACCAGGCGTGACGAGAAACACACTCCCACCCACCGTGTGGATTTTAGCCTTGCTGTCGTTGATGATCAGCTTGTGGCTGAGAATGCCTTCCTTGACCCAATCCAAGAATGCCTGGCCAGCGTTATCCGAAGGAGGGGTTGACGTTTCGAGAGCGCTTTCTAATGGCGCATAACTGGCCTCAGGCTCTTCCAACTCGAACATATCCAGCAGCGTGCCGAGATAGTCGGCATCCTCCATCTGCGGTGGCTCGGGCTGCGATGGGCTTTGACGAGATTCTGTACTGACAGTCTCGGGCGCTGCAGGTGATGCCGGAGTGTTGGGCTGATTGTCATCGCGTGCAACGCTTACCGTTCCGTTGAAAGCCTCGGGGCGCTCTTCGCTCCCCCAAATCAACGCTGGTTGAAGGCGCAGAAAGGTAAAGATTTGCTCCCAGTTCTCCTGGGCGACGAGCGCGGTCCAGATGGCTTTGCCTTCCGGGGTGGACTCAACCAATCCATGCGATTGCAGCTCGTCGAACACCGCGAGGTTAGACGAGGGAATGCCTTCAATCGATTGCGACAGCAGATAGGCTCGCAGCTTGTCCGTAACCGTCTTGCTGACCAGCCAGAGTGCGTCCTGGGTCAGCCATCCCGCGGCACCCGGCTGGTTGAGTTTCAGCTCGTGTTGAACCAGATGACGCAGTCCGCTGATCAAGTGATGTTGCAGCGAATGAACCGGAGCTTGCAGCGCCTTGCTCGGGTTACCGCCGATGTTCTGTGCGACGGAAACACGGTCGGCCTGCATCACCAACTCACCGAGCACGCCGGCGCGTTCGTACTGACCCGCAAGGACATACAGCAGACTCGTCCACAGCGGCGGAAAATCACTGAGCCAGTCCAGGATAGGTTGGTCAAGAATCTGCGCGTAGAGCAAGCCTGCAGCCGCGCCGTGCAGGTGATAGTCGCGACCCTTGAGGTAGCGAAAACGATACGGCTGATCCAAGGAACCCTGCCAAGGATGCCAAACATGGCCATCTTGGCGCTCTACCAGCAGGTCCACGGCGATCTTGCCGATGTCATGCAGCAGGGCGCCATAGGCGATGCCAGCCGACCAGGCATCGGTCTGTGCGGCTTGGTCTTCGGGCGCGGCGCCCGTGGGAAGCAGATATGACTGACGCAGTTTCAGGCTACAGGCGACCAATTCCAGTCCATGGTCGAGCATGCCGCCAAGATAAGCATGATGGTGAGTCTCGCTGGCTGGAAACTGCTGGACCAGCTCGGCGTAGCGATGGATCGGATTTAAATAGAGCTGGCTGAACTGCGAATAGGAGAGGGCGGTGTACTGCCAGATGCGATCGAGCAACTGGCGGCGGTGCTCCGCGGCTAACAAGTTACGGGACGGCTCGACGGGCAGGTAACCTTCAGCGACGTTTATGGTTGATTGCGGAGGGGGCTTCTGCCTTTTGCGGCGAAACAGACTGAGCATCGTGGCCTCCCAAGAATTGGTAGGGTCAATGGCCTTTTAGCCTTTTTGGATAGGGCTCTTACCCTTGAATCCCCGTTCCCCTTCTAACCCTTGCCCGTCCTTTTGCCGTGTGTCCCTTTGTGCGGCAATCGGAATATCGATTTGTCCTGGTACCGTTTTGTTGGATGCGTGTGCTGGTGCAAAAAAGGAAAGTGTCGTTACACTGCGGTGCGAATTTTATCGGGTCTTGCTATGAACCTCACTGACGCCACGCTCGTGCTGCTACTCGCGGCGCGTATCCATGGAACAGACGAAGCCGTCAGGGCCTCGGCGAAGAGCATGGTCAAGAAGCTTCCGCGTAGCAAACGCGATCTTATCTACAAGGTGATCGACAGCCGTAGTCCGCTGGATCTGGTTAATTATCTGGCACAGAATCTAGATGCGGAATGACATGCAGCGGGCGTATTTACTTGCCTGCTCTCTGCATCAGAGCCCTACGGCATGAGGCTTTTTCTGGACAAAAAAAGGGCCCAACTTATGTTGGACCCTTTGAAGAGTTTGCTGCAGTGAGGTAACGATCAAGCTCTGTCGTTCGTGCGTTGCGGGCGATCCATGACCATCTGTTTCCGTTGCAGCCCCAGGTCGAGCACATACTCCGAAGCATATCGGGCTTGACCACTGGCTCGGAAGACCGCGCGATTATCAGCCTTGAGCAGGCCGAGCCAAGAGTCGATGTAGCCCTCGTGGCGCAACTCTCCCTGTATACCCGCGTAGGCACATAAAAAAGCGGCACCCATTTCGGCGATCAATTCCTCAAATGCGTAGCCTGGCGAGCCGAATGGGCAAGGAGAGGTCACGCCCTCGCGCTTTAATCGAGAGTGATGTCCGGTCCAGTGCGTCAGCTCGTGCAATGCGGTGGCGTAGTACCCACCTTGATCGTGAAATTGCGCTTTTGTCGGCAGTTGGATGAGGTCCCTGATCGGGTGATAAAAAGCTTCGTCAGCAGCTCGATGAATGATGTTTGCGCCTGAACTTAACAACAGTTCCTCCGCCGCGCTGTTTGGGAAGAAGGGATCGCTAGGTTCCATCTCAAGAACGTTTTCGTTGAGCGTTTCGAGCCCCTCTGTTTGCTCGATGTTGAACAGGAAGTGCGTTCTGAGAATGCCAAAGTGGACGACCTTGGGCTGGCCGTTTTCATCGAGTACGGGTTGACCCGACTCGGTCTGTTCCTCGCGCTCCATCGGCTTGTAGAGCACTGCCAGGGTGCTGTGCTCACCCTTACGGATGTGCCCTCCGGCTTTTTTGGCTTGGTTGAAGGTCAACCAGCGATCTTGAACGAACCCCTGCAGCCTGGCCTCGGCCCAGAGCAACGGTAAATTAATGCCCGAATAGGGGCGCTGTGTGATGGCGTTAATGGGATAGGGTTGGTGATGATCGACGGCAGCTGAGTCACTTGAGGACCACGGTTTGATCCAGGGGGCTACGCCTTGGTCTAACGCGGCAACAATTTTGTCAGTCACGTCTTGGTAGATATTACGCATGGCATTTTCCTCGAGAGAAATCGGAGGAACGCCTTGCCCGTCGGGGAAGGGTTCCCCGGTGGGCGTTGGGTTGGATTGATGCAGGATTACGTGCAGTCTGAGTGTGTATGCGTTCAGCGTTGATGCTCTTCCGCAAGCGCTATCAATAAGGCATCAGGCTGGTCCGGCGCCTGAAGCAGGCTGAGGCTCAGTTGCAGCAACGGTTCATGACTCGTGTCACCCGCTGAGGCAATTTTGGTTACCTCGAACACCACGTAGGGTGCATTTGGATCGGCCAGGTGAGCTTTTAAGGCTGCGCGGACCACGTTGCTCAGCCTATCGAGTTGCAGTTTTTCAGGATGATTTGAACCGTCGAGCAGTACTGCGCGTTGCCACGCGTCTGGAGTAAACACAACGGGCAAGCGCAGGCTATTCAGTGTTTCGGATGTGAGTGAGTCGGACATGGTGTACCTCCGTTGAGAGCGAAGAAACCTGTCCCATAGGGAAAAGAACTCCCCGCAGTGGGTTGAAGAAAAACAAGAGGGTTGGGACGAGCAGAACCTGAAAGGCGCTCGGGAGAAAAGTAGGCGTTCATCACTGTGAAACGTGACCGTGCGAGCCACCGAACGCTAATCGCACTTGGGGGAACCATCACCGGAGTGACGTAGCCTTAAAGGCTCTGGCTACCTGGGAAGGTGCTGTCGAAAACAGCGATCCGTGTCCTCTATGTAGCTGGATGATTTGGATGGGTCAACGGCCTTAGAGGCGCTGTTGTACGAGGAGTGTCTTCTGTCTTCCAGTGAAGAGTTTTCGACCGAATAAGCTGATAAACGGTTAAGCATGGGCGGTTTTCAGTAGTAGGCTGTAATCACGATTTCCACAGGAATACGCTCAGAAGAGGGCGCAATCATGCCGGCTCAGCAGCCAGTTCAAATCTCCCGCGCGCATCGCTGGGCATATGCCTGCGGTATGTCGGTAAAACGTGTTTATCGCAGGTTAAAAGGATTTGAATCTCGTGTGGTTAAACGTGCAGTGGCGACAGGTATGCCTGCTGGCGGGCTATTGGTTCGTGGGAGCTTTTTGGTTACGAAGCCGGCACTCATCCTCGGGTTGCTCTTTATCGGTTTCTGGTTGGTCGCTTCTGTGGTGACGATGATTGCTGTAGTTGGGCTTCTGGTGTCCAAGGCTGTCATTGATGCGAAGCTTGAAGGCAATGATCCAGGTCCAGACTTTTTAGGGGCCAACTCCTATCTAGGCAATTACGACGACAACGGCCATTACATCGGGCATTCCAAATCATCGAGTAGTGACGTCAGATGATCCTTTTCGTAGCTCCCATCAACTGATCTGTGCCTTTGCCTGCCGCACCATGCGCGGCCTTGCTCGCACTTCCTAGCATCCCTTCAAGGCTGCTGCCAATTGAATAGCCTGCCCAGCTCATAGCAACTAGAAATAGACCTGGCAGGACCAAGAACATCGCCCCCATCACATACTCAATCACCTGCGCTGTGACGGTCCCATCCATAAATCCGGATGTCGGCAGCGACAAAAGCATCTGACTGGAGGCCGACACTTGGTTGTACAAAGTATCGAGCATGCTGGAGTCGACCCAGCGGGCCAACTCCCACCAGAAGGTCAGCATGTGCAACGTAAACAGTGCGAACGTCACCGTCATAACAGTCTTTAGCTGGTAGGTACTGACCAGCAGGATCAGCGGCAAGCTGATGATGACGCCCATGATCAGGAAAGCCTGCACCATGGGCAGGGCGGCGCGTAGCGCATTCATTGCCGGAAAGTTGCTGAAGGAGCCGAGGGCCAGCCCAGTGTTGGTCGCCAAGTTATTGAGTCCCTGATTGATCGACCCACCGCGAGCACTGGAGCCATAGTCTTGGTACACCTGTCCGGGCGACATGGACATCGATTGTTGGCGAGGGCTGACCAGTTCGCGAAGGGTGGCATCTTCGATCTCGGTGCTTGAGCGGCCAGTCAACCAACCTTTCAACTGAGTCAGTAGCGAAGGATCGACTTGCTCGATCAAACGCTCTCGCAGCCCGACTCCGCTATCACTCCACCACTGCTTGCAGGTGGGGTAGCCCGCGCCATTCTCCAGCCGCGGTAAGGAAACATCGCGGCTTTCGTCATACGGCCAGCTGACTCGCGGTGTACGTGAGCGATCGGTGTTGTAGTAGCCCGGAGTGTCGAGGAAATAGCTTGAGCCGATCCAGGACGCATCATGACTTTGCGCCTTGTCCAGTTGCGGACGATTGGTGAACAGCCGAGAGCGGGAATAGCTGTAGCAGTCACGTGTGAAGTCGGCAATTTCCTGCAGCAGGACCTGACTGTCGATGCGCGAACTGTCGATCTCCATACGCATCTGCCGGATATCCGGTGCGCAGGGGATGGAGGCGGTGGCCGCCGCGGTCACTCCTTTGCTCAAGGCATGAACCAGAAACCACCAGACCGGCACGTTGGCAGAGCGTTCTCCGATGGTGTTGAAAGTGGCGCCCCAGGCGGTTTCCGCTGGCTTGGCCACGCTGACACCGCATCGTTGGCTCGCTGCATCATCGTACGCCATTGAACCGAGGTTTAGCGGAAAGACTGGCGCGCAACCGAACAATACGATGATGTAGGCCAACCACAGCCGATTCTCGATTCGAGGCACCGAGAGCAATCCCTTGTTGCCTTCATCCGCGCCTTGCTGACGGGCCGACAGCCACTCTTGCAAGATAATCGCGCCGAAGGGCGCGGCGAACAGTCCAGTATCGGACAGAACATTCCAGATACCATTGTTGATGATCCAGGCCAGTAGGGAGAGGTAAAACTCCAGGTAGCTGTTGGTGCTCATGAGCATGGTCGTGACCTCACAATCGAGTGAGCTCGACGCAGGTAAAGAGCAAGAGCCCTAATGTCCCGGCGCGCTTCACGCGCAGTCGGTCCTGTGGTCGATGTCGGTAGCGCCTCAGCAGGTCCCACCAGAGCGCAAAGAGAACGCCGTAGAGCAGGGCACGCCACCACCGCAGATAGGGCCGTACGGATTCGAGCGCCTGCTGCCAGACTTCGAAACTACCCAGCGCAGCACGGCCGATCCATGCGATCAGCGCGGCGCTGAGGATCATCGCCACGGCAATCCCCAGACAAGAAAGCAAAGTGAATAGCGGTGAGCGTTTCATGACTTACCTACGCCTGGCGTCAGCGTCGTTGAGTCGGCCAGGTTCGGGGTCGCCTTGCTCGACGGTGCGCGATGCATCGGCACCTCCGGCATGCCGATCGAGCGCGAGGCTGGCGGTATTGGTAGCCAATATTTGCCGTACCTGCAGCTCGGTCTGCAGCATGCGTATTTCGCGCTCCAACGTGTCGATGTTTTTCGTCAAGGCCGTTTGGGCCGGTTCGGCCGAAGCGATGTTCGGTTCGTGGCTGCCTGCCAGCAGGGTGCGCAATAGCAGGAGGGCTTTGTCGAGCACGCTGGACAGGGCCGTCTCACTGGCCAGGCGTCGTGCCAATAGATCCTGGTCGGGATCGTCGCGTAGGGCTTCAATCACTCCTCGGGTCACCGGCAGCATCGGGCTCGAGGCTTTAATCAAGTTGTCTGGGGTAAGCGGCAGTGAACCCGACAGCAGCCCTTGCAGGGCCTGGAGGCGTTCGCTGTAGGCTTCTTGGATCAGCGGTGTCAATCCGCTGCCGGCCGTAGCACGCAGGGTTTCGCAGTTATCGCAGGTTGCGACTTCGCTTTCGCCCAACACGCGAACGGCCCAGTCGGACTCCCCTTGGGGCGAAGTCCATATCTGGCAAATGGCCCCACCTAGGCAATCACTGCTACTGATTGAGGAGCTGTCATCCACCGATCGGTTATGCATCAGGTTGTAGCCGGCACGCACCACGTCGGAGGTCACCCGAATGGGCGCTTGCCCGCTACCTCCGGCCTTTGAGCCGCCGACCCAGGCCACCCCCTTGTTGCCGTTATGGGTTTCGGTGTTTTTCACCGCGGCCACCGCATCACCGCCGGTTTGCTCCAGATTACCCTGCATCTCCTGGTTCTTGGCCAGTGCCCCCCAACCGGCTTGACCGACCTTGTCTGCCATCTTTTCAGCCATGGCCTGGCAGGTCAGTTTGGAGCGGTCGAAATCGATACGACCCTGCAGCACTCCATTACTGAGCAACTCATAGAGACCGGGGTTGGCGCGCTGAATAATCAGCGCCGGCAGCGACATGACTGCTTGGGTCGCGTTCTGCACGATGCTGCCCATAATCTGCTGGAAGCCCTCGGTGACGCCGTTCAACTGGTTTTGCAAGGTATTGGTGAGGCTCATGTTGCCGCACATCATGTTCGCTCGCCATGAAGCGCCGACACCGAGCCCGTTGGGACGATAGAGCGAACTCGGTGAGCCCACTGCCGAGCCGCCACCGATGGTGTACATCACCCGATCGTCGAGCACTTCGCCTTGGGTGCCTAAGCGATAATCGTCCCCAGCGGCGTGGGTATGTGTGGCCACGGCAAGTAGTCCGCAGAGCAACAAACTCATCGGGCCCAACCATGATCTTGCAAGAAGCCGACTCATGAAGCACCACCTTCGAAGTCGATGCTGAACAGGAAGGTCTGCCCCTCACGCTTGCAGCAGCTATAGGGACGCCACAGCGACCAGGCGTAGCCGCCATCCGCGCTCTGCACCGGATCGCTGGGGAAGATGGCACATGTGGGTTGAACCAGGGGGGAGAGCAATTGCCATTTGTGGGTCGAAGCGTTGTTTTCAACGATTGGGCCAGGCGGCCAATAACCATCGCGTGGTACGTGTGTGAGCGGGACATACACATGCGGCTGCCAGTTGCGGGTAATGACATCGCCCGCCCGCTGCGCCATCACCGCAGCGGCTTTGAAGTCATCGGGTTGTACCAGAAATCCTTGCCGGGGATAGACGTTGCCCCACATGTTTCCCGCGAGCTGACGACCGATTTCACGGATCCCGGGCACAAGCGACTCGGGGTAAAGGCTTTCCGGGATGCCATGACGCCAGGCCAGCGAGTCCCAAGTGCTCAGGTAGTAGGGCATGAACGCCATGGCACCGCTGGCGCAAGCATAGCCGGACTGAGAAGCCAATTGCGTGGCGGCCCAGCCTCCGGGGTGGCCGATGCCATCAACATTTTTGAAACGAGGTAGGTTATCGCGCTGAATGTTCGGCGTGATCAGGTTACCGCCACCTTCCGCACCGCTGATGGGAGAGGAGAGAGCGGCCATCTCGGTCCACGGATTGCTACCGGTGGCGGCATAGCTCGAGACCACCAGTTCAGGAATGAAATGACGAACCTTGGTTGAGGTTTTAATCGTGCAGCCAAAGGGGGTGCAGAGCAACCAGAAGCAGATGCCGACGACTCTATACTCAAGGCAGTCTGGAGAAAGTGCGGAGGCGGTAATGCTGCCGGTATCCAGCGCCACGCTTGACCCGGATGCCAGCAGAATGCTCAGCACCAAAGGATGTAATTTCTGGGGCGAAATAGGCGGGCAGGCAGCAGACATGATCCAGGCTCCGGGTGTATGGCCTGGACAGGTTCAATAATCGAGAGAGGGGTGTCAGTGAGAAAGCCGAACTCAGGACCTTCGGTTTACGGTGATCCTTCTAGATCAACAAAGGGTCATTCACCAATCAGCGTACGAGCAGGTGCGTTAGACTCAATCAGCAGTTGGTGCGTTTTGATCTCGAAAATGTTGGCGAGTTTGCAGAGAACCAACAACGACGGGTTGCCTACTCCTCGTTCGATTTGACTCACATAGGTACGATCCACCTCGGCCATGAGCGCTAATTGCTCCTGGGTGAGGTTCTTCAAGCGTCGCATCGAGCGAATGTTAGCCGCCAGTTGCAAACGGAGCTGTTCGTAGTCTTGAGTCATGCGCGCAAACTGCGCCTTGAGGGACTCTCAATCCACGGGATATAGTCTACATTTGCTCTGGGTTGGGCTTTTTTTAATGCTTAGGTTAAGTGCCAGTTTTGTTTCTATGCTGTTTAGAACAGACGGAGCATTAATAAATAATCGAAAGCTAAGGTGTGTATGGACGAAAATTACGTTTCAATTCCGGCGGCGGACGGTTGCCCGAGCCTTCTGACAGCGTGGGGCAGGGAATTTGCGCCTATGATCGAAAGTGGCGTGCGATGTGCTCAGGTCTGGCTTAATACACCTGATGACGTACCACTTTGGTGGGAACTGGCGCAGGCACGTAAGACTTGTCCGGCAGGAGATTCTCAGGATGCTTTCGAAGCAGGATTTTTATTGAGAATTCAGCAACGGCTTCAAGGCGGTTTACCGTAGCCGTGCGGCTCCAACCTGGACGATATGGCTAGCAGGTTACTAGACGGTATGGTTCCAGGCACCATTCCTCTAGAATGGAGATCTGACAGAAGTGGCGTTGGTCTGTGACAAACAGATTTACGTAGCTAGAATTCTGCAGATTCTGCGCGCTCTGAGAACGTGGAACGGGATATGAAATCCGACCAAGATTGAGTGATGATCTGGTGAACGGACTGGAGGGTAAAATCCCAGCCATGGTTGAAGGTGCGATCAATACGGCCTACATCAACCCGGATGAAAATCGAAACGGCTGCCAGAGAAGGCGGTCGCCTGGAGTTCAGCGATTTTTACATGAAGAGGGTGTTCATGGATTTGCTGCCGGGTTGATCTAAGCCTAGGATCAGCTCCGTTTCACTTAATTCCTCGCATCCTATCGATCCGTTCAGCTATCCGGTAAGCCGCCTCCAATTCTGAGCAGCCGGTGCTCTGCATCAGTGTCCAGCGTTCGGCTTTTTCCTCGGGCTCCGTCATGGCTAGGGCGAGATAAAGACTGGGCGGCACGGCTCGAAACAGCGTTTCGAGGTTCTTCGATAGCACGACTCCTTCGGTGTATTTGCCCGGCTCCTTGCTGGCGGAGAGCAACAAGGCTTTCTGCGCTGGCGTGAGTTTCTTGAACCGTGCGATCTCTTCGATTTCTGCGGGCGGCATGTTCAAACAAATCCACCATTCGATCATGTTGAGCATGGTCTGCGCGGCAGTAGGGAAGTCAGCAAGGTTTTGCGTCGCCAGCCAGAACCAGGCCCCGAGCTTGCGCCACATCTTGGTGCCTTTGACCACGAATGGCGCCAGCAGTGGGTTTTTGGTGATGATATGGCCCTCGTCGGTGACCATGATGATCGGTCGGCCCAGGTACTGGTCTCGCTCAGCAAGGTTGTTCACGGTGTTCATCAGGCTGATGTAGCTGATGGACATTTGAGCCTCATAGCCTTCGCGAGCATAAGTGGCCAGGTCGACAATGGTCACATCGCTCTCGGGCCAAGGCGTACCCTCGCGATCGAACAGCTCACCCTCGAAGCCTTGGCAGAACAGGTCGATGGACTCGCCCATTTCCTGGGCACGCTCACGCCGCTTCTCCGGCAAGTGCGTGTCGGCGGCGACGCGTAGCAGCGCGTCGCGCACGTCGCAGGTCAATACCTGGCGACCCGACGCGACACAGGTCTGTGCCGCATCGAGAATGCACTCGCGGATTAGACTGCGATCGGCTCGACTCAGACGTGCCTCTTCCTTGGCCTCACCGCCGGTGATCATCAAGCGAGCAGTGATTTCCAACTCGCCGAGCACATCGCGCTGGTTCTCGCGACTGGCTACTGCTTCATCGTCCCATTCATCAACCGACAGGCTCGCCACCTGATCTGGCTGCTCGACCAGGCGCCAGGCATCGGCGAACGGGGCGAGGCTGATCGCGGTACCCGGCTTCAATTGAACCTTGTTGACCGACAGGCCCTGTGTCGCAAAATAATCGCCTTGCAAGCCGAATGAGTTACCGGCCTCGACGATAAACAGGCGAGGGCGATATACCGCCATGACCTGCATCAGCAGGGTGACCAGAGTGGCCGACTTACCGGCGCCGGTCGGGCCGAACAACAGCAGATGGCCGTTCATAGCCCGGTCTAGTCGTGACAACGGATCGAAGCTCAACGGCGAGCCACCACGATTGAACAGAGTGATGCCCGGGTGGCCAGTGCCAGTGCTGCGGCCCCACACCGGAATTAGATTTGCCAGGTGCTGGGCGAACATCAGGCGGGTGTACCAGTTGCGTGTGTCGCGGGCCGGGTTGTAAGCCATCGGCAACCAACGCAGGTAACTGTTGCAGGCGGCGACCTCATCGCTTTCGCGTACCAGCTGCAGCCCCGCGCCCAACAGCGCGTTGGCCAGGCTGACCGATCGCTGGTGCAATTGCCGTTCACCGTGACCGCGTACGTAAAATGCCAGGGTGCCCCGGTATAGCTTGTGCTGGCGGCCGATGATTGCGCGAGCCTCTTCAACATCCTGGCGGGTTTGGATCGAGGCCAGGTTTTCACCGATGGCTTTGCGTGCCAGACGGTTCAACTGATCCTCGAGCACGTCCTGCGGCTTCACCACCAGGGTCAGGCTCATCACCGTGCTTTCAGGTAACTGGTCGAACAGGGCATTGACTGCATCACCCTTACGGACTTCTCCGGTGAGTTGACCAATTGGCGGCACCCGTCGCAGTTTGTCCACCACGATGACCCGATGGGGTTGCCCGTCGAAATACCAGAGTCCCTGTTGTACATCCGAACGCGGTTCGTTGAAGAACAGCCGCTCGGCGAAGTCATGATCGAAGGGCAGATCCAGCGACTCACCGTCCCCCGACTCCGGATAGGCTACGCGGCGATAGAAATCCTCGGGTGCTTCATCGGTGAGCGTGGGGGCCGGATTGAACCAGGGCAACAGCCAGGCATACAGACCTCGGCCATCGATTCGCGCCGATTGCACTCCGCATGCCTGCAACGAAGCCACGATACGCTCGCAAGCCTGTTGCAGGGATTGCACCGGAGTGAGTCCCGTCTCCTCCGTGCCAGACTCAAGCCAGCGATAGATCACCAGGCGCACCCGTCGATTATTACCACGCCAGTGCAGTCGAGTGACGGCCTTGTCCTCGAACAGACCTCCCGGCTTGGCGATGGTCTTCAAATGGCGACGATTAAGCTCCAAAAAAGTCTCGGTGAAGACCGTGCCTCGCGCGCTGTCTTGAATATAATCGGTGAGCCGGGTCAGGTAGGGGGTGAAGTCGTTGTCGTCCTGGCAGAAAAACTGCGCCACCCAAGGCGCTTGATCCAGTTCGTCAAAGCTATCCTGAAGGGCGTCTTCGAGGGCATCGCGGGCTGTCATTAGCCAATCGGGTTCGCGCCCTTCGGTGCCGATGGGCAGTAACTCGAACACCGCTCCCACCGAGCGATTGTCTTCCAGTAGAAAACACTGCTCGGTGCCGAGGTATTCGACCCAAGGCAGATGATCGGTGAAGCTGGGGTTGTGTGCATACAGTGCAGCTTCATCGGCCAAGGTGGCACGAGGGCGCAATGGGTGGCGCCAGGCTTTCCACGCAGAAGTGCGGTTGCCCGGGTCGCCGGTACGCATTACAAGTCTTCCTGACGTTCACCCGGCAATGCGTACTGCACCCGTTGGTAGAACGGAAAGACTGTTGAGTAACCTGGGATCGGTGCCTGCTCGGTACCACTCAGGTGCGGGTACACGTACAGCACCAGATCGGGATTGGGCAGGCGAGGGAACAGATTGTGGATCTCGTTCGCCGCTGTACGCGTGTACGGCTCTTGGAGAGAGGCGGAGAAATCTGCTGGGGCCAACGGGCGACGTAACTGCTGCCGAGCATCCAGCAGTTGCTGTTGAGTGCCTTGCGAACCGGCGCCGTTCCAGATGTCCAGCATGGTTTGCTCGCCATGGGGCAGCAGCGTGTCCTTGTCGGTGGAACACCCTGTCAGAACCAAGGAAAACACGCTAATCCAGGTCAGGCAGAGAAACGTGGTCTTTTTCATGGCGAACGCTCCGGCCCTTGGGCTCGTAGTCTATGGTGATCTCATGGTCGAGGTGCAGCGCGACTTGGGCGGCCGGTGGCACGTACACGGCAGCAAAGGTCTCGCCATAGAGTTTGTTGATCCACTCACGGATGTCACTAACCCCACCACTGAGAATTGAATTCAGCGCGCTATTGCCACTGCCACTGGTGACCCCGAGGGTACTGCCGCCTGAACTGATCACGCTGCTGTTGTTCTGCTCATCCCCAAGCAAGGCGGCGACACCGGCGCCGGCGGCAGTGATTAAGCTCTGGCTGCCAAGGTACTGTTGAGCGTTTGAGCGGCGCTCACCGGCAATGCAAGGAATGCCATACGGATCAGACAGGTAACCGAGTCCGCCACGAATCTTGTCGGTGTTCGAACTTTGGGCGGTGGAGGCGTTGCGGCTGGCTACTGCCTTCGGCTGAGGCACCGTGCGGATAGTCCCATCGGTAAACACGAAGGTGATTGATTCGACCTGTCCGCGTACGCACGACAAGGTCCAGTCACCGGATGCCGTGCCGCTCATCACGGCGCCCGTGACGTCTGGCAGGTCGATACCGTTGGCAGTTAGGTTCTCCGGACCAACCAGTACCTTGAAGGGATAGGGGTCATTCACGGTGCCGTCCACCGGGACGCGGCCGATCAGCGCGGTCATCGCGACCGAGCCCATCAGCGTGGCGTTTTCGGGAATGGTGTAGACCGGCTTCGCGCCTTCGGTACGATCAGCGGATCGCGTCAGGTCACGCTCACCCTTGCTGACTGCTCGTAGCTGTTTCTGGCTGCGATCAATGGCGTTATCTTTTGCGCCTTCCAGTGAGTTGAAGGCGGTCGGCAGACTCAGTACGGAGGAGGTCTTGGGTTTGCCTCGGGCGTCGGTGGACGGAGCATCCGAAGGTTCAATCCACTGCAGCGTATCATTGGCAGAATGCTGCCCTTCGAATTGCGCCCCGTCGCCCAACTCAAGCCCCAAGCCGATCGGTATATCCTTGCCTTTGCTGGTCAGCCCCGACAACTGTTCCTGCAGTTGCGTCAACAGACCGCGAGCCTGACGACTGTCTTGTTCTGCTTTGATTCGGGCCTCATTGGCCTGGCGGCGACCTTCGTCGACCTGTTGCGTCACACTGCCGAGCGCGGTCTGGATACGCGAATCAACGCTGTTTTCCCGCTCGCGCAGGCGGTTATTCTCCGTCAACAGCGAGTCGTTGTGTTTCTTCAAACCGAGCATGTCGCTGCGCATGGCCTTCACCTGGCCGACCAGGGTGGCGACTGTATCGCGGGGGGTATCGCCCGCAATACCGAGCGACTTGGCTTGCTCGGCGGATAGCTGAAGATTGCCTTGATCAACCAACTTCTCTGGAGAGGAACTGCTGCCACCCGCGACCCAAGTTTTCAGGATAATCAACACCACGCCCAGAAGCGCAGCCGGTACCAGCCATTTGAGCAAGGCGTTAGCTTTCATCGCCAGCACCTCGCGAAACGGCCGGGAGCAGCACGGCTTGCTCAAGGCCGGCACTGCGGGTGACAAGGTAGGCGATTGTGGTGTCTTCAGCGCTGCCGACAGGTCCGAGAAAAGCATGCTGGAAAGCCGCGGCGAATAGCTTGGCCTGAAGTCGACGTGGATCGAGTTGCACCGTCTCTGAACCACGATTGCGCAGCTTCACGGCCGTCACCCAGTAATCACCGAGTCGCCAGGCGGCGATGGGTGTGCTGGACACGTTTACGGTCGGCAGCAGGGTTGGCAGTTCGGTACGCAGCTTGAGCGGGACGCGGCGTACACCGGGCAGGGACTCCACGGCGCGTAGCGGCGCGTACAGGCTTTGCGCAGCGTAGCGCGTCAAAGCGACTGGGATTGGCGTACGTTCTGGAACAGGGATGGTGCTAGATTCAGCCTCGGTAGGCTGCCGCTGAGCATTCTTGAGAATACGCACGGGCTCCAGCGGTTGATCGCCAGGCATGGCTGCAATGTCCAAGAGGATGATCTCGCCCGTCGCGACCGATTGCAGTTGTAATCGGGTAGGTGCAATGGCTTCTGACGCGCGTAGGTACAGCGTGCCACCGGTTGATTGCACGCGCAGTTTGCCTGTCAGAGTTGAGGGCAGCCCGACTCGAACATCCTCATCGATAAAGACCACCCGCTCCTGATTGATCACCAGCGGGACCGCGAGAGGGAGGCGTTCCCAGCGCATCAACTCGACGGCCTGCGCTGCTGCTCCCCATAGCATCAGTGCGACGGTGAGCCCCGGGGTAAAAATCCGCTTCATGGCTCACCTCCAGGCAGAGCGATTTTTTGCGGCGTGGCCTGATAACAGTCCAGTGCCAGCCCCCATTTATTGCGTTCGGGGTCCAGATCAAAACGCACCACGCGTAATGGATAACGCACCACCACCCGTTTCACTGGTTCGGCGGCGTAATACTCATCGGCGTTGAGGTCGAGCGTGACCAGCCAGCTGTCGCGATCGAGCTGCTTGACCCTGAGTTCCGGATCTTCGCTGTAGCCTCGGCCCAGAATTTCGTAGACGCCACGCACCCGCTGGCGGAGTTCGCCGGCGGCCTTGCGGTACTCGTAGTCGCCGTCGAGGAAGGTCTTGCAGGAGGGTGTCAGGTAGGACTGCAAGCTGTAGATAGCGCGGCGGTAGTCCTGTTCGCCATCCGAAGGCCAGCGGTTGAGTTGGCCAAAGATGTACAGGGCGAAGGCATACACATTCTCTGAGGGGATATCCCACCACTTGCGCGTGCTGCCCGAACGCAGATCCGGGGGGACATGCACAGTCAAATCGGTCGGTGCCGAGCGCCAGCCATACCAGAGTCCGGCACAGAGCAGGGCAAGGACCATTACCGCCAGACGTAGGCTGAAGATATGGGCCTGTTGGGCATCCACCTTATTCCGAAAGCGACTCATGGCTGCCACCGGGACAGAGCAGGGCGCAGTCGACGCGAGCGGCGAACCGTCCAGACGCCGGAGTGAAGGATCAAACTCCCGCGCCCCAGGCGCCAATGACTGGCCAGTATCCATTCGAGCTTGCGGTACAACCAGGTATCTGGCCGGGCGCGTTTGGCTCGACGCAGTAGCGAGCCACCGAAAAATAGCACCGTCGCCATGGCCCCGATCATGCTGGTGGGCGCCACGGCAATGGAAGCGGTGACGATCGCCAGAGGAACGCCCAGCAGCAGGCCAATGACGGCGCCGGTACCGAGTGCTACCCACATCTCATCATTGGTCAAACCGCGCAGTACGGCAGGGTCGCGATTGAGTCGCTCAGGGAGAAAGACCAAGGTGCCGTCGGCAAGGCGTTCAATAGTGTCGTTCATGTCGACCTCACAGAATCGCGGCGGCCTTAGTCAGGAACCAGATGATGATCACCACCAGCAGGGCGCCGATGCCGACCACCGCGCCGAGATCTTTCCAGGTCTTGCGCTGGTTCTGCACATCGGCATACACCGTCAGCGAGTGCCAGGCCACACCCAAGAAAGCGAGCAGGGCGATCAGCAGACCGAGCAGGATGCCGCCGTCGTAGGCGTAGTTTTTGATCGTCTCGATCAACCCAGATCCTTCGCCACGCGAAGGGGCTTCCATGGTGGGGAGCTCGGCAAAAACCAGGCTTGGACCGAGCACCAACAGCAGGCCGATCAAGCGCTGACTGGCATGATTGCGCAGGTTGTTTTTCAGGGGGGCAAAGTACTTGAGCATGGCAGCGATCTCCTGGATTAGGACAGGGTGAAGAACATCAGGACGAGTAGGACGAGCAAAACGCGCGCGGCACTGCCGCCGAAGGCTCCGAAACGCACATTGCCAGCCGCCCAACCCCGGTAAGCCGTCCATATCACCCAGGCACACCACAGCAAAGCTAGGACCAGAACCAGGGATAGCCAGAGCGTCGAACTGCTCTGCGATGAGAAACCGGAGGCATTTTGGAAGGCAGCGGTCTGCGCGTCGGTCATGCTCATGGCGAGGGCTCCGCGGGCAGAGTGTCAAGGCGGTAGTCACCGACCAGCTCAACAGGATCGCGAGGTTGAGCGCGGGAGGGGGAGAGATAGCCCTGCACACCAAGACGGATACGCTGTATGTCTCGATTCAGTCGGGGGTAGTCGAAGCGATAGCGATCATTGGGTTCAGCCGTGCTGGCTGCCTCAGCTTTCGTTGCAAGGCGTTCGAGAGTGTCGAGCTGCTGCTGGACTAGGCTGAGCTCACCCTGTTCATATTCAGATGCGGCATAGCCGCTGCTATCGACGGCAGCTAGCGAGAGTAGTAAGCAACGAATGATGGTCGTCGGCATGATGCTGGCCCTTATGGATCTGGGGAGCAGAATCAAGTCGGAGATAGATTTTTTCAGCAAGAAAACTGAGGTTTGATGAATCGCCTTTCTGGTGAAGGACGAGCAGCCAGCATTACAGCTTCAGTGACTTTTCGACTTTCGGTGTGAGATAGGGACTATGCCCGAATTATCACTGGGAGAACAAACATGCCGCCGCAGCATGCCCGAAATGCCTTGTGCTGCTCGTCGCTCGGGACCGCATCACTGCGGAGGGAGGCCCTTGTTTAAGAGGCGGTTTGGATATGCATGACCGGAGACTAAATGTTGTTAGTTAGCTTTGCAAGGGAAGTGTAATAATGTGTGTGTATATTTAATAATTGGTTTTTTGAAACTTGACTGGTGTCGAAATGGAAAATTTTATACCTCCTGTTGTGTCCTTGGCTCGAAAGAAAAAACTTACTCATCCGACCGAGCGGAAGCCTTTCAATACGGAACAATGGCTTGAAGCTTACAAGAAATACAGTAACGGAAATCTTATTGATAAATCGTTATGTGAAGGCGCGGGTTGGTTGGCAACACATTTCTCAAGAGTGTATGCGACGCGAGACTATTACAGATTAGATAATAATGATAGTTTGTCTGGAAAAGAGCTATTGCATGCACACTTGGCAGGCGCAAATTTTTCATTCGTGCTGTTGACTAAAAAGCAGATGCGTGACCTGCCGCCCGACGCTGTGCCAACGATGGAAACCTATCTGGACTACAAAACCGATCTTACTTTGAGTGGGGTGGAGGTTAATGCAAACCAATTAAATATGTTCAGATTGGATAGCTTACGCTCCCCGATTTATGAAATTCTAAATGAGCGAAAGGATTTAGGCACATCTGTTCGTGGCGATGCCGAGTCCTCAAAAGGGTTGCCAAAGTTAGACTATATTGTAAATGAATTTCGCTGTTCTCAGCTGTATTACAATGGGGTGGTGATGTGGCAGCAATTACTTTATGGGGAGGCCTTCTTTGCTTATGACTTGCGGCGCAACAGGATACATATATCGCAGTTGAATGGCTTTGGCAAAATGAAAGCTATATGTGACTACCGTAGAGAGCATCACCAGGCGACAGTGGCGCTGGAAACACAAGGCGTCGCGCATAATATGTTATTTTGGCGTGGTTTGAATTATCCGAAATCGTTGTTGAGGTATGATGGCGTATCAGGTGTTTCTATCGCCACAGTTGAAGAGTTAGATGAAGGTGCGGACTGTTTTGTTAAATATAAATGGGCGGAGCCTTATTTAGTCGTTGAGCCTCATCTCTTTGAACTGGTGAAGGTTCATCGATCTAAGGGGGAGGGTGGTCAGGACTATTCTGTTCGCGATGTACTTATAGTGTGGTTTCACTTGGCCGTACTAGCTCGGCAGAGAGTCCTAGCTTCAAGTGAGGAAAATCCAGATAGCTGGGAACTCTTGCTCGAACATAGCACTTGGCTTGATCGGAAAAATTTAGTCAATGCGTTAGTAGTTGTGACTGAGATGTCGGAAGAGGTTGTTGAGGCGATCATAGGGTTTCTGACTTTTAAAGCTGTGGATAGACAGGATGATCTTTGGACGAAGCCTATCCTTCAAGTGGACGGGGAGGTTGCTCTTGCGATATCTGCGTTGATGAGCGCAAGCCTGCGTAGAAATGTAGATACTTGGCTTAGGCTTGTTGATCCCAAATCACATCTAAGGGGCGAATATTTTGAAAAATATTTAGAGGGTGTGATGGAAGAGTGCAGATTGACTAATGACGTTATGCGTCATAATTTGAGTTGGACTGGTTCTCTAATGCTGAAGTATGACCGGGAACTAGTGCCGGAAGAGATTGATCTGACATTTAGTTTTGGTAATATTTTAGTGGTGGCGGAGCTCCGCAGTCGCCGCACGCCAATCACACCGCTTGATTATCATAATGCACTCTACGAGGATGGGGGGATTTTCACAAAGGTCGAGCAGGCCGAGCTGAAGGCCGCGTACGTTCGCAATAATCTAGCTGATTTTTGTCGAGACTACTATCCGAGGCTGAGCGAAAAAATAAATTCTGTCATGGTCCATCCCATGGTTATTGTAAATGATCAATTTCACGCTGGATTTCCGTGTGGTGAAACTCCGATTTTAGATGAGCATTTACTGAAGCATTTTTTGAAGGACGGTACGGCGAAATTTTGCGGCTCGCATGATGACCGTTCTGATTATCGTTATGGGGTGGTGTTTTACGAAAATTTAGAGGAGGCGGAGCGCAGCTTTCTAAGCTACGCGCTGCACCCAACCATAATTGAAACGCATCAGGCGTGCGTTGAGCAAAAAAGCACTCTCTATTCTTTGATGCCCGGTGAGCCTGGTATTAACTGGTTGAGTTATGAGGTCAAGGAACCAGGTAGAGAGAAACAACTGAGGATTCTCAAGAGCCTCAGTGTCGGTAAATTTGTCCAGCGGTATTGAAGTCATTGACCCAAGCGTAGGCACATATCTCCGTTTGGGTTGATTTTCAGTGATTAAAAATAGTCTCTATTTTTTAGAGCATAGCCTCAGAAAATGCATTGGATGCATTACGTTGGAAGTTTCATGCGGTACGAAGGAGGTTGCCTCTAATTATTTTTAGAAAATGGGCTGGCTAAACACTTAAAGATACTTTTTGAATGTCGTCGCTGTAATCGCTACTGTTACTCCGAGTATTACTGCGCAAGGCAAAAAAATAGCGATGGGATTGAGCGAAAAGGGCAGGGACAGGTAAATGATCCACGGAATAATCAGCAGTGGCATCACTGCTCGCTTAGCTCGGTGATACACAAAGCTGCTTTCTCGTCCGGCTCCAAATTTACGTAAGTCGCGACGGATCAAGCCATCGACAAAACCAGTAAACGAGGCCAACAGAAATAATGGTGTGGCTAGGACCAGAATGGTCAGGCGCACCACGAAGGTGAAGGTGACATATACCGACGCCAGCACGCAATCTTCAATGCTCACATATAGCTGATTGGTCCAACTCCAGAAGCCGTTGCCCTGGCTCGATACCCGCGCCTGCAGGGCAAAATCCGCAAATCCAGTCTTGACCAAAAGCCACTGGTTCAGGAGATCTAGCCACTGGAAAATCGCCTGTCCGGGTTGTTGGATGATTAGTGAATATTTGAAGTGTTCGCTGAGCCAGCTCAACTCGCTATTTAGCATGGCCTGACTATGTCGCCAGCCTTGATCTCCCCAGAAGAAGAGCAGACCAGCCCACTCGATCAGGATTGAGAACAACAATGAGGCAATGAGCATTCCGATGATGCACAGGACCACGCCGATCACGGAGATGATCAGCCCCGGACGCTGGATCGGTTGTGGCGGTGTGTTCTGGACGGAAGTTGCCATCATTCACTCCATTGTGTTCTGCAGTGTTGATATCGTCACGCCGTCTGGTGGATAGTTTTCCGCTGAAGCTGTGCAGGCGCGTGCTACCCCACCTCATCCAGATCAAAGTTTGTTGTTGGACCAGCACCGCTCGCACTCCACCATTGGCCCGCTTGTTCGTTGTAAGTGGCCCGCATCCGCTGAGTAAGCTCCTGCAGGTCCTTGGGCATAGCATCTTCGTTGGAGGGCTTAGGCAGCGGCATACGGACCTTCCAGAGCTGCCCGCCAGCCTGGAAGGAGAACATTTGCCCCTTGGGTAAACTGACGATATGAGCGGGCTCGATCAGCGGCACACTGGTGCTGCTGATGCGATCTTGGGAGGACGAAGTGAAGTCGGTGCTGGCCTCAGGATCGGAGGTGTCGGTGGCACCGGATACCAGCGTTTTTGTCAGTACATTCACCGTAGGCAATTGTTTGGTGAGTAACTCCGCGGTGGCGGTTTCGCGCACTCGGAGCACCTGCAGGGTGTTGAAGTTGCCAATCACTTGACCGGCTTTGGCCCGATTGCCAATGCGCGCCTCGATATCGCTAAGAGTTTGGGTATAAGCCGTTACCTGGATACCCGCTCCGCCGCCCTTGTTGATCAGCGGGATGAACTCATCGCCCATCAACTCGTTAAATTCATCAGCGTGCAGGTTGATCGGCAGCTTGCCGCCGGTGCTGCCCGATTGGGGTAGGCCATGGTCAACGCCATGTTTGTAGATTTGGCCTGCGACTGAGACCAAATCGGCGAACATGGAGTTGCCCACAGCAGCGGCGACCTCTGCATCGGTCAGCGCATCCAGACCAACGTAGACGATGCCGCGTTTTCGGATGATCTGCATCCAATCGAAGATTGGCCGCGGGTCATCTAAATCGGTGTAGTTGGGAGCCAATAGCTGAGCGGTCTTACCAGTGGTAAGTTTCTCCAGCAGCGGTAGCAGCGAGGCAACAATTTTGTCGAAGTAGGTGCGGTCATAACGCACCGCCGAACGTAATCCGTCCATTACCGGATCAAACATCCGTTTTGCCGCCAGGTATTGCTCGATGGCCACCACCCGCTTTTCGCGTCCCACCATGTGCCTGGGAATGTTCTTCTCGGTGAGCTTGCCTTCAAGCTGGACGATCACTTCCCACGCTTTCGGATCGGTTTTGGCGAAAAACTGCTGGGCGTATTCGATGAACAGCGCGTCGATGTTGACCACATGTCGCTGGATTTGCAGGTAGTCCGGACGTCGGCCCAGCTCGATCAGTGCCCGGGCTATGATGTTGACGAAACGCCAGGCGAACTCACGAAAAGCTGCAGAATTGCCTTCACCACTGAGCTGCCCGGCGATGCGTGACGCCACTTCCGAGATGCGTCCGAAACGTCCCACGGCGTTGTAGCGTGCGGAGATCTCCGGCCAGCCTAGATGGAAAACATAGAATTCTTTTTCCCGACCGGCGCGTTTGGCTTCGACGTACATGCGTTTGAGCAGGTCGGCATCGCCCTTAGGATCGAAAACGATGACTACCTCATGTTCGATGCGGTGAATGTCCTGGGTGATGTACACCTCGGCGAGTCGCGTCTTGCCAACACGAGTAGTGCCGAGCACCAAGGTGTGTCCGACCCGTTCACCCAGCGGCAGACCGACTTCAGTTTCATCGGGCTCGACCCCATGTAACAGCGGCGAGCCACCGACCGGTGGTAGCGGGCGCAACGGGTTGAAAGCGCTATCCCAGGCCGTGACACGCGCCAATGTAGAGAGTGGAAACGGTGCATGTTCCAGTCGACGTTCGAGTCCACGAGCCATGCGGTAACGGCGCGGTTGGTCGATATAATGCGCGACAGCCGGATCCTGCGCCTCGACCAAGCGCTGGGTATGCAGGCGGGTCCAGAGAAAGCCGCGGCCCATGAACAGACGCTTGCGGCTGACCGGGATCTGCCGGCTGGTCAGTTCGTAGCGGGGCAACCGACGGATATTGCGCCTATACCGCAACACCTCCCAGGCTTGCCGGAGCCGGATAAGGCCGAACAGGGTGTAGGCCAGCGCCGCTACCTGCCCGATTTCGGGTGACAGCGCCACAGCCCAAGGCGAGTACAGGCACAACACCACAGAGGCGACGCAGATCGCTACGGTGTAAAGCTCCACCGCTGGCCGGAGCTTGGACTCCATCGCATGCTCGGCCATGACTTGGGCTCACTGTTCCAGTGAAGTGGCGGTGATCAGGGCGGGGTAGTGCTCAATCTGCAAACGGGTGGCAATGTCGTTGCCGTTGACCGGCAGGATAGTGATGCCCGGAGCAGCTGCTCGAATCCGGGCCAGGGCTTCAGTATCGGTTACTTCCACGGCGAGGCCAGCCGCACCCATTTCCTGCAGTTCAGCCGCACGTTGACGCAACCAAGCCAACGATTGGGGATCCTCACCGACCAGGAAAAATGATCGTAAGCCCGGCATGTTCAGAGCGCGAGACGTGATCTGGCCGGGGCTCAAGTGGGAGCTCCGGACGGGCAGTATCCATGCTTCATCGGCAAACGCGGACAGGTCCGCATGCATGGCTCGAGAAGGCTGGACGTTGCTATTTGTTGTCGACCCGGAAACCTGAAATTGGGGCCGGACGAAGCCGCTAGGTTGGTCTCCGGCAACGGTCAGTTCCGGCTGAGCGAAAGGTGCTAAAAGCAGGAAGAAATAGTGGGTAAGAGGTATTCGTTTCATGGTGATGTGCCCTGCTTGAAAGACACCAGCAGACGTTCGAGTTGCCGAGAGAAACCCTCGCGGTAACGTGCGGCCGGCATTCCTCCTGCCGGGCGGTGATAGCGTCCCGCAGCTGACACCCAATCGCCGGTAACGGCGTGATGCTCCCGTAATAGCGCGGCGGTCACGGCGAGATTTTGATAGGGGTCAAGGGCTTCGCAGGGATTGGAAAAACGTTGTCCGTGATAACCCAGGTTGGTTTGTCCAAGACCGACATCAACCCGTTTGGCGTCATGCCGGGCGAGTGCTTGAAGTAAGGCGTGACAGGCAGCCGCTCGGGTGGCGAATCGGTAAGGTATTCCGGCGATGTTCAGGGTCCAGGGCCAGGGCAGCAGTTGATCACGGACGCGAATACCACTCTCCTGCAGCGCAATCGCGAACAACACCGTTGAAGGGATGCCGGCGTCATGCGCCGCTAGTTGATAGGCAGGCGGCGGAAGTTCGTCAGCCTGGGCTGCGAGCATCGTCAGCATGAGCGCAAGTCCACTCAGTCTAGGCGTTGCCATTGTCCGTTCACCTGCTGAAATGTGACGGGTAATGGTCCCGGGGCACCCAGGCTGAACCAGCGACCACGGTCATGGTTCAAGGTGATTTGCCGACGTTGAACCTTGCTCGGATCAATGCCTGCTTGCGTCGCCCAGCGACGGACGTTTTCATCCTCGCCTTGGCTGCCCACCAGGTAGATATCGAACGCCGTACCACCGTTTTGCATTCGTTGTGCTTCAGCGGTGCATGCAGGGCAATGGTCCTCGACAAACAGAGCTTGGCGCGGTTCTGTCGATGGGCTGGCAAGGGGCGGGGATGCCATACCCTGGATCGGCACCAGCCCCGGAAACAGCTTGGCCCAGGCCGCGGTGTAAGCGTTTTGGTACGCCAACTCGCGCTCGGCGCGTTTGGCCTCTAAGGCTACCTGTAGTTCGGCATAGCGTCGGCGCTCTTGGTCGGTCTCTGCCTCGACGCCGAGCGTGGTCAGCGGGTCCAAGTTCGGGCTCCAGAAGCCGCGCGGGCCGGCTTGGATCTGTTCGAAGCGTGTCCACTCTTGCTCCGTCAGACCCCAGCTTGCCGCCTGTTCAGAGTGCGAGCGCCCCAGTGAAGTGGATTGTGTGTCCTGAATCCTTGACGGTGTCGTGACAGGGTTGCCCATCGCAGCGCCCGTGCTAAGTAGTGAAACGAGACAGACGATGGGGGACAGTAGCGCTCGATTCATGATCGTTTCTCAAGGGAGTTCTACTGTCTGGTCTGGCTGAGTGGTCACCGCGAAGACGGCCGCGTTCGGCTCCAGCACTTTCAACTGCCATGTGCCGAGCTGCTCGCCGTTGTGCAGCAACTGGATCTCCTTGAGCGAACGACTATCAGGAGGAGCTACCGCCAGAAAGCGCTCGCCCCCGCGAAACTCGACACCCAGTACTGAGAATGGCGGCGAGAGCGGGGCAGGCTTGGGACGAGCGGCTTTTTTCGGCTTGGCCGAGGAAGATGTCTGTGGTGGGGGTGATGGCTGGGCCTTGAGGTCCAGGAGTTGCTGCTCGACGTGCTCAAGTCGTGCACGTAACGCGATCATGTCGGCTTCGACGGCACGATCTGCCAGACCGTCGCGTAGCTCCTGAATCTCTTGCGCCCATTGATCCAACATCGGGTCGAGTGTATTGGCCTGTTGTTCACCGGAGTCGACCATCTGCTTCAAGTCTTTCAGCGCGTACTGCAGCTTCTCCTGTGCATCCATGAGGGTACTTGAATCACGTTGCAGGGAATCCAGAGTCTGTAGGCGTTGTGCGTTAGCATTTTCCAGCTCGGTGACGCGTTGATACTGGTTATACAAACCACCACTGAGCCCGCAGACCGCCAAGCAAAGTGAGCCGACAATGAGGGTTTGGAACGTCGAGGCTTTCATGGGCGTGCCTCCGGCTGATGGGGCACGCTGGGTGCGACCCGCACGACGGCAGCATCATTTTTTTGCCGTTCGAAGCAGACCGAACGGCTGACCTCATCGGTCGTGAGTTGCCAAGCGGGGCCAGCCAGTACTTGTAGAGCGTTGCGTAATGAGATCGGGCCGAGCCGGTAATGGGCGGCGGGCAGAGGCCGGGTAAACAGTATCTTTACTGGTTCGACAGCAGGGCAGAGCGAATAACCTGAGCGCTGCAGCACGTAGTGCATCGCCTCCTGTACCGAGGGATTTAGGTTGGACGGAATGCTCACGTCAATGATTTGAGCGAGAAGATCACGTTGCTCTGTCGTGGGCTCGGTGCTGACTAGCGTATAGCGGCCATAGCGGAGCTCTGTCGGATGACTCTCTTCGGCTGTACTCCTTGAAAGCTGGGCCCGATTGGAACCACCGGCAGTCTCTGGACTGGTCGGCAATGAGGTGGGGATGTGCGCCGTGCATGCGCTCAATAAACCCAGCAGGCAGACAGGCTTGAAAAAACGCTCCATGGAAAAAAACTCATGTCAGATTCAGTGCAGAACCTGACATGAGGTGAAGGAGCGATTCAGTGAGTAATTTGATTCAAGACGGGTCGTGTTTAAGTTGAATGCGTTGCTATTTCGTCATAAATGGCTAGCCCATCCAAAACGGTAGCGTCGGGGTCAAAGATCAACAATCGCACATCCGCCAACGCCGCCAGATACAGTACGTTGACCAGGGCTTCCGGCGTACCGGCGTCGAGCTGCTCTTGCCTTAGCGACGAGTAAGGACTGCCCTCGATCTTCATCAGGTTCTCGTCGGTCCAGGGCGTGCCGATCAGCTTACACCCGATGCCATTGCAGTCTGTCAGGGCAAAGGGCTCAAACATAAGTCCGGTTGGTCTGGAGTCGACATTGCCAACCCGGCTTTCCAGGTGGCGCAGTGCTTCGTCAGTGAGGTGTGCGGTACTGATTTCCCAGGCTCGACTGTAGTGTCCTGTGTCGAAGCTCAAACGATGGACCATGGCTTGGGCTTCTTCCAGAGAGTACAGGTCACTGACGTGATGTCGCTCGTTGAGCATTCCACCATTCACGGCGTAGATCACTTGGCGCACCAGCCCGGTGGATTGGCAACGTTCATCCAACTCATCCGGAATCAATTGGTCTTCGCTGATTATGGCGAAATCATCGCAGAACAGGCAGGGGAACAGTTCTAGCGCATCGTCGGGCAGATGAGCTTGTGAGTCGTGTACAGAGCGAAAGCAGGGAGGGCAGTCGTTCGCGTAGGTGATCAGCTGCAGCCGTTCGATAGATAGATTGTCATAGCCGCGAACGAATGGGTTTGAGGCCCCCAGCATCGCTGGGGCTTGGGTAGTGGATTTCATGACTATTCTCCAAGATGAAAATGAACAAGGCGCCCGAAGGCGCCTGCAAGGGTTAAAGCCAACCGTATTCGGCAAGAGAAAGTGGGCGACCTTCACCCACGATGAAGTGATCCAGTACGTGAACCTCGATCAAGGCCAAGGCCTCTTTCAACCGTGCGGTCAAAACGCGGTCTGCCTGGCTGGGTTCTGTACATCCCGAAGGGTGGTTGTGAACAAAAATGACGGCTGCTGCGTTATGCGTTAAGGAGCGCTTGACGACTTGGCGGGGGTAAACACTGGCGCCATCGATGCTCCCATGAAAGAGGATCTCGAATGCCAGAATGCGATGGCGGGCATCGAGAAAAATCACACCGAAAACCTCATGCTCTTGGGGTGCAACATGCAGTTTTAGATATGAGGCCACGGCGTCAGGTGACGTCAGGTTGGGGCCGCGGGTGAACAGCCGACGATCCAGAACTTGCAGCGCTTCGTCGATCAACTGGTTTTCTCGGACGATACGGTCAGCCTCGACATCCGGGGTTTCTATCAGGGTAAGTTGGGTGCTCATGGGGTACCTCCGAAGGGAACAATCATGGGGTACACACCCGAGGGGAGTAATGTCCCCAAGGTGGATGTTGAGTCACGGACATTGCCCGATGAGGCGCTGTTTACAGCCGAGTGAATCGGTGGCGTTGTCCGTGCAGGTGTGAATCACAACCGTCGCAGGGCAATGAGGAGACGATTCTTATCCCCCGACCGGTCTCGGGATCGAAGTCGGCACTGATGGGCATTAGCTGAACCAGTCCACGATGGAGACCGGCAATGCGTTTCTCGATCTCATCCGTCGTGTAGTAGAGCGATAACGTGCTGTAGTCCTCGTAAGCCGTAGCGAATAGGCAGGAGTCGCAAAGCCAGAAGGATTCCACGTTGGTTCTCCTGTGCTGATTGAAGAAAAGGCGCTCGGTTGAGCGCCTTGATGTAAACATCGTGAATTGTTCAGGCGGGCTGAACAGTACGTGTGGCGACACGGCGGGCCGTGCGGGGAGTGGGCGCAGATTCAGGCTCAATCCTGGACTCTGTTGGGTTGTCGGTATCCTCAGCTTCGGCATCAGCCGACGTTGGGGATGGCTCACTGTTTGGCGCTTGCTCAGCAGGTGCTGTTGCCTCCTGCCTGGCAGGCGCTTTGTACTCGAACGTGCCATTGATTTTGATCCAGTCGATGTACAGCAGACGACCTTTCAGGCTGGCGCCCGGCTGGCCTTGTTTAGCGCCCTTCTCATAGAGAAATGGGTCGATCCAGAGGTCGCCGATACGGAACGACAGCAAGACCTTTTTCTCGGCTTTGACGGCGTCCATATAGAGACGAATCAAGCGTTCAGCTTCGCCTCCAGCGACTTTGCAGTCGAAGCGGGTGTACTCGACCGCATCGGTGGCACCGTGCAGGGCGGCGATATCGCAGGCCATGAATGGCTGGCCGCGGCGGACTTGTACTTCACGAACACGGTTGAGGTAGCCGATACCGGCGGTGTGCAGATTGAAGTAAGAGGTCGCTTCTTGGGATTGGTTGGCGTGGGCCATGGTGGTTCTCCTTTCAAGGGAAAGCGGCGACGCACAACCCCTGACGGGGAAGTGAGTCCCGTCAGGGTGGGTAAGGTGAAGGCAAGCGATGACGACACGACACCGGCAAGCCGATGACAAACAGAACGATGCGCCTGAGGAATAGCGGTGCAGCAGAAGAGAGTCCGCGGCAGTGGTTTGCGGGCTTGGGGTAGTAGGCATTCATCACCGCTGAAGCGGCAATCGTGCGAGCCTCCGAACGCTGATCGCACTTGGGTAAACCACCACAAGCGTGGCGTAGCCTTGAAGGTTCAAGCTACCTGGGCTGAGCTGTCAATGACAGCGAACCACACCCTTTGTATAAGCCTGTCATAGGGGAGCGTCAAGACGCCGTAAGCCGATTTTCTATGGCCGGAATACAGTGGTAGTCACTGGACTGAAGAAATCGAAGAGCGGGCCTGGCGGGGTGCCAGGCTAGGAAGAGAAAAGCCACCTTCAGTTGTCTGACGCAATCGGCAAGCGCCTCGCAATACTTGGCTTGACTGCACCATGATTCACCAACCGACCCTTGTCGTGGCCTGGGTCGGAACATGCTGGCACGCATCCGCGCACAAAGGGTGCCCAGTGTTTCCCCGGCGGGCTCCGGGCCTGAATACGATCGCCGAAGCGGATGACCGCTATTGCCTGGCAGAGGCAACAGTGGTCATCCGCCACCACGATCAGGTCGAGCACAAACAGGAATGCAGTTCCGCAGAAGAGAAGGCTCCGAACTCGAAGAGTCCGACCGAGCTACCCGGAGCGCATCGGTCTTGGGCCGCCGTTGGCGGTGATCCGACAGGCACTACAGCAGAGAGGGAAGGATGACGTCAAGACAGAGTGCAACCCTCAAGTCCTCTAGATCGAATACGAGTGAATGAGCTTATTTGTTGGCGAGATGAGCAGCCAATTGCTGGACGGTAGCCAGGACAAAGGCACGGTCGCTTTCTTGAAGGCCGTTCAGCAGACCCGCGATCATCTGGCCCTGGTCATTGGGACGATTGCTCGACTCCGTCAGCAGTTCATCCATCCGGCAGTCGAAGATGTCCGCTAGTTGCATCAGCTTGACCACGGAAAGCTCCACTACACCCCGCTCAAGGCGAGAAATGGCTTCGCTGCCGATGCCCAGGCGTTCAGCCACCTCTTCCTGGGTCAGATTACGCTGGGTGCGGTGCTTCGCGATCATGCGTCCGATTTGGGCTTGGGTTGGATGTTTATGTGCCAAGTGATGAGTTCTCCAATTCAACCCGAATGGTTGAGCAAAGACCCATTGACATGAACATCCTTAACGGTTGAGTATCGACTTTTAGGGTTGTTATATTGACTGAAATAGCTGTTTGTCGCGACGTGACATCTATTCCTCCAGGAATCAGAGGCCGAAGCGACCAGCGAGACTGAGCGGTCTGATAGGGCCAAACGGAGGAAAGGTTGAGCATGGATGAGCAGCGCGAGAACGTCATGGACCTGATCTGGGATCGAACACTGGAGCTGTTCATCAAGATCCATGACTGCCCTGATAACCCCGAACACCTCGACAGCCTTGTTCATTGGCTCAACGAAGATCCTGCTCACCTGAAAGCTTTCAACGAACTGGGGCAGATATGGATCGCGACAGGCATCGCGTTGGCCCGTGAAATCGGACAACCGCTAAGCGACTTGGAGAAGGATCAACTGCCGTTGATGATGCACTGACCCGTACATCAGCCCCCAAAGATTCATGTGATCACCAACGGTGCGTCATGGCCGACGCGGCCCTTTGCTGATCGGCACAGTGCCTTTGCAGTCCGGGTAGTGGGAGCATGACCAAAACGGTCCTGATTTTCCCTTCCGCCTAAGCATTGAGGCGTTGCAAATGGGGCAGTGCGGTCCGGCTTCGACCGCTACCGACAAGGTGAGCGCTCCGTAGTGCTCGACCAACTGCGTAATCCAGTTCGCCTGTTTGGCGACGAATGCATCCAAGGTCAGGCGTCCCGCTTCGACTTCATCTAGAGCTTGCTCCCAGATCGCTGTCATACCCGGATCCGCGACTGCAGCGGGTACCGCTTCGATCAGCGTATGGGCCGCTGGGGAGGCCATTAAGGCACGTTTTTTCTTCAGCAAGTAACCGCGATCAATCAAGCCCTTGATGATGCCGGCTCGCGTGGCTTCCGTGCCGATACCGGTGGTATCCCGAAGTTTCTGTTTAAGGCGCGGGTCGTTGACCAGCTTGGCGACGTTTTTCATCGCCTTGATCAGATCGCCCTCGGTGAGCGATTTGGGCGCAGCGGTGCGCATGGATTTGAGTTCAACGTCGTCCACTGCGCACTGCCTACCCTGTTGTAGGGCGGGCAACACCTGGGACTTTTGATTAGGTTCATCGTCGTCGGGGTTGTCGGAGAGTAAGCCTTTCCAGCCTTGGACGAGGATCTGTTTGCCAACAGCAGTCAAACGCTCGGCGCTGCACTCCAGTTCGACCTCGGTTCGATCAAACTCGTGATGCGGCAGGAATTGCGCGAGGTAGTGGCTACGAATCAGTTCGTAGACTTGGCGCTCTTGTTCAGACATCCGCCCAAGGTTCGCCGGCTCGGTGGTGGGGATGATGGCGTGGTGCGCGGTGATCTTGGCATCGTTCCATGCTCGTGAGCGCAATGATCGATCGACGCCTCCGAGCGCTGGGCGTAACGCGGGATCCATTCTAAGCAGGGCATCGAATACCGCGGCTACCTCGTTGAACATGCTCTCTGGCAAATAACGGCAATCGCTGCGCGGATAGCTGGTGGCTTTGTGGGTTTCATACAAGGCTTGGGCGATGTTCAGGGTTTCCTGAGCGCCGATTCCCAGCTTGCGTGAGCAGACTTCTTGCAGTGTGCTCAGGTCGAAGGGCAGGGGTGGCGCTTCGCGCAAATGCTCAGTCTGCAGCGAGACTACGGTGGCGGTCTTGCTGTTAGAAATCGCTTGGAGGGCGTGACTTGCGAGCGCCTGCTGCAGGCAGCGACCGGCTTCGTCACGTCCTGAGCTTGGTGGTATCCACGATGCGATGAATGGTTGTTGCCCCATTGAGGACAGGTGCACATTCACCACCCAGTACGGCACCGAGACGAAGCTGGCAATCGCACGATCTCGATCAACCACCAAGCGCAAAGTGGGCGTTTGGACGCGTCCAACCGACAGTACACCGTCATAACCCGCCCGCCGTCCCAGGAGGGTAAACAAACGGCTGAGGTTCATACCAATTAGCCAATCGGCGCGGCTGCGGGCGAGGGCTGAGTGATACAGCGTGAGGGTCTCATCGCTTGACTTCAGCGAGGACAATGCCTTGCGAATCGACGCCTCATTGAGTGCGGATAACCAGAGGCGCTCAACAGAACCACGATAGTTGCAGAGCTCCAGCAACTCGCGGGCAATCATTTCACCTTCGCGATCGGCATCGGTGGCGATGATGACGGTGGTAGCTTCGCTGAGCAGGTGTTTGATGATTTTGAACTGCGCGACAGTCTTGGGTTTGACCTCAACCCTCCACTGAGCGGGAATGATCGGTAGATGATCCAGTGACCAGCTTTTGAATTGCTTGCCATAAGTTTCAGGCGGTGCTGCCTCCACCAAATGGCCGACACACCAGGTGACGGTTGTCTCGGTACCGATCAGGCAGCCATTGCCACGCCGTGTGGCCCCGAGGACCTTGGCGATGTCACGACCTTGGGAGGGTTTCTCGCAGAGAAAGAGACGCATGGAACTGCTCCGGGTTGAGTTCGGAGCAGCCTCGTTGGCAACAGCAGTGGCGAGCTATGAGAAACCTGAATGGCAGATTCCTCATATTAGTCGGTGAGGGCGGTGTTGTGGGCGAGGCTGCTACCTTGTAGTCGCGTGGATGACAGTGCTTCACGAGCAGCGAGTAATGACAGGCCAGGAACTTCGCGCAAAGGCGCAATTTTTATGCCTCAAGTCTGTCATGTCGATGGTGGCTGCCCTCTGCGCTTTCTGGACTTCGCCGCAGGCGAGCTGGCCTGGTCTGTAGCCTGCCCGACGGGAGCCGCAGATGAGGCTGATTCACTGGAGCGCTCCCGCATGACCACGTTTTGCACACGATGAGGCAGGATGCCGACACGACGTGCCTCGATCTTGAAGGTCACCCTCGCATTGTCTTCGCTGTCCTCCCATTCATCGCGCACCGTGCGGCCTTCGACCAGTACGCGCATACCTTTCTGGTACAGCGCGCTCCAGTGTTCAGCCTCTCGGTGCCAGAGCTCGACCGGCGCCCAATAGCCGCCTCGATCCTCATAGCTGCCATCGCGTGGCACGGGGTTGTCGAAGTACACATTCAGGCGCAGCAAGCGCCGTGGCTCGTCATTGCCTGATGGAAATTCCTGGAATTCTGGCGCACTGCCGATGTTGCCTTCGCCGACGAAAAAAGTACTCATCGTGATATCTCCGCTGCTGGTGTGAACTGGCGCAGCAGCCGTTCGGCGCTGGCCATTTTGATCGCGCAGGTAGAAGCCTGACGATAGAGCGAATGCACCACGCTCATCTGCAAGTTCAGTGCAATGCGCTCGCATTCGAAACGGTGCAGTTCCTCGCGTACGGCTTGCGGCAAGGCCTTGTTGGAGGCTTGGCGTTCCCAGACCGCAACGCCCATACGGGCGAAGTCACGGGTGCGCCATCGCAAAAAGGTGCTGCCCGCACTGGTGTTCTGCAGCACCAATCGAATATCCAGCAGCGAGTAAGGCGGTTGTCCGGCCTGCTGCGCCACAGCGTCCATCAGACGACGTAACTGCGTCTCGGTTTCCCTCGCTACCTGCGCCAGGTATTCCAGCTCCCCCTTACTCTTAAAAGGTTTTAAAAGGCCTTTTAGGAAGGCAGCGTGTTCGAGCTGTCGATAGGCATCCGGTGTTAATGTTTCGATGGGCATTGGTTGAGTCGCGATCAGGGGGGTCATACTTCGTCCTCCGGCTCATCGACTGCAGCAGATGGCTCGACAGCTTCCTCTGCCAACGCTTCAGCGTTATCCACTGGCACAGCACCACGACGAATGATGGGGGGCGCGAACTGGGAGCGGCGATGCCCTTCAAGGATGTCCATAGGGGGTAATCCAAATTTTTCCATGGCCGCCAGAGCACGAGCGTTGTTCGCCGCCATGTCATCACGGGTGACGCCAGCATGCCGGTAGCGCTGCGCCTGACCGAACAGGCTGCGCAGCAGATGGGCGCCGTCGTCGATCCAGGCTTCCATGTCTCGGCGACCGATCAAGGCGGTGTGATGGGCCAGCAGGGTATGCCGCACCAGCGTGTCGTAGTCAGTCAGCAGGTAGACGGCGAGAAACCCCAGTTGACTGCCGATGTACAAGGGTAAAGTGACGGGGTGGATATTGAGGTTATCGCCCATGTCGATCTGCGTCGGCAGGTCCTGTCTGAGCCGATCCAACTGCTGGGTCAATTCCAGCATCCCAGCCTTGGCCTGTATCAATTTTTCTTCGAGCTGCATGATCGCCCAGTCGGCATAAGGATCGTCCTGCGCTGCGGCTTGTTTGATCAGGTTAGTGACGCTGATGTAGCCCGCCATACCCATGATCGAGTGGACGCCTTCGCGTGCGGTTCGACCTTGCCAGATTCGGGCGGCGTGGTGGGTGTGCAGTGTCAGGGTGATGCTGCTGCGCAATGAGCCCAGGTTGAGCTGATAGTGATCGGCCACGGTGTCGTCCTCGCATAGGCTTGGACGAGAACGTTGCGACAGATGAGGGTCAAGGACAGCCGAAAAGCTGAATGCGGTGTGTTCGATTTGGTTCGAGACGGTTAATTTCCGACGCGCTCGACAGTGATGCCAGTGGCATCAAATCTACTGACGTCCAGAGCGTTTGCTGCGCAGCTGGCGCAGTTCATCCAGGCACGCTTGGGCGAGGGCAGAGGCAGGTTCGCCCTTTTTCCTAAGCTGGCGCGGGGGAGCGGGTGGCGGTTCTGCAATGGGTAACGATTCAGCCTGACCTGCCCAAGGGCGGAAATCGCCTTTCAGCGCCCGCTGGATCAGGCCCATCAGATACGCCGCCGGTTTGCGGACGCTGCCTGCCGCACATCGCGCGCCCGCTTCGTTGAGCACCGCCTGCCGATCTGCTGGTTTAAGCTTGTTCAGCGTCACGGTAATGGCCTGTCGCTCGCTCGGACTCAGGTGCAGCGGATCGGGCCAGTGCAGGTTATCCACTGTCGGGGTCGCGCGCGGTACAGTACATATACTTTCTTTTAATACAGTACAGGCGGCATTCGGATTCCGAACGGTGCCGGAAACATGGGCGTTCGGACCCGGTTCGGAAACCGAACGAGGTTCCACACGATTCCGAACGGGGTAGTCGCCACCCAGTTCGGAATCGTGTAACGCTTCATTCGGCGCTTTATCCAATCCTTGTTTTGTCCAATGGTCGCTCCAACTGTCGAGCCGGGTGGGGAGTTGACCCAAATCGATATCGGTGTCCTGACGAATTTCTTCCAAAACATGCTGAGCAACAATGCGCACCGCCTTGGTTGCATGAGAGAGGGCATGTCCGACCAGCTCCAGATAATCCTGATCCAGCTCCATGGCTTCGGCGGGCGTTAACGGTTCATCGTGCAGGACGTACAGAGAGCCTTGTAGGCGCCCGCTAAGCTGATCGCGACCACGACTCACCAAACTGAGCCAGCGCGTCAGCCTGAGCATCGTCAAGACGCGAGCGATGGTCTCACGGGAGGCTGACGTACCGTAGGGCACGCTTGACAGATAAGGCTGTAAATCCTCATAACGCGGTGTGACCACGCCTTGGCCTTGCAGCATGAGTCGGAATACTTGCCAGGCATTCCGTTCCAATGGCGTTAGCCGACTATCCAGCAGCAGCCGACGCGGCACGACTTCGTGAGATTGGCCACTGAACAAAAAGCCCGCCTGCAGGGCCTGGTTGGAAGGAGGTTCAGTGGTGGGGCGTGCGGGCCAACGTTCACTTAGTTGTTGGGTGCATTGCTGCAGAACACGCTGCCAGCGACTGGAACGGGCAGTGTTCATGTTCCGTTGCTGTAATGGTCGATCTGCTGCCAAACGATGGTCAAGCTGATCTGTTGCTCCTCTGCCAACATCATCATGGCGTCGAGCTGATCCTCAGCACCGTCCTCAGCGCGTAGTTGGCACCAACGCTGCCAGAGCGCATGTTCCTGCGCTTCGCTCAAGTTCTGAGGGCGGCCCTTACGGGGTTCTATCTTGAGCAGACGTCGACGCAAGGCGGTTTCCGAATGCGCCAAGCCGAAATACTGATACATGATGGTACTGCTGGCACCGAGCTTGAGCGCTCGGTTGATCAGGCGCTCGTTCTGTTCATCACGTTCGGCTTGGTCGATCAACCGATGCAACACCGGCGAATCAATCTTGACTTCAACCCAGGGGACGGTGGCATGGGCCAGGCGTGACAGTGTGGTCGGCGGTAAGGATTGCAACAGGTAGATGTCTTCTTCGCCCAGTCCGAGTGCTTTGCAGCGTTGCAGATTACCCAGGCGCAACTCGTGAAGGACCTGGGTCAGCATGGCCTGGTTGAGCACATTGAAGGACAGGTTCATGGCAGCTCCCTTAGCGAATCGTCTTCATGGGTAAGCGTTAAATCGATCAGGCGTCGGGCTAAGCGAATGAGGCGATACAGTTTGATTAACAGATAGTCGGGCAGTCTTTCCAGTCCTACGTCCACGGCGGGACGATCTGCCAGCGGGAGCTGATAGACCCCCAATAGCAGTTGCCCGAACAGAGCGGAGGGCAGTTGCTTGCGATCCTCCCAACTCACACCGTCTTGAGCGCGCAGTAGGGCAAGGAGCATCAGGTGAACGCCGGCCGCACGAGGCGCAGCAAGATTAAGTTGCTCGATGTTCAGGGCGAAGCCCAAGCCATGCTTCTGGTCGATGATGCTCTCGGGCTGTCCGGCATAGGCCGCCATTTCCCGAGCCAGGCCGGCGATGGTTAAACGCAGTTGTTCGGGGGTATCTAGTGTTGGTGCGATGATCCAGATGTCGTCGGTCAGGCAGGTTTCGACGGTCTGTGCTGGTTCGGTGGCAGTGGCGCGATCAATCTGTTCGCGAATCTGTTGGATACGTGACAGAGGGCTGACTGCTGATGCGACATTCGTTTCGGGGAGCGTGAGCTGCTCCTCTCGCTCTGTCTCGGTCTGCGTTCTGGTTTCAGTTGATTTGGAATGCGCATCGGGGAGGGTATGCTCGGCCGCGGGATCAGCGAGGCTCGGCAGAGGGTTGTTCTCCGACGGCGTGACGACAACGTTGGGCGTCCGGATGGCCCGTTGGGTATCGCCCAGTTCCAGGGCCAACATGCGGTAGGACTGTCCAAGTATGCGGCTCATGCGTTCGAGTAGTTCATCCTGGACTTGCTCAAGATCGAAGGACTCGGGGTCGGCATCAAATTGGCCTAGGGTGTCGAGCCAAAGCTCGGGAAAAGCGATGGCGTCGGTTGGATAACGATTCCAGGTTCGTTCCGCCTGGCTACGCAGTCCAATCAGGCGTTCAATTTTTGGTTTTCCCAGCCCGGCATACAAGGTTTGTGGAATGGCGGGCAGTAGATGTTCAAGGGTGTCCAGCATACGGCTGATGTGCGACTGCGAAATCGGATAGCCTCCGGCGGCAAGACGTCGTGCCAGCTCACGTTGCGAGAGTATTGCTCCATCTGATTCGAGCATGGTCTTGAGTTTGGTCACTGCCAGAGCACGCTCGATGAAGGTGAGTTGGCCGTGCAGATCGCTTTCGGCCAGATGGCCGAGTAGGGCGGTGACTTCATTGGTCCAGGGACGAAACAGACAATGAATGCGGAAGAAACGCTCGTCGCGGGTTTCCTGCCATAACTCGCCGAGAATAGCCAAACGTGTATTACCGCCGTTGCGGATAATGAAATAGGTTTCACCCGGGCGGCGGGTAATCGGCGGTGGTTGGTCCAGCCCTCGTTCACGAATCGAGGCTTTTATGTCGTCATAAAGCGGATTACGGATGAAGCGCGGGTTGTGTTCGTAGGGCCGCAATTGCTCCAGTGTGATTAGCATGGGGGTGTCGATGACTGGATCGGACAGTCGCTCCAGTTCTGGACCCCGAGGAAAATGGTCCTGATGCAGTTTGTCGATGATCTCCTCCTGACTGAGCTTCTTCATTTGAACGCCTCAGTTAACGCCGGTTACGCAAATGGTCACCGATCTCGAACTTGACGATCTCGGCAGTCCCCGAACCTTCGAAGTGCCGGGAAAGTTCTGCGAGGAACCAACCCGTTGCCGAGCGACCACCCTGCAGGCGAAAGACCACGGTGCAGTATTCCTCGCAAGGTGGGTGGTGTATTCGAATGGATGGTTGAACGATGATGGGAAGTTGATCCAACATCAAAAGACTCCTTGCCAAACGCGGTTGGCCTCAAGGTCGAACAAACACAATGACTGGGCGAGAAATGCCGGCTGAGCGATTCGTTTCATCGAATCTCCGCGTATCTGCTCACCGTAGAGATCGCTTCGCGCCATTCCGGAAACAACTCGATGGCCAGTGCTTGCATGGTTTCCAGCGCTGATGGCGAGCGTCGTTCCCGTGACCGGCGTGTCTCGATTCGGTGGACCGGTAGGCCGAGGGAGGCGGCATTGAGATACGCCACTCGGTCTGGAACGACGGTGTCTAGAACCGAGATGTTGGTAGCCTCGGCGAAGGTCTCGCGCAGGCCACGGATGATCATCCGGGTGTCCACCCGAATGGCATTTACCTGGTTCAGGAGCAATCGCAAGGATGGCGGTGGAATACCCAGGTGGCGGAACGGTTCGAGTTCACTGAGCAGTTTCAGGGTGCCGCGGCGCAGCTCGCGAGCGGCGAGCATTTCCGGAGTGATGGGAGAGAGGGCGAGGTCGGAAGCCAGGATGGCCATCTCCAGTAGCACGCTGCGTGCGCCTTGGGTGTCGATCAAAAGCAGGTCGTAACTGGGGCGAAAGGCATCCAGTAGATTACGCAGACGCAGTCGCCCATCAGGGGCATGCAGTAGCAAGGTGCTCAGTCGACCTTGATCGTCGTTGGAGAGGATCAAATCGAGCCCTGTGATTACTGTTCTGGAAACAATTTGTGCAGGAGTGGTTAGGTTAAGTGCGATGAACTCGTACGCACCTGCATCAGCCTTTTGGCTCAAGGCGTAATAGCTGGAGAGGGTGGGTTGGCTATCCAGATCGAGCAGCAGGATACGTAGGCCGGCATCTGCGAGTAGGCCACCGAGATTGGCAGCTACTGTGGTTTTGCCTACCCCACCTTTGGTGGAAACCACCGATACCACACGCATGACGTCAGCCCTGCTGCGCCAAGCGCTCGCTGACCCACCGCTCGATCTCCAGCGAGTCCCAGCCGACTGCGCGGAGTCCAATGCGTTTGGCTTGAGGAAATTTGCCTTCCTTCATCAGGTTGTAGATGTGCGCCCGTTTGAAGCCAGTTTTTCGTTCTACCTCGTCACGCCGCATGATGTGGCGTTCAACCTGTGGGTGACGTTCTTCAGTAATGGATGAGGATTGGCTGGACATAACGTTCACTCCTGGCGCCGATTGGTGTGTGATGGTAGGTGACCTGAATTCAACACCAGAAAAAAGCGCCTAGTCATTGCAATACAATTGACTTGATTGCGTTGCAATCCTTACCGCCTAGCTTGGCTAAGACTACGTCGGGCAGCTGCAAATTTTTCATCCAGTGAACGCTTGCTCAGCCCGGGAACCTCGCTGTAATGCGCAGTTATAGAGTCGACAATAGATGCCTGGCTATCGAAGATCGAATGACGCCTTCCGCTTTCAGAAGAGCCAAGTAGGGTATTGACTAGAGCTCCAATGACGTTGAGATAGCCGGCTTTACTCTGTCCGCTTATCTCTTTTGCCGTGTCGGCAAGCGAGCGTAGATTTTCTCGCTCTAGTCCAGCAGCTGCCAGTTCTGCCATGACCTCCTGGAGCTTTGCCTCGGTAGATTTTAGCTGCACCTGTAGGGCGTCCCTATCAGCTAGCAAAATTAGGTATGTGCCGTAGCGTATCGATTCGTGGTCAGGTGTGATTTCGTGAAAAAGAAAAGAAGGGCGCTCATCCGGATAGTGATGAAACATCCACGACTTTAGATCCGAGTGCCGGATGGTCAGCAGTTTGAGATCGACAGGGGTACCAGGTGAAACGGTGATGCCGAACAGCCCATAACGCAACTCCTGGTTTCGCACTGCATCCAGAATTTTCTCTAACTTCTTGTGTAAACAGGGCCATTGGGGGAAGGCCGAGATGAAGCGTTCAGGGTAATCCCACGTCAATTCAAGAATACTAGCTTCGTAATTCACCAAGCCACACCAGCGTATAGCCGCTTCGATGGGGCTGTAGAACAGTTTCTCATCAGTGCTATAGGGATTAGGTCTGTACATAGAGGTAGCCTCCTATTAAAGGGCAGACCCGCTAGGTACGGTCTAAAGATCTACTGAAGTGACCTAGGCTTCCGTGCGGTTGCTGTCCAGTGTCCCAGATGCTGAACAAGTATTTTCCGTCCTGATTGAGTTGATCAGTCACTTTGGAGCAGCTCGATTTAACCAACGGTTCAACTTTGATGAGGCGTGCAGCCGACGTTTTCGTTCTCGAAATAGACGTCCAGCAGCGGTCGGATCGCGCCGTCCTGCTGTAGGGTTCGCGCATATTCCCGAGCACGCTCCAGCTCTTCGCTGTCGCCCTCCAGGCCGGCGTAGTAGCGGACCGCCACGTCGCCTATCTGGCGTCCATCCAACTGGCGTTCCCAATGTTTGCCGCCGTCGATGCTGTGCAGGATCACGCCATCGTAGCCCACCGCCCAGCCAACCGACTCGTTGACGAAATACACGGCGACCAGGTCGCTGCTCAGCGGTACCGGACTCTGGGTGAAATGCTGGCCAGCGTCCTCGGAGTGCAGGATATGCCCCCTTGGGCCAACCGCGACGATACGCTTCAAGCCGTTCCAGGCGAGCCCGTACAGTGGCGAGCGGGGTGCGCGTTCGGACATCATCGCTGGCTGGTCCAGCGGGTCGGTAAACGCAAACACAGGGAACCCGCAGCTCCAGGCTCCCGCGCACAACGTCAGCGCTTTCAATATTCCATTCATCGTTGTCCTCTGATTTCTTGTTCTTGTTGTCATTCGAAGGGGCGATAGTCGATCCGGTTACCTGGGATTGTTTGTCGGTTCTGCTGGGGTGTGACGTTGTTCCAAGGCGTCGGCGGGGCTGCGGCGCCCCTACTGTGTTTAACGACTATTACTTGTTATTTTATTGAATGATGTTCATATATATGCATTATTTATATGGGCAAGCGGCGTTCAGCGCAAGCGCTCCGTTCTATTCGGGGGGCTAATTTTATACCTTTATTTTAATTTTTCCTGGAATCGTAAGAACTACTGGGCTTATGACCGGGCAGGACACCAGGGCTGGTCAGACGGCCGCATGTCTTGCCATTGTCATGACTAATGCATTAACAGTGAATACTGTTTGTAAATGTGAACTTAGCGAGCGGGGCTTCGCGCGTCATGGAACGTATATGCATGCAGCTGTCTAGAGGTCGTCATGGTTGAGCCCCGGGTTCAGCGGGCGCGCCAGGGGCAAGTCGCGGTACTGACCCTCGATGGCCCGCCTGTCAATGCGTTCAGCCTGTCCATGCGCCGCGAGCTGCATGAGGCGCTGCAATGGGCCCGGGAAGATGAGGCTGTCGGGGTGGTAGTCCTGGCCGCCAGCGGGCGTGGTTTCAGCGTCGGCGGTGATATCCGAGAGTTCGGTACGGCCGCTGCCGCTGCCGCTGCCGCCCCGGGCCTGTCCAGTCATCTGCATGTGGCCATCGAGCGGATGGGTAAACCGGTGATCGCCGTGGTGCATGGGTTCGCGTTGGGAGGTGGCCTGGAAACGGTGCTGGCCTGTCATTATCGGATCGCCGAACAGGATGCCCTGCTGGCACTCCCCGAGGTGGGGCTGGGCACCTTGCCGTTGTCCGCGACGCAACGCTTGCCGCGTCTCTTGGGCGTGCTGGCGGCGTATCAATTCATGTTCGAGGAGCAGCGAAAGCCGGCCCCGGCGTTCATGCACACAGCGTTGTTCGACCAAGTGGTGGAACCGGGGCAGGGGCTTGCAATAGCCTGCGCGCTGGCCGCCGATCTGGCCGCTGAGTCACTTTCGCCTAAAGACCTCGATCAACGTCTGGTGTGCCATCATCCCATACCCGGCGTGAACCCTGAGCAGGATCTGCTCGATGCCGGTCGGCTGCTGCCCCAGTCCGACGGTGTGCCCCAGGTGTTACTGCAGGCCCTGGAGGCAGCGGTGCGCAGCGAGAATTTCAATGCGGGCATGGACTGTGCCCGCAGGCTCTTCGACCAGCTCATGGCGGGTGACGATATTCTTCGCAACCGTGACCGCTTTCTTGGCGCGCCGCCTGGGCGTTCGCCGCACGTAGATCCCAAAGACGCCTGATCCAGAACTCGTGAGAACACATAACCGGGTGCGCCAGGCCGGTTACCTGGCCGGCCACGACGAGGTACGTTCCAAGTCGTCCGATGAACAAGGAGAAGGATATGGATATTGACTTCGATGATGTGGAAGTTGGCTATGTCGAGCAGGCTGGGCCTTATCATCGCGCCGCCGCTGACCGAAAGCGGGCGCGGCCGCACCAGGCGGATCAGGTGTGGGACGGTTTCTGTGCGGCGTTTTTCTTTTTCTGCACCCGGTATTGACTTGGGCTGGTGCCGGAGTATTCCCGGAACACCTTACGAAAAGTATGCACGTCGCCGTAGCCGCACAAGGTCGCGATCTGTTCGATGGGACGGCTGGTGCGCAGCAGCAAGCCCTGGGCGGACTTCATGCGCAGTTGCCGCACATACTCCTGTGGCGTGGCGTCCAGGTGCCGGTGGAAGTGCCGCAGCAGCGTTTGCTGGCTGACCGCCATGGCCTTCGCCAGCTCTGAGATGCGCACATCCTGGGCGAAGCGCTCCTCCAGCCAGAGCTGGGCGTTGGCGGTAAGAGGATCGTCCGCCAGGTGGTCTTCTGCGGCCTGGTGCAGGCTGGTCACGTCGCTCAGCCAGCGCGCGAGCTCCGCGGTTGTGACGTGCTCCACCAGGCGGGTGAGTAACTGCATATCGGCGGCCAGGCCGCTGCCGCTGATGACCCGGCCGTGTTCGACCACCGCCGAGCGATGATTGACCCGGATGTCCGGGTAGCGTCGACGGAAAACCGGAATCAGCGGCCGGGCAATGGTGGCGACCCCACCGTTGAGCAGGCCCGCCTCGGCAAGCAGGAAAACGGCGGAGCCGCTGGCCGAGACGAAGGCGCCACCGGCGTGCTGCTGATTCAACCAGTGGCACAGGGGCGCGGCATCAGCGAGTCGGCTGGCCAGTGCCGACTCATCACCGAAGATAAAGCCAGGCAGGTGGATCAGGTCGTACTGCATAAGCGCGTCGAGCCCCCCATCGGAGGGCAGGCTGCGTCCTCCCGCCAGGCGAACGGCGCGGCCGTCCGTTGTCAGCAGATGGATCCGGGTTTGCATGGACATGGGTTCCCGGGTGCGATATAGCTCGATCACCTGACGGCGGATCAGCTCGAAGGCATCCAGGAAGATACCCAGGCTTGAGATGTAGGCGTCGGCGAGACCGACCACGGCAAAACCCGACATGTCGCCACCCTTGGGGTTGTTGAATTCACCAGTGCATTATGTCGAAAACGCCGCTGGCAGGTGATGTTTCAACAGCCTGTTCGATTTTTCAGCCGAACCGGGCGGGATTCAGTACCGGCCCGGCCACGTGCTGGCCGCCGTCGGCGTGGATGACCTCACCGTTGACGAAGGCGCATGCGTCGCAGGCCAGGAACAGCGCGGCCGCGCCAATGCCCTCCACTGGATCGCCCAGGCGTCCCAGGGGCAATTGCCCGATCATCAGGTCGATCACGCCGGGGCGGCGCTCATGACTGCGGCGCAGTTCCGGGGTGTCCGCCAACGGTAGCAGCAGGTTGCTGGCGATCTGGTAACGGCCCCAATCGAGGGCGGCGGTGCGCGTCAGCCCGACCAGGCTCCAGGCGGCGGCATTGTAGGCGGCCAGGCCTTCATTGATACCCTCGCCGTAGCGGTCCGATGTTGATGATGCGTCCGCTGCCTGCCTCCTGCATGGCGGGCAGGGCGGCCTGCATGGCGGCGACCGCCGCCTGGATGCAGGCAAATGCGTCGGCAAAGATCGTAGCCGATTGGCTCTCGAGTGGACCGATGGCAGGCATCGGCAGCACGTTATTGACCAGGACATCGAGGCCGCCGAGTTGCGCGATGGCCGCCTTCACGCTTGCCCCTGCCGTTTCGTTCAACGGCGCGGTGAAGGCCAGGGCATGGCCGCCGCTGGCGCGAATGGTGCGCGCCAGTTCCTCGGCGGTGGCGGTATCGGGGTCCAGCACCGCGAGCCGTGCGCCCTCGCGGGCGAAGCGTATTGCGATCCCTTGGCCTATCGTGTCGGCGCCCAGGACCAGCGCGTATTTGTTCAGCATCTCATTCATGATGCGTTGCCCTCGGCGCCGTCGAGACGGTGCAGTTGTGGTAGACCGAGCAGGTTTTGTCCGCCGTCGATAAACAGCAACGGGCCGGTGATAAAGCGTCCTGACTCGCAGGCGAGCCCGAGCACTGCGCCGCCGATGTCCTCTTGTGCTCGACCGTGGCGGCGCATGGGCGTCTGCCTGGCGACGGCCTCCATCTTTTTCCGGTCATCGCCGTAGAACGCCTCGTAGGCCGGGCTCAAGCCGGAGGGCAGGACCACGTTCACGGTGACATTGTGGCGGCCCCATTCATTGGCCAGGGTGTGCGTCAGGCCGCGCATCCGTTCTTTGGCTGTGTTGTATGGCAGACCGTATTTACTGCCATAGACGCCATTGACCGAGGCGAAATTGATGATCCTGCCGCCACCTGCCCGGATGAACCATGGCAGGGCCGCCTGTCCGGTCCAGAGCGAGGCGTAGACTCCGGAGCTCAATGCGACATCGAGCAAGGCATCGTTGGCTTCGGACTCCGCGCTGGCCAGTTCCGGCACCACCTGCGCGTTGTTGACTAGGATGTCGAGGCCGTCGAAGTGCTCTGCGGCCCGCTGCACCAGCTGTTGCGCCTGATCCTTGTCGGTCAGGTCGGCGCGCAGGAATATCGCGTCGGCGCCGAGCTGGCGCAGGGCAGCCAGCACTTTTTCGCCCTTTTCCTGCGAGCGCCCGTTGATCACCACTTTCGCCCCCTCGTGCGCGAAGCATCCGGGCGATGCCCTCGCCGAGCCCCTGGGTGGAGCCGGTGATGAGGGCGACCTTGCCGTTGAGTCGATTCATGCTGTTCTCCGTTGTTATTGAAAAAATACCGGACCACTTTTAACCACGCCCGAGAGCCAATGACGACCTGGGGGTTTTTCAGGTTGGCTCGAACAGCGCGCAGCGGCAACAAGGTGTTGAATTCACCCCCTGATTATGTAGAAAACGACACTGGGTGCGCGGGTGCTCCGGTGTCAGGATGGAAGCATCCGGCTTCGTGAGTCACGCCATGATGTCCAACAACAAGAGAGGCGGTGTATGAACAATAACAATGCACAATCCGTATCGATTGAACGGCCCCGCATGGGCCAGTTGAAGACTGCCAACCATCTGCTTGGTGACCGTGAAGCCCTCAACAGGGCTTGGGAACGGGACGGCTACTGGTATTTCAAAGGCGTGCTCGACAAGGGCGTGATCGGTGAAATGCGTGAACGTTGGATTGACTATCTGCAGCGCCATGGCCTGATCGATGCGGACGTGCACGAGAACCGCTACAACGGCTCGGGTTTCGAGGGCAAAAAAATCGACGCCGCCGAGTTGTCGCGTATCAGCGAGTTCAACCACAACAACATGCACCGTATGCTGACCGAGAATCCCAAGATCGTTGCGACCATGAAGGAACTGCTTGGCGATGATCCATTCTGGTTGCCGATCGCGGAATACCGCGCCAATCCGCCTGTCAGCGACCGCATCCAGGATCGCTTCATCTATCCCCACCAGGATGGCTTCTACAGCCGTGGCCTGGAAATGAAGATCTGCTGGGTCCCGATCGATGCCGTAGACGAAGAAACCGGCGGTTGTGCCTGGGTCGAAGGTGCGCACCGTGGGCCGATCCTCCACGATCTGAGCAACCCGCCGTCGTTCCCCATCCCCAAGGACACGATCCCGCTCGAGGGGTGGAAACTGGCTGATTTCGAGCCGGGCGACATCGTGATCTTCGATCTCAACCTGCCGCATAGCGGACTGACCAATCTGTCGAAGGATCGCTTCCGCATGTCGATGGATATCCGCGTCACCGGGGCGTCGGGCAAGGTGCCTTCGATCGGTACCCTGAAGAACCTCACTGAGGATCAGGTCATGCTGCGCAATGACCAGACCGGGGTCGAAGAAGTGTTTGCCATCAACCCGGATACCTACGTGCGCGGTACCGATGGCAAGAAACGCGAGGGCGCGCAGATTCCCCAGACCTTGCAGGTCGGCGAGACGGTGCTCGTCAACTCCGATGACGGCCGCAATGCCACCTTGGTTCGTTCCGTTCACTGATTCCGTGCCCAGGGTGGGCCGACTCGCGGCACCCGGTGCGCTTCCCTGAGGGAGTGCGAGCCGGGGTGTCGCGCGCCCACTGGCCGTTCGTTTGCAGTTGGAGAGCTGAATCATGCCGCAACCCAAGAATTACAATGCAACGCTCGCCGGCAAAGTCGCCATTGTGACTGGCGCAGGTACAGAGGGCGATGGTATCGGCATCGGCCGGGCCATCGCCGTGGTGCTCGCGGGCGAGGGCGCACGTGTCTGCCTTGTCGATCTGAATGCCGACAGTGCCGAAGGGACGCGCAAGCACATTGAGGCGATCGGCGGTGAAGCCTTTGTCGCCGCCGGAGATGTCACGCTGCGCTACGATTGCGCGCGCTTCGTCGAGGCTACGGTCGAGCGTTATGGCCGCCTCGATATTCTCGTCAATAACGTTGGCGTGGCAAACCCGGTGGCGCTGGAGGGTGACGATGAAGTCGCCTGGTCGCGGGTGCTGAACATCAACCTGACCAGCGTCATGCTGATGAGCCGCTACGCGGTGCCCGCCATGATCAAGAATGGCGGGGGTTCGATCGTGAATATTTCTTCCATCGGCGGAATTCGGGCCCATGGCAGTCTGGCCTATGGCCCATCCAAGGCTGCCATGGCCGCATTGGCCCGTGAGCTGACGGTGCTTTACGGGCGCCAGGGCATTCGCGCTAACACCGTCGCGCCCGGTCATGTCCTGACGCCTTTGGCAATGTCGTTGCTGCCAACCGAGATGCGCGTGCAGAGACGCAATGTCGGGCCGCTGGGGCTCGAAGGCGATGCCTGGGACGTTGCCCATGCGGTGCGCTTCCTGGTCAGCGACGAGGCGCGCTTCATTACTGGCGTGCAGCTACCGGTCGACGGCGGGGTCACCGAAATCGGCCCGATGAAAGCCCATGCCTTGATCGAATCCGGCCCACCCCTCGAGGAATAGGGGGGACCAAAGCTCATTAATCATGCGAGTGGCGGCAAGGCCATGGCAAACGATGTGACACCGCGTAGCCATAAGGCCTTACCTAAGTTCCTGAACATGGACCAGATCAAGTCGCTCCTGACCGCTGCGGAGAATCCCCATTATCAGATAATGATCCGCCTGGTGCTACTACGGCGCTACGCCGCGAGGAGATCACCGCCTTCCCTCTGACCTATGTTTTCGAGCCGGGCAAAGCTGGACGAACCGAACGCAACCTGCGCATCCGACTCAATCCGTTCGACGGCAGCGGCATGGCGACCAAGCCGTGAGATATTTACGTCAGCCGCCAGTTCATGGCTGAACTCTATCGCTTTGTGAAGAAGGTGCGCCGCGAGCGCGCCTCGCTGAGTAAGTCCCCGCAAAAGGTTCCTGACATCCTTCGCTACATCCTGCGGGCTTCATGGACACGGTATAGCGAATTCATTTTGTTCGCTATTGAGAGCGATGTTCATAAATGTGTATTTTGGCCTTATCAAGCGTACAGATACCTATAAAAGAGGAGGTTCATAATGTCTACGATGCGAAAATGGTTAATTACTGGGGTTTCAAGTGGCCTGGGAGAGGCACTGGCCAAAGCCGTGCTGGCGCGTGGCGATGTGGTCATTGGTACGCTGCGCCAGCCTGGGCAAATGGTGGCGTTCGAAGCCTTGGCACCTGGGCGCGCCCATGCATTGGAGCTAGACCTACGCGATTATGCGCGGGTGCTGGAGCGGGTCACCGAGATAGCGCAGCTGCACGGAGGGGTCGACGTTCTTGTAAACAACGCAGGCTATGGACTTGCCGGTGCACTGGAGGAGGTCAGCGAGCGCGAAGCGCGTGAGCAGATGGAGACCAACTTTTTTGGCGCCCTGGCGGCAACTCAGGCGGTGCTGCCATCGATGCGCGCCAAGCGTTGGGGGCATGTGGTGAACATAACCTCCATGGCAGGTTTCATGGGCATTCCCGGCATGCCGATCTACAGCGCGTCAAAGTTCGCCCTGGAGGGGCTCGGCGCCGCCCTTGCCGCCGAAGCAGGGCCACTGGGGATCCGCGTCACCAACGTTGAACCAGGCGCCCTGCGTACCCGATGGGCTTCTGGCAATGCCATCGTTCGCTCGCAACGGGTGATCGATGACTATCAGCGCACGGCCGGTGCAGTGCGCGGCGGGCTGGAGAAAATGGATGGTCATCAGGACGGTGATCCCGCCAAGGCGGCATTGGCAATCCTGGCTGCGGTCGACGCAGAAAACCCGCCGTTGCATCTGCCGGTCCACCCCAGCGCGTTCAGCACCTACAAATCGATCCTGCAGACTACTAGCGACCAGCTAGACACGTGGCGCGAAGTCAGCGAGAACATCTTGTACGATTAAACACCACTGGTTTTCTCGCGTTCCAACGCCCCTATGGACGGCTATGAACCGTAATAGGGGCGTCAGTGTGGGGGCCTACATCAGCCCCAGGTGCTTGATATCTGCTAGGCATTTGCCGATAAACGCCGCCGAAAGATGCGGGATGTCCCGGTCCGGGCCGACGCCGAACTTGCGCACGTCGCGTTGAAACCGCGTCGCCGATACCCAGGCACCAGCGGTGCGCGGCATAGGCTGACGCAACTGATGCAACAGCGGCAAGAAGGACTGCTGCCGCTGCTTTTCCGGCAGACCGCGCAGCGCTGTCTCGAAGCGTGCGAACCAGTCATCGTACTGATCGATACGCTGAATTGGGTGCCCCGCACTGATTGCCCAATCGACGAACGTGTCCATCGAGATGCCGTCTTCATGCGGGTTGATGACGTGGTAGGTCTGGTAGCCATCGCGTGCTTCGGCACCCAGCACGGCGATAGCCTTGGCGGTGAAGTCCACCGGCAGGCCATCGTAATGAGGTTCACCTGCACCCTGCGCATAGAACGAACGTGGCGCCAGGCCCGTGCGAACCACGCTGGACAACCAACGAGTGAACATATCGGAGGCATTGACCTGCCCCTGATAATAGCTGTGCGCCAGAATCATGTCCGAACGGAACACTGCCACCGGTAAGCCAAAGCGCTCGTGGGCGTCGCGCAGCAGTACTTCGCCAGCCCATTTGCTATTAGCGTAGCCGTCGGCATATCGCTCAGCGTCGAGCGGGCGCACCGGGCTGGCCTCGCGGACGTCGGCCTCTTCGTCAATGACACCGCCGACAATTGCCGCCGCCGCAACAGTGGAAACGTAGTGAATCGGTTTTAAGCGCGCGCTCAATGCCAGCCGGATCAACTCCGCCGTGCCCGCCACATTGGGGCCGAATAGTTGCGAATAAGGCAGCACATGATTGACGAACGCAGCCGGGTGGACGATGAGGTCCACGGTTTCTGTTAGCGCATTCCAGTCAGTAGCGCTCAGACCCAATTCCGGCTCGCCTAGATCGCCCGGCAATACGTCGAGGTGCTTGTTGGCCAGGGTTTCAAAGTACTGTTTGAGTTGCGCGTCGCCGCTCTCGAACGCTTCGGCAATGCGTTGGCGCGCTGAGTCTGTATCCCGGCCACGTGCGATGCAGATGACCCGGCCGCCAACGGCCGCCATACGCTCCAACCACTCCAGGCAAAGGAAATGCCCCAGGTAGCCGTTGGCGCCAGTGACCAATACCGTACGCGGTTCACTGGCCGGTGGTGTTGCATCGGCGGCTTCCTCCAGTGCCCCGGCATTGAGAAAGTTGTCAAGGTTCAAGTCGCTGGCGCGGATCTCGGTGGCGCTGCGACCGTGCACCGAAGAGAAGGTCGGGCGTCGGATGGTTTTATCCTGAGCCCGTTCGATGTACTGCACTACCTGCTGCAGGTTGCCCGTCGGATGGTTGATCACGCTGGCCGGTACTTCGATTTGGTAAATGTCCTCCAGCAACACTGAGCAGGAAAGCGCGGACAAGGAGTCACCACCCAGCTCGGTAAAGCTGGCCTGTGTGTAGGGGTCGAGCACTTCGATACCCAACGTCGCCTCAATGGCGCGCGCAACTGTCTCGACGATTGGTGCGCTGCAGCCCTCACGGCGCAGCGTCTGGAGTTCGTCGGCCTGATGAGTCGCGATGTCATCATAGAGCTGTTCCAGGCGCGCGGCGTAGCGTTCCTTGAATTTGGGACGCTGGTATTTGCCAATGCCGGTCAGCAGGCCGTTTTCCACGCTGAACGGCGTGTGCTCTAGCAAGAAGTCCCGCGGTACCTCGTAGGCATTGAGCTGCTCTTCGCGGGCAACCTGCTTGACCGCTTCGCGCAGCGCGGCCTTGAGCGCAGCTTCGTCAGTGATGCCCATGTCCCTGACGCTCTCGTCGTTGGGCACCAGAACACCTAACAGGAAGGAGCGGTCGCTAGTGCCATACAGGTACGCTTGACGGATCAGCGGGTGGCCGTTAGTGAATAGTGCCTCCAGTCTCGCGATCGCGACGAACTCGCCTTGGGACAGCTTGATAACGTTGTTGCGACGGTCAAGGTACACCAGCACATCCGTTGCCGTCTCGGCCATGATATCGCCAGTCTTGTAGTAACCATCCTCGTCGAACGCCGAGGCGGTCACTTCGGGCCGTTTGTAATAACCCAGCATGATGGCGTGGGTCTTGACCAGCAGTTCGCCCCGGGGGTGGGGTTTGTCGGTGGTGAAGTAGCCGAGTTCCGGCACATCGATAAGCTTGTAGTCGATGATCGGTGGTCGCAGCAGGCGGTTATTGCGCGAAATGCCAGAGATTTCGGTGGCACCATAGAATTCGTCCATCCCAAAACCCAGGCAGGCTTCCATGAACTCGCGCAACTCGGGTGCTAGCGGTGCGGAACCGAAACTGCCGCTGAGCAGGCGCCCGCCGAGCAGGCCGTTGCGGATCTCGTCGATCAGTTGTTGGCGCAGAGCCTCGGTCTCACTGTTCCCGGCGCTGCGGCGCTCCAGTTGAGTCTGATACTGCTGGTAGACCATTTCGCAGATCCGCGGCACGACGGCCATGACGGTCGGGCGCACGCTCTGGATATCATTGAACAGTTCGGAGAGATCGCTCTTCGCAGTAAAATAGCAGGTGCCGCCATTGCTCAGCGTACTGAAGACACCGCTACGGCCAAATGAGTGGTTCATCGGCATGTAATGCATATAAATGACAGGAATGGGTGCAACGACACGCCAGTTCGGCTTGAGCATCGACTCTGGGTACATGGCGCCCTTGGGTAGACCGGTACTGCCTGAAGTGTAATAGAGGGTGGATAGACGGGAGTCCGTCGCTTTTTCCGAGAATAACTGGGGGATGGGGAGTTTGGCCCCAAGGGCACAGGCGGCTTCCAGGGTCAGCAGCAGGTCGGGCAGTCCGGCCGCCGACAGCTCGGCCCGGGCAGCGGCCAGCGCTTCGCGGTGGTCATCCACGTGCTCATCGTAGTCGAACAGCAGCACCCCCGTCGGGCGATGGCCCAGCAGCACCAGCTTCACTGTAATCGGCAGGCATTCCAGGCTGGTGGCTAACCAGCGCGGCTGCACTTCCTTTACGATCTCAGTCAGTTGCCCCAGGGGAGCATTGGTCTGCAGTGGGGCGACCACTGCACCGTTATGAATCGCCGCCAGATCAACAGTGACGAAGTCGCTACCTGCAAACGCGATGATGCAGAGGAAATCATTGGCACGCAGCTGTCGGGCGTCGTCGTGCTGCCAAAGACTGGCCAAGGCCTTGGCGCGTCCCCAGAGCTCACCGTAGGAGAGCGTGGTGAAATGTTGCAGCAGACGCCGGCTGACTCGCCCGGTGACGGGATCGGAAACATGATCGATACCCCGTTGAGCCAATGCAGGCCGGTCCGAATAGCCCTCCATGCATAGCGCTACAGTTTGCGCCAATCCCAGGGCGGGGTTTACTTTGGCATCGCTTATCGGCGACAGCGGCATAGCCCCCTGTAACTGCGCATCCTGTGTCACGAGCGCTTTGATATGTTCGGCAAGGTCAAGGCGGGCTGCCTGGTACTTCGACTTGGTGGTTTGCATGACTACTCCTATGGGCGGGTCGCCCCATAACTGCCCGAGCATGGCATTCATGAGGGCGCAGGACCGCGAAAATATTTTTGTTCTTATATGTGAACGACGTTCCAATTTAATCCATTAGAGGTTTCAGATCAAGTTGTGCGCAAAGCGAGGGGATGAGGTGTTGCAAGACCGATTGGCCCGTCAAGCGCGCGGATTCAGTTTGAGCGGTGTTCATATATAGGAATTTGCAGCTTGGGTGATGACCAGGTCTCAGACGCCGATCCAGTCAGCTCGCACATACCCTTACAGACTCGCCGTGCTCAAGACCAGAATCACCGACCTATTCGGGTATCCCTTGATTCAAGTTGGGATGCGCCCCGGATAACCTACCGCAACCATCTCTTTGAGTGACTGCGTCGGGCGGTATTTGGGGGCGTTGAAGCCCTGGTATAAGGTCTCCATGATCGCGAGCATCGTGTCCAGGCCGATCAGGTCGGCCAGGGCAGGGCCGGGGGAGCGATAGGATGATTGCAGCCCAGTTGCATGCCGGTATCGGGTCAGGCCCTCCTGCAACGCGAAGATCGCTTCGTTGCCCAGCCAACGACGGTGATCTGTTGAATACTCACGGATAACCCCTCACACGCGCTCAAAAATGGCGGCGATTCCTTGGCCGCCACCGATACACATGGTCACCAGCGCATAGCGCCCGCCGATACGCTGCAGTTCATGAATCGCCTTGGTGATAATGATCGCGCCAGTGGCCCCGACGGGATGGCCAAGGGAAATTCCCGAGCCATTCGGGTTGACCTTCGCCGGGTCCAGGTTCAGTTCCTGGTTCACCGCGCACGCTTGGGCGGCGAAGGCGATGTTGGCTTCGATGACGTCCAGGTCATTGATCTTCAGCCCCGCACGCTTCAGGGCAAGGCGGGTGGCCGGGATGGGTCCCAGGCCCATCAGTTCGGGTTCGACGCCAGCATGGGCATAAGTCACCAGGCGGGCGAGGGGCCGCAGGTTATTCGCTCCGACTGCGGCACCGGTCGCCAGCACCAGCGCGGCGGCACCGTCGTTGAGCCCGGAGGCATTCCCGGCGGTGACCGAGCCATCGGGCTTGAATGCCGGCTTCATTTGCGCCAGTTTTCCCATGGAAGTGAGGCGTGGGTGTTCGTCGATATCGAATACTTGCGTGCCTTGTCGAGTGCGTATTTCAACGCCAGCGATCTGCTCGATGAAGCGACCTTGTTCGATGGCGCGCAATGCACGCGCCTGATCTTCCAGGGCCAGGGCATCCTGCGTTGCGCGGCTGATGTTATTGCGCGTTGCGATGTTCTCGGCCGTAATGCCCATGTGGATGCCATGAAAGGGGTCATGCAGGATGCCGAGCATATAGTCGAGCGCCTGGATGTCACCCATGCGTGCCCCCCAGCGTGCGGCAGGCAGGATATAGGGGCCACGGCTCATGGACTCGACTCCGGCGCCGATGGCGATCTCGGCGTCCTCCAGCAACAAGGTTTGCGCCGCCGAGATGACGGCTTGCAGTCCCGAACCGCACAGCCGGTTGACGTTGTAGGCCGGGGTTTCTTTCGGGATGCCGGCATTGATCGCGGCCACCCTGGAAATATAGGCGTCCGCAGGTTCCGTGGGGATGACATTGCCCATCACCACATGCTCGACCCGTGCCGGATCGAGGCCGCTGCGCTGTAAGGCTGACTTGAGGGCCGCGGTGGCCAGATCGGCCATCGGCACGTCTTTGAGTGATCCGCCAAATGTGCCAATGGCAGTCCGTGAAGCGCTGACGATAAAGACTTCCGGGGTACTCATGCTCGATCCTTGTTCTTATGGTTGTTGCTCATGGGGATTTCAGACGGGGCCTGGCGAGATCAAGTCCGTTCGAAAATCGCCGCCAGGCCCTGGCCGCCGCCGATGCACATGGTCTCCAGTCCGTAGCGGCCCTTACGCCGCTCCAATTCATGGAGCAGGGTACTGAGCATGCGCACGCCTGTCGCACCGATCGGATGGCCGAGGGAAATAGCCGAACCGTTGACGTTGAGTCGTTCCAGGTCGCTCCATCCCCAGCCCTTGAGCACCGATAAGGCCTGGCAGGCGAACGCTTCGTTGAGCTCGATCAGGTCCATCTGGTCCAGGGTCAGCCCGGTCTTGGCCAGCAGCTTTTGCACCGCAGGTACCGGGCCGATGCCCATGGTTGCCGGATGGCAACCGCTGGCCGCCCAACCGGCCAGGAATCCCATCGGCTTGAGACCCAGCTCTTGCAGCTTGTCTTCGGCCACGATCAAACACGCTGCCGCCGCATCGTTTTGCTGACTTGAATTGCCAGCAGTCACTGTTCCGTCCTTGATCAGCGGGCGCAATTTACCCAACGAACCCAAGCTGGAGTCGGCGCGGAAGCCTTCATCCCGATCGAACAGGATCGGGTCGCCCTTGCGTTGTGCAACGCTGATGGGCACGACCTCGTCATTGAAGCGACCCTCAGACCATGCCAGGGCCGCACGCTGGTGACTGTGCAAGGCGAAAGCGTCCGACTCTTCGCGGCTGATGTGGTATTCCCGAGCGAGGTTCTCCGCCGTTTCGATCATGCCCGAAATGTGGCCGAAGCGCTCCTCCGGTTGTGAGCGTTCACGGCCGCGCTCAAGTCGGTCATGCATCTTCACGCTGCCGGAGCGCGAGCCCCAGCGCATGTCGGTGGAATAATATTCAATGTTACTCATGCTCTCGACGCCGCCGGCCAGCACCACATCCGCCGCCCCCGTCTGGACCATCATGGCGGCCGTGATGACGGCTTGCAGTCCGCCCCCGCAACGGCGGTCGAGTTGCATGCCGGGCACCTCGATCGGCAGTCCGGCCTGCAGCCCGATCCAGCGGCCTACGCAGGGCGTTTCACTGCTGGCGTAGGATTGAGCGAAAACAATGTCTTCGATCCGCGCGGGGTCCAGCCCCGTACGTTCGAGTATCGCCTTGACTACATGAGCGCCCAGCGCTTCAACGGAGACCGGCCGTAAGCTGCCGCCAAAAGTTCCAACGGGGGTGCGCAGGGGTGCAACGATCGCGGCACGTCTCATCAGTTATTTCTCCAGGTGTGGCCAGCTTTCAAACGCTGGCAGCTTGTTCCAGTTGTTCACGGAAGTCGGGATGGGCAATGTCCAGCATCTTCAAACGACGCTGACGGATACTCAGGCCGCGCAGGTCGGCTACGCCGTATTCGGTGACGATCAATCCCGCGTCGCTACGCGGGGTACTGACCGGGCCGTTGATGCGCGAGACGATGCGGCTGTTGACGCCCGAAACGGAGGGCAGCGCGATGATCGGCAAGCCGCCCCGGGACCGTCGCGCTCCACGCAGGAAATCGAGTGCGCCGCCCACCGCGCCAACGTAGGTACCGCCGGCTGTTTCAGCGTTGATCTGGCCACTGAGGTCGACTTCGATGGCCGAGTTCAGCGCCACGAAACGCTCCAGGCTGCTCAGCACCTGTAAGTCATGGGTGTAGGCCGTCGAGCGCATCTGGATGGCGCAGTTGCAATGGGCGAAGCGGTTCAGGCGGTTGCTGCCCATGAGCACGCCTGCAATCGTGGTGCCGCGATCGAGGGCTTTACGTGCGTTGGTGATGACACCTTTTTCCATCAGGTCGACCACGCCATCACCGATTGCACCGGAATGCACCCCCAGATCCTGGTGGTTTCCGAGGGCGCTCAAAATCGCTTCGGGGATCACCCCCAGGCCGAACTGCAGGGTAGAACCGTCTTCGATCAAACCTGCCACGTGACTGGCAATCAGTTGTTCGACCGCACCGGGTTTCGACGCAGGGCTTTGCAGGGGCGGGCGGGATGTCTCGACAATACAGTCGATGTCCTCTTCGTAAAGGTAACGTTCGCTGTAGGTCCAGGGTGCTTGATGATTGACTTCCGCAATGACCAGGCGCGCCCGTTCAAGCGCTGGCAGCAGGTATTCATGGGCCATACTCAGACTGTAGCGGCCGTGTTCATCGGGAGGGGCGAGTTGCAGCAAAAGCACATCCACCTGCAATGTGCCGTCGCGGATCATTTCGGGGAACTGTGAGTAATGGCAGGGCAGGATATCCAGGACGCCGGCTTTGGCCAACGCACGGTTCGCTCCGCCACCGCAGTACGCCAGGAAGTCGACCTGATCAGCGTGTTCCGGCTGGCAGGTATCGCTGTGAGTGAGGCCAAGCATGACCCGGAATCGTCCCATCTGCGCTCGTTGGCTCATCAGTGCCTGGGTCAACGGCAGGGGTTCGGCGTTCGCCTGGCCCCAGAGGACGGTGTCGCCCGGACGGATCCATCGGGATAAGTCCAGGCGCTCGAGGGGGGTGTTCAGAGTCATGGTTTTATTCGTTATTATGAACTTCGTTCAGAATAACACGATGTCAGCCACGGGTCGCAAGCGCTTTTTCGGCTGCCACGAAAAAGCTGTGGCGAGGGGATAAATCCCCTCGCCACAGAGAGTTGGCCTTGAATGAACAGCGCTGTCTACACAGCCGAGGGCTTCATTCAGACGCAGCGGTATCAGCTATGGGCAATAAAGCTCTTGCCGTTCTGATACATGATCTTGCGCTGTTCTTCGACGTTGCATGTGGACAACGCCTCGCTGATGAAATCAGCAGGGGTCGGCACACCTTCGGCGTGCGGGTAGTCGGAACCGGTGATGATCCAATCGGCGCTGCCTGTCTGGTCGATCAAGGTACGGATGTCGTCTTCCGGGTAGGCAACCACCCCAACGTGACGTTTGAAGATCGCGCTTGGACGTTCCTTCAACTGGCCGGAAGGCCACAAGCCCATCTTGGCCATGCCGCGGACCTTGTCCATCTTCACCAGCATGTTCGGAACCCATTCGGCGCCGTTTTCCGCCGAAAGCAACTTGATGTTCGGGAAGCGTTCGAAAAAGTTCCAGAAGATGAAGTTTGAGATGGTCTCGATTACCGGGCGTTCGCTGTAACCGTGCATCCAGACAAATGCAGACTGACGCATCCGTGACTGCTGCATCAACTCGCCCCAGACGGCCATGTGATGCTTGAGGTAAATGGCCTCGGACACGTGATAGACAACGCGCACGTGGGCTTCATTGAGAATCGACCAGAAACGATCATAGTACGGGTCGGCCGGGGAGCGGCCGATTTCGTTCGGGCCCATGGGCATCAACACCAGGCGGGCACCGTTTTTCACCACGAACTCCGCTTCCTTGATGGCCGAGTCGATGTCGGCCAGGGAAATCAGCGGGGCCGAGTAGATCCGGTCGGAGTGGTTGAATTTCCACTCATCGAGCATCCAGCGGTTATAGGCATGCAATACCCCGGCAGCCGCCTTGGGTTCGTCAAGGTAGCTGACGGCTGCCACCATGTTACCGCAGTACATGAAGCAGCCTTCCACGCCAAACTCGTCCATCTTCTTTAGCCGGTCGCTGGCGTTGTACATGTCCGGGGTCATGTCGACGCGCATTTCGACTTCGCCATGACCGTCCTTCATGGCACGCAACCATTCGTGTAGCTTACCGGGCGGTGGGACCTTGCCGTCGGCCGTGTAGTACCCGGCGCTGACTTCAACTTTCTTCTGGCCGACGTAAAGCGCGTATTCGCCATCGGCACCGACGCGCCATTGGAAGCTCCAATCTTTTTCCAGTTCTTTAGGCAGGTACCGGCTCCAGGAGTCAGGTTGCTCGTAGATATGGGTATCGCCGTCGAAAATCGGGCCGTTGTAGGTACTCATCGCTAAACTCCGGTTGCTGTTTTTATGAGCGGATTTTGTGAATGACGTTCACGCATCGGTGCGTAGGGTCATTCTTATCCATCGGCCGGAGATGCGCAATTCCAATATCGTATCCAGTGAAATTAATATCGAGACGATATCGATTGCCTTGCAAGCCTTATATTGGGGGGGCTTACTAGCTCCAAGGCTACTTATACGGTCGTGGCACTGGGCGACATCGGGTTAGCGCCTTGCGTTGTGCACGAGCACTGGTTATGGTTTTCTAATTCATATTTATGTATGTCGTTCATTATTGTCTGGGTTTTTCACCCCCAACCAGTCTCGTGAGGTTTACATGGCACAGATGCCCGATTCTCCCGTCGTCGCGAAGGCAATGGTGACGCTTTTTATCGAAGGAACCCCGGAGTTCATCGAAGAGGTTCTGGTGATCAGTGAACCGTCGCCGAGCCTTGAGCCCGGCGATGTATGCGTCGTCGATCTGTATTTCGATACGTTGCTGGCTGAGCCCGGTTTGTTCAAGCAGGACAACGGGACGGCCGTACGCCACGAGGCCGCCTGGCAGGCGAGTTACACGCGCTCACAAAACGCCAGTGTCAAGGCACGCATCACCACGACGAGCACACCCCATGGTAAGCGGCGCCAGTTGGAAGTGGATTTCAGGATAGAAGCGGACCTGCAGCCAGAGACCGTCAAGGGCGCCGAGTTGTTTCTGATCCGCCTGCTCAAGCGCCACTTCCCCCATGGCAGTATTGCCGCCAGCTGGCGGGCCGACCTCGGCGATCAGGGCGTCTGGTACGGTGACACCCAATTTGCCTATAACCTGATCCAGCCGGGGGTGGCGGGTTTGCACCCACAAGTCCATGCCGGTCTGGTAGAGCATTTTTCCGAGCCGCGTTGGCGTCTCATCTAAAGTTGTTAAATCGATTGCTGTGGGTGCAATGATGGAATTGCGGCAGCTCAGACATTTCATCGTTGTTGCCGAAGAGCTGCATTTTGGCAGGGCTGCCGCCCGCCTGGGCATGGCGCAACCGCCGCTGAGCCAATCCATCCAGCGGTTGGAGGAGTCACTCGATGCGCGCTTGTTGGACCGTACCAGCCGGCAGGTCAGCCTGACACCCGCTGGCAAAGTACTGTTGCGCGAGGCCTGCACCATCATCGCGCAGGTTGACTTCGCCGAGCAGGCGGTGCGGCGCCAGGCTCGCGGGGAGTTGAGCCGGCTGCGTATCGCTTTCGCGCCCATGAGTGCAATGCGCATCTTGCCGGCGGCGGTCAAGCTGTTCAACGAACGCTGGCCCAGTATTGAAGTCCAGTTCGATGAACAACTCAGCACCCACCAGGTGGAAGGGTTGCGTAATGGCAGCCTGGACATCGGCATCCTGAACCGCAACATGGTCAATACCGACGGCCTGGATGTCCGGGTCATCGAGTATTCCAGGGTCATCGCGGCAGTGCCGACGAAATGGAACCTCGGCAAAGAGAATGGAACCCTGCGGCTGGCGGATCTGGCGGGCTGTTCGTTCGTCCTGTCGCCACAGCATTTGACGCCACACTTTCATGCCGCGCTCGAGTCTGCGTGCCGCAAGGCCGGGTTTTCGCCCAAGCGCATCCAGCAGGTCGCGCAACCGTATAGCATGTTCAACCTGGTGGCGAACGAACTCGGGGTCGGCTTTGTCCAGGACACTGCGCGACACATGCCCATCGAGGGTGTGCGATTCGTAACCATACGAGATCTGCCTGATTCGCTGCATGGTGAAGCCGCTATCGCTTGGGTACCGCGCGCCTTGACGCCCGCGCTGCAAGCGATGATCGGCTTGATCGAGCGTATCGCCGTTCGTGAGCGTTCAGCGCAGGCTGAATGACCCGGCTGATCATCAACCTGAGTGGATGATGCCTGCGCGCCTCAAGGCGGCAATTTCCTGTTCCCGGTAGCCGAGCGCCGTCAATATCGCGCTGTTGTCTTTTCCCAGACGGGGGACACGCAGGTTCGGTATGCCGGGTTCCTCCTGGAATTTCAGAGGGGTACCGATGTGCTCGGCGCCGTCAGCGTCCACCAACAGCATCTGGCGGGCTTCGGTTTGAGGATGATCGAGTGCACCGCCAAGACTCAGCACAGGCGCTGCACTGACGCCCTGTTCTTGCAACCAGGCCAGCCAATAAGCCTGGGAGTTTGTCCTGAACGTCTCGCTCAGGAAGGTTGCGCGGACAGCAGGCAGTCGCGCATTGAAATATCGATCCGTTCGCCGCGTCCGGTGCTGCGTGCGCCAAGCAAGGCCATCAATACCGCAACCAGCCCGTTCAGTGCCCCGGCCAGTGCCGCAACTGGCAGGCAGTCGGTTATGGGGATGCCATCCTTGGTCCGGGGCAAGGAACCGCTGTAGGCTTGCACGACGCTGTCGTGGGCGGGTAGATCGCGCAGCGGACCGGTTTCGCCGAAGGCGCTCACTGAGCAGTAGATCAGGCGCGGATTAAGCGCACGCATCGCTTGGCTGCCCACGCCAGGGCGAAAGGATTCGACCAGCACGTCGGCCTGCTCGACCAGTTGCCTGATGATTGCCAGGGCGGCTGGTTTCTTCAGATCAAGCGACAGGCTGGACTTGCCCCGGTTGCAACCGGCGAAGAAGCTCAGGGTACCAGAATCCGGTTCACGCTGACCGCGGTGTTCGTGATAGCGGGTCGGGTCGCCAGTCGGGGACTCGACCTTGATCACCTCGGCACCATGATCCGCCATTATGGCGGTTAACACCGAACCCGGCATGAACTGGGTCAGGTCCAACACTTTTACGCCGTCAAGCTTCATCGCAGCACCTGAGGGTAGACATATCAGTCACGAAGGTTCCAGGACATGCCGCCCTGCAATTTACGGGTGGCGAGCACTTTTTTCCAGGAGTTGGGCGTTGGCCAGTGTGCTGCACGCACCCTCATCGAGAACCTGCTTGACGACGCCGACGAGCTGCGGGTCGTGAAGGGCGATGCGTTTTGCAAGCTCTTGGACCTGACCGATCAGCGCTTCGGGGGGATGCACCTGGTTGACCAGCCCTATGCGCAGCGCGGTGGCGGCATCGATGACCTGGCCGGTATAGCTGAGTTGCTTGCTCCAGCGCACACCGACAGTGAAGGGCAGGCGCGAGGTAGCGCCGCTGCCGGATAACGCGCCGATCCTGGTATGGGTATCGGCGAAGCGCGCCTCCGTCGAGGCAATGATGAAATCGCATCCGAGGGCCAGTTCCAGCCCGCCGGTCATGGCTGCACCGTTCACCGCAGCGATAATCGGTTTGCTGAGGTTGGGAACCAGGTCCAGGAGCACCGCCACTTCATGCCGGGGCGGCATCGGGAGCTGAAAAATCCTTTAGATCGAGCCCGGCGCAAAACGCCGGGTCACGTCCCGTCAGGATTGCCGCGCGTAACCCTGGATCGAGTTGAAAAGACGTCAATGCCTGGATCAGCGCGCGCCAGTTCCAGATTGAGCGCATTGCGTGCGGCCGGCCGGTTGAGCGTTAATACCAGCACATCGTTGTCGCGACGTTGGACAGCACCTCATCGGCCATGCTTGCTGCACTCTTCGAGCGACAGACTCTCCAGGCGATGCAGGGCCCGCGCGGCGTCGTCGAGCAACTCGTCGAAAATCTGCTCGACCGGTTTGATGGCATCGGCGAAGACCACGGCAGGTCCGTAATCCAGCATGCCGGTGCGGCTGTCGCCAGTGGCATAGGCCTGGGTCGCGAGCGCGCCGTTTACATGCGGTCGATATTGTTCAAAGTCGAGGATCTTGGCCTCGTCCAGTTCGAGAACGGCCCGCGCACTGTCGTTATGCAGCACCCGGTGGTTGTCACGAATGGCTTTTTTCACCACCACGCTTTCGCTGCCATCACCGCGTACCACGAGGTTCTTATAGTCCTGGTGAATATTCAGTTCTTCGGCCACCATCATTCGTGAGCCCATGAGCACGGCATCGGCGCCCATGGCCAGGGTTGCCGCCAGTTGCTTGCCCGTGCCAATGCCGCCGCCAATGACCACTGGCAGGTCGATCACGGCGGGGCCGTGCGCCGCCTGGACCATGCTGCTGATGCCGAAGATGCCCGGATGCCCGCCGCAATCGTTGCCGACAATGATCACCGCATCGACGCCGAGCTTGGCGGCCGTGTGGGCATACTTCACGGCGGGCACCTTGTGCAGGACCTTGATCCCGGCTTCCTGCAAGCGCGCTACGATCAGTTCCGGGCTGGCGCCAGCGGTTTCGACGCAGCGCACTTGCTCTTCAATGACAATTGCCAATTGTTGATTCAGGCGCTCAATGCCGCCCGACTGGCGGGAAATGTACAAATTGACGCCAAACGGCATGCCACCGGTCAGGGTTTTGCAGCGTCTGAGCTGTTCACGGAATTCTTCCGGATCGGGAAAGCCCGCCGCCACGATGAAACCCATCCCGCCGGCCTTGACGACCGCAGCGACATAGTCTGCATCAGACACCTTCGGACCCATGCCTCCGCAGAGAATCGGGTGACGGATCCCCAGCATTTGCGTAATACGTGTTTTGAACAAAGCGTCGCGCATGAATGATTACTCACGTTGAACAGGCGCTGGGCCTGATGGCGATTCTTGCAGTCGAGCGGCTACTTCCGGTAGCACGTCACGAGAGCTGTAGAAGTTTCCACGGCCGGACGCTATGAGGACGCCCAAGCCGTCAGTAATGCGTGCTTGCGCACAGTTCAAGCGATTGCCCCGGTGAATGAGTTGGCCGCTGACATGCAGCACGCCCAGATCGGCCCCTCTATGAAAATCAGTGTGCAAATCGACGGTCGATACCCCATGGCCCGTGTTGGCCATCACCGCGTAGCCGCAGGCCACGTCTACCAGGCTGCTGATTATCCCGCCATGCACGCGTTGCAGCGCTGCCGTCCCGATGAACTCCGGGCGCCCTGACACTCGCAGTCCGATGCCGTCGCTACCCATCGTTGTCACTTGCAAACCCATCCAGACGTTGAAGGGGTTGCGATCGATGACAGCCTGCAACTCTGCAATCGTCAGCTGAAATGCATGATGCGGCATCGCTTTACTCCGAGAATTCTTTTACTCTGCCTGTTGATGCTTATAAATGAACGATGTTCATAAAATCAACTTTTAATCGTAGCACCTGAGCGAGCAGAGACGGCAACGGAGGTAGCCGGCCTGCTTCAGGATGAGTGTGCGGCTGGTAGCTGGCTTGAAGTCCGGCTTTTGTTTATTCTCGACACAATGGGATTCAGATGATGCGCACGATCGTTATTTCGGGAGGTGCTTCGGCTATTGGTAGGGCAGTTGCTGTTGCGTTTCGTGCGCGTGGATGCCATGTCATTACGGTGGATGGATCCAAGGCGGATGTGGTCGCTGATCTAGCCGTGCAGGCAGGGCGTGACAATGCCCTCCGAAAAATCAAGGAATTGACCAATGGGCGTGTCGATTCCGTCATTGTGAGTGCGCAGACCGCTACCGGGGATCCCGGGACGATACTCGGACTTAATTTTTTTGCCGCAACGCAGCTGGTTGAGGGGCTGCGCAGCTTGCTGGTGACGGGGCCCGCGCCACGCGTCGTATTGGTGTCTTGCGAGGCGATCCTTCAGCCACACGACTTGGCCATCATCGACGCCTGCCTGGCCAAGGATGAATATGAAGCCAGGAGCGCAGCCGCGAGCGCCCCGGAATTTGCCTATGCGTCTTCCAAGCTGGCGCTGTCTTATTGGGTCAAGCAGCAAGCGGTCAGCCACCAATGGTCGGGTGCCGGGATTATTCTTAACGCCGTGGCGCCGGGTGTGGAAGGCACGAAAACGCCACCCGTTACGGACTCCGAAGAGAGTAGGGCGGCCCCGGACAGAACTCCACCGACGCGCATTGGTCGTTCCCCTCAACCGAACGAGCTTGCTGCACTTATTGTGTTTTTGGCGAGTCCTGAAAACTCGCACATTATCGGCCAGACAATATTCTGTGACGGTGGCGCAGAAGCAGCGCTGCGCCCTCATCATGTCTGATTGGCCGCTTTGTGCCCTTGCCGTTGCTTTTTCCTTACCAAGGTACTCAGTCTTTACGACAAGGCTTCAGCTCGTTCAACGGTTGCTTATATATTTGAATGTTCCGCTGGCGGTGGCAATCACCTGGCCATTGTTGTCATGCACTTCACCGTCGCAAAAGGCCATAGAACGAGTTCCGTGTCGCAGCCGGCCACTGGCCCTCAGTCTGCCGTTGATGCTTCCTCCGGGACGCATGAAATTACACTTCATTTCTATCGTTACACTTGGACGGTCTTGTGCGTCCTGGTTACGCGCGGCGCTGGCCATGGCCAGCAGGGTCATGATAAGCCCCCCAGCGCTTGCATCTGGCCGTTCAAGTGTGCTTGTTCGAGTTCCACGATCATGATGCCGCCGCTGCCTTCACGGGGCTCGACCAGCACTTTCAGGTGATCGAGAAACGGCACTTCCATGCGGTACTCGGAGTAGGGTATGGCCCGTACAGCAGCGGCGGGAAACGTAGTGTCGTTCATCATTCGGCTCCTGCCGGTCAACGATCAGTGAAGACCGGCGGACGTTTTTCAGTGAACGCCGCCATGCCTTCCTTCTGGTCGCTGGTGCCGAACGTGACATACGCCATGCGCCGCTCGTACAGCACCCCTTCGCTGAGCGAGCTTTCAAATGCCCGGTTGACGCACTCCTTGGCAATCATCGAAACCGGCAAGGAAAAACTGGCGATTTTTTTCGCGGTCGCCAGTGCTTGCTCCAGCAGTTGATCAACGCTGACGACCCGGCTGATCAAACCGCAGCGCTCAGCCTCTTCAGCGAACATCGGGCGACCGCTGAGGATCATCTCCATGGCTTTGGATTTGCCGATGGCGCGGGTCAGGCGTTGGGTTCCGCCCGCTCCGGGGATCGTTGCCAGGGTAATTTCCGGCAGCGCGAAGCGCGCGTTATCAGCGGCGATAATGATGTCGCACATCATCGCCAGTTCGCAGCCACCGCCCAGGGCAAGACCCGCTACCGCCGCCACGGTCGGTTTGCGGCAACGTGTTGCGCGCTCCCAGTTGGCGGTCACGAACTGGCGCTTGAACACGTCCATCATGTCCCACTCGCGCATCATCTTGATGTCGGCGCCGGCGGCGAAGGCTTTGTCACTGCCGGTGATGATGATTGCGCCGATGGCGTCGTCGAGCTCGAACACATCCAGCGCTCGGGTCAGTTCATTCATCAACTGATCGTTCAGTGCGTTATAGGCCTCGGGCCGATTCAGTCGGATCAGACCGACTTTTTCATGTACTTCAAGAACCAGGGTTTCCAAGGTCATTTGTGGGTCAGTCATGTTGCACTCCCGCATGGATGAGGCCCTTCGCCCACGAAGTTGGCGAAAGGCCCGGTCTGTTAAATGTTGATTCACATGTTTGGATAAGTCGGGCCGCCAGCCCCTTCAGGCACCATCCAGGTGATGTTCTGCGCTGGATCCTTGATGTCACAGGTCTTGCAGTGCACGCAGTTCTGGGCGTTGATCTGAAAGCGCTTCTCGCCGTCTTCCTTGGTCACCACTTCATACACGCCGGCCGGGCAGTAGCGTTGCGCCGGTTCGTCGTACAACGGCAGGTTCTTGCTGATCGGAAGGCTAGGGTCGGCCAGCTTCAGGTGGCAGGGTTGTTCTTCTTCATGGTTGGTACCGGAGATGAACACCGAGCTGAGTTTGTCGAAGCTGATCTTGCCGTCCGGTTTCGGGTAGTCGATCTTCTTGCAATCGGCCGCCAGTTTCAGACAGGCATAGTCGGGCTTGTTGTCATGCAGGGTGAACGGCAGCTTGCCGCCGAAAATGTTCTGGTCGAGCCAGTTGAAGCCGCCACCGATGATGGCGCCGTACTTGTGGATCGCCGCGCCGAAGTTGCGACTGGCGAACAGCTCTTCATACAGCCAGCTGTTTTTGAAGCTGTCGACGTAAGTGGTCAGTTCATCACCGCCTTCGGATTCGGCGAACAGGCGATCGGCCACCGCCTCGGCGGCGAGCATGCCGGATTTCATGGCGGTATGGCTGCCCTTGATCTTGGCGAAGTTCAAGGTGCCGAGGTCGCAACCGATCAGCGCACCGCCCTTGAAGACCATTTTCGGCAGCGAATTCAGGCCGCCCTTGCAGATGGCGCGAGCGCCGTAGCTGACGCGCTTGCCGCCCTCCAGATACTGCTTGAGCACCGGGTGATGCTTGAGGCGCTGGAACTCGTCGAACGGTGACAGGTAGGTGTTGCTGTAGGACAGGTCGACGATCAGGCCGACCACAACCTGGTTGTTTTCCAGGTGATAAAGGAACGAACCGCCGGTGTTCTCGGTGCCCATGATGTCCAGCGGCCAGCCGGCAGTGTGCACCACCAGGCCGGGTTGGTGCTTGGCCGGGTCGATTTCCCAGATTTCCTTCAGGCCGATACCGTAGTGCTGGGCGTCGGCCTCGCTGTCCAGGTTGAAGCGCTTGATCAGTTGCTTGCCGATGTGGCCACGGCAGCCTTCGGCGAACAGCGTGTACTTGCCACGCAGTTCCATACCAGGGGTGTAGAGGCCTTCCTTCGGGTTGCCTTCGCGGTCGACACCCAGGTCGCCGGTGATGATCCCGCGCACCACGCCGTTTTCGTCGAACAGCGCTTCCTGGGCGGCGAAGCCCGGGTAGATCTCCACACCCAGGTTTTCGGCCTGCTGGGCCAGCCAGCGGCACAGGTTGCCCAGGGAAATAATATAGTTGCCTTCGTTGTGCATGGTCTTGGGCACAAAGAAGTCAGGGATTTTGCTCGCGGTCTCGGCGTTTTTCAGGACATAAATGTCATCGCGTTTGACGGGCGTATTCAGCGGTGCGCCGAGTTCTTTCCAGTCCGGGAACAGTTCGTTCAGGGCACGAGGTTCGAACACCGCGCCGGAGAGGATGTGCGCACCGACTTCCGAGCCTTTTTCGACCACGCAGACGCTGATTTCCTTACCGGCTTCGGCGGCCTTCTGTTTCAGTCGGCAAGCGGCAGACAGGCCAGCGGGGCCGGCACCGACGATGACCACGTCGAATTCCATGTATTCACGATCAGACAAGATTCTCTCCTCTTGGGTGTTTGACGCCAGTTGCGTTGGCCTTCGCTGCTGATTCGGGCGTGGCGGCCTTGGCCTCCGGGCGCGCGACGATGTAAAGCGACATGACCGCGGTAGAGCCGGGCTTCAGGTATTGGCGCAGGTTCTGCTCAAGTTCCAGATCCGCCAGGGTTGCGCGGGAGCGTTGTCGTTGGTGTTCACCCCACGAAGCAATAATGAAGCGTTCGCTGAAGTGAGCCGGGTTGGCCACGTCACGGTACAACAGCCAATTGCTGGCGCCGTCGCGGCGGCGGATTTTGCCCAGGTCATAGATGCTTCGAGTGAAAGCCGGCTGGTGTGCGCTGGCAACCTGATAGTCGACCTGGACTGCAAGTGGGCCATCGTCGGCTTGCAGCTCGCCGGCAACGGTCGGTTCTGCCCAATGCTGCGAAGGCGTGACCTCGGCCTCATGCCCCATGCGCATGGGGAAGCGGTGGGTAAGCAACACGCCCAGAACGATCAATGCCGCAGCGACCGTCACGGTTTGAGACACGCTGATATGGCTGGCGATGCTGCCCCACAGGACACCGCCAAGGGCCATTGCGCCTTGGAACGTGAGCATGAATACCGCCAGCGCGCGAGCACGCACCCAGGTGGGCAGGCTGGTCTGGAACGCCGCGCTGACCGTGGAGTTGAAGCTGATCCAACTGGCGCCGGCAATCACCAATGCGGGACAGACCACGATCAGCCAGGGCACCCAGGCGGCAATCAGCATGGCCACAGCAAAGGCCAGGTTGGACACCACGATAAGGCGTTGCAGATCAGTAAAGCGATGGCGCAAGCGTTGCAGAAGCAGGCCGCCCCCCACTGCGCCGGCCCCCAGGCTGGCCAACAGCAGGCCATAGCCGCCCGCGCCACCTGCCGACATGTTTTTCGCCACCAATGGCAGCAGTGCCCACAGGCCGGCGGCGCAGCTTATGAACGCAACGGTACGGATCATGTGGCCATGCAGGGGCTTGGCGTGACGCACATAACGCAGGCCTCCGCGCATGGCGACCCAGAGCTTTTCCGAGGTCTGCGAGGGGGTGACATCAGGCCGGTACAGGAAGCTGAAAATGCCCAGGACCATCAGGAACAGAAAAATGTTGATGACAAATACGGCCGTGGCTCCCGACGCGGCAATCAGCAAACCCGCGACCGCCGGACCCACTGCGCGGGCCGCGTTGTAGGCAATGCCGTTGAGGTTGATGGCCGCTAGCAACGCTTCCCTGGGTACCGCATCCGATGTCGAGGCTTGCCACGCTGGAATGCTGGCCGCACTGCCACTGCCCAACAGAAACGTCAGCAACAGCAGGCTCCACGGAGCGATGATCCCCAGATACAGGAAAAGGCACAGCAGGCCCGTAATCAACAGCATCCAGGCGTGGGTGATCAGCAGCAGTTTGCGTTTCTCGACCAGATCCGCGATGACGCCGGCCGGCAGGCCGAACAGGAAAGCGGGTAGGGTAATGGCGGTCTGGATCAAGGCAACCATCAGCGGCGAATCACTGATGGAGGTCATCAACCAGGCGGCTGCCACGTTTTGCATCCATACGCCAATATTCGCCGTCAGCGTGGCAATCCACACCGCACGAAACAGCGGGTACTGTAGTGGGGGCAGGGGGGATTGCGCCCTTGCATCGGCTTGTACGTTTTCGCGTTGCGCCATGCGTCCATCCGATTCTTTCCCCGGTGTCAGCGCATTGCATGAAGGGCCGGGCTATTGCCAATATTGTGAACACCGTTTAGCATTTTGAATGCCGGGCCGGGAGCTGTCAATGTGCTTGAAGGCCTGGAAGCAGTTCCCGACAGGCAGCCGCAGCCAAGCGTGGAGGCTGTTTTCGGGACGGTGCGGATTGAATAACGTCAATAAAAGAGGAATTGCGCATGACCGATACACGCGATCCAGATGGCCAGGTCACGACCCGACAACAAGGTCATATTCTGCTGATTGGCATCGACCGCCCGGAGAAGCGCAACGGATTCACGCCCAAGATGTTTGAAGAGCTGGCCAAGGCATTCACGCGTCTGGAGGAGTCGCCCGAGCTGTTTTGCGGCCTGTTGTACGCTGAAGGCGAGCACTTTACCGCCGGCCTGGACATGCCGAAGATAGTGCCCCTGCGAAAGGAGGGAAAACCTCTGTTCCCGGCCTCCGAGGCGGATCCGTTCAATTTGCGCGAACCGTTACGCAAGAAACCCGTGGTCATTGCGCTCAAGGGCATCTGCTTCACCGTGGCCGTTGAGCTGATGCTGGCCAGCGACATTGCCGTTGCCGCAGACAACTGCCGGTTTTCCCAGTTGGAAGTCAAACGCGGCATCATGGCCGGTTGCGGCGCGACGATCCGCATGGTGGAGCGTACCGGGTGGGGCAACGCGATGAAGATATTGCTCACTGGTGATGAGTTCAGCGCCCAGGACGCTTACCGGATGAGCTTCGTGCAAGACGTCGTGGCGCCTGGTGAGGAGTTTGCCAGGGCCCTCGAATACGCCGAAAAGATTGCGGCCCAGGCACCGCTCGCCGTCCAAGCGACCCGCGAGAATGCGCGAATTTCGCTCGGCCAGGGCTGGCTCACGGCTTACTCCAAGATTCAGTCGACACAAAAGTTCCTATACAACACCGAGGACGCCCAAGAGGGCGTCCAGTCATTCGTGGAAAAGCGTACCGCGCGGTTTGTCGGTCGCTAAGAGGACAACAAAAAAATGGCTAAAGGCCCGCTCTCTCGCGTTCGTGTGCTGGATATGAGTCGCATCCTTGCCGGCCCCTGGGCCGCGCAGATGCTTGCCGATCTGGGCGCCGAGGTGATCAAGATCGAACGCCCCGGCAAGGGTGATGATTCGCGCCAGTTCGGCCCACCGTTCCTCAAGGATGCGGAGGGGCGCAATACTCGCGAGTCCTCGTTCTACATCAGCACCAATCGCAACAAAAAATCCCTCAGTTGCGACATTTCCAAGCCAGAGGGGCAAGCGCTGATTCGTGCGCTGGTAGCTAAGTGCGATGTATTACTGGAAAACTACAAGGTCGGCGATCTTAAGCGTTATGGTCTCGACTATGACAGCCTCAAATCGGTCAACCCGAAATTGATCTATTGCTCGCTGACCGGGTTTGGGCAGACGGGCCCATATTCCCCAAGGCCGGGCTATGACTCTATTTTCCAGGCCATGGGTGGCTTGATGAGCATTACCGGTCTGCCCGATGACGTGGCAGGGGGAGGGCCGATGAAAACCGGGCCGAGCCTGGCGGATATTCTCGCCGGTCAATATGCCGCCTATGCGATCCAGGCCGCTTTGTATGCGCGCGACATGCAGGGCGAACCTGGCCAGCACATCGACGTGTCCCTGCTCGATTCGCTGATCGCGTCGACGTCGCACTATGCCAGCCAATACCTGATATCCGGCGAGGTGCCTGTGCGCCGTGGTACGGAAGGCAACGGCGGCATGCCCTCGAGGATGTTTCGCTGCGCCGACGGCGACATCATGATCGTCGCGGGTAATAACGAACAGTACGCACGTTTCTGTGACGTGCTCGGTCATCCGGAGCTGACCGGTGACGAGCGTTTTGCCGAGATCGCGTTGCGGGTGGTCAACCGGCGAGCACTGGGTGAGGTTTTCGAGCCGCTGATCGGTCAGTGGCGTTTGCACGATCTGCTGGCAGCGCTGGATGAAGCCGGGGTTCCGGCTGGGCCGATCAACACGCTTGAACAGGTATTCGCCGACCCGCATGTGCAATCGCGCAACATGTGCGTGGAGGCCAGTCATTCGTTGTCGGCAGACGGCAAGGTCAAGCTGGTCGCCAACCCGGTGAAGTTTTCCGGTACGCCGATCGTTGACTATAAGGCGCCACCGATCCAGGGCGAGCACACCGAGCAGATTCTGCGGGAGCTGCTGGGCATGGAAGACACAGCGGTACAGAACCTTCGGTCCAAAGGTATCGTCTGAGTACAGACTGCCTCGACGGCGATTATTTGCCGTCAGGGCCGGGCGCTACGGTGTTCTCACTCGATAAAGCGCAACAAATCATCGGCTCGCTCGCTGAAGTCCCGCACGGTCCCCATCATGGGGAGCGCCCGCTCGATGACGTTCGGCTGGAACGCATGACAGGCGCCCAGCAGCTCGTTGACAGGCTGGATGCGATTGGCGCGCATGGCGTCTACGTCAAAGCGCCGGGCATAACCCACCATCAACGCAATCTGCAAGATGTAGGCAGCTTCGAGTTGATCGCCCTGGTAAGCCTCTGTGGCCCAGCGTGAAAACCCGCTGCGCAGGGGTTTGTCGGCATGTTCGACAGGCAGCAACAACCGTTGCATATCGGTTTCCCAGGCCAGCAGTTCCGTGCCGTCCAACAGCGCCCTCGCGCGGCTGCGACCCTCGACCAGGTCCGGTACCTGGATGTCATACAGGCGAGCGTCACTTTCGCGAAAGGTCTGGGCCATGGCCAGCCAGAGCAAGTCATGCAGGTGTGTACAGTGCAGTCGAGGCGAGGAGCCGTCGCGAAACGCCAGGCGGTTGCCGGTGAGTGGCTTCCCGACCAGCCCCGCCAACAGCGCCGGCGCTTCAAGGCACGCGGTGGTAGGGATACGCAGGCTTTGCGCGTCGATTCCAGTGATGCGATGTCCGTCATGCACCAGCCTCAAGCGGAACGCATGATAGTCATCCTCAAGCTCGGCGGTGACGGTCTGTGCTTCGCGACGCAGGAGAATCCGCCGCCGGAAGATGCCGCGTCCATAAGCGCGATTGAGCGGCTCGTCCGGTTCATGATTGATCAATCCATTACCTCCACCAGCGCACTGGCATCTGCTTGTTGCGCGTTTCTTACTAGCCCCCGTCCAGCCCAATCAGACGCGAAACTGTCCGGCTGTTGTTTGCAGCGACCGGGCCAGCACGTTGAGCTGGCTGGAAATGTCCGAAGTCAGGCCAGCGGCGACACTGTTTTCCTCGCTCATCTGCGCGACCATTTCGACGCGCTGGGCAATGTCGCGGGTGGCAACGCTCTGTTGCTCGATGGCGGAAGCGATCAGATTGATCGCTTCGGATACCTGATGGGCGCTGGCGCGGATGGTGCCCATGCGTGTTGCGGCCTGAATCGACAGTTCCTTGCCGGCGTTCACCCGCCCGTTCACGCTGTGCATGCTGGTCATTGCTTCGCGAGCGGAACCTTGCATGGTCGTCACCATCAGGGTGATTTCCTCGGATGAGCGGGACGTGCGTGCGGCAAGCTGCCGGACTTCATCGGCCACCACGGCGAAACCACGACCCTGCTCGCCGGCGCGTGCGGCCTCGATTGCCGCATTGAGCGCCAGCAGATTGGTCTGTTCGGCGACGTCCTTGATCACTTGCATGACCATTGAGATTTTATCCGATTGCTGGCCCAGGTCGTTGATGGTCGACCCTGCGTCGTCCACGGTCGCGGCAATGAGGTCCATCTCGCAGTTGTTGCGGGTAATGATCTCGTTGCCTTGGCTCGCGGTCTCGCCGGCTTCGTGAGCGCGAACGAGGGCATCGCGCGTGCTGACTGTCACATGACCGATGCTTACGCTCATCTGCTCGACGGCTGCGGCGATCAATGCCGCAGCGTCGCTTTGGCTGGTGGACGAAGCGGAGACTTTGCTGGAAGCCTGGTAGGCACCGTCAGCGGCTTTGGTCAGTTGCTCGGCGTTGTTCAATACCTCGCGCAAGGAGCATTGCAGCTTGTCCAGCAACTGGTTGAACGCGTGTGCGGTCTGGCTGGTTTCATCCCGCCCGACCACTGGCACGCGCAAGGTGAAATCGTTGGTACGGGAGACATCGACAATGGTCCGACGCAAGCTGTCCAGTGCCCCCACAATGCTGCGGGCGAACAGAAACGTCATCATCACCAGCCCGGTCAACGCGATCACGAAAATGACCAGGATCAGGTCCAACGCTTGTTGCCGCGCGGCTTCGCCGTCCGCCACGGCCTGCTCGGCGTACTTTTTGTTGAGTTCGATCAGTTGGTCCAAGGCCACGGCGAGGTTGTTGATGGACCCTTGGGAGACCTGATCGAGCCCGGTCACCTCACTCATGTTCTGGCGCAAATCGTCCCATTGTGTCGCCTGGCGAAGTTGCGCCAGCAGGCGGTGGATCGAATTGTTGATGTCCTTGAAGTTCGCCCATTCGCGCTGAAGAACCTTCCAGGCTTCGACTTCCTCGGGTTTCTTCGGCACTTGCGCATAGGCGTCATAAGCCTGCTGGGCCTTGGCTTCCGAGGCGTCCTTGTCTTGGGCGACCGAGGCATAAAAGTCGTGGGCTTCTTCGATGATGGGAGCCTTGTCGTCCACTGTTTCAAACTGATCCAGGTTCCAGGCGATCATTTCGCGAGTCGAGTTGATGGTACTGAGCTGACCCAGGCGCAAGGTCAAGAGATTGCTCACCGCCGGCGCACGCTCATCGGTGATCAAGGCCAGTTGAACACCCAGCTGCCGTACCCCATTCCAACCACTCAAACCGACCATCACCAGGGTCAAAATGGCGAAAACCGCAATGAACGCCAGCTTTGATTTGATAGAAAAATTGCTCACTCGCTCAAGCCTCTTGTTGTGTCCGGTCGGGCCTTATGATGGTTGCGCTGCTGTCCTGCGGTGATCCGTGAAAGGATTATTTGCGCAGGTTGCGATTAATGATCTCGAACTCATCGCTCAACGATCCCGGGATGCTGTAATGGCTCGTATCGCTGATCTGATCGAAGTGAGCGCCAATGTCGTCGGCAGTGGCCGGCTCGTTGCGTGGGCCGTTCCATCCATCGGCAATACCGACGAACGCACGGGCATAGCGGCCGACCGAGGCTGAATAGATGCCGTGGGTGCTTTGGCAGGCTTCGCTGGCCAGGTAGACGACCAGGGGCGTGACGAATTCCGGTTCGTAGGTCCGCCCCAGGTGTTCGCCGAATGCGGCATATTGCGCGCCGAAGGCTTCCAGTTGTTTCGGGTCCATGGCCGCTGCCATCCGACTGTTGGCCGTGGGCAACAAGGCATTACACAGCACGCCGTGTTCCTTGCCTTCGAGCGACAGTACGTTCATCAAACCGACCAGTCCGGCCTTGGCCGCGCCATACGCGGCTTGTTGCGGGTTGCCGAACACGCCAGCGGCCGACGAGGCGAAGACGACACGACCGTAGCCTTGTTTCTTCATCAGCTTATAGGCGGGCTGGGTCACGTAGACGGCGCCTTTGAGATGCACGTCGAGAATCGAGTCGAGGATGTCATCGTCCAGGTCTTCAAACAAAACGTTTCGCAGGTGACCGGCGTTGTTGATCAACACATCGACCCGGCCGAAGGCGTCCAGGGCCGCTTGTACGATGGCTTCGCCACCGGTACGGCTGCCGACCGAAGTGTAATTGGCGACGGCCTTGCCGCCGGCTGAGCGGATTTCATCGACGACTTGATCCGCCATTCGATGGGACCCGCCTCGGCCGTCGAAACTCCCGCCGAGGTCGTTGATGAGTACCGAGGCACCTCGCGCGGCCATCTCAAGCGCATATGTGCAACCGAGACCGCCTCCCGAACCTGTGACAATGGCTACGCGACCTGTGAAATCGACCTTGCTCATCGAAAACCTCCTGACTTGTTATTAAAATTGTCAGGCAATTATTGAACAGTGTTCACATATATGTCTACGCGCCTTGGGCAAATCATCGATCGACGGGGTGCTGGCAAGGAGTGCGTGTCGCAGCTTCGGAGTGATCCGTTACCCTGAGGTGGATCTAAAAAATGAATATATGAACGATGTTCTGATTTTGTGTATGGTGATCAAACCTATCGCTAATTCGCCGGGTAAACGCAGATGAAGGTCGTTCTGTGCACCAATTTTGGCTCCCCTGATCAATTGATCGTCGAAGAAAAGCCCGCGCTTGAGCCCGGGCCTGGAGAAGTTGTCATTGCAGTGCACGCCAGCGGGGTCGGCCTGCCTGATGCATTGATGGTGCAAGGCAGGAGTCACGCCTCGCCGACGCTTCCATTCTCTCCTGGCTGCGAAGTCGCGGGTGTCATTGCGCACGTGGGAGTCGGGGTGGGTACACGGTTTGTCGGGGAGCGGGTATTCGCTTACGTCGGGGTTGGAGGGTATGCGGAGGAGGTCTGCCTCCAGGCGTCTCGAGTATTGCCCGTTCCACCTGGAATGAGCTTCGAAATAGCCGCCTCGTTCGCGCTAACCCATGCCACGGCCTACCATGCGTTGAAAGATCGGGCGGGTCTACGGTCTGGAGAAACGGTGGTGGTCTTAGGTGCCGCAGGTGGTTTGGGTCTCGCTGCCGTGGGGATCGCCAAGGCGATGGGAGCCCGAGTTGTAGCGTGCGCGTCCAGCGATGAACGCCTGGAACTCTGTCGTCAGCAAGGCGCTGACGACCTGATCAATTATCAGAGCGTTCAGCTCAGATTGAAGCTGTTGGACCTGACGGAAGGGAAGGGTGTCGATGTGGTGTTCGACCCTGTCGGGGGGATTTATAGCGAGTCAGTCATGCGCAGCCTCTCTCGCGAAGGGCGCTACCTGGTGGTCGGCCTTGCGACAGACAAGATTCCCAATGTCCCTCTGAACCTTCTGCTGGAAAAAGGCGCGTCCATTCTGGGGGTCTCCTATGACGTGTTCAACGCCAGGTCCAGCGCCCAGTGTATGGCCAACCTGGAGGAGCTGCTCGGTTGGCAGGCGCAAGGGCGACTGATACCCAAGGTTCCGACTTCCTATGTGCTCGAAGAGGCTGGCCTTGCCCTGGATGCGTTGCTGCGGCGGGAAATCCTGGGCAAGGCGGTGCTGGTGATGGAGCGCTGAGCGTGCAGTGGGATGGCAGCAAAATGTTTCCAATAGCGTGGCTATTGCGGATTGACATTCAAAGCGCGATGTACAATTATCGGAACGTCGTTCATGAAATGGCGTTCGACAGGCTTTTCCCCAAGCTCAGGTCGGAGGAGCAGGTACAAGAATCGCGGGGAGCCGCTATCGTCTGATAGCCTCCTACAAGCCCCGATGGGGCGGCAGTAGAGACGGAGAACAACAATAATGAATCTTCGCTTCATCCAACCTCACCCTAACCTGCATAGATCGCATTTCTTGCAGGTTTCATTGCTGGCAATGGCTGTCACAGGCGTCATCAACGATGCTGGTGCCGTAAACCTGGACTTTGGTAACCCGGACATTCAAAGCCGTCTGGACACCACCGTGCGGTACAACCTGGGTATTCGTGGCGAAGGCACTGATTCACGGTTGAAGCTGGGGCCATCGGGTACTGCGGACCACAACAATAACTCAGTGGCGCTGGGTAATAACCGCTTCAAGAGCGGTGATGTGATACTCAATCGCCTGGACGTGCTTTCCGAGTTCGATTTTGTCGTTCATGACCGCTATGGCTTCAGGGTGAGTGCGGCAGCCTGGTACGACCCGACCTACGGTGGCGGTGTCGACGACTCCACCTCGGACGAATTCCTGTCCAAGCAATTCTTCAAGAATGGCAAGTACTCCGATTACACGCGCAACTACACCACCGGCCCTTATGCTGAAATTCTTGACGGATTCGTGTTTGGTACGTGGGACATAGGCCAGGCCACCACGTCGTTGAAATTTGGCCGGCATAACATCTATTGGGGCAACTCGCTGTTTCCGCAATCCAAGCAAGCGTCGATTGCCTACAGCCAGGCTGCCCTCGACCTGCAGAAAGCCGCGTTCAGCCCTGGCCTGGAAGCCAAGGAGCTGTTCCTGCCGCAGAACCAATTCACCGGTACGATGCAACTCAACCCCGAGTTTTCGTTGGCATGGCAGTATTCCCTGGAATGGCGGCGCGATCGCTATCCTGAAGGCGGTACCTTCTTCGAGTACGCCGCTCCGGCCTTTTATGGTGCTGACGGCCCAGCGATTGGCCAGACAAAGAATAAACCGGGCAGCGGCGATCATGATTGGGGTGTCATGGCGAAATGGCAACCCGACTTCATGGACGGCGGCAACATGAGCCTGGTGTACCGTGAGTTCTACGAGAAAACCCCGAACCCGTTTGCGGTGGCTGATAACGGCTTGCTTGACCGGGTCTATAACCCGAAAAAAAATCAGTTGATCGGCTTTGCGATGGAGAAGAACATCGAGTCAATCAATTTCGGACTTGAAGCGACCTACCGGCGCAATGCCCAGTTGTATACAACGGTTACCGGGCGGCTCGCCGAAGTCGCGCCGGGTGTCATCGCCGGTTTCGATTCTCAGGATGCTCCACGGGGCAACGTCTATGGCCTGGTGCTGAACGCGGTCAAATTGCTGCCTGAGACATCCTTTTGGGATGCCGGTGAGGTGGCCGCCGAGTTGGCCTTCCAACACCTCGACAAGGTGACCTATGACCCTGCGTTCGGTGTCACGGCAGGTGGAGTGTTCACCCCGATGGGTGGCAACAACTTCCCTCTCGAGGGCTCGAACTCGCCGCTTTGTGCCGATCGCAGCGGCGTGCCGGGTTCCGGTAGTAAAACCTATGGTTGTGCAACGCGTAATTCGACCGTTTTCTCGACTAACTTCACACCTCGCTGGTTGCAAGTGTTTCCGGGTGTCGACCTCAGTTCGCCGGTGTTTGTGTCCTACGGCGTCCAGGGTAATGCGGCGACGGGTGGGCTTGTCGGGGCCGAGGGGCAGGTCACTTATTCGGTAGGGATACAGGCGGACATTTACCAGACGCACACAGTCAAGCTGGCCTGGAACGACAGCTGGTCACCGAATCACACGACTCATCCTGAGACGGGCGGTGAAGGCATGACGGGCGCCGGGACCTGGTGGCAGAACGACCATGGCTGGCTGTCATTGAGTTTGAAAACGGCTTTCTGAGTTTTTACCCATGCGAAACGGACGGGATAGAAAATGAACTATAAAAAATACCTTCTTTCCATCGCTGTATCCTATGCCGTGGCAGGTCTGGGGTTTGCGGCTCCCAGCGCCGATGAAATCAAGCAGATCGGCACGACACTTACCGAGTTCGGCGCAACCATCGCCGGGAACAGCGATGGCAGCATCCCGGCCTACGATCCGGCGAAGGCCTTGACCAAGCCACCGGCAGGTTACGCCCCGCGGGATCCGAAAGGGGGCTTCCCGTACGTGGACCCCTATGCTGACGAAAAGCCGCTGTACTCCATCACCAGCAAGAATATGGCGCAATATGCCGATAAGCTTGACGATGGTAACAAGTCGCTGCTCGAGCGCTATCCGGACTACCGCATTGACGTTTATCCGACCCACCGCAGTGCGCCACCGCTGCCGCCGTTTGCCCGTGAGAACACGCTCAAGAATATTACCAAGCCGAAGTTGGAAGGCGATGGCACAGGGCTTGCCGATGCGCATGCCCAAGTAGCGTTCCCGATTCCGAAAAATGGCAATGAGGCCATGTGGAACTTCAGCACGCATTTCTTCCGCCCTTATGAAACCGGTAATTTCGCGACGTTCCTGATCGACGCCGCTGGCGAAAAGACCTTGGTGACCGATTCGATGGTGCTGTACGAGCACAGCTATTGGGATCCCTCCAGCCCAGGTACCGAGTACGTCCAGCGCCTGCTTAATACCAACAATGCCCCGGCCGCCAAGTCAGGCTCCAAAGACATGCGTTACTCACCGCTGCGCATGGATGAAAAATCCGATAGTGCATGGTCTTACTCGCCAGGCCAGCGTCGTGTCCGTCTAGCTCCGGAGTTCAAGTACGACACGGTAGCCGCACAGTACGGTGGTTTGATCACGTTTGACGAGATTACCGGTTTCGACGGTAAACAGGATCGCTTCGATTTCAAGTTGATCGGCAAGAAGGAGATGTACATCCCTTACAACACCTATCGCACGGCTTCGGCGAAAGTTGATGACCTGGTCAAGAAAGGGTTTGTCAATCCGGACAAAGTGCGCTGGGAACTGCACCGCGTTTGGGTGGTGGAAGCCAATTTGAAAGCAGGGCAGCGCCACTCGAACCCTAAAAAGGTTTTCTTCCTGGATGAAGACTCCTGGAACATGGCGATCTATAACTCCTATGACGCGGCCGGCAAATTGCATCGATCACAGAACTTCGTGCTGTTCGTCGGCTACGACAGCACACCGGTGATGCGCGGCGAAGGCGTGCTGATCTACGACCACTCCAAGAGCAACTACGCCTTGGCATCCCTGCCTTTTGATACACGCTCGGGTTGGCGCGTCGCTGAGCCGTTCTCGCCCAACATGCTGTCGCCGGCGGCCATGGCGGGGGCGGGTATTCGTTGAGTCATTGAAGCTAGAAACCACGCAAATGCGTGGCCCCCGAGCCATGCATTTCGTAACAGCCATGAAAAACGGAAGAGGTTGATCAAACGTCTTCCGGCCCATTTGGAGGTGCTCTTGAAGGGTCACCGCAATCTATGCGTTGGATTAGTGTTGCTGGGGCTGTTGCCTTGCACGACGTTGTACGCGCAACCCTATCAAGATCCGTTGGATGCCCCTGCGCAAGTCAATCGCCTGGCAGCCAGTTCGCAGTTGACCGCCGTCGCCATGGTCGGCCAGCGAATCGTCGCGGTGGGCGCGCGAGGCATGGTGCTGTTATCCGATGACCAGGGCAACAACTGGCAACAGGCCAAGGTACCGGTCAGTTCGGACCTGGTCGCCGTGCAGTTCAGCGGCGATAAGCAAGGCTGGGCAGTTGGGCACGACGGCGTTGTTTTGCACAGCGGTGATGCCGGTGCTACCTGGGAAAAACAGCTGGACGGCCGGATCCTGGAAAAGTTGTTGACCGCCCACTTCAAAGAAATGGCGGCCAAGGACAATGAAAAAGCCCAGCAGTACTTGGACTTGATCAAGCTGAATTTCGCCAACGGACCTGAGCAGCCTTTTCTGGGCGTTTGGTTTGAAAACGAGCAGGACGGTTTTGTGGTCGGGGCGTTCGGAACCATCATGGGAACGCACGATGGTGGAAAGACCTGGGAGTCCTGGCTGGAGAAGGTCGATAACCCCGACATGCTCCACTACAACGCCATTGTGGGGATCGCCGGGCAGACCTATATCACCAGCGAACAAGGCTCCGTGTTCAAGCTCGATAAAGAGCAACAACGTTTCATCAAGTTGTCCTCGGGCTATACCGGCAGTTTCTTCGGGATATTGGGTAACCAGCAGTTCCTGCTCGCCTATGGGTTGCGGGGTAATGCCTACAAGTCGTTGGATGAAGGCCAGACCTGGTCGCGCCTGGAAACGGCCAGTACCACCGGGCTGGTTGCCGGTGTGCTGGATGAAAAGGGACACATCCTGCTCGCCAGTGAAGCCGGCGCCGTGATCGAGAGCCGTGACGAAGGCAAGAGTTTCAAACCGCTGCCTGATGTGCGTCCGGCGCTGTTTGCCGGCCTGGCATTGGCTGCCCCGGACCGGGCCGTCGTGGTAGGCCTGTCCGGCGTCCAGGTCATCAGCCTCCAATGAGTGACCGGCGTCGACAAATGACGTTGCAGCGACGGTCACTTCCAGGTTTTACCGAACAATAATAATCGAGAAGATATTTATGGCTATTCCTGCCGGCGAGCAAGATGACATGCAAGTCATCCGGGATCCCAAGGATTTTGACCGAAACAGCGGTATCTGGCTTGAGCGGTTTATCTTTAACCATCGATTGCCAATACTGGTTATCTGCCTGCTTGCCACGGTCTTCTGGGTGTGGCAAGCGGCGAAGCTGCCGGTCAATGCCAGTTTCGAGAAGATGATTCCGCAGTCGCATCCCTACATTCAGAATTACTTTCAGAACAAGGATGCATTACGCGGAATGGGCAACTCCGTGCGGGTCGTGGTGGAAAATACCGGTGGTAGCATTTTTGACAAGGACTTTCTCGAGGTCCTGCAGAAAGCCAACGACACGCTGTTCCTGATGCCGGGCGTCGATCGTTCATCCTTGCGCAGTCTCTGGACGTCCAGCCTGCGTTGGACCGAGGTCACGGAGGAGGGCTACCGCGGCGGCCCGGTGATGCCCGATCCTTTCGACTGGTCGGCCGAGGCGATGGGGGCGCTGCGCAATAACATCCTTCAGGCGGGGATTGTCGGTAACTTCGTAGCCTCGGATTTCAAGTCGAGTCTGATCGTTGTTCCCCTCATGGACAAAAACCAGGACACCAACCAGCCCCTGGACTATCGCGAATTTTCCCATCAGCTCGAAAGCCAGATCCGCTCGCTTGAAACCGACAAGATCAAGATTCATATCATCGGCTTTGCCAAATTGGTCGGGGACCTGATCGACGGGCTTTGGCAAGTCAGCGAGTTCTTCGGCATCGCGGCGGTGATTGCTGCCTTGTTCGTGTTCCTCTACACACGCTGTATTCGCAGCACGGTGCTCCTGGTGTTCTATGCGATCCTCGGCGTGACCTGGCTGCTGGGTATCCTCAACGTCATTGGCTACGTCCTTGATCCTTACCTGATACTCGTGCCATTCCTGATTTTTGCCATTGGCTTGTCCCATGGCGCGCAGAAAATGAATGGCATCATGCAGGACATCGGGCGAGGCACCCACAAGTATGTGGCGGCTCGCTATACCTTCCGCCGCCTTTTTCGGGCGGGACTCACGGCGCTATTGGCCAACGTGGTCGGTTTTGCCGTGCTGATCATCATCGACATCCCGGTGATCAAGGAAATGGCAATCAGTATGTCCATCGGCGTGGGCATATTGATCTTCACGATCCTGGTACTGGTGCCGGTCTCGCTGTCCTATGTTGGTGTCAGCAAAAGCGCCGGGCAACGCAGTATCCGTCAGGAACTGGGTGAGGAGCGAAGCGCATTCTGGGAATTTTTCGCCAGTTTCACTCAGCGTGGACGGGCGACCAAGGCGATGCTCGTCGCGGTGATAGTCACAGTGGCCGGCTTCGCTGCCAGCACCCACGTGAAGATTGGCGATCTGGATGCCGGTGCACCGGAGCTACGCGCAGACTCTCGTTACAACCGGGATATTGGCTATCTGACGCAGCACTACGCGCTGTCCAGCGACCTGTTCGTGGTCATGATGAAAACCCCCGAAGGTGGCTGCCTGCTGTACTCATCGCTCGTCGAAGCTGATCGGATGAGCAGCATGCTGCGCCAGGTCCCCGGTGTGCAGATGGCAGTCTCCGCAGCTGACTCAGTGCGCATGGTGTTTTCCGGGCAAAACGAGGGCAGTCCGAAATGGCTGAGCATTCCGCGCAACCCGAGCAATCTCAACAGCGCCATCGAGCAGGTTCAGGTCGATAAGCCGGAATTGGCCGACCGTCGCTGTTCCGTCACGCCGATTGTTGCTTATCTGACCGATCACAAGGCTGACACGCTGCAACGGGTGACCCAGGCTTCGGAGGAATTTGCCAGGCTTCACGACACCAATGACCGCAAGTTCCTGCTGGCAGCCGGCAGTGCGGGCATCGAAGCGGTCACCAATATCGTCGTCGAGGACGCCAACGCCAAGATGCTGCTGGCGCTCTACGCGGCAGTGACGCTGTTGTGCTTCATCGCCTTTCGTAACTGGAAAGCCACGGTGATCGCGGTGGTGCCGCTGTTTATCAGCACAGTGCTGTGTGAAGCATTGATGGTGGCGTTGGGGATCGGCATGAAGGTCGCCACATTGCCGGCGATCACATTGGGGGTGGGTATCGGCGTGGACTACGCGCTCTATCTGGTCAGCGTGCAGTTGCATCAACAGCGCGTCGGTCGGAGCCTGATCGATGCCTATCGGCATGCCTTGCAGTTCACTGGGCGGGTTGTCGCGCTGGTGGGGTTGACCCTCGCTGCGGGCGTGGTCACCTGGGTCTGGTCGCCGATCAAGTTCCAGGCAGACATGGGCATTCTGTTGACCTTCATGTTCCTGGGCAACATGGTCGGCGCGTTGATCTTGATACCGGCACTTTCCCACTTTTTGCTACGGGGGCCGGCCGACAGGCCGGATGCGTTGCCGCCGGTTCAAAAAGGTCGGCGCCCGGCGATTTCAAGCAAATCTGAATCCGTAGACAGACAGTCCACGATCTCCGTGCAGTGAGTGGCAGTCTCGTTGTTCCTACAGTGTTGAAGCTTATCGGTCTGTACCTCAGGAGTTTTAAATGACGCAAGTTAAGTATCTGCTCTCGGTCGCGCTGGGCTGCGTAATTGCCGCCCCGGCGTTTTCTGCGCCGACAGCCGATGAAACCAGTCAGATAGGCAAGAGCCTGACTGAGTTCGGCGCGACTATCGCCGCCAACGCCGACGGCAGTATCCCGGCCTATGATCCGGCGAAGGCCCTCAACAAAGCCCCAGCGGGCTACGCGCCGATCGATCCGAAGGGCGGGTTCCCTTACGTCGATCCGTACGCCGGTGAAAAGCCGATATTGACCATTACCGCGAAAAACATGGACCAGTACCTCGATAAGCTCGATGACGGAAACAAGAGCTTGCTGGCGCGCTATCCCGAGTACCGTATCGATGTGTATCCGACTCATCGCAGTGCTCCGCCACTGCCCAAATGGGCCCGCGACAACACCCTCAACAACATTGGCAAGCCCAGGTTGGAAGGCGACGGCACCGGTCTGGCTGATGCCCACGCCCAAGTCCCGTTTCCGATCCCCAAGACCGGTTCAGAGGCCATGTGGAATTTCAACACACGCTTCTTCCGCCCGTATGAGACTGGCAACTTCGTCACCTATCTGATCGACAGTGCCGGTCAGAAAACTCTGGTCACGGACTCCAGCGTGTATTACGAGCACGAATACTGGGACAACAGCAAGACCAGCTCCGAGTTCAGCAACCGCCTGCTGAATGTCAACAACGCCCCGGCGGCCAAGTCCGGGTCGAAAGACATGCGCTTCAGCCCGCTGCGCATGGACGAAAAAGCCGACAGCGCCTGGTCCTATTCCCCGGGGCAGCGCCGCGTGCGCCTGGCGCCGGAGTTCAAGTACGACACGGTGGCGGCCCAGTACGGAGGCTTGATCACGTTCGATGAAATCAACGGTTTCGATGGCAAGATGGACCGCTTTGATTTCAAGCTGGTCGGCAAAAAGGAAATGTACATCCCCTACAACAGCTATCGGACTTCGGGTGCGGCGACGGACGATCTGGTGCGTTCGGGTTATGCCAATCCGGATCTGATGCGCTGGGAACTGCACCGGGTCTGGGTGGTGGAAGCGACGTTGAAACCGGGGCAGCGCCACGCCAATCCACGCAAGATGTTCTATCTCGACGAAGATAGCTGGTCGATGGCGGTCTATAACTCCTACGACGCGGCAGGCAAACTGCATCGCTCGCAGAACTTCGCCTCTTTCGTCGCGTATGACGATGTACCCATGATTCGTAGCGAGAGCGTCGTCATGTATGACCACTCCAAGGGCAACTATGCGTTGGCTTCCATGAGCGGTGGTACGCGCACTGGCTGGCATGCCGCCGAGCCGTTCTCACCGAACCTGCTGTCATCCGCCGCCATGGCCGGTGCCGGTATTCGCTGAGGTTCGCAACCCGATGGGTGAGGCGTCTTATCGCTGCTTGCCTGTTCGGTTCCGACCATCATCGCACCGGCTCAGGGCCAACCTGAGCCGGTGTTTTTGTTTTACACGACCCGATAGCGAGGCGGCACATGCATCTGCCAGTACAAATCGATGAAATCAGCGCCTCTTGGTTGAGTGAGGCCCTGACCCCGATCTGCCCGGGAGTGGAGGTTCAGAGCGCGCACGTGGTTGATGTCATGCTCGGAACCTCAACCAAGATTCGTATGGCATTGACTTATAACCCGGCGGGAAACGCTGCTGCCTTGCCGCCACGGCTGATCGTTAAGGGCGGGTTCGAGGAACACAGTCCGTCGATGGCCTTCATGTACGCCCGGGAGGCACGGACCTACCGCGACGTGCTGCCCCACGTCGCCATGAATACACCCCGTTGCTATTTCGCGGAAAGTGACGAGGACCCCGCCAGTCACCAGTCCATCGTGCTGATGGAAGACCTGGATCTGGCGGGTGTACGGTTCTGCAATGCCCTGCGCCCGCAGCGTTTTGACCAGGTCAAGAGGCGCCTGGCGGCAATGGCCCGCTACCATGCGCAGTGGTGGAATCACCCGGGTTTTCAATCGGGCGAACCCATGGCCTGGATTGAACCACGGATGACCGGCAGTACCTTGATGTACTCCGATCGCTACCTGCAACCCGAAGTCTGGCGCAGCTATATCGAGTCCCCGCGTGGCGCGGCGGTGTCGACCCGATTGCACGACCTGGAATGGATGCGTGGGGCCTTCGTGAAACTGGCCGAATTGCACCAGGCCCATCCGCCCACGCTCTGCCACGGCGATACCCACTTGGGCAATCTCTATGAGGATCCGCTTGGTAATCCGGGCTTCCTGGACATGCAAGTCAATCGTGCGCCGTGGTTTGCCGACGTCACGTACCATCTGATCTGCGCGCTGGACATTGCCGATCGGCGCGAATGGGAAGGGCAGTTGTTGCAGCACTACCTGAGGTGCCTGGTGCAGGAGGGGATTGCCGCCCCGAGCTTCGACGAAGCGCTGGATTGCTACCGTCGCGAAATTGCGTGGGGGCTGTTTGTATTTCTGATCAACGAAACCCGCTTCCAGACCGAGTCGGTGAACACGGCGTATGCTGCGCGCTTTGGTGATGCGGCGCTGACTCACGACACGCTGGCCTTGTTGCGCTGAGAGAGGTAATGCCAGTCAGTCAAGGCGCTCCCCATGGATGCGCTTAACTGACTGGCAACGGTAACCGGGGCGAATTCGTGAAGAGCCGGCTGGGTCTGGGGTGAACGCCGTTGTCACGGAAGCGCTTTCCCAGGCCTCCAGCTCGGCCGTGGCACGGGACAGTTTTTCCCGTATGGCCTTTACCGCATCCGCCCCCAGGATAACCTTCTACTTGTTGTCATTTTCTGCGGATTGAAAAAGTCAAGGGGAACCTGCCGGGGCGCTGATGAAGCGCGCATGGACAACGGGTCAATTGAGAATGTTCTGCAAGCGTTCGCCGATGATGTGCCGCGCGTCCTCGACGATCCGCTGGACAAGTTCAGTGCAGCCGGGAATGTCGTCGATCAGTCCGACCGCTACACCGGCGGCGAAGGCGCCGTCATCCGGGTCGCCGGCGTTTGCGGCACGCACCCAACGGTGACTGCTGGCCAGGGCGAGCAACTCATCGTGGCCGATGCCGGCTTTTTCCAGCTCGAGGATTTTTGCGGTCAATTCGTTCTTGAGCACTCGCGTCGAGTCGCCAATGGAACGGCACACCAGATCGGTATCGCGCTCGGTGGCCTGCAAGTAACGTTGCTTGACGGCTTCATGCATGATCGACTCACGCGTCATCATGAAACGGGTGCCCATGCTGATACCCTCGGCGCCCAGCGCCAATGCCGCGACCAGCCCTTGGCCATTGGCGAAACCACCTGAAGCCACCACCGGAATCTCAAGCTTGGCCACGGTCGCGGGGATCAGGACCAGACTCGGCACGTAGTCTTCGCCCGGATGCCCGGCGGCCTCGAAGCCGGTAATGCTCACCGCGTCCGCGCCCAGTTGCTGAGCCTTGAGGGCGAAGCGCACCGAGGTGCATTTGTGCAGCACCTTGATGCCTGCTTCGTTGAACGCGGCGATGAAGCGGGCCGGGTTGCCACCGGCGGTTTCCGCGGCCCGTACGTCACTGTCGATTATCACCTGGGCATAGTCCTCGGGCTTGACGACCAGGCCCGGAAGAATGGTCAGGTTGATGCCGAAGGGCTTGTCGGTCAGCGCGCGGACCTTGGCAATCTCCTCGCGCAGCGCATCGGCCGAGGGCAGGGTATGCGCAGAGAGAAAACCGAGTCCGCCCGCATTGGCGACTGCTGCCACCAGTTCGGCACGACCGACATGACGCATGCCGCCCATGATCAGCGGGTAGTCGATGCCAAACAGCTGAGTGATGCGTGTGTTAAACATGAGTACTTTCCTCGCAGCTTATAAGTCAGACTTGGCGAAACGTTGTTACACCAGCAGCAATGTGGATCCCTGGGTGAGGCGTGCTTCAAGATCACGGTGAGCGCGGCCAACTTCGCTCAATGGGTAAGTCTGGCCAATATGGATTCGTACCTGCCCGCTACTCACCACCTCGAATAGCTCCTGAGCCATGCTGCGCATGAGCGCCAGGTCCTCGATGAAGCTCTGCAGGCTGGCGACGGTGATCGTGAGGGAGCCCAGAGTCGCCAACTCGTGGACATCAAAGGGCGGGATCGAGCCCGAGGCTTGTCCAAATACGATCAGGTGGCCCAGTCGCTTGAGTGACTTGAGCGAACCGCGAAAGGTGTCTGCGCCCACGCCGTCATAGACGACGCTCACGCCTTCTCCTGCCGTTATTCGAGCAACACTCTCGGGAACGTCTTCTTCACTGTAATTGATTACCTCATGACAGCCATGCGCCAGGGCTAACTGCGCCTTTGCAGAGTTTGAGGCAGTGCCTATCACCCGTGCCCCCAGGGCGGCAGCCCATTGGCAGAGGATCATGCCGACACTGCCCGCAGCGGCATGGACCAGCACCGTTTCACCGGCCTTGACCGGGTGCAGTTGGCGCAGCAGGTATTGGGCAGTCATCCCGGCCAGCATCATGCCGGCGGCGGTGCTGTCGCCTATGTTGGCGGGCAGACTGATGAGTTTGTCCGCGGAGATCAGGCGCTCTTCGCAATAGCTGCCCGTGAAGGGCGCATAGGCGACCCGGTCCCCAGGCTGGAACTGCGTGACGCCCGGGCCTACTGCCTCGATCACGCCCGCCGCTTCATTGCCCAGGATCGCCGGGAACCGCATGGGGAATCGACCCCGGCGATTATAGACGTCGACAAAATTGAGGCCGATTGCCGTGTGCCTGAGGCGCACTTTGCCGGGGCCCGGTTCACCGAGGGTGATGGGCTCCCAGCGGAAAACTTCCGGTCCGCCGAATTCATGTATATGTGCTGCGTAGGACATGGATGCCCTCCGGGAGTCGGATCTCACGTCGTACAGGGGCCGGGACGGTGTGACCGAAAGGGCGCCTCTACACGACATGCAATGTATTAAAAAGGCCGCCAGTCGTGGAACAGGCGGCCGGAGATCACCCGAAGCGGGTGAGCATCACGCTCTTCTTATTTCTGCTCATTGCTGAGCCAGCTCGGCATGTCAGTTGGCCATGGGCGTACAACGCAAAAGCAAGATTGAGCACATTGCAAAAAGCGAACATCGGGCGCAGGAAATTCAGAAACGGGTCAAGCCAATACACTGACAACCAACCGATCATCATTGATCGAATGCTGTTGATGGCTCCGCTTCGGCGGATACCACGAGAAAACCAGACGAGCACAAACGCCGGCGTTGCAACGCACAATACCCCGTTAATGATCATCGCCAGTTGCGAATAAATCGGAATCGGGTCGTTGCCGCGAAGTGTCGGCCTACTTTGTGTCCCTGCCATGTATTCATTATTGTTCCTGAAACTCTAGGTACAAGAAAGGAAGCGGGGGAGGCCGCTCCTTCCATGTAGCACCGCATAGGCTTACTTCGCGTACTTGCGGAACTCGGGTTTGCGTTTTTCGCGGAAGGCATTGCCTCCTTCCTTGGATTCTTCAGTGTCGTAGTACATAGCCAGTGCCTGCATGGCGAAGGCGCCGATGCCACGAATGTTTTCGTTGTCCATGTTGAACGAGCGCTTGGCCAGTGCGATGGCGGTCGGGCTCATCAGCAGGATTTCGTCGCACCATTTTTTCACTTCCGCGTCCAGTTGGTCCGCTGGCACTACCGCGTTGACCAGGCCCCAGTCCAATGCCTGTTGCGCGCTGTAGCGACGGCACAGGTACCAGATCTCCCGAGCGCGCTTGTCGCCGGCAAGGCGGGCAAGCAGGGCGGTACCGAAGCCCGGGTCGACCGAACCAACCTTGGGCCCGACCTGGCCCAGTTGCGCTGTTTCAGAGGCGATAGCCAGGTCGCACAGGGTGACCAATACGTTACCGCCGCCGATGGCATAGCCGTTGACGCGGGCGATGACGGGCTTGGGAATATCACGGATGATGCTTTGCAGTTCTTCGATCGGCAGGCCAACCACACCGCGCCCGGCATGCCGGCCCCCCGACTGATCGCTACCGGTGCAAAAGGCCTTGTCGCCCACGCCGGTCAGGACGACCACGCCGATATCCTTGCTGTAGCCGGCCTTGCTGAAGGCTTGAATCAGCTCTTCGCAGGTGTTGGCCGTGAATGCGTTATAGACCTGTGGGCGGTTGATCGTGATGGTCGCTACGCCGTTGTCTTCTGTGTAAAGAATATCTTTGAATTCCATGGGCAGTTTCCCGAGTGAAAGGTTGTGGAGTCAGCCGACCATCGTCAGGCCGCCGGAGACGCTGATCACCTGGCCGGTGATGAAGCCTGCGTCATCGCTGGACAGAAACAGGACCATGCCTGCGATGTCTTCGGGCTCACCCATGCGGCCGAAGGGCACGGCGCGGACCAGGCCCGCCTTGATTTTTTCGCCTTTTTCCCCTTGCGCCAGATTGTCCAGCAGGGGCGTGGCGGTGGGGCCCGGGCATACCACGTTGACCGGGATCTGTTGGCGAGACATTTCCCGGGCCATGGTTTTGCTGAACGCGATCAGCCCGCCTTTGCACGCGGAGTAGACGGCCTCCATGGACGAGCCAACGCGGCCGGCGTCTGAAGAAATATTCACCACCCGGCCACGGCCGCGCTCGCTCATGCGTTTGAGCACGGCATGGTGCATATTCAACGGGCCATGCAGGTTGATCGCAATGACCTTGTCCCAGAATGCTTTTTCGGTCTGGAGGAAGAACGCGCCGACGTCCCAGCCGGCATTGTTGACGAGTACATCGATCGGCCCGACTTCTTCTTCGACCCGCGCCACGGCGGCGTGGACGCCTTCGTGGTCGGTGATATCGACGGTGTAGCCCTTGGCCCGGCCACCGCCTGCTTCCAATTCGCCAGCGAGCCGGTTGGCGGCCTCGCCATTGAGATCAAACACCACCACCGTCGAGCCGGCTTCGGCAAAACGTTGGCAGATGGCGCTGCCGATGCCGCCGGCGCCACCGGTGACCAGCACGACTTTGTCTTTCAAACCTTTCATGTTCTATCCCTTCAGTAAGCGGTCAGTTCGCGGCTGCGCCGCAGGTTCAGTCTTGGACGGTGTTGGGCGCTGCCGCGGCGGGCATCGGGTCCGGCACAGGCGCGACGTTGGTGCCTGGCTTGCGAAGCGTGGTTCGAGACAGCCGTGCCGCGACATCCGGGTCGTAGCCAATTTCGGCGAGAATTTCCAGGCTGTGCTCGCCCAAGTTGGGCGGCAGGTACCGGACGTTGCCTGGGGAGGCGGAGAACTGGACCGGGATCGAGGTCATTACCAGCTCACCTTCGGTGGGGTGTAAAACCTTTTGGAAGAACCCGGTTTCCTTCAGATAGTCGTCCTTCATCAGCTCGTTGAGTTCGCGCACCTGACCATGGGGAACGTCCGCGTCAGCGAAGACTTTTTCCCATTGGGCCGAGGATTTGGTGCCGATGGCATCGCTGAGAATCCCGTAGAGCTCGTTGATGTTGCGCATCCGTTCGGTCATTTTCGAGAAACGTGCGTCCTCGAGCAGTTCCGGCCTGCCGATGGCGGTCAGCACCCGGCGCCACTGTTCATCGTTCACCGCCAGCAGGCAGATATGTCCGTCCAGCGTGGCGTAGGGCCGGCGATGCTTGGAAAACATTCGGCTATAACCGAGCCCCTCGCCATTGGAAGAGCCCAGGGCACCTTCCCAGAGATGCTCGAAGAGGTTGAACTGCAGCATGGTCTCGAGCATCGGCACCAGGACCTGTTGGCCTTCGCCGGTTCGTTCGCGGTGTAGCAGCGCCATGCTGATCGAGGACGCCAGCACGTAACCGCAGAACTTGTCGACGATCACGGTCGGGAAGTAACGTGGCTGTCCGTCGAGTCCGCGATTGATGTCTGCCAGGCCGCTCTCGCCCTGGATCACGTCGTCGAAGGCCGGCATGTCCTTGAAGGGGCCGTCGCCGCGATAACCCGGCGCAAAGGCGTAGATAATCTTCGGGTTACGCTGGCGAATTTTCTCGTAGCAGATGCCCAGTCGCTTTGCCGCGCTTGGACGCATGCTATGCACCAGCACGTCGGCGGTTTCCACCAGCTTGAGCAGGGCCTCCATGCACTCTTCCTGCTTAAGGTCCAGCACTACACTGCGTTTGTTGCGGTTCATGATCAGGTAGAACACTGACATGCCAGGGTGCTTGCCAGGGCCGTTCTGACGATTCTGATCGCCAGCGGGCGGTTCGATCTTGATGATGTCGGCGCCCATGTCTCCAAGGAGCTGGGTCGCCACCGGACCGAGCACGTTGATCGACAGATCAATGATCCTCAAGCCCGACAGCGGACCGGTAGGTTTCTCCAATTGCTGTTGGGCCATGGTCAGTTACCTTTGTAATGCTTGCCTTTAACCAGGCGCAACGGGGTGTAGACCTGTACCAGCGTGCCGTCTTGCTTGACGATCCTGTTGCGTGTGCGAACCAGGCCCAGGCCGGGACGGTTGGCGCTTTCGCGGCACTCGATGACCTCGCATTCGACATGAATGGTGTCGCCGACGAATACGGGGGCCTTGATGTCCAGTTCCATGTTCAGGAAAGCGAAACCCACGCCCTGCATCGTGGCCTGGGTCAGCAAGCCCTCGGCGAAGGTAAACACCAGCGCACCAGGGGCGACACGGCCTTTGATTGCTGATTGCTCCTTGAGAAACTCGACGTTGGTGAACAGCACCTCCAACATGCCCGTGACTGAAACAAAGTTGACGACATCCGTCTCGGTCACTGTTCGCCCGACGGTCTGGAATTTGCGTCCGACGGGCAAGTCTTCCCAGTGAATACCCAGGCCTACGGTCTCGATCTGCTCCATGGTTATTTCCTTTTCTAGTTCTTGTCGGTTGATGGCAAGCGGGTGTCGGCGCTTACTGAAGTCACGAAGCATCCCGTCGGGCCACGCGGCCCAGGACACTGTCGGCGATGATGTTTCGCTGGATCTGGTTGGTGCCTTCAATGATCTGTACCACCTTGGCATCGCGAAAATACCGATTGATCGGGTATTCGTTGGAGATACCGGCAGCCCCGAACAGCTGGACCGCATCGGTGGCGACCTTCATGGCGACGTCCGAGGCAAACATTTTCGACATGGCTGCCATCGGCGCCAGTTCACGGCCACTGATACCGGCATCGACCATCGAGGCCGTGCGGTAGACCAGTTGGCGAGCGGCTTCGGTTTGCGCGACCATGTCCGCCACCATCCAGCGGATGCCCTGGAATTCGCTGATCTTTTGCTTGAAGGCGACGCGGTTCTGGATGTAGTCGATCGAATGATCGATAGCGCCTTGGGCAAGCCCCACGGCCCGCGCGGCGATCAGTGGTCGGCTGGTGTTCAGGGCCTCCATCGCGACCTTGAAGCCTTCGCCACCCTCAGGACCGAGTCGATTGCTGTCGCTGATAAAAGCGTCATCGAAGAACAGCGGGCAGGCGGGAATGCCGCGTGCGCCCATCTTGTGCTCAGGGGTACCGATGGTCAGGCCAGGCGTGTTGCGGTCGACGATGAACAGGTTGATGCCAAGCTTCGTACCGTCCTCAGCGACGGTTTTGGCGGCAACCAGAATGAAGTCGGCGATGTGCGAGTTGGTGCACCAGATTTTTGCGCCATTGAGGATATAGCCGCCTTCGGCACGACGGGCGCTGGTCTTGATACCGGAAACGTCCGAGCCGCTTTGCGATTCGGTCAGCGACAGGGCGCCGCGCAAGTCACCTGAAGCCAGGCCTGGCAACAGCCGTTGCTTCTGCTCTTCGGTACCACCGCCCAGGATCGCGCCAAAGGGCGTCCATTGGACGACCAGCAGATAACCGGTGTTGTAGCAGACCCGCCCCAGTTCCTCGACGGCGATGCAGGCCGACAGCAGGCTGTCGGTGCCCCCGTATTCAGCGGGAAACGGCAAGGCAAAAAGGCCAAGTTCCTTGAGCAAGGCGAACATGTCATGGGGGTAATCGCCGGTGCGATCGATTTCATCCGCACGTGGCGCGACTTTCTCGCGTGCCACCCGGCGAATAAGATCCTGAATCTCGCGCTGATCGTCGGTCAGTTCATAGCTCACGTTTACCTGGACTCCAAAAAGGTCTGCACTGCATACGGCATCACGCTTTGCAAAGCGAGTTGCCGTGTTTCCTCGTCGCTTGTTCTCGTTCAGGTACCGGCGACTCAAGGGAAGTGCGCGGTTTTCTGAATGACGTTCGTAAAAGTAAACAGCGTTCAGCTTTTCGTCAAGCGCATTAAATTCCGGCTGGTCTCGTGAAGCCGGCAGAAACGCGCGGAAAGACACGCAGGCAGCGCTGGCGAATGAGGGAGCTGCGTGCGGGAAAGGGCGTGGCGGGGGATCGATGCGGTCGCTAATAAATAGAAACGGCGTTTCTGATTGTGTATGGTTGGGGCAGGCGCCAGAGGTGGGGAATGCTTGACCGATCACCCGTCTAGCGTTTATTATTCCGAATGACGTTCATAAAAACCATATCAGCGAACATAGGTGTTCCCATGGAAGCACTGCTCCCTGAGTCAGAGTACCAGCGCCATCTGTCCGCAGGGCGTTTCATGCTGCAACGCGCCAGGCAGAGCGGTTCTTATGTGTTCTATCCGCGTGTCGCCGAGCCCGGGTCCGGCAGCACGGATCTGGAATGGGTGCCGGCCAGCGGTCGCGGTGTGGTGTATTCCACCACAGTGGTGCGCCAACGTCCGCCAGCGCCTGACTACAACGTTGCGTTGATCGACCTGGACGAAGGCGTGCGAATGATGGCTAGAGTGGAGGGTATCGAGCCCCAAGCCGTGCAGATTGGCCAGGCTGTCCAGGCCAGGATCGTCAAGGACGCGGCTGATGTCGCGGTACTGGTTTTTGAACCAGCCTGATTACCGCCGTCACGCTTCAATCAAGTACCCAGCTATTCAAGTAACTCCTATTTACCTGCAGCCATAAAAACAAGGCAGGAACCTATGGAAAACAGTTTACGTGGGCAAACGGCAATCGTTGCCGCAGCCACCTACGGCATTGGCGAAGCGCCGGGCCTTTCCTCGATGGACTTGGCAGCCAACGCCAGTGTCCGGGCCCTGGCACAAGTCGGCCTGACGCCGGCCGATGTCGATGGATTGTTCGTCTGCGTTCCCGACGACATGCTTTCGGGGCTGACGTTCGCTGAATACCTGGGCATTCACCCCAAGTTCACGGACAACAACCGCAGCGGCGGCTCGGCTTTCCAGATATACGCCCACACGGCCGCCATGGCCCTGGCGACCGGGCAGATCGATGTCGCGTTGATCGCCTACGGCAGTAACCAGAAAAGCGCGTCCGGGAAGCTGGTCCAGTCTTCCCGGCCGTCCCCTTGGGAGGCCCCGTACCGGCCGATGAACCCGGTTTCTTCCTATGCACTGGCCGCCGCTCGCCACATGCATCAATACGGGACGACCCGCGAGCATCTGGCCGAGGTGGCGGTAGCGGCGCGCAAATGGGCGCAACTCAATCCCGACGCTTACATGCGTGACGACCTGAGCATCGCTGATGTACTCAATGCCCGTATGGTTTCCGATCCCCTGAGCGTACGCGATTGCTGCCTGGTGACGGATGGCGCGGCTGCGGTGGTGATGGTGCGTGCCGACTGCGCTCGCGACCTGGCGGCGAATCCCGCTTATGTATTAGGTGCCGGTTCTGCGACCAGTCACCGCGAGATCGCGTCGATGGCCGATCTGACCGTGACCGCCGCCCGTGAATCCGGGCGCCGTGCCTATGAGATGGCCGGGGTCAAGCCGGCCGACATCGATGTGGTGATGCTCTATGACGCCTTCACCATCAACCCGATCCTGTTCCTTGAAGACCTGGGGTTCTGCTCCAAGGGCGAGGGCGGCCATTTCGTGGCTAATGGCGGGATTGCCCCGGGAGGGCGTCTGGCGGTCAATACCAATGGCGGCGGCCTATCCTGCGTCCACCCAGGCATGTACGGACTGTTCACCATGGTCGAGGCCACCCAGCAATTGATGGGGCAATGTAACGCCCGTCAGGTACCCGAGGCAAAACTGGCCATCGCTCACGGTAACGGTGGGGTGTTGTCCAGCCAGGCCACGCTTATTCTTGGAACGGCGGACACACTATGAGTAGCACCGGGCAGACCCCAGACGACGATATCGTCCAGATCAGCCGTGACGGGGCGGTGGCGATTGTCACCCTCAACTATCCAAAGCGGCGCAATGCGTTCTCGCTGAAAATGCGCCAGGTTTTGCTCCAGTCCCTGGCGCAGTTGATGCATCACGACGACTGCCGCGCCATCGTGCTGACCGGTGCCGATGGCACGTTCTGCGCGGGTGGCGACATTTCGGAAATGAAGGCGCGCACGGTCCTCGAGTACCGCGAGCGCAACCAACTGCCGCTGGAAATCTTCAAGCTGATGGTCGAAGGCCCCAAGGCCATCGTCGCAGCGGTCGAAGGCGTGGCGATGGGAGCGGGTGTGTCCCTCGCAGCGGCCAGCGACTATGTGGTCTGCGCGGCTAATGCCCGTTTCGCCTGCGCGTTTGTCAAGGTCGGCCTGATGCCCGACACCGGCTTGTTCTGGTCCTTGGGCCAGCGCGTCGGTGCCGGTAAGGCCCGTGAGCTGATGCTCACCGCCCGGGAGTTCAATGGCGAGGAAGCCGCCGATATCGGCTTCGCCAACCAACGGGTCGAACCGGAGCAGGTGCTCACAACTGCACTGACAGTCGCCCATCGCTACGCGCAGATGCCGCCGCTGGCGATGGCGCATCTCAAGAGCGCTTTGGCCGGCGGCATCGATTCGCTGGACCAGGCCATCGAGACTGAAGTCAACCTGCAACCGATTCTGCGCCGCAGCCAGGACCATCTGGAGGCTACCAAGGCCTTTATGGAAAAGCGCCCCGCGGTCTTCGTCGGCAATTAAGGAGCAGCGGATATGAACCCATTCAATCTCAAACATGCCGATGAACGTATCCAGGTCAGCCGTGACGGGACCGTTGCCATCGTCACCATTGCCAATCCCGAGCGACGCAACGCACTGGGCCGGCAAATGCGGCTGGCGCTTCGCGAGACCATGCATCACCTGCTGGTCGCCGATCCGGACTCTCGCGCCATTGTGTTGACCGGTGCTGGCGGACAGTTCAGTGCCGGCGCCGATATCTCCGAAATGACCAAGCGCACGGTGCTGCAGAGTCGGGAGATCCTCGATGAGTCGTGTCAGGTGGTGCGCGACATGCTTGGCGGGCCGAAACCGGTCATTTCGGCGGTGGAAGGCGTGGCCTTTGGTGCCGGTCTGTCGCTGGCCGTGGCCACAGACTACCTGGTCGCCGCTTCGTCGGCGCGCTTCTGTGCAGCGTTCTTACGCATAGGCCTGATTCCGGACACCGGGATTCTTTGGACGTTGCCGAAGAAAATCGGCATGAGCAAGGCCCGCGAGCTGTTGTCGCTGGCCCATGAGATCGACGGTGTCGAGGCGGGGCGTATCGGCCTGGCCAACAGGGTAGTCGAGCCCGGACAGGCCCTCAGCGCTGCGATTGCCTATGCCAGGCAACTGGCCGAGCTACCGCCCTTGGGCATGGCGTTTATCAAGACGGCGCTGACGTTCGCCGTCGATGACATGGAGGCTTCACTGCGAGCCGAAATCGACTTCCAGCCACTGTTGCGTCAATCGCGGGACCATCTGGAAGCGGCCAACGCATTTATCGAGAAACGCCCACCCGTATTCACCGGGCAGTGAGGAGAGGTTCATGAGCGAGAACGATGAAATCGTCCAGGTGCACCGCCAGGGCGCGGTGGCCATAGTCACCATGAACTATCCGCAACGTCGCAACGCCTTTTCCCTGAAGATGCGCCTGGCGTTGCTCGATACGTTCCAGACGCTTTTCCATGACGATAGCGAGAGCCGGGCAATCGTCCTGACCGGTGCACAAGGCAATTTCTGTTCCGGTGGCGATTTGTCCGAAATGACCTCGGTGAACCCGTCCCTGTTGGCCATGCGCGAGCGGATAGCCATCGGCACCCGGCTGTTTCGGTTGATGTATTGCGGCACCAAGCCAGTCATTGCCGCAGTCGAGGGCAGTTGCGTGGGGGCGGGCATCTCGCTGGCGGCCGCCTGCGACCTGACGGTCGGTAGCGCTAAGGCGAAATTGTCCTGTTCCTTCGTCAAGGTCGGATTGATCCCCGATACCGGCGTGCTCTGGACACTGCCGCAGAAAGTCGGCGCGGGTAAGGCGCGCGAGCTGATGCTCAGTGGCGCGACGTTCGAAGGTGCCGAAGCCGGTCGCATCGGGCTGTTCAATCAGGTGGTCGAGCCGGGTTCGGCATTGGAGCACGCCGTGGCTCGTGCCACCCAGATCGCCCAGTACCCGCCGGTGACGGTCGCCTTGCTCAGGGCCAGCCTGGTCAACGGCGGCAACACCCTCAACGCGGCGTGGCGCCGGGAAGTGGACCTCAATCCACTGACGCGCCAGACCGAGGATCACCTGGAGGCTGTCGCAGCCTTCATGGAAAAACGCCAACCGACTTTTAGTGGAAGCTGAAAACCATGTATGCAAGCAACCTGTTGGTCGGAAAGAAAATTCTCATCACGGGCGGCGGCACTGGCCTGGGCAAGAGTATCGGTAAGCGTTACCTGGAACTGGGCGCCGAACTGGTGATTGCAGGCCGCCGTCTGGATGTGCTGGAAGCGACAGCCAGCGAATTTCGCGAGGCTCTGCCAGGCGTCAAGGTGAGTACGGTTCGGGCTGACGTTCGAGATGCCGACTCGGTCGAGGCAATGATGGAGACAATCTGGCAGGACGGACCTCTCGACGTGCTGCTATGCAACGCGGCAGCGAATTTCATCGCCCGGACAGAAACACTGTCTTCACGCGCGGTAGACGCGGTATTGGACATCGTTTTGCACGGTAGCTTTTATTGCGCTATTGCCGCTGGTAAGCGTTGGATCGCCGAAGGCCGTCGCGGCAACGTGATCAGTACCGTTTCCACGCCGACCATGACCGGTTCGGCGTTCACCGCGCCGAGTGCGGCGGCCAAGGCCGGCGTCCTGGCGATGACCCGTAGCCTGGCAGTGGAGTGGGGCCCCAAGGGGATTCGTTTGAACTGTGTCGCACCGGGCCTGTTTCCCACTCCCGGCGCCTGGGAGCAGTTGTACCCCAAGGGTTCGCAGGTCGAGCCCCAGGATCAGGGCGTGCCGTTGCGCCGTTTCGGTGAGCACCAGGAACTGGCTGACCTGTACAGCTATCTGGCGTGCGATGGTTCCGGATACATCACCGGTGAAATGATCGTGATCGACGGTGGCCGCTGGATGCAAGGCGTCGGCGGGCCTACGTTCCGGGCGATGCAGGACTGGTCGGAAGAACAATGGAATGCCATGCGCGGCAAGGGACGCCAATAACATGGCCGGTCCACTGACGGGGTTCAAGGTGGTCGAGCTCGCAGGTATCGGGCCCGGACCGATGTGCGCGATGTTACTGGCTGACCTGGGCGCTACGGTAATCCGTGTCGATCGCAAAGAGCCGGTCAAGTTGGGTATCGAGCGTCCGTTGCAATACAACACATTGCTGCGTAACCGCTATGCAATCGCGTTGGATCTCAAGGATCCGATGGGCGTTGAAACCGTGCTCAAGCTAGTCGAGCAAGCCGATGCGCTGATCGAAGGCTTTCGCCCTGGCGTGACCGAACGTCTGGGGCTGGGGCCTGAAGATTGTCTGGTGCGTAACCCACAGCTTGTCTACGGGCGCATGACCGGTTGGGGCCAGACGGGTCCAATGGCGCAATACGCCGGCCACGATCTCAATTACCTGGCGCTGACCGGTGTGCTCGATGCGATCGGTCGCGAAGGCCAGCCCCCGAGCATCCCGCTCAACCTGCTGGGTGACTATGCCGGAGGATCGCTGTACTTGGCGCTAGGCATTCTCGCTGGCGTACTTGAGGCTCGACAGTCCGGTAAAGGGCAGGTGGTCGACGCGGCTATCGTCGACGGTGCCGCGCATTTGGCGACCACGTTCTTCGGCATGCTTGCAGCGGGAATCTGGAAAGAGGGGCGCGGGACCAACATCACCGACAGTGGCTCGCCGTTCTATGACTGCTACCCCTGCAAGGACGGCAAATTCATTAGCATCGGCCCTATCGAAAGCAAATTCTACGACCAGTTGTTGAGCCTGATGGACATCGATCCGCTCAGCCTCGGTGTACAGATGGACCGCAATGCCTGGCCGCAGGCGAAGAAGATCCTTGCCGAACGCTTTCTGTGTCGCAGTCGCGACGAGTGGGTCAGCCTGCTTGAGGCCAGCGATGCCTGCGCTGCTGGCGTGCTGAGTTTCAACGAAGCCGTCGAGCATCCGCACCTCAAGGCCCGCGGTACTTTCATCGAAGTCGACGGCGTTGTCCAACCAGCCCCGGCACCGCGTTTTTCGCGCAGTACTCCGGCTGCCCCAATAGCGCCGCAGCCCGTTACCCCCGAGAACTCCAATGCAGCGCTCGCCGCATGGTTCAGTTCTAGCGAAATTTCCGCTCTGCGCAGCAGCGGCATCATCGACTGACGAGGTTTTTCTTCATGGATCTACGCTTTACGGCTGAGGAAGCTGCCTTTCGCGACGAAGTTCGGGCTTTCCTCACAAGTGCTGTACCTGCAGCTGTCCAGCGCAAGGTTGAGCTGGGTCAACGCCTCTCCAAAGAGGAAATGATCGGCTGGGTTCGCATTCTCAATGCAAAAGGCTGGGCCGCCCCGGCCTGGGCCCCTGAATGGGGCGGACAAGGCTGGACTGCGACCCAGCAGTATATCTTCAAGGAAGAGCTGCACATGGCACCGGCTCCCGAGCCGATTTCGTTCAACATGAACATGATCGGGCCGGTTCTGATCGCTTTCGGCACCCAGGAACAGAAGCAGCACTTCCTGCCTCGAGTCGCGAACATGGACTACTGGTTTTGTCAGGGATTCTCTGAGCCTGGCTCAGGTTCTGATCTGGCATCCCTGCGCACCTCTGCTGTTCGCGATGGCGACCATTTCGTCATTAATGGCCAGAAGATGTGGACTTCCACCGCTCATCACGCCGACTGGTGCTTCTTGCTCGTGCGCACCGATTCTTCGGCTAAAAAGCAACAGGGCATTACCTTTCTTCTGTTGGACATGACAACGCCGGGCATCACCGTGCGCCCGATCGTGACACTGGACGGGCACCACGAAACCAATGAGATGTTTCTCGACAACGTGCGCGTCCCGGTCAGCAATATTGTCGGTGAAGAGAACAAGGGCTGGGATGTCGCGAAGTTTCTCCTGGGCAGCGAGCGCGGCGGTATTGCTCGTGTCGGGCTGTCGAAGTTCCGGGTTCGACGAGCCAAGCAACTGGCGCAGCAGGTGCCGGTCGGTGATGGCTGCCTGGCGGATGAACCGCGCTTTCGCGAGCGCGTCGCGGCCATTGAGGTGGAACTCAAGGCCCTGGAAATGACCCAGATGCGGGTGATTGCCGACAGTGACAAGTATGGTCATACGCCCGATCCGCGCAGTTCAATCCTGAAAATGAAGGGCTCGGAATTGCAGCAGGCCGCGACCGAATTGCTGATGGAAGTGGCGGGCTATAACGCGATGGAGTTCGACCAGCCGTTCGTCACGGGAGAGCGAGAGTCACTGGGCGCTGACGACTGGGCGCTGACCATCGCGCCGAATTATTACTGGGTTCGCCATGTCTCGATCGTCGGCGGCTCCAACGAGATTCAACACAATATTCTCGCCAAGACGCTGCTGGGGCTTTAAGCATGAATTTCGACCTCAACGAAGAACAACGCATGCTCAAGGATGCAGTCGATCGGCTGGTCCTGGATCAATATGCTTTCGATCAGCGCGCGCGCTGCCAGGACCAGGCCGACGGTTGGAGCCGTCCATTGTGGGCGCAGTTTGCCGACCTGGGATTGCTCGGTCTGCCGTTCGCCGAAGAGGACGGTGGCTTCGGCGCAGGTCCGGTGGAGACCCAGATCGTCATGGAAGCCATCGGGCGCGGGCTGCTGCTCGAACCCTATCTGGCGACGGTGGTGCTGTCCGGTGGTCTGCTGCGTGCCGCCGCCAGCGATGCGCAACGGGCCGAGTTGTTGCCCGCGCTGATTGGCGGTGACCTGCTGCTGGCATTTGCCCACAGCGAAGCCCAGGCCCGCTATCACCTGGCGGATGTCGCAACGACCGCTCGCCAGGAGGGCGGCGGGTGGGTCCTGAACGGTGCCAAGCGTTTCGTGCTGCATGGCGATTGCGCCAACAAACTGTTGGTGTCTGCTCGCGTCAGCGGTAATCGCCGTGACGAGGATGGCATCGCCTTGTTCCTCGTGGATGCTACGGCTGCCGGAGTTTCACGTCGTGGTTACTTGACCCAGGATAGGTTGCGCGCCGCCGACATCACGCTAGACGGTGTCCGGGTCGGCGCCGCCGCGTTGCTGGGTGAGGCCGGCAAGGCTTTTGGCGCCATCGAGCAGGTCGTCGATGCGGCGATCGCCGCGCTGTGCGCCGAAGCCGTGGGCGCGATGGAGCAGGCCCAGGCGCTGACGGTCGACTACCTCAAGGTGCGCAAGCAGTTCGGTGTCGCCATCGGCTCCTTCCAGGCCCTGCAACACAAGGCCGTCGATATGTTGGTGATGACTGAGCAAGCACGGAGCATGGCGCTCTACGCCAGTATGATGGTCAACGATCCGGACCCGTTGGAGCGACGCCGGGCCATGTCGGCGGCCAAAGTGCAGATCGGCCGCTCGGCGCGCTTTGTCTCCCAGCAAGCGGTTCAGTTGCACGGCGGCATTGGCGTGACCGAGGAATGCCAGATCGGGCACTACATGCGCCGTTTATCGATGCTCGAATTCATGTTCGGCGATACAGATCACCACCTTGCCCAACTGGCCCGCGACGGCGGCTTGATCGCAGCGCACGCCTGATTTTCCGGAGAACCGATTGATGAAACACAATGCCAATGATCCCTACCGTGACCTGCGCGACTCGCTGCGCGACCTGTGTGCCGAGTACCCCAATGAGTACTGGCGCAAGGTCGATCATGAACGGGTCTATCCCGAAGCGTTCGTCGATGCGCTGACCAAAGCCGGCTGGATGGCTGCCCTGATTCCCGAACAGTACGGTGGCTCGGGCCTGGGGTTGACCGAAGCCTCGGTGATCATGGAAGAAATCAACCGCAACGGTGGCAACTCCGGTTTCTGCCACGGCCAGATGTACAACATGAACACGCTGTTGCGAAATGGCTCCGAGGCTCAGAAGAACCTCTACCTGCCGAAGATCGCCAGCGGTGAACTGCGCTTGCAATCGATGGCGGTCACCGAGCCTTCCACCGGCACTGATACCACCAAACTCAAGACCCTGGCCGTCAAGAAGGACGGTCGCTATGTGGTCAACGGGCAAAAGGTCTGGATCTCCCGGGTGCAGCATTCAGACCTGATGATTCTGCTGGCCCGGACCACGCCGCTGGCTGAGGTCAAGAAAAAATCCGAAGGCCTGTCGTGCTTCCTCATCGACCTGCACAGCGCCATCGGCAATGGCCTGACGGTACAGCCTATTCCGAACATGGTGAACCATGAAACCAACGAGCTGTTCTTCGACGACCTGGAGATCCCCGAGGAAAACCTCATCGGGGAAGAGGGCATGGGCTTTAAGTACATCCTCGATGGACTGAACGCCGAACGGGCGCTGATTGCGGCGGAATGCATCGGCGACGGCTACTGGTTTGTCGACCGCGCGACCCAGTACGCCAACGACCGCATCGTGTTTGATCGCCCCATCGGCAAGAACCAGGGGATCCAGTTCCCGATCGCCGAAGCCTACATGGACATCCGCGCGGCCGACCTGATGCGCTACCAGGCCTGCTCACTGTTCGACAGCCACCAGCCATGCGGTGCCGAGGCGAACATGGCCAAACACCTGGCGGCGACCTCGTCCTGGAAAGCCGCCAATGCCTGCTTGCAGACGCACGGTGGTTTTGGTTTCGCTTGTGAATACGACGTTGAACGCAAGTTCCGCGAGACCCGGCTGTATCAGGTCGCACCGATCTCGACCAACCTGATCCTGTCCTACGTCGCCGAGCACATCCTCGGTCTGCCACGTTCCTTTTAGTCGGAGTCGCGTATGGCCATCGAAACGAATGTCGTTGAATCCAAGGGATACGAGTCGATCCTGTACGACGTGAAGGACCGCATTGCGACCATCACCATCAATCGTCCCGAACAGCTCAACACCTGGAACGATATGGTTGCCATCGAAGTGTACGAGGCCATGCAACGGGCCGGGGCCGACAAGGGCGTAAGGGTGATCATTTTTACCGGTGCCGGCAAGGCATTCTGCGCAGGCGGAGACATCAACAGCTTCGGCGGTGATCCGCACCAGTTGATGACCAAATTGCCGCGCCCCTTCGACATGCGCCAGCGTGCGGATTGGCAGACCCGCTGTTCCTATTACCCGGCCATCCCGAAACCGGTGATCGCCATGCTCAACGGCGCCACGGTCGGTATCGGCCTGATTCATGCGCTGTTCTGTGACATCCGCTTCGTGGCCGAGGACGCGACCATCACCACGGCATTCGCCCGCCGCGGGTTGACGGCCGAATACGGTATGGCCTGGATTCTCGAACGACACGTCGGACACGCCCACGCCCTCGATCTGCTGCTCTCGGGACGCAAGATCAAGGGCCGCGAAGCCGAACGCATGGGCCTGGTCAACCGGGCGATTCCGGCCGAGCAATTGGTCGAGGAGACTTATGCCTACGCCCGAGACCTGGCGCAGAACTGCTCGCCCAGGTCGATGCGAGTGATGAAGCAACAACTCTGGGAAGTGCCGTTTCAGACCTGCCATGAGGCCGTCATGAGTGCCGGCTTGGACATGCCGGTCGCCAACCAGGGACCCGACTACAAGGAAGGTATCGCCAGTTTCATGGAGAAGCGCCGACCCGATTTTCCGGACGATGTGTGAATTGGCCAACGCCTGACGTTGGACGAAATCAAAAAATATAGCGTCCAGGTGATCTGCGCCCGGCGCTGAAACAATGACAAGAGGATGCAGACATGACAGCAATGCTGGAAGGTAAAGTCGTAGTCGTCAGTGGGGCAGGTAACGGGATCGGCCGGGCCATCGCCCTGGAAATGGCTGCGGAAGGCGCGCGCGTGGTGGTCAACGACCTGGGCTCTTCGGTACACGGCGAGGGCGCGGATGCGGGCCCTGCACAACGCGTTGTCGACGAGATCAAAGCCTTGGGCGGCGAGGCCGTGGCCAGCACTGACAGTGTCGCAGGTTGGGATTCGGCCCATCGTATCGTGCAAACCGCCATGGACACCTTCGGCCGGATCGATGTCGTGGTGAACAATGCCGGGATCCTGCGTGACCGGATGTTCCACAAGATGGATGAGCAGGAATGGTTGGCGGTGCTCAATGTTCACCTCAACGGCTCGTTCTTCCTCGCGCGTGCGGCGGCCCCGCATTTTCGTCAGCAGAATGGCGGCTCCTACATCCACATGACCTCCAACACCGGCCTGGTCGGTAACGTCGGGCAGGCCAACTACGCGGCGGCCAAGCTGGGAATCGTTGGCATGTCCAAGGCCATCGCCCTGGACATGGCCGCCTTCGGCGTGCGCTCCAATTGCATTTCGCCGGCGGCCTGGAGCCGCATGATCGGCGCCGTTCCCACTGACACCCCCGAGAAAAAACTGCAAGCCGAGCGCATGGAGAAAATGATGCACCCCTCCAAGCAGGCACCACTGGCGGTTTTCCTGGCCAGCGATGCAGCCAAGGACGTCAGCGGGCAGATTTTCTACGTGCGCTCCAACGAAATCATGTTGGTCAGTCAACCTCGGGTTTCCCGCTCTGTGCACCGTGACGGCGGCTGGACTGCGCAGTCAGTGGCCGAGCACGCGATTCCCGCCCTGCGTGCCAGTTTCCTGCCGCTGCAACAGACCCACGAGATCTACAGTTGGGACCCGATCTAGGACGCTGGAACTTGCGGCATACAGCCAGGCTGTGCGCCGCACCTTGTTAGCACCAGGACTGCCCCCGAGGACTCCAACATGTTGAATTACGACAAAGTCAGACACTGGCCCATCGAAGAGGTCACTCAGACCTGGACCGAGCGTGACAGTATTATCTATGCCCTTGGCCTGGGGATTGGTGGTGATCCGCTGGATGCCACCCAGTTGCGCTTCACCTATGAGAAAGATCTGCAGGCTGTGCCGACCCTGGCCGCCGCAATCGCCTGGCCGAAATCCTGGATGCGTAATCCCGAGACCGGCATCGATTATCTGAAACTGGTCCACGGCGAGCAAGACACCCGGCTGTTCAAGCCAATGCCGGTGAGCGGTACTGTCACCAGCAAGACCCGGGTCAGCCGGATCTGCGACAAAGGCGCGGGCAAGGGCGCGATCGTCGAGCAGGTGCGCGACATTATCGATACCGCCAGCGGTGAGCGTATCGCCCAGACCCGGCAGATTTCGTTCCTGCGCGGTGACGGTGGCTACAGCGAATCGTCCGGTGCCAGTGACGAACCTGCGCAGGGACTGCCAGGCGTACCGGAGCGTGCGCCGGACAGTGAATTCGAGCTGACGTCGCCGGTGCAGGCGGCGCTGATCTACCGCCTGTCCGGGGACTTGAATCCCTTGCATGCCGATCCCGAGATCGCTATCAAGGCGGGGTTCAGCAAACCCATCCTGCACGGCCTGGCCACTTACGGCATGGCCGCGTTCGCAGCGATCAGTGCGTGCGCCGGTGGCGATGCCCGGCGCTTGAAACGCATCGCCACGCGCTTTACCGCACCGGTTTACCCGGGTGAAACCTTGCGCTTCCAGTTCTGGGAAGGCAGCAGCGGCCAATGGCATATGCGGGCCAGGGTGGACGCGCGCGATGCCGTGGTGCTCAACAATGGCCTCATCGAACTGGATTGAGACAAGCCCATGAACCTTAAGGAAAGCCCGGAAGAGAAAGCCTTCCGCCAAGAAGTACGCGATTTCGTTGCTACGCATCTGCCGGCAGACATCCGCGAACGGGTGCTCAACTTCAAGCATCTGGCTCGTGAGGATTATGTGCGCTGGCAGCGCATCCTCGCCGAGCGGAGTTGGGGCGCGCCGGCCTGGCCGGTGGCTTTCGGTGGCGCCGGCTGGAATTCGGCCCAGCGCAATATCTTCGATGAAGAATGTTTCTTTGCCGGAGCCCCGAGGCAAATGCCATTCGGCCTGTCGATGGTCGCCCCGGTCTTGCAGAAATTCGGCACGGTAGCCCAACAGCAGCGTTTTCTACCGCGCATCCTGAGCATGGAGGACTGGTGGTGCCAGGGTTACTCGGAGCCTGGGGCCGGCTCCGACCTGTCTGCCCTGAGCTGTCGGGCCGAACGCGACGGGGACTTTTACCACGTCACCGGCCAGAAAATCTGGACCTCCTTTGCCCAATGGGCCAACTGGATTTTTTGCCTGGTTCGTACTGATTCCTCCGGACGCCAGCAGGAGGGTATTTCCTTCCTGTTGATCGACATGAACAGCCCCGGCATCCAGGTTCGTCCCATCAAGACCCTGGACGGCGGGCATGATGTCAACGAAGTGTTTTTCGACAATGTTCGGGTGCCGGTGGTGAACCTGGTGGGCGAGGAACATCGCGGCTGGAACATCGCCAAGTACCTGTTGGGGCATGAGCGCACCAACATCGCCGGATTGGGTAACTGCAAGCGTTTCATGCGCCGCCTGAAGGAAATCGCCGCCAGCGTCAGCAAAAACGGCAAGCCGTTGATCGAGGACCTGCGCTTTCGCGACAAGGTGGTTCGCATTGAAATGGAGTTGCTGGCCCACGAATGGTCGCTGCTGCGATTGATCGACCAGGAACAGAAGCAGCAGGGTCAGGGGATCGAGGCGTCGCTGCTGAAGATCCGCGGTTCGGAAATCCAGCAGACCCTGACCGAGCTGATCATGGAGTGCGCCGGGCCCTATGCGGTGCCGTTCACTGTCAGAGCGATGGACCCCGACTCACAGGCCGATACCGCCAATGGTGAGCTGCTCAACGCCCTTGCGCCGCATTATCTGGATTGGCGCAAGATCTCGATCTATGGCGGCTCCAACGAGGTACAGAAAAACATCATCGCCAAGCTGACGCTTGGTCTCTGAATGTGCGGATCAGCGACGACCTGTCCAACCTGCGCAATGGCGCATGAAGGCGTGGCAGCACCGGTAGTGAGGGTAACGCAATGGACTTCTCTCTGAACGAAGAGCAGCGAATGCTGACCGACATGGTCGGCCGATTCATTGAGCGCGAGTACGGGTTTGAAGACCGTCGCAAACTGGCGGAGACCGATCGGGGCTGGTCCACGGATAACTGGACTGCACTGGCCGACACCGGACTCCTGGCATTGAATGTTCCGCAAGCGTATGGCGGTCTGGGCGCATCACCGATCGAAACCCTGTTGATCATGGAGGCTTTCGGTCGGGGATTGTTGCTCGAACCGTTCGTGCCCACGGCGATAATCGGTGCTGCGTTGATCGAGAAGCTGGCGAGCGAGGGCCAGAAGAGTGAAATGCTCGGGCAATTGGCTGCCGGCACGTTGCGCACGGCCTTTGCGACCCTTGAGCCTCAGGGCCGGTTCGACCTGGCTGATGTCCTGACCTCGGCGCACAGAAACGCTGATGGCTATCGCCTGAACGGGCGCAAGTCAGTGGTGGCTCATGGTGACTCAGCCGATTGGCTGATTGTTTCCGCACGCACCTCGGGAGCACAGCGTGAACGGTTTGGCATCAGTCTGTTCCTGGTGCCGACGTCGGCGGCTGGCGTGATGATCCGGGGCTTTGCTGGCCTGGACGGACAACGGGTCGCCGAGATTGAACTGCAGGATGTCCAGGTAGCGGCCGAGGGGCTTCTGGGGCCTGTCGACCAGGGCTTCGAAGACCTGGATCGGGCGGTGGACCTTGGCCTGTTTGCCTTGTGTGCCGAGGCGGTGGGCTGCATGGCGAAGCTGACCGAGTTGAGCGTCGACTACCTGCAGACCCGCAAGCAGTTCGGCAAACCGATTGGCAGCTTTCAGTCGCTGCAACATCGTCTGGCGGACATGCTTGGCTATGTTGAACAGTCCCGCTCCATCACCTTGTACGCCGCTTCAGCGTTGGATGGGCCGGTGGAGCAACGACGCAAGGCGGTTTCCGCCGCCAAGGCACTGATCGGGCGCGCAGGGCGCTTCATCGGCCAGCACGCCGTGCAATTGCATGGCGGCATGGGCATGACCGACGAACTTGAGATCGGTTGGTATTTCAAGCGGCTGACGTGCATCGATATGACCTGGGGTGACAGCGATCATCATGTCGAGCGCTACAGTGAGATGCTTTAGGTGAGCCCCTCGGCCGAATCGGCTCCGGCATGGTTCAGCCATGCCGTCGAGCAAAAACCGACCTCGCATTACGCCAGCTGCGATGGATTCACCGTGCATTACCTGGCCTGGAACGAGCAGGACCGACATAAGCCTGCGATCCTGCTCGCCCACGGCTACCGGGCCCATGCCCATTGGTGGGACTTCATTGCACCGTTCTTCTGCGCAGACTACCGGGTCTTCGCCCTGGACTTCTGTGGGATGGGCGACAGCGATTGGCGACCCACCTACACCGCAGAAACCTTCGTCGACGAACTGCGGGCAGTCATTGAGCACGCCGGGTTGGCGACGGCTACGCTGATTGGCCACAGCTACGGCGGAACCCGGGTACTGCGGGCGTGTACCAGGTTTCCAGAGTTGATTGAGCGAGCCATCGTGGTCGATAGCTACGTGGCCTTTATTGATCGCGACAGGCCTTTGGTGCCGCGCCAGTACGGTGGTACTTTTTATCCGGATGCCGACAGTGCGATCCAACGCTTTCGGCTGCTGCCGGAGCAACCGGTACATGACTGGGCACGTGCGTATATCGCCTCCCATTCGCTGAAACAAACCGAGCAAGGCTGGACCTGGAAGTTCGATCCGGACCTGCCTTACGCAATTTTCGAACGCGACGGCGAGGCGCTGCTGCGAGAGATCAGGGTGCCGCTGGATCTGGTCTGCGGTGAGCACAGCGTGGTTTTCGACAGGGAGAGAGCGTGGCGGGTCGGCCAGGTATTGGCCTCGCTGCCTAATGCTCGGGGACCGGTGACCCTGCCGGATGCCTACCACCATCTCATGCTTGATCAACCGTTGGCATTGGTCAGCACATTGCGGGCACTTCTGGCGTAAGCCAGAGGTGCGCTGACACAAAGCCAGCAGGCTGACGTGTCGTCGCGCCCATCATAAATTCGACATGACCAGTGTTCGATGCGCAAGCCGCCTGCAAGTTGGCCTGCGCGTCGATCATTCCCCTGAGTCTGCTCTCACGTCAGTGCAGAGACGCGAAACCCGCAACGGGGACCATGCATTGATAGGGGGTTGTTTTACAGCTGTTCATCGCCGCTCGACGTTCGGCAAGGCGCAGTTCGTTGGTGATCGTTGCGAGGACGATCAGGGCGATGAAACAAAAACACAAACTTATTGTTATTTTCATGTCTTTATTTACCTGCATCTGGGCAGTGTTATTAGAACTCCAACGCTTGTCGTGACAGGACACCGACCAGCGAAGGTGTTGGTGTTTCGTTTGACCGATGCTGCCATAAAGAAAAATTTTTGTGAACACTGTTTACGAATATAAATGTAGCAGCTTTCGAGCCTGGCAAGTCGCAGCGGACGTATGGTCATCGCGCTGGCATGCCCAACGGTCGGTGGATGTAAATCATGTGGCTGGCAGGTAATGAATCCGGGGCGAGGGAATGCCCCTACCACCGAGAGCAGGCAGGCCTTGAGTGCGGTGATGTCCACGGTTCTGCTGCTGTTCAGGATTGACAAGGTGTTGGAGTGAGGTTCACTATATTGAACGTCATTCAAGAAATCGGTAGGTCCGCAATGAAAGTGCTCGTCGCCGTGAAAAGGGTCCTCGACTACAACGCCAAGCCTCGGGTGAAGCCGGACGGCTCAGGCATCGATCTCAGCAGTCTGAAGATGTCCATGAACCCTTTTGACGAAATTGCCGTGGAAGAGGCAGTCAGGCTCAAGGAAAGCGGGATCGTGAGCGAGATTGTGTTGGTATCGATCGGTACGCAGGCCTGCCAGGATGTGCTTCGCACCGGGCTGGCCCTGGGTGGGGATCGCGCGATTCTGGTGGAAACCGATCTGCCTGTTCAGCCTTTGGGCGTCGCCAAGGCAATCACGGCAGTCTGCGAAAAGGAGCGTCCACAATTGTTGATCCTCGGCAAGCAGGCCATTGACGATGACGCTTGCCAGACAGGCCAGATGACAGCCGCCCTGTTGGGTTGGCCACAAGCCACGTTCGCCTCGAGCGTCGAGGTGACGAGCGAGTATGCCACGGTCACCCGTGAGGTCGACGGCGGCCTGGAAACCCGGAAGCTGACGCTGCCGGCAGTCGTGACCACTGACCTGCGGTTGAACACTCCACGCTACGCATCACTGCCGAACATCATGAAAGCCAAGAAGAAACCGCTCGAAACTCTCAGCGCGGCCGACCTGGCCGTAGACCTGGCTCCGCGGCTCAATATCCTGAAGGTCGTTGAGCCTGCGGCGCGCCAGGGTGGGGTGATGGTGTCTGACGTAGCGGCGCTGATCGATAAACTGCGTAACGAAGCGAAGGTGATCTGACATGGCTGTTCTGGTAATTGCTGAACACGATAATGCCGCGCTCAAGAGCGCTACGTACAACACCGTCACGGCGGCCCTGCAACTGGGCGGGGACGTCCATGTGCTGGTGGCTGGGAACGCTTGCGCAGGCGTTGCTGCCGAGGCCGCGACCATCAGCGGGGTCGCCAGGGTCTTGCAGGCTGACGGCGCCGTTCACGCCCAGGGCGAGCCCGAGAGTCTCGCGGCTCAGGTGCTGGAATTGTCCCGCGGTTACACGCACCTGGTAACGCCGGCCAACGCCTTGGGTAAAAGTTTCATGCCACGGGTGGCGGCACTGTTGGACAGTTCGCAGATTTCGGATGTGATTGCGGTGGTTTCCAGCGATACCTTTGTCCAGCCGATCTATGCCGGCAACGCGCTGGCGACGGTGCAGTGTGCCGACCCTGTCGTTGTGCTCACGGTACGCAGCACCGGTTTTGACGCTGCCGAGAAAAATGGCCAGGCGCCTGTAGAGTCCATCGCTGTGGTCGCGACGTCCACTCGCTCGCAATTCATCAGCCAGCAACTGACCCGTTCCGATAGGCCTGAATTGACCGCAGCGTCGATTGTGATTTCCGGTGGACGTGGCATGGGCAGTGGCGAAAACTTCAAAATGCTCGAAACACTCGCGGACCAGTTGGGCGGCGCCGTAGGGGCTTCGCGTGCAGCGGTGGATGCCGGCTTCATGCCCAATGAATATCAGGTGGGCCAGACCGGCAAGATCGTCGCTCCGCAACTCTATGTCGCTGTGGGTATCTCCGGGGCTATCCAGCATCTGGCTGGCATGAAGGATTCCAAGGTGATCGTGGCGATCAACAAAGACGCGGATGCGCCGATTTTCCAGGTCGCTGATTATGGGCTGGTGGCCGATTTGTTCGAAGCGGTTCCCGAACTGACGAGCGCATTGGCGTAAAGCCTTGAATGCTGCGGCAGTGGGTTAGTCAACTGACACGGCGAGTACCGCTACGCGGCGCGTTCGATACGGTTATAAGAACAATAATTAAATGAGGGGAGTGCGCCATGCGGCTCTTTTCACTGACGGGAAAAGTTGCATTGGTGACGGGCGCCTCCCGGGGCCTGGGCAAAGCCATGGCCTGCGGGCTGGCTGAGGCGGGCGCGCACGTCGTGGTGACTGCCCGTGATAAGGCCGCTTTGCAGCAGGTGGTCGAGCAAATTCGCGAGGCGGGCGGCCGGGCCGATGCGCAGGCTTTCGACTTGACGGACGAAGCGGCGGTGATGTCGGCCATTCCCAACCTGATAGGCCGTCATGGGCGGTTGGATATCTTGATCAACAATGCCGGCATCTGCGTGTGGCAACCGCTGCTCGAGTCTTCGCTGGATGCCTGGAAAAGAACCCTTGAGACCAATCTGACCGTTCCGTATCTATTGGCGCGGGAAGCCGCCCGGCCTATGTTGCGGCAGGGATCGGGGTCAATCATCAATATCGGTTCGTATGTCTCGCGCATTGGTCGTGAAAAGCTGCAAGCCTATGTTGCCAGCAAGCATGGAATCATCGGCTTGACGAAGTCTCTGGCCGGGGAGTTGGGAGCGGGTGGGGTGCGTTGCAATGCCATCTGCCCAGGTTATTTCCTCACCGATATGGCAGAACCGGTTCTAGCCAACCCTGCATTGATGGAAACCGTGCGCAGTCATATCTCTCTGGGGCGCTGGGGCAATCCGCAGGAGCTGCAAGGCGCCGCGATATTCCTGGCCAGTGATGCCAGCTCTTATATCAACGGACATGCCTTGATGGTGGATGGTGGCGTGTCCGAGATCCTTTGTTTACCTGTGTCTGTTACCTGAGTTCGGAGTGAGGCCGGGTCGCTTTTTTGGAGAGTCACCATGAATACGATAGGTGAGTTGCTTGCACGCAATGCCCGCTTGTTTCCAGACCAGGAAGCAGTGGTTTATCAGGATCGTCGAATGACCTACAGCCAACTGGTCGAGCGGGGGCATCGCCTGGCGTCGAGTTTGCACCGGCTGGGTATGCGTCGACAGGACCGGGTCGCGATCCTGGCGATGAACTGCAACGAGTATTTTGACGTTTTCGCCGCGTGCCAGCTGTCTGGCTTTATTTGTGCCACGGTGAACTTCCGCCTGGCGACGCCGGAACTGCACTACATCCTGAGCGATAGCGCGCCCCATGTGCTGGTGTTTGAAGATCAATACACTGAAGCGGTCGATTCCCTGCGCCGCACCCTGCCAGGCATCGAGCACTACCTGTGTATTGGCGACTGCCCACCCTGGGCACAACCCTACGAGCAGGCGCTGGCCGAAGGGAACCCACAAGGGCCGGGCATGCTCGCGGCTGCCGATGATATCGTCCATCTGATTTACACCAGTGGCACGACGGGGCGCCCCAAAGGCGCCGCGCGCTCACAGCGTGGCGATCTCTCACTGGCACAAAATCAATCGGCGACCATGGACATGCGCATCAACGGCAGAGTCCTGGTGATGATGCCCATGTTCCATGCCGGTGGCATTTCCATGATGTTGGCCGAGTTCTGGCAGGCCGGTTGTGTGGTGCTTCACCGCAAGTTCGAACCGCTGGAGGTGCTGCGAACCATTGAGCGCGAACGCATCGTCACGGTGCACATGGCGCCTACTATTCTGCAGCAGGTGCTCGACTTCCCCGCTATCGGCGATTTTGATCTCTCAAGCCTGGAGACGATTCTGTACGCGGCCGCGCCGATGCCGGTGGCGGTACTCAAGCGCGGAGTCGAGTTGTTGGGGCAGATATTCGTCAATTCCTGGGGCATGACGGAGACCTCCGGCACGGTCTTGCCGCGTCACCTGCACAAGCTTCAGGGCAGCGAGGAAGAACTGCGCCGGCTGGGCTCTATCGGCCAGGCGATGACCTACTGCGAGATCCGCATCGTCGATGAGCATGATCAGCCGTGCCCAACCGGTATGCCGGGTGAGATCTGGATCCGCTCGCCGGCAAACCTGGCGTTTTACTGGAACAACAGCGTGGCCACCATCGAGGCCTTGCGTGACGGTTGGCTGCGCACCGGTGACATGGCGTGGATGGATGACCAGGGCTTCCTGTTCCTGGTGGACCGTAAGAAAGACATGATCATTTCCGGCGGCGAAAACATTTACTCTCAGGAGGTCGAGCAGGCCTTGATGCACCATCCGGGCGTGATGGATGTGGCGGTCATCGGTGTGCCTGACGAGAAGTGGGGAGAGACCGTCAAGGCCGTGGTGGTCAGGAAACCCGGGGTGCCGATTACCGAGGCTGAGCTGATTGAGTTTTCAACCACGCTGATCGCTCGCTACAAGAAACCGACGAGCATCGCCTGGGTCGAGGAGCTGCCGCGCTTGCCAAGCGGCAAGATCAACAAGCTGGTGCTGCGGCAGCTCTACGGCGTGTGATCCGGGCCTTCGATAAGCCTGCGCAGGGGGTGCCGGCGAGCCTTCAATATCGTTGACACTATTTTGCACGCTGTTTATAGTCGTGAACGTCGTTCAGAAATGCGTTTTATTGGTTTTAGGGTCCGGTCATGACTGGAACTGACTGAAACCGATGTCGGATTGGCTTTCGACGGTTTCAATTGATAGTCCTGCACCGAAAATAAAAAAACGGCAGTTTCCTGCCTGATACCGGAGGATGTCTGATGACTGTTCATGAAGCGGCTCCCCAGCCGATTAGACTGGATTTCGTACCGCAGGGCCCGTACCTCTCGCCCAAGTTCCTGCAGCTAGAAAACGAGCGTATGTGGCCGAAGGTCTGGCAAGTGGCTTGCCGTCTCGAGGAAATTCCCCACGTCGGTGACTACGTCACCTTCGATGTCATCGGCGAATCGATCATTGTTACCCGCTTGACCGGTGACAAAATCAAGGCTTACTACAACGTCTGCCAGCATCGCGGCCGGCGCCTGACGACCGGGTGTGGCCATGCAAGCAAATTCCACTGCGCTTACCACGGCTGGCAGTGGAACCTGGATGGCAGCCTTCTGCGCATTCTCGACGAAGAAGACTGGGCTGGCTGCCCGAGCATGACCAAGGATGACCTGGCACTCAAGGAAGTGCAGGTCGACACTTGGGGTGGCTTTGTGTTCATCAACATGGACCCGCAGGCCGAACCCCTGGCCAAGTACCTGGCGCCTGTTCCTGAAATCACCGACTGTTTCGAATTCGAGAAAATGCGCTACCGCTGGTACAAGTCGGTGCGCCTGCCGTGCAACTGGAAGGTTGCACTGGAGGCCTTCAACGAGGGCTATCACGTCGCCGCCACCCACCCGCAGATTCTCGACAGTCAGGGGGACGATGTCACCCGCAGTTTTGCCTTTGGCAAACATGGCATGTTCGGTTACCCGACTGCCACGCGTTTGGTAGGGACCCCTTCGTCGCGTACGGGTAAACCGATCCCTGACGATATTCGCCCGGGACTGCTCCGGTTCTATCAACTGATGGAAGATCAGTTGAAAGCCATTACCACCGACCGTGACAACGAAGCCACCAAGCGTGTGATGACTGAAGTCGAACCGACTCAGGATCAGTTCATGTTGCTGGGCAAGGCGATGGAGTTCCAGCGCGAAGCGGCGCTCGCCGACGGAGCCGGTTGGCCGGACATTTCCTTCGAGCAGATGGCAAAGGCTGGGACCGATTGGCACGTGTTTCCCAACCTGGTCTTTCTGATGTACCCCGATGGCGCGCTGTTTTATCGAGCTCGCCCGGACGGCGACAACCCCGATTCCTGCATTTTCGATATCTGGTCGCTCAAGCGTTATGCCCCAGGCAAGGAGCCTGCGCTCAATCGCGAGTTCTATTACGGTGTGGACGACTGGAAAACCGATACCGTCGCGAACTTCGGGCTGATCCTCAGCCAGGACTTCGTGAACATGGGCCAGGTCCAGCAGGGCATGAAATCGCGAGGCTTTGCTGGCGCACGGACCAATCCCCTGCAAGAAACCTCGATCTCCAATTTTCACCGTGTGTTGCATGAGTATGTGAATGCGACGGAGAGCTCGCGATGAGCGATTGGCAGGAAAGCTATGACCTGGTGATCGTCGGCAGCGGTGGTGGTTCGATGTGTGCGGCCCTGATTGCGCAGCAACTGGGCAAGAAAGCGTTGATCATCGAAAAGCTCGACAAGGTCGGCGGTTCCACCGGCTACTCCGGCGGCGTCTGGTGGGTGCCCAACAACGCGATAATGAAGCGTCATGGTGTCGATGACACCTACGAGCGCGCTCGACTTTATCTGGACAGCGCCGTGACCTATGACGGCCCGGGTACTTCGCCGATTCGTCGCGAGGCATTCCTCAAGACGGGTCCGTTGATGGTCGATTTTCTCGAACGCAAGGGTATGGCATTCGAGTATGCCGATGGATGGTCCGACTACTACGACGATCTGCCGGGGGGCGAGCCACGGGGGCGGTCGCTTGTCGCCAAGCTGTTCAACATCAAGGAGTTGGGTGACTGGAGTTCCAAACTGTCGCGTTACCTGGGGCCTGGCATCCCGGCCACCAGCGATGAGTTTCCCACGCTGTTTCTGATGAAGCGTACCTGGGCCGGTAAAAAGAAGGCCATGCAACTGGGCCTGCGCATGCTCAAGCAGAAAATACTCGGCCAGGAAGTACTCGGCGGTGGCGCGGCGATACAGGGGCGTATGCTCCAGATTGCATTGCGTCACCAGCTGCCCATCTGGACGGATACGCCGGTCACCGATCTGGTGGTCGAGGATGGTCGAGTCACTGGTGTCGTGGCAACGCGCAACGGTCAGTCGATTCGCATTCAGGGGCGCGATGGGGTGTTGGTCAATGTCGGCGGCTTTTCGCGCAATGCCGACATGCGCAAGCAGTACCAGCCGCAACCTTCTTCGGCGAAATGGACCAACGCCAACCCTGGTGACACTGGCGAAGTTATCCAGGCCGCGATCAAACAGGGCGCTGCCGTGGATTGCATGGATGAGGCCTGGTGGGTGGTGACGTCCCTGGGCCCTGACGAGAGCTTTCCGCAAGGGGCCGTGGCCGCCAATGGTGTGCCGTTGCCATTCATGCACCACCTGGACTTGTCGCTGCCTTATTCGATCATGGTTGATCAGGACGGCGTGCGCTTCTGCGACGAAGCCGGTGCCTACATGGAAATTGGCCAGCGCATGTACCGTCGCCAGGCGCAAACCGGTAAAGCTGTTCCGGCCTGGGTGGTCATGGACAGCCGTCAGCGCAAGTTCTATCCCTGGGGCAACGCGATGCCCGGGCAGGTTCCACAGCAGTGGCTGGACAGCGGCTACATGATCAAGGCCGACAGTCTCGAGGAGTTGGCAGGCAAATGCGGCATCGATTGCGCGGGGTTGCTCGCCACCGTCGAGCGGTTCAATGGCTTCTGCAGCACCGGGGTGGATCTCGATTATGGACGCGGGTCGCGAGCATTCGACCGTTGCCATGGTGATCCGAGCGTCAAGCCCAATCCCAACCTGGGCAGTATCGAAGAAGGGCCATTCTATGCCGTGCGCATGTACCCCGGAGACGTGGGGACCGCCGGTGGACTGGTGACCGATGAATTCGCCCGAGTCCTGCGTGATGACGGCAGCGTGATTGAAGGGCTGTATGCCACCGGCAACTCGACCGCCGGCGTCAGCGGGCGTTGCTATCCAGGTGCGGGAACCAGTATTGCCGCATCGTTTACCTTTGCCTACATCGCCGCGCAGCACTCGGCAGGTGTGGAAAAAATCTGGTAATCCGGATCCATAGGTTTCAACGGAGATTGACATCATGACAGGCGCAGTTCCAGACAGTGGAACGCTGGTCGGCATCTACCAGCGTATGACTCGCATCAAACAGAACGATGAGCGTTTTCGCGCCGTCATCAAGTCCGGCAAGCTGGTGATGCCCTACTACTCACCCCGTGGGCAGGAAGTCATTCCCTCGGCGGTCTCGGCCAACCTGACTGACGACGACTACATCTGCACGATCTATCGGGGCGTGCACGACATGATCGCCAAGGGTATTCCCTTGAAGGATCTGTGGGCTGAACTCGGCGGGCGCGTCACCGGCACCTGCAAGGGCAAGGGCGGGCCGATGCATGTGACGCATCCGGCCACCGGCGTCATGGTGACGACCGGTATCGTCGGCAGCTCCATGCCGATTGCCAATGGCCTGGCCCTGGCCTCGCAGATCCGCGGTGAGAAGCGCGTCGCGGTGGCTTATTTCGGTGACGGTGCGAGCAACATCGGTGCCTTCCATGAGTCGCTCAACCTGGCCTCGGTGTGGAAGCTGCCGGTGGTCTTCGTGTGTCAGAACAATGGTTACGGCGAACACACCAAATACGCCTACAGCACCTCGGTGGCGAATATCTCCATGCGTGCCGCCAGTTACTCGATGCCTGGCATCACGGTTGACGGGAACGATCCCGTGGCGATGTACAACTGCGCCAAGGAAGCGATCGAACGTGCCCGCAATGGTGGCGGCCCGACGCTGATCGAAGCCAAGACCTTCCGTTTTCAGGGGCATGTGTTCGGCGATGTCGATGGGTACATGGACAAGGGCGAAAAGGACGCCTGGATCGCCAAGGATCCGGTACCGCTGTTCCGTGCCTGGTTGATCGCGACTGGCAACGCCAGCGAAGACCAACTGGCCACGCTCGAAGCCACCATCGAAAGGGATATCGACGAAGCCCTCGAATTCACACTGTCCAGCCCATATCCGGATATCGCCGAGCTGAGTCGCGATATCTACAAGGATGAGGTGAGCGCATGAACCAACAAGCAGCTACCAAGATGAATACGATCCAGGCAGTCAACCTCGCCCTGGATGACGCCATGGCGGCCGATGTAAACGTCATTGTCCTGGGCGAAGACGTGGGTGACAAGGAAGAGGGCGGGATCGTCGGTGTCACCCGCGGTCTGTCGACCAAGTATGGCGACTCTCGCGTGCGTTCCACACCGATTTCCGAGCAGGCCATTATCGGCGCCGCGATTGGCGCTTCGATTGTCGGAATGCGGCCGGTCGCCGAGATCATGTTGATGAACTTCACCACGGTGGCGATGGACATGATCGTCAACCATGCGGCCAAGCTGCGTTTCATGTCGGGTGGTCAAACTCAAGTTCCCCTGGTTATCAGAACTATGACCGGGGCCGGTTTTGGTACCGGTGGCCAACACGCCGATTATCTTGAAGCATGGTTTGCCCACACCGCAGGGATCAAGGTGGTTGCACCTTCCAGCCCGGCTGACGCCTACGGACTGATGCTCTCGGCTATCGAGGACGACGACCCTGTGCTTTTCATCGAAAACATGCCGACGTACTGGACGCCGGGCGAGGCGCCGGAGCGCGGCAAGAAAATTCCGTTGGGCAAAGCCAATATCCTGCGCGAGGGCTCCGACGTCACCTTGATCACCTACAGTCGGCGTGTCCTCGAGGCAAGTGCGGTGGTTCATAAACTGGCCCAGGAAAACATCTCGGTAGAGCTGATCGACTTGCGCACGATTGCGCCAATGGACACCAGCACCATCCTCGCCTCCGTGGCCAAGACTGGCCGGGCGGTGATCGTTCACGAAGCGGTCAAGCCGTTCGGGGTGGGCGCTGAAATTGCCGCGCGGATTTATGAGCAACTGTTTGCGCAGCTCAAGGCACCCGTACAACGGGTGGGATCGCATTTCTCGCCAGTGCCCTTTGCCAAACCGCTTGAGGACGCCTACGTGCCCGGGCTTGAGCAGATTGAAGCCGCCATTCGTGCCACTTTGAAATAATCGTCCATCAGGAATCATCGCAATGACTACGCAAGTTCTTATGCCCAAGCTCGGCTTTTCCATGAATGAAGGCACCATCAGCGAATGGCTGGTTGCCGATGGCGCCAGCGTCAAGGAAGGCGAAGCGCTCTACGCCCTGGAAAGTGACAAGTCGGTGCAGGAAATTGAAGCGCCTGTCAGCGGCACGCTGAAGATTGTTGCCCAACCGGGCGAAGTCTATGAAGTCGGTGCGTTGCTGGCGGAAATCGTTTAAGCCGGGTCCGGCGCTACAGGGGAAAGTCCGATGAGCGGTGAAACGTTGGTAGATGCACATAAACCCGTGGTGTTCGGCAGCGATTTGCCGCCATGGCCGCAGGTGGATTTCACCGAATTCGGAGAAGTCGAAAGCAAGCCGCTGTCCAGGGTGCAAAAGCTGACCGCACAGTACATGTCGCGCAACTGGGTGATGATCCCCCACGTAACACACAACGATGAGGCCGATATCACTGAGCTGGAGCTGAGCCGCAAGGCCCGTAACCAGGACGCCCCGGCGGCCAAACTGACGTTGTTGCCGTACCTGATCAAGGCAGCGGTGGCGGCACTCCAGGCCTATCCTCAGTTCAATGCGTCCCTCGATGGAACTGGCAAGAGCCTGATATTCAAGAAGTATTTCCATATTGGCGTGGCAGTGGATACCCGCTTCGGATTGCTGGTGCCAGTGCTGCGTGACTGCGATCAGAAGAGTATCGCCCAGATAGCGGCGGAGTTGCAGGTCATTACCTCCAAGGCCAGGGATAAAGGGCTATCCATGGCTGAAATGTCTGGCGGCTGTTTCACCATCAGTTCGCTGGGCAGTTTTGGCGGAACCTCGTTCACGCCCATCGTCAATGCTCCGGAAGTGGCGATTCTTGGCGTGACGCGGGCTCAGGAAAAACCCTGCCGCGGCGCCGACGATGGCATCGACTGGCGCCTGACGCTGCCGCTGTCGCTGAGTTATGACCATCGGGTGGTCAATGGCGCCGATGCGGCCCGGTTTACTTCAAAGCTTTCGCAGTTACTGGGTGACGTCAAGACGTTGGAAGATTGATGGCGGGCCGTTCAAGCCGCCTTTTCATTGGTCAGGAGCAGTACTGGCGCAAGAAAGATAGAAGGGTACGAGTAACGGCACGTTGGCAATGGGTCAAGGGTGCCGGTCTCGATCCCGAGGACTCGTAAGTCGTCGCCTGACGGCGCTCTGATCCGTTTAATAACATCTGACAATAATGACGGAATTTAGATGAAAACACTCGGTGAGATGATCGAGCGAAATGCGCGCTACTTCCCTGATGCGGAGGCCTTCATTTCCGCGTCCCGCAGAATTACCAACCGGCAGCTAGCGGAACGTGCCAGGCGCCTGTCGAGCCATTTCTATGGTTTGGGGCTGCGGCGGCAGGATCGTGTCGCCATTCTGTCGATGAACTGTCTTGAGTACTACGAAACCTACCGTGCCTGTGAGTGGGCGGGGTTCATCGCCGCGACCGTCAATTTTCGCCTGGCGCCACGCGAAGTGCTGTACATCCTGCAGGATGCGGCACCCAAGGTTCTGGTCTTTGAGTCGCAGTATGCCCAGTTGGTCGATCAACTACGCGTTGATCTGCCCGGCATCGAGCATTTCTTCTGCATCGGTGCCAGCCTTGAGTGGGCGGAGTCCTTTGAGGGTGCAATGGCGAAAGGGCAAGTGGGGGGGCCGCCCATTCGCGCCACTGCCGAGGATTACGCCTATCTGATGTACACCAGCGGTACGACAGGGACACCCAAGGGCGTGGTGCGCACGCACCGCGCCATGTGCGTGACCGCTGACAGCTGCGCCTTGATGACCGAGTTCAAGGGCTCTACGCGTGTCTTGCAGACCACGCCGGCATTCCATATCGGCGGTATCGGCTTCATCAACGCGGCGGCCTGGGTCGGCGGCTCCACGGTCATTCACCAGAGCTTTGATCCGTTGGCCCTGTTGCGGGCCGTGGAGGAAGAGAAGGTGACTTTCACGTTTATGGTCGCCGCCATGCTTCAGGCCGTACTGGATGTACCAGGAGTGTCTGATTTCGATCTCAGCAGCCTTGAACATGTGGTTTCGGCGGCGGCGCCGATCCCCGTCCCGTTGCTCAGGCGCGCCATTGAACTGCTCGGCCCGATCTTTTCCGTGCAGTACGGGATGACGGAGAGCAATGCCTGTGTGTTGCAGCGTCATGAAGTCAATCCCTACGGGACACCCGAGCAGATCCATCGCTTGGAGTCGGTCGGCCACGTCTGTCCTGGCATCGAGTTGCGCATCGTCGATGAACAGGACCAGGACTGTCCCGATGGTGTGCCAGGCGAGGTACTGCTGCGATCGGAAACTCAACTGAGCGCCTATTGGAACAACTCCGTGGCGACCATCGAAGCGTTGCGTGACGGTTGGTACCGCACTGGTGATATGGGCTATCAGGACGACCAGGGCTTCGTCTTTCTGGTCGACCGCAAGAAGGACATGATTATTTCCGGCGGCGAGAATATCTACAGCCGCGAAGTGGAAGTGGCTCTGGAGCTGCATCCCTGGGTGAAGGAGTCGGCGGTGATCGGAATCGCCGATCCGCGTTGGGGCGAGGCGGTCAAGGCTATCGTCGTCCGTCTCCCAGATGCCGAGCTCAGCGAATTGGAGCTGATCGCGCACTGCAAGCAGGTGTTGGCCAGCTACAAATGCCCGAAAGTCGTGGAGTTCGTCGCTGAGCTTCCGCGCATGGCCACCGGCAAGATCAACAAGGTCGCTTTGCGCGAACGCGAAAATACCATCTGAGGCTCATCGGGCGAAGGGGAAAGAACATGGGCAAGTGGTTGCAATCCAGTGAATGCGTAACGCTCGAGGTGTCCGAACGCATTGCGCGCATCACCCTCAATCGTCCAGAAAAACGCAATGCGATCAACAACATACTCTTGCGGGAATTGAAGCAAGCGCTATTGGAGGCTGACGATTTGAAGTCGGTCAACGCCATCATTCTGCAGGGCGCCGGGAAAGACTTCTGCGCCGGCTACGACCTGGTGACCACCTATGGTGACCTGAATGGAGCCGATCCCACGGAGTATCGCGGCACGCAGAAAAACTTCGATGACGACTGTTGGTCGATGGAGCGCCAGAACGAAACCGTCAACCTGTTTTCCGAAATCCACAAGCCGATTATCGCCCGTGTCCACGGCAACTGCCTGGCGGGGGGCACCGATCTGGCCCTGGCCTGTGACATGGTGATTGCTGCCGACAACGCAAAGATTGGTTTTCCCGCCACCCGCGCCAACGGCTCGCCACCGGCGCACATGTGGTTCTACCACTTAGGGCCGCAGTGGGCCAAACGGATGCTGTTGACCGGCGATTCGCTCTGGGGGCGCGACGCGGCCAAGCTGGGTCTTGTGCTCGATGCCGTGCCGGTGGAGGCGTTGGACGTTGCGGTGGATGAGTTGGCCCGACGTCTGTCGTTTGTCGACGCGGACCTGCTGGCGGCGAACAAGCGCATCGTCAATCTCGGCCTGGAGCTCGCAGGGGCCAAGACCCTGCAGCGTCTGGCCGTGGAGAACGATTCACGCGCCCATCTGTGCGACGGCCCACGACGTACGCAATTCAAGAAAGACATGCAGGACCTCGGACTCAAGGATGCCCTCAAGCGCCGCGATGAACCGTTTGGTGATGGAATGATCACGCTGTATGCCCGTGGCGAAGAATAACAAGGGGAATATCAGATGGATGTCGAACTGGCAGTCAGCGGTGGGGTTGCGACCCTGACCCTGAATCGACCGGACAGCTTGAACGCACTGACGCCACAAATGCTTGAGTTGCTGGTCCAGCACCTTGATCGTGTGGAGAGCGACCCGCAGATCCGGGCTTTGCTATTCACCGGTGCGGGGCGGGCCTTCTGCGCCGGCGCCGATATCAAGGGATCAGGCGCCGCCCCGGCCCAGATGAGCGTAAGCCATGCCCGAAGCTCGCTGGTGCCGTTCCAGCAGGTCTCGCTCAAGCTCTACAACCTGAACAAGCCCGTGGTCTGCGCGGTACGCGGGGCCACAGTGGGCATTGCCTGGTCATTTGCGATGTGCGCCGACCACCTGATCGCGTCGCAGACGACCAAATTCATTCCGGCATTCCTGGCCCGCGCCACGGTTCCCGAGGGCGGCATGTTGCATTTGCTGGCGCGTCGGTGCGGTGAGTACCGTGCCAAGGAAATCATGTACCTCAATCGCACGTTGACCGGCAGCGAGGCCTTTGAAGCGGGCCTGGCCAGCAAAGTGGTGGAAGACGAGCAACTGATGCCTGCCGCCCAAGCCCTGGCGGAGGAGCTGGCCGCCGGGCCGACGTTTTCGATTGGCTTGGCCAAGCAGCTGTTTCGAGCGACTTCCGGCAGTTTCGAAGCTTATCTGGCACTTGAGTTGAATGCGGTCGCGCTCGCGGTGAACTCCGCGGATGCCAGCGAAGGACGACAAGCCTTCAAGGACAAGCGCAAAGCCGATTTCAAGGGATATTGAGCCCTGCGTCTCTGGACGTTCTACCTGACAGAGGTTTTACCATGCATTTCGAATTCAGCCCTGAAGATGAAGCGTTTCGACTGGAAGTCCGTGAATTCTTCAAAGAGAACATCAGCCCTGAAGTGGCTCGCAACGCTTTCGAGGGCGCTCACCCACCGCCACGTGACGTGCTGCGTCAGTGGCAAAGGACCCTGTACGACCATGGCTGGGGTGCCCCGCACTGGCCCAAGGAGTTCGGCGGCACCGATTGGTCGTCGATCCGCAAGCACATTTTCCTGGAAGAGTTGGTCAATGCCAACGGCCTCGATTATGGATGGCAAGGCACCCACATGATGGCGCCCGTGGTCATCGCGTTTGGAAACAAATGGCAGCAGGACACCTTCCTGCCACCGTTGTTGCGTGGCGATGTGTTCTGGTGCCAGGGCTTTTCCGAGCCCAATTCCGGCTCCGATCTGGCCAGTCTGAGGACGCGTGCCGAACTCAACGAAGAGGGCACTCACTACATCGTCAACGGCCAGAAAATCTGGACCAGTGACGCGAAGATATCGGATTGGGGGTTCTTCCTGGTGCGCACCGATACCACGGTCAAGCCGCAACGGGGTATTTCCTTTCTGCTGATCGACATGAAAAGCCCGGGCATCACCGTGCGCAACATTATCTCTATCGATGGCGGTGATGGGCTGGCTGAAGTATTCCTGGAAAACGTCATGGTTCCCAAGGAGCAACTGGTCGGCGAGCCGGGCATGGGCTGGACCTACGCCAAGTACCTGCTGGAGAAAGAGCGGACGTCGAGCGCCTTTATCTATTTCAACAAGCGCGAGCTTGAGAAGGCCAAGAATATCGCTCGGGCAGAAATGGTCGATGGCGTTCCGCTGTTGGACACCCCTGTGTTTAGCCGTCGGGTCGCGGCCCTCGAAGCTGACATCCTTGGTCTGGAGTGGTCCGTGCTGCGAATCCTGGCCAAGGAAAACATGCGGGACAACCTGGATGCCGTGGTTTCGACCCTGAAGATTCGTGGGTCGGAGTTGCAGCAACAGGTTACGGAGTTGCAGGTGGACGCGCTCGGGCCACGGGCATTGCGCTTCTATGACCATGGTCCGGGCCGCAAGGCGCATGAGCATCGAGCAGGCGATGAGTCGGATGAGCTGTGGCCAGCCTATGTACCGGGCCGCAGCAATATGTACTTCTTCCAGCGGGCCGCCACCATCTACGGCGGGGCGCGAGAAGTGCAAAAAAACATTATCGCTAAACTCGCATTTGGTCTTTGAGGACGCCCCATGGATTTCAATCTCTCCGATGAGCAAATGATGTTGCGCGATGGCGTGGAGCGTTTTATCAAGGACGAATACGGCTTTGAAGAACGCCGCCAGCAGGCCAATCAAGGTGAAGGGTTCAGCCGCGCGCACTGGCAACAGTTCGCTGACCTGGGCTGGCTGGCGTTGAACCTGCCCGAGGATGTCGGCGGGCTCGAATGTTCATTCGCCGAAACGTCCATCGTGCTCGAGTCCTTTGGCCGTGGCCTGGTGCTCGAGCCTTTCGTCACGACCGCCGTACTCTGCGCTCGGTTGATCGATCGCTCGGGCCATGAACAGCACCGGCAAGCGTTGCTCCCGGCGTTGGTGCAAGGCAGTCTGTTGCTGGCATTGGCCGACACGGAAAGCGGATCGCGTTTCACCGTGGGGTGTGCCGAGCAGACGATCGCCGAAAAGACCCCGGATGGCTATCGGCTCAACGGCCTGAAAACCCTGGTCTTCGGTGCCCCTTCGGCGGACCTGCTGCTGGTGACTGCAAGCCTGGATGATGCGACCGAACCTGCGGTGTTCCTGGTCGACCGCCAGGCGGCTGGCGTGAGCCTGGACAGCTACAACCTGGTCGACGGCTCTCGAGCGGCTGATGTGCGTTTCAAGAACGTCGAATTGTCAGCAGCGGCGTTATTGATCGAGCCCCGCAATAGCCGGGAAATCCTCGACGAAGCGCATGACCGTGCCGCGCTGGCGGTGGTTGCGCAAATTCTTGGGGTGATGCAGGGCGTCATGGACCTGACCGCCGAATACATCAAGACCCGTTCGCAGTTTGGCCAGCCCATTGGCAAGTTCCAGGCGTTGCAACATCGCATGGCGGAAATGTTCGTCGAGGCGCAGCATTCGCGGTCGATCCTCTATCGCGGCATGGCCTACCTGGAGAAATCCCCGGTGGAGCGGCGCAAGGCGGTTTCGGCAGCCAAGGCGGCGGCGGGCAAGTCCGGCCGTTTTGTCTGCGCACAGGGTGTCCAGCTGCATGGGGGCATCGGCATGACCGAGGAGTATCAGGTGGGGCACTACTTCCGCCTGATGACGCTGTTGGAAAAGCAGTTCGGTGATATCGACTATCACTTGGCGCGGTTCAGCGCCAAGGACTGATGACAGGTGCGCGAATTTCCCGGAATTCGCGCCTCTCTCTAGATGAGCAACCGTGGAGAAAAGACCCATGATCAACGCCGAAGGATTGTTAGCGAAAGTCCAGGAGTTAGCCGATCGTCAGGAGATTCATGACTGCGTCACGCGCTACTGCCGAGCCGTCGACCGGTTTGACCGAGAGCTACTGCGTTCGGTGTACCACGCCGACGCTATCGACGATCATGGCAGTTTCGTGGGTGATCGCGATGCGTTTATCGATTGGGCGCTTGGGTATCACCACGAATACCAGATTTCACATCACCACATGATTACCAACCACACCGCTGACATCCAGGGTGATACCGCCCATTGCGAAACCTATTGGTTGTTCTTTGGTGAGAATCGCATCAAGCCGGACACATTGGCAGTGGGACGCTACATCGATCGCTTCGAACGGCGCGACGGGCGTTGGGCCATTGCGGCCCGGGTTTGTGTCACCGAGAGCGTCAACTCTATCGAGCCCACTGAGTTGCCAGAGGCGTTTCGAAAGATCCAGATGGGCAATGCCGCCAGCACGCGTTCGACTGACGATATCTCCTGGCAACGTCCACTGACCCCACGGAAAACCGGCTGAAGGTCGTTACGAATCGATCGGTTACCCATAGACTCGTCTGGAAGCCTCATGCGCTCATATGTGATTGACCACTACGGTGGTATTGACGGTTTGCGCCTGCGCACAACCGATGCGCCGAACCCGCCGGCAGCGGGCCAGGTGTTGGTGAGGATGCGCGCTGCCGCGCTGAATTTTCGTGAATTGCTGATCCTCGCGGGCCATTACCAGCCGCTGTGTAAACCTGATCTTGTGCCGTGTTCCGATGGTGCTGGAGAGGTGGTCGCGGTGGGCGAGGGAGTGCAACGGGTGGTGCCAGGGGACCGCGTGGCCTTGACCTTTCACCCGCACTGGATCGCCGGCGAGCAGCCTCCCGGATTGGCCATTCTGGGGCGTGGTGGCTCGGTCGACGGAACGCTGAGCGAGTATGCCTGTGTGTCTCAGGACGAATTGGTCGTGGTTCCTCGGCATCTGTCATTCGAAAGGGCTTCGACATTACCTTGCGCAGCGCTTACCGCGTGGTCGGCGCTCTGTGCCCATGGCACGCTGTTGCCGGGCCAACGGGTGCTGGTGCAAGGCAGTGGCGGCGTGTCGGTGTTCGCCTTGCAATTGGCGAAACTGTTCGGCGCAGAGGTGATTGCACTCTCGTCCAGTGCAGAGAAGCTGGCGTGTCTGCAGCAGTTGGGGGCTGATCACCTGATCGATTACCGAGCCCATCCCAATTGGCACGAACAGGTACTGGCCTGCACCGATGGCCAGGGCGTCGATGTGACGGTGGAAGTCGGGGGTGGCGATACCGTCGAGCGATCCGTCCAGGCCACGCGCGTGGGAGGGCGCATCAGCATGGTGGGCCTGCTGACCGGGAGCCCGGGGCTGAGTGAAGGCTTTTTCTACCGTGGCCTCAATATCCATACGATTCGCGTCGGGCATCGTGAGCAGTTCGAGCAAATGAATCGAGCGATTGCTCTGCACCGGTTGCAGCCAGTGATTGACCGGGTATTCGATTTCGAACAAGCGCCTGAAGCGTTCCTCCATCTGCAGCAGCGAAAACATGTCGGTAAGGTTGTGATTCGGATCGGCTGACGCCTTCGCGCGCAAGCCCTCTCCCACAATGGAGCGGGTTTTCCCGAGGGTACTCGGTCACATGGTGGGGGCGAGCAAGCTTTGCTCCCGCTGTTTTTGCGTGCCCGCCATCCCACAATCCGAAGCTGCAAAAGCCAGGCAACAAACTGGAAGCGCGCAGTGTTGGCTTGACATGAAAAATGAACGTTGTTTATATAGGTGAACATCATTCCGGCAATCCTCGCTGCGTATTTCTTGTAGCGACCAAAAAAACCAACAAAATCGGGAGGGGTGCATGACTGATTCAGCAACGCTCGATCCACATCGATCAGCAAGGACCAATAGGATTCTGGTCGTGGCCGCGGGCTTGGAGGGCATCGATAGCCTCAAGTCCGGCTTGCTGAAACAGGCCGCCCAAGTCTGCCTTGTGACCGATGCGCAAGGTGTCGATTCGCCCGATACGTTCTACGGTGCCGACTTCAGTTCAAAAGCGTCACTGGCCCAGGTGTTGGGTCAGGTAGCGGCGCATTTGGGACGGGTCGACGCCGTGGTGCTGGCGCTGACCCCCGCGGCGGCGCTGATTGCGCGGCCGATCACCTCGATGTCGGTCGAGGATTGGCGCAAAGCCTGTCTGGAGCCTTTGCGCCTGGCGCGGCATTGCTTGCAGGAGTCCTTCCGGCTGTTCGACGGCGGCACCGGTTGCATCGTCTTGCTTGGTCCCAACTTTTCTTTCACCGGGTCTGCGGGTCTGACCGCCTTGTCTACCGTCAGCGAAGGCTTACGCGGGCTGATGAAATCGGCCGCGAGGCAATGGGGTGGGCAGGGCATCCGGCTCAACTGGGTGGGTGTCGACTCCGTAGTCCTGGCACCTGCTCTGGACGACGCTCCGATCCCGCTGAGCCCCGAAATGGGGCCGCCGCCCCCCGCGCTGGGTGCTGCTCCGGCACTGGCTGAAGGTGTGGCCGAAACTATCGCAATGCTGGTCGATGCAACTGCCTTGACCGGTGTTTCGCTCCCCGTGGACGGCGGCGTATGGATGGTCCCATGAGCAATCGAACGACGAATGAACGATTTCCACAAATCCTCCAGGGCAAGACCGCGTTGATCACCGGAGCCGGCGGTGGTGTCGGCCGTGGTATCGCGTTGGCCATGGCCGAAGTGGGCGCCAATGTAGTGATCGCCGCGCGACGCGGCAGCACCGGCGAAGAAACGGCCGGATTAATCCGGGCAGAGGGTGGTCAGGCGCTCGCCATCGAGACCGATGTGACTCGCTTGGATGACGTGCGCCGTGCCGTCGACGGCGCCGCCAAACAGTTTGGCCGCTTGGATATCCTGGTGCATAACGCCACGCACGGCGCCTCCGGTCATCCCAAGCGACTGGAAGACTTCGCTGATGACGACTGGGACGAGCAGCTCGCCGTGGATCTGGCCGGGGCTCACCATTGTGCGCTGGCGGCGTTTGACGCGTTGCGCGCCAACGGTTGCGGGCGAGTGATGCTGTTGTGTTCAGCCTTCGGCTTGCATGGTGCTTCGCTCAACCCGGCCTACGCCGCGATCAAGGGTGGCATCCGCGGCTTGACCAAGGCGTTGGCCCGTGAATGGGGCCTTAGCGGGATCACCGTCAATGCCATCTCGCCATCGGCGCTGACTCCAGCGACCGACGCGTTTTTCGCGCTGAACCCGCCTTTGCGTGATCGTTACATTGCCAACTTCCCCATGGGACGGATGGGCCGTGAACGCGAAGACATCGGGCGTGCGGTTGCCGCTTTATGCGGCGACGGCCTGGGTTATGTCACCGGACAGATCATCCAGGTCGATGGTGGGCTCTATACCGCCGTCTGAGGCGCTGGGGAATTAACGATGAATCGACTACTTGGCAAGATTGCAATCGTCACCGGTGCGGCTTCGGGCATAGGTTTGGGCACGGCCAGGCGGCTCGCCCAGGAAGGCGCCAGCGTGGTGCTGGCGGACATCAATGGCGAGGCGGCACAGCGTGAAACCCAAGGTCTCGTGGAGGCCGGGCTGGACGCCGTTTCGGTGGCGTTGGATCTGGGCGACGAAGCATCGATCCGCGCCATGATCGAGTTCACGCTCAAAACCTTTGGTGGTCTGGATGTGCTGTTCAATAACGCTGCGGCGACCCACCTCTCGCGTTTCAAGGATAGCGTCGTCGAGCACATGGACACCCAGGTGTGGGACGACACGATGCGAATTAACCTGCGCGGATGCATGCTGGCGAGCCGAATGGCGATCGAACCTATGCGCCGGCGTGGCGGAGGCTCGATCATCAACACCAGTTCCGGCTCGGCCCAGGCCGGCGCACTGGGTTATAGCGCCTATGCGGTGTCCAAGGCCGGAATCGAAGCGTTGACCCGTTATGTCGCGACCCAGCACGGTAAGGAAGGGATCCGCTGCAATGCCATCTCGCCCGGGCTGATCGTGACGCCGGCGACCGCTGACGACTATGCCGGCCCGGCGGGCCAGATGATGCTCGAACATCATTTGACGCCGCGCCTGGGCAGCGTGGATGACATCGCCAGCGCGGTGTTGTTTCTCGCCTCGGACGAAGCCCGGTTCATCACCGGGCAGGTGGTGAATGTCGACGGTGGACTGCTGGCGCATCAGCCCTATTACGCCGATGAACGGCGTGCCCGACCTTCAGGCGATGGCGACCACCCATGAGCATGAATCTGGAGCAGCGCCTCGAGCGCGTCGAAGCACAGCTGACGATTCAGCAACTGCCGGCGCGCTATGCGTTGAGTGTCGACTCGCGTGACTTGGATGCCCTGGTCAACCTGTTCGTCGACGACGTGGATTGTGGACGCTGGGGCAAAGGGCGCGAGGCGCTGAGGACGTTCTATGGCTCGGATTCGATCCTGCAGGCGTTCTACCGTTGCGTGCACCAGATTTGCGGCCAGACGATCGATTTTCAGGACCCGGACCATGCGACCGGAACCGTGTATTGCCGGGCGGAGCATGAAGACGGCGAGCACTGGGTGGTCATGGCGATCTGTTATTTCGATAGCTATGTTCGCCGCGACGGCCAATGGTTTTTCGAGCGCCGTGACGAGCGCCACTGGTACTCGACGGACTGGCAACAGCGACCGGGCGTACCGCAGTGGCAACACTGGCCGGGAAAATTCACTGAGCCGCGTTACCAGCCACGACTGCCGGACAGCTTCCCGCACTGGGAAGGCTTCTGGTCCCGCAGTTCGACCCAGATGCGCCAGCGCCTGACGCGCCAGCCGTGAATTTTACTCAGGAGGCTTTCATGTCCCACCTAATCGCGCCGCTGTTCGAGCCTTTGCAGATCGGCTCCTTGCACGTGAAGAACCGCATTGTCATGGCGCCCATGACCCGTAATTTTTGCCCCGACGGTGTGCCGGGGGATAACGTGGCCGCCTATTACCGACGGCGGGCGGAAGGCGAAACCGGTCTGATCATCACTGAAGGGGTCGGTATCGATCATCCCAGCGCGCTGGGGGAGGCGGGCATCGGCGAAAGCGACCTGCCGCATCTGTACGGCGAGGCCGCATTGGCCGGATGGCGCCGGGTGGTCGAGCAGGTACAGGGTGCCGGCGGCAAAATTTTTCCGCAGCTCTGGCATCAAGGGGTCATGCGGCTACAAGGTACCGGCCCGAATCCGAATGCACCTTCCTCTCGCCCGTCGGGAGTCTGGGGGCCGGCGGGCGGACTGACCTCGTCACCCGACGATTATGTCACCGCGCAAAGCGTACCCACGGTGCCTATGACTGACTCGCAAATCGCCGATGTCATTGCTGCCTACGCCCGCAGTGCCGGCCATGCCAAAGCGCTCGGATTCGACGGTATCGCCATCCACGGCGCCCATGGCTACCTGATAGACACCTTTCTCTGGGAAGTGACCAACCGCCGTACTGACCGATGGGGCGGCGATCGAGGCGCCCGCAGTCGTTTTGCCGTCGAGGTCGTCAAGGCCATTCGCGCCGCCGTCGGACCGCAAATGCCAATCCTGTTTCGTTTCTCTCAATGGAAACAGCAGGACTTCAAGGCGCGCCTGGCCATGACGCCCGTTGAGCTGCAAGAGATTCTCTTGCCCATCGCAGAGGCCGGGGTCGATGTGTTCGATGCCAGCGTGCGCTATTTCGACCGTGCCGAATTCCCTGAGGTCGGGGGCGTCGACGCAGGACTCAACCTGGCAGGTTGGGCGAAAAAACTCACCGGTCGCATGACCATGACGGTCGGCGGTGTCGGGCTGAACAACGGCATGTACGACAGCCGCAAACAGGGCAAGGCGCAGGCGTCCGACAACTTTGAGTTGCTGATGAAGCGCTTCGGGCGCGGCGAGTTCGACCTGGTGGGAGTGGGACGCTCGCTGCTCCAGGACCCAAAGTGGGCTTACAAGGCCCGGGTTGGACAAGCCTTTGAACCCTTCTCCAATGAGTCCTTGAGCGTTCTGACCTGAGCCGTAGCCCAGGCGGCTGACGCCCGTTTCCATGATCCGATCCAACACAACGAGTGACGTAATGACTGCGAAAGAAAACCTGGAGGCGTTGGTCCGACCGACCCATGAAGAAGCCGAGGCGGCAGTACGTACATTGATCCGCTGGGCCGGGGATGACCCAGGCCGTGAAGGGCTGCTCGACACCCCCCGTCGAGTGGTCAAATCCTATGCTGAGTTTTTCGCCGGTTACAAGGACGATCCGCGGGAGATCCTGTCGCGTACCTTCGAGGAAGTGGAAGGGTACGACGAGATGATCGTCCTCACCGACATTCGCTTCGAGAGCCACTGCGAACACCACATGGTGCCGATTATCGGTAAGGTTCATGTGGCTTATCTGCCGGACAAACGGGTGGTCGGTATTTCCAAGCTGGCCCGGCTGGTGGAGGTCTACGCCAAGCGACTGCAGATCCAGGAAAAGATGACCGTGCAAATCGCCGATACCCTCAGTGAAGTCTTGCAGCCGCTGGGCGTCGCGGTGGTCATCGAGGCGTCCCACCAGTGCATGACGACGCGTGGCGTACATAAGGCCGGGGTGTCGATGATCACCAGCCGGATGGTTGGCGCCTTCCGGGATGACGGCGTCACACGTCGTGAATTGCTATCGATCATCGGGCTGGCCGCGCATCCGCGGTTTGCCAACAGTTGAGCCGGAGTGCGCGATGTCAGTTTCTGCGTTGAGTGGCAAGGCGTTCCTGGTGACCGGGGGAGCGAAGCGAATTGGCGCGGCCATCGTGCGGGCGCTGCATGGTGCCGGGGCCTCGATCATTTTGCATTACCGCGACAGCGTTTCAGAGGCAACGGAACTGGCCCAGCGGCTATCCAGGGACCGCCCTGACTCGATCAGGCTGATCAGGGCCGATCTGCTCGACACCGGCGCGCTGGCGGCGTTGGTCGAGCAGGCTGCCGGGGCGTTCGGCCGCCTGGATGGCCTGGTCAACAACGCCTCGAGTTTTTACCCGACGCCCTTGGGGCGAATCGACCAGAACGCCTGGGACGATCTGGTCGGCAGTAATCTGAAGGCACCCCTGTTCCTGTCCCAGGCGGCCTGGCCACATCTGAAAGAAACGGGCGGAGCCATCATCAACATCGTCGACATAAATGCCGAGCGGCCGCTGGCAGGCTTTTCCACCTATTGCGCAGCCAAGGCAGGCCTCTTTTGCCTGACGCGCGCATTGGCCGTGGAAATGGGCCCTCAGGTACGGGTCAATGGCGTTTCGCCGGGGGCGATCGAATGGCCATCGGACCATCTGTTCGACGACTCGCTGAAGGAGCGCATGATCGGTGCGACGCCGCTCAAGCGCATCGGCGAGCCAACCGACATTGCCCGCACCGTGTTGTTCCTGTTGGCCGATGCACCCTACATCACTGGACAGATACTGGCGGTGGACGGAGGACGGTCGGCCCACCTCTGAACTCTCACCCTGGGATGGGCCGCTATCCTGACCCTCTCCAGCGCACCACATTTGATGTTGGTCCATGTCCTGCTGTGGTTCGACAATAGCGCCGCGACACCTACGGAGATAAGAAAATGAGTGATAAATGGCAAGCCGGTCACGAACTGATGGTCAAGATGATGGGGCCTGATTTCGCCAAGGCGATCGAGAACAGTGCATCGTCCGGAGCCTTTGCGTCCGATGTGGCACGCATGGCCATCGAGCACGCGTTCGGTAGCGTCTGGGCCCGCCCTGGCCTGGACTTGAAGCACCGTAGCGCTGTTGTGATAGGCACGCTGATCGCCCAGCACCAGCCCGATGAGCTGAAGAATCACCTGCGATTTGGGTTGAATAACGGCCTGACTGTGCTGGAAATTCAGGAGATCATCATCCAGACCTTACCTTATGTCGGCTTTCCGGCTGTCTCCAGCGCACTAGGCGCCACTATCGAGGTGCTGCGCGAGCGTGGGTTGGACGATGGTGTGAGCAAAGCCAGTGAGACCGGCCTGTTGTAAATGCTGATCCCGGGTACCCGCAATGGGTACCTGGTCTGTTGCCTTCTTCTACCATCCCGAAAAACTTCCAAACAGAACAGACCAGGCAGGCTTGACGTTGCGCGTTCCAGTGAATCGGTAGGTCAGCAAAGTTTTTCGCCAGACGGCTGCCTCATCCGGAATCGGCCACGGCCGGCCCCGGACGATCCATCGTCAGTGTTGTGTACGACGGGCGAGGCCTTCCGGGGTATGAAACGCCGTGTCTACCTGATCCACGTCGACATGATTGCCCTTGGTCGAAATAGAGGAGTGGTAGTAAACGCCGGTATTGAATATGAAGCTGCCCGCCGGAGTGCGCTCCGTTACGGGCAGTGGCTATGGCGGGTCGAGAATGAGTCTTCAGGTCTGCGAGGCCGGCAGCCGAATGACGAGACCATCCAGTTCCGGCGTCATGCAGATCTGGCAAGTGAGTCGGCTCTGGTCGGTAACCTCGATCGCACAACTGAGCATGTCGACCTCGTAGGACGCGGCTGGCGGCATATGCTCGCTCCAGTTTTCGTCCACGTAGCCATGACACGTGGCGCAGCTGCAACTGCCCCCGCAATCGCCGAGAATGCCATGGACCTGGTTGTTCACGGCCACCTGCATGACCGACTGTCCCACCTCGGCTTGTACGATTTGCTCAATTCCATCGGGCTGTATAAAGATGACTTTCGGCATGTTCCATCTCGGATGAGGTTTCAGGTCGGCGGGAGCAAACTTTTCAGCGGTACGCTGTCGTCTGCCAGTTGTTCCGGAGCGACCAACAGGCGCTCGGCAATAATGCGTTTGGCGAGCATGAACTCCGGAGCTCGATTCACCGTGTCTGCGGCGATGGTCAAACCATTCTTCAGGTAGAAAGCGCTGAATGAATCGGTATCCGGCGAGCCGCGCAGAATCAGTTGGTCATAGCCTTGGGACAGGCCGACCATTTTCAGTTTCAGCTCGTACTGATCGGACCAGAACCAAGGGATCACATGGTAGGGCTTGAGTTGTCCGCAGATGGCAGCCGCCGCCGTACGGGCCTGCTCCAGGGCGTTGGGCACCGATTCAAGCCGCAACCTGCGACCCAGCCGGTCGTTGGGGTGATTGGTACAATCGCCGGCGGCGTAAATGTCCGGGTCGCCGGTTTGCGCGTACTCATTCACCAGGATCCCATTGTCTACCGCCAGGCCCGCTGCTTCCGCCAGTTCCGTGTTAGGGATCAAGCCGATCCCGACCACCACCACATCGGCGGGAATGCGGGTGCCATCGGCACAGAGCACCGCTGAAACAGCATCCCCTGAAGGATCCATTTCAAGGTCGCTGACCACCACGCCCGTGCGGATATCGACGCCGGCCTCGCGGTGCTTGCGCTCATAGAACGCCGACAATTCGGGCGCGGTCACTCGCGCCAGTACACGAGGGAAGGCTTCCAGTACGGTGACTTGCAGGCCGAGTTTGATTGCCACGGCCGCCACTTCCAGGCCGATGTACCCGCCTCCGACAATGACCAGGCGCATCCGGGAATCGAACTGGCGACGCATGGCGTCCACATCCCCCATCGTGCGCAGGTAGTGAAAGTTGCCTGCCTGTGCGGCCCGTTCGGTATTGGGCACTGAAAGGGGGCGCGGGCGCCCGCCGGTCGTCAGGGCGAGTTTGTCGTAGCCAATGGTTCTGCCATCGGACAAATGCGCCAGTTTCGCCTGTCGATCGATTCGCAGCACGCGCGTCCCGGTGATGACCTGGATACCGGCTTTTGCGTACGCCTCGGGAGACTTGATCAATAGGCTTGCGGCCGTGCAGAGGCCCGAAAGATAGTCTTTCGACAGCGGGGGACGATGGTAGGGCAGGCTCGGTTCGTCGCCTATGAGAATGATTCCTCCGGTCCAGCCATGGTCGCGCAAACGGGTGACAAGCTCACCGGCAGCATGGCCCGCACCGATCACCACAGCGGTAGGCATCAGGTTTACTGTCATCGATCATCCGGCCCATTGAGACAATATGAAAAGAAGGCTTCGGCGTGGTCATTATGATAATAATTGAACGCCGTTCCATATACTGAATATACTTCCGCGCCAATGTCAACCCGCACGGGACACTGGATGATCAAAGTTGTGCTCAGTCCGGATCTCGGGCCAGTTCCTCATCGATCTGCATCGTCCTTTTTGAAAGTTAACCCTTCGCCAACGCCATTTCCTGCGACCAGTCGCCCAACGATTCGTGCAAGGCCACTGCCAATCCGGGGGCGTCGGCCAAGGAAATCGAGTCCTCTGCGCGCCGGCTTACCTGACGCGCAGCTTTGCCTGGAAGCCGGCCGAGATCGGGCAGTGGCTGGGTGTGGTAGGGAGTGCCAGCGGTTTCATCGGCGCGTTGTTGGCCGGGCGACGGGTGGATCGCTGCTACGCATGGGGGCAACACGATGCGCGTATCCTGCTGGGTATTGGCTTGGGCCCGACGCTGGTGGCGGCGTTCACTGATTTCATTTTGCAGGACGACGCCAAGCTGGGTTATTCCCTGGCGTTGTTGTTCGCCGTTGCGTGTCCCGTCGCGAGCATCATCCTGCTGCTGGGCACGGGGTCGATGCGGCGGGCGCTTGACGAGGCGAGGTGAACGCGCGGCGGCGCGACGATTTCGCGGTCCGCCGGGTAGTGCTCGAGCAGAAAGTCGATGAAGGCATGCACTTTGCGTGAGTCCCGGCGCCCTTGCGGGTAGAGGATTTCCATGCGGGGCGCGCGTAACGTCCATTTTTCCAGGACTTGTTGCAAGTGCCCCGCGCGCAACATGTCCCCCAGATGAAACTCCATTCCCTGGACAATTCCCAGGCCGTTCAGTGCTGCTTCGATACGCGTGTTGCCCTGGGTGATTGACAGTCCTCCACTGATTTGCAGGTGGATCTGTGAACCGTCCTGCTCGAAAACCCAGGGCAGCAGTTTTCCGGTTCGCTCCACCAGGTAGTTGATGCACTCATGCCCGTGTAGGTCCTCTGGTGTCAAAGGCATGTCTCGGTTCTTGAGGTAATGGGGTGAAGCGACGGTCAGCAGCGCCGAATAGCCGAGTGGCCGGGCGATCATTCCTGAGTCACGCAGTGGACCGAGGCGAATCATCACGTCGTATTGGTTCTCCACCGATTCGCTGATTTGCTCCGAGTCGGAAAAATGCAGCCGGATGTCCGGATAACGCCGCCGAAACTTTGGCAGCAACGGCATGATCAGGTATTGGGCAATGGTGCTGGGAACGTCCAGATGCAAGCGCCCACATGGCAGGCCTCCATCACCGTTGAGCAGCGACTCCATGGCCGCAATATCGTCACGAATCTGCCGGCAATGCGCGTGATACAGCAAGCCTTCGTCCGTCAAGTTGAGCCGGCGGGTGGTGCGGTTCAACAGGCGCACGCCCAGTTCGCCTTCCAGGTTGCTCAGGTGCGTGGACACCATCGAGGGAGACAGGCTCAAGGCGGCCGCGGCGGCGCTCAGACTTCTCCGTTCCACGACGGCCAGAAACACCTCCATGCTGCGCAGCTTATCCATCGCGTCATCCGCCATTGATCAATGTCATTGAAAGATTAATTCAATTTAGCCGGGTTTATCCAGCAACAAACCTCACTTAAATTTATGTATGTGCACGTCGTTCTTTTTTCTTGAGGGCTGACTGAACGAAGATCCACTGCCAAGCTGCGTGTCGCGGTCTTGATAGAACAACAATAATGACTGGTAAGGGCTCCTTCGATGGGTACATATCTGAACATGTTTCGTCTGGATGACAAGGTTGCGGTAGTGACGGGTGCTGCTTCCGGCATTGGTCAGGGTATCGCTGAGCTGTTCGCCAGCATCGGTGCGCAAGTCATTGTGGCGGATATCGATCTTCAGGCGGCCCTGGCTGTTGCCAAAGGCATCGAGGAGCAGGGTGGCAAGGCCTGTGCGATGCAAGTCGATGTGTCGGACGAGTCCAAGGTGATTCAGGCGTTCGAGCAGATCGTTGCCCAATTCGGTGGACTCGACATATTGGTCAACAATGCGGCGATTTTCCCCAAGCGGCCGTTCCTGGAAGTGGAGACCGAGTTCTGGGACAAGCTGCAATCGGTCAATCTGCGCGGTACTTTCCTGTGCCTGCGCGAAGCGATCAAGCATATGAAAGTCTTCGGTGGAGGATCGATCGTCAACATATCTTCCGTGTCCTCGATGCAGGCGGTGGTCTATCACAATGCGGCCTACAACGCCTCCAAGGCCGGCGTTAACGCGTTGACGCGCACCACGGCGCTGGAGTTCGCGACCGACGGCATACGGGTCAATGCGGTGTTGCCTGGTGGCGTCCCGACGGCAGGCGCCAAGGCTGCTTCATCAGCGATCGAAATCAAGGGACCGATGCTCGGGCAGGGAAGGATCCCATTAGGCGGGATGGGTGAGCCACTAGACATTGCCAACGCTGTGCTGTTCTTCGCAAGCCCCGCATCGCGCTACATCACCGGTCAACTGTTGGCCGTGGACGGAGGATTCCTGGTCAGTTAGAAGGTGAACGCTTTGTCAGCGTGCAGTGATTCACTGCGTTCGCATGTGCCTGGGTTTTTATAGGCAGCCCCCCTTGCTCCCTTGTCGGCTCGAGATTATATTGAACGCCATTCCATTATGTGAATGGTATTTCAAGATGATCGGGGGTGGAGGAGTCGGGGCTGTTGGTGGGTCCTGGTCCGGTTGTTCAGGCGCCCCATTCGTACATGACGAATAGGCGGAGAAAATAACAATGAATGCCAACTTCAGTATCGAAGACTTTGAAGATCCAGCCTTCGACCCCTTCATGGAGGATGGCTTGGTCTTCGGCGATCATCTTGATCCCTATGAAAAAATCGCCCGGATGCGCCAGCAGGGGGCCGTTCACAAGATCGAGTACCGGCAGTTGATGGGGCTCTATCCCGACATCACCATGCCCGCCGATGCCCAGCATTATTGTGTTTTCGGTTACGACGAAGTCGCACAGGTATTGGGTGACCCGGCAACCTTCGGTAATCACGCCTACAAATACAACATCGGCATCAGTTTTGGTAACAGCATCTCGACGATGGATGCCCCGGAGCACCCACGGTTTCGTCGGATCTTCCAGAAAGCGTTCCTGCCTCAGACCGTTGCGGCCTGGGGCGAGAGTCTGGTCGATCCGGTGGTGCACGAGTTGATGGATAAGTTCGTGGCCCGGGGCGAAGCCGACCTGGTGCAGGAGTTCACGCTGCACTATCCCTTTCATATCATCTATCGTCAGTTGGCGCTGCCGCCTGAAGACGTTGAGGTCTTCCACAAGCTGGCCATTGCGCAAACAGTGGTTTCCGTCGATATCGAGCATGGCACCGAGGCCTCTCGCAAGCTCGGCGCCTATTTCACCCGGTTGGTGGCCCAACGTCGCGAGAATCCGGGTGACGACCTTATCAGCTCCCTGGCCCTGGCCGAGGTGGATGGGGAGCGGCTGCCTGAGAACATCCTGATTTCCTTTCTACGGCAGTTGGTCAATGCTGCTGGCGACACGACCTATCGGGCGACCAGCGTGCTGCTGACAGGACTGTTGAACAACCCTGAGCAACTTGAAGCGATTCGCCTGGATCGCTCGTTGATTCCCCAGGCCATCGAAGAGGCGCTGCGCTGGGATGGCCCGGTGTTGATGCAGAGTCGGTTTGCCCGTCAAGACGTGACGCTGGGCGGGGTGGATATCGCCGCGGGTTCATTCATCGACGTGGTGGCCGGCTCGGCGAACCGTGATGAACGCAAGTTCCCCGATCCAGACACTTTCAATATCTTCCGCAAGCCGCAGCACCGGCATTTCGCGTTCGCGTTCGGCCCCCATGTGTGCATCGGTCAACACTTGGCCAGGGTCGAGATGACCCGGGCACTTACGGCGATTCTCGATGGGATGCCAAACCTGCGCCTTGACCCCGACAAACCGGCCCCACAGGTGCGCGGCACGATGATGCGGGTTCCGCATTCGATCCACGTGAAATTCGGCTGATCCGCCTGGCCATTGGTTTCCAGCTTCTACGGTGCGATTGCGCCGAAAGTTCTAGAAGAGTGACGTGAATGAAGTCTTTCGATTACATCGTCGTGGGCGCCGGCTCAGCTGGCTGTGTGCTTGCCAATCGCCTTTCCGAAAGCCCCGACACCAGCGTGTTGCTGATCGAGGCAGGGCCTGCCGACAGTAACCCGCTCATCCACATGCCCAAGGGGTTCGGCAAGCTGCTCAGCGATCCCAGGCACGCCTGGTTCGTGCCGGTCACTCCCGAAGAGGGCTCCGGAAGAACCCGCGAAATCTGGACGCGAGGCAAGATGCTGGGTGGCTCGAGCTCCATCAACGGTATGGTCTACATGCGCGGCCATCCACAGGACTATGACGATTGGGAGGCCAATGGGGCCAGTGGCTGGGGTTGGTCGACGATGGCCAAGGCCTTTCGCAGTATCGAAAACCATGCCTTGGGTGAAAGTGAACTTCGCGGCGGCCACGGCCCCTTGAAAATAACGACTTACCGCGACAGAAGTGCTTTGGGGGAGAGCGTCATTGCTGCATGCGAATCGCTCGGAATGCCACGTAAGGAAGACATCAACGAACTTGAGCATGAGGGCGTTGCGTACCTCAGCTATACCCTGGCCGGCGGTGTCCGGCAAAGTGCCGCCAAGGCCTTTCTTGGCCCGGTGCTCACCCGCGGCAACCTGACCGTAGTGACAGATACGCAAGTCGAGCGCGTGCTGTTCGAGGGCACGCGCGCAGTGGGCGTGCAGTGTACGAAAGCCGGGCAAGCCGTGCGCTATGAGGCCCGGCACGAAGTGATCCTGAGCGCTGGCGCGCTGGAGTCGCCTCGGCTGTTGCAGTTGTCTGGCATCGGTGATCGAGCGCATCTCGAGGGACTCGGCATCGACGTCATCGCCCATAGCCCGAATGTGGGCCGCAATATGCGCGAGCATTTACTGAGTTTTCTTCAGGTGCGATTGCGTCATCGGCGCGATAGCCAGAACCGTGCCTTCTCTGGCTGGCGCCTGATCAAGAACACCTTGCAGTATTTCCTGACCAAGACGGGCGTCATGGCCTCGGGCTCCTATCCGGTGGGAGGTTTTTTCAGGAGCCGGCGAGGGCTTGAGCGGCCTGACGCGCAGTTGATGATGGCGCCGTTTTCGCTGGATTTTTCTTCCGCCAACTACGGCTTCGAGTCTTTTCCGGGTATGCAGCTGTTCGCCTATCCGTTGCGTCCGCGAAGCCTGGGCAGTGTGCAGATCACCTCGGCAGACCCTGCGGCGCCGGCGCAGGTCATTACCAACTACCTGGCCGATCCTTATGACCAGGAGGTCTCGGTCGCGGCGTTCAGGTTCATGCGCAAGGTAGTGCAAAGTGCGGCCATGAGTCATCTGGTGCTCGAAGAGACGCACCCGGGGCCAAGGGTGCAGACCGATCAGGAAATCATTTCGCAGTTTCGTCGTCACGGACAGTCCGGGTTTCATGCGTGCTCCACCTGCGCCATGGGCGCAGACGAAAATGCTGTGCTCGACCCGCAGTTGCGGGTCCGGGGTGTTCGAGGTCTTCGAGTGATGGACCTCTCGGTGATTCCAGGCATGGTTTCAGGTAACACCAATGGGCCGATGATGGCCATGGCCTGGCACGCTGCCGAGCTTATTCTGGAAAACCGGCCATGAGCCGTTCTGCGTTTTCGGATGAGGCGTTGCGCTCCACTGCAGGCCTCGCCCGATGCCACCGCCGTACAAGAGGAGGGGAAGATGAATAAGGCGATTGACCTGCAGGCTCAAGCGATCGTGCAAAAGGCGCTGGACCATGCGACTGGTGAGGGTGGGGAAATCGGTCTGCAAGTGGCGGCGTACCTCGACGGCAAGCTGGTGATCGACGCCTGGAGCGGGGTTGTCGATCCGGCGGATCCGCGCCCGGTGGATGGCGATACGTTATTCAACGTGTATTCGGTCACCAAGGCGGTTGCCGCCACCGCGTTGCATATTCTCGCGGATCGCGGGCAGATCGATTATGAGGCGCCGGTCAGTCGTTACTGGCCTGAATATGCGGCAAACGGTAAAGAGCGCACCACCGTGCGCGATGTCCTGACTCATCGCGCCTGTATTCCGCAGATGCCGGCCGACATGACCCCTGAGCGTCTGTGTGATTGGGCCTGGATGACCCAGGCCATTGCCGAGTTGGAGCCGCTCGCCGAGCCCGGCACCCGGACGCTGTACCTGTCTATGACGTTTGGCTGGATTGTCGGTGAGCTGGTACGTCGTGTGGACCTCAAGCACCGCTCATTGGGCCGGTTCGTTCGTGAGGAAATCGCTGAGCCCCTAGGTATCAGTGACCTTTGGATCGGTCTTCCCGACGCAGCCGTGTCGCGAGTGGCCAAACAGGTCAATGCAATGGTCCCGGTGCCTGCCGAGTATCTGCCGCCGCTGTTTCTGGCGTCGATGCCGGAGGCGGTAGCACTGGTACCTCCGGTGTTTGAGCGAGCGGATGTCCGGCGTGCGGAGGTGGCTGGGGTCGGGGGCATTTTCAATGCGCGATCCGAAGCGCGATTCTGGGCATTCCTGGCCAACGGCGGTGAGTTGGACGGTGTACGCCTGTTGTCCAGGGAGTTAGTCGCGACCTTCAATACACCTCGGGCCAACAGCCAGGAGCCGGATCCGGTGATGTTTGGATTCCCGATACCAATTACTGTCGGCGGTTTCTGGTTTGGCGGCGATTACCCGCCCGTGACCTGCGTCCAGAACCCCCACGCCATCTGCCACCCAGGGCAAGGTAATTCCATTGGTTGGGCTGACCCTGACTTGAACCTGGCGGTTGCTATCTGCCACAACAAACTGTTCAACCCGTCGACGCCTGAAGAAGATCCACTGTTACCCGTGGCCCAGGCAGTGCGTGAGGCGTTGGGGATAAGGAAACCATGAGTATCGACATCGAATATCTGAGAAGCTGGATCGGGCGCCAGGAATCGCTGCAGGACCAACTGACGCTCACGGCTATGACCGCCCTGGCCGCAACCCTGGATCACCAGGAGTGCGTCGCTCGTACCGGTGATCGGTTGCCTGAACTCTGGCACTGGCTGTATTTCCTGCCGGTGGCCCGGCAGTCGAAGATCGGCGCGGACGGTCATCCCCAGCGAGGCGGCTTCCTGCCGCCGATCGAGCTACCCAGCCGCATGTGGGCCGGTGGCCGACTGGACTTCATTCGCAGCCCTTGGGCAGGGGACAGGGTCGAGCGGAAGTCGACCATTCTCGATGTCAGCCACAAGAGCGGACGTAGCGGGGAGTTGGTCTTTGTCACGCTGCAACATGAAATACTGGATGACAATGGCCTGTTGATCCGCGAACAGCAGGACCTGGTGTATCGCAATAACTCGTCACCAGAGGCCGCTACGCCTGTGCCTGTTCCCCGATTTGCCGAACACACCCCCTTGTGGAAACGTGAAATCACTCCGGACCCGGTGCTGTTGTTCCGCTATTCGGCGCTGACCCTCAACGGGCATCGTATCCACTACGACCGCCAATATGCACAGAACGTCGAGGGCTATCCCGGCCTGGTCGTCCATGGCCCATTGATCGCGACGCTGCTGGTCGATCTGCTGCGCGAGCAGATGCCCGGTGCGGTGATCAGCCATTTCAGCTTCCGGGCGGTGCGTGCGCTGTACGACACCGCGCCTTTCCAAGTGTGTGGCGCGCCTGGCAAAGACGCTCGCGAGGTGTTTCTCTGGGCCGAGGGGCCCGATGGCGGCGTGTGCATGGAAGCCACCGCCACGCTGGCCTGACCCCGGGCCTTATCATTCATGATGTTTTCAAGGAGGGTTTCATGCGTTCTTATCTGTTTGTTCCCGGTAACCGGCCAGAACGCTTTGCCAAGGCGCTGGGGGCCGGTGCCGATGTGGTCATCATTGATCTGGAAGACGCCGTGGCTGAAGCCGACAAGGCCTCGGCTCGCCAGAATGTTGTCGCCGCCATCGCTTCGGGCGCCAGCGTATGCGTGCGGATCAACGCCTACGGTACGCCGTGGTTTGCGGCAGATCTGCAGATGCTCTCGACGGTCGAGGTACAGAGCGTGATGTTGCCAAAAGCCGAATCAGCCGAAGCGCTGCAGGCGCTGCGCGGAGCGACCCAGGCGCCGGTGATCGCGTTGATCGAAACGGCACTGGGGGTCTATCAGGCACTGGAGGTTGCGCGGCAACCCGGGGTGCAGCGCATTGCGTTCGGTTCGGTGGATTACCAACTCGACATCAACAGCGATGGCAGCGATGAGGCCTTGCTGTATGCACGCTCGCAAATCGTCGTGGCATCCCGTGTCGCGGGCATTGAGGCACCGATTGATGGCGTCAGCGTCGCGCTTGATGACGAGCAGGCGCTGCGCAATGAATCCACCAAGGGCAAGTCCTTGGGCTTCGCTGGAAAACTGTGCATCCATCCTCGGCAGGTGTCGTTGGTCAACCAACTGTTCGCTCCGTCCGAGCGCGAGATCGCCTGGGCCAGGGAGGTGGTGCAGGCGTTCGCGCAATCGAGCAACGGCGCCGTTTCGGTCGGGGGGGAGATGGTGGACCTGCCGGTATTGCTTAAGGCCAGGAAAGTTCTCTTGCAGGTTGCGTCGGTCTAAAGAAGCAAAAAATGCCCCAGACAACCGGTATCGCGGACAACTCTCCTTTTGTGGGAGCCTGCTCGCGATAGCGATGGGTCAACGTGCATCAAGGCTGCTGTACTGATGCTTCGCGACCAGACTCCCACAGGGGATCGGCGTTCACTCTCGATCAACGCCGGTCCCGACGCGTCGAGTCAGCTTTTGTCAAAGGATGCCCGACGCTTCGGACGCCACGCTGACGAGCAGCTCACGCAGTTCATTGAGCTTGTGCTGCATCCGTTCGGCGGGAGCAGCGATCACCAAGGCGGCGGCCACTGAGCCATCGGTGTGATAGACCGGTACCGCAATGCCGGCGGCACCCTCTGACAGTTCACTGATGCTGATGGACACGCCACTCTCACGGATGTCCTTGAGTTGTTTCTTCAGCGTGGCTTTGTCCGTCACGGTACGCCAGGTCATGGCCTTGAGCTTGGCGGTCTTGAGGTAGGTTTCCTGTGTACGTTCATCCTGGAACGCCAGGAGCAGGCGTCCTGGTGCAGTGCAATGCAACGGCCTTGGCGCGCCAAGCGGAGAGACATAGCGAACCGGATTCTGCGAGTCGATGCCATCGATGTGAGTGACCATCTGCGTGTCCATGTCGATGACCGACAGGTATACGCTTTCACCGGACTTTACCGCCAGATCCTCCAGGAATGGACGCATGAGCTTGGGGAAGTTGCGCGTCGCGAGAATATCGCCCGCCAGACGGTAGATGTACGGACCGAGACGATAGCGATTGCCGCCATGGCTCAGGTATCCCTCGGCGACCAGCGGTCGGAGCAAGGTCAGCAGGCTGCTTTTAGGCGACTCAAGCGTACTGCTCAGCTCGGCAAGTGACAGGCCATCAACCGACTTGGACAAGGTTTCAAACAGGCCCAGGATGCGCGTGACAGAGCGCGGGCCCATCGAAGGTTGGGATTCAGCTATTTCATCCACATCGTTTTCCCTATTCATAATTATCAAACTCGACCGCTTTGGGATGATCGTGGTATCCAGGGCGGTGCTCTTCGTTCGCCCGTGCATCATACCAAATGCCGTTTATAAACCCCACTGGTCTGCGACCTCTGCGTAATATAGGCGCTTTAGGCGTTTCACGGACCGGACTGTCTATTTATAGACGGACTTCGATCACTCTATAAAAGTTTCCTGTGTTTCAATGTGCTTGCGCGTTTGCATATTTGAATGCTGTTCAGTAATCTCTCCTGACGTTCTCTTGGAGCCTGATGGCCCGAGCCTTTGGCAGGGTCGGGCAGGGGCGTTAGCGATGGACACCGACAATAGAGGAGGCGGGCATGGCAGGTATGGTTGAAGGTAAGGTGGTAGTAGTCACCGGGGCCGGTGGGGGTATTGGTCGAGAGGTCGCGCTGTTGATGGCGCAGCACGGTGCAAAGGTCGTGGTCAATGACGTCGGCGCTTCAGTGAGCGGCGAAGGTCAGGATGTCGGGCCTGCTCAGAAAGTCGTGGACGAGATCAAGGCCAGCGGTGGCCAGGCCGTGGCGAACACCGACAGTGTTTCCGATCCGGGCTCTGCCGCTCGTCTTATTGAGCAGGCTGTCCAGACCTTCGGCCAGATCGACGTGGTGGTCAACAACGCCGGCATCCTGCGGGACCGGTTCTTTCACAAGATGACCGCCGAGGAGTTCGATGCCGTGCTCAAGGTGCACCTGTACGGCAGTTTCTACGTCAGCCGTGCCGCCGCAAATCATTTCAAGGAGCAGGAGTCTGGGTGCTTCGTGCACATGACCTCCACCTCCGGTCTGATCGGCAACCTGGGCCAGGCCAACTACAACGCCGCCAAGCTCGGAATCATGGCACTCTCCAAATCCATCGCGCTGGACATGGAGAGATTCAACGTGCGTTCCAACTGCGTGGCGCCATTCGCCTATAGCCGCATGATCGGCGCCATTCCCACCGATACCCCGGAACAACAGGCTCGCGTCGAAAAAATCAAGCAGATGACCCCGGCGAAAATCGCGCCGATCTGCGTTTATCTGGCCAGCGACCAGGCCGATGAGGTCAACGCTCAGGTCTTCGCCGTGCGCAACAACGAAATTTTCCTGATGAGCCAGCCTCGGCCGATCCGCTCGGTGCAACGTTCCGAAGGTTGGACTCCGCAGAGCCTGGCCGAACATGGCATGCCTGCACTCAAGGGCTCTTTCGTTCCGGTCGAACGCTCAGGCGATGTGTTTACCTGGGATCCGGTGTAAGCCCGTGAAAACGTCATAGGACGGCCTGGACAGTAGAGCGCCGCACACTCGAACCCGCAGTAAAACAATAACAATTGCCCCGGCCTCTTTGGGCCGGCGGTGGAGGGAAGCACCGTGACCTACCCTGAAACCTGGATCGTTCCCGATCACGTACCGCCAGAACGGGTTGTCGATTTTGATTTTATGCATCCTCCGGGCGGCGAAAGCGATGTGCATGCGGCCTGGAAAACCCTGCACGAGGGACCGGATATCGTCTGGTCGCCTTATAACGGCGGGCATTGGATCGCTACGCGGGCCGACGACATCGAGGTCATCCAGAAGGACGGTGCACGATTTTCCCATCGGCACGTCAATGTTCCGCCATCGCCCATGGTGACGCTGGTGCCTTTGGAACTGGACGCGCCGGAGCACACCGCTTACCGCAGTCTGATCACGCCCGCATTCTTGCCCCAGGCCATTGCTTCGATGGAAGCTGACGTCAGGACGCTGACCATTGAGTTGATCGAAGGCTTCGTGGCCCGCGGCGAGTGCGAGTTCGTCAATGACTTCGCCAAGTTGCTGCCGATCCTGATCTTCCTGCGCCTGGTGGATTTACCCAGCGAAGATCGACTCGAACTCCTGGACATGGCTGAAATGGCGGTGCGGGGCGATGCGGACGAACGGACGCAATCGCAGCACCTGCTTCAGGCTTACCTGGGCAAATGGATTCAGGCGCGCACGGCAAATCCCGGCTCAGACTTGATCAGCCTGATTGTCAACGCCCAGATCGATGGCCAGCCGATCAGGCCAGAACGCATGTTCGGAATGCTGATCGTGGTGTTGTTCGGTGGACTGGACACGGTGGCGGCCATGATGAGTTTCATTTGCCGGTTTCTGGCCGAGAACCCGGAGAAGCGACAGCAACTGATCGACGATCCCCAACTGATTCTCAGCGCAGTGGACGAGTTGATCCGGCGTCACGGCGTCACAAATACGGCCCGGATTGTCACCAGTGATTTTGAATTCAACGGCGTTGCGCTCAAGCAGGGCGACCAGGTCCAGGTGCCCAGTGCGCTGTTCGGTCTGGATGAGCGACGGTTTGCCGACCCGATGACCGTCGACTTGACCCGCAAGCCGGTGGTCCATGCCAACTTTGGCAATGGTCCGCACCGCTGCCCGGGTTCATTCCTGGCCCGGACCGAGATCAAGGTGTTCCTTCAGGAATGGCTCAAGCGCATCCCCGACTTCCGAATCAAGCCGGGGGAAACACCCCGGACCGCTTCCGGAATGGTCAATGGCATGTTGCACCTTCCTCTGGTGTGGAACCTCAAATAGGGCGTTGAGATGAAACAGTGGCAATGTTTTTTCTGTGGTTTTTTTTATGACGAGGCGCTGGGGTTGCCTGATGAAGGCGTCGCGCCGGGAACGCGTTGGGAAGATATTCCAGAGGATTGGATGTGCCCGGAATGTGGCGCCGCCAAAACTGACTTTATGATGATCGAAGTCTGATCGATCCGTTGAAGCGAAAAAAAACAACAAGCGACCGCCGGCCAATGAATCCGGCAGAGGACTCTCCGATGGATTTTGCAAGCTACGAGGCGCTCAAGCTGGAGTGCGATGACAAGGGCATTCTGACCATTACTTTCAACCGCCCCGATACCCTCAACGCGATCGATGAGCACATCGATACCGAGCTGGCCAGAGTTTTCACCGAGGCCAGCCACGACCCGCGCGTAAGGGTGATGATCTTGACCGGTGCCGGTCGCGCCTTCAGTGCTGGCGGTGACATTGAGGAAATGCAACTCGTCATCGACGAGCCACAGCGTTTTATCGATGGCGCGCGACGCGGAAAACAGGTGCTTTTTTCCATGCTCGATTGCCCGAAGCCGATCATCGCCAAGATCAATGGTCATGCGATTGGCCTGGGTGCGACGCTGGCTCTGTTCTGTGATCTGAGCTATGCAACCCTGGAGGCCAAGATCGGTGACCCGCATGTTGCAGTGGGTTTCGTCGCCGGCGACGGTGGGGCTGCAATCTGGCCACAACTGGTCGGGTACGCCAAGGCCAAAGAATATCTGCTCACTGGAGATCTGCTGACCGGCGAGCAGGCGGAAAAGATCGGGTTGATCAATTACGCCGTTCCGGCCGGCGAGCTGGATGAGAGAGTGCAAGCGATGGCGCTGCGCCTGGCCACAGGGGCTTCCAAGGCGATCGAATGGACCAAGCTTTCGATCAACATCAGTCTCAAGCATATCGTGCATTCGGTAATCGATGCTTCATTGGCCTACGAGGCACTGTCCAATCAAACCGAAGACCATCAGGAAGCCGTCAACGCCTTTCGCGAAAAGCGCAAGCCGGTTTTCAAGGGGCGTTGACAGGCTATCAATTGAAGGGGCAAAGCATGAGCAAAACAGCAGTTATCACCGGTGGTTTTGGCAGTCTGGGCGTCGCGGTAGGCCAGGCTTTCGTCCAGGCAGGTTGGCAGGTCGCACTGGTCGACCGGGCGCCGAGTGCCTCGCCGGCATTGGTCAAGGCGTTCGATGGTCAATTGTTGCTGGGCGACGTCGACCTGGCGGATCTTACGGCGGCGGGCAACGCCTTGAATGACGTAGGCAGGCGTTTCGGCACCGTTGACGCACTGATCAACGTTGCGGGCGGGTTCCGCTGGGAAACCCTGGAAGAGGGTGATCTGGCGACCTGGGACTTGCTGTACCAGATGAACCTGCGTACGGCAGCGACCGCCTGCAAAGCAGCCCTCGGGCACCTCAAAGCCAGCCCGGCTGGGCGTATCATCAATATTTCCGCCGGTGCCGCCCATAAGGCTGCCATGGGCATGGGGGCGTATGCGGCCTCCAAGGCTGGCGTCATGCGTCTGACCGAAGCCTTGGCGGATGAGCTCAAGGATCACGGCGTCACGGTCAATGCGGTACTGCCGTCGATTATCGACACCGCGCAAAACCGTGCGGACATGGCCGACGCCGACTTCACGCGTTGGGTCCGGCCATTGCAAATCGCCGAGGTGATTCTGTTCCTGGCGTCCGACGCCGCCGCGGCCGTGACGGGCGCCTCGATTGCGGTCAACGGACGCGTCTGATCGGCGTCTTGCGCCGGCGTTGTGGATGCGCCGGCGACGGCGCGTTCTTGCTCATGACATGCTTCAAACCCTCTCGCAGCTTTATTGAACCTGAAGCTGCGAAAGGGGGGCTGAATCAACCCTGTTGTGCATTGGCAATCATTCGCGACCAGTCGTGAGTACGTTGCCAAAGCACCTGTCGAGTCGAAGCAAAGTTATGCATGTGGGCCATGCGGGGTACAACGAACACGCTGACATCCTCAGACGTTGGAAACGCGGTAGGCTCTGCGTGGGGATTGGGTACCGTATCTCGCTCGCCGGATACCACCAATACCGGGACACGAACCGCGTGAGCCTCTGCTGAAACGACACCGGGCCCCATCATCAACGTCGCGCAAGGAGGAATCGTTGCGCTCCCCCAAGGCGGCGGATTCGTTCGAATTGGATAACCGCCTGCCATATCCGCATCGAGAATGTCCCTGGGGACATCTTCCCAGTGAAAGGGATAGACATAATCGGCTATGGACCGACTGGATTCTTCTACGGAAAGGGTCTCCAGCCTGGTGTCTCTTGGGGCAAAGCGAGCTTCAATTGCCCGCTGGCGATCCTCAGCCGTGCGCTGCGGCATCACGGTATGAATGGCGCTGTATCCCATAGGCACAATGGCATCGAAAACGGCGTGCTGCCCCTGGGTGAGGATAGTGACGCAGCCACCCATGGATTGCCCGATACCGATGACGGTGGGATTTTCCACGGCGGGGAACAGGGGAGCGATTGTTCCGTTTTTTATACGCCCGACCAGCTCGGTTACCGTGGCCGCATAGGCGGCGGCCAGCACTTCGAAGGTGATCAGTGTTGGATCCGGGACACTGCTTTCGCCCACGCCCAGATGGTCGCAAGAGATGAAAACCGTACCCCTTTGACGATGGTATTGCGCCTCGCTGTAATGTTCATGCCCTGGCAGTTGCAGATCGTAGTAGTGCCTTGTATAGCCACCTCCAGGTACCGCAAATATCACTGTCGGGCAATCGGGCAGGTTTGCGGGGTCAGGTAGGTAGACCGAGCAGGCCAGATGCAGCGCCCCGGGAATTGAAACCTTATCGGTTATGTCGACGTTGATATTGATGGGCAGTGACATAGGGGTTATTTCCTTTTTGTTGGGCAGGATCATTGCTGCTGGAGGCGCTGGTAGCCGAAAGGTGAAGTGAGTAAAAATGAACGATGTTCAGAATAGTGTACTGGTGGCTCTGATTCAAGGATCGTTAGTCGACAAGCCAAAACAGCCCGGTAGGTGGATATTCAATGCGTGCGTGGGGACCACTCTTTCTACCGAGCAGAACGAAGGCCCCTCCGGCATGGCTGTACTTTTGCCGGTTGGTCCGTGCCGAGGTGGGTGTTGATCGAACAGGCCGTGCCACGTTCGCCTTCTAGGGGGGGGATCGTGACTGTCGGTGGGTGGTGACGCTAATCGAGCTCGGCGCTCCCTGGGCTGAGCCAGAATGAGGTCATGGATCCGCTGGAAATCGCCGGTATAGATGGCAAGTAATCGCCGGTGAGACCGATCTTTGGTTGAACGCCTGATGCAACGGGTAGCGAGCTCAGCCGGTTAGGGCTGAGCTCGCGCGCGGCTAGCTGTTGCTACCGCGGATACTCATGCCGACGCCCTTGATGCGAATGAATTCCTCCAACCCAGCCTTGCCGCCCTCACGACCGAAGCCCGACAGACCGACCCCGCCAAATGGTGAGGCCGCGAGAAAGGCCGGAGTCGCTTGGTTGATGAACACAGTACCGGCATTCAAGCGGCGCACCATGCGCTGGGCGATGTTCAAATCGTTAGTCTGCACATAGGCGGCAAGCCCATATTCAGTGGCATTGGCCAGAGCCACAGCCTCTTCCTCGTCCCGAAAGCTAGACATGCACAGTACCGGACCAAACACCTCGGTCTGGGCAATGGTGCTGTAGGTGTCGACGTCGGTGATCAGAGTCGGCGCCACGAAATTGCCCATGCCGAACTCACTGCCCAAGGCTGAGCCGCCGACAGCAAAGTTGCCGGCCTTCTGCTCGCGGGCCTGATCGATGAGGCCTTGCACACGCTCGCAGGCCGCAGCGTTGACCATCGGCCCGACGATCACGTTGGGGTCCAATGGATCGCCGAATGGCAGTTGCCCGAGGGTGGCTTTGACCACCTCGAGGAAATTTGCATAGATCGATTCGTGCACGATCAGCCGCGTCGGCAGTGCGCAACCCTGGCCACTATTGCTCAGGGCGAAACCTGCGCAATAGGCAGCGGTGGAGGGAATATCGATGCCTGGAAACACCAGGTTGGCCGACTTGCCGCCCAGCTCGAACACCAGGGGCTTCAGGGTTTCTGCTGCCGAACGCATGATCGCGCGCGCGCCGATCGGGCCGCCAGTGAAGGAGATTTTATCCACTCCACGATGGCGCACCAGCGCCTCGCCCGCTGCCACGGCGCCTGGTATCACATTGATCACACCTTCAGGAATACCGGCTTCAAGGGCTAACTCAACGAACAACTGAGAAGTGAAGGGGGTGAACTCGGCCGGTTTGACAACCACGCAGTTACCAGAGGCCAACGCTGGTGGAACCTTCATCGCCAGCGACAGCAGCGGCGCGTTCCAAGTGATGATGTGGCCGATTACCCCATAGGGTTCGGGCACGGTGTACTCGAAGTTATCCGACGGATTCAGGCCTGTGACGATACCTTCAATCTTGTCGGCCCAACCGGCGTAGTAGCGTATCCAGCTCACCGCCCGCGGTGCCATGCCGTGAACCATGGTGCTCATCGGAATGCCATTTTCCACGACAGCCATGAGCATGAAACGCTCGATGTTCTGCTCGATCAGATCGGCGAAGCGATCCATCAACTGACGGCGCTTATAGGGTTTCATATCGCGCCAGGTCGGGAATGCCTTGCGCGCAGCGGCCACGGCAGCGTCGACTTCGGCGGCACCAGCCAGGGGAATCTCGCCCTGTTCCTGACCGGTGGAGGTGTTGATGTGGGTAATGCTGCCTGCGCTGCCCTGGCTACGCGCCTCGGCACCGATCATCAGCTTGACCCGGGGCAGCGTGCGGGCGATTTCGGCATGTTGCTCTGGATTAGGTGCGATGAAATTCATTGGTTTTTCCTCTTTTTATAGGCTGGACAGCGTTGTTGTTAAGAGATGGAAGCGGTAGAAGAGCGTGCATCGGCCGCGTGATCCTCAAGAATCAAATCCGCAGCGCGCCAGCCCATGGCCATCATTGGCGCGTTGGTATTGCCAGCGATCATGATCGGCAGGGCCGAACAGTCCATCACCCGCAATCCATTGACGCCGCGTACGCGCAGGCATGGATCGAGCACGCTGTCCGCGTCTGCGCCCATGGCGCATGTGCCGACCGCATGCAGACCGGTGACACCGTTGCGCTGAAAGGCTTCGATGATCGCCTCGTCGCTATGCAGTAAGCCCGGCTCGGTTTCTTCGACGATTACCCGGCGCAGTGCAGGCTGTTCGCAGAGCCCGCGCATGAAGTGATAGATACCGATGGCCACCTGGCGGTCGTAGTCGGCGCTGAGAAAGTTCGGACGGATGGTCAGTGGCGCATCGGCGTCGGCACCACTAATCATCACGCTGCCCCGTGACTCAGGGCGCAGGATGTAGCTGATCATGTGCATGCCGGGATAGCGGTCAATGGTCGGCACCGCTTCTTTCACCGTATAGCTGAAGGGCGACATCAGACACTCGGCGTCTGGGCGTCCTGGCGCGGAATCAGTGCTGTAGAACAGTCCTACTTCGTGGGAGCCATAGCTAAGAACGCCGGAGCGGGTCAACAGGTAACGTATGCTGCTACCTAGTAAACGCAGGCCGTGAAATGTCTGGTTCTCCGTTTGCGCCAGGTTTAATCGATGGCTGAACTTGAGGGCACGATGCTCGCGCATATTGGCGCCGACATTGGGGCTGTCGACGATGACCGAGATTCCCATTTTTTCCAGATGCTGTGCGGGCCCGATACCGGATAACTGCAGCAGCTTCGGTGACTCCAGGGCGCCAGCCGATATGACGATTTCCCGCTTCGCGCGCAGCTCAAAGGCCTTCCCGTTTCTGCGGCAGAGCAAACCAATGGCCTGTGTACCCTCGAAGATCACACGCTCCACCCGGGTATCCGTCATGATCGTCAGATTCTTGCGCTGACGAATTGGCCACAAGAATGCCCGCGCTGCACTGATGCGCCTACCCTTGCGAATGGTGTGGGAAAAGTAACCGACTCCTTGTCGATGCAGGCCGTTGAAGTCGTCAAGGCGGGGCAGCCCCTTTTCCACGCCAGCCTGAATCACCGCTTCACACGCCGGGCTGGCCCCTACGTGTGGCCCTAGGCCGAGGGGACCGCCGATACCGCGTATACCATCATCGCCCAGAGCGTGGTCCTCCATCAGACGGAAGCACTCGCGCATAGTCGACCATCCCCAGCCAGCGCAACCCAATGCCTCCAGGGCTTCGTAGTCTTCCGGTTGACCACGCACATAAACCATCCCATTGACCGCACTAGAGCCACCCAACGTCTTACCGCGCAGCCAGGTTTCGGGTTTATTGCCGGTCCCTTCCTCGGCCTCGGTGTTGTAGTACCACATATAGCGCGCATCGCTGTGCAGCTTGCCAAAGCCTCGCGGCATATGAATCATGGGACTACTGTCGAGTGGGCCCGCCTCGATGAGGAGAACTCGATGCTGTAGATTTTCGGACAGTCGATTGGCTAGGACACATCCTGCCGAGCCAGCTCCAACGACGATAAAATCAAATGTTTCCATTTCCACCTCTTTTTGTTTTTATCCGAGGCTGACCCTGATGGCACCATTGGCGCCCATCACTTAACCTGAATGCCGTCAGCCGGCCTTTCTCACGTCCAACAGGAACCTCACCTTGGTGCAGCCAGACCGCCCGTCCGCCCCTGAGCCGACTCAACACGTTGTTTCACCGTCTACCTGTAGTCGCTCGCGGCCTGGGCGTATCAGTAAAGCTGAAGCGCAACTGCGCCATCTGCGGATCATCGAAGCCGCCCGTGATCTGTTTGTTGATCACGGTCTTGCCGGTGTATCGTTCGATGCTATCGCCCGCAGTGCCAACGTGGCCAAACGCACCATCTATCTGCTGTACGGCAGCAAAGAAGGTCTGTTCATCCAAGTCCTCCAGAACAACGTGGATGCCATTGCCGAGCAGGTGCGCAGCACTCGCATGGCATCGCGCACCCTGAAAGGGGCATTGATTTCGATTGCTCTCAACTACTTCGCTGCCATCGACAATCCCGCTACTCTGGCGTTGTACCGAATGGCTATCGGTGAGTGTGCACGGATTCCCGACAAAGCCCGCCACGCCATCAACATTTACGGTCAAGAAAGTGCCCAGGGCATCATTAGCGGCTTACTGCGTGGCATCGAGGAGAAGGGCATGGTGACGTTTCATGCTCGGGAGGACTTCGTCCAACTGTTCATGGAACTGATACTCGCACCGAATTTCTATCACCTTCTTGTCGGCGAGCCCGGCCCCCTGTTTAACCGCACCGATACCGAAAAACGCGTCCAACTGCTGTTAAAAGCAGCGGTCGACGACCTCTACTCGATCCCAACGCCTGACGCCTGACTGATGCTACTGCGCTAGCAATAGCATCAGTCGGCCTGGAGTCTTTATGAAACTATATGGTTTTATATAGGTTGTCAATTTCAGGACTACAGCCACTTTCAGTAGACAAAAGGACTCCCTGACGCGGTCGCGCGTGTTTGCGGCAGGCCAAGAAGGTCGGGTTGACCAAGCTCTCGGATGATGAAGCGGCGTCCGTTAGGGATTTCATCGCTGCAGTGCGCAAAGAAGCAGAGGAGCTTCTTGAGATTGCTGCCGAGCCAAACAAGGCCGCGCGTGTACGGCTCTACGCGCGGGTTGCAACTTGGATACGGGAACACCCCGGACTGCACGACGAGAACAGTTGTGCGATCTGTGGCCACATTTTAATCGACGGCGTGAATGAGCTCACGGGGCTGAAGATTAAAGACCACATAAATGGAGCGGCCAAGGAGGGGGACTATGCAGGGCAAACCTTCGCTGCTTGGGCGAATCACGTCATCGGTCAAATCACAACGCGACTCTCGGTTGCTATCGCAGCAGAGGTAAGACGCGACCTTTCAGAAAGCCCGGCTTCACTACTACGTCAAGCGATGCAGGTTTTCGTTAACCAAAAAATGATCCCGGAGGAGTTCTCAGGCACTTTTCGCAGGATGTCGCCCGCTGCATTTGATACCTTAATGAAGATGATCTGCTTGTCGGCAGGATAATGCGTTTGATGTGTTCCAGGGGCTGTTCAGTCCATTCTGTACGACCAACCTCGTGACACCATGCAATGCGATGTGCTGCGTCTAGATCAGGCCGCTTGGGATGCCGTGCAGGACTTTCCGGAGCACAAGATGTCTGCCTTGGATTCGCGCATTGGGCAAGAAACGGTGAAAGAAGTGCATTATGGATGCCGCAACCTGAACTGAGGGGCCTTCACGTCCCGCCGAAAAGCCACCATGATCGCCCAGGGGGGCAAATTTGCTTCGGCGTTAGGGGGGCAGTTAATGAGATGGTCACCTCCACACCCTGCGAGGGCTACGCTTTCGCAGAGTGTTTTATTTCGGAGACCATCACCATGAGCGAATTAGCAATGGTCGGTATCGACCTTGGCAAACATACGTTCCATCTGCACGCCACTCGACAGGCTCTTTTCGCGTTTGTAGGTATTCACCTATCCAATGAGAGGTCTAATACCTCCAAAAAACCGGTGTGATGAGTACCAGCACGATGAGTATCTCCAGCCGGCCCAGCGGCATGCCGATGGTAGGGAAGCTTGGCGAGTGTGAGGCGACCGATCTAGCGGCTTACATCGACAATCAATCGGCCACGGATCTTCCCGTCCAACAAGTCGACAGCGGCTGGAAGAGCAGCCTCAATGCCAATGTCACCTATCGGGAGCTAAGGGTTATTTGATGTCACACCTGGACGATCCACGAGTCTTCTTTGCCGCTGAGCGAACCTTGCTGGCCTGGAACCGAACCAGCCTTTTGCTGATGGCGTTTGGCTTTGTCATTGAACGATCCGGGCTACTTCTTAAGTCGCGTAAACTCCGAGATGTTGAATGAATTCGAAGATCTTTAGCCGGTGACAATGCAGCAGAGCCTGCTTGCGCAACCGATATGTCTTCCTCAGGCTTAACCCCTGAGACACCTATCGCCGCAATGACTTGACCATCTACGATAATGGGAATGCCGCCGGCCAGCGAAGTCAGTTGAGGCGCACTCAAAAACGCGGTGCGACCGTTATTAACCATATCTTCATATGCTTTGGACTCGCGCCTCCCGAGAGCAGCCGTACGTGCTTTTTCCAATGCGATATACGCGCTTATTGGAGCGGACTGATCTAGGCAGACTAGGCCCAATGGATGGCCTCCGTCGTCGCAAACGGCGATCGCAACTGGCCACGCTTTTTCTTTCGCAAAGCTGGAGGCATCTTTCAAAATTCTGTCAACTTCATCATTTGTCAGTTAGCTTTTTTGGCGCATGAAAATTTCTCCATGTTTTTTATGCTGTAAGATCAAATAGAAACTTTTGGACTGCCCCCGGCATCGTAGACATCTCCAGCCCCTCAATGTTGATGTCCAACATTTCGGGGTCAGATCAAAATACACGGATACCATCGCCCTTAATGCTGGAGTTCGGAAGGTGAGTTCGCCGGACGCTTACGAACAGGGTCGTTCTGGCTCCCGTCATGCACAACTGGGCGGCAGCTTCTGCACCGCCGGGGTGAAATGGTACGGCTCCAATATCGCCAACCGCGAAAAAGGCCTGCCGCGTTCGATCCTGATGTTCACCGTGAACGACCCCGACACCGGCGCGCCGTTGGCCCATATGTCGGCCAACCTGCTGTCGGCGTACCGCACCGGTGCGATCCCCGGCGTGGGCGCACGCCACCTGGCGCGCAAGGACTCGAAAGTCGTCGGCCTGCTTGGTCCTGGCGTGATGGGCAAGACCACCCTGGCGGCCTTCATCGCCGTGTGCCCGCATATCGGTACCCTGAAGATCAAGGGCCGTGGCCGGCAGAGCCTCGACAACTTTATCGCGTGGGTCGAACAGACGTATCCGCAGATCATCACGATAGAAGTGGTCGACACCCTCGAAGCGGTGGTCCGCGACTCGGACCTTGTTACTTATTGTAGCTCTGGTGCCACGGGCGACCCCTCGATCTACCCAATTGTGCGGCGTGAGTGGGTCAAGCCAGGTGCCTTCCTCGCGATGCCGGCATCTTGCTCCCTAGACGCGGGAATGGAGCAACCCGACGTACGCAAGGTGCTCGACAACACCGGTCTGTACCAGGCCTGGTTCGAGGAATTGCCCAAGCCTGCGCATCACAACGTGCCGGTCATTGGCGTGCGCTTCATGGACATGATTGCCGAAGGCAAGATGCAGCTCGATGACGTCGAAGACATCGGCAAGATCATCGCCGGGGCCGCGCCTGGCCGCAGGAACGATGAGGAAATCATCATTATGTCGGTGGGCGGCATGCCCGTTGAAGACGTGGCCTAGGGCACGGTGGTGTACCGCAACGCTGTCAAGCACGGTATCGGCGTGACTTTGAACCTGTGGGAAACCCTGAGCTGCGCTGAGCCGTACCTTCATTCACTCTGACGAGGCATTCGACATGACAAAAATCACCAAGCTCAAGACCGGTTCACCGTTCGAAGACCAGGCCAGCTATTCGCGCCTGGTGTGCGTGGACAACTGGATCTACGTGTCCAACATGGCTGGGCGCAACCCCCAGACCTAGCTGATCCCGGAGGATGTCCTGGAACAGGCGCACCAGGTGTTCGCCAACATCGAATCGGCCCTCAAGGCTGTCGATTCGAGCCTGGCCGACGTGGTGTGTTCGCGGGTGTTCATTCAGGACCCCAAGGACGTACCGGTCGTGATGGGCCTGATCGGCGAGAAGTTTCGCGGCGTCGACCCGGCCAGTACCGTGACCTGCCCGCCACTGGGCTCGACGGTCTATAAGGTGGAGTTGGAAGTGACGGCGTATCGCAACGCGTCGAAGGCGCAGGTCGACGTCATTCGCATGTCGCAATAATCGTCACGCGGCCATGCACAGGCCTGGCCGCCCTTATTCGTCTACCTAGTCCTGACCATGGCACCGACAATAGCGCCCGTGACAACCTCCACCGTGTTTCCCAGCGCGACCGCCGTCGTCATTATTGGCGGCGGAATCATAGGCCTCACGGCTGCGCTGACCTTGGCTAATCGCAACATCGCCGTGGTGGTCCTGGAAAAAGGCCGGATCGCAGCCGAACAGTCATCCCGCAACCTGGGTTGGGTGCGCAAGACCAGCCGCCACGCGGCCGACATCCCGCTGGCCCTGGCCGCTGACCGCTTGTGGGCGCAGATGCCCGAGCGGGTAGGGGCGGATGTGGGGTATCGCCAGGAAGGCATCATGTTTGTCGGGCGCACCCCCGTGCAAATGGCAATGCACGAGGGCTGGTTCAAGTCGGTGGAGCATTTGTCGCTGGATTCACGCCTGCTCAGCAAGCGTGAGATTGACGCGCTGGCGCCAGGCGGCACGGGTTACTGGGCTGGCGGCATCTTTACCCCTTCCGATGCGTGTGCCGAACCCACGCTGGCCAGCAGCGCGATTGCCAGGGCCGCCATGGACAGGGGCGTGGTGATCATCGAGCAGTGCGCGGTGCGTACGCTGCAGATGTCGGGCGGCGCGGTCAGCGGTGTGGTCACGGAAAAGGGTGAAATCCGTTGTGATCATGTACTGCTGGCGGGGGGCATGTGGTCGAGGCGCTTTCTCGGCAACCTCGGTGTGGCGTTGCCGACCTTGCCCCTGACCTGCTCGGTGCTGCGTACCCACCCGATGGAGGGGCCGACGCAGATCGCGGTCGGCGCGCCGGACTTTTCGTTTCGCAAGCACAAGGACGGCGGTTTCATCATTACCCAACGCGGTAGGTTGGATGCGTTCCTGACCCTCGACCATCTGCTGCTCGCCAAGCAATACATGCCGCAGTTCCGTGCGCAACGCAGTGTGCTGAACGTGTCGCTGGGCAAGCCGTTCATCAATGACCTGGCCCTGGCGCGGCGTTGGCGCGCCGACAGCGTCAGCCCGTTCGAGCGCGTCAGGGTGCAGGATCCGGCGGCCAACCCGCAGCTCAATAACGACGCGATGAACAACCTGATGGCCGCCTGGCCGGTGTTTGAACAGGCACGGATCGCCCAGGCCTGGGCCGGCACTATCGACGTGACACCCGATTCCAACCCAGTCACCGGCCCGGTCGCGCAGATTCCGGGGCTGACCGTGGCCACCGGTTTCTCGGGGCACGGCTTCGGTACATCGCCGGCGGCGGGTCATCTCGCCGCGGATCTGGTCAGTGGGCATGCGCCGATCATTGACCCAAGCCCTTATCGCTTTGACCGTTTCTAAAGGAGCAAGCCCATGCCTGCAGACAGCTGTTTCTTCACCAACCGTTCGGGCCTGCGCCTGCACTATTTGCGCTGAGGCGCATCGAGCGGCGTGCCCCTGGTGCTGTTGCATGGCCTGCGCGCCTATGCCCAGACCTGGGAGTCGCTAGTGCAATCCCTGGGGGAGGGCTACTGCATCTATGCCCTCGACCAGCGTGGTCGTGGGTTGAGCGACTGGGCCGAGCCCTCCACGTATCACACCCAATCCTATGTCGAGGACCTTGAGGATCTGACCGCCCATGTCGGCCTGCAGCGTTTTGTCCCGCTCGGGCATTCATTGGGCGGCGCCAACGCCCTCGAGTATGCGCGGCAACACCCTGGCCGCTTGCTTGGATTGATCATTGAGGACATCGGTCCAGGCTCCTCCAGCCAGGGCGATGGCGCCGCGCGTATTCGGCGCGAGATGGGCGAGACGCCTTTGACGTTCGAGAGCTGGGAAGCGGCCCGCGCATTCTGGCAGGCATCACGTCCGGGGTTGTCGGAACAGGGGCTGGCGTCGAGGCTCGCGCATTTGATGCAAGAACGCGAAGGTGCAATTACCTGGCGCCATGATCAACAGGGAATTGCCGAGGCACGGCTGAGTATCGAACCTACGGATCTGTGGCCGGCAGTGCACGCATTGGATTGTCCGAGCCTGTTCATTCGCGGCGCTGGCTCGGACTTCCTGCCGCCAGCGACGCTGCAGGCAATGAGTGTCAGCAACACGCAGCTGCGGACGGTGGAGGTCGCCGACGCCAGCCACTATGTTCATGATGACCAGGGCGCCGTCTTCAACGAGCTGGTTGCAGACTATCTTGACAGCCTTGCGCTGGCGGAATGAAACCGACTTTGCGTTTGGTCGCGCTGCTGGCCTCGCTGTCGGATCGCTTTGGACGGGCGCCCATTGCTGCTGGGAAGCCTGGTGCTATACGGCCTGGCGACGCTGGGCAGCCTGTTTGCCGTAAACATTGAGCAATTGATCGCTTGGCGTTTTATCCAGGCACTTGGTGTAAGCGCCTTTGTCATCGCCGGTAGCATCGTATAGGCACTCAATTAGATCATCTCGTTTCTAAGGCTATATCTCCGACGGTTTGGCCCGGAAACTACGATTCATTTCGCACGGCAGGAGTCGTCCGTCGGATTCGAACCAACAAGCAATACCACCGGCATTCAAACGTGTGACGACTCCCACAAAACTCTTTGAAACCAGTCAGCGACTATGTCGATTACTGAAGGTTGAAACCAGAAAATATCCCCATGACCTGCGCCTTCGAGAAGGTAATAATCGGCGTAATTTCCACGTGTGACCAACTCGGTATAAAGTCGCCCCGACTGCATAGGGGATAAGAGTTTGTCTGCCGTGCCATGCATGATAAGAAAAGGGGGTTTTTTCCCTTCGAGGTAGCCGACAGGGCTGCATGAAACAACCAGCTCCGGATCATCCTGAATGCTTTTCCCATCACGATCTCCAACCGTCAGACCGTGTACGAGTAGCGCTTCAGGCGAAGCTGGAGAAGCGTGGGTGGCATGAGAGGCCTTTGAGAGACTACTGCTTACATCAAGCAAAGAGGAGATTCCATATAAACTGGCTACTGCCTGCACGGCAGACGATTGTTCTAGGTATGGTCCTTTTTCGAATTTAGACTCGTCATTCGTTAGGCCAAGCATTTGGGCAAGGTATCCACCTGCAGAGTTTCCAATAACGCCTATTCGAGTGGGATCGATTCCAAAATCTTGCGCGTGAGCGCGTAGATACCTGACGGCGGTCTTGCAATCCTCCACCGGCGCCGGGTAGCGTTCTGGAAGAACGCGGTATTGCGCGGCGGCAACTACAAATCCCTTTTGTGCTAAAGCGTATCGCAACTCAATAAATCTATCGTGATGGCTGGAAATAAAGCCGCCGCCAGGGAGGAAGACTATTGCGGGTTTGGGCGTGTCGTTTCGCGGAATCAGCAAGGACATCTCGAGCTTTCGTACTGAGCGGACATCCGTGATTTGGGAATACACAACTCCTGACAAATGATCGATTTGATCGCGAAGTGGCAGAGGGGGAAGCCCTAAGATGCGTGCCCCAGATGTCGATACCCGATGAGTAGTTGTCGTATTATTACTAGGCATTTTTCCTCCTACCCATATTAATAAGTCGCTATTACTGCGCGACGCGATCGCTGTGACTGACACATCACCAGGCGTTGTTCCGCACGTATTTTACTCAGCGCTTTCAACCGGGGCGGCCAACACACAGCGGAAGCTTCCAGCGAATACACTATGAGTTTTCCCAAATGAAGGATGAAAGCTTGATCAAAGCGCAGCGGCTTCGGTCCACTCAGTAACGCTTCATGAAGGTGAACTCCTGAGCGCCTCAGACCTCTGCCGATAGTGCAGATGATGAAGATCCGGTCATCAGGATTATCAAATCCGTAATCTGCGTTTTGCTTCGGTCGTCAGCCCCCATATAAGACTGATGCGCTTTTAGCAGGTCAATCCCCGGCGGGGCAACGATTTGTTGATCTACTGCCGCTGCGCTGAGGAGGCTGGCAGATTGGCCCGGGCCCACTGCTCAGCGGTCGTGAGTTGAATCGACTGCTGTGCGTTGAAAGTGCCTGCTTTAGGCCAGGCCACGCCTCTGCCCTGGGCGAACACAGCGCGGTACTTCTTGATGTGATGCGTTGGGTCGTTCTCCAACTCTTGGAGCAAGTACGGAGCAGTCCAGACATTACGCTTGAACGGGCGACCCAGTACACGTTCGAGGAGGCTCGCAACCTCTGCGTACGTCACAGTGTCTCCCGAGAGGTACACAATCTGATTGCGGAAGCGAGGTTCGAAGAAAACGATTTCCGCGGTCAACGCACCGATGTCGCTTGGAGTCGTGAGTGTCACGCTGGTCTCAAGACTGCCTAGCGCGTTGACGGTATCGTTTTCGAAGTCGACGACCTCGAATACAGGCTCGAACAGGAAACTAGTGAACATACCCGTCGAGATGATTACCCATTCAGTTTTGTTCTGGGCACGAAGCAGCTCGCGAACATCAAGCTGAGCATCGAACAGATCCTGAGGGCTGCCTCGACCGATTGCCTCGAAGTCGACACCAAACTGCCACGGGAAGTAGCGCTTCACTCCGGACTTGAGGGCAGCGGTAGCCAGCTTCATCGGCGTTTCCCGGCCTGCAACCATGCCTGCGCAGCCGATGACGGTATCGAAACGGGCGAATACCTCAGCCAACTGATCGATTGAGTCATTCACGAGATCTGCGGCGACTATGTAGATGCCGAGGCCACGAAGCTCATCGATCTTGGCCTTTTTCTCGGGCACTTGAGAGTTGATGGTTGAATCCCTGAGCAGCACGCTGATTGCGGAACCGGGCGCGCGCTTTGCGACTCGCGCAAGATTGCGTAAAACTGGTAGCCCAAGCTCACCGGCGCCTAGGACAAGAATGGATTGGGGGGATAGCTGGGACGTTTCGGTCATGATTTCTCCTGAGACCTGTTGCTTGTAAGATAAGCGAATGCTTGCACGATTAAGCAACACACGTAAGAAGGCACACCTGTGATACCAGAGAAAGAAATGATCTACCGGGAGGCTCTCAGTCAGGCAGAAACAATTTGCCGAACGCTTAGAGAAGAAGATGATGGCGTCAGGCGGGAAGTACTCGCTCATGCAGGCAGTCGCTGGTCATTGGGTATTCTGCATGCGCTGGGGGTATACGGCGCAATGCGCCATGCCGAGATAAAAAGGCAGATGAGTGGCGTGACTCAGCGAATGCTGACGAAGACGCTACGCTCCATGGAGCGTGATGGTTTGGTAGTTCGGCGGGAGTTTGGTGAAATTCCGCCACGTGTCGAGTATGAGCTGACGCCGCTGGGCATGGGACTGTTGACCCGAATGTCTCCTATCTGGACTTGGGTTGTCGAGAATGTTGAGGATTTCCGCAAGGCGCGGCGTATTTTCGACAGCCAGGATGACAAGAAACCCTCCTGGCAAATACCCGCATCGACACCATTCGATTCACAAACGTCTGAGTGAATCTCACTCACTGCTTGGCAACCCACGTGATTCAGTTCCAGCGAGCCGCGACCATCAGCGCCTTATCAGTTAACTCAATGTCACGGCGACACTGGCGTCTATTTCTCATGAGTGCCTGCTAAACAACACATCAAGAGCGGTGTTTATAGTGAGTCATTAGCTGGTCATCCATCCGCGTAGCACCTCTGCGGTTGTCGACAGCGTCGGTTTCGCTATCGCCCCTGGTTTGGCATACCCGAGAACGATAGGCTCAAGTGCCTCTCCATCTTAGACCAATTCAGGCGTTCCCCATCCTTCCCAGCACGGTTTCTAGATGATCCCCTTCGGCTTCTAGCATCTGGTGAAACCAACACCGGGGCTCCGACATTGAGCGCGACGATGACTGGCGCTTTATCTAACATCGAGTTCTGGATGTTGCCAGATATTTCCGCACTCGTCGGAGGTGGCAGCGATATGCAGATCTGCCTTGCTCAGTCAGATCCGCTAAGCCAGCGCGTGTTGCGCAGGCTGGCAATCCGAGACAGTCAGGAGAAGGCCTGAGAACTGCACAGCAATGCGTTTCTGGTGGACAGCATGAAGATCAGTGACGGGTTGGTCTGTCATTGAGTGTTCAGCGCGTGTGAGGCACTGTTGCCCAGGCAACAGTGCCTGCACAGAGGGACGTGAAAACAAACAGTTACCTACGCTATAGACAACCCCCAGGCCTTGAAAATCGCTGTTTTGACACATGGCATAGACCCTGCAATAACCCCTGACATTCCCATGCACCTGCGCTGGTCACACCGCCCGGCGCAGCCACCGTCAGGAGCTTACGTGTCCACTGCTCATTCCCTTCCGTCCTCACCCGCGTCAGCTCAGGCGATCGTACGCGCCGATACAGAGCTGGTGTCATCGAGCGACGTCAGCGTGATCCTGCACTTCCACAACCTGAGCAAACGCTACCCGGCCCGTCGCGGTGCCACGCCGCTGGATGCCGTGAGCGGGATCAATCTGCAGGTGCATCGCGGCGAAGTGCTGTGCCTGATGGGCACCTCGGGCAGTGGCAAGTCGACCCTGTTGCGCCACATCAACCGCCTGATCGAACCCAGCGGAGGCACCGTGTTGCTGGACGGCGGGGACATCAGCCAGCTAAAGGCAGATGCCTTGCGCCAGGTGCGGTTAAGGCGCATTGGCATGGTTTTCCAGCATTTCGGCTTGTTGCCCCATCGAAGTGTGCGCGACAACGTCGCTTTGCCGCTGGAACTGCGTGGCGTGGCCGAGTCGCCGCGCCATGCCGCCGCCGACGTGCAACTACGGGAAGTAGGACTGGAAGGCTGGGGCGATCACCTTCCCGGCGAGCTTTCAGGGGGCATGCAGCAGCGGGTCGGGCTGGCGAGGGCGCTGATCAGCGAGCCGGACATCCTGCTGATGGACGAGCCATTCAGTGCGCTCGATCCGACCATCCGCCGAGAGTTGCAGACGCATTTTCTGCAACTGGTCAAAGCCCGTGGCATCACCACCTTGCTGGTCACCCATGACCCGGCCGAGGCCCTGCGCCTGGGCGATCGCATTGCCGTGCTGCGAGGCGGGCGGCTGATTCAAGTGGCTAGCCCGGATGAGATTCTCGCCGCGCCTGCTGATGCCGAAGTGGCGGATTTTTTTCGTGATGAAAGCCAGAGTCAAGCCGCGATGACGATTAAGCTCACTGCGATTCTCAACCCGGTCAGTGAAACCCGGTCCCAGCCACAACTGGTCAGACGATACCGTGCCTGGCAGGCGCTGCTGCTGGGGCCAGCGGCGTTCGATTCAACGGCGAGGGCAGGGCGATTCTGGCCATTGCTGGTGGCCGAACTCGCCGCGTTGGCAGCCTTAGGTTTCGGCGTGCGGCAGGGCAGTTGGCTGTTGCTGTCGGTCGCTGTAGTGCTGTTCGCCGCGAGCCGGATTACCAGTGCCGTTTTGGCCCCGACCCTCAAACGTTCTGGCTCGTGGGGCCTGGCTCTGGCTGTGCAACTGGTCATTCAGGCACTGGTGTTGTGGCGCGCGTGGGTGCCTGACGCCGCGGGGCCATGGCTGCAATTTCCCGCCGAGCGCAGCTGGATACTCGCCACCGCTGATGTCATCGATCAATTGATCAGTTGGTCCCAGGTCACCTTCGAAAGCAGCTTTGTCGGTGTGATCGTCACGGTCCGCAGCGTCATCGACGGTATCGAAGGCGTGCTGGACTGGCTGCCATGGCCGGTGGCGGCATTGAGCCTGGTATTTCTCGCCTGGCGATCGGCGGGGACTGCTCTAGCACTCACAAGCGCGGGGGCGCTGGCCTATATCGGCTTTTTCGGCTTCTGGGATCGCACCGTCGCCACTCTGGCGCTGGTGGGGTCGTCGGTGCTGATCGTTCTGATCATCGGTGTGCCAGCGGGGATTGTGGTGGCCAAAAGGCCTCTGGCCCGGCGGGTGATTACCCCGGTGCTTGACGTCATGCAGACGCTGCCGACCTTCGTTTACCTGATCCCAGCGGTGGCGTTCTTCTCGGTGGGCAAGACGCCGGCGGTGATCGCCACGGTGATCTTCGCCCTTGCGCCGATGATTCACCTCACCGCCCTGGGTATTCAGGAAGTGCCGAAAAATACCGTCGAAGCTGCAGTCGCCCATGGCGCAACGTCCTGGCAGACCCTGACTAAGGTCGAGCTGCCGCTGGCCTCGGGGTCGCTCCTGCTGGGCATCAACCAGACCATCGTCATGAGCCTGTCGATGGTGGTGGTCGCCGCGCTGATCGGCGCAGGCGGCCTGGGTTACGACGTGATGACCGCACTGCGTAACATCAAGGGTGGCGAAGGCATGCTCGCCGGTGCGGCCATTGTGTTCTGCGCGCTGATCCCCGACCGAATCATTCAATCGGCCTTGCGCAAGCGAGATCGCTCTTTACTTCACTCATGAGGCTAATCATGAACACACTGTCCCGCGTTTCCCTGCTCGCTGCGTTCGTGGCTACATTGCTGCCCGCTTCATCCGCTTTCGCCAAGGACAAGGTGGTCATCGGCGAACAGAACTGGACTGGCGCTATCGCCATCCAGCACATCCTCGGCGAGATCATCAGCACGCGCCTGGACGGCGACGTGTCGTACCTGGCGGGCGATGTGCCGATCCTGTTTGCTGCCGCCGCCAAGGGCGACGGTTCGGTGGATGTGCTCACCGACATCTGGCTGCCGAACCAGTCGGCGGCCTGGGCCAAGTACGTGACCGGCGGCACTCGTTCGCTGGTGCCGAACAAGCAGCCGTACCTCGGTGTGCAGGGCTTCTACATCCCCGGTTACATCCAGGACAAGTACAACGTGCACTCGGTGTACGACCTGAAAAAGCCTGAGGTGGCCAAGCTGTTCGAGCCGTTGGGCGGAGGTCAGGCGCAGTTGCTGGTGGGCCCGGCGGGCTGGGAGTCGACCTACATCGGCGAGGTCAAGGCCAAGGATTACGGCTTTGCCGACAAGTTCGAGGCGGTCTCCACCGAAGCGTCGGTGACCTACGCCAGGCTGTCGGCCGCCTACAAGGCCAACAAAGGCGTGGTGTTCTACGCCTACACGCCGGACTGGATCTTCTCGGCCTTCGACCTGCGCCGCCTGGATGAGCCCAAGTTCGACGGCTACGCCCAGGACAACAAGAAGGACGATCCGCTGTACAAGGCCGACGGTTGCTGGAAATTCATCAGCCCGACGGTCGATGCCGACTGGAAAAGCAAAAGCCGCATCACCTGCGCCTACCCGGACGCAAAGGTGTATGTGTTGACCTCCACTGCCTTGGAAAAACGCGCGCCGCGCATCGCCAGCTTCCTGGAAAACGTCGCCATTGAACCTCAGGCGCTCAACGACCTGATCCTGAAAATCGAAAAAGAGAAGCAACCTGCTGATGCCGCGGCCAAGGCCTGGGTCGCGTCCAACCCGGCACAGGTTAACAAGTGGCTGGGCGTACAGAACGTCGGGAGCTCGCAATGAGTCGGCTAGCACTGCGTCTGCTCGATGGCGGCATGGGGCGTGAGCTGCAGCGTATCGGCGCACCGTTTCGCCAGCCAGAATGGTCGGCACTGGCGCTGATCGAAGCGCCGGTGTTCGTGCTTGAAGCGCATCTGTCCTACGTCGATGCCGGGGTGCGGATTCTCACCAGCAACAGCTACGCGCTGGTGCCGTTTCATCTGGGAGAGGAGCGCTTTGCGGCGCAAGGGTTGGAGCTGGCTGAACTGGCCGGGCGTCTGGCCCGGAGGGCGGCGCAGCGTGGCGAGAAGCAGGTATGGGTGGCCGGGTCGTTGCCGCCGGCGCTAGGCTCGTATCGCCCGGACCTGTTCGATCACCAGCGTTCGGTGGCCATCCACCGGGTGTTGATTGAGGGGCTGCGTTCCCATGTCGATGTTTGGCTGGCAGAGACCCAAAGCTCCATTGCCGAAGTGCGCGCGGTGCATGAAGCGTTGTATGGCAAATGGGCCGGACAGGAAAAGCCGTTGTGGCTGTCCTTCACTCTGAGCGACGACCCGGCGGACGAGCCGCGGTTGCGTTCTGGCGAGCCGGTGGCGCAGGCCGTCAGCGTGGCGCTGGAGCTGGGCGCGAAGGTGGTGCTGTTCAATTGCAGCCAGCCCGAGGTAATGGGGCAGGCAGTAATTGTCGCGCGGCAGGTTATCGAGGCTGCAGTAGAGGATGTCGAGATTGGCGTGTACGCCAATGCGTTTCCGGTGGTCAGCGCCGAGGCCGAGGCCAATGCAACGCTTCTGGAAATTCGTCAAGACCTGGGGCCTGCGTCTTATCTACGCTGGGCTCGGCAATGGGCAGAGCAGGGCGCGAGCATCATCGGCGGTTGTTGCGGCATTGGCCCGGAGCACATCGCAGAATTGCGTGAGCACCTTGTGGCGCCGTAGGCGAGCCGTGCTGCTAGCAAGGGACAGGGCGTACGACACATTTGCCTTCTACATTCGCCTTTAGACGTCCAGCTTGTTAGCGGCAGCGCCATGATGAAGCGCTCGATAATTGCGCTACGAGGATCATGGGCTGAGGGGGTAATCCCTGGTGGACTCAAGAATCTGAGATTCATGAGTCGTAAGATTGCACCAACGTATGACGGCGTCGATGGGGCGATTCAATATCAAAATATGCCTTGAAGACTTCGGGCTGGTGCAACTCGCCGAGAAGGTGGTTTCTGAGCCTCTGCGAGAAGGGCGGCTGGTCGAAGTGCTTGCTGACTAGCGGCCTGCTGCTGTTCTTGTGCACCTGCAGTACCCGCATCAGCACTTTCTTTCGCCAGCCGGGAGGCATTCGCTGACTGGATCGCCGGGCTCGTTCGCGACGGCGATTCAGCACTTGTTGATCAGGAAAGGGCTGCCTTTCTAATGACTCCGAATACACCGGCGATCAGAAAGAACGATGCCAAAACGATGCGCGCGACGGTCTATGTCATAAAGGGAGTCAGTAGTGTGGCTGCTAGATTCTTCGTGCGTTACTCCGGCTCCGGTTTTTGATCGTTCTAATCAATTTACTTCGTCAACCGCTTCTTATTTCAGTTCGAGGTCAGTGCCTACCGGCCCGAACGAGCGGGGTCGAATACTTCGCTGGTGCGTTGATAGCTGTGACGAAGGTTCAACGAAAGCATTGATCGAGGTGCTGGCGATACTTGGCGATGTCCTGCTCAATCTGCGGGTTCTTCACGACATCGTTGGCGATGAAGGTGGGCAGCGCTTCCAGCCCGAGGAACTGGTTGGCCTTGTGGAAGTGCAGGTAGACGCCCTCAACCCCTACGCCGTGGAAGAACTGCTCGGGGTCGTCGAAGGCTTCCAGGGGCGCGTTCCAGGTCAGCGACAACATGTATTTCTTGCCCTGTAACAGACCGCCACTGCCGTATTTTTTTGAGGCGTCAGTATGTGAGCGGCCATCGCTGGCATACAGGACGTCATGGCCGGCGGTGAAGACTTCATCGATGTAGCGCTTGACGATCCAGGGCTCGCCCATCCACCAACCGGGCATCTGATAGATGATGACGTCGCTGTTGGCGATTTTCTGAATTTCCTCGTCAACCGAGTAGGGTGCGTCAACCACTGTGTTTGAGACGCGATGGCCAAGTGCGGTGAGGTGCTCGGCGGCCAGTGCGGCGAACATGTTGTTAAGTTCACCCTTGGAGATGAGAAATGGCTTAGCGCCGTTGATGATCAATACGTTGCTCATGGGGTTTGCTCAGTCGTTACGGTGGAGTTCGTGATAGAGCGGTGCGGTCGTGCTTCTCTACGATGAGCGGGTTCGAGTTGAACGTTTCGCCCGGCCAGCATGCCGATGAATGCGCCTGCAACGGAGATTGCTGCCGTGATCAACAGCGGTGCTGTCCAGCCACCGGTCCAGTCGTGCAGTTGGCCTGCCAGTAAGGGGCCCGCGGCTGCCATCAGGTAGCCCAAGCACTGTGCCATTCCTGACAGTGCCGCCGTATCGCCGGCACTCTTAGTACGTAAACCGATGAACGTCAGGCCGAGCATCATGCTGGCGCCAGAACCAAAGCCCAGAAATGCGGCCCACAACATGGCGCAGTTGGGCACATAAATAAGCCCGATCAAGGATAAGGCGCTTAATAGGCTGACGGTCGCGGCTGCCAGTCTCTGGTCTTTGAGGCGGCGAAGCGTGGCAGCCAGAATCAAGCCGGGTATTGCCGTGGTCAGTTGAAGCGTGCCGTGTACCGTTCCTGCTTGCTCGGGAGATATGCCATGGTCCATCAGAATGGTAGGCAGCCAGCCTACGGCGACATAAAAAGGCATCGCGTTCAGCCCCATGAACAATGTGACCTGCCATGCCAGTGGCGATCGCCATACGGCCACGGTCGCGTAGTGTCTTGAGGCGGACAGGTTTACGTGATCGTGTTTTTTCAACTGCGGCAACCACACAACTAGAGCCAACAGCGGGGCCGCGACCAACAAATTAAGGGCGATCGGCCATCCCCATGATTGGGTAAGAGGGATTATGGCGGCTGACCCTACAGCGCCTGCTGCGCCCATCGTGATGGAGTAAGCGCCGGTCATGGACGCCATTTTCATTGAGAAGTCGCGTTTGATCAGGCCGGGCAGCAGCACATTTCCCAAGGCGATCCCAGTGCCGATCAGTATCGTGCCGGCGTACATTGCCCATGCGCTGCCCGCGGAACGGAGCAAGATGCCCAATGAAATGACCACCAATGCACCGAAAAGGGTGCGCTCCATTCCGAACCTGAAGGCTACCAAAGCGCTGAGCGGGGAGAAGGCGGCAAAGGCAAGTAATGGCAATGAAGTGAGCAGACCCACAGCTGAGGCGCTCAAGCTAAAATCATGCTGGATGAGCGGCAGAACTGGCGCGACGCTGGTAAAGGGAACCCGCAAGTTTACGGCAATAAGTAGAATGCCTGTCACAAGCGCAATGGCCTGCCACTTGTTTTTTGCGTCTGACATGCTCTGTACCTGTCCTCTGAAAAGAGAACAACTGTAGAGACCTTCAGAATCATCTAATATAGATATCAAGACAACTGATACCTAAATTATGCCAAGCTCAAAAAATGTCGTTTCCTCGCCGGAAGATTTCGATTCAGATCTTTTTGCTCAGGCAGCGATTGCCCTCAAGGTTGCGCCCAAACCTAATCATTTGAGTGCCCGACCGCATGATCATCGTAAAGGTCAACTTATCCTTTCTTTACATGGTGCAGTGAGCTGCGAGGTAAAAAATGCGATCTGGCTTGTCCCTCCCCAGCACGCGGTATGGATCCCCGGCGGTACGCCTCACAGCTGCCGAGTGACCGAAAACGCCCGAACCTGCTTTCTGTTCGTGGAGCCCCGTGCAGCAGCCATGCCTGATGAATGTTGTACGGTTGCCATCACGCCTTTTGTCCGGGAGCTGATCCTGCATCTCGCTGAACAGGAACCTTCTTATCTGTGCGAGGGCAAGACAGCGCGGCTGGTTGCAGTACTGCTTGAGCAGCTTTCCGATGCCCCTCTGAAAGATCTGCACTTGCCGATATCAGACGACCCCAAAATCAAAAAAATCGCAGATACGCTTTTTGCAGACCCCGGCGACCGAACCACTTTGCACGAGTGGGCTACTCGGCTTGCAACCAGCGAACGAACACTGGCCAGACTGGTAGAAAGGACGACGGGGCTGAGCTTCGGACGTTGGCGCCAACAGTTGCATTTGATGATTGCACTGAGTCATTTGGCGGAGGGGGTCTCCGTGCAACGTGTGGCGGGCATCCTGGGATATGACTCTGTTAATGCATTCATCACGATGTTCAAGAAAGCACTGGGTAAAACGCCTACTCAGTATTTTTCCTCTCTGCGCTAGGGCTCTGCTGGCTGATAAAAAGCGCCGAGCCTGTAAAACGATCACGATCTGTCTGTTATTGGACGAATGCCGTCCAATTTGAAATCGTGGTCCCCACCAGCGAATCCCTTCGGGTCTTTCTCACCGTCATCGACGAGGCTTCGTTCTCGGCACCGCCCGTGTCCTGGGTCGAGTGCCCTCGGCGGTGAACATGGCGGTCTCGCCACTGGAAGCGGGGCTGGACCTGAAGCTTTTCGACCGTTCGACCCGCAAGGCCCTGCCCACCCCGCCGATCGAGCGCTGGAGCCGCAGGCCGGTAGGTGGTCAGCCAGTTGAACCTGCTCCACGCTCACGCCTTGCAGTTGCACAAGGGCCTGGAGCGCCGCCTAGTGCTGGCCATGGCGCCGGAGCTGCCGACCAGTATCTGGAACCGCTCACTGACCACCCTGCCCCGGGAATTCCCGACCCTGGAAATCGAGATTCGCTCGACCGCACAGACCGATGCGGTGCGCATGATTCATGATGGCAACGTGCACGTGGCGCTGATGTTCGAGCGCCCCGGCATCGACGAGCGTGGGGCCTTCGCCGAGGCCGGCAGCCAGCTGCTCACCGCGGTGGCGCCGCCGGCTACCCTTACACCAGCGACGGCCAGCCGCCGGACGAGGGCACATGGCCGACACCCGGCAGATCGTGGTGGCCAGTGGCGATACCAAGGCCTTGGACCCGCAGATCGGTCTGTCACACCGGGTGTGACAGACCGACAGCTACATGTCCACCTTCGACTTGGTGCAGGCCGGCATGGGTTGGGCCAACTTGCCCATCCGATGATCGACTCGGGTGTGCTGGCGGCCGTGAAGTTCGACAACATGGCCAGCCAGACTGAGAACTCCTCCGGGATCATTTTTTGGTTAAAGATCAGTTCCCGCCCATTTCCTACTCAGTTATGCCCGACCGCATCAGAATCGCGTCGGCCCGGCCTCGACCTGCTCGCACAGCAGTTTCAGGTAGCGGCGCGCGCCAAGGCCCAAGGGGCGACTTTTGTACCAGATCACATCGACCCACAGGCGGCACTTTTCGCAGGATGTCGCCCGCTGCATTTGATACCTTAATGAAAATGATCTGCTTGTCGGCAGGATAATGCGTTTGATGTGTTCCGGGGGCTGTTCAGTCCATTCTGTACGACCAACCTCGTGACACAATGCAATGCGATGTGCTTCGTTTAGATCAGGCCGCTTGGTATGCCGTGCAGGACTTTCCGGAGCACAAGATGTCTGCCTTGGATTCGCACATTGGGCAAGAAACGGTGAAAGAAGTGCATAATGGATGCCGCAACCTGAACTGAGGGGCCTTCACGTCCCGCCGAAAAGGCGCTTGTCAACGCCAGAGTTCCAAGGCTTATCTTGGCGAAAGCAATGCGCAATGAAACCAGTCTGTTAATGGGCTTACCTTGACGTGCAAGTCGTGTTGCTGCGATTACCTTAGGAATTCCGCTACCTTGGGCGCCCACGAAAAAACGTGTTGTCAGCCAGACAGCGAGCATTCCGATCAGTGGGGTGTAAATAAGAGGAAGCCACGCTCGTTCCGCGGTCTGTTGAGCAAGCTACGCCAAGGCTATGTCCGCCAGCCTTGCAAAAGCCGCCACTAACAGGCCAGCAATGGTTGCCGCAATCCACAACGTAACTCTAGTACGCCAGCGCATGGAAGCGAAAACTCGGCGTAACAGCGTTATCGGTTTGATCACCCGAGGGCTTCCCCTGAAGTCGCCATATTGACCCCAAGACTAATCAAATAAGCAGCCCGTTCCAAACATCTTTGGGCACGCCACTCGACAGGCCCTTTTCGCGTTTGTAGGTATTCACTACCCAGTGAGAGGTCTAAATACCTCCAAAAAACCGGTGTGATGAGTACCAGCATGGTTAGTATCTCTAGCCGGCCCAGCAGCATGCCGATGGTAAGGAAGCTTGGCGAGTGTGAGGCGACCGATCTAGCGGCTTACATCGACAATTAATCGGCCACGGATCTTCCCGTCCAACAAGTCGACAGCGGCTGGAAGAGCAGCCTCAATGCCAATGTCTCTGGTCATCAAAAATAAGGCATCGAGGTTGAGTTGATTAGCCAGTCGTTCCCAAGCTTCGACTCGTCGCTCAAACGGCTGAGTAACACTGTTGATGCCAAACAGGCTTATCCCTCGCAGAATGAAGGGGGCAACGGTTGCCGGGAAATCCATTCCCTGAGCCAATCCACACGCAGCCACCAAGCCGTCGGACATCGTGCTTGCGCACGCATTGGCCAAAGTGTGGCTACCGACCGAGTCGATTACTGCAGCCCACTTTTCTTTGGCCAAGGGACGCCCTGGGGTCGAAAGCTCGGCACGATCAATGATCGTCGTAGCCCCCAGGCTCTTCAGATAGGCTTCTTCGCTGACTTTTCCTGTTACGGCGGTGACCGAGTAACCGGCACCCGCCAGAAGGCTGATTGCGAAGCTTCCGACGCCACCTGTGGCGCCTGTCACCAGCACGGTGCCGTTGGACGGCTTCAGTCCATGACGCTCCAATGCCATCACGCAAAGCATAGCGGTGTATCCGGCAGTGCCAACGGCCATGGATTCCCGTTCGGTCAGGCGATCGGGGTGGGGGATAAGCCAGTCGCCGTTCAATCTCGCCTTTTGTGCAAGCCCGCCCCAATGGCTTTCACCCACGCCCCAGCCATTCAGAAGAACGCGATCACCCGGCTTGTAGCGCGGATCATCACTCGACTCGACGGTGCCTGCAAGGTCGATGCCCGGCACCATCGGGAAGCTACGAACAACCGGCCCTTTGCCGGTGATAGCCAGAGCATCCTTGTAGTTCAAGGTGCTGTAGGCGACCTTCACCGTCACGTTCCCGCTTGGCAGTTGGTCATCCTTCAACTCGGTGAGCCGGGCCGAATGCTTTTCTCCCAGCTTCTCAATCAAAATGCCTTTGAACATTGCGTACCCTAATTTAGACCGATTGTCTTTAAATTATCGTAAGGAATCACCTAGTGATTCCCGCCAGAAAGCCTTGGAAAAAAATGTCGAGGGGACGGACATGTTGCGCCAAGCGTGCACGAAGGACGGCGCCCTCCCAACCAACCCAGAAGTAGACCGCGAGGGTTTGACAGTCATGCTGAGGAGATACCTCGCCCAGTTTGACCGCTTCCTCCAGGCAGGCAGCCAAGCGCTGCTCCCAGTCCTGCAGGGTCAGTTCCAGTTGTTCGCGGAAGATGTCTGGCAGTACCAGTACCTCTTGGCCAAGGTTGCCCACAAGACAGCCCCTTCGGAATTGATACTTGGCCATCCCAACTTTTGCTTCCTCAACAAAGTTCGACAGTCTTCGTAGAGGTGGCACGCTCAGGTCGCTGAAGCAACGATCCAGCTTCCGGGCAAAGTAGTCTGCATAGCGCTCTAACACGGCTTGGCCGAAAGCCTCTTTGCTTTCAAAATAGTGGTAAAACGAGCCTTTGGGTACTTGGATGCGCTTGAGAACGGTGTCGATACCGGTGGCAGCAAAGCCCTGCTCGGTGAGGATTTCCATGCCGCAGTGAAGGAGCAATTCCAGCGTTTCGCCATGCTCACGTGGGACTTTGGGGGGGCGGCCTCTTCGAGAGATTGGTTTAGCGCTATTCATGCGTTGTAATTTAGACTAACCGTCTCTAATGTCAACCGCTGAGAGATTTGATCCCCAGAACATAGTGTTGGATGCCTTATGTAAAAGCGTTTATCTGAGGAGGCGAAGTTATTTAGAGCTTCGCCCTGCGAAGGTGTGGAGGGGAACGAGCAACGATAACCAAACAACTCAAGCAATTAAAAAATGGCCTCCTCGGGGCCATTTTTTGATTATTTTACGAAAGCCTTAAATCTCTGCAATGATTTTTAGCTGGTATCATTGCGCTCGAAGGTGATCACTCTTTGATGCCGCGTAAACGCAGCGAACGTCGACGCATAATTTCAACCGCGACCAGCAATGCCACCGAGCCGAGAATCAATAACGTGGCCGCCGCCAGGATAGTTGGGCTGATCTGCTCGCGCATGCCTGACCACATTTGTCGCGGTATTGTGCGTTGCTCAACCCCGCCAAGAAATTGCACCAGCACAGCTTCATCGAATGAGGTCACCATCGCAAAGAGCGCACCGGACATGATCCCTGGACGAATAATTGGGAAGGTCACACGGAAAAATGTATAGGTCGAAGACGCTCCAAGACTTGCCGCTGCTCTGGTCAAGGAATGGTCGAAACCAACCAATGTCGCCGTCACTGTGATGATGACGAATGGGGTGCCGAGTACTGCATGGCCCAGGATGATGCCGAGGTGATTCTGTCCAATGCCCAGCGCGCTGTAGAAAAAGTACATGCCAGCGGATGAGATGATCACCGGTACGATCATCGGTGAAATCAAGGTGCCCATCAGCAGTCCCTTGCACGGCAAATTAGCGCGGCACAGCCCGAGCGCTGCCAGCGTTCCCAATGCCGTTGCGATGACCGTGGCACAGGACGCGATTATCAGGCTGTTCTTGAACGACAACACCCACAGTGGGTCTTCAAGAAGCATGTGGTACCAACGCATGGAAAATGCTGCCGGATCGAGGTTGAGCATCCCGCTGGTGAAGCTGAAGTAGGGCTCTACATTGAACGACAAAGGCACCACGACCAGTATTGGCAGGATCAAAAACAGCAGTACCAATACACCAAAACCACGAACACTGAAGAACCAGACTCTGCCCATCGGGCTGGTATAGCTTGGAAGACTCATCTTGATTACCCCAGTTTCATGTTGTTGACGCCTACGACCCGGTCATATATCCAATACAGCACCAGGACAATCAGCAGCAGGATGGAGGCGATGGCAGCGGCCAGTCCCCAGTTCAGGGAGGTCTGCATGTGGTAGGCAATGAAGTTGCTGATGACTTGCCCCGTTCGACCGCCCACAAGCGCCGGCGTGATGTAGTAACCGGTGGCCAGGATGAACACCAAAATGCCGCCGGCACTCAACCCGGGCAGTGATAGGGGAAAGTAGATTTGGACAAAGGTGCGGAACGAACTGGCCCCCATTGAGTGCGCTGCTCGGGTGTAGGTGGAGTCGATACTTTTCATGACGCTGTACATCGGCAACACCATGAACGGCAACAGGATGTGCGTCATGGCAATCACCGTTCCGAACAGGTTATACATCAGTTCAAGTGGCTGGTTGATCACACCCAGGCTGCTCAATGTACTGTTCAGTACGCCGTTGTTCTGCAGGATCACCATCCAGGCACTGGTGCGTACCAGCAGTGATGTCCAGAAGGGCAGCAGCACCATGACCATTAACAGATTGCTGGTTTTTGCGGGAAGGGTCGCCAGCATGTACGCCAGCGGGTAACCGAGGAACATGCACAGTGCCGTGATACCCAACGCGACCATCAACGTCTTGATCAGGATGCTGACGTAGATGCGCCGACTTTCAGGTTGCTGCACGACCTTGCCCTGGTCGTCATAGCGTAAGTCCAGTGCGGCCAGGTAGTTGGAGGCGGAATAGGTCGGCGCCATTTTCTTCAGTTGCATCCAGGTACCGATCTGCCCCCAGCGTTTGTCGGCAGCGGTCATTCGGCTGTTGAACGAGCCCGGTTCGACGGCCTCGCTGGCCAGCCCGCGCGCGGTGCGAGCCATCAGAGTCTTGGCATCGCTCATGACCCGGTTGAGATCGGAGCCGACACTGTCGAGTTGTCGTGCCTGTTGCAGGCTGAGAATTTCATGCCCGACGACGTCGAAAAGTTGCTCGTCCGGAAGTGCCATGCCCTTCCAGTTGAGCAGCGCGGCTGCAGTCTGTGGCATTGCTACGGAAAGGGCAGGGGTTTGCACGCTGCGCAGCAACATGGTGCCAATCGGCAACAGAAAAAACACCGTGATGAACGCCAGCAATGGTACGACCAACAGCAATGACTTTGTCTTGTTGAGGCGTTCAGCCCGGTCAAGTTTGTCCTTCAGGTTGCTTTGCGGCTGTGCCTCATCGACATTGTCGAGCGCGGGGCTGACGCTATATGAGTTGTTCATCTTGGGGACTCCGGCAAAACGGTAAAGTCGTTGAAAGGCTTCAGGCGTCCAGTGCTCGACAGTCGTCGGCCGACCAACTCACATCAATGCATGTACCGGCTTGGGGCGCCGGGCGTCCCGCGGTATTGACCATCTTGACGATGAACTCGTCATTGCCTGCCAGCCTCAAGCGCGCGCGCAAATGATCACCGTGGTAGATGATCTCTTCAATGCGTGCGGGCATATGGTTGTCGTACTCGCCTGGGCGTGCACCAATCTGAACGCGCTCGGGGCGAATCGATAAAGTGGTATTCGCGCTGGCGGTGGGGATGTTGACGGAAAGCGCCTTGACCAGATGATTGCCAACGCGTACTTGGCAGTAACTTTGGTGACGCTCGACAATCTGTCCAGTCAGTCGATTATTTTCGCCGATAAAGCTCGCTACGAACGCGGTCTGAGGTTTCTCGTAAAGATCGGACGGGTTGGCTAGTTGCTGAACAATCCCGTCATTGAATACGGCAATGCGATCCGACATTGTCAGTGCTTCGGTTTGATCGTGAGTGACGTAAACAACTGTAATGCCGAGCTGCTTCGATAGACGCTTGATCTCGTACTGCATTTGCTCACGCAGCTGTTTATCCAAGGCGCCCAGTGGCTCATCCATCAGAACCAAGCGCGGTTCGAAAATCAATGCCCGGGCCAGCGCAACGCGTTGTTTCTGACCACCCGATAACTGAGCGGGCATTCGTTTGGCAAATGGTCCCAGGGCCACTAACTCCAAGGATTTCCTCACGCGGGCTTCAATGTCTTGCCGGGACAATTTGCGCACCTTCAGTGGGAAGGCGAGGTTTTCTTCAATGGTCATGTGAGGGAAAAGGGCATAGTTCTGAAACACCATGCCAATGCCGCGCTTTTGCGGAGCTATATCATTTACCGGTTTTTTATCAATGCAGATTTGCCCATGAGTCACGGTCTCGAATCCCGCCAACATCATCAAACATGTCGTCTTGCCGGAACCTGATGGGCCAAGCATGGTGACGAACTCACCCTGTTCGATTTCGAGGTTGAAGTTTTTGACGACCAGATGTTCGCCGTCGTAACTCTTCTGCACATTTCGAAAGCTAACGAATGATTCAGTACGCATGGGAGATATCTCTTGTTATTGGTGCTGTAGAAGAGCCGGGCACGAAAAGTCGCCCGGGCCCATCAAAGAGGTGTGTCAGGTGTGTTGCAGCAAGGTGGTGGTTGAGTTTTTGGTTACTTTGACAGCCAAGCGTTGAAGCGCTCGTTGAGTTCGTCTGCATGGTCTCCCCACCACTGGGAGTCCACCTGTAGCGCGCTGGCAAAGTTTTCTGGGCTGGTTGGCAAGTTGGGTTTGACCTTCGGGTCTACCAGGGCTTGCGCCGAGAGTCGTGTCGGGCCATAAGCGATATAGTTGCTTTGGTCAGCCAGTACCGAGCTCTGAGTGGCAAACTTCAAAAAATCCATCGCCAGATCTTTTTTCGGGTTGCCGGCAGGCACTACCCAAGCCTCCATGTCATACATCTGACCGTCCCACACGATTTTGAACGGCTGCTGCTCTTTCTGCTGAGCAATCACGATACGCCCGCTATAGGCTGAGATCATGCTGACCTCGCCATCGGCCAGCAGTTGCGGCGCTTGTGCCCCGGCTTCCCACCAGATGGTGTCCTTTTTGATTGTGTCGAGCTTGGCAAAAGCTCGATCCAGGCCATCTTCAGTCCCCAGCATTTCGTACACCTCTTCACGGGGTACGCCGTCGGCCATCAGCGCCCATTCAAGATTGACCTGAGGTGCTTTACGCAGTGCTCGCTTGCCTGGGAAGCGTTTGGTATCGAAAAAATCTTTCAGGGTATGGGGCTGTTCGCCCTTGAAGGCTTTGGTGTTGTAGGCCATGACTGTCGACCAGACGTAACTCGCCACGCCGCATTCTGTTAGAGCCCCTGGCAGAAAATCCTTTGCAGCAGGTGTTCCATCCGGTGCAGGAGCCAGAGTGGCGGGGTCAATTCGTTCAAGCAGACCGTTGTTACAGGCACGAATGACGTTCGGTATTTCAGCGTCGACTACGTCCCAAGTGACCTTTTTGTTGTCGACCTGAGTCTTGATTTGCGCGATGCCCCCGGAATAGTCTTCCGAAATCACCCGGGTACCCGTGGCAGCAGTGAAGGGTTTGTGTGCGGCTTGGATCTGGGCATTAGTCAGGTTGCCGCCATAGGACACAACCGTGAGAGTGTTTTCTGCGTAAGCGCTGCAGGACACGATGCCGGATAGCAAAATAAACGTTGCGCTTTTCATGCGTGAGACCCCTCGTTTTTATTTTTGTGGGAAACCGTCACGAGCTCTTTGCACGGGGGTGCGTGAGCAACCGAAGAGACGATCAGGGCTTTACTCTCGGCAAAAAAATCCGAAGGTAAAAGCAATAAAAAAAAGCCCAATGGGGCGATTTTTTTTATGGGCGCACAAAAATTATCTATTGATGGGCAGGGTGAAGGGCTTTCAGGCATTCAGGGATTCAAAATCACTTCCTCATTCTTCGCTGCGCGCGTCGGACGCTTCTTCCATCAGCCAATTTGCGAAAGCTGCTGCTTGGGGATTGACGATTTTGTGCGGGGAATACACCAAGTAAAACGCTTCCGAGGTTTTGAATTTTGCAGTCAAAGGGGCGATGAGTTGTCCTGATTCAAGATACTGCTCGACGAGCGATGATCGCGCCAAGGCAACGCCTTGACCCAGCTCTGCCATTTTCAGTGCGGAAATAAGCGTGTCGAACTGCAGTCCTTGAGATGAGTCAATGTCCTCGGCCTTGGCCTTTTTTAACCAATAGCCCCATCCCTCTTCATAACCCAAGACATGCAGAAGTTCGTGATGACGAAGGTCTTTTGGGGTTTTCAAGGGTTTTTGCAGTGTGGGCAAATCAGGGGCACACACAGGGAAAAGCAAATCCCAGGTCAGCCGTTCACTCTTCAGGCCAGTCCATTTTCCACTGCCATAGCGAATTTCCAGATCGGATTCGAGATCGGTTTCGCCCATCCAGATGTTGCTGGTGATGCGCAAATTGACATCTGGATGTTGTACACGAAATCGCGGCAGACGACCCGCCAGCCAGTGAGTAAAGAAAACCAGACTACTGCGCACCGTGAGTACCTTCCGGTGCCCTTGACCGAATATTTCATCGGTCGCTGCTGCCAGACGCTCCACCGATTCATGGACAACGGGTAGAAAGGCTAAGCCAGGCTCCGTCAGTTCCAAACCTCTAGGTAGACGCTTGAACAACGCTGCGCCGAGCTGCGATTCCAGCGCTTTGATCTGCTGACTGACGGCTGCCTGAGTGAGACTTAGTTCTACAGCCGCCTCCGTGAAGCTGAGGTGACGAGCGGCTGACTCGAACGCGCGCAACCAGTTGAGCGGAGGTAGTCGCTTCTTCATGGCTCAAAACTCTCTGGTGGGAAAATGCCTGGCTATGGAGCGAGCCAGCGTACGTCATCTAGCGGTCATCCATAAATCCTACTCCTGTCGCATAAAAAAAATAAACCCATAGGGTTTTTTTTTATTGCTTTCGCAGTCCCCGACTTTTCTCGAAAGTAACTCCCAGATCGCCACTCAATGGGCAAAGCCTGAAACGCTTTGAGCCTCTGCAGACGGCTTCTGAAAACCTAAACCCTGCGTGAAAGCTTGAAGAAGCAGGACAATAAAAATAACGGGTGAAACATGACAAACCTCAGTCAGCTACCCCTTTGCGGTGTGAACGTTATCGATTTTGGCCAACACATTGCCGGCCCCGCTGTCGCGATGATACTGGGGGATCTCGGGGCCACTGTCATCCATATTGATCCACCCGCTGGCCCGCTCTGGGATAGCCCGGCGAATGCCGTCCTCAACCGAAACAAGCAGTGCTTACGCTTGGACTTGAAGTCCCCTGAGGGTTTGCGCCTCGCGAGGCAGATGATCGCTAAAGCCGATATTGTGATTGAGAATTTCCGTCCTGGCGTGATGAAAAAACTGGGGCTGGATTTTTCCGAGTTGCGTCGTGAACACCCGCAACTGATCACCTTGTCCATTCCAGGTTTTGCAACGAATGATGAACTCCGAAGCCAATGGCGTGCCACTGAGGCAATTATCGCTTCAGCCTCAGGGGTTTTCACTGATATGGGGCAAAATCGGGTGTTGATGGGCATTAATCCAAGCTTTTCTCCACTGCCACTCGCATCCGCTTACGGCACTATGCTCGCCGTCTCGGCTGTGGTGCTGGCATTGCAATCCAGACAACGCACTGGCATGGGTGATGAGATCGAAGTGCCGCTCGCTTCGGCGGTCATGGAGGGACTTTCTTACAACTCAATCAAGATCGACGGCTATCCAGCGCGCTACAAAACCTTGCGTGAAAAGGAGATTGAGCGTCGACGAGCCGAGAACCTGCCGATGAACCTCAGTTATGAGGATTTGCAGGAGTACCTCGACCCCTTCTACCGTACCTATGAATGTGCTGACGGACGCAAATTCTACGCAGTTTGCCCCTCCCATCGCTCGCATGCCAAACGCTGCCTACAGGCAATGGGTTTGTACGAGGAAATGCTCGCTGCAGGCCTTCCCAAAGTTGAAGATCCTTACCTGCCATTTGCACAATGGGAAGGTGATGCCTCACTCGGTGTTTATCCACTACCAGCTCATTGGGCCAAGGTTATCTCGGCGCGCATGAAGGAAGTCTTCCTGACCAAGACGGCTGCGCAATGGGAAAAAATCTTCGGTGAAGGGCAGTTTCCTGGCGCTCCTCATCGTTCAACTCAAGAGTGGTTGCACGATGAGCATGCAAACACTGCAGGCCTAGTGGTTGACGTCACTGATCATCAATATGGGCTGATGAAACAGCCTGGTGCTATAGCCTGGCTGGAAGACAGTGCAGAGTTGATGCTGTCTCCGCTCTCACGACGAGAAGTCAGTATCGAGGAGGCATTGGCCACCTTGAGTGAAGGCACTCGCGAGGAATTGCCAGTCGCAAATCAGCCGTGCTCAAAAGGATGGCTGGACGGTGTTCGTATTCTCGACCTGACCAACGTGATTGCCGGCCCGCACTCGACCTCATTCCTCGGGCGATTCGGTGCGGATGTCGTCAAGCTCGACCCCACCAAACCAAATTACGATCCATGGAACACCGTGGTGTTCGGTATGTCTTCGGCGCGCGGTAAGCAAAGCGTGTTGGTCGACCTCAATCAAGAGGAGGGGCGTGAGGTATTCGACAGGTTGGTGAAGTCAGTGGATGTCATTGTCATGAATGCGCCTGATCGCCAACTGGCGCCTTTAGGGTTAGATGAAGCCAGCCTGAAGGCAGTGAATCCTGAGGTGATTTTCTGCCAGTTGGACTGCTTCGGCGGCCCGCGCCGTGGCCCTAGAACTGACTACTTGGGTTACGACGATCTCATTCAGGCCACGACCGGCATTATGCTGCGGTTTGGTGGCGGTATGCAGACCCCGGAAGAACATGCTCATGTTGGCACCATTGATGTGATGTGCGGTTTCGCTGCTGCGCTTGGCGTGGCCACAGCGCTGTATCAAAAGTCCAGAACAGGCAAGGTCAGCCGAGCTCGGACGTCACTGGCTGCCTTGGGCAACCTGGTACAAGTTCCTTTCTGTTACGACTACTCGGGGCGCGCACCTTTTGATGAGCCGGCGGGTCGTGAGGTGTTGGGTTATAGCGATCTGTCGCGTTTCTATCGAACGGCTGACGGTTGGCTATACCTCGATGCAGATTCAGCGGATCTGGGCAGACTGGATGCAGTTCAAGGCTTGAACGGCCTGGCTGCGGCAGGTGACCACGCGGCTTTCCTCAGTGCAGCTCTGGCCAAGGTGGCGGGAGAAACCTGGCAACGCCGTTTGCAGGAAGCCGGAGTCGCCGCTGCTGTCCCGGATAACATCGACAATCTCCGCAATCGCTACAGCCGACCTGCTGACAACTACCCGGGCACGGACAACGGGAGCTACTCGTTTAGTGTCTATGCCGATCATCCGAGTGGGCGCTGCGTAACTCAGCTCGATCCCTTTGCCATACGCCCGCGCCATGCGGCGATCCGCAGCCTTTCACCCGCAGAAAAATTTGGCGCTTCAACCAGATCTGTCTTGGGTGAACTCGGTTACAGCGAAAGTGAAGTTGACGCTCTCATGACCCGCAGCGTTATCGGAGACAGTTGGAGCCAAGAGTATTTGCCCAGCTGACATTCCCGTAAGAGGTTAAGGGTAAGAAGTTTCACAAATGCCCATCTACCTCGGCGACTTCCATTACAAGAAAAATAGGGGGCGGCACTCTCCTGGAGTCGACGCCCCCATAGGGAAACTTTCGGAGGCAACATGTCGAATCAAATAGTTCTGCCGCGCATCCTACAGGTGGGCGCCAAGGCCAGCGAGGCCATTCCAGATGTGCTTGCTAGCCTGGGTTGCCATCGACCATTGATTATCACTGACAAAATGATGGTGCAACTCGGTTACGCCGGTCGTATCCAAGATGTACTTGCAAGCAAAGGTTTGAGCGCCGACGTTTTCGCCGACACTGTTCCTGAGCCCACGGTCGATTCGATTCGTGCCGGTGTTGAACATGCTAGATCGGGCGACTATGACAGCATCATTGCATTGGGTGGTGGTAGTCCAATCGACAGTGCCAAAGCCATTGGCATTCTCGCCAAGTTCGGTGGCGAGATGCGTGACTATAAATTTCCACGGCAGGTGAGCGAGCAAGGCTTGCCGATCATTGCAGTACCGACCACAGCGGGTACCGGTTCGGAAGTTACCCGTTTCACCATCATTACTGATGAACAGAACGACGAAAAAATGCTCTGCGTAGGCATCGGGTTTATGCCTGTGGCGGCATTGGTCGACTACACCCTGACGCTCTCCCTGCCAGCTCGTGTCACGGCGGATACCGGTATCGATGCACTAACCCACGCCATTGAGGCCTATGTCAGCCTCAAAGCCAACCTCTACAGTGACAGTCAGGCGCTGGCCGCGATGCGCCTGATTGGCCCGAACTTGCGCCGGGCCTATCACGCAGGCCAGGACATCGCAGCGCGCGAGGCGCTGATGCTGGGATCTACTTTGGCCGGCGTTGCGTTTTCGGCAGCCTCGGTTGCCCTGGTGCATGGTATGAGCCGCCCGATTGGAGCTTTTTTCCATGTGCCACACGGACTTTCCAACGCGATGCTGCTGCCAGGCGTAACAGCTTTCTCCATCCCAGGCGCCCCAAAACGTTACGCCGATTGTGCACGGGCCATTGGCGTTGCGACCGTTGAGGACAGCGACGATAGCGCCAACGCTAAGTTGCTCGTCGAACTGCAAGCCCTCAATGACGAGCTGCAAGTTCCTACACCTGAAGGCTTTGGCATCAGTCGCGCACGCTTCTTCGAACTGATGCCAATTATGGCTGAGCAAGCCCTCGCATCCGGTTCACCGGGCAACAATCCTCGGGTGCCTTCGGTCGACGAGATGATCGAGCTCTACCGAAACCTCTGGTAGCCAAAACGATAACCACGCCTCTTCATCACTTCAGCGGTAACTGCCGCGTACATAAAATAAGGAACACTCACATGATTACTGTAGGTCATCTGATCAACGGCCAGATTGTCACTGACACTGAGCGCACTCAGGACGTGTTCAATCCTGCGACGGGCGAAGTCACCAAACAGGTTGCGCTGGCCTCGAAACTAACGGTCGAAAAAGCCATTGCTGCCGCTGAAGCGGCTTTTCCTGAGTGGCGCAACACACCACCTATCAAGCGCGCGCGGGTGATGTTTCGCTTCAAAGAACTGCTTGAGCAGAATGCCGAACGTATCTGCCAAATGATTGGTGAAGAGCACGGGAAAATTGTCCACGATGCAATGGGCGAGCTTCAGCGGGGCATCGAAAATGTTGAATATGCGTGTGGTGTGCCCGAGTTGCTCAAAGGGGAACACAGCAAAAATGTTGGCCCCAATATCGATTCTTGGAGTGAGTTTCAACCGCTGGGTGTAGTTGCTGGAATCACGCCATTCAACTTCCCAGCGATGGTGCCACTGTGGATGTTTCCTATGGCGATTGCCTGCGGTAACTGTTTCATCCTGAAGCCTTCCGAGCGCGATCCAAGTTCAACCCTGTTCATCGCCCAACTGCTGCAGGAAGCTGGTTTACCGAATGGCGTCATGAGCGTGGTCAATGGTGACAAGGAAGCCGTTGATACCTTACTCCACGACCATCGTGTCCAGGCGGTAAGTTTTGTAGGCTCGACACCAATCGCTGAGTACATCTACCGGACAGCTGCGGCAAATGGCAAACGTTGCCAAGCATTGGGTGGAGCAAAAAACCACGCCATCGTCATGCCAGATGCGGACATCGATAATGCGGTCAACCAGTTGGTAGGGGCTGCATTTGGATCATCAGGGGAACGATGCATGGCTCTGTCGGTAGCGGTCACAGTAGGTGATGCAACAGCCGATGCCTTGATCAGCAAAATGCGCGAAGCAATGACCAGTCTCAAGGTCGGCGCCTATCAAGACAAGAGCAACGACTTTGGCCCTTTGATCACTCGTCAACATCAGCAAAAAGTGATCGGGTACATCGACAGTGCAGAAGAGGAGGGCGCAGAGGTCGTAGTGGATGGTCGAAGCATTCAGGTTTCAGCTTGCGAGAGCGGTTTTTTTGTTGGGGGGACATTGATTGATCAAGTCAAACCCGGCATGCGCTGCTACAAGGAAGAGATCTTCGGGCCGGTGCTGTTGATCGTACGTGCGCAGAGCATGCAAGAGGCGATGCAACTGATCGATGCTCATGAATACGGTAATGGCACCTGTATCTTCACTCGCGATGGTGAAGCTGCCCGATACTTCTCTGACAACATCAAGGTCGGCATGGTCGGTGTCAACGTACCGCTACCTGTACCTGTCGCCTATCATAGCTTTGGTGGCTGGAAACGTTCGTTATTTGGCGATTTGCATGCCTACGGGCCGGATGCCGTTCGTTTCTATAGCAGGCGTAAAACGGTCACTCAGCGCTGGCCATCTTCGGGAGTTCGGGAGGGAGTCGAGTTCTCTATGCCGACGATGAAATGAGTATCTTTATCTGAGGCGACTTGGGTGCAAGCTTCGAATTTGCTGATATCAATCTAAGTACAAAGGGGCCTTTTAAGGGCCCTTTTTGTTAGATATGTCCCGTCCTGAATAAGGTTCACGCCTTCTGACCCATTCTCAGGAGGGAGTAATGAATTCGGGAGAAAGGCGCAGTCAGCGTGATTACACGCTGACCTTTAAGTTGTCGTTCGTCGATCAGGTCGAAAAAGGCGAGTTGAGTTATAAAGAGGCTTAAGAGCGCTAGGGCATTCAGGGTAAAACGACCGTACTGAACTGGTTACGCGGGCATGGTCGGCAGGACTGGAGTCAAGGCGCGTCCATTCGCTCCAAGAGACCCCGTTCCATGGATGAGCCTGATAACCTGACACCCGAACAGCGAATCAAAGAGCTTGAAGAAAAGCTTGCCCAAGCCAACCAGAAAGCTCAGTTTTTTTCGAAACCGGCGTTGACGTTTTGAAGAACGACTTCGGTGTTTCTGTCGTAAAAGAGCGATCCGGCAAGTCCTCTCCCAAGGGCAGATCCAAGGCGTGAGTATCAGTAGGGCTTGCCAGTTCATGAGGATTTTCCGTCCGGCTTATTACAAGCGCAACCGGGCATGTGATGCCCGGGCCCGTTATGCACAGGAAGTGATGGGATTCGTGAGGGAAAAGCGACTTAGGCAACCCCGCCTTGGCACCCGAAAACTCCACAATCTAATGCGCGCTGAGCCAGAAGTGTCCGTCAAGGTTGGTCGAGGCCGTTTATTCGACAGCTTGCGAGATCGGCGCGAACTGGTTCCCCGCAGACGGGCCTGTCACAAAACGACAGACAGCCCTCATCGCTTTCGCCGGCGTCCAAACCTGCTCAAAGATGGACCGTTTCAGGTAGTCGCCAAGGCGCCAGAGCAAGTATGGGGTGCGGACATCACCTACTTATCGACGCAAACGGGTGTGGCTTATCTGAGTTTGATCACCGATGTGTACTCCCGAAAAATCGTGGAGCACCATGTCCATGAAAGCTTGCACATCGAATCGGTGAACCAGGCGTTCAACAAAGCCCTCAGGCAGCGGACAACGGAGCAACGCCTAGTGCATCACTCGGATAGAAGCGTCCAATACTGCTCCGAGCTTTATCAGCGGCTGCATGCCAAGCACGGCATCACCTGCTCAATGACCGATTGCTACGACTGCTACCAAAATGCGTTGGTTGGCTGAGCGTGTGAACGGGATTTTGAAAAACGAGTTATTGCTGCATCGCCCCAAAGATTTTGTAGCGGCCATCCGGATGGTGGAGGAGTCGGTGCAGTTTGCCATACTTTTTCGAACAGTACCTTGACGGTAAAGCTCACGAATGTGTACATGCAATCTGCAACCTTTGCTCATCGCCAATTGTGGATCACAGCGTGGGGACGTTAAATTCCGGTGAACGCAGGGTGAAATAGCCCTATGAGGACGCCCGGGTCTCTTTCGTCGTGTACACTGGAAAAGACAATATCGACTCGTTTGGCGTGTGCTCGTAGGTCGAGGACAGCACCGCACTGAGTCGATCGCCCAGCAGGTTCCAGGCGTTTTTCTTCTCGTCGGCATAGTCGTGATGCAAGTAGTGGCGTCTCACCCGAGAGCCGGCCAGTACATGATTTTGGCAGCGATCAATGACGTCCAGGCTAACGCCTAAGGCTTGCATCATGGTCGCCCCCGTACGGCGCAAGTCATGCGGCGTCCAGTCGCCGTTTTGGCCGTCGGCAAGGACCAGGGTATCGTCATGGCACCGTCTGGAGAGGGCCTTGCGGTTTTTGAACCGGGCTTGACGGTCACCCACCTGCTTGCTCACCACTTTCACGTCCACATGCCCATCATCCTGCTTGTTCGGAAAGCACCACAGGGAGTCTCCCGTCAGGGTCTTGAGTTCCTGAAAGAAATGCAAGGCGAAGGAGGAGAGGAAGACATGGTGGTCCTGTTTCTTGCCGCGGGTGCCTTTGACGTTTTCGCTGGGGAGGAACCAGGTTTGCTGGTCCAGATCGACATTTTTCCATTCGGCCTGCAGCAATTCACCAATTCGGCACAGCGTGCCCAGGCTAATCCAGAGCGCGAGCTGCGTTTCCTTCTTTAGCGGACGAATGCCGTCGTATTTTTGGCCCGCGGGGAGGGCGTCGTAATCGGCGGTCATTTGCTGGAAACCGTTGTGCAGTTCCAACAGCTCCGCCGGGGAAAGGATACGGCTTCTTTCCGCCTCGTAGTCGGCGGGGATCAGAGGGGAAATGTCGACCAACTCAGTCGGATCGCCCTCGATCAATAAGGTCCGCCAGGGCTGACGCTTTCTAGCCCAGCTAAACATCTGGGTGAGGTCGGCGAAGAAACTGATGGCTTGCCGGTGAGCGCCGCGGTTGACCACGGCCCGGATTAGCGCCCGAACATCGTGTTCGGAAACATTGTTCACCGCTGTCCTACCGAGTGCTGGCAAAAGGTCCTTGTTAAAGCGCCGTTGCAACTCGGCATTGCCGTCTTTACGCGCGACGCCATCCAGCAGCCAGGCCTTGGCCAGATCCTGGACGGTCAGAGTTTGGACCTTCGTCGATTTTTCCTGATCGGCTTTTGCGTTCGTCGCGGCATGAGCCTGTGCCTTGGCGGTTTTCTTGTGCTCGTTGGGATTGATCTGCTCATCGATGAGCGCACGGGCCTGGTTGCGCGCCTTGCGGATGTCCGTCAGGGATTTGCGCGGCCAGGACCCGCAGGAGTACTCTTTATTCTGCTCGCCCCAGCGATAGCGATAGAAAAAGCTGACCGACACACCGTCCTTACGGACTGAGATTCGACCGGCCAGATTGCCATCCTCCCTAAGGATTCGGCCGGCATCGTTGGCGGTCAGCGACTCGAGTTCTTTGATGGTGATTTTGGCCATGAAACGGACTCCCCCTACTTTTACCCCCACAAAAACGTCGGCTCTTGATGGACGTTGCTGGACTCTCGTAGAGCAGAACACCGCTGGAGCTCAAGTAAATACTAGCTTATAAAAATCCAGAGTAAAATTTTGGAAGCTTTCAAGAAGTATGAAAAAGGAGATGGGGTGCTAGGGGTCGAGTGTTCGAATCACTCCGTCCCGACCATATTATTCAATGACTTAGCCGAACTCTTACCAGTTCGGCTTTTTCATGCGTAGGGACTTTTGCGGGGATCATCCCAATTTTCTCCTCAAGATGGTCAGCGCTGGCCCGCGAGAGTCTGTGAGTTCACGCCGCTTTTGGCCCTTTTGCGCGCTGCCTTTGGCACCAATCCTGTCTGATATTTTTCTTCCTTTCTCCGCTTTCGCGCATGTCAGATAGCGCTTGCCAAGCGTCCTGTTTCCGGGCGATTAGTGCTTTTTCCCTCACCTGCTCCGCGGCGCTAAACCCTGGAAGCTCAGTTCCGATTCTTCGTTCTTAAAGGTCACCATCCCAAATCAGCGAAACCGGCTGTACGTCACGCTGGCCGTACCTTTGAAGACAAACGGAAGCAGCGAAAGCACCTTTAGGCCGGACTTCCGATTGTGCGCTAGGGAAACGGAACAGAGCGCGGGGAGGCGGGGAGGGTGGTTGGGCAACCGCCAGGTCTGCGGAAGGTCTCTAGTCGCCGGCCGAGCCCTTTGATCACAAGGACCAGGGGCCGATTTGGAATCAAACCATCGAGTCCGAGAGCCTGCTTCATACCTCCAAATTCGATGTTTTTGGGCCCAAGCCGCAGTGCCAAACAGACCGCAAATTCACCCGACTTCTTGCGGTTTTGATGACAAACCATTTTTCAGGTAGTTGGCACCGATTGAGTGCCGCTGAACCCTCGAAAGATCCGTCGGCCGCGGCTTCTAGCGGTCAGCTCGGAATCTCTTGCAAGGTCCTGGTCGGTGCCAAATCCGCTGCTAACTCACAGTGATACCACTATCGAAGTTTGCCCAGTGGACTTCGATCCTTTTTCGATATTGAGCTGTGTAGGTCGTAGTATGTGACGTTCGATGATGGGCTGAGAAATCAGTGACGACCAAAGGCACATTACGGCTGTCGCTATAAGAGATATCATCTCGCCATCAGCTCAAGAGGGGCTCCCTGGCCGGTCAGTTTCGGCACTCCCTTGAGCATAACGACAAGGATTGTTGCGCATGGACGATACCGTTCAGCCCCTCACACCCCAAGAAGAAGCCCCGCCTAAAGAAGTGAAGGTCCTTGCCACCTTGGTGGCAAAGCTGAATCTTGCAGATTTCCAGAACGCTATCCCTGTGATTCGCGAGCTTCGTATCTCGAACGAAACGAGCAATCGTTTCGTCAATGCCACTCTTACGCTTAGCTCGGCCCCCGAGGTATTTAAGTCCAAGATCTGGCGGATCGACGAGATCGCTGCAGATAGCTTCCGGGTCATACCTGGGCTTGATCTTGTCTTGGATGGCCCGTTGTTGAGTCGCCTGACAGAGTCAGAGATGTCGACCTTTACGTTTGTCCTCGAAGCCGATGACAAAGAGGCGGAGAGCGGTCGCAAGGAAGTTGCTCGGCTTGAACAGGTCGTAGACCTTTTGCCCAGAAACCAGTGGGGCGGATTGTGGCATATACCAGATATGACTGCGGCTTTTGTTCAGCCGAATGATGCAGCGGTTGAGCGGTTGCTCAAACAGGCGGCCGAGTTGCTTCGTCTTAGCGATAAGCCGTCCGCGCTTGATGGATATGAAGGTGGCCCCAAAAGAGCTTGGCAGTTGGCGTCGGCAGTGTGGGGCGCGGTGGCGCGCATGAAGCTCGACTATGCGTTGCCGCCGGCTAGCTTTGAACAATCAGGGCAGAAGATTCGTAGCCCCAGCCAAATTGCTGACTCCGGGTTGGCTACTTGTCTCGACCTGACTCTGCTTTTCTGCGCAGCATTGGAGCAGATCGGTCTTAACCCCGTGATCGTATTCACCCATGGTCATGCTTTTGCTGGTTTGTGGCTTAAGCCAGAAGAGTTTACGGCTGCCGTGGTGGATGATGTCACTGCAGTACGTAAGCGGGTGAAGCTTCAGGAACTCGTGCTATTTGAGACCACTCTTATTACCCACACCTCGATACCGCCATTTTCTTATGCGGTAGAGATGGGCACGAAACAGGTAGCCGAAGACGCTGAAAGTGTTTTCGAGATGCTGCTAGATATCCGTCGCGCCCGTTTGCAGCGTATCAAACCGCTCGCCAGCTCAGAGGCTCAGATCGCACGTGTCGCCGTTGCTGAGACTGATGAAGCTCCATCGTTTCTTGTGGAGGAAGGGATCGGCATCGCTGATGAGAATATTAAGGTACAGGTTGAGGATCTGTCTAAGCTAGACCCAGCAGATCGCTTGGGCCGGTGGCAGCGGAAGCTTCTGGATCTGTCGCTTCGAAATAACTTGCTCAATTTCAAAATGGGTAAGCGAGCGCTGAAGCTTGAATCTCCTGACCCCGGTGCTCTCGAGGACATTCTTGCAAGTGGGCAGTCTCTGAAGCTGCTTACCAGGCCTGACCTGATGGATGGCGCAGATCCGCGTGAGCGCGCACTCTATGAGCAGCGTGAGCGAGAAGATGTTCGCCGCCGTCATGCTGAAGATGCTCTCAAACGTAGGGAAGTATTCGTTGCGCTGACGTCCGCTGAAATGGATGTCCGGTTAACTGAGTTATATCGAAGCGCTCGTACTGCTTTGCAGGAAGGTGGCTCCAACACGCTTTTCCTGGCCATCGGTTTTCTTAGCTGGACGCGTGAGGATAGGGCCGGGCAGAAGTACAAAGCGCCACTGGTCTTGGTTCCTGTCACTTTGGAGCGTAAGAGTGCGCGTTCTGGATTCACCATGGTGCTGCACGATGATGAGCCTCGTTTTAACCCAACTCTGATTGAGATGCTGCGTCAGGACTTTGAACTGGGTTTGGGTTCACTGGAGCAGGAGCTGCCTCGGGACGACTCCGGTCTGGATATCGCAGCCATTTGGAACAAAGTTGGTCATGCTATCAAGGATATCCCTGGCTGGGAGTTGAACGAGGACGTTGTGCTCTCGATGTTCTCGTTTGCCAAGTATCTTATGTGGAAGGATCTTGCCGAGAATGCAGAGCACCTTCGACAGAGCCCTGTAGTCCAGCACCTTCTGGATACGCCACGTGATTCGTTCATCTCCGATACCCCGTTTCCGGAGGCGGAGTCACTGGACCGTGATTACGGTCCGACTGATGTGTTCTGCCCATTGCCATCTGATTCATCTCAGCTTGCTGCTGTGATGGCAGCAGCGAAGGGAAAAGATTTCGTTCTCATAGGTCCACCGGGCACAGGTAAAAGCCAAACGATTTCCAACATGATCGCCCAGTCCATCGCTCAAGGGCGCCGGGTGTTGTTCGTATCTGAGAAAATTGCTGCCCTGGATGTCGTGTACCGGCGCTTGCGTGAAATCGGTCTGGGTGAGTTTTGCCTTGAACTTCACTCCAGCAAGGCTCGAAAAACGGATGTCCTTGCTCAGTTGCAGTCGGCTTGGGAAGCGAAAGGGGAGGTAGATGCTTCCGCTTGGGAGGTGGAAGCGCAGCGGCTGGCTTCCCTGCGTGACAGCCTCAATATTTATGTCGAGCGTCTGCATCGCCGGCACCGCAACGGCTACACCATCTACGATGCCATCGGGACGGTGACATCGGGTGTTGATGAGGCAGTAGCTCCACTTGGTTGGCCATCTCCGGACACGCATGATCAGAAGGCTATGCTTGGGCTTCGAGAACTGGCCGACCGCCTTGAAGTGAACGCTCAAGCTGTGGGTTACAGTCAGCTGGCAGGCAACGCTTTGTCTGGGGTAGGCCAAGCAGAGTGGTCGCCTCATTGGCAGCAACAATTCGTGCAGGCGGCTCGTGATGTGCTTCCCGCTGTGGTTGAAGTCCAGCGAGCTGCCGATCGCTTCGTTGAGCTGTCCGGGCTTCCTGTTACGGAGTACACCCCAACAGCGCTTGAGGGGCTGTCGATTCTTTCTCGAGTACTTCCCGCTGCCGCTGGGCATGATTGGCGGTTCGCACTGCGCCCCGATGCTCGCTCGATTTCTAAACGCCTGAGTGACGGCTGCACTTGGGTAGACGAACACCGGAACATTAACTCCAGACTCTCATCCTTCTGGTCCTCTCGTATTACTGCTGAAGCTAAACTAGGCATTGATCTGCTGCAGCAACGCCGCGCTACGTTCGTTGATCTAGGCCCGGCCTGGCCAGAAAATGTCACAGACGTTCTCGGGCAAGCTGTCACATTGTTGCGTCAGATAGACGACCTCAAGCACCAGCTAACGGCGTCCTACGGGGATGCGATTGAAGTACTTGACACCGAACTCCTGCTGCGCGAATGGAAAGAGTCGGAGGAGTCTTTCTGGCCTAAGTCCTGGTTCGGAAAACGCCGCATCGCTGGGCTATTGGCGCCGACGCAGACATCAACAGGTGAAGTCGACAATGGCAAGGATCTCGCTACTTGGGTAGAGATCCGGTCGGTGCGTCGAGCAATCGATAAGCTGGAGCCAGGTCATGAGTGTGTTGCTGTTTGGCAAGGTGCCAAATCCGAAGCAACGCATCTCGCGACAGCGATCAAACTGCAAGAGGCTATGCGGCTTCAGAAAAGTAATTCTGCTTGGATCGATGACGGCTTGCAGTTGGTTGAGCAGGGCCAGCTAGGTGATGAGCTGAAGGAGGAACTCCGCCGGCTGCGTACGTTGACTCGTCTCGATGCTGGGTTAGATGAGCTGGTTGATCTCAGCTTGGCAACTAGCTCTCTCTGGAGCGGTTTGACCACTGATATTGATGTGCTGACTGCAGCGCTGCGTTTTCAGGCTGAACGACGTGACATTGAAGAACGTGGTCGGCTTGTCGACGATCATCCTCATGTAGAGGAAGGGCGTTGTGGCTCGTCGTTCAAAGCTGATTTTGAGCTGCTCAAGAAAAGAGCAGCAGTTGAACGAGAGTTGGTGGATCTGGCTGATCTGCGAGAAATCGTTCCTGTCTGGAATGACTTGAAAACGAAGGTTGACGTCGCACTTACGGCGGTAGCCTTCCAAGGGGAAATGGCTACCGCGGTGGCTAAGCTAGCACTCAATCCTGAGCAGGTCGCGGCCTACAAAGCACCGCTTCAAACGTTGCTGGGTGATGGTAACGCATTACTTGAGCCGGAGGCTGCTATAGCCATTGCCGGCGTTACCCTTCGTGAAAAGCTCGAGCTGCTCCAGGAGCGAGCAGCGCACCTGACTGCCGTCGGTCATTTCACCGAAATGGGCGTCATCGAAACTGCCAACCTGGCACTAAGTGATATCAAGAAAAACTGCGAAACTGTCGTTTCGTCTGAGTCGCGCCTTAAGGCATGGTGCGCTTGGCGAAAGGTTCGCGATGAAGCCTACGCTGTCGGCTTGGCGCCAATTGTTCAAGCGATGGAAGCCGGAGCTATCACCTTTGGAAAAGTCCGGCGTGTATTGGAAGTAAACTATGCCCGCTGGTGGCTGAATACGACGGTCGACAACGAAGAGGTGATCCGGACGTTCGTCAGCGTGGAGCATGAGCAACGAATTCGCGATTTCCGAGCTTTGGACGACAAGTTCACGGAGTTGACCAAAGACTGGCTCCGAGCTCGGCTGTGTTCCGACCTACCAAGCCAAGACAGTGTAAGTCGCTCTTCAGAGTGGGGCGTCCTACGACATGAGATGGGCAAGAAGACCAAGCACATTCCATTGCGGGAGCTGATGAGTCGTGCGCCAGAAGCGCTAACCAAGCTGACTCCATGCTTGCTCATGAGCCCTCTCTCCATTGCCCAGTATCTGCCGCCTGCCTCAACACCGTTCGATCTCGTTATCTTCGATGAGGCATCTCAAATACCTGTATGGGATGCCATCGGCGCCATGGCCCGAGGGAAGCAGGTGGTGATGGTGGGCGACCCCAAACAGCTCCCTCCAACTTCGTTCTTTAACCGAGCTGAGTCGACCGCTGAAGATGAGGATGTAGAGGCTGATCTCGAGAGTATTCTGGACGAGTGCATCAGTGCCAACTTGCCGATGCGTAACCTGAACTGGCACTACCGTAGCCGCCACGAGAGTCTGATCGCTTTCTCGAACCAGCGTTACTACCAGTCGAAGCTGGTGACCTTCCCATCACCGTTTACGGCCGACAAAGCAGTACGGTTATGCCCAGTCCCCGGTGTATATGACAAGGGTGGGTCGCGAACCAACTTGATCGAAGCAAGATCTTTAGTTGCTGATCTGGTTGCTCGTCTTCAGTCGCCGGCCTTCCGCGAAAGCAGGCGAACCGTGGGGGTTGTAACCTTCAACGGAGAGCAACAGAAACTCATCATGGACATGTTGGATGAAGCATGCCGGAAAGATCCAACACTCGATTCGTACTTCGCAGAGTCCGAGTTGGAGCCGGTGTTCGTCAAGAACCTGGAGAGCGTTCAAGGTGATGAGCGAGACATCATCTATTTCTCGACCACCTATGGGAAAGACGCTGCTGGTGTGCTGTCGATGAACTTCGGCCCGATGAACCGCCCTGGTGGTGAGCGTCGGCTGAATGTGGCTATCACTCGCGCTCGACAGGAGCTTGTGGTGTTCTCGACTCTACGACCAGAGCACATTGATTTGGCCCGTACGCAAGCGATTGGGGTGCGTGATCTGAAGCACTTCCTAGAGTTTGCAGAGCGTGGCCCGCGGGCCCTGGCAGAAGCTGACTTTGGTAGCGTAGGTGGTTTCGACAGCCCATTCGAAGAGGCGGTTGCAGCAGCCTTGGCCAAAAAGGGGTGGCAGATTCATACCCAGATTGGCGTTTCCTCCTTCCGAGTAGACCTTGGGGTTGTTCATCCTGATGCTCCTGGTCGATTTCTTGCCGGCGTTGAATGCGACGGTGCTACCTATCATCGCAGCGCGACTGCTCGCGATCGTGACAAGCTCCGTGAATCTGTACTGCGTGGACTTGGCTGGGAGATCGTTAGGATATGGTCGACGGACTGGTGGATAGATGCAGTTGGAACTGCCGAGAAGGTACATCAACGTCTGAACGAGATCCTTGCTGAGTCCCGAGCAAAGCAGGCTGTCATCGATGCTGCTCAAGAGGCAGAGCGACTGAAAATCGACGCGGCTATGGCTGAGGTCATTGAGGTAGTGGATCAGGTTGCTGTGGTCGCCGCAGCGGATGGAGTGGCTGAAGCCAATGATCCCTCAGGCGCTTTGGATGAGTTGAAGTACGCCAAGGCGGCATCCATCACGCCAGTTGAAGATGTCCTGGCCTTTACTCGTCCCCTTGTAAATTTGGTTTATAAGGAAGCCGATCCTCGTCAAGCGGTAGGGTTGGTCGATCCAGATCAGTTCTTTGAGCCGAGTTACACAGAAACGTTGGAGCAGATGATTGCTCATGTGGTTGCGGAGGAGGGGCCGGTTCTGGACACCGCGCTCGCAAGGCGCATTGCCCGGGCGCATGGCTGGGTACGAACCGGCTCGCGGATTCGTGATCGGGTTGACCAAATTGCCCGGGCACGATTCCGGTCGCATGAAGAGGAACAAACTGGGGTCTTCTTCTGGCCCGCTCATATCGAGTCGGACACCAGTGTCGTCTTCCGTAGGCCCGGCGACGAAGACTCCATGAGAGCGCTAGCTGAAATCTGCCTACCAGAACTGCGTGCTTTGGTTGATGAGATGGTGCGGCGGGGGCACGAGGGGGAGGCCTTGATATACGCGGTCGCTAAGGAAGCTGGTGTAAGCAAGCTTGCTCATGCGGGACGTCAGCGAATTGAAAAGGCCATACGTCGAACAGTGTAGTAGCGAGAAGGAGGGGTACTGTAGAGGTACCCCTTTTTTTGTGGGTTTTGATCCTGCCCTTACTCTGTGATGCATGAAGTAAAAATGTGCTCCTTCTGGATTTCCTAGTATTTTCAATTTCCAGGAGCTCAGGTGATTCAGGCAGAGCTATGCTTGTGCCATCACATCAATGGTATGGAGAGTCGTGATGGGCTGGAAAGGGACTGTACGCTCGCTGCAAGCGTCTGCGCGGAGGTCAGAGCGCAACGCTCATCGCCGGCAACGTGAGCTCGAAAAGCAACAGAAAGAGTACGCAAAGATGGAAGCGCTGGAGCAAGCAGCGTATGAAGTCGATGTGTACGAAAATCACATAGATATCCTCCTTTCGATGCACAAGGAGTGTGCCGAGCCTGTGAAATGGAAGCGGCTTCTCTCCAATCCCGAACCTAGACAGCCACTGAAGAGCGGTACGCTTGAGCAAGAAGCCACCCATGCGGCCGCTACATATCACCCCAATTTCTGGGCTCGGCTCTTCAAGCTAGAGGCTCGTCAACGCGCAGTCCTATTCGACAAGATTGGCGCCGCACAGGCGGAAGATGAAAGGCAGTATCAGGCTCAGCTTGATGAATGGAAGACTGCCCATACCGAGTGGGCAGAGGAGCGGGATATTGCGATCCGCATCCTTGATGGTGACCGTCAAGCCAAGCTCGATGCCATCGTAGCTTTCGAGTCGTTTGCAGAAATCTCGCACCTCGGCTCAGCCATTCAGATGATTGTTCATGAAGGTGGCATCCTAGAAGCCAAGCTCGCTATCCATGGCTCCGACGTGATTCCGACTGAAATCAAATCTCTACTCAAAAGTGGCAAGCTGTCGACCAAAGCTATGCCTGTTGGGCGGTTCAACGAGCTTCACCAGGACTACGTGTGCAGCTGCGCTCTGCGAGTAGGTCGAGAGTTGTTGGCAATTCTGCCGGATGACCTAGTCATCGTCACCGCTCTGGACAATGTGCTCAACAGCTCGACAGGTCATATGGAAGAGCAGCCAATTCTGAGTGTTGCTTTCTCTAGGTCAACTGTTGACGGACTTAACCTCGAAACCATCGACCCGTCTGATGCGATGAAGAATTTCGTCCATAACATGAGCTTCAAGAAGGGCGCAGGATTCTCGGCCGTTGTCGCCCTTGATACTCAGCGTTTCGCCGTAACCGTGTAACTGAATCGCATGCGCAGTCGGTGGCCGACTATGAAGAGTTGTTGCCGTGGAACTGCGCACCAGAGATGTCACGGTAAACACGAAACGCTCCTGGCGGTAGGTGTACTTCGTGGATCGCATACCCACGGTCGGTGACCGCACAGCAGTGTCCCGCCTGCTACCAGCAAAGTAGCGAGCGGGGAGTGCTGAGTTATTTTGGTCAAGAGCGCGGTGCCATCTTTGATCCGGTTGGCACAAGCGTTTAAGAAAGGCAGCGACTTTTCTCATGTGTTTCCGCGATGTATGAGCACGCTTGCTGAGTGAAAAGATCAGTGCAGTGAATCATCGAATACTCGTCCAGTTCATGCACGAAAAGTCGGGCGTTATCCTCAGGGCTGCGATTGGCTATAAACATATCGATTTCCCCATCGGAAATAAACGCCAAATCGGTGCGCTCGACGATCTCGTCCCGGCTAGTGGTGTGGCGAAATCTTACAGACTCTAGGTAAACGATATTATCGCGGTGGACGATTTTGATCGAGTGAAAAGCAGGATCCAGATAAGTCGGGTACTTGCGCTTCAAGTCCGGAAGAATTTCCACGCCGCTGTTAGAGCCCACCTGAGGCACGCGGAAGTTCAGTGCCTCCTCCATCAGTCCTCGAATGGCCTCGCGAATGGGGAGTTGGAAGAACTCTCGGTTGGGTTTGTATTGGTAGTCCAGGTAACGTTGTTTCATCAGGATTTCTACCTGCCGGCAGTCGGTGACAAGTTCATCGTAGACGACCTCAAAATTATCAGGTACCCAAGTTCCTTTTCCCTCCCTCGCCCGTTGTTTGGATGAGCGTGTTGACTGGCCAATTTTAACCAGTCCGGGCATGCTGGGATTGATAATCAAGTAAACAAAACCTGCGCTCATTGTTGGGGTTCCTTGAGCTACGTAATGAATCAATCGTTGTATGGGGCGCGCTCTGCGTGTGCTTTTTGAACGGCAGAGTGCTCAACCCACCTCAACGCCTACGTGAAATAAAAATGACCCGGAGCAAAACTCAAGGGGCATTTCTCGTTATGTTGGCGCTAGTGATTTCGTCGGGTGTAGTGGGCCAGCGTTAGGTTTGAGAATAAATCGTGGAGAGAAAAGTCTTTTTCCTGGAACGGTTGCTCAAGCGTTTCAATCAGTGATTGTGGTGCGACCTGTAAGCCTTTACTGCGCTTTGACGGTACATCGAGATCATCGAGAAACCCCGGATCGCAGTACACCACGATCCCATGATGAATAGCATCCTTGAGCACCCGCTTGTCAATCAGGTCGCAAAGTGACAGCAGGGCGGCCTGGATATTCACGACCACCGTGGAGTTTTCAGCCCTTCTGGTTAGCAGGGATTGAGTGATCAAGTTATAGCTTTTTTTGTTACCCGCCCGATACGCGATCAAGGCTAAGCTAGCCTTTTCAAGGAGCGACTCTTTAGCCTCAATTTTCATAAGGAAATTGGAGGTCCCAAGTTTCGATTGATACCCCATGAGTCGTCGCGTTGATGCGTAATCCACGATTTTCGATGCAAGGAAGGGATTGTCGGTTTGAAGCACAAAGAACTCTTCGTCACCAGACGGCTCGAGTTCGACCTTCAAATAACTGTCGATCGCAAAGTTCGAGGCAGGCGTGATGTAGAACAGCTTGTGGTAACGGCCTTCGGATTGAAATTGATCAAGTTCGCAATCCGAGTGAGAAAAGACGCCATCCATTAGACTTTTGAAATGCTCATGGTGTTCACCATCATGCTGCCGTGTCTGGTTGTTGATGGTGATCCATTCAATACACACAGGCTGCTTGCCGAGCGTCACCAGAGTGGTGTCGTTGTCCCACTCTGAGTCAAACGCGACTGAAGTACTGTTGAGCACAGGGAGATTGGCAGGAGCGGTACAGGGTACGCCGAGCACTAGGTAACACCCTAGTGGAAGAGCATAGGGCACAAAATATTGGTCACTCTCACCATAACGGCTTTCGTCACGCCATGCGTTCAAGGCATTGTCGAACCATCGTTGGTGAATGCGCATGGCCTCATCCAAATGTTCCTCAGGCAATATCAGCTCGACGTCATATTCATCGTCATCCGCTGTACGGTCAAAGGCCTCCAGATAGTCGCAGGTTGCCTTGTACCAACCCATCGGGTCGGACCAAATGATTTTGATCTTCTCGTTGTAAGGCTCGGCTATTTTTGCGAGAGGTTGGTAGTGCTCTCCGAGATCGTAATATTCTGGAAGGTAGACGCGAGTCGCAATGAGTTTGATATAAGTGTCATTGATTCTCGTATAAGCATGAATAACAGCGGCAGGATCGGGGCCGATGTGACTTGGCTGCCAGGCACTGGCCTCTATCTTCGTAGCAATATCACTGAGCGATACTGGTACTTGGGATATAACAAAGACGTACCTGAGTATTTCGTACAAACCGGCCAAATTGGTGTTTGTCAAAATGCGGCGGCTGAGCGCCTTCGCCAGCTCACGTATGTTGTTGGCAAAATAAGCTTGTGCCGCGTCCACGTGCGGTAAAGCCGCAAGGATCAATGATTCGTCGTGTGGGGAAGGTGACTCCAGTCGGGCGTTTAAATCCGCCCAGCTCGCGCAACCGTAAGGCCCTGAAGCGAGTATCTCTTTGGCGGTAGTTAGCGGGACGGCAAGTTTCTCGCTAAGACGTTTGGATTGACGAACGATGTTTTCACGAAGATAGGAGGTTTTCAGCAATGCCATGGTGATTTCCGTTGCTCTCGAAGAGCTACACCGGAGACGCCCACCCACATTCCCCGGTGCCCGAAACAGGAGCGGCCAGAGGCTTCTATAGATACATGGTTGAATATCCACTTAGCTGCGGCCTCTAGGGCCCCTGGGGGTGGGCAGCGCGCCGACCATGAGCGGCGCTGGTGACTGAGCTTATCGCGAAACGTAAATGAATCGCAAGGCAGACCCTGCCACAAGTGCATTTCCTTCGATCAGAAGCATTCCAGTTGTATGAAATTCAGTATTGGCGGTTCGATTTTGGACAGGGTGTTCTGAAAAAATAACCGATCGGTAACCCTATTCACTTCACCGGTTCTTCTCGGTTGGATCATAGTTTGAGCTGGTGCTCCCCCTACTTTTCCCCCCACAAAAACGTCGGCTCTTGATGGACGTTGCTGGACTCTCGTAGAGCAGAACACCGCTGGAGCTCAAGTAAATACTCACTTGGAAAAATCCAGAGTGATATTTTCAAAGCTTTCAAGAAGTATGAAAAAGGAGATGGGGGGTATGACTCACCCACATGGGTTACAAATCAGTTCACGCACATAGGTAACAGTTTTTAACTGGCAGGGTCGATTTCGTGAGGATCTGACCATGCCCTGGAGAGAGCTGAAACCTATGGACCTCAAAGTGATGTTCATCGCTGAGTATCTGTCTGAAAAGCACAGCTTTAGCCGGCTGTGCCAGGACTATCAGATCAGCCGAAAGACTGGCTACAAATGGGTCGAGCGCTATGAGCTGGAGGGTCCCAGTGGGCTCGACGAACGTAGCCGCCGACGGCACAACCAAACCTATGTGGTGCCATTGGTTGTGAGGCAGGCAATCATTGAGTTTCGCTCTACTGGCGAAACGGTTCCGGGCCCTAAAAAGATCCAGAACGACCTGATGAAACGTTTTCCGGGGCAGGATCCGCCGTCGAAAACGACCATCTACAACATCCTCAAGGCTGCGGACTTGATTACGTCTCGACCGTTGCGTCAGCGTGTCGCTGTCTATCCCAAGCCTTTGCGTAAGGCAGAAACGCCTAATCAGCTCTTCAGCGCAGATTACAAGGGCCAATTTCTCACTGGGGCGGGCGTTTGGTGCTATCCACTGACGATCATGGATCATGCCAGTCGGTTCTTGCTTGCCTGCGAGAGCATGGCCAATACCAATCTCAAGGAGACCCAGCAAACCTTCGAGCGCGTTTTTCGTGAATACGGGATGCCTGAGCGCATCCGCACCGATAACGGCGTGCCGTTTGCCAGCACCGGTCGTGCAGGACTATCGCAGTTGTCGATCTGGTGGTTGCGCCTTGGGATTATTCCTGAGCGAATTGAGCCCGGTCGGCCAGATCAAAATGGGCGTCATGAGCGCATGCACCGGACATTGAAAAGTACTTTCCCCAAACCGCCAGCCATTGCCTGGGAGGCTCAGCAAAAACACTTTGATCGTTTTATGCAGCACTACAATCACGAGCGAGGGCACGAGGCGCTCGGCCAGAAAACCCCGGCTTCCTGCTATACCCCTTCAACCCGAGCTTACCCGGAAAAGCTACCGGAAATGGGGTATGCGAGCCATGTTGAGTGTTACCTGGCTGATAGTTGCGGAATCATTAATCGGGCGGGGCTGCGGATATACGTGGGGAATCTGCTCAGGCATCAAAACATTGGAATGGAGATGATCAAAGACGGAGTATGGAATGTGATCTTCGGTCCGGTGATCCTAGGTCACGTCAATGCCAGGGACGCAAAGAACGGCTACGTTTCAATCAAAGTGTCACCTATGTGAATGCACTTTTTTGTAACCCATGTGGTTGTCCCGTACATGGGGTGCTAGGGGTCGAGTGTTCGAATCACTCCGTCCCGACCATTATTCCTGAGTAGAATCAGACAATTGAGCCGATCTAACAGATCGGCTTTTTTGTGCCTGCGCAAAATCAGCGCAAAACTACCCGGTGATTTCACTGATATTCAGGTCCGGGATTGCTTCTGACCAGATGATTTCATCGTGGTCCCGCTGGTGGTTTTTGGTCATGCCCTCGCTCGCATGACCAGTGATCTTTTGCCCATCCTTTCCGGCTTTCTCTTACAGGTGCAGCGACAGAGCTCGCACTTCGTGGAAGCCTGGCATCTCCTCTTCCTTCCATCCCGCGTAGCCGCTCGCCGCCTCGCTGACCGCCTTGAGCGCTCGCGTCAAATATGAGCCGGTCTAATGAATTTGGACATATCAATAGGGCGCTCTGATGGCGTCCAAACCTGATGTGTGCAGTTGCTGTTATCGACCCAGCCCGGCCATATTCTCTCGAGGTGCACTGCCGCCTATGTTGTTGGCCTGGCAAACATGAATGCGAGTGACCTTCGTTGGAAAGTCACCGCTGTCGAACCTCAGGAGTCTATGGCATGGGCCTTTCTACACGTGATACAGCAGCGACGATACAAAAAGCATCAATGACAAAGGGGCTGGTGCTTCTATTTGCTTTTTGTTGCGGTGCCATCGTGGCCAACATCTATTACGCACAACCGATTATTAGCTTGATCGCTCCGGATATCGGCATGTCGAGTGGGAGCGCGAGTTTCATCGTTTCGCTGACCCAGATTGGTTATGCGCTCGGATTGTTTTTCCTGGTGCCCTTGGCGGACCTGGTAGAAAACCGTCGGCTGATGATCGCGACGATCGTGATTACGATCTTCAGCCTGGTCGCCGCCGGTTTATCCAAGCAGCCGAGTGTATTTCTAGTGGTGTCGGCACTCATCGGTTTCAGCTCAGTCTCCGTGCAGATGCTTATTCCGTTGGCGGCACATCTGGCATCGGAAGAGTCTCGTGGTCGGGTGGTTGGCGGGATTATGGGGGGCTTGCTGCTAGGGATTCTGCTGGCGCGGCCGCTGTCGAGCCTGGTTGCCGATCATTTGGGCTGGCGGGTGGTGTTTGTCGGGGCCGCCGCCTTGATGCTCGTTATCGCCATCGTGATTGGCATGACCCTGCCTAAATGGCAACCGACCCATCGTGCGTCGTACGGCCAATTGCTGATGTCCCTGGGCCAACTGTTTTGCCGCGAGCCCGTGCTGCGTCAGCGCGCGCTCTATCAGGGGCTGATGTTTGCGGCGTTCAGTTTGTTCTGGACCGCTGTGCCATTGATATTGAGTCGTGAGTTCGGCCTCACGCAAAGTCAGATTGCGATTTTCTCTCTGGTTGGCGCCATCGGTGCCATTGCCGCACCTATCAGTGGCCGTCTTGCCGATGCAGGCCATACTCGACGAGCGTCGCAGGTGGCCATGGTGCTGGGTGTATTGAGTTTCCTTCCGGCCTTCATCAATCCCTTTTACGGTGTGATTGGGTTGGCCGTCACCGGGATAGCACTGGATTTTGCAGTGCAAATGAACATGGTGCTTGGCCAGCGAGCTGTCTATGCATTGGGCACTGCCAACAGAGGCCGTCTGAATGCGTTGTACATGATCAGTATCTTTATTGGGGGTGCAATCGGTTCTTCGGTAGCCAGTTTGCTTTATGAACATGCCGGCTGGCTGGCAATTGCTGCGGTGGGAAGCGCATTGTCGCTGGTAGCTCTAGTCGTCTTCTCGGTGGTTTCTCGTCGGACCCGAACTGGCACAATGCTCAATATGAACAACGGTTGAGTCAAGGAGTGTCATGGACAAGCTGCTCGCATTGAAGATGTTCGTCCAGGCTGTGGATTCGAAGGGCTTTTCTTCTGCCGCTCGACAGTTAGGCCTGGCGACGTCTTCTGTGACTCGGATGATCGATGGGCTTGAGGCGGAACTGGGCGCTGTCTTGCTTAATCGATCCACGCGTCAAATCTCATTGTCAGATGCCGGGGCCGCCTACTACTTGAAAGCGCGGGAAGTGCTCAATGCTGTCGCCGAGGCGGATGCCTCGGTCAGTGACCGCGGGGAACTCCCTGCGGGCCATCTTCGTATTTCCGTGCCCGTAGCGCTGGGGCGTCGTCTGATTGCACCTCATATTGCCTCGCTGTTGAAGCGATACCCTCAACTTGTGTTGGACATGACGCTCTCCGATGACATCGTTGAATTACTGGGGGAGCGCGTCGATCTGGCGATTCGATTGGGATCGGCAGCCGCCATGGATGGTGTCGTCAGTCGTCCCGTCGGTCATTTCAAGCGCCGGGTGGTGGCCAGTGCCGAGTACCTGAATGCACATGGTTTTCCTGAACATCCCATGGACCTCATGCAGCACGAGTGCCTGCGTTTCAGTTACGGCCCAAAGCAACAGGTGTGGACTTTCTTAAAGGAAGGTGAGGAGACTCGAGTACCGATTGAGGGCCGCTTCAAAAGCAGCAATGCCGAGGTTTTGCGTGAGGTTGCGTTGGCGGGCGGTGGAGTGGCTCTGTTACCTGACTGGCTCGTCAACGACGATATTGGCAGCGGTGATTTGACTTCATTGTTCGAGTCCTTTGTTATCAATCCGAACGATGCTAGTTCGGCCATTTCCGCACTGTATCTTCCCAATCATCGTGGCTCCAAGCGCGTCAATGCGTTTATCGATTTCATCAGCGAATTGCTAGGGCCTGAAGGCTCGTTTTCGAACGATGCTGTCAGGAGATAGCATTGAAATGCTCAAGCGCCTGCAAAACTCTATCGATATTTCCCCAGCAAAGAGGAACTGATAGACCGCGTGTACGACGAGGTATATCAGTGGGATTCCTCGTGTTCGCGTTAACGGGTTGCTGCATGAGCGCCAGGCGCTCATGAGCGTGCGCCTGGCTACCGATTCAGACGTTTCGCCGGCATCGGCTGGCTGACTTGTGGCCGAAGGGCATAAAGTCGACACCGCCCGGATCGGTCATGACCCCAGCGCCTCCTGCCAGCCACGTCGCGCCAGCGGCAGATCGAGCAAGCGCTTGCCGGTGGCATCGTTGATGGCATTGCCCAGTGCTGCGGCCATGGGGCCCTGGACGATTTCCGCCGCACCAAGAAATGGCTGATCCGGCTGATCAATCAGGTGGACCTCGACCTGTTGCGGCAAATCCGGAAAACGCATGATCGGATAGCCGCTCCAGTCGAAGCTGTGCATGCCGCTGGCGTCATAGAGGATTCGCTCATAGAGCGTCCAACTGGCGGACTGCACGATGCCACCCTGGATCTGATTGAGCAGCCCGTCGGGGCTGACAATTTGCCCCACGTCGACGGCGGCGACAACGCGATCAATCGTCACCTGTCCAGTCTGGCGCTGCACATGCAACTGCACGGCGATTGCGCAGTAACCCATGATGTTTTTGTAGCGGGCAAAGGCGAAGCCGATTCCGCTGCCGGGGCCCGTTGCTTTTTGCGGCCAGCGGAACTCAGCGGCCACGCGCTCCACCACCGCCCGTGCTCGCGGATCGCTCAAGTGATTCAGGCGAAATTGTACCGGGTCGACGGTGGCCCTGGCCGCCAGTTCATCGACGGTGCTCTCGATGGCGAAGATGTTGATATGGGCACCGAGCGAACGCATGGCCGAGGTCCTGAATGGCATGGTCAGTACAAAGTTAAGATCGACCTTCAGGTTGGGGATCTCATACAACGGAACGGCATTGCGGTCGCCGTCGCCTTCGGGCTGAGCGATCGGCACCGAAGGCGCCGGGGTGAAGGGATTGGCCAACAGCCACGCCGGCAACAGGCGCCCGGCGTTGACGATACGTTCGTTGTGCGGCGTACTCCAGAGTTCGTATGTCCAGTCGCGAAGCCGCCCGCTGTCGTCCAGTCCTGCTTCCACTTCGGCAAGCATGGCCGAGCTGTAGGGCTCCCAGAGATTTTCCTGTTCGCGCATCCATTGCACCCGTATCGGCTTGCCGGGAATGGCCATGGCGATCAGCGCGGCGTCGGCGGCGGCGTCATCGGCGCCGTTGTGGCCATAGCAACCGGAGCCTTCAGCGTGGATGCACCGTACCTGAGCCACCGGCAGGCCGACCATCTCGGCGATACCCGCGCGCAATGGATAGACACCTTGAGAGTGGGTCCACACGGTCAGTGTGCCGTCCTTGAACCAGGCCACTGCGCAGGAGGGGCCGATGGAGCCGTGCATCAGGTATTGCTTGGTCACCCGGGCCTTGTAGGCGTGTGGTGTCGGTTGCGGGAGGTCACCCTTGGTACTCACCGGGTAGCGTCGCGCCGGCAATTCGGTGAGGAGTTGATGGATGTGTGTCGAGTCGGGCAGCGGGTTACCTGCTGTCCAGCGGGCCGTGGCATAGCCCTCGCGCATTGCTTTGACCGCCAGCCATTCATCGGTGGCGACCACGGCAAGGTAGCTGCCGTTGCGGATCAGTTTCACCTCACCGGGCAGTTTCCCGAGGGCGGCCTCGTCAATCTCCAGAAGCTGACTGCCGCGCCGGGGTGGCCGTATCACGCGGGCATGCAGCATATCGGGCAGGCGCATATCCTGCACGTAGGCTGCACCGCCGCTGACTTTGGCCGGGATGTCCAGTCGAGGCAGTGATTGGCCGATCAGGGTGAAACGGCTGGCTGGCTTGAAGGGCGAGTTGGCCGATGCAAAACGATGCAGTTGGACCCCTGCCACGGCTTGTGCGTAGGTCATGCTGCGGCCTTGCGCATCGTAGATCACCGCGTCCCGCGTGGTCAGGCTGTCGACGTTGAGGTGCCATTGCCGTGCCGCGGACTCGAGCAATAATTGACGCACCTGGGCCGCGGCGTTGAACAGCGCGGTGCCGCTGTCGACGATCGTATGGCTGCCGGCGGTATACCCTTCATTGGGTGTCAGTGCGGTGTCGGCGGTGAGAAAACGGATGAGCGCGGGCGGCACTTCCAGCCGCTCGGCGGCGATCTGCAGGAGCGCAGTTTTGACGCCAGTGCCCAGTTCCACTTTGCCGGTGTAGACGGTGATGCCATCTTTCGCATCAATGCGGATCCAGGCGTCCAGGTGAGGAGTGGCGCGCAGGCTGCCCGGCAGGTCGGGGGCGAGGATCTCTGTCCCCAAGGTGTCTACTTCAGTGTCGGCGAAGGCGCGAGGAATAGCCGGGAGCAGTGCGAACCCCATCACCAATGCGCCATTTATCATGAATGCGCGGCGGCTCAGATCGACTTTTTGCGTTGAGGTTTTCATACCTTGCCCCCTTGCGCGATGACCGACTTGATAGCGGCGAGGATTCGCACATGGGTGCCGCAGCGGCACAAGTTGGGTGCCATGTGGCGACGGATCGTTTCATCGTCCGGATGGGGGTTGGCTTCCAATAGCGCCTGTGCGCGGACGATCATTCCGGCGATGCAATAGCCGCACTGGGCCGCCTGTTCCTCGATAAAGGCTTTCTGCAAGGCACCCGGTTGGTCAGCGCTGCCGAGGCTCTCGACCGTGCGCACCGATTTGCCCGCCAGCGCGCCGCAGGGCGTCAGGCAGGAAAACACCGGTTTGTCGTTCACTAGCACCGTGCAGGCGCCACATTGACCCAGACCGCAGCCGTATTTGGCGCCGTTGAGCCCCACTTGATTGCGCAAGGCATACAGCAAGGGCATGTCGTCCGCGATGTCCAGTTCGTGAGTCTTGCCGTTGATATCGAGTGTGATCACGGTTGCTGCTCCTGAGCCCGAATGCTTTTGATGGTCTTGTCGAGATCCGTCCAGGGACGGTTCGCGCAACTTTGGTTGCGCAAGTACTCGGCAAGTGCGGCCACATGGGTGTCGTCCAGGCTAGGGGCGAAGGCAGGCATGTAGTGGCTGGAAGCGGCGCTGGACATGGGGATGCCCTGCAGGATGGTCTGGATCAAATTGCGTGGCGAGTCCTCCATCACCGCCGAGGTGTTCGCCAGCGCCGGCCGCGATTCAATGACGCGCATCGGCGCCGCGCCGCCGTGGCAACTCGCGCAGGCGCCGTCGAACAATGAGGCGCCCATAAGTGCTCTGGCGCTGGGCTTGACCCCAGAAGTGCAGGGCGGCGATGGGGCATCCGATGAGGTTTTCTTGAGGTCGAGAATGTACTGCGCGATGGCATGGGCATCTTCCGTCGGCAATTGCGCGATGCTCAGACTGACCGGCAACATCGGGCCCGCTGCTGCGCCGTGTCCTTCGGCGACCTCGCCCGTCAGATAGGCGACCAACTGGGCTTCGTTCCAGGGGTGTTGCGCCTCGGTCATTCCGCGCAGGGCAGGGGCTGTCCAGCCGTCGACGACACCACCGTTGAACCGTTCGCTGCTTTTTTCCCCGCCAATCAGATTCAGGGGCGAATGGCAGGATGAACAATGTCCCGCTCCCTCGACCAGGTAGCGTCCGCGGTTCCATTGTGCTGACTGGTTGGGAAGTGGCTCCAGCGGATCTCCATGCAGGAACAACAAGTTCCAGAAGGACACCAGCGGACGGAAGTTCATGGGGAAGACCATATGGTTCTGCGGCGCGGTGTATGTGATCGGGTCCACGCTCATCAGGTAGGCATAGGCGTCGGCGATATCGGCGTCGCTCATCTTTCGATAATGCACGTAGGGGAACGCCGGATAGAGGAAATGGCCGTCACGCGCGATGCCTTCACGCATGGCCCGTTCAAAGGCGTCCAGCGACCACTTTCCGATACCGGACTCCGGGTCCGGGGTAATGTTGGTGGTGAAGAGGGTTCCGAAAGGCGTTACCAGCGGCAAACCGCCGGCCATGTAGGCGCCTCCTGGCCGTGTGTGACAGACCGCACAGTCTCCGGCTTCGACGACGCGGCGGCCTCTGTCCAGGGTTTCGCGATCGGCCTTCAGGGGCTGGCTGACCGTGGCAATTTCCGGCCTCCACATCATCCAGAACGCAAACCCTAACCCCACGACGCCGATCGCCAGAACGACATCGATGATCGTTTTGCGCTTCATCGCCTTACCTCTCGAGCTGAATTAACGACAGATTTTTCAATCCGCCGCGTGCGATGGGCGTACGGCGATTTTCCATGACGTGAGCTTAGAGAGGGTGCTTGTGATGGAGTACCCCATCAAGGCGCAACGCTACATTGCGCCAGGCGCAACGGTGACCGAATCAACAACCGTTAACTCGCGCAGCGTGCGCCCCTGTCCAAAGACAGGCGCTCAAGGACCGTGGCGCGCCGAAGGCGTGATCGGCACATCGTTGCGTTTTGCGAAAAGCTACGTTGTGCAACCGACGGATTCTCTGGCGGCGCTCCGGGCCCTACCTTGGGGGGGTGAAACACTCAACCACGGAGACCGTCATGAGTTTGCACTCATCCACAATTCAAGTGACTTACGACTTCATCTGCCCATGGTGCTGGATCGGTGAGGAACATCTCGAACGCGCTCTGGCCGCTTCGGGTTTATCAACGGACCGACCCATCGGCTTCCTGCCTTATCAGTTGAACCCTGACATGCCCGTTCAAGGCATGGATCGCAAAGTCTATCGCTCTGGCAAATTCGGCAGTTGGGCACGTAGCCAGGCGATGGACGCACAGGTCACCCACGCCGGTAAGGCGGTCGGGCTTGAGTTCGATTACGAGCGAGTCAAAAAAACGCCCAACACCCTGGCCGCGCATCGGTTGGTATGGCGCGAGCAACAGGCGGGTCGAGACGCGTCGACGCTGGTCAAGGCCGTTTTCAAGGCGTACTTCGGCGAGGGGCGGGATATCGGCGACCTCACGATACTGGCCGACATCGCCGCCGAAACCGGGCAGGACCGAGCGGTTATTGTCGACTTTCTCAAGTCCGATGAAGGCACGGCTGAAGTCTTGAAGCTCGAAGCCCAAACCAAGGCATCCGGTGTGCGCTCGGTGCCCAGCATTCAGATCGCAGATGACGTGATCAGTGGCGCCCAGCCCGTCGAAATAATGACCCGGATACTGAAACGAAGCGAAGCCGCTTAAGGCGTTTTTCCAATCCCTATTCATTCAGGAAATCATCATGACTCATCACTTGTTCAGCCCGATCAAACTTGGCCAACTCACCCTCAAGCACCGCGTCGCCATGGCGCCTCTGACTCGTTCGCGGGCGGGGCAACCTGGCAACGTACCGACATCGATGAACGTCGAGTACTACCGTCAGCGTGCCAGTGCCGCATTGATCATTACCGAGGCTACGCAGATTTCGCAGCAGGGCCAGGGTTACGCCTGGACCCCCGGCATCCATAGCGACGAGCAGATCCAGGGCTGGAAGGCGGTCAGCGAGGCCGTGCACGCAGAAGGCGGGCGCATTTTCCTGCAGCTCTGGCATGTGGGGCGAGTGTCGCATCCGGTGTTCCAGCCTGGCGGCGGCTTGCCGGTGGCGCCGACCGCGCAACCGGTGCCCGGCAAGACCTTCATCCTCAATGAAGAGGGCGAGGGCGTATGGGGTGATGTACCTGTCCCTCAAGCGCTGGACATTCCCGGGATCGAAGCGATCGTTGCCGACTTCCGCAAGGCCGCTCGCAACGCGATCCTGGCGGGTATGGACGGTGTGGAAATTCACGCCGGCAATGGTTACCTGCTCGACCAATTCATCAACAGCGCCAGCAATCAGCGAAGTGATCGCTACGGGGGAAGTATCGAAAACCGTGCCCGGTTGCTGCTTGAAGTCGTGGACGCCGTGACCGCGCAAGTAGGCGCCGAACGCGTAGCTGTCCGCCTGACACCGATGGGACGTTTCATGGGGATGGGCGATGACACCCCGGAACAAACCTTTGGCTACATCGCATCCCGGCTCAATCACTGGAATCTCGCGTACCTGCACCTGGTAGAACCGATGATGGTTGGCACAGTGCTCGATGAAAGTAACGACCCACGCTGGGACGCGATCATCAAGCAACTGCGTAATGACTTCCACGGCGTTCTGATGTTGGCGGGAGGCTACTCCGGCGAAACGGCCGAACAGGCCATTGTGCAGGGGCGTGCGGACCTCATTGCGTTTGGTCGCCCGTTCATTGCCAACCCCGACTTACCGGCTCGCTTGCGCGGTCGCAACGAACTCAACGTGGCTGACGGCAACAGCTTTTTTGGCGGCGACGCCAAGGGGTACATCGACTATCCGGTGTTGGCATAACGCAACGCTAAACCGCAGCCGGGGAAATCACCCGGCAACGAGGAGAAAGGTAATGAAGCGTTCAGGTGTTCCGAAGGCCTTGGTCATTGGTGGTTCCCTGGGAGGGCTGTTCGCCGCCACGGCGTTACGCGCGATTGGTTGGCAGGTCGATATTTACGAGCGATCCCCTGCGGCGATGAACAGTCGTGGCGGGGGCATCGTTTTGCAGGCGGATGTCCTGCACCATTTTCGCTATGCGGGCATTCATCCGGCAGGGGCGCTCGGCGTCCGGTCCCATGATCGTCTCTATCTGGATCGAGTCGGTAGCATCGTGCATAAAGAGCCGATGCCGCAAACCCAGACGTCCTGGAATACGCTATACAGCGCGTTATTTTCTGCGTTTCCTGCCGAGCATTATCACCGTGGCAAGACGTTGGTGGATCTGACCCAGAATGAGCACAGGGTGACTGCGACTTTTGCAGATGGCGGCAGTGCAGAGGGTGACCTGCTGATTGGTGCCGATGGCGCGGGTTCAACCGTACGAAGCATGGTGCTGCCTGGAGCGGTACCTACTTATTCGGGGTATGTGGTGTGGCGTGGGCTGGTCGATGAAGAGCAACTTCCAGACTTCGCCAAAACGCAGCTTTACGAGGACTTTGTTTTTCAACAGGACCCCGAATCGCTGATGCTGGAATACATGGTCCCGGGCGTGAATGGCTCCGTTAATCCTGGCGAGCGTCGGTTCAATTGGCTGTGGTATTTGAAAGCTGCACAAGGGCCGGAACTGGACGCTGTGCTCACTGACCGCAATGGCCATCGGCGTAGTCACTCCATTCCACCCGGGGCCTTGGCCACGGGGCAGGATGCTTACATTCGGGAAATGGGTGAGCGGCAGGCGAACCCGGCTTTTCGGGAACTGATTCGCCAGACCAAGGATATTTTTGTGCAGGCGATCCTTGATCTCAACGTCCCGCAAATGGTGTTTGGCCGTGTGCTGTTGACGGGGGATGCCGCTTTTGTGCCGCGTCCTCATACCGCCGGAAGCACGGCCAAGGCCGCCCGCAATGCACTGTCCCTGGCGCAAACAATCGATGACAGCGGCGACCTCGATCATGCACTGCTGGCCTGGCAGCGACAGCAACTTGCAGAAGGCAAGCGCATGGCGGATTGGGGAGTGAATATGGGCAATCGGATCATGGGCATCGCGCAAGCCTGATGGGTGCGGTTCACACCGGCCAACCTGTACCTGCCCCGGGATGCCACTCTATTGATCAATCGGTTATTTGTCGTTTTTTGATTGTCATCCGATCAATTGTAGGGTCGCAGGCCTCTTTAATCAGGCCATTGAGCACAGCCATGCAAGATTCCCATTGCCTGGTCATGCACAGTCGCCACCTTTACCTTTCGATTTCGGAGTCCGTTCATGGACAAGTTGCTTGCGCTGAAAATGTTTGTCGAAACGGTACGCTGTGGGGGGTACTCATCTGCAGCGCGTAAGCTCGGCATCTCCACGTCGTCGGTGACGCGGCAGGTCGCGGGGCTGGAAAGTGAGTTGGGCGCCAGCCTGCTCAACCGCACCACGCGCAATACGAGCGTCACAGTGGCGGGGCAGCACTATTTCGATAAGGCCGTGGCGATCCTGGAGGCCATCGATGAAGCGGATGCCGTCGTTGCCGATCGTGGCAGCGAAGCTCAGGGGCGTCTGCGGGTCAGTGTCCCGGTGGAGTTCGGCCGGCGAATCATCGCCCCGCACTTGGGGCGGCTGCTTGAACGCCATCCCGGTCTGGAAATCAGTCTCTTGCTGAGCGACGAGATCAGTGACCTGCTCAGCGAACAAATTGATGTGTCAGTACGTCTCGGTTCATCGGTTGTCAGTGACGACATCATCAGCAGGCAGTTGGGCGAGTTCCAGCGCTGGGTTGTGGCGAGTCCCGAATACCTGGCACGAACCGGACTGCCCCGACACCCTTGCAACTTGCTGGAGCACCAGTGCTTACGTTTCGATTACCGCATGGGCCACCACCAATGGACATTCCAGGGGGATGAGGACGTCATCCGCTTGAATGTGCAGGGACGGCTGCAAAGCAACAATGCCGACATTCTGCGCGAGGCTGCCTTGGCCGGTGGCGGGGTGACGCTGTTGGCCGATTGGCTGGTACGTGAGGATGTCAGTGCAGGTCGGCTGACGCGGGTGTTGGAGCAATATGAGGTCAACCCAGGCAGTGCAAGCACCTGCATCAATGCGCTGTATCTGCCCAACCATCGTGGCTCCAGTCGCATCAATGTATTCATAGCGTTTCTTCAGGAAATAATCACGCCCTAAGCGCGTCTCGTGCATCAGGCAAGACCGCGTTGTACATTTCCCCACGTGCTCGAGTTCGTACAGTGGCATCCATCAACTGCCCCGGTCGTCAACGCAGCATCCCGCGGCCACTGACAAAAAATTTCGTTTAAAACAGGACGTCAGCATGACGCAGTTGGCAGCTCAAACAGTCTTATCGGGGTGGGCAAGGGTGCTAGGGGGCGAGTGTTCGAATCACTCCGTCCCGACCATATTTTTCAATGACTTAGGCCAATGTTCACAGCATTGGCCTTTTTCATGTGCGTGAGAGCCTGCCAGCTTCCGTTCAGCCTCTGATCATGGCTAATCCTTTGACTTTTTGTGATTGAACAGGCGCGCGATGTTTTGATTTGGGGCAGAATGTCGGACTTCATCGGCTTGACAAAATACTTGGTGATCTCCTTGGTGTGTCTCTGGGCAGGATTTGCTTTCTTCCAAATCGCGCGTAAAGGTTTTGCAGATGTGTTCTGAGTTTTCAATACAGGTTAAAAGTGTTAGCAAGCATTTTCGAATATACGCCAGCCCGCGCGCGCGTCTGCTGCAGATGTTCAGTAGGGAAAAGCACTATAAGGAGTTTGTGGCGCTAGATGATGTTTCTTTTGTAATAAATAAAGGCGAGACAGTTGGCATTGTTGGTCGCAATGGGAGTGGAAAGTCTACGTTGTTGCAGATGATTTGCGGCACTCTGACCCCTACTTCCGGTGAGATAACTACACATGGCCGTATTGCCGCGCTGCTAGAGTTGGGGTCGGGTTTCAACCCCGAGTTCAGTGGGCGAGAGAATGTTTACATGAATGCTTCCATACTTGGACTTTCCAATGCGGAAACTGCAGCACGCTTTGAGTCCATACTCGCCTTTGCAGAGATTGAAGACTTCATAGATCAGCCGGTCAAGAATTACTCCAGTGGCATGATGGTGCGGCTGGCTTTTGCTGTGGCTATCAATGTCGACCCGCAGATCCTGATTGTCGATGAGGCGCTGGCTGTGGGGGATGAGCTCTTCCAGCGCAAATGCTATGCGCGGATCGAGGCTATCAAGGCCCAAGGTGCAACCATTTTGTTCGTTTCCCATGCAAGTAATACGGTTGTGAGCCTGTGTGACCGGGCGATTCTGCTGGATGGTGGTAAAAAGATTACTGAAGGCACGCCCAAATCAGTGGTTGGTAAGTATCAGCGGCTGCTGAACGCTCCTGCCGACAAAGCCAAGGTCATGCGCGAACAAATGTTGGCTGGTATCGAGGCGCCTCCGAGTCCCGAGTTGGCTGAGCCTGGAGAAGTGGATGAGCTATGTCAGGAAATGGCGGGATATTTCGATCCGCACCTTGTTTCCAAGACTGTGCTGTCTTATGAATCTCGTGGTGCATTGATCTCTGATCCTCAGTTACTCAACATCCAAGGGCAAAAGGTTAATTGTCTCAAGGCAGGAGAAACTTATCGCTATACCTACCGTGTGCGCTTTGATCGTGATGCTAGGAATGTCCGTTTTGGTATGCTGATCAAGACTCCCACTGGCGTGGAGTTGGGAGGGGCTACTTCAGCCAAGCAGATCGCAGAGGGAATCGTGGTTGTTTCATCCGGTTCCGTGCTGTCGGTGGAGTACAGTTTTGTCTGTCGCCTCAATGAAGGATTGTATTTTCTCAATGCTGGCGTATCCGGGGATTGTGGTGAGGGATTCCACCATCTTCATCGCGTCGTCGATGCGTTGTGCTTTCGCGTGAGTGCGGAAAGCAAGCAGTTCGGGCTTGGTCTCGTGGATTTCTCATGTGCGCCGGAATGGTCTTTGGTAGAGTGATTGGATGTTAAGGTTTATCGGAATTGGTGCCCAGAAAAGCGGCACTAGCTGGTTATACGAAGTGTTGAGCAAGCATCCAAGTGTAAGCTTTCCAGCTGGCAAGGAAGTTCACTTCTGGGATGCTCACTACCTGAATGGTGTTGGCTGGTACAGCAGTTTGTTCAGTGAGGAACGCTGCAATGGCGACATCACTCCTGCCTATGCAATTCTGCCACTCGACCGGATTCGTGAAGTGCACCAATACTTTCCCAGCTTACGTATCGTTTATCTGATGCGAAATCCGATTGAGCGAGCATGGTCTTCTGCCAGGATGGCACTGCGCCGAGCCGAAATGGAGTTTTGTGAAGCGTCTGATCAGTGGTTCATTGATCATTTCAAATCGCAGGGATCGTTGCAGCGTGGTGACTACGCCAACTGCTTGAGAAACTGGATGTCGGTCTATCCTCGTGAGAGCTTTTTGATTTCTCGCTACGAAACGATTGCGCACGACCCCGTTGGTTTCGCCAACAGGGTACTGAGTCACATTGGCTTGGGTGAGTTTTTCTCCGAGACTCATCGTCCCGAGTTATCTCGGCCGGTCTTCGAGGGCTACAAATCTGCTATCCGACCGGAATTGTTGCAAGTGTTGCATCGGCTCTATGCTGACAAGATCGACGCATTGAGCGAGCTGCTCGAGGCTGACTTCTCAGACTGGAAGAACAGGTGTTGGCGCTGACGGAAAGCTGACCCACCCAGCCGATTGATAATTGACCCAGGACGGATTGCTGATTTTTGCCCCAGCAATTGTGGATAAGTTTAGCAGCAGTGTTCTGGTTGACGACGCATCCAGCCCCACTGACCCGCTGATGTAGCGCACTATCGCTCCCGGATCAGCCGTCACTGGCATTCCATGCGCGCTGGATGCCTGGTTGGGTACTGGGTACAGTGCTTGGAGTCCAAGTTGCACTATCCGCCTGAATCGCAAGGATGCCCATGCGTAAAATCTTGATAGCGTTGTCGCTCGTTATTCCCTCGCTCCTGCTGCCTGGCTGCTCAGCTGTGTCGACTTTCGACAAGTATGCAACCTTGCGCTTTTATGAGTTCAGTCGAACGGACATTAAGTACAGTCACTTTGATGGTGAGTCAGGCATGCTGAGTTCTAATCCCAATTTTCGGAATACAATGCTGCCCGCACGGATAGCCGATAACAATCAATGGATCGACTTCACTGATGACATGGGGCAAGTTTATAAGACGTTTGGAAATACCTTACATCGCGACACATTTCCAGCTGGGCTGGAGCCGATCAAAGAGTTTGTTGCCTGGAGTCAGCTTCCGCCAATGCAGCGCCTGATTATGCGCGATACGTTGAATGCCAAGCCTGAGTTCACATCTATTAACGCTCGACTGGTGCTTGAGCGCGGCACGAATGAGCCGCTGTTGGTTTTTACAGGCAGTTCGCTACCTTGGGAGACAGCCCCGCAGTATGCGATCGACAAAGTCAACGCAGTCAGAATGCTGGTGAATGCGCGGATCTGGTATGAGATTTTGAAGTAGCAGGCTTCCGAGAAGGCCAATGGCAGATCTGACAGCCCAGCCCCACGCTGGGCTTTTTGCATCTGGCGGGAAATATCGGTACTAATGAAAACCCAATCGAGCGTGATGTCGTTTTGCCTCTTCCCACTCGCGACCTATGGAATCAAGGCGGTCGATCTGGGTGGCAAGTATTCGAGCGAGGTATTCGCTCAGTTCGTCCCAGGCGCGCGGGTTGTCAAAGCCTTCAACCACCTTGATGTGGCAGTGCTGGCGGAGCCGGAAGTGGCGGGCGGCAAGCGCGTCTTGTTCTACTCAGGCGATGATGCAGCCGCAAAGGCAGACGTGCGTAAGATCATTGAAGAGACCGGCTTCTATCCCGTTGACCTGGGGTCGCTTGACGTTGGTGGGCATCTGGCATCGCTGCCTTTTGGCTCGCTGTCTGCGCAGAACTTCATCAAGATCTGATCGCACAACGCTGAATAACGCGCAGTATTTTCCCCGGGAGACCGGACTGCCGTTGACGAGTGATTCCCGGGACTGGCATCTGGCATTACGCGCGTGGGGTGTAGTGGTCATGCCCTCTCCCTATGGGCGTACTTATCTGTCTTCAGTTCTGGATGAGTTGGCCGAGGGTCTGCAGTTCGCCTTTTTCTACATCGGAAACAAGGACGTAGCGCATGTGCTTAGCTTGCCACGAGACGACGTTGAAGCCTCGGATTGATTGGGTTTGCTGAGGTTTGTCAGCTTCGGGGGTGGGCAGTATGAACACGTTGATAATGTGTTTCGCCCGGCCATAGCTCAGTGCTGCTATGGTCTGGTGTTGCAGATAATCAAGGCGTCCGCCCAGCAGCACAAACCCTTGCGCCGTGTAGTCGACCACCGGTGGCGAGAAGTCGAGTTTGCCGGCGAACCACGGTTTGACGGTGTGACGGTCGGAGGAAACGACGTCGTTGAGGTGTTCGCCCATCAGCGAGCGCACGTGGCTGGAGACGGCTTCGTCCATCAGCGGTTGTTCGCCGTCGGGCGTTGCGATGTAAAGCATCGCGGCCAGCGCCAACGTCGTCGCAGAGAACGCTGGGGCGAGCCATTTCCGCCAGCGTTCCATTAGGCCAATGGCAGGTGCTTCAGGCGCGAAGATACGGGTGGCTAACGCTGCCGGCGCCGGGTAATACGCAGCATGGCGCTTCACGCTGACCTTCAGCGCTTTTACTTCTTCACACACCCGCGCGCATTCCCTGCACAAAACCAGATGCGCAGACACATCCGCAGCCAAAGCAGGATCCAGTTCCTGATCCACATAACCTTGCAACCGAACCCGGCAAACCGGGCAATCAAGCTCATTCATGATCGTGCAACTTCAGTAATTCAATCTTGAGCATCGCGCGCGCCCGGGCCAGTCGCGACATGACGGTGCCCATCGGAATGTCGGCCACCAGGGCGATGTCTTTGTAGGGCAGGTCTTCGAGTTCTTTGAGCACGATCACCTCGCGATACGCTGGCGGCAGGGCGCTGAGGGCTTGCTGGAGCAACGCGACGTTTTCGGTGTGAATGGCCAGCAATTCCGGGGTCTGGCTGTGGCTGAGTGCGCCTTCATGCTCGCCGATGTCGTCTTCGATGGCCACCCAATGCCGCCCGGCCGAGGCTTTGAGCCAGGTGTAGCTTTCGTTGCGCACGATAGCCAGGAACCACGCCCTGGCATTGCCATCGGCAAAGCGCTGCAAAAACCTGAAGGCGCGCAACGCGCTTTCCTGCACAACGTCGCGCGCGGCGCTGTCGTTGCCGGTCAGCCAGCGCGCGAGGTTGTAGGCGGCGTCCAGATGGGGCGCTATCAGTTCCTCGAATTGCTTCATGGTCGGTTCCGCACCGTCACACCTCTATAACTGTGCTGCGCGGGCGTTTATTCCCGCAAAAGAATTTATTTTTTGGCTCGGAATAAACCGCCACCGCGCAAGGTTTCCCTCGTGTCAGCTACCTCACTGTAGTTCGCCCGCGAGGACACACCGATGGCCATGCACACAAAACCTCAACGCCGCACCGACGGCTTGCTCAACCCGGACCGGCGCACGCTGCTCAAGTGTTCGGCGTGGGCCGGGGCCGGCGTCATCTGGGCCTTGCATGGCGGCATTCCGAAAGCCTTTGCGCTGGATGCGGCGGGCAACGTTTCCGATCCCGAGGCGTTGGACAGCACCTTCCACTTCGTACAGATCAGCGACTCGCACATCGGCTTCAACAAGGAGGCCAATCCGGAGCCGGTGAAGACCCTGCAAGTGGCGATCGACAAAGTTATTGCGCTGCCGAAACGGCCTTCGCTGATCCTTCATACCGGCGACATTACCCACCTGTCCAAAGCCGAGGAATTCGACACGTCGGCGCAGTTGCTCAAGGCGCTGCCGTCCACCGTGCATTACGTGCCGGGCGAGCACGACACGCTCGATGCGGGCGGCGGCGCGCTCTATCTGGAGCGTTATGGCAAGGGCACCAAAGGCAATGGCTGGTATAGCTTCGACGATCACGGCGTGCATTTCATTGCGCTGGTGAATGTCTTCAATTTTCAAGCGGGGCGTGAGGCCAATCTCGGCGCCGATCAACTCGCCTGGCTGGCGGATGACTTGCGCGTGGTGTCGAGCAGTACACCCATCGTCGTCTTCACCCACATTCCGTTGTGGACGATTTATCAGCCATGGGGCTGGGGCACCGAGGACGGCGATCAGGCGATCGCGATGCTGCGCAAGTTTGGTTCGGTGACGGTGCTGAACGGGCATATTCACCAGGTCATTCAGAAGGTCGAAGGCAACATCACCTTCCACACCGCCCGTGGCACGGCGTATCCGCAACCTGCACCGGGTGCGGCACCTTCACCGGGGCCGATGACGGTGGCGGCGGATCAGTTGCGCAATTATCTGGGGGTTACCGAGGTGCGTGCCACGCAGGGCGATCACCCGTTGGCGCTGATTGACTCGACATTGGTTTAAGAGGGTGGACAAATGAAAACGCGACTGTTGGCGCTGCTGTGCCTGATGTTGTCGATGCCGGTGTGGGCGCAGGAAGTGAAGATCGACATCAAGCAATTCATGTTCGACCCCAAGGATCTGACCGTGGCCGTGGGCACCAAAGTGACGTGGGTGAACGACGATCAGGTCCCGCACACGGTCGCGGAAACCCACAAGGTGTTTCGCTCGGGAGCGCTGGATACGGACGATAGTTTTTCCTGGGTGTTCGATACCCCAGGGGAGTTTGAGTACTTCTGTGCGCTGCATCCGCAGATGATCGGGAGGATTATCGTGACTCAATAATCTAGCCGGAAAACGTCAGTACCGTTGTCTCTTCAGTTGCCGCGATGAAGGCCGCGACCTGCTCCTTCGGGGGCGGAGAGAGTTGGCAATATTCGTCTGCCAGGTATTCGATAACGGCTTGGTCATCCCAGGGGCCAAGCGATGTCAGGTAGTCAGGGTACTGATTCTGAATCTCTACCCATGAAGAGTAAGGTTTTTTGGAGAGCAGCATCTTTGTGTGGGTGTAAATAATGTGGATGTGCACGAGGCGGTTTTCCTTACGCTGCCTGGGGGTTGTGACTTCTTTCATGACTGTCCTTGCGCAAGGGCCGGCGCGGTGGAAGCGGGCGCGCCATCATCTACAAAGAGCTTGAGCAGCATCAGCACTCATTTGCGACGTACACGCGGTGCCACGCCGGTCAGATGCTCACGCACGCACGCCCAGGCTGTGTGAAGGCTGTTGCGCAGTGACACGGCATCAAGGGTCATGATGCGTAATGAAACCCCGCAATCGTTGGGCAACGCGCTGACACCCAGATAGCGGTCGGGGTGAGCGGGTAGGGCATTGCGCAAGGCTGTTTTCAACGCTTCGACAGGTAAGCCCTGGCCCACAAGCATAAATGTTGCCAGGGTCTGGAAGGCATGACTGACGCCCGGTAATTGCCGCAGCAGGTCTTGCCCGCTCAGCGCCAGGCGATCGCCGGCCAGTAAGCGGCCTGCCGGGCAGCGCACTTCCAGGTCGGCGCGGTAGAAATCGAAGAGGCCGGCACTGTCTTGAGGGGTGTGCAGGCAAAACGCGTCGCACAGCATCACCCTGGCGCCCGGGTGCAGATTCACCCTCACCTGGCTGTACAGGTTTGCCTGGGGAAACAGGATCGTCGCCATTGGCAGGTACTCCAGCAATGCTCCGCGTTCGGCGGTGAGGCTGACAGTCTGGCGTGCCGATTGCTCGAGCATGCTGTGCGCTACCGTCGCCGCGCCAGTGCTGACATGGACTTGAGTGTCCGGCCCGGCATGCAGGTGCATCCGCAAATCCTGCCCTGCGAAAATCCCGCCCGAGCACGACTGCACATACACGGCGGCCATGTCTTTCGGGTCGTCCGGCAGCTTCAGGGTGCGGCCCAGATGAAAGGGATAGCCCACGCGCTGCTCGCTGATATAACTGGCGCCGGACGGCGCTTTGCTGAAGGCGATCCGGGCCTGCACCGGTGACGATGCCTGGGGCGGGGCAATCAACGGGCGAAGCAGTTCCTGCGGCGCGTTCATGGTCGGTCAAACAATACGGCGCGGCTGATGGCTTCGACTACCGCGTCGACCCCGTCACCCGTCGCGCAGTTGGTGAACAGCACGGGCCGGCCGTTGCGGGCTTCGGCGGATTCGCGACGCATGCGTGGCAGATCAACGCCCACATAGGGCGCCAGATCATATTTGTTGACCACCAGCAGATCACAGCTCAACACGCCTGGCCCTCGTTTGCGCGGGATGTCATCGCCGCCAGCAACATCAATCACAAAGATCCAGTAATCCACCAAGTCCAACGAGAAGGTCGAGGCCAGGTTGTCGCCACCGGACTCAATCAGGATCAGGTCCAGGTTCTCGAATCGCGCTTCCAGTTCGTCGGCCATTTGCAGGTTCAGCGTCGGGTCTTCGCGGATCGCCGTGTGCGGGCAGGCGCCGGTTTCTACCGCGAGCACCCGTTGTGGGTCGATCAGGCCGCTGCGCTGCACCCGTTCGGCGTCCTCGCGGGTCGCCAGGTCGTTGGTGATGATGGCCAGTTCGGTGCCGCGCGCGATGAAGCGCGGAATCAGTTGCTCCAGCAGGCGAGTCTTGCCCGAACCGACCGGGCCGCCAATCCCGACTCGCGCGGCGCCGGGGTGGGCTTGCGGCTGCGGTACGGCGTGGAATGCAGTGCTCATTATCGGGTTCCTTTTATTGGCTGTGATCAGCGCAACATGTAGCGCTGGGCCAGGGGCACTTCGCTGACCGGCTCGCAGGTCAAGCGCTCACCGTCGGCGTACACATCGAAGGTCTGTGGGTCGACGCGAATGTCCGGGCAGGCGTCGTTGTGCAGCATGTCGGACTTGCGCAGGGTGCGGGTGCCGAAGGCCGGCAACAGCACTTTTTTCAGGCCCAGCTTCTCGGCGGTATTGGCCTCTACCGCGAGGCGGTTGACGAAATTCACCGACAGCGCCTGTTTGGCTTCACCGAAGGCACCCCATTGCGGGCGCATGATCAGCGGTTCGCAGGTGTACAGCGAGGCTGCCGAGTCGCCCATCACGCCGTGCACGATAAAACCGCCCTTGACCACCAGCTCCGGCTTGATGCCAAAAAAGGCAGGGCGCCACAGCACCAGGTCAGCGATCTTGCCCGGCTCCAGCGAGCCGATATAACTGTCGATTCCGAACACCCGCGCAGCATTGATCGTGTACTTGGCGATGTAACGCTTGATGCGTTCGTTGTCGCCCAATCCGGTTTTTTCTTCCGGCAAACGGCCGCGTTGGTCTTTCATCTTCGAGGCCAGTTGCCAGGTGCGACAGATCACCTCGTTGATGCGCCCCATGCCCTGGCTGTCGGAGCCCAGGATCGAAATCGCCCCGGTGTCGTGCAGGATGTCTTCGGCGGCGATGGTCTGCGGACGGACCCTGGACTCTGCGAATGCCACGTCTTCCGGCACGTCCGGATTGAGGTGATGGCAGACCATGATCATGTCCAGGTGCTCGTCGAAGGTGTTGACGGTGTACGGATTGGTCGGGTTGGTCGAGGAGGGGATGCAGTTGGATTTTCCTGCCACGCTGATGATGTCCGGGGCGTGGCCGCCGCCTGCACCTTCGGTGTGGTACATGTGGATCGTGCGGTCGCCGATGGCGGCCAGCGTGTCTTCGAGAAAGCCCGACTCATTCAGGGTGTCAGTGTGCAGTTGCACCTGAAAGTCGTATTCATCGGCCACCTTGAGGCAGGTATCGATCACGGCGGGCATCGCGCCCCAGTCCTCGTGGATCTTCAAACCCAGGCAGCCACCACGCAGTTGGCCGAGCAGCGATTCCGGCTTGCTGGAATTACCCCTGCCGAGAAAGCCGAAATTGATTGGCCAGGCTTCAGAGGCTTGCAGCATCTTGCCAACATTCCATTCGCCGCCGCAGTCGATCCCCACGGTAATCGGCCCAAGCGAGCCGCCGATCAGCGTCGTCAGGCCCGCGGCGAGCGCGTGGTCGCAGAGTTGCGCAGAATCGAAATGCACGTGCACGTCGATCCCGCCGGGCGTGACGATCAGGCCTTCAGCGTCGCGCACGGTGGTTGCGATGCCGCAGATCAGCAGCGGATGCACACCGTCCATGACCTGCGGATTGCCGGCCTTGCCGATGGCTACGATCTTGCCGTCCTTGATGCCGATGTCGCCTTTGACGATGCCGATCACCGGGTCGATGATCAGCGCGTTGCAGATCAGCATGTCCAGCGCGCCGTCTGCGCTGTCATGCCCCGGCATCAGGCCCATGCCGTCGCGCAGGGTCTTGCCGCCGCCGTGCAGGCATTCATCGCCGGGCACCGAGTGGTCGAATTCCACCTCGGCCAGCAGCGAAGTATCCCCCAGGCGCACGGCGTCGCCGGTGGTGGGGCCGTACATCGCGGCGTATTCCTTGCGAGTCATCGTTGCCATGGATCACGCCCCCTTGAACTGTTGAGCGCGCGCGCGATCGAGCGCGATGGCTTTGCAGGCCGGATCGTGCAGGTTGCCGTTGGTCAAACCGCTGAAACCGTGGATGTCACCCGTGCCGCCGAATTGCACCAGGTGCACTTCGCGCAGCTCCCCCGGCTCAAAACGCACGGCGGTGCCGGCGGGAATGTCCAGGTGCATGCCGAAGGCGGCGGCGCGGGGGAAATCCAGCGCCTTGTTGACTTCGAAAAAGTGGTAGTGACTGCCGATTTGCACCGGCCGGTCGCCGGTATTGATCGCCCGTACGGTGGTCGTGGGGCGACCGCTGTTGAGCTGTATATCGCACTCGGGCGAGATGATTTCGCCAGGCGTCGGCATGACGGCCAACGGCAACTGGCCGGGTCGAATCGGCTGATGCACGGTGACCAGTTTGGTGCCATCGGGGAACGTACCCTCCACTTGCAGCACCGGCAGCAGATCGGCCACGCCGGGCATGACATCGTCAGTGTTGAGGAGCGTTGAGCCGAAACTGATCAGCTCGGCCACGCTGCGCCCCTCACGGGCGCCTTCCAGTATTTCATCGGCAATCAGCGCCGAGGCTTCCGGAAAGTTCAGGCGCAGCCCTTTGGCGCGGCGTTTACGCGAGAGTTCGGCGGCGGTGTACAGCGTCAGCCGCTCAAGTTCGGTGGGCGTCAGCAGCATGTTCAAGCTCCTGTGTCGGCAGCAGGCGTTTTCGTGCCTGCCACCTCAATTGGCGAAAAGACGGAGGTCCTGGGTTTCGTGACGCATCACGGCAATCTCGGCCATGGGTGTGAAACCGCTGGCGTCGTCGGGGGCGAGCGGAGCCTCAGCCAGCAGTTGCAGGAGCAAGGGCTGGATATCGGTAAGCACCCGCTGCGCATCCACATGCCCCATTACGCCCAGGCGCACAGCGGCGCTGACCAGTCCGGTGCATAACCCATGGGCGGCAGCGAGTTGGCAGTGCTCGAGTGGCATGCCGAGACGTTTCCACAGCAGCCCTTGCAGCACCGGCAAATGCCCCGGCGTTGCTCGGGCGAGCACGTGTTGCTGGTAAGCGGCAGCGCCGGGTGTACCGAGCGCGACATGCACGCCCAGCAACGATTGGCCAACGCGACGTGAGCCTTGGCGCAGTTCCTCTGCCAGGGTCAGGGCCTCGATGTGACTGTCCAGGTCCATCAGGGTGGCGAGGTCAGCCGCCGCGTGCCAGGCGGCGCATAAAAACACCCGGTCAAAACTGTTCCAGCGATGGCGCAATTGCCCTTCGACGAAGGCCCGCACCTGAACGCTGCGATCATTCTGCAGCCCGCGCTGACGGCGCCTGACAGGGACGCGGTCGGTCATCGAGTCGTTCTGCCCCAGGCGTGCATCGGCCACCAGCGTTTCCAGCCCCCATGACCAGGCAACCGCGCCGCCGGGGAAAAAGCTGTCCGCCTGTTGCAGCGCCAGCAGGCTGCTGCGCAAATCGGCCGGTGCGGCGCTCATAGGCGCTGCACCCGGCCGTCCGCGAGCATCGGCGCCAGACGTTCGAGGTAATCGGCCTGCGGGCCATTCAGCGGGATCCGTAACGTCGTGCCTGCAAAGCGCACGGCCCAGTGCATGTTTCCGGCGAAATACCCCAGCTCCAGCGCTGCGGCAGCGTCCCTCGGTTGCAGGTCGAGAAACTGCACGTCCTGCATTTGCACGACGATGGCGCGCTGACCGTCGAGCATCAGCACCGAGCCGTTACGCAGTTGCTGATGGCGCTCCAGCCGAATCGCACAGTCGGTGCCGCGATCACTGGCCAGGCGCAGGCGATGACGCTGAATATCGCTGGCCGACAGGCTGAGGGTTTCGACCTGGCCTGCGTGGCTGAGGTCATGCAAACGGTCGGCGAGGGCAGGGTCGCTGGCCTGGCCCAGAATGCGGTCAAGGATCAACATGGTGTGCGCTCCCAGGTCCGGTTTCAGATGGTCAGGTAGCGCAGGATGCGCTCGCGGTCGACGGTTTCCCGGACCTCGCTGTGGACGAACTCGCCTTTCTCGATGATCAGGTAACGGTCGGCCACTGCCATCGCAAACGACAGCACCTGTTCGGAGACGATCAGCGAAAACCCCCGTTCTTTTTTCAGCAGGTTCAGGGCCCGGGCGATGTCCTTGATGATCGATGGCTGAATGCCCTCGGTCGGCTCATCCAGGATCAGCACTTTGGGGTTGGACACTAGCGCGCGGGCAATCGCCAGCTGTTGTTGCTGGCCGCCGGAGAGGTTGCCGCCCTTGCGTCGACGCATCTCGAACAGCACCGGGAAGTACTCGTAGATGTAGTCGGGAATCGGCGCGGCTGGGGCGCCCTGCATGCCCGTGAGGATGTTTTCCTCAACCGTCAGGTACGGAAAAATCATCCGCCCCTGTGGCACGAAGCCCACCCCGGCGGCCACCCGCTCATAGCTCTTGCTGGCAGTGAGTTCCTGGCCCGCCAGCGTGATGCTGCCGCTACGTGTCGGCAGCATGCCCACCAGGCTTCTGAGCAGGGTGGTCTTGCCCATGCCGTTGCGACCCATGATCGCCAGGGACTCGGCGGGTGCGAGAGCCAGGTTGAGGTTGCGCAGCACATGGCTGTCGCCGTAATACACGTTCAGGTTATTGACGGTCAGCATGCTCAGTGCCCCAGATAGACGTCGATGACGCGAGGATCGTTTTGCACCTGATCCATCGAGCCGTAGGCCAGGGTTTTGCCCTGGTGCAGGACGGTGACTTTGTCAGCCACTGACTTCACGAACTCCATGTCGTGCTCGATGATCACCATGGCGCGGCCCTTGGCGATACGCTTGAGCAGGCCCGCGGTCTTTTCCCGTTCGCCTGCACTCATGCCGGCCACCGGCTCGTCCAGCAGCAACAGGTCCGGGCGCTGCATCAGCAACATGCCGATCTCCAGCCACTGCTTTTGCCCGTGGGACAACAGCCCGGCTTTGCGCCCCAGTTGGTCCTGGAGGAAAATCATCTCGGCGGTCTGCTCGATCTCTGCTTGCAGGGCCGCGTCTTTGCGGGCGAACAGGCAGTTAAAAATGCCGCGTTTGCCAGGCGATGAGATGTCGAGGTTCTCGCGCACGGTGAGGTCTTCATACACCGAAGGGTTCTGGAACTTGCGCCCAACGCCCGCGCGGGTGATCTGGTACTCGATCATGTTGGCCAGTTGCAGGTCCTTGAAACGGATGCTGCCGGCACTCGGGCGGGTTTTGCCGCAGATCATGTCAAGCAGGGTGGTCTTGCCCGCGCCGTTAGGGCCGATCACTACGTGCACCTGGTTTTCTTCGACATAGAAATTCAGGCTGTCCACTGCCTTGAACCCGTCGAACGACACCGTGAGGTCTTCGACACTCAGCAACAGGCCACTCATGACTGCACCTCCTGTTGGGCGTGGCCAAGGCGTTGCAGCAAACCGGCCAGCCCGGTCGGTAAGAACAGCACCACGCCCATGAACAGGAAACCGATGAAGTACTGCCAGAAGTTGACGAAATTTTCCGACAGGTAGGTTTTGGCCACGCCAATCAACAGCGTGCCGTACACCGCACCCACCAGCGACAGACGCCCGCCAAGGGCTGCGTAAATGACGATTTCGGTCGAGGGGATGATGCCCACCAGCGACGGCGACGCGAGGCCGACCTGCAGGGTGAACATCACTCCGCCGAGCGCCGAGATCAGTGCCGCCACGGCAAAGATGAACGCTTTGAACAGTGCTGTGTTGTAGCCGGAAAACCGCACGCGGTCCTCACGGTCACGGATCGCCACCACCACTTTGCCCAGTCGGCTGCGCAGGATGAACCCGCACAACGCCACGCAGCCCAGCAGCAACAGGGTGGTGATCAGGTACAGAATCCAGGGCGTTTGAGGCGTTTGCAGGCTCATGCCAAAGGCGGTCTTGAAGTCGGTCAGGCCATTGACGCCACCGGTGTAGCCTTGCTGGCCGATGATCATGATCGACATGATCGCCGCCAACGACAGGGTGATGATCGAAAAGTACACGCCGCCCACGCGCTTCTTGAAATACGCGTAGCTGAATACAAACGCGAGCAATGTCGGGAGGATGAGGATCGCCGCAAAGGTGAATGTCGCCGACTCGAAAGGCTTCCACCACCAGGGCAGCGCGTCGACGCTGTTCCAGATCATGAAGTCCGGCAACGCCGAGCCGTAGAAGGCGGCGAGTGCGCTCGCCGCTTCGTCGGTGGCCGTGGCTTCAAGTTTCAGGTACATCGCCATCATGTAGCTGCCAAGGCCAAAGAAGATGCCCTGGCCCAGGCTGAGTATCCCGCCGTACCCCCAGATCATCACCATGCCCACGGCGCAGAACGCCAGGCTCAAATATTTGCCGGCCAGGCCCAGGCGAAAGTCGCCCAGGCTCAGGGGCAATATCACCAGCAACAGCAGCGACAGCCAGGCCAGGCTGTGGCGCTCGAGCAACGGCAGCAACCCGGCGCGCAGCCAGCGCGTGGTCGGCGTCGAGGTGCTGGGGCGGGTGAGGGGCGTCTCAGTCATATCGTTCATCTCAGCGTCTCACTTTCGCGGCGAACAAGCCGTTGGGGCGGAAGAACAGCAGCACGATCACCACCAGCAGCGTGATGGCTTTGGCCATGGATCCGGTGGTGAGGTATTCCAGCGAAATCTGCGTCTGGCCGATGGCGAAGGCCGACAGGAAGGTGCCCAGCAAACTCTCCACCCCGCCAAACACCACGACGATGAAGGTGTCGACCAGGTACTGCTGGCCGCTCACCGGGCCGGTCGAGGCGAGCATGGTGAACGAGCTGCCGGCGATCCCGGCCAGCCCGCAGCCCAGGGCAAACGTGACCGCGTCGACGCGGGCGGTGTTGATGCCGGCCGCCCCGGCCATGGCGCGGTTCTGGGTCACCGCGCGAATGCGCAAACCCCAGCGGCTGCGGTACAAAAACAGAAACACGGCGCCGGCGATGACCAGTGTCAGGCCGATGATGAAAATCCGGTTGAGCGGCAGTTCCAGGCCATCGCTGATCTTCCAGGCGCCTTGCAGCCATTGCACGGTGGGCACGCTGACTTCCTTGGGCCCGAAGACTTGGCGGAACACCTGCTGCAGCACCAACGACAGGCCCCAGGTCGCCAGAAGCGTGTCGAGCGGGCGGTTGTACATGAAGCGAATAAAGCAGCGTTCGAGCAAGAAACCAAACGCGAAGGTCACGACGAAGGCCACGCCGATGCCGATCACGAAATACCAGCCCATGTAGTCGGGAAAGTAGCGCGCAAACACCACGGACGTGACGTAGGTCATGTAGGACCCCATCGCCATCAACTCGCCATGGGCCATGTTGATTACGCCCATCAGGCCGAACACGATGGTCAGCCCCAGGGCCATCAGTACCAACACCGAGAACAGCGAGAACCCGCTGAAGACCTGCATCACCAAAATATCGAAAGTCATTGCGTCGCTACCTGTCGCTGCACGTTGGCGGACCGCGTGGACGGGAGAGGGCGCGAGTCAGATCGCGCCCGACCCTGCATCACAGTTTCGGGAAAGGGTTGGGCTCGATGGGCGCGGACTCGTAGATCACGTCAACCTGACCCTGGGCATTGAGGGTGCCGATACGCGCGCGCTTCCACAGGTGGTGGTTGTCCTTGTGGACTTTGACCTCGCCTTCAGGCGCGTCGAGGGTCAGTTCCGAGGACGCGGCGATCACGGCCGGGACGTCGAAACTGCCGGCTTTTTCCACGGCTTTCTTCCACAGGTACACGGCGGTGTACGCGGCAGCCATTGGGTCGCCGACCACGCGTTTGTCGCCATAGCGGGCCTTGAAGGCGGCGACGAATTTCTCGTTGACCGGGTTTTTCAGGCTCTGGAAGTAGCTCATGCAGGTGAGAAAACCGGTGAGGTTTTCGGCGCCGATGCCGGTGACTTCTTCTTCGGTGACGGCCAGCGCCATCAGCGTCTGGTTGCTGCTGTCGATGCCGGCGGCCTTGAGCTGTTTGTAGAACGCCACGTTTGAGCCACCGACGATGGTGGACAGCACGATGTCGGGCTTGGCGGCCTTGATTTTGTTGATCACCGAGGAGAACTCGATGTTGCCCAGGGGCAGGTAATCCTCACCGACGATGGATCCGCCCTGCTTGGTCACCGACGCCCGTGCCAGCTTATTGGTGGTGCGCGGCCAGATGTAGTCCGACCCCACGAGGTAGACGGTCTTGCCTTTGTTGGCCATCAACCAGCTGACGGCTGCCAGGGTTTGCTGCGACGCTTCGGCGCCGGTGTAGATGATGGCCGGGGATTTTTCCAGGCCTTCATAGAACGTCGGGTAATACAGCAACGCCTTGTTGCGTTCGAACACCGGCAACACCGCTTTACGCGACGCCGAGGTGAAGGCGCCGAACGTAGCGACAACGTGATCGTTTTCCAACAGCTTGCGCGCCTTCTCGGCGAAGGTCGGCCAATCGCTGGCACCGTCCTCGACGATCGGTTCGATGGTCTTGCCGAGCACGCCACCGCTGGCGTTGATTTCGTCGATGGCGAGTTTTTCCGCATCCACCACCGAGGCCTCACTGATGGCCATGGTGCCGGTCAGCGAGTGGATGATGCCGACCTTCACGGTCTCGGCTGCCTGCACCTGGCTGACCAGGGAAAACGGCAACAGGCTGAAGGCGCCCAGCAACAGGGCATGCTTGATCAAACGGCGTTTGTCGTTGTGCATTCACTTCTCTCCAGGAATAAAAAAATCTATGGTCCCCCCCATTTTTGCAATACTGATTAACGGGCGATGTGGTTGGCTTGCTTAAATCTATCCGGCGTCTGTTTGGGGCTTGCCCCAGCGCCACGATGAGAGTCGCGCCTGACGATCCTTAAAAGCCCGTC